>OLQV01000006.1_pt1 | contig 244521 bp, 230 predicted proteins | sample 1672371 | NCBI WGS metagenome assembly OLQV01 (sample SAMEA3136676, study PRJEB25190) | human gut metagenome
AACTGCATCAGAAGGTGTCAGTATTTTTTCTTATTAATAGTTATATAGTTTTATTACTTAAATATTTTACTTTACTAAAAATTGTTAAATTATTAAAATAAAACTTTTATTTACTATATAATTTTGGTATACTATTTATAGAGTAAAGAAGGTTTTTTTATGGATGCAAAAAATAAATCTAATATAAAATTATTATCCATTGTAGCAAGTGTAATGCTTCTTATTATTGTAGTGGGTGCTTCATTTGCTTATTTTGGTACTTATAAAGAGAATATTGATAAATATAAAATTAATATTACTATTGACCAGTTTGCTAAAGCAACATTTGTAACAAAAGATGCAAATCTTAATTTAAGTGTATCTAAAAAAGATATGGTTGCTTATGAAACAGGTACTAAAGCTGCAGAAAATAGTGCTAATTTAAATGTGGTTTTAACAAGTGGAAATCCTAATGTAAAAGTTACTTGTACTTATGATATATATTATGAATATGATACAAATTCTAGTATTTATGGAGTAAGTCCTACACCTGTTACGGACTCCTCTTTAAAAGAACTTACTTTAAAAGCATTAGGAAGTACAGGCACAAATAATTATGCTGATGAAAAGAATTTTAATTATGATACAAGTTGGACAACAAATCCTTATAAAAGATTAATTGTAAAAGGTGCTAGTATTACAGATGCGACTAAAAATGGTACCACAGATACATGGAAATTTAATATGGCATTTTATAATTTAGATGCTGATCAAAATAAACTAGCTGGTAAAAATTTTGCAGGTACATTTTATGTAGATAAAGATAGCATACAGTGTGATTATCAAAATAATGATGGTGGAAGCAGTGTAAGTGGAAAATCTTTTGATACAGTCTTTGCCAAAAATAATAGTGATATTTTTGATGAAAATGGTTTAAGATATGAAGGAACAGATCCATATAATTATATATGTTTAGATAATAAAACAGGTGGTGCTTGTTCAGATAGTTCATTATTATTTAGAATAATAGGATTATTTGATGAAGAATACTCAGCTGATGGAACTTCAAGTAGTGGTACAAAAAAACTATTAAAAATACTTGATACAAATAATTATGGTGGTACAAGTGGTAAAGTGTGGAATTCAGCAGGAACAAATAATTGGAGTACAGCTTCACTTAAAACAGAATTAAATGGAACATACTTAAGTACTTTACTTGCTACAAGTGGAGTAAATAGTAAGTTAAATGATGTAATAGTAAAAGCAAAATGGCATTTAGGAGGGGCAAATATTTTTTCTGAAAGTAATTATAATATAGAGACAATAATAACGAAAAATTGGTATAAAGCAGAAAGAAGTCCGTATGCTACAAGTGGGACACTACAAAATTTATATAGTGGTAATCCAAAATATGTATTTGCTAAAGTAGGACTAATGTATCCAAGTGATTATGGATATGCAACAGTTGGAGGTAGTACAACTAGTAAGGAAAATTGTAGAGCAAAAGAATTATATTATTGGGATAGTTCATCATATAGTGATTGTAAAAATAATAATTGGGTATTTAAATCATCACCATTTATTGGTGACGGTGAATGGTTAATTTCCCCGAATGCCTCGCTTTCGGCTAGTGCTTCTACTTTGAGTTCATCTGGCTTTGTTGGCGCTGGTAGTGTCAACGATAACCAGTTTGCAGTCCAACCGACATTTTATCTAGATTCTAGTATCCTAAAAATTGTGGGTACAGGTGATGGAACTAAGGATAACGCATATCGTGTTGGGTAAGGGAAGGACTATGATAATGTGCGTGGCGGCAGTATCCGCCCCGCACTGCCGATTTTGAGAATTCAACAAAATTTTTTTGAAATGTTATTATGAAAGAAATAGATTATTGGAAAGATAGAAAGCATCTTAATTATGATATGAAGATAGAATTTGATATTCCAAAGAATATGAAATATATAATTGATTTACTCGAAGATTTATATTATAATAATGGCTCTTATGTAGAATATGATGCTTGGTCTGATGCATTATTATCTACTGCTAAACAAGATAAATTATTGGGACAAATAAATGAAAATGATTTTAATAATCTATGTAAGAAATTTAATTTATTTTAAAAATCTGCAATAAAATGCAGTTTTTATATTAATATTTATAATACAATCAAACAAAAAACGCGTAAAAAGCGTTTTTTATAATGTATCAATAATTTCAGATTGTTCTTTTTTTAAATTTTCTTCATCTTTTTTTAGTTCTTTACCTAAGAAAGCATTTCTAATTTCAACATCATTTTCACCAAAGTCTGTATCAAGATCAATAACTTTAACAACCTCTTCGATAGTGGTAGCACCATTAATAATTTTTACTAGTCCATCCTCGAGTAGAGTTTTCGTATTATCTTTATCATAAACTAAATTTCTTAGTTCTTCTTTTTTAATATTATTAATAATTGCATCTCTTATATCTTGATTAAGAAGTAGTACTTCATGAAGAGCAATTCTTCCTTTATAACCATCAAAACATTCATCACAACCTACAGCATCATATATTGCAGGAACATCTTTATTTAATACTTTTTTAAACAAGTTTTTTTCATATTCAGTAGTTGGTCTTGATTTACGACATTTAGGACACAATTTTTTACATAATCTTTGAGATATAATAGCGGTTAGTGCAGAACCTAAAAGGTATCTTTCAACATCCATATCAAGAAGTCTTTCAATAGTATTAAGTGAGTTATTGGTGTGGATAGTAGAAAGTACTAAGTGACCTGTAATTGACGCTCTAACAGCAATTCTTGCAGTTTCATCATCACGAATTTCTCCGATCATTATAACATTAGGGTCTTGTCTTAAAATAGAACGAAGAGTAGTATTAAAGTCTAAACCAATTTCACTCATAACTTGTACTTGATTTAAACCTTTCATTTTCATTTCAACTGGGTCTTCGACTGTAATAATGTTTGTCTGTGGTGTATTAAGTAGTTGAAGCATTGAATAAACTGTTGTACTTTTTCCTGAACCAGTAGCACCAGTAACTAGTATAATCCCATTTGGAGCAGTAAGTGCGGTTTTAACTTTTTCATAATTTTCATCAGTAAATCCTAAAGTTTCAAGTCCTGCAAGAGACATAGAGTAGTCTAGTATTCTTATAACGATTTTTTCACCATGAATAGTGGGAAGCGAAGACACACGAAGGTCTAATTGTTTACCATCATCAAGGTGTTTAATAGCACCATCTTGGGGAAGTCTTGATTCAGTAATATTCATACCACTTATAATTTTAACTCTAGTTGTAAGATTTTTCTTAACGGATTCAGGAATTTTACAATAATCATGTAACTCACCATCTATTCTTATTCTTACATTTATACCTTTTTCTTCGGGATCAAAGTGAATATCTGATGCACCTTTTTTAATAGAATCTTCGATAATTTCATTAACTATTTCAACAACTGGTTTATTATCATAATCAAATTCTCTAAACATTACTATCACACTTTCCCTTTACTATATATAATTATATAATAATTTTTTACAATTAACAATAAATTTTTGTAGCAACTTCAAAAAAAATATTGTATACTTAATATAGGAAGTAGGTAGTTAAATGAAAAAAGAAAATATATGGTTTTTTATAATAGGATTTATTTTTACATTTGCTCCCTTTTTCATACTTAACTATGCAATTTATAGATTAATTCTAACGCTAATTGGTATAATAATTTTAAGTATATCACTAATAATTAATACAAAAAATTTACCTTTAAAAGTAGTAATATTTCCTATAATGGTATTTTTATTTGTATATTTAATTGATTATTATTCATTTATAGTTTTAAAAAAACCACCAGTTATGATTATAGAGTTTAAATCCTCAGAAAAGGTTAGTACCTATAATAGTTTAATCTATAGAATCTATAAATGTGATAAAAAACTTATATTAGATAAAAATTATAAAAAAAGTTATGCTTGTGATAGAAATGAAATCAAAGTAAAAAGTATATCAGAATATTTAGGAACAAACCTAAAACAAACATATCATAGTACAAAAAATAAATTTGTTCATATAAAAGGCAAAGTAAGTAAAATAATTGGTTCCTCTGAAATAGAAGTTGATTATTATGATTCTAAAGTAGGTATTAATGGTTATGTAAATTTTGAAGATAATAAAAAAATTGTTTTAAAAAACTTAAATATTAACCCTAAAAAATATCATATATATGATGAAATAGAGTTTACTGGTGAAGTTACAAAATATATAATTAGCGAAGATAACGAGGAAATTGATTTAACTTATGTAAAAATATATGATTTAGATATTTATAAAACTGCTGATCTTTTAGTAAATTATAATTATGATAATAAAATGACAAATTTACTTGATAATGTTTATTATTTAGGAATTAGTAATATCTATTATAAATATAATGAAGATAATATTTATGATTTATCATATATTTTAACTGATAAAAGAGACTCTATTGATAATATTGTAAAGGGTAAAGAATATACTGAAAATAAAAATAATGATAGAGTATATAAATTTGAAAAATTTAATTTAGTAAGATGTAATAATGAAAAGACTATTTTTGTAAATCCAAATATTAATATAAAAGATAATATTTGTGAATAGAAATTTATATTTAACAAATAATAAAGATGTGAAAAAGTTTATAAATAATTCATATCTTTTTTTAATACTTTTTATTATTCTTATATCAAAGAATTTTATTTTTAGTTTGTTTAAACCAAGATATACTTTTAATGAAAGTATTTTGTTATCCTCTTTATATGAACAAATTAATAAAATAAATATTATAAAAGGTTATGATTATAAAGATAATATCACTTATGCAAAAGTAATTAATAATAATGTTTATGCTTTTAGAAAAGAGTTAAAACTTATTTGTGATACAAAAAATATTTCTAAAAATGATTTAGTAATATATGATAAATACTTAATTGGTACTGTAAAAAATATATATAAAGATTTTATTATAGTTAAAATGATTACAAATAATGATTTTATAATTCAAGGTTTTGGTAAAAATGAATTGGGGATTTTAAAATATGATGATAATAAGCTTATTTTTTCAAGTAATGAAAACTTAAATATAAATGATGAAATATATATTTCTAATTTAACAGGATATAATGAAAAAATAGTTTTAGGAACTATAAAGAGTATTATTTATACACCAGAAAAAGTATATGAAATTAAACCAGTAGATATAAATAAAATAGATTATTTGGTAGTTTTATCAAGGAATAAACAATGATATTAGATTTATTAGTTTATAATTATACAATTTATTATAGTTTCTTTTTTTTAAACTATTTAAATTTTAAAAATATTTATTTAATTATATGTGTAGGTTTATTAATAGATAATATATTATCTACATATGTACTTGTAACAATTATTTTAGTTATTTTATATTATACTTTGAAAAAAATAAAAAATTATTATCTAAAAAATATTTTATATTATTTAATTTTTATTTTAATATTTAGTATTATTTTTAAAAGTGATTTTCTTTTTATAATAAAAAAAAGTATTATGGTTCAGTTAATAAGTATTATTTTATTTAAGAAACATATACTTAAGTATGGAAAATAATGATGATAAATTATTAAGTGAATATCTTAGTGATGATAAAAGTGATAAGTTTAGAAAAAATTTAAAAAAATTTCTTAATAAAGTTTTAATATCTTTAGTACTTTTAATAGGAAGTTTAATATTTATTAAGATAAGTCCTGAAAATAAAGATAATTTTAAAAAAGTAGTTTTTAATGATACATTTAAATTTAATAAATTTAATAATTTTTATGAAAAATATTTTGGATCTTTTAATATAAAAAAAGAGGTTCCTGTTATAAGTAAAAAAATAGATTATACAAATGGAGAAAAGTATTTAAATGGTATTAAACTTAATTTAGAGGATAATATTGTAAACTCTATTTCAACTGGAATAGTGGTTTTCAAAGGTAATAAAGATGAAATAAATAATTTAGTTATTGTTCAAAGTAGTGATGGTTTTGATATTTGGTATGGTCTTTTAGAAAATATTAATGTAAATATTTATGATTATATAAATGAGGGTGCTTTAATAGGAAGTGCTAATAAAGTATTTTATTTAGCTATTACTAAAGATAATAAGTTCTATTCTTATGATGAATATAAAGAAATTAAAAATCAAAGTTAATTATTTAACATTATATTTTTTATTAATTCTTTTTTTATGTGGTTATATTAAAAATGCTTTAATAATATTTGGTATTGTTATTTTTCATGAATTAGGGCATATTTTAATATCAGTTATTTTAGGTTATAAAATTAAAAGCATTGAACTTTTTCCTTTTGGAGGAATAACTAAAATAGATAATATTTATAATTCATCATTTATAAATAATTTTTTAATTTCGATTATGGGAGCAGTTTTTCAATGTATTTTATTTATATTTTTTAAGGATCCTTTTTTTAGAAAAATAAACCTTTCAATAATGCTTTTTAATTTGCTTCCTATTATTCCTTTGGATGGAAGTAAAATACTTTTTGAAATATATGCTTATTTTTTACCTTTTAAAAAGGTTATTAAATATCACTATTTAACATCATTTCTTTTCATATTAATTTATTTATTTTTAAATTATAAATATAATTTTAATAATTATTTGATAATAAGTTTATTTGTTTATAAGACTATTGAGGTTATTAAAAATAAAAGTATTATTTATGAAAAATTTATTTTAGAAAAAATGCTTTATGATATTAAATATTCAAAAGTTATAAATAAAAATGAACTTCTTTTAAATTATAAAAAAGACACAAAGTATTATTATAATCTTAATGGAAAGATTTTATCTGATAAAGAATATTTGCTTGGTAAAATAAAGTGTAATAAGCATAAATAATTTGCCTTATAATATAATTAGTTGTATAATGAAGTAGTGATTAATATGAAAAAAAGTAAAACATTGATAAATAGTGGATTAGTATTATTACTTTCAATATTTTTAGTATGGTACTTTTTAAAAGATAATTATAAAGTTTCTTTAGAGGTACTTCATAATGCAAATTTATGGTGGCTTTTACTTGCAATTATTATTTATTTAGTTTATTTTTTACTAGAAACATTACTTTTAAAGAAACTTGTTAATAATCATAAGAAAGATTATTCTTTTCTTAGTGCATTTAAATTATATTTAATGACTAAATTTTTTAATGGAATAACTCCTTTTTCTTCGGGAGGTCAACCACTTCAGTTAATTGAAATGAAAAAAGAAGGGGTTAATTATTTAGAGGGAACCACCGTACTTATTAAACATTTTATTATATTACAATGCTCTATTGTTTTTTTATCTATTATAAGTTTAATATTAAATTTAATTTTTAAATGGGCGATGCCAACAGGCTTTTTAAATATAATATTAATAATTGGTTTTTTTATTAATTACTTTTTATTATTTCTTGTAGTTTTATTATCATATAAAATTAGTTTATGTGAAAAGGTTTGTCAGTTTTTTATAAATATTCTTTCTAAATTAAAGATAATAAAAAATAAAGAGGAAAAGATTAATAATATAAAAAAATCTTGTGAAGATTATCAAAAAAGTTATAAAGAACTCGTTAATAATAAATCTTATTTTTATAAGTTAATATTACTTGAAAGTCTTGCTTTAGCATTTGCTTTTGCGGTACCGTTTTTTGTATTCAAAGCAATAGGATGTCCTTATAACAACTTCTTAGCAATATTTGTTTTATCAGTATTTAAATTTTTAATTGGTTCATTTGTCCCAATCCCTGGAGGTACTGGTGGTATGGAATATGCTTATGTTCATTTATATGAATTTGTTATTCCTTCGATGTATTTATCTGTGTCTTTAATATTATGGCGAGTTATTGATTATTATGCTCCGATGATTATTGGTGGAATATTCTTTAACTATGAAAAAGCTAAAAGAGACTTTAAGAAAATTAAGTAAATTGGAATAATAATATGGATAAAAATAGTATTATAGATAAAGAAAGTTTTGAAGTTTGCACAAATGCTGAAGATCATCCTAAAGTATTTGTTTGTGATAAATTAATTGCTCCAGCAGTAGCATTATTAAATAAGAAAGGCTATAAAACTTTTGCTAGTTGTTCTGGACATTATAAAATTGAATTCTATGAATATTTAAATGAGGATATTAAAAATTTAGAGGAATATCAAAAATATGATGATGTTATTATTAAAAAAGTAAGAGATGATAGTTTTGATTATTGGTTAGAGGTATCTAAAACAGAAAACTATATTTTATTTGCTAAAGAGTATAAATTTGATACTTTACCTGAAGGATTTAAAGTAGAATATGATCCTAGAACTCATATTTGGAGTGAAATTTCATTTTATGATGAAAATAATGAACATCGTAAAAGAAGTGATATTCAAAATGAAATTGAGGATAAGTGTAATAGATTAAAAGAGTGGGCAGAATGCTTACCTAATATAAATTGATAGTTTAAATAGAATTATAATTGAGGAATTTATAGACAAAATATATATTGGTAAGTTTGATAATATATCTAAAAATAGGAATATTGAAATTAAATGGAATTTTTACTGTAAAAGTTTTTAATATTTAAATTAACTATAATATTGTTCATCGTTAATAGCAAAATTTAAGAATGTTTTTTTATTCTTAGAAACTAATGTAACCTATTGACTACGTTTTTATTATAAAGTATAATCTTTTTAGGGGTGAGATAAATGGGCAGATACATTAGTTGTGGTATTGCAACACAAATTATAGTTTATGGCAAGGGATGTTTACAAAAAAACAAGAAAGATTTATTACGAAGAATTGATAAAGTTTTTAATTTAAAATACTATGAAGAAGGTTTAAGTGATAATGATGATTGTATATGTTTATATTTAAAAGAGGATTTGTTTAATAAAAACTTTAAAAATTTATTGTTAGAGTTGAATGACCTAGATTTATTCACAAATTATTTTTATGATAATATTAAAGCAATTAGTAGTAATAACTATAATATGTCACAAAAAGATAGAAAAAAAGCTGTATGTGATTATTTAGAAAAAAATTTTGATTTAAAAATCACAAGAAGTTATGAAAAAAGAGTTGATGGTAAAAATAATTATGATTATTATCTAGATAATGTTTTAGAGTTTAATGATGAAATAAGTTTTTTCTACGAAAACTATTTAAACTGTACAGATATAGGCGATGAGGCTCAATTTAATGACAATATTACAAATATAAATGGCCTTTATATGAGTTTAAATCATATACCGCTTTATTTTGATTTTAATAAAATTATTAGTGAAGATATTACAGTTACATTAAAATTTTTAAATCATTTTATAAGAAAGTCACTAAAAAATGATTTAAAAAATACATTAATATTTGGATTAACAGGTTAAGGAGGAAAGTTATGAAAGAAATTATAAATATTTATGATAAAGAAAAAGATGTGATGGAATTAGAATACAATTTAATATGTGATTTTATTAAGTTAAGAAATAAACTTGGTCTTACACAAAAGCAAATGGCTGATGAGGCACACGTAGTAAGAGAAATGATTGCTGTTATAGAAAATAGGAAAAAGCATCCCCAAATTAATACATTAATTAAGATACTAAAGCCATTTGGTTATACTTTATCGATAACCAAAATTAATAAAGGTGGTAAAAATATATGAAAAATGAAATTATATTATTTGAAAATCAAGATGTAAAATTAGAAGTTAATATGAAAGATGACACGGTATGGTTAAATCGTGAGCAGTTAGCTATGCTTTTTGATAGAGATATTAAAACAATAGGCAAACATATTAATAATGCTTTAAATGAAGAACTAGATAATTCAGTTGTCGCAAAATTTGCGACAACTGCAAAAGATGGTAAAACTTATCAAGTAGAATATTACAATTTAGATATGATAATTAGTGTTGGATATCGTATTAAAAGTCAAAATGGTGTTATTTTTAGAAAATGGGCAAATAAAGTATTAAAAGATTATCTACTAAAAGGATATGCAGTCAATCAAAAAAGATTAGAATATCTTGAAAAGACAATTAAATTAATAGATATTGCTGGAAGAATGGATACTGAATTAAAAACAGCTGAAGCTAAGGAAATAATCAAAGTAATAAATAACTATTCAAATGCTTTAAACTTGCTTGATGATTATGACCATAAAAGAATAATTAAACCAAGTGGTACTAAAGATAATAAAAAAATTACTTATGAAGATTGTATGAATGTAATTGGCAAACTTAAATTTAATAGTGATAGTAATTTATTTGCCCTTGAACGAGATGAGGGTTTAAAAGAGGTTATAGGTACTATATACCAATCTTTTGATGGTAAAGACTTATACCCTACTATAGAAGAAAAAGCAGCAAATTTTTTATATTTAATTACTAAAAACCATACCTTTATTGATGGTAATAAAAGAATAGCTGCTACACTATTTATATATTTTCTAGAATTCTATAATATTTTATATAATGAAAACGGACAAATTATTGATAATAATACTCTTGTTGCCATTACACTACTTATAGCACAGTCTAATCCAAAAGAAAAGGATATACTAATTGATTTAGTAATGAACTTCTTAAATTATGAATAATGAATTAACAAAAAAATATCTTCACTCTATTCAAGAGTGGGCTGAATGCTTACCTAATATAAATTGATAGTTTAAATAGCTATCTTTTTTAATATATTAATTGTAAAATTATTGTAAATAAAAATTGTTTTTATAAAATTTATTTGTTATACTTTTATTATAGGAGATGATAAAAATGTTTGTAGGAGAAAATCCAATTCATATTAAATGTGAGAAAGAAGATATTGCACCAATAGTTTTAATGCCCGGAGATCCCTTGAGAGCTAAATATATTGCTGAAAACTTTTTAACTGAAGCAAGACTTGTTACAAGTGTAAGAAATATGTACGGGTTTACTGGTTACTATAAAGGAATTAGAGTTACAGTTATGGCAAGTGGTATGGGAATGCCTTCGATGAGTATTTATGCTTTTGAACTTATACATTATTTTAATGTAAAAAAAATTATTAGAATAGGTACTTGTGGTGTAGTAGATGAATCAGTTAAAATACCTGAACTTATTTTAGCCGATAATATTTATAGTGAAAGTAATTTTGCTTATTCATTTAATGATTATACAAAGCATACTGTTAAACCAACATTAAATTTAAATGAAACTATTATTAATACCTCAAAAGAACTTGGTATGAATATTCATGTAGGTACTATGGTTACTGCAGATGTATTTGGACCTTATGTAGGTATGGATAGACTTTTAAATAGAATGCCTGAAGATATTCATCCTTTAGGTGAGGAAATGGAAGGTTTTGCTCTTTGTCATATAGCAAATTCTATGGGAATAGAGGCTAGCGTTATAGCAACCGCAGTTGATTCAAAATTTTCAAATGTTGTTCTTACTCCAGAGGAAAGACAAACTTCACTTAATGATATGATTACTCTTGCATTAGAATCTATTATCAAATAGGTTCTTTTTTTTATATAATAAAATAATACCAAAATCTTCATAATCCTAGTACTTACCTTGTTCGTATTTTCTTAAATCTTATACATTTGAGAAAAAACTCCCTCGTATTTTCGTATCTTACTACTAAATTATACCAATAATTTAGTTAAAAATCTAGTACCATATTCCGTAAAATAGACATTAAATTTTCCTATATGTATAAGATTTAAGAAAAATGACCCCAGTATTTATAAGGGATAGGTATAGATTATGAAAAATAAAAAAGTAGTTATAATTTTAACATCAATGATAATATTAATCGGAGGTATTTTATTTGTAAATAAAATATATAATAAAACTAAAAATAAACACATACCGAAAAGAAATAATTTAGCAATAATGGTAAAAGGCGAGTCAGGAGAATATATAAGTTCAGATGAAATTCCCAAAGGCAATTATATTTTAAATGAGGAAAAAACTATATGTGAAAATAATGGTAAAGTATTAAACTATGATAGTGCTTCAGGAAAAGTAAGTTTTTCATTTGTAGGTAGTGATAGATGCTCGCTATATTTTGATAAGATAATTGATACAGAAAAACCAGTTATATCTAATCTAACTGTAAATGATACAATAGTAACAGCAACACTTACAGATAATGTTGAACTATCTGGATATGGAATAAGTGCAAGTAACACAGTAGAACCGACAAGTTGGACCTCAATAAGTGGAATATCTTACAATTTAAGTATTACTATAACAACTGAGGGAACGTATTATTTATGGGTAAAAGATAGTGTGGGAAATAAAACAGTATCAGATGTAATAGATTTAGTGGCAAGAGGTTGGAAGACAATACTTGCAAACAATACAGTAAATGAAACAATACCAGATTTTAGCACAGTTGCCACCACAAATGAAGGATTATTTAAAGCAGAGGATGACCTAGGAATATCATATTATTTTAGAGGAGCAGTAAATAATAATTGGGTAAAATTTGGCAAAGATAGTAGTGGAAATTATATGTACTGGAGAATAATTCGAATAAATGGAGATGGTTCAATAAGAATGATATATTCTGGAACAAGTGCTCCAGCAAGTAGTACAGCCACAGTAATGACTGGAGAAGGTACTCAAATAAGTACAAGTTCTTTTACAGGGAGTAATGGTAACCCATCATATGTAGGATATATGTATACAGCAGGGCAACAACACGGAAATAATTCTTCAAGTATGATAAAAACAATAATAGAAAAATGGTATAAAACAACAACATTAGATACCGATACATCAACAAAAACATTAATATCGCAAGACCAAATTTTTTGCAATGATAGAAGCGTAACAAGTGGAACGTGGTCTTCATCCCCATTATCAGTTCTAAATTATGCAGCAAATACAAGATTAGTTGAAAATAAAAATCCAATACTAACTTGTCCAACAGAAAGTGATAAATTCACATCAAAGAAAAGTAGTATAGGAAATAAAACATTAGATTATCCTGTAGGGCTTATAACAGCGGATGAAGTAGCAATGGCAGGCGGTATTATTGGTTCAAACAATAATAACTATTATTTGTACACAGGTCAAAAATTTTGGACTGGGACGTCTTATAGTTTCGATGGTTATGATGATTATGCTTATGAGTTTACTATTGGTTCATTAGGCGTTTTAAACAACTATTATCTTACTAGTAATAACGGCGTTCGACCAGTTATATCATTATCTTCGAAAGTAAAACTATCTGGAAATGGAACTTGGAATAATGTATATGAAGTAAGTTAAATATAAAAAAATACTATGATTTATTTCATAGTATTTGGATCTTGATCTGGATTACTTCTTCCATCATCTCTAACACAAGTTCTTACATAAGTTGCTTTACCAGTTCTTACATAACCTGGTTCATATTTATTTTCTGTATAAATATATTCTGCATTAGACCAGATAGGGGAAGTAGTTTCTTTTGTAGTTTTATAACATGTTTGACCATCAAGATTATATCCATAAGGACAATAGTAACCTAAGAATTTACTTTCTTCTTTATAGTAACATAAAGTTCCTTTTAAAGTTGCTTTTTCATTTTCACAGTAGTATTCATCAGCACTTTTAACTAGTTTATAACATTTAGTATTTTCTTTGTTACCTTCTTTATTATAACCTGTTGGACAAGAATATACTTTTTCAGTAGTTGATGTTTTAGCAGGAGTTGTTTTATAACATTTATCTCCGAGTTCTGTATAACCTGTAGGACAATAACTTTTAGAATCAGTTATTAAATCTGTTTCTTTATAACATGTATTACCCTCTTGGATATATCCACTTGGACAATATTTTTCAGTATTATATCTTAATTCTGTTTTCTTATAACATACATTACCACTTTGAGTGTATCCATAAGGACAATATCTAGTAGAAGATGTACTTGGACTTGTAGTTTTATAACAAGTATTACCGCTTTGAGTATAACCTGATGGACAAGAATAAGTAGTATTTCCTCCTGAAGGATTAGTATAATGATAACATTTACCATTTTGTAGTGTACCTGAATTACATTTATATGAAACGGTTCTACGATAAATTGCATAGTTATAAGTTGTTATACCTGCAATAGTATTTTTACCCATTAAAACCTTCTTTTCAGTATCAGTCGTATATGGTGCTTCATAGGTTCTAGTTGAATATTCACTTACTGGGTTACCCCATGAACTATAAACTTTACTAGGTTCAGTAGTTTTATAACAAGTATTACCACTTAATGTATAACCTGATGGACAAGTTTTTCCACTTGTTGATGGAATAGGATCTGTATATTTATAACATGTATTACCCTCTAAAGTGTAACCAGAAGGACAAGTCTTTTCAGTATCAGTAATAATATCTGTATATTTATAACAAGCATTATTTTTCTTTTCATATCCAGAAGGGCAATATCCTTCAGAAGTAGAAATTATATCAGTATATTTACGACATTTATTACCTTCTTTAACATATCCTGTAGGACAATAATCTTTTGTATTTGTAATTTTTTGAGTGTATTCGTAGCAATAATCTCCTTGAAGTGTGCCTTTTTCACAATATTTAGTTGATACACCACCAGTTACTATATAATCTGTATAAACTTTATGATAACCACCATCATTTTTCTTAGCATCAACAACTTTAACTTGCTCTTCAGAATAACTTTCATTTGCTTGTCTATAATCACCAGTTTCTTTTTCACATACATTACCATTTAATCTATAACCAGTAGGGCAAGTAATAGTTTGTTTTACGTGTTCATAAGTATATTTAATAGTACATACTGTAGGTATTTCATAAATTGTACATGTTGTAGTAGATGTACAATCACATGATGATTTAATATTATCTTTATAATTATTAGAACTATTATCTACTTCAGTAGTTTTACCATTATCATCTTTAATAACTGATTTAATAGATATTTTTTCAATAATATTATCTGAAGTATTTCCACATACTAAATTACTTTTTACTTTATATTCGTTATCAGCACTTCTTGTAGCGGATATATATGATAAATCACCATCACATTTAGTTTTACCATATTTCATTTCCTTTAAAATATCTTTTTCAATTAATTCATCAAGATAAATTATTGTTGTGTCTCCAATAGAATCTGGTAGTTTATCCTCAAAATATTTTTTTGCAGTTTCTTGCATTTTTGTAAGATTATCTTTAAATTCACTTACGTTATTTGTAGTATTATTGTTTTTAGAAATTAACCAAAATACAATAACCACTATAGCAAAAAATGCAATTATTCCAAGAAGTACATTTAATATTTTTCCACTTTTATTATTTTTCATATAAACCTCCTTATCTTGATAGTCCTTTATCTATCATAACTTCATCAGCATAAATTGAATACATTGAATAGTCTGGATTTCCAATAGTTAAATGATGAATTAATTCTTCGATACAGATATAACCATATGTTCCATCAATTTCATCACCAGTATAACCATTTGGAACTGTATTATCATCTTTCATTTCTCCATAAGTTGGTCCCCATCCATGATTTGTTGTAAGAGCAAGTGATGCATTCATATTTTCATTAAACATTCCAAGCATAAGATAGTATTGACTAATTGGACTTTCTGGAGTAAGTGAGAATGATTCAAATTTTCTTGCTGTCATTTCATTAAATAGTTTAGCGTATAAAACCTTATTTTCTTCATTAGTATCATTTAATTTTTTTGCACATAATTCGTATAACTTATAAATGTTATAACCTTTTTCCTCTTTTAGGGAAGAGAAGTTTTCTAATTTTAATTCGTTATTTGTAATACAAGCAAGCATTTCTTTTAAAGTATCCTCGGTAACAAAGATATCATTTTCTTCGTTTAATACTACAACATTATCAGTTCCTACTAAAGTAGTAAGTTTTCCTAAATCAGTATTTGCTTTGTAAAGTTCTTCACGTGATGCAAATACACTTTTATTTTCTAAAGAGTCAAAATTTGCAAGTTTTAAAGCAGTTATAATTTCCTCAACTGTTAAAGTATTTCCTGGAGTATTTGCTAGTTTTTCAGCATAAGTATATAATGCATCTTCATCATTAATATCAATGCTAGATAAATCTATTTTCTCAATAGGTTCTGCTTCAATAGTATCTGAAGGTTCTTCGATAGTATCCGAAGGCTCTTCAATAGTAATTTCTTCTTCGATATCTGCAGATGGTTTTTCTTCAATTACAGTTTCTTGAGCTTCTTTAGGTTCATCTTCAGTTAAACCATTAATTTGATTTTTAAGTTTACTATTTTCTTTTGCAAGAGAAAATATGATAGCAAGTGCAGCAATAGTGCAAGATGCACCAGCTATAATACCTAAAGTCTTTTTCTTTTTCTTTTCATCAACTGGTTCAAACTTAACATCAATTACATTATTTGGCTCAGCATTATTAGCTTTTCTAGGTTCAGCAACATCTTTTCTTTCTGCTTTTTTAAGTTGAGTATATAAAGCAAGACCAACATTTTCACTATAAACTTTACTATCTATAGTTCTAAGCTTATAATATAATGAACTGTATAATGATGCATAACTTTCAAATAATTTAGTATCATTATCTTTAGCATTTGCTACAATATTATAATGTTTTTCTGTTACATATAAAAGCTCTTCAAATCCCTTCTTGTTTTTTTCACTTATATTCATGTCTAATATTTCCTCAATTTTATTTTGACATGCTTTTATAAGTGCTAGTATATCACATTTCTTCATAACCAAAACCCTCCTTTTTTGATTAATTGCTTGCTATTCTACCACTAAAAATGGGAAATGTCAATATAATTATATATGTAAACGAAGTGTAAAGAAACTAAAAATTTTTGTTAAATTGTTAAAACTAAAAAAATTTTAAAAAATTTATAAAAAAAGGAGGAAAAGAGAAATTTTTCGGTAATAAATATATATAGAGGGAGTAAATTAATTTTAAAAATAAATTAATAGTTTTACATAATGAAAAATAGCAAAAATAGCAGAAATATTACGAAAAGTTTTATAAAAAAATCTACACCTAATTCACATGAAGTAAAAGATGCAAAATATTATGAGGATGCAGAAGGAAATAAATACTATGTAGATGGTAAAAATGTTGTTATTGATTATTCAGTAAGTGAAAAGAATGTAGCTAACTGGTTAAAAGAAACTTTTGGTGGAGAAATATATATGCTACCTCGAATTAATATTCCTGAAGGTATCCAAACAGCTGATTATCTTTTTCGTGGTGAAAAATGGGATTTAAAAGAAATAAAATCCACTGGTAAAAATGTACTTGATAATAGAGTCAATGGTTTAAAAAACAAGCAAATAATTTTATTTTTGATATAAGTAATATGTTTATATCTATTAAAGAAATAAAAAATCAAATAGATAAATTATATGAATCACCGAATAGAAAATGGATTAATAAAATTATGCTAATTAAAAATCAAAAGTTAATATGTATTTATATTAGAAAAAAAGATTGACCATCAGCCAAAAAGGGCCAATGACCAATCTCAAATGTATTCACAAATACATTCTACTATATAATATACAAAATGTCAACAAAATTATACATCTAATCGAGGCACAAAGAAACTAAAAATTTTTGGTAAATTGAAAACAAAATTAATATCTTTCTTGTTTAGTAATTTTTATTGTGGTAATATATTTGACACAAGGGAAGGTATATATGGAGTATAACAATATACATATAGATGATAAAAAATTGGATGCAAAAGTTTTGAAAGAATATTTAAATGCTTTAGATAAAGTCTTAGAAAAATATCCTAAATTAATAAATAGAATAGATTTTATAGGCGATTTTGCAGATTCATTTAAGTTAACTGAGGTTATAACAAAATTTGAATATAATTCAAAAACAAAATATTCTCTTTGGCAAAAAACTAATTATTACATGACTTCTTATGCATTTACAAGTTTAATGAAAGATTCAGATGCTGAAAAAATAAAATATGTATTATTATGTATTAATGAGAAACTTAATTATGACAAAGTCTATAAATTAATTAATAATTGTTTAAATAAAAATTTGATGTATGCAAGTAATATTGAACAGCTTTTATATCATGAAGTAGGACATATGTTTTCTGGTCTTTTTAAATTAATAAAAAAGGAAGATTTGTTTTGTAGAGTTTTTGAATATATGTGTGTTCCTAGTGAAGAATTTTCTTCATACTCACTTTCCTCTTTTGAGGAATTTATTGCAGAACATTTCTCAAAGTATTTAAGTAATCCTACATTTAATGAACCAACTGAATATATTGGATATATGGTTGATAAATATTATAATATTTATAGTGATACTAATGTACTATGTAAATCTAATGATCTACAATTAATTAGAAAACCAAAAAAGTAAATAATACTGATGAATTGTCTTGATTAATTTAAAAAATATTGTTATTATTAATTTGTAAAGTAAATTAAATTTATAAAAGTTTTGTTGGGATGCGTTTGCATCTTTTTTTCGTGATTAAAAAATAGAAAGGAGGTATTAATTGTATTTTATTAGAGAAAATAAGTAAAATTTCAAACGATGCAGTTAAAAAATATAGCAATGATATTATTGGTAGTTATGCTGATAAATTACTATTGAAGTATGTAAAAAATATAATCGAAGTACCTTATTTAGAATGATACAATTCTTCAGTATCTTTTCCAATGAAAAAGTCGTGCCAATGCGCAACAATTAACATTGAGTCATTATATTTTTCTTTTATCTTTTGATTGAAAAAGGTGCCCGATTTGGGCACCAATTATCATGAAGTCAATTTTAAAAAGAATGAGATAATTTTATCTTTTGATTAAAAAAAAGTGTGGCATTGCCACACTAATTATCGTGGAGTCAACTTTAAAAGCGGATGAAAAAATAGTTGCAAGAAAATTTAAATTAGAAAGTAAAGTATTAAATTAATTTAATTATAGATATTTATTCTTAATAATGTTACAATTAATTTATGGAAGAAAAGAAATTAATACCACTTAAAATTACAACAGAGTATTCATTACTTAAAAGTTTAATTAAATTACCTGATTTAATTTCTTTTTTGAATGAAAATAATATAAAAGAATGTGCTATATGTGATGAAAATTTAAATGGATTTATGGATTTTTATTTAAAATGTAAAGAAAATAATATAAAACCAATTATTGGTCTTGATACTGTATATGAAAGCATGCATATTTATGTCTATGCTAAAAATTATTTAGGTTACCAAGAACTTCTTAAAATAGATTATTTAAAGGATAATATGAATCTTTCTTACTTAGAAAATTCTAATTTACTTGTTATTATTCCCTTTAAAAGTATAGATATTTATGAAAAACTTAAGTATAAAGATAATGTTTATATAGGTTTTTGTAATGACATAGAAAAAAATAATGCACTTCTTATATGTGATAAAATAGTTTATGTTGATAATGTAAGATGTTTATTTAAAAAAGATATTTCTTATCTTAAATATTTAAAAATGCTTAATGATAATTTTGTTTATAATGATAATGCTTATTATAAAACATCTTCTTTCGAAGATATTCAAACAACTAATGAGTTTAGTAAACAAATCAATTTAGAAATTCCCTTTGATAAAAAGTATATACCTAAATATAATAATAGTGATAATAACTATGAATATTTAAAAAAACTATGTATTTTAGGATTAAATAAAAGATTTAATGGAAAAGTATCTAATAAATATAAAGAAAGAATTTTATATGAGCTTGATGTTATTAATAAAATGGGTTTTGTAGATTATTTTTTAATAGTGTATGATTATGTTTTATATGCTAAAAAAAATGATATTTTTGTAGGACCTGGTAGGGGTAGTGCTGCGGGTAGTTTAGTAAGTTACTCTTTAGGAATTACTAATATTGATCCAATTAAATATGATTTATTATTTGAAAGATTTTTAAATATAAATAGAAAAAAGATGCCAGATATTGATATTGATTTTGAATCTGATAAAAGAATTAATATGATTGAATATGTAAAAAATAAATATGGTTTTGATAAAGTAGCTGTAGGACTTACATTTAATAATTACAAAGCAAAACTTATTTTAAGAGATCTTGCAAAACTTTTAAAAGTGGATTCTAATGTATTTGATAAATTTATTAAAAATATTAATAGTTCTTTATCTTTAAAAGAAAATTATCAAAATGAAAAAGTTAAAAAATATATTGAAATGTATAGTGAACTTAAAAACTTATATGATATTTCTTATCACCTTGAGGGTCTTAAGAAAAATACCTCAACTCATGCAGCTGGAGTAATTATATCAAGTGAAAAGTTAGGTAAAATTATTCCTATTTCAAATGAAGATGGAACTTTAAAAACTGGTATTGAAATGCCTTATTTAGAAAAAATGGGTCTTTTAAAAATGGATTTTTTAGCACTTGAAAAATTAAATATAATAAGTAAAGTATCTAAAAAAATTAAAAATTTTAATATAAATAATATACCTCTTGATGATAAAAAAACTTTAAAAATATTTTATGATGCTGATACCGACGATATTTTTCAATTTGAATCAAGTTATGCAAAAAGTGTATTAGATAAACTTAAAATAACTAGTTTTAATGAACTTACTGTGTCTTTAGCACTTGTTAGACCAGGAGCAAATAAACAAATAGATGAGTATTTAAAAAATAAAAAAGAAGGTATTAATTTAGCTGGTGATTTAACTGATATTTTAGGTTCTACTTATGGCACGATTATATATCAAGAACAAGTTATGAAAATATTTGAAAAAGTGGGTGGTTATTCTTTATTTGAGGCTGATGATATAAGAGTAGCAATTTCTAAAAAGAAAGAAGATATTATTAATGCTCAACATGATAAGTTTGTTTCTGGAGGCATAAAAAATGGTTATTCTAAAGAGTTTGTTGAAAAGCTTTTTAACAAAATTAAAGAGTTTGGAGGATATGGATTTAATAAATCACATTCAGTTGCATATGCATTAGTTTCATATCAAATGGCCTATTTAAAAGCAAACTATCCTAAAGAGTTTATGTTTTATCTTTTGGAAAATAACAAAGATATTTCTAAATGTGAAAAGATCCTTTCATCACTTAAAAATAGTGGATATAAATTACTTAAACCTAATATTAATTATTCAATAGATAAATATGCAGAAAAAAATGGCTATATATTATTACCTCTTAACATTATAAGAGGATTAAATGATGACATAATAAGTAAAATAATAAGAGTTAGAGAAAATGGTTTTGATGATATATTTGATTTTTTTGTTAAAACAAATAGTTTTTTAAATAAGGAAACTTACTTAATTCTTATTAAAAGTGGTGCTTTAGATATATTTAAAATAAATAAGCAAACAATGATAAAAAATATTGATGTTATTTTAAATTATGCAAGTATTTATTCTGATGGTTTAGGAAAACCTATTTTAACTAAATATCCTGAATATGATGATACTACTTTAAGAGAATTTGAAATATTATCTTATGGAATGTATATAACTAATCATCCTTGCAGTAAATATAAAGATGTTATAAAAGTAGAAAATATAAAGAACTATTTATTTAAAAATATAAATATGGTTTTACTTATTAAAAGTATTCGTACTATTAAAGATAAAAAGGGTGGTGAAATGGCTTTTTTAGAGTGTGAGGATGAAACTGGTAAAGTAAATTTAACTATGTTTTCGTCTTTATATGCAAAAAATAATGATTTAAAAGTTAATGAATTAATTAGAGTCAATGTAAAAGTGTCAAAGAGGTTTGACAAATTAAATGTTTTAGTTAATAATATTAAAAGAAAGTGATAGGGTAAGTTTATGGATAATGAAGTACAAAGATTTTTTGATAGTATAAATTTTAGTAGTGATGCTTTTATAGGTACCACGGTTAAAAAAGTTATATTTAATAGAGCAAGTAAAGTATATAATGTTGTTTTAACTTGTCCAAATATAATTGATAAACAAAGTGTAGATGCACTATTTTTAGCGTGTAAAAATAAAATTAAAGGTAAAAGTGATTGCTTTGTAACTTTAGAGTATGAAAATATGGATGAAGATATTTTAAATGTTTATTTAAATGAACTAATTACATCTTTTTATATTGATAAACCATCATTATCAAAAATTCATATTGCTTATGAAGATGGGGTTGCTAAAATAATTACTCATTTTTCTATTGAAAGTAATATTATTGAATATGATTTACCTAAAATTAAAAATTTATTTAAGATGTATGGATTAAATATAGATGTTCAAATATGTTTAGATGATAAAGAAGCACAAAAAATTAAAGAGGAAATTGAAAAAGAAAATGAAGAACCTGTAGTAAAAGTAAAAGAAAATCCAATGATAATGGGTGCTCATGTAGAAGGAGAACCCACTAAACTAATTGATATTAATGAAGAAGCTAAAAATATTATTTTTGAGGTTTACATTTTTGGAATGGAGACTATAGAAAGACAAGGTAAAAAGGGTGCATTTTATATTAATAATTTAAAAGTATCTGATAAAACTGATAGTTATTTAATGAAGATAGTTAAGTTTGATAAAGATGAAAATGATAATATAATGGGAAGACTTAAAGTAGGAAGTTGGATTAGAGTATTTGGCTCTGTTAAAATGGATGATTATTTGCATTCCTTTATTATTGAACCTCGTTCTATTGAAAAAATTGCCTCAAAGGATGTGACTATTTCTGATAATGCTGAAGTTAAAAGAGTAGAACTTCATGCTCATACAATGATGAGTCAAATGGATGGAGTAACTAAAGTAGACCTTGCAAAACATACAAATGAACTTGTTACTAATGCAATTAATATGGGTTATAGGGGCGTTGCAATTACTGACCATAATGGCTGTCAAGGATTTCCAATTGCTTATCAACTTATTAAAGCTCACAATAAAAATATTGAGGATCCTACTAAACATTTTAAAGGATTATATGGAACTGAACTTACACTTGTTGATGATGTAGTACATATTGTAAAAGACCCAATAGATGCTCCCCTTAAGACTTCAACTTTTGTTGTATTTGATACTGAAACAACTGGTTTTAATGCTGCATCCGGAGATGTAATGATTGAAATTGGTGCTGTTAAAATCGAAGATGGTGTTATAACTGATAGATTTGATGAATTTATTAATCCAGGGTTTCATATACCCGATAATATTACCGCTTTAACTGAAATATCCGATGATATGGTATCCTCTGCCGATACAGAAGAAAATGTTACCAAAAGATTCCTTGAATGGACTGGTGATCTTCCAATGGTTGCTCATAATGCTAAATTTGATATTTCTTTTATTGAAATGGCAATGAAAAAATATAATTTAGGTAAGTTTACAAATGCTGTAATTGATACATTAGAGTTATCAAGAAGTTTAGATAGAGGTTTTGCTCGTCATAGTTTATCAGCTCTTGTAAAAAGATATAATGTTCCTTTTGATGAAGAAAGTCATCATAGAGCAGATTATGATGCTGAAGGAACTGCTCTTGTTTTTAATAAAATGATTAGTAAACTTGAAAATGAAAAAATATATAATGTAAATGAACTACAAAATTTAGTTTCTAAAGAAGAACTATTTAAATTTGGTAGAACATATCATTTTAATGCAATTGCTAAAGATAGGGTAGGTCTTAAAAATTTATTTAAAATTATTTCTCTTGCAAATACTACTTATTTATATAAAACGCCAAGAATTCCAAGAAGTGTTTTAAACGAACTAAGGGAAGGTTTACTTATCGGAAGTGGTTGTTATGAAAGTGAAGTTTTTATTGAGGCAAGAAGTAAGTCAAGTGAAGATCTTGTATCAATAATTGGTTTTTATGATTATGTTGAAGTTCAACCAAAAGAGTGTTATGGTCACTTAATTCAAACTGGTGATTTTAAAAATGATTATGAATTAGAAAATCATTTAAAGAAGGTTATTAATGAAACTAAGAAAAATGGAAAGATTATTGTAGCTACTGGAGATGTACATCATTTTTCTAGAGAAGATAAAATATATCGTGAAATTATTATTAATCAAAAAGTACCTGGTGGTGGACGCCATCCTCTTGCAAAAAATAATATTAAAGTAATACCTTCGATGCATTTTAGAACTACTGAAGAAATGCTTTCAGATTTTAGTTTTTTAGGTAAAGATCTTGCTTATGAAATAGTCGTTGAAAACACTAATAAAGTTTTAGATATGGTATCTGAAATTGAAGTTATTATTGATACTCATGGAGTTCCATTTTCACCAAGAGTAAGAAGTGATGATGGAAAAAGTTATCTAGATTGTAAAAGAGTGGTAACTGACCTTGTATATGATAAAGCATCCTCATGGTATGGTAAGAACTTACCATTTAATATTGAGGAAAGAATTGCTAAAGAACTTTATGGTGATATAGTTTATACATATTGGCATGAAAAACTTCAGAAAGAAAATCCAAATATTTCTGATGAAGAACTTACTAAAGAAACATTTAAAAATTTACATGAGACAATTATTACAGGCTATGATAAAGTAAATGAAATTGTTACAGAGTATGTTGAAAACCATTGGAGTGAGGATGATGGAGAGAAATCCGAAGATGCTATTAAGAAAAAAGTTAAAAAAACTTTAGGTGGTATCATTGGTGGAGGATTCGACCCAATTTATCTTATTGCTCAAAGACTTGTTAAACACTCAAATGATGAAGGCTTTTTAGTAGGTTCCCGTGGTTCAGTAGGTTCTTCCTTTGTTGCTACGATGATGGGTATAACTGAAGTTAATCCGCTTTCTGCTCATTATAGATGTTTAAAATGTCAAACTTCAATATTCGAAGATGAAAATGGTAACACTTTAGGAGCTACGTATTCATCAGGATTTGACCTTCCAGATAAGAAATGTCCTAACTGTGGGAAAATGATGAAAAAAGATGGACAAGATATGCCATTTGCAACATTCTTAGGATTTAATGCTGATAAAGTTCCAGACATCGACTTAAACTTTTCTGATTTAAATCAAGCAAGTGCACACGAATATACAAAAGTATTATTTGGTGTAGATAATGTTTATCGTGCTGGTACAATTGGTACTGTTGCTGAAAAAACAGCTTATGGTTTTGTAAAAGGTTATTTCGAAGATAAAGGTATAATGAATAAAAGCAGTATAGAAATTGAGCGTCTTGCCATGGGATGTACTGGTGTAAAAAGAACTACTGGTCAACATCCAGGAGGAATAGTTGTTGTTCCTGATTATATGGAAGTATCTGATTTTACACCGTTCCAATTTCCTGCAGATGACCCAGAAAGTGCATGGAGAACAACACACTTTGATTACCATTCAATTGAGGAAGACCTTTTAAAACTAGATATTTTAGGTCATTCAGATCCAACGCAGCTTCGTTTAATTCAAGATTTATCAAAAACTGATGTTTCAAAAGTACCTCTTGATGATAAAGATACTATGTCAATATTTTCTTCGACTGATGTACTTGGTGTAACTAATGAACAAATTATGTGTCCAACAGGTACTCTAGGAATACCTGAATTTGGTACAAATTTTACAATAGGAATGGTTTCAGAAATTAAACCTACAACTTTTGCTGAACTTGTTAAAATAGCGGGTCTTTCACATGGTACTGATGTATGGCTTGGTAATGCTCAAGAACTTATTAAAAATAATATTGTTCCTTTTAAAGAGGTTATTGGTTGTCGTGATGATATTATGGTTTATTTAATTTATCATGGTGTTAAACCAATTAAAGCCTTTAAGATTATGGAATTTGTTCGTAAGGGAAAAGCCTCAAAAGATCCTACAACTTGGGAAGAACATAAAAAGGCGATGGAAGAAGCTGGTATTGAAGATTGGTTCATAAATTCTTGTCAAAAAATCAAGTATATGTTTCCAAAAGCTCACGCTGCTGCATATGTTACATCAGCCTTTAGAATTGCTTGGTATAAAGTACATATGCCTGTATACTTTTATGCATCATGGTTTTCTACAAAAGCAACTGCCTTTGATATTGAGGCAATGATTAAGGGTTATGATGATATTAAAGAAAAAATTATTGATATAAGAAATAAAGGATTCGAAGCAACAAATAAAGAGGGTGGAACACTTGAAAGTTTATCCGTGGCATTAGAAATGGCCGCAAGGGGACTTAAAGTACTTCCTTTTGACCTATATAAAAGTAAAGCTATGACCTTTGATGTCGCAGATGATAAATCACTTATTCCACCATTTATTACAATTGATGGTCTTGGTGAAACAGTTGCTAAAAATATTGAAAATGAAGCTAAAAAACATCCTTTTATTTCAATCGAAGATTTTCAATCAAGATGTAAAGTTTCAACAACACTTATTGATAAAATGAAAGCTATGGGTATTTTTAAGGGTATGCCTGAAAGTAGCCAATTAAGTTTATTTTAGAAAGGAAAAAGTATGGATAAATTTATTCCAGATATGTATTATAAAAGCATATTTGATATTAATTATAAAAAATTAAAAAAAATGAAGATTAAGTGTATTGCCTTTGATTTAGACAATACGCTTGCCTCTTATAAAGAGGATGTTCCCTCAAAAGATATAAAGGAACTTCTTTCGATTATTTCTGATGATTTTAAAGTCATAATATTTTCTAATGCCACTAAAAAAAGACTTACTCCTTTTAAAGAAATATTAAATCTTGATACTTCATATTCTTCACGAAAACCATTTTTAAAAAAATATAAAAAGATTATGCGTATTTATAAATTAAATCCCGAAGAAATTGCTTTTGTTGGAGATCAACTTATAACAGATATTCTCGGAGCAAATAGAAATGAAAGCATAAGTATTTTAGTAAATCCAATCGGAGCTTTTGAACCTCTTGGAACAAAAATAAATCGTTTTTTTGAAAAGTTTATTTATAAAAAATTAAATAAAACAGGTGTTTTAAATAAAGGAGTTTATTATGAATAAATGTATTGGTTGTGGTGAAACATTACAATATGAAGATATAAATAAAATAGGTTATGCAGTAAAGGGTAGTGACATTTGTAAAAGATGTTTTGATTTAACCCATTATAATAAAAATATTGAACTTAATAATTATATAGATAATAATAAGTTACTAGAAAATATTAATAAAAAGAAAATATTTACAATATTTTTATGCGATATATTATCTCTTTCTAATGAAACAATTAAAATATATGAAAATATACAAAATGATAAAGTATTTGTTTTAACTAAAGTAGATATTTTACCTAAAAATATTAAATATGAAAGTATAATAAGAAATATAGAAAATAGTTTTAAAATTAAACCATTAATATTTTCTTACAAAAATACTAAACTTAAAAATAATTTATTTTCTTTAATAGAAAAACATAAAAAAGTATTAATAACAGGTATTGTTTCAAGTGGCAAATCAACTTTAATAAATACTTTATTTGATGAAAATATTACTGTATCACATTACCGTAATACAACCCTTGATTTTATAGAAATAAATAAAGATAATTTAACTATAATAGATAGTCCTGGTTTTGATACAAAGGTTATAACAGAAAGGTCTAAAAATATTTTAAAGGAAAAAATAATTAATTTAAAAAAAGGTTTTGAACTTACAATTGATAATATTTCTTTATATAGTGATGAAGATATAAATATATGTATTTTTATGCCAAATTTAACGGTTAAAACATATAAAAATAAAGATAAATATAAAATGGTAAAGATTAATAATAATACAGATTTAGTATTTGATAATTTCTTTATTTACTTTAAAAAAGGAGCAACTATTTATTTAAATAATGATAGTTTTAATTTAAGAGAAAGTATTATAGGTAAAAAATATGAGTAAAATAAAAGTAATGAATGAACTTTTAGCAAATAAAATTGCTGCGGGTGAGGTTATTGAAAAACTTGCTTCAATTGTTAAAGAACTTACTGAAAACTCTATAGATGCAGGAGCAAGTAAAATAGTTATTGAACTTCTTAATGCTGGTATGGATGATATTATTGTTACTGATGATGGAGAAGGTATGGATAGCATAGATGCTAAAGAATGTTTTTTACGCCATGCAACCTCAAAAATATATAAAGAGGATGATTTATATTTTATTGATACTTTAGGCTTTCGTGGTGAAGCCCTTGCCTCAATTGCATCAGTATCTGAAATTGAACTAAAAACTTGTAATGGTAAGGAAAGTACTTACATTCATTTAAAAGGTGGTGTAATTGATAAAATTGAACCTTGTGAAGAAAGAAAAGGTACAAGTATATCAGTTACTAATGTATTTTATAATACGCCAGCAAGACTTAAATATTTAAAAAGCGAAGCCAGTGAACTAGCAAGTATAACAAACTTTGTAGAAAAGTTAGCATTATCTGAAAAAAGTATTGCTTTTACACTTACTAATAATGGAAAAGAAATAGTTAAAACAAGTGGTTCAGGTAATCTTTTAAAAGTTATCCATGAAATTTATGGAGCAAATATTTCTTCGAATATGCTTGAAATAAAAAATAGTAATAATGACTTTACTATTTATGGTTATGCTTGTAAACCTCATATTTTAAAAAGTACAAAAAATCATATGATTACTTTTATAAATAATAGGGTTATTAAAAATTATGATATTAATGAAGCCATAAATGATGCTTATTATACTTATAAACCCGAAGGTAAATTTCCAGTTGTAGTCCTTAATATTGAAACAGATCCAACTGTAGTAGATGTTAATATTCATCCAACTAAACAAGATGTTAAAATATCTAAAATTAAAGATTTAAAAGAGCTTATTACAAGTACAATTAAAAAAGCTTTATATGAAAGTTTACTTATTATTAAACCTCTTGAGGATGAAAAAACGGAAGAGAATAATTATGAACATATGCAGTTAAATAATAAAATAAATGATTACGATATAAAAAATATTTTTGCTAAAAAAGAGGAACAACAAATTGTTTTACCCGAAGAGGAAGTTAAAAAGCCAGATCAATATTTTATGGATTTCGAGGAAAAAGAAATTATTAAAAATGAAGAGTTAAAATCTTTAAAACTTTACCCAGTTGGTCTTGCACTTGGTACATATATTATTGCCGAAAATGAAGATGGTATTTATTTACTTGATCAACATGCTGCTTATGAAAGAATAAATTATGAAAGATATATGCAAAAGTTAAAAGAAAAAGAAATATCAAAAATAGGTATGCTTATTCCAATTACTATTGAGTTTACTTCCTCAGAATATAATATAATTAAAACTAAACTTGATATGCTTGCAAGTATTGGTATTGATGCTGAAGAGTTTGGTATAAATACACTTGTTATAAAAACCCACCCATCTTATTTAAAAGAGGGTTATGAAGAAGAAAGTGTTAGAAAAATAATTGATATTATTTTAAATACTGATAAAAATTTTGACAGAGTTAAGTTCGAGGAAAAAATTGCAATTACACTTGCCTGTAAAATGAGTATAAAAGCAAATCATCATATTTCAATGGAGGAAATCACTTATATTTTAGATGAACTTGTTAAATGTGATAATCCCTATAATTGTCCTCATGGAAGACCAACTATTATAAAATTTAGCATATATGATTTAGAAAAAATGTTTAAAAGAGTTATGGATTAACCATAATTTTTTTTATTTAAAAATATTATTTTTTTCTATTATGTAAAATTTAATTATATTAAAAAAACAATCTTAATAAAGATTGCTTTTTTAAGCGGCGCTTGGCGCCTACACGGGTTTGGTCTTTTTTATAGACCAAAATAGAAAAACAATATATCTAATGATATTACATTTTTCTATAAGAAAATTTTACCAAATAAAATTAGTAATGTAAATGAGAAAATATTAGAAAAATCATAAATTATTTTTAAAATTTAGCGCTATTGAATTCTATTATAAAAAACTACTTAATAATATGTAAAAATTATGTCAAGTGCTATTGAAGTGCTGGACATTTTTTTATATTATTAATATGTAGAGAGTAGGTTGTGAAATGGGATTAGAAAAAAAGTATGAATATGATGGTAATAAATATATATCTATTGGTATAGAAAGTGATATTATAAAAGAAAATGCTAGTGAAGTTTTAGATAACGTTTTAAGTCATTATACAAATAACATTGAAAAAATTATTTATATGGCTAAAATATTTACTAAGAAAAGTGCTGAAAGTTCAATAAATATTTCAATTGTAAATGGAGATAATATTGAATATTTAGTATCTTTAAAAAATAATGAACTAGTAAGTTACTATAGTGGTAAATTCAAAAATAATGAAAAAATAAGTGAAATAAGTTTTAATGAAGATAGTGGTTATAACTTTAGAGTATATGATAAAGAAAATGCTTTAAAAATAGTAAAAAATGAAACAAATGTAATTAGTAATCTTAATAATATGAGAGTTTTGCCTATAACAGAATATGAAAAAAGTATTGTAGAAATATATCATATTGTATTCAATGAATATCCCGATTTTTCTAAAAAAGAAGATAGACAAAGATGCAAATATCTTTTATGTAATTTATATGTTTTAGGTATGTTTAATTACTTTGATGTAGACTTTAATTGTTTTAATGGTAAAATAGTTAGTTTTAGTTTAAATAATGAATTTGATAGATTATGTGGCTATGGTAAAATTGATTTTACAAGTATTAAATTTAAGCCTGATTATTTAGAAAAACTAAATAGTTTATCAACTAGCTTAAATTTACCTTTAGAACAGTTAAAAATGCTAGCAATTTCCTCATATAATGGTAAATATGTTCAAGATTATGAGGAAAGTTATAGTAGATAAATTATTATAAATATTATATAATAAATGTTAGAAGATAGGTGTAAATATGAATGCTGTAGATTTTACAAATTCTATAGAAAAGGTATGCGGGTATGGTGGCAGTGAAAAAAAGAAAAAGATTATTTATAACGGGGAAGTTTATTTACTTAAATTTCCTGATCCTATAATTGAGAAATCTTTATTATATAAAAATAATGTCTTTTCTACATATATTGGTTGTAAAATATTTGAAAGTGTAAATATTCCAGTACAAAAGGTTATACTTGGAATATATAATGAAAAACAGGAAAAAGAAGTTAAACAAAAAGTAGTAGTTGCTTGTAAAGATTTTACAAATGAAAAACAAAAATTAATTGAATTTTCATCACTTGCAAATAGTATTACCGACGTTGATAAAAAATTTACTACTAAAATCGAAGATATTTACGAAGTATTTAATAATTTAAATTATGATTTTGATAAAAAACTGATGATAGAAAACTTTTGGAATATGTTTGTAGTAGATACATTAATAGGAAATACTGATAGGCATTTATCGAATTTTGGCGTAATTGATGATGGAGAAGCACTTAAATTTGCACCAGTATATGATTGTGGTTCAGCGTTACATCCACTTTTAACTGATGAAAAAATAAATTATCTATTAAATAACGAATCTGAATTTAAAAATGTAGCATATAGTATTTACCCGGTATATACATATGAAAATAAAAAAATCACTTATAGTGAATTTTATGCAAAGGATATTCCTGATTTAAATGATGCACTATTAAGAATATATCCAAGAATAGATATGAATAAAATTTATGATATTATAGATAATACTATGTATTTATCATTAGAAAGAAAAGAATTTCTAAAAAAGTCAGTTACTATTCGCAAAGAAAAGATATTAGATATTGCTTATAAAAAATTAAGTAGATAAATTATAATAAATATTATATAATATGCATTGGAGGGTTTATGGAAAATTTAAGAGAATATAGAAATAAGTTGATAGGGATTAGAAATTTGATAATAAAATCTTTAGCAAATGCTGAAAGTAAAGAAGAAATTCATAGATATGCGATAAGTCTTCATAATGTTAATGAAAAAATTAAAATGGTTGAGGAAAAAATAGGTAGAAATCCAATGAAAGAAGTTAAAACAAAACCTCTTCCTACAAAATATATATTTAATCCTGATGATGTTAAAACAGCAGATCCTTTAATAAGATGGATTAACACTTTAAAAGATGAAATAAAAAATAAAAAATCAAGATAATGTTTCATAATCTGAAGATTTATGATATAATTTTTTAGAAAGGAAATGAAAATGAAATTAGATTTAAGTGCATTAAATTATAAAGATAGAATAGATATTTCAGGAAAAGTATCATATGATGCAAAGTTTCTTGAAAATAGTCCAATTAAAAAACTTGATGATGTTAATTATTCTGGCTTTATTACAAGAAATGATATTGATGAATACTTTATTAATATTCATATTTATGGTACAATGGTGTTACTTGATAGTGTTTCACTAGAAGAGTTAGATTATCCATATGACATTAATATTGATGATGAAATTACAGATTTTATAGAAAAAAATCAAAATGCACTTGATATTAATGAATTTTTGTGGCAAAATATTGTATTGGAAGTCCCAATTAGATATACCTTGTGTGATGCTGAAAAATTAAAGGGAGATAATTGGTGCGTATTAAGTAGTAATGAAGGTGGTGAATAAATATGGCAGTTCCTTTTAGAAGAACAAGTAAAACAAAAAAGAGAATGAGAAGAACTCATTTAAAAAAAGAAGTTGGAGCATTAACTAAATGTCCAAGTTGTGGAAGTACTTTAAGACCTCATAGAGCATGTACTAAATGTGGTAAATATAATGGTAAAGAAGTACTTAATGTAGAAAAAGAAGAAAATTAATCTGTAAACAAGTGTAAAGTTTGATTAAGTTTATTAAAAAAGTAGATGAAAACATTTACTTTTTTTTATGTTTATAGTATCATAATGGTAGACAGTGGCACACTGTGGAAGAAAGTGGGGAATAAAAATGCTAATTGGACAATTTCATCATAATTTAGATGAAAAAAATCGTTTAGTTATTCCTACTAAGTATAGATTAGAACTTGGAGAGTCTTTTATAATTACAAAAGGACTTGAAAAATGTTTATATGTATACTCAAATAAAGAGTGGGAAAAACTTGTTAGTAAACTAAGTACTCTTCCTTTTAACAAGAAAGATACTCGTGGTTATTTACGCTTTTTCTTTTCAGGGGCCTCTGATATAGGTTTAGACAAGAGTGGTAGAGTAAGTATATGTGAACCTTTAATTAACTATGCTGGTTTAAAAGGTAAATGCGTAGTTATTGGAGTAAATGATCATCTTGAGATTTGGGACGAAGATGCATTTAATTCATATTTAGATGACAATGCTTCATCACTTGCGGATATAGCGGAGAATTTATTTGATGAAAAAGATGCATTATAGTGTTTTATTAAAAGAGTCTATTGATGGACTAAATATTAAAGATGGTGGAACATATGTTGATTGTACACTTGGCTATGCCGGACATTCTAAGGTTATCTTAGAAAACAATAAAAAGGGAAAACTATTTGCCTTCGATGAAGATGAAAATGCGGTTAAGTATTCTAAAGAAGCACTTTCATCAATTGGTGATAACTTTACTATTTTTAAGGAAAACTTTTCAAACTTAAAGGAAACATTAGAAAAAGAAAATATTTTAAAAGTGGATGGTTTCCTATTTGATTTAGGTTTTTCTTCACCTCAGATCGATGATGCAAAAAGGGGGTTTTCTTTTAAATTAAATGCACCACTTGATATGCGTATGGACACTCAAAATAGTCTTACTGCAAAAGATGTTGTAAATACATATTCATTAGAAAAACTTACTGAAATTTTCTTTAAGTTTGCTGAAGAAAAATATTCAAAAGTAATTGCTAGTGCAATATGTAAAGAAAGAAAAAACAAAGAAATTGTTACAACATTTGAACTCGTAGACATTATTCAAAAAGCTGTTGGTGCTTCATATTTTTATAAAAATCATCCAGAAAGAGAAATATTTCAAGCAATTAGAATTGAGGTAAATAATGAGCTTTCAGTAATTGAAAAAGCTTTACCAGATGCAATCGATATGCTAAGTAAGGGTGGAAGAATATGTGTAATAACTTTTCATTCTTTGGAAGATAGACTTGTTAAACAAATATTTAAAAAATATAGTGAAGTGGATGATATTTTAAAAGGAATGATAGATATACCTGATGAATATAAACCTAAAATAAAAATTATTAATAAAAAACCAATTTTGCCTACAGATGAAGAGATTAATGAAAATTCTCGTAGTCATAGCGCAAAACTTAGAATTGTAGAAAGGATATAAGATGAGAAAGAAAAATCAAAAAAGAGTTAGACTTTTAAAGGGTGAAAAATTTATGTATTTCATAATTATTCTTTTATTATGTCTTATTCCAATGCTTAATGTTTATACATCTAGTTTAGTTACAAAAACAAATATTGATGTAGAAAAACTTAAAAAAGAGATTTCTTCTCAAGAAGAGGAAAATGAAAGTCTTTCTATGCAAATAGATGAGCTTGCCTCAATAGATAATATTTTTAATGTTGCTAAAGAATATGGACTTTCATATAATAACTCTAGTATACTTCAAGTAAAATAATATGAAAAAAAGAGTAACTGTAAAACCTAATAAATTTATTTTACCAATAGTTTCTCTTTTACTATGCCTTGCAATAGCAAGGCTTTTATACGTTTCTTTATCGGGAAATGTAGATGGAATGAATCTAAAAAAGTTTGCGGCCTCTAGAAATACAGTTACAAAAACTCTTTATGCAAAAAGAGGTACAATTTATGATGCCGCTGGTGATGCTCTTGCAATAAGTGTAAACTCTTATACTTTAATTGCTTATTTAGAGCCATCAAGAACCGTGGATGAAAATAATCCTCAACACGTTGTTGATAAAGAGGGTACTGCTAAAGCGCTTGCCCCAATACTTGAAATGGATGAAGCTGAAATACTTAAATATTTAAATAAAAAGGCTTACCAAGTTGAATTTGGTAAAAAAGGAAGAAATTTAACAGAAATTGTTAAACAAAAGATAGTCGATTTAGAACTTCCAGGAATAGATTTTATTGAAAGTACTCAAAGATATTATAAAATGGGTAGTTTTGCATCTTATTTAGTAGGTTATGCTAAAACTCACGATGATGGTTCTATACAAGGCGAACTTGGCATTGAAAGTTATTATAATGACTTATTAAGTGGTAAGAATGGCTCTATTACTTATCAAAGAGATGCCAAAGGTTATATGCTTCCTAATAAACCATATTATGAAACTAAAGCTCAGTCTGGTAGTGATATTTATTTAACAATTGATAGTAACATTGAACTTATTACGGAAAATGCTATCAATGATTTAAAAGAAAAAACTAATTTTGAATTTGCTATTTTTACTATAATGGATGCTCGTACTGGTGCAATAGTGGCTTCAAGTACATATCCTACATTTAATCCTAATGATTTAAATACACTAACAAATTATTTAAATCCTCTTGTTTCATATGCTTATGAACCAGGTTCTACGATGAAAATATTTTCTTGGGCTTCAGCAATGGAAGAAGGTATTTATAACGGACAAGATACTTATAAATCAGGTTCAATTGAAGTAGCTGATGTTGTAATATCTGATTATAATAAAGTTGGTTGGGGTGAAATAACCTTTGATACAGGATTTATGTATTCATCGAATGTTGCGGCCTCAATACTTGCTAAAAATTTAGGTAGAGAAAAACTACTTAATTATTATAATAAATTTGGTTTTGGTCAAAAAACAGGTATAACTTTATCTGGTGAACTTGCGGGAACAACTAAATTTAAATATGAAAGCGAAGTTGCTACAGCATCATTTGGTCAAGGTGGTATTATTATCACACCAATTCAAATGCTTCAGGCACTTACTATGCTTACAAATGATGGAGTAATGCTTAAACCTTATGTTATAAATAAAATTGTTGATTATGATGGTAAAACTACATATGAAAGTAAAGTAGAATCTTTAGGTCAAAAAATGAAAAGTGAAACAGCACAGAAATTAAGAAGTTTAATGTATAGTGCAAACTATGATGGACTTATGAAAGTATGGCAACCTAAAACTGTTACAATGTCAATGAAAACCGGTACAGCACAAATACCTGATCCAAATGGAAAGGGTTATCTAAAGGGAGAATACGACCAAATTTATTCAGTAGCAGGATTTTTCCCAAGCGATAAACCTAAATATATAGTTTATGCAGCGGTTAAAAAAATCGAAGCAACTCAGGGTACATTTGCAAGAGCAGTTACTAAAGCAGTTGATGAAATAGCAAGTTATGCAAATATTACTCAAAATGCTTATGAATCTGATGGTAAAATAATAAAACTTGAAAACTATATTTCTAAAGAAACAAACTCTGTAAAGGAAAATCTTACAAATAAAGGTATTAATGTAATTACTTTAGGAACAGGTAAATATATTATAAATCAATATCCTTTAAAGGGTATTAGTGTTGTTAAGGGTGATAAAGTATTCTTACTTACTAATAAAGAGGACTTTGTAATGCCTAATTTAACTGGTTATTCAATTACCGAGGTAAAAACTTTATGTACACTTTTAGGAATAAATCTTACTTATGAAGGTTATGGCTATGTAAATAGTCAATCAATTGCAGAAAACACTCCAGTTACTAAAGATTTATCTTTACATGTAACTTTATCTCATAAATAATTAGCATCATTTTATAATGGTGCTTTTTTATACTGGAAAAAATTATTAGAAAATTATACTCTTTATCATAAAAATTTGATTTTTTATTGACAAGTGTAGTAAATACACATATAATGTAATTATACGGAGGATGTAGTGGAGTTAAAAAATAGTTTATATAAAAATATAGGTATTCATGTTATAACAACTTTATTTACTGTAGAAAAAGGTGATGTTAAAGTACTTCTTATAAAAAGAACCAATAATCCTTTTAATGGCTATTGGGCACTTCCAAGTGGAGCACTTTATAATAATGAACTTTTAGTTGACGGTGCAAAAAGAGAGCTCAAAGAAAAAACAGGCCTTGAAAATATTGAATTTGAGATGTGTGGTGTATTTGATAAACTAGATCGAAGTAATTTACAAAGAATGATAGGTATTTCTTTTATTGGGGTAATTGATTCTAAAAAAGTATCTCTTTTAAAAAATACTTTAAAAACATCAAATGCTGAATATTTTTCAATAAATAATATACCGCAGCTTGCTTATGACCATAATGAAATAATCAGTTATTCATTAAATGTTTTAAAAGATAAAATTACAAAAACAAATATATTAAAAAATTTATTTCCAGATGTTTTTACTCTTCCAGAACTTCAGAAAGTATATGAAATAGTACTCGAGGAAAAATTTGATAGACGCAATTTTAGAAAAAAACTTATTAATGAGAAGGTAATTATTGATACAAATAAATACGAGGTTTTCGAGGGTAAAAAGCCTGCAAAACTATATAAATTTAATAAGAATGTTAAAAAAGAAAATGCAATTTAATGCACTTTTTTAATAAATATAAATGTGTAAAAAATACACAAAGAAAGGAAATTATGAAAAAAGATATATATATTGATTATGATGGAGTGATAAGAGGAACAATAAGTATTTCTTATGAAATGATGCAAAGACAAAATATTGATTTAAATGATAGAAAAAAAGTAATTGAATTTTATGAAAAACTTGATTGGAATTATTTGATAAGCATCTCTTTAGAACTTAATCGAGCATATTATTATATAAATAAGATTATAAGTGAAAATAAATATAATGTAAGTATTTTAACAAAAATAAATTCGCTTAATGAAATGAGTGCTAAAATATTTGATATAAGAAAAAATAGTGATGTTAAAACTATATGTGTTCCAAATACTATAGATAAAACTGATGTTGTAAATCCATATGGAAATATTTTAATAGATGACTTTTCAGAAAATTTACTAAATTGGAAAGGAAAAGGTGGTATAAGTGTAAAATTTACTGACAAAGAGGATGAAAGATTTGTGTGTACTTCATCACTTGATATTTGTCTGCAAGATAATTTAGAAAGAAAGCTAATTAGAAAGGAATGTTAATGAATAAAATTAATATATGTGAAAATTTTAAAAATGAAAATTTACCTTTAATATTTAATATTAATTATGAGGGTTTTAGTAAGTATAATAAAAATGAAACTTATATCAATATTTATAATAGATTTTTTAATTCAATAAGTGAAAATGAAAGTTTATATGAAATTATAAAATGTATTATAACTTCAGTTTCTTTGAATGAAGAAAGTAATTTAAATTTTAATATTTTTAATAATAATGAAAAAATATTTGAACTTTTTTATGATGGTAAAGAGGTTATTGCTCCCTTTATGAAAGCAAGGAAAGGTAACGATATTAAAGCTTTATGTGATGGTAATGGAGTATTTACTTATGATAATGATAATTTTTTCAAAGTAAATAATGAACCTTATAATCTTTCACATTTAATAGAGTATGGTAATATTGCTAGTGATTTTTTAGGTATTCAAAGTATAACTCCAATTGAACTTGATTTTGATATTCAAAGATATCTAAAGTTTATAATTGATTTAACTGGTTCTTATCCAACTTTTGAGGATGAGACCTTTAATACTAACTCAATAATGCTTTATTTAATGCAGTATTATCGCAAGTTAAAATATTTTGATGAAATAGAGTATTTATTTAAAATGGTTAATAAATATCTATATTTATATGGTTATATAGATGTTAGTGATATACCTAGATGTTATGAGTTTAAGGAGTATGATCTTGCAAAAAAACTTTTGAAAAAGTAGGGACTATCTTTTTTTTAAAATAATGTTATAATAATATTACTTTTCTGGGGGCAATATGAATAACGATTTAAAAATAATAAAGAAAAAGTATGGTGAAAACTTTAGTAAACTATGTAGAAAATTATTTCCAAGCATTTTAGAGGAAGATGGAACTTTAACTACAATTATTACTTCTTTATTCAAAGAAAATCATTTTCTTTATGATGATTTAATTGAATATAACATGGTTAATAGTTTTCAAAAACTTATAATGAATGAATATGGTAAAAAAATAAATAATGTTATTGATACAGATAAAAATCCTTATGAACTTTTTAAAGAAAAAGGATATACTTTAAAAGAGTGTCAAACTAATGAAGAAATACTATCATATAAAAAGTATTATGCAAAAGAAGAAGAACTTTGTACATTTAAAAGTGATAGACTTAGAACTAATAGAGTATTTTTTGCAGTTAAAGATAATGCTTTAGATATTAAAAGAAAAAGTAATCCCCAAAGAGAGGACGAATATGGTACAAGTGTACTTTCACTTCAGTTTACATTAAATACTAACTATTTATCAATTAAAAATAGATATAACCATACAGTTAATAATCCAGATGCAACATATCAAAATAACCTAGAAAATATTGCAAAAGGTTTAACATATTCTTTTGAAAAATATTTAGGTATTAAACAGAGCAATATTAATATAGATTTTGAAATGCCTAATTATGTTAGAACAGTTGATGGTAAGTATTATAGATATAATGTTGAATGTAATAATATTTATTATTGTCCTGATAACATTGTAATACATAATTTTAAAGAAGTTTCTTTTCCTAAAGAAAAATATATTTTATTTGATGGACTTGTTTTAGATTTAACTAAAAAAACATTTAAATGTTATGATAATTGTAGATATGATTCCTCTGAAGATTTTATTAAATATATTAAAAAAATAGTTATAGAAAATAATAGTGATAGTAAAAGTATATATATTATTTGTGAAGATAATATTAAAATATATTTAGAGTTAAATAAATTTAATGAACTTATAAGTGTTCTTTTAGAGGGAGTAGAAAGATTAAATGATGATGTTTTTGCAAATAGTTTTCATATTAAAAGATTTTCTTCGAAAGATACTAAAGTAGTTGAGGATAGAGTTTTAAGAGATGCTTGTGAACTAGAATATATTTATTTACCTAAATGTGAAATTATTGGTAATAGTTTTGCCTTAAGAGCGGAAAACTTAAAAACTATTAACTTACCATGTGTTAAAAGAGTTGATTATAGTTTTATATCTTATGCAAAAAATGTTCAAAGCATTTATATGCCTAATTTACAGGTCGTTGGTAATAGTTTTCTATATTATAATGAAAAATTAAAGTCAATATTTTTGCCTAGTTTAGAAAAAACTGGTTACTCATTTATGTATGAAAATAATTCTTTAGAAAAATGTGATTTACCAAAACTTGTTAAAGCAGGTAGTTCATTTATGAAAAAAAACACTTGTTTAAAAGAGTTTAATGCTCCCTCTTTAAAAGTTATCGAAAGCTCTTTTTTATCAAAAAATCTAGCACTTGAACATTTATATTTACCTAATATCGAAGAAATCGATGAAAACTTTTTAGTTAGTAATAAAAAAATTAGAAATTTATATATTCCTACAGTTAAATTTATTGGAAATGGCTTTTTATATAGCAATAGAGATATAATAAATAATCTTTATTTACCAAATTTATTATCTTTTGAGGGAAATGATCTTTCTTTACAAAGATAATAATTTTTTATTATTTTAAAAAACTGAAAATCTCAATAAATTCAGTATTTACCTTGTTCGTATTTTTCTATTTTATAAACATTTAAAAAAATAAAGCTTCGATTTTTCAGTAAAAAGGGCTTGAAAAAATTGCCAATAAATGGTTAAATTATATTGAAAGTAACATAAATACGGGAATGGTTTTTCCTATATGTTTATAATATATGAAAAGTAAAGTCCCTGATTATGCCGTAAAGAGGAGTATAGTATGAATAAAAGTAAAATAACAAAACCGTTAGCGGTGTTCGCCTCAGTAATATTAATAATCATTATAGGAGTGGCATCATTTGCATATTTTGGAACATTTAATGTAAATTTAAATAATAATGTAGCAGTAAATGTAAATGCATATAGTCCAGGAGATGCAGTATTTACTTCAAATGCTACACAGTTAAATTTGCAAGTACCCGCAGCAAATATGAGTCAGCTTTTAAATGGAACTTTAGCTGCAGAAAATACTGCAACACTTTCAGTAAATTTAACTGGAGCGGCAGATTTACTTACAACATGTACATATGACATAGTTTATGAATATGATAGTGGTTCTTATATTTATGGTGGAACGGGAACGAATCATGCAAGTAAAAATGGAGATAAAGAAATTACATTACAAGTAACAAATGTAAATGGCACAAATAATTTTGCAACTGAAAAGAATTTCGATTATGATTCAAGTTGGGCAAATAATAAAAGAACTCTAGTAAGTAAAGCAACTATTTCAAGTACAGGAAGTCTTACTACACAAAATATAAATATAACTGGAAAATTTTATAATCTTAATGTATCACAAGAAAGTATAGGAGGAAAAGCCTTTACTGGTAAAATATATGTAACAAATAATAGTTGTGAAACAAGTGAGATACAACCAACACCAATAACTACATTAATGGTAGCAAATAACACTGATATTTTTGATGAAAATGGTCTTAGATATGAAGGTGCAGATCCAAACAACTATATATGTTTAGATAATCAAAAAAATGGTCCTTGTTCAAATAGTTCATTGTTGTTTAGAATAATTGGGCTTTTTGAAGAAGATACCTCAAACGATGGTACAACAAGTAGTGGAACTAAAAAACTTTTAAAAGTAATAACTACAAATAATTTTGGTAATTATGATGGAAATGGAGTAGCATGGGGAAAAAATAACAATTGGAATGAATCAGAGGCTAAAACTTATTTAAATGAAACATATCTAGAAACTTTACTTGATACAGCAAATGTTAATACTAAACTTTCAAATATTATAGTAATTGCTAAATGGCATTTAGGAGGCCCAAACGATTCAAATCAAAAGACTTTAAACACAGAAGGTTACTATAATGAAGAAAGAAACATTAATGCTATTTTCAGTGGCAATCCATCAAACTTATATGCAAAGGTAGGTCTTATGTATCCGAGTGATTTAGGATATGCAACAGTAGGCGGTTCTACAACAAATAGAGCAAAATGTAGAGCAAAAGAATTATATATTTGGGATGATTCTGCATTTAGTGATTGTAAAAATAATTCGTGGATTTTTATATCACAAAAATATTATATGAGTGAAAGTGAATATTTTATTTCACCAGGTTGTTCTAGTTCGTTATCATTTGTAACTGTATATCAATCTGGAGGTATAGGTTCTAATACAAGCGATAACACAAGTGAAATTGAAGGATACACAATTCGCTCAAGTCGCCCAACATTTTATATGGATGCAGAGACACTAAAAATAGTTGGTGGAACAGGTACAAGTGCAGATCCATATCATATAGGTTGAATAATTTAGTTTATTAGTTTATAATACTATGCAAGAAAAGGGGAAAGGTATGTATTATATTGATTTAAATGATAAACAAAAAAGTTTTATATATAGTAAATGTAGTGTGAAACATATAAAAGATGTTGGACCAAGAAGTATAATGTATAAAAGATTAAATAGTAATGCTTTTTTTATAAATATTTTTGTTACAAATTTTAATGAAAAGTTTTTATATGAACCATATGTAGAAAATAGTGAAAGTTATTATTCATGGGAATATGATATTATATATGTTCCTTTTAAGTATGCTGATATGGTTAATAAACTTTTAAATATTACAAATGAAGATATTATTCGAAAAAGATTTTAGATAAAATACTTGCAAATGATAAATAAATTGTATATAATAGGCTTATAAGTTTTTACTTAGTTTGAACTTGTTTTCCAAGATTCTTACTCAGTTTAAACCGATTATAATAAAGGAGGAAAAGAAAATGCTTAAGAAAGAAGAAAAAGCTTCTATTATAAAGGAGTTTGCTAAGAATGAAAAAGACTGTGGTTCTGCTGAAGTTCAAATAGCTATTTTAACTAAAGAAATTAATACATTAACTGAACATTTAAAAGAACATAAACATGATTTCCATTCTAAAAGAGGACTTTTAATTAAAGTTGGTAGAAGAAAAAAATTACTTGAATACTTAAAGAATAATGATGTTAAATCATATCGTGAAGTAATTAAAAAATTAAATTTAAGAAAATAGGCACTAAATTTTTTAGTGTTCTTTTTTTTAGTAGAAAGGTGGTAAAAAATGAAAAAAGAATTTAAATTAAATTTTTTGGGAAGAGATTTAATTGTTGAAACTGGTCAACTTGCTAAACAAACTAATGGTTCAGTACTTGTTAGATATGGCGATACTGTAGTACTTTCTGTATGTGTAATGGGTAAAACTCCAGTTACTCAAGATTTCTTTCCACTTCAAGTATTATATCAGGAAAAACTATATTCAGTAGGTAAAATTCCTGGTGGATTTATTAAAAGAGAGGGTAGACCTACAGATTCAGCTACACTTGCAGCAAGATTAATTGATAGACCAATCAGACCTATGTTTGATGAAAACTTACGTAATGAAATTCAAGTTATCAATACAGTACTTTCTGTAGATCAAGATAATAGTCCAGAAATGGCTGCAATGTTTGGTTCATCACTATGTCTTGGTATATCAGATATTCCATTTGATGGCCCAGTTGCCGGTGTTATGGTAGGTATGGATGAAAAAGGTAAGTTTATTATTAATCCAACTACTGATGAAGCGGAAAAAAGTAAACTTGCATTAACTGTTGCAGGAACACATGATGCAATATGTATGGTTGAAGCGGGCTGTAAAGAACTTCCTGAAAAAACTATGCTTGAGGCTTTAATGTTTGCTCATGAAAATATTAAAACTTTATGTGAATTTCAAAATGAAATTATTAGTGAAATAGGTAAAGAAAAAGTTGTACTTGAACCTGCAAGTATTGATGCTGAAGTTGAAAAAGCTGTTAGAGAGTATGCAACTGATGATATGCTATCAGCAATACAAATTAAAGAAAAACTTGAAAAATATGCTAAAATCGATGAAGTTAAAGCAAATACTATTGCTCATTTCGAAGAGGTTTATGCTGAAGATGAAGATTTTGCTAGCAAGATGAAAGATGTAGCTAAAGTAGTTGGTTTAATTGAAGGAAATGAGGTAAGAAGATTAATTATTGAAAAACATATTAGACCAGATGGTAGAAAGATGGATGAAATTAGACCTCTTGAGGCTGAAATCGACCTTCTTCCTCGTACACATGGTTCAGGACTATTCCAAAGAGGAGAAACTCAAGTACTTGCTACAACTACACTTGGACCACTTTCAGATCATCAAATTCTTGATGGACTTGGTATTGAAGATACAAAAAGATTTATGCTTCATTATAATTTCCCTAACTTCTGTGTTGGTGAAATAGGAAGATACGGTTCTCCAGGAAGAAGAGAAATAGGACATGGTGCTTTAGGAGAAAGAGCACTTGCTCAAGTTATTCCTTCTGAAGAAGAATTCCCATATACTGTTAGAGTTGTTTCTGAAGTTCTTGAAAGTAATGGTTCATCATCACAAGCTACAATATGTGCCGGATGTTTATCATTAATGGCAGCAGGAGTTCCAATTAAAGCTCCAGTAGCGGGTATTGCAATGGGACTTATATCTAATGGTAAAAAATATACAATACTTACTGATATTCAAGGCCTTGAGGATCATATGGGAGATATGGACTTTAAAGTAGCAGGTACAAAAGAAGGTATTACAGCGCTTCAAATGGATATTAAGATTAAAGGCGTTACTAAAGCTATCTTAAAAGAGGCCCTTGAGGAAGCTAAAAAAGCCAGAATGAAAATTCTTGATGTTATGGCAACTGCTATTGAAAGCCCAAGAAAAGAACTTTCTAAATATGCTCCAAAAGTTGAAAGCTTTATGATTAACCCTGATAAGATTAAAGATGTAATCGGTAAGGGTGGAGAAATGATTACTAAAATTATTTTAGAATCATCAAATGTAAAAAGTGTTAATGACAAAGATGCTGTAAAAGTGGATATTGATGATGATGGAAAAGTAATTATTTATCATATGGATAAAGAAGTTATTGAAAAAACTAAAAAGATGATTGAGGATATTACTAAAGAAGTTGAAACAGGTAAAATCTATAATGCTAAAGTAGTTAAAGTGGAAGATTTTGGTGCTTTCGTAGAACTATGGCCAGGTTGTGAAGGATTAGTACATGTTTCTCAGCTTGATACAAAAAGAGTTGAAAAACCATCTGATGTAGTTTCAGTAGGTGATGAAATAATTGTTAAATCACTTGGATATGATAACAAAGGAAGATTAAATCTATCAAGAAAAGAAGCTCTTCCTAAATCAGAAAGTACTTCTGAAGAAAAACCTAAAAAAGAACCTAAAAAAGGTTTATTTGGTAAAAGTAAAAAATAATTAAGTCTAGGGAAACCTAGATTTTTTTATTAAATAATAGTGGTTATCGACCAATTTTGATACTTTATACCCTAAAAGTGGTCGATAACTTGACTTTTTTTAGTAAAAATTTGAGTTTTTAATGAAAATATGGTACAATTTTTTGTAATTAAGGGGGAACTATGAAAGAAGTATATGATAAAATATATGGACTTTATAATGAAATATTAAAAATACCTATGGATAGTCCAAAGTATTTTGAACTATATAAAGAATATATTAAATTACTTATACTAGTTAGCTCAAATAATCCTAGTTTTAATGATGATGTAAAAAAATATATAAATGGTAACTGTTATTCATATGCTTTTGATATTTTTAATCCTGAAGGAATATCTAATGTAATTTTACAGTTAGGTTTAAATGTTGGTTATTTAAGTAGAAATTTAGTTTTTAAAGGAACACCTGAAAAATATTTATATGGCCTTGCAAAAGATTTCGAAGAACTTAATATTGATTCTTATGAAATAAGTTCTGATTTACCTAATGAACATGGTGGTTATAAAATAGCATTTTATTTATCATTTAATGATTTTCATTTTTTAAGACAAAATAGTGATGGCTCTTGGTCTCATAAAGTAGGTTATTTAAATAGACTTGATAAATTTGATACTTTACCTAATATTGTTAATGGAAACTATGAACTTATTAAGGTTCTTGAAATAGTTAAACCAAAAGTAAGATAAAACAAAAGATTTTTTAATAAATTGTCTTTTGTTTTTTTTAATTAAATGATATACTTTATTTAGTAAGGATGAAGTAAATGAGAGCAAGATTTAAAAGTGCACTTGGATTTATAATGATGCTTTTAATAATAGCAATTGCATTATTTGCATTTTATTTTGTTTATAAAAAAATGCGTTCAAGTGATGGAGATATAAAAATAACTGGAGATTTATCAATTAATTTTCATAATGGTAAAAAGATTAAGATTGATAAAGAATTTAAAACTAAAATTACTGTAATTAATAATGGAAATGAAGATATATATTATTATATTGAATTTATTAATCCTAAAAATGCTAGTGGTGTTACTTATACATTAACAGATAATGCTCTTATTAATGTCAGCGATGAATTACCTAAACATAATGAGATAATATCAAGTTATATATTAATTAAAAAAGGTGAAATACACGATTATGAATTGACATTTAAAAATACTTTGGATAATGTAGCTAGTGTTGAACTTGATTGTGAACAAGAGGCTCTTAATAATAATACTTTTGCAGAAACTATACTTAAAAATAATGAAATTAAAAGTGAAAGTAAGACTATAGTTGGTAAAGATATTGCTACAGAAAATGAAGGATTAATTAAAACTGTAGATGATTATGGAATAGCTTATTATTTTAGGGGTAATGTACAAAATAATAATGTTAGTATAAATAATTTAAATTTTAAAATTGTTAGAATAAATGGTGATGGTAGTGTAAGACTTGCTTTAGCAAATGATACGGGAGAACTAAAAAAATATGTTGATTCAAATGAAAAGTATAGTTATAAAGACTCAGTTATTAAAGCATATTTAGATTCTTGGATTACAATTAATTTAGGTGATTATACATCATTTCTAGCAACTCAAAAATATTGTAATGATGTTTTATTAAATGATAATACTTTTTATGCATATACAAGAGTAGTCGAAGATTATATTCCATCATTTATATGTTTAAGCGATAAAGTAACAAGTAAAGTGGCACTATTAACAGTTGATGAAGTTCTTTTTGCAGGAGCCTCTCCAAATGAAGATAATACTTCTTATTACTTATATAATGAAAGTATAGAAACAGATTCATTTTTAATGAGTAGTTCTAAACTTGTAAATGGTATTTATTATCCATTTGCACTTTCAAAAAATGGTAAGGTTTTATCTGATGTATCTGGTTCTTTTTTAAGAAGTGTTAGACCAGTTATTACAATTATTAAAACAGCATTAGTCGAGGGTGATGGTACAAGTTCTAATCCATATAAGTTAATTAGTAATTAAAAAATACAAGTAAAACTACTTGCATAAATATATAAATAAATGATATATTATAAATAGGTGAACGTATAAAATGTTAACGTCGCCAATTATGTAAATTGGAAACGTCTATTCAGCAAAAATTGCTAAAAGAATCTTTTTTACAAGATCAAATAGCCAAATTAATGCTTGAACGACGTTTTCTTTTATTTTCACGTTGTAATAACAAAGAAGTAAAAGTATAATTAGAAATAATACTCTAATGAGTTTCTTTCTACTCATAAGCAGACCTCCTTTCAGAATTTTTGATTATTTCAAACCCCCCGAAAATTGGTGGCAACGTCGTCTTTTACACGTTCAAGTAGTTATTATACATTGAAAATACTCAATTGCAATAACTTCGACAAAACATGTCAAAATAAGACATGAGTTTGTTTAAAAGTTATAAAATTAGCATATAAACATGTTAATTTTTTTTTATAATATTAAAAAATGTTAAGATTTGCTTTAATCCCAGTATTAACCTTGTTCGTTTTTTATATTATTATATACATTTAAGAAAACTTATCTTAGTATTTATAAGGTATGGAGAGATAATATGATAAAAAATAATAATGTAAAAGTAATGGGAGTGATGAAATAGAAACTACATGTACCTTTGATATATATTATGAATATACAGGAAGTAACTACTATGGAGTAAGTCCAAATACTAAAACAAGTGGTGTAACAAAAGAAATAATGATGACTGTAAATGCTTTAAGTGAAACAAGTAATTTTAGCACAGAAACTAATTTTGATTATAATATAAGTAATGGATAGACAACAGAAAATAATAAAAGAAAAGTAAAAAATGTAGAAAATGCAAGTATAACAAATTCAGAAACAACTGCAACAACACAAGAATATACATTTACAGACAAATACTATAATTTAAATGTAAGTCAAGAACAACTAGCAAATAAATCATTTAAAGGTATTATTTATGCAAGTAAGAAAGGATGTATAAGTAAAGAGACATTGATTCCCTTTTCATTTGATGGAACAACGTATTATGCAAAAAAAGGTATTACTTGGAAAGAGTGGATAAATAGTAATCTTTATGAAAAAAATTTTGGTAGTATTATTTCTAATGGAACTGTAACAAAAAATGGACTCCAAGTGTTTGATAGAACCGAATATGTAATTGGTAAAAATATAATAATTGAAAATAAAAATTATATTACTAATAATAGAGATATAGCAGGTTTATTATAAATGCTGTAAATTAAATATAACTTTACACTCTTTACATCTATAAATTAAAAATATTACAAAAACACTTTAAATTTTATTTAAATATTGCTACAATATTTTTATGAAAGAAGTGATTTTATGTTAAATGATATTATTACATTTTTAAAAAGTTTAGCATTTATAGATTATGTATTTTTCTTTACTGTGGTATTTTTAATTATACTTGTGGTATCTTTAATATATTTTATAAAGATAAACAGTAATGAAACTGATGAATTAACTGATAATTTAGTTTTAAATGAGATTGAAAATGTCAATAAAAATAAAGATGTAAAAGATCCAGAACTAAATGAAATAGCAACTGCTTTAAAAAATATTAAACCAATAGATTTTACACCATATGAAAAAGAAGAGGAAGAAAAAGCTATAATAAGTTATGATGAACTTTTATCAAATACTGGACAATATGAACTAAATTATTTAAATGAAGAAAAAAATGGTGATGTTCTTGTTAAGACTGTAGATTTAAATAATTTAATCAATGTAAAGAAAAGTGAACCAATAAAAATGGAAGTTCATTTAATGAGTTTAAGAAAGGAAGAAGAGTTTTTAAAAACTTTGAAAGAACTTTCAAAATCATTAAATTAAGGGGGATATATGAAATTTAATATAATTACACTTGGATGTAAAGTAAATAGTTATGAAAGTAATTTTATGAAGGAAGCCTTAGTTAAAAACGGGTTTTCTTTTTGCAATTTAAATGAAAAATGCGATATTTTAATTTTAAATACTTGTACAGTTACTGATACCTCAGATAAAAAGAGTTTAAAAGAGGTTCGTAGACTTAAAAGAGAAAATCCTAATGCAATACTTGTGGTATGTGGATGTTCTGTCCAAAATGATAAAACTAAGTATGATAATCTAGGTATAAATATTTTAATGGGTAATATTAATAAAAGTAATATAGTAAGCATTATTGAAAAGTATCTTGATGATAAAACACCAGTAGAGTATGTAGCTAAAACTCGTGATTTACCTTTTGAAAATATGGAAGTTGATATATCAGATCACACAAGAGCATATATTAAAATCGAAGATGGTTGCGATAACTTTTGTTCATACTGTATTATACCTTTTGTAAGAGGTAAAAAAAGAAGTAAAGATTTTTCATTAGTTTTAAGGGAAGTACAGCATCTTGCAAATAATGGTTATAAAGAAATTGTTTTAACTGGTATTGACACCGGAGGTTATGAGTCAAATGGTAAAGATTTAACTGATTTAATTTGTGAAATGAGCAAAATAAATGGTATAGAAAGAATAAGACAATCAAGTATAGAAATAACTCAAATAAATGATAAGTTTATCGAAGAACTTAAAAATAATAAAAAAATATGTGATCATATTCATATTCCACTTCAGTCAGGAAGTGATAGTATCTTAAAATTAATGAATAGAAAATATGATTTAAAATATTTTTTTGATAAAATAGATATGATAAGAAGTGTAAGACCAGATATATCTATTACCACTGATGTAATTGTAGGTTTCCCTGGTGAAACTGAAGAAATGTTTTTAGAAACTATGCAAACTTGTAAAAAGGTAAATTTTTCTAAAATTCATGCATTTCCTTATTCTGAAAGAAAAGGAACAAAAGCAAGTATGATGGATGGAAAAGTACCTGAAAGTGTTAAACACGAAAGAGTTAAAAAATTACTTGAATTATCTGATAGTTTAGAAAAATCATATTATGATAAATTTAAAGGAAAAAAACTTGATGTTTTAATCGAAGAGGTATCAGAATCTGGCTCTAAAGGACATACATCAAATTATTTAATGGTTCACACAAATGAAAAATTACAAAAAGGAGAAATATATAATTTAATAGTTTAATGGAAAAGTATATAATAGGTAAATTTAAAAAGATTATTTATGAAAATAAAGAAAGTAACTTTGTTGTTACTCTTTTTAAAGTTGAGGATACTGATGATACTTTTATTAAAGAAAATATGGCTAGTTTAATTCACGTAACAGGCATTTTACCTAATATTAGACTTGATGTTAAATATAAAGTATATGGTAATACTTTAAATCATCCTAAATATTCTTGGCAGTTTTCTGGGTATAGGTTAAGTGCTGTTATGCCTACAACTGAAGAAGAAATAATTAAATTTTTAGAAAGCCCTTTTGTCGAAGGCTGCTCTAAAGTATTTGCCAAAAGAATTGTGGATACTTATGGAGTAAATTCAATTAAAATTATTAAGGAAGATATAAATAATTTATTTAATATTAAAGGAATGACTACTTTAAAAGCATCAAAAATATATGGAAGTTTAATTAAATATGAAAAAGATGACGAAATAATTAAAAAACTTACTTCTTATGGTTTTTCTTATGAACAAGCAGCCAAAGCAATTAATAAACATTATACAGATATTACTCCGATTATCGAAGGTAATTTATATTTAATGAAAGATATATTTGATTTTAAATTTTTAGATGATTTATATAAAAGAAATATTTCTAAAGATGATAATTTAAGATGTAAAGAATGCCTTTTAAATACTTTTGTTGATATATCATTTACCGAAGGATGTACATATTCCTATAAAGAGGATATTTATAAATATTTAAGATCTATTTATGAAATAAATCTTGATAGTGAGGATTTTGATAATATATTATCTTCTTTAGTACAAGAGAAAAGTATTATAAAAGATGGAAGTAGATATTATTTAAAAAAATATTATGATGAAGAAAAAGATATTGCAAGATACTTATATTTAATAGATAAGCAAAAAAAGAAAGAATATCCATCGCTTTTAGATAAAATAAAAGATATTGAAAAAGATACTGGTAAAGAGTATTCACCTGAACAAATAAAGGCTATTGAAAATAGTTTAAAAGAAAATATATCTATTATTTCTGGTGGACCTGGTACTGGTAAAACTACTATAATTAATGCTATTGTAAAACTTTTTATTAAAGAAAATAAATATAATAAAGAGGAAGTTGCTAGTAATATAATATTACTTGCTCCAACAGGTAAAGCCGCTAAAAAGTTAAGTTTATCTACAGGTCTTGGTGCTCAAACAATACATAGACTTTTAAGATGGCATAAAGAGGAAGATTCTTTTGAATTTAATGAACATAATAAACTTTTTCATAAACTTGTTATAGTGGATGAATGTTCTATGATTGATGTATCTCTTATGAAAGCACTTCTTTGTGCATATAATTCAAATATAAAACTTGTTTTAGTCGGAGATATTTATCAGCTTCCTTCAGTAGGTCCTGGTCTTGTACTTCATGATTTAATAGAAAGTGATTTATTTTCCTTTAATATGCTTTCAACTATTTATAGACAAAGTGATAATTCTTATATACCTTTTTTAGCAAAGGATATTAAAGCTCAAAATCTCGAAGATGATTTTACTTCCAAAAGAGATGATTATTCATTTATAATTACAAGCGAGGATAAAATACTTGAAACAGTTATTAAATGTGTAAATTATGGTTTAACAAAGGGTATTGATGAAACTAAAATGCAAGTTTTAGCTCCAATGTATAAAGGTATAAATGGAATAGATAATTTAAATAAATATTTAGAAAAAGTTTATAATAAAGAAAAAAATTTATTCGAAGTTAAATATGGAGATAAAATTTATAGAGTAGGTGACAAAGTACTACAACTTGTAAATGATTCAGACAATAATGTATTTAACGGTGATATTGGTAAAATAACTAATATTTATACAGGTAGTGATGATAAATTAAAAATATCTATTGACTTTGATGGGAATCTTGTATTTTATGAAAAAAAAGATTTAAAAAATATTACTCTTGCTTATGCAATTACAATACATAAAAGTCAAGGTAGTGAATTTGAACATGTTATTATGCCCCTTAGTAAAGATTACTCTATAATGCTTTATAATAAACTTATTTATACTGGTGTATCACGTGCTAAAAAAAGCCTTACTATAATTGGTGATCCTTCTTCATTTATAAGGGCTGTTTCAAATAATTATTCTAAAGAAAGAAGAACTTCTTTAAAAGAATTTTTACAAAGTAATTATGATATATAAAAAGTGGCTGTTTAAAAATTAATACTTTAATTTTTAAACAGCCCCTTTTTCTATTAATTGAATGTATAAATAATAAAATAAATTCCATACTATTGATAGAGGTGTTAAATGAAAAAAGTCGGATATATGATGCTAGGTATGGCATTATCTGGAATGGGTATTGGTGCATATATGTATTTAGGTAATAACAAAAGTAAAAAATCTAAAATGAAAAATATGTATACATTATCAAGTAATAATTAGAGTGCTTAAGCATTCTTTTTATTATATTGCATAAAATATATTAGGTGATTATTTTGGATAATAAATTTTGGGGAAAAGTAAAAAATAAAACTAATGTAGATAAGGATACTATAATTGAACTTGCTAAAAAACTATCAAATGGAAATATGAAAGATGAAAAAACTTTAAATGAAGTAATTGATACTTTATCGGGAATAACTGGAAAACCAGTAAGTGATGAAAAAAGAAAAAAAATAATTGATAAAATAGTTAGTGATAAAGTTCCTAAAAATGTAGACAAAATGTTTTAAAAATATTTTGTTTTTTTATGTTAGTATGTTATACTACTTAGTAGGAGATGAGAAAATGAAAGTACCTTTTAAGGCAGGAAATATTTTAATTCCAAAAAACGTTGATATGCATAAATGGAGTGTAGTTGCATGTGATCAATATACATCTGAACCAAAATATTGGGAAGAAGTAGAAAGTATTGTTGGAGATGCTCCTTCAACACTTAGAATAACACTACCAGAAATTTATTTAAATGATGCAAATGTTGAGGAAAGAATTAAAAAAATTAATGAAACAATGACTGAGTATCTAAATGAAGATATATTTACAAACCTTGATGATTCAATGATATATCTTGAAAGAACTCAAAGTGATGGAAAAGTAAGAGAGGGTATAATGGGTATTGTAGACCTTGAGGATTATTCTTATGAAAAAGGTTCCCAAACTCTTATTAGAGCTACAGAAAAGACTGTAATTGAACGTATACCACCAAGAATGAAAGTTAGAGAAAATGCATCTTTAGAGCTTCCACACATTATGATTTTAATTGATGATGAAAAGAAAAATATTATTGAAAGTTTAAAAAATAAAGTTACTACACAAGATATTGTATATGACTTTGATTTAATGCAAAATGGTGGACATATTAAAGGCTATAAACTAAATCAAAATATTCAAAATGAAATTATTTCAGGTTTAGAGGCTTTAGCAGATAAAGATTATTTTGAAAACAAATATAATGTTACTGATAAAGGTGTATTACTTTTTGCTATGGGTGATGGTAATCATTCACTTGCTACCGCTAAGGCATGCTATGAAAAAATAAAGGAAACTATGGGTGATGCTGCTTTAGAAAGTCCTGCAAGATATGCACTTGTTGAACTTGTAAACCTTCATAGTAGTGCTCTTGAATTTGAGGCAATTCATAGAGTAATATTTGATACTGACGTAACAGATTTAATTAAAAATTTATATGAATATTATAATATTAATGAAGAAGGTAATGGTCAAAAATTTGAACTTATTACAAAAGATATGGATAAAGTTTTATATATTGAAAATCCAAAATCAAATATTGCAGTAGGTTCTATTCAAATGTTCTTAGATGATTATTTATTAAGCCATAAAGGTAATATTGATTATATTCATGGTGATGATGTAACAAAAGATTTTGGTTCTAAAGAAGGTAATGTTGGTATAATTTTTGATGCTATGGCAAAAGAAGATTTATTTAAAACAGTTATTTTAGATGGTGCTCTTCCTAGAAAAACATTTAGTATGGGTCATAGTTATGATAAAAGATTCTATTTAGAAGCAAGAAAAATTAAATAATTAGGGTAATTCTCTAATTATTTTTTATTTATAAATTTAATAAATCATGGTATAATAAATGTGAAAGTTGGGGTAAAGTATGTATAATTATTATGAAAATATGGAAAAGGGGTTAGTATATTCTTATTATATAAGAATAGTAGATGAAATTAAACCTTATGAAAAAATAACTATTAAAAATATGATTGAGGAAGTTTTAAAACAATATTCATATGAAAATTTTCTTTATTATTTATGTACTTCAAAAGAATTAGATTTTTTAAAAAAGATTCTTGATAAAAAAATTGATGAAGAAGATTATTTAAAATATTCTTTTGAAATAAAAACTTTAAATAATAAATTTGTTTTTGATCAAGATAACTTTTGTATATTCAAAGAACAATTACAAAATGTAAAAAAAACCGTTAGTTTATTTGAAACAAAAGGTGCTTTTTCTGATCATTATATCCCTGCAATAGGGGTTTTAAGACTACTTGGAGTGCTACCACTTGAACTATTTAAAAATTTGAATTATTCAGGTGATGATACTATTTCAAAAAAAGAAAAAGATGAAAGTTTTATAGCTTATATATCTAATCCACTTTTTAAATATTATTCATTTATATATAAAAATGAAGATAAAAAAGATTATATTTGCTATGATCCATATTATGAATTTGTTGATGAACTTATAGAAAATAGAAAAAATCATGAGAATATTGAGGCTATTAATCTAGGTAGTGATATTCTCGAAGAATTATTTTATTATGGTTTTCCAATTCATATTAAAAAAGTTAAAGAAATGTATGACTTTATAAACAAAAATATTCCTTATTTAATGGATTATGTTGATGAAGCAAGAGTATTATGTGATTATTCAGTAGTAGAAAGATTTATATCTGACGATAAAGTCAAAAATATTATTATTGAGGGATTAAATTTATGTCCAAGTTGTACATTATATGGATTAAGTCCAAAAGAATATAATGAAGTAAAACTAAAAGAAAAACTTTAAATGATAAAATGAGTAATGCATATCAAGTAAATGCTCATTTATCTAATGAGGATGCAGATGAGTTTTTTGATATATATTTTGCTCTTTTAGAGTATACAAATAATAAGTATAATATTAATGATTTAAAAAAAATATATAAAAAACTTCATTTAGATCAAGAAAAAGTTTTAGAAATATCTGATTATATGTTTGACCATCCAAATATAATTGATGAATTTATAAAAGAAAATCCATATAATTTTAGTGAAGAAGAAATTAATGTTACAAAAGATTTTAAAAAGCATGTTAAATCAAACTTTTTAATGATTGTAGGTTTTGATAAAGATTATACTAAAATTCTTGCTGAAGACGGAAAACTTTATATGGTAAAAGGTCTAAGAAGTAATATAGATGAAGTAGTTTCTAGAGAACTTATTCCTACACTTATTAGTACAACTCTTATTATGTTTAAGGGCACAATAGTTTACTGTGGATTGCTTAAGTCAGCGGATATAAAGTATGATAACATGATTATTGAATCTATTTTACAAGAGGCTAATAAGGCAATTACTTATTATCATTTATAAATTTTAATAACTAGATTTTTCTAGTTATTTTTTTATGAAATTTATACTTTTTTTTATATTATTTTTGTGGTAATATTATAAAGTAGGTGATAGTAAATGGATATAGATTTAATTATAATTATTTTGTTAATAATACTAACAATAGTATTTTTTAGAAAGTTTAGTAATGTAGTTTATATAATATGTATTTTAGATATATTTTTAAGATTACTTGATATAATTGAAAGAATGCTTGGGGTACCAGAGTTTTCCGCTCTTGTTAATAAATACTTTCATAATTCAATTTATCATATAATTGTAGCTAATACATCAGGCATAATAGAAACTATTCTTATATGGCTTTATATAGCTATATATTGTGCATTTTTATATTATGTTATTAGAACATTTTTTAGAAAAAAGAAATAAGGTCCTATGGACTTTTTTTATTGAATGCTTTATAATACTTTAATAAGTGGGGGTTATATAATGCATTATAATGAATTTGTTCATCATTTGTTTTTACATAAAGGTTTAGATGAATATTTAATTAAATATAAAAAATTCATAGTAACTAATTTTCAAAGATTAATAAGAGAAAAAATTTTAGTTAGTTTTAATAATATAGATTATGTATTTAATTATTATGATGATTTTTATTATAAGTTTTTTATAGCAAAAATAATTAATGAAGAAAATATTAGAGTAGAGTATCTTTTAAAAATAGAATATAATAAAGTTTGTGATTATAGTAAAGATAAATATTTATATGATGCAATATTATCATTGAATGAAGATATTAATAAATTAAAATTAATTGATTTAGTTTTAGATAAGAAATTAAAATCTAAAATTTATATGTCTTTAAAAAATAAGGAACTAATTAAAAAAAATATAAAAAATTTAACGCATGAAGACGCCTTATCTTTTTTACTTTCACTTTCAGATGAAGAAAAAATAGAATATATTAATAAAGGTTATTACGTACCAATATTAATTTGCTCATTATCTATAGAAAATTTTTATAAAGAATTTGGTTTAATTTCCGATACCAATAAACTAGAGTGTATAGATAAAATTGAAATACCTTCGGTTAAATTCGAAATATTAAGTGAGTATAAAAACCTTTTTACAAAAGAGGCTTTAAATGCCTATATGTCAAGAATATATGTTGATACATTTGACAAAAATGTAAGAGAAAAAATTCAAAGATTTTTAAATAATGAAGCCTTTGATACTATTGTTTATAGTAATACATCATTAAACAAACAAAAGGATTTAAATGGGTTGAATCCACTTATCTATGATTTAAATTTAGCAAAAAATTATTCTATAGGACTAGAGTTAGAAACCTCTCATAAAGACTATTTAATGTTCTTAAATCTCTATAGAATTTTATCAGATTGGACTTTAAAAAATGAAACTACGGTTACAAATGGCGTTGAAATTAACTCTAATATCATGCATTATAATAAGAAATCATTAAGACAACTTTTATATGTATGTAACTTTTTAAATGACTATGGTTTTAAAATTAATGATGAATGCTCTAATCATATTCATATTGGTTTTGATGCCTTTAACAGTGTGAGAGAAGTAAAAACATTATTAGAACTATTTGCTAATAATGAAAATATTTTTTATATGATGGCAAATGAAAAAGAAACTCCTTTGAGAAAATATTATGCTAGTTATGCAAGACCAATTTCAGTTTATTTAGAAAATGCTATTTACTTACATAAATTAAGTGATACTAAAGATTTATTTGATTTTATGTATGAACTTAATTGCTGCCAAGAGGATCGTTTAGTGGCAATAAATTTTTCAAATGTCTTTTCATTTAGAAAAAATACAGTAGAGTTTAGAATGTCAAACGGTCAAACTAAATATGAAGAAATTCTTTTAAATATAGTTTTATATCTTAAACTCGTAGATACTGCAATTAAACATAAAAAAATAGATCCAAAATTATTTAATTATATAACAGATATTAATGTTCCCGAAGAAGAAAGAAAGTCATTAATATTAAGACTTTTATTCAAAGATAATCAAACTTTAATAGATAAATTTAATGAAAGATATGAAACAAATAACGAAATTAATTCAAAATTACAAAGAACTATTCATTATAATAGACAAGTTAGATTTTAATATAAAAATTAGCATAAAAATATGTTAATTTTTTTTATAAATTTAAAAAATACTAAAGATCTTACATAATCCTAGTATTTACCTTGTTCGCTTTTTCTCTTATTATGTAGATTTAAGAAAAAATATCCTTGTATTTACGTTACTTTCAATATAATTAAACAATTTTTTTATATAATTTTCAAGTACTTTTTAACGAAAAATAGAACTATGTTTTTCTTAAATCTACATAATTTAAGAAACATATTACTAGTATTTATGCTTGATGGAGTAGTTATGAATAAAAAAATAAAAATAGGGTTGTTCGTGTTTATTTTTATAGGAGCAATAGTATTAAATATTACTTATAAAAATAAAACTATTAAAACTAAAGGGCATAGTAATTTAGCAATAATGATTAAGGGTGATTCTGGAGAATATGTAAGTTCCAATGAAATTCCAAAAGGGAATTATGTTTTAAACGAAGAAAAAACAATATGTGAAAATGGAGGAAAAGTAGTAAGTTATAATAATTCAACAGGACAAATAGGATTTTCTTTTTTAGGTTCTGATAGATGCTCATTATATTTTGATAAGATAATAGATACACAAAATCCAATTATATCTAACTTAAATGTTAATGACACAGTAGTTACTGCAGTTCTTACAGATGATAAAGGATTATCTAGTTATGGAATAAGTTCAAGTAATAGTGTTGAACCAACAAATTGGACATCGATAAATGGAACATCCTATAACTTTAGTACCACAATAAGTACTGAAGGAACATATTATTTATGGGTAAAAGATACCTCAGGAAATGTTGCTAAAAAAGAGTTTATAATAACGCCTGGTACTTCATTTAATAATTTAATGATAGCAAATAACGCAAATATATTTAATGAAAATGGTTTAAGATATGAAGGAGCAGATCCAAATAATTATATATGCTTAGATAGTAATAAAGAAGGTGCATGTTCTTCATCATCTTTATTATTTAGAATAATAGGATTATTTGAAGAGGAATATTCCTCTAATGGAACAACTAGCGCCGGAACAAAAAAACTATTAAAAATACTTGATACAAATAATTATGGAGGAACAAGTGGAAAAGCATGGAATTCTGGAGGAACAAACAATTGGAGCAGTGCATCACTTAAAACAGAATTAAATGGAACATACTTAACTACTTTGTTAGGTATATCAAATGTAAATAATAAACTATCTAATGGAATAGTAAATGCAAAATGGCATTTAGGTGGCCCAAATGGAAATAATTATTTAGCAAAAAAGGTATTAGAACTTTATGAATTAGAAAGAAATACAAGTGCTGTTTACACTGGTAATCCAAGTAATATATATGCAAAGTTAGGAATAATATATCCAAGTGATTATGGGTATGCTACAACTGGTGGTTCTACAACAAATAAAGAAAGTTGTAGAGCAAAGCCATTATACAATTGGGATGATTCATCATATAGTTATTGTAAAAATAATAACTGGATTTTTAACACAGCGAAATTTTCAAACTCAAACGAGTGGTTTATTTCTCCAATTACTTCGAATTCAGCATCTTCATGTTCTTTAGTAAATACTGGGTCTTTTTTTGCCGGTTATATGAACGATTCATCATATAAGTATTCTGTTAGACCAACTTTTTATCTAGATTCCAGTATATTAAAAATAGTTGGAGGAACAGGTACCTCTACAAATCCATATCATATTGGATAAAAATATAATTCAAATTGCTTGCATAAATATATAAATAAATGTTATATTATAAGTAAGGAACGTGCAAGATATCACGTTACCTAAGATTTTTTAGTTGGCGCTTATCCAAATAAAAGAATAAATACAAGTTCTTTTAAAAACTGTATAAATTCTTTCACAATACGGATGGCGCCTTTTATAAATTCAGGATAATAAACCCCAAACTGTAAAAGTACAATCAAAAATAGTACTCTAATGAGTTTCTTTTTGCTCATTTACCGTTCCTCCTTTCTTCAGTAAAATCTTGGCTGCCCAAAACCCCGAAAAAATTAAGAAGGTAACGCCATTCCTGCACGTTCAAGTAGTTATTATACATGGAAATAATTCAGTTGCAAGCGTTTCGACAAAACATGTCAAAATAAGACATGAGATTGTTAAAAATTAATATATAAAATATATTGATTTTTTTTGTAATAACTTTTTTTATTTATCATAATCTTTAATAGAAAAGGTGAAAAATGGAAAATGAAAATGTAATTGCCTCATTAAGTAAAAGAGCAGGAGGAGAAATATATCTAGGTGTAGTTGGAGCAGTTAGAACCGGTAAATCAACTTTTATTAAAAGATTTATTGAAGGGTTAGTTGTTCCAAATATTACTGATGAATATGAAAAGAAAAAATGCTTAGATGAGGTACCACAATCGGCTCAAGGAAAACAAGTTATGACTACTGAGCCAAAATTTGTTCCTTCCTCTGGAGCAAAAATTAAAGTTGACGAGTTTGAAACAAATATAAAACTTGTTGACTGTGTAGGGTATGTAATTAACGATGCTACCGGATTTTTAGATAGCGATGGGAATCCAAGAATGGTAAAAAGTCCGTGGTTTGATGATTATATTCCTTTAACTGAGGCAGCTGAACTAGGTACTGAAAAAGTTATAAAAGATCATGCCACTATTGGAATTGTTGTTACTACTGATGGAAGTATTACTGATATTGCTAGAGAAAATTATGTTGCAGCAGAAGAAAAAGTTATTCATGAACTTAAAGAAATAGGAAAACCATTTATTGTAATTTTAAACTCTAAAACGCCTGATAAATTTGAAACTAAAGAGCTTGCTAAGAAAATGGAAGAAGAATATAATGTTCCTGTAATATGTTCAAGTGTTGATACTGTTTCAAAAGATGAACTTAATAATATGCTTAGAACTGCTCTTTATGAATTTCCAGTAGTGGATATTAATGTAAATATTCCAAAATGGATTGATATTCTTCCTATGGAAAATGAAATTAAAATGCATTACTTAGAAAAAATCAAAGAGGCTATTTATAAAGTAAATAAATTAAAAGATGTTGATACAATTAATAATGTATTTTTAGAAAGTGAATATATTTCTAAAAGCTACATATCAAATTTTGATACATCAACGGGAAATGTTACAATAACACTTGAAAGTAGTGATGAACTATATGAAAAGGTTTTAAAAGAAAGTATTGGTAATAAGGAAATAACTAAATCTAGTTTACTTAATATGTTTATATCTTATAACGAAAATGAAAGTGAACTTAAAAATATTAAAAGTGCAATTAAAATGGCTAAAAATACTGGTTATGGAATAATGCATCCAACTATAAAAGATATGAAACTTTCAACTCCAGAGATTATTAAACAAGGAAGTAGATTTGGTGTTAAATTAAAGGCTCAAGCAAGTTCTGTACATTTAATAAGAGTTGATGTAGAATCTACTTTTGAACCTATTATAGGCTCTGAAATGCAATCAAAAGAACTTATTGACTATATTATGAAAGATTATGAAACTGATAAAAATAGTATTTGGAAAAGTGAAATCTTTGGTCGAAGTTTAGAACAAATTGTTAAAGAGGGTATAGAGGCAAAACTTGCTATGATGCCAGAAACAGCTAGATTTAAACTTGCAAATACAGTTACAAAAATAGTAAATAAAGGTGCAAATAATTTAATTGCTATTGTAATTTAATAAAAAGTGCAAAAATTAATAAAATACGCACTTTTTTTAATATTAATATATAAAAAAACCCACTTAACTAAAGTGGGTAGACGGATTGGATCGTCTATGAATTGAAAAAATGAAAATAAATAAATTATAATCATTCTTTCTTAATGCCTTAGTTTCCTAAGACAATATTATTATATAAAATATAATCTAAAAAATCAAGAATATTTATAATTTTGTGATACTATTAAGTTATTTCTTAAAAAAAGTGCAAAGGTTATGTAAAAAATGCACTTTTTTTATTGATTTTTCTTTAGAATTTTGGTATCTTTAATTTGTAAGGTAGTTGTGCCTTATAAATAATATAGGAGGTAATAAACATGTCTAAAACTGAATTAGTAGAATTTATTGCTAATAAAGCTGGCTTAACAAAAGCTGATGCAACTCGTGCATTAGATGCTTGCCTTGAAGGAATTGTTTCTGGTCTTAAAAAAGATGGAAAAGTTGCTTTAGTTGGTTTTGGTACATTCTCTGCTAAAAAAAGAGCTGCTAGAGAAGGAATCAACCCACTTACTAAAGAACCTCTTAAAATTCCTGCAAAAACAGTTGCTTCATTTAAAGCTGGTAGCAAATTAAAAGACGCTTTAAATTAGTTTGAAAATAAAGGCTAGAAATTCTAGTCTTTTTTCAATTTTTTAAATAAAAAAACTTTACAAACCTTATAAAATAGTATATTATTTAATTAAGGTAGTGATAAAAGTATGAACGATAATAAAAAAGTATTAACATATTGTCCAAATTTTTATAAAATAATTGAGTTTAAACCAATCGAGGGTGATGAAATAACTAAGTCTATAATAAAAATGTATAAAGAATATATTTTTAAAGTTGATATAAATATAAATGAAAATATAATTGAAATAGGAAAACTTGATGAAGCTGTGTCAAAATATATTGATGATTATATATTTAGAAAAGAACTTAAAAAAGGTTTACAAGAATTAAAAGTTAAAAATGATTGTAAAGATATATTAAAGTTTGTTATTGATTATATAATAAATTTATTTAATAGATATAAAGCCAGTAATACAAGAGTTATCTATATTTCCAGATGGATTTAATTAACTCTTTTTTTATTGGCTAAAATAAGAATTGGAATTACCAATATATATAAAATATAGGGAACCCTTTTATAAATATAAAGGAGGTATTCATAATTATTATTAATTACAAATGAATCTATAACTGTTATTAAAAATATTAATACTGTACCTATTTTAGTAGTCAAAATACCATTAATTTTTTTGATAGAGTAAGATGTTAGATAATATAAATCAAAAAGCCATAATAATGAAATAAAATTTTCTACATTTTCAATAAATGAAGATATTTGAATTTTTTTAAGTACCATATATTCGGGGTAACTATACATATTAATTAAACTTCTTCCTAAAATACTTACAATAGCAAAACAGATTATTAAACTAATTATATTAGTTATAATGTAAGAAGATATATAATCTTTAGTAGAGTAGTCTTCATCATTTAAAAGAATTAATGGGCAAGAGGTTAGTATAGCATAAAAGAAAATACTTTTTATCATATTTTTATTTTTAAAGGTAAAAAGCGGTAAAATATTTTTAATTTCCATATGGGGCATTAAAGCAAGAAAGTTAAATATTATGGTGATTATACTAAAAAAAGTTAATGCAAGAGAAAGCCATTTCATTACATCTTTATCTTTAGTAGAAATATAATAGCAAAGTAATATACTTGGTAAAATAATAAATATTTTAGGTGTTTTATTAAGAAAAAATGAGGATATGAAGGTCGTTATAATAATCGATGAAAGCAATATAAAAAACATATATAAAAGTATTTCAAATATTTTTGTTTTCTTGTTTAGTTTGATTTTTGAATAAATGAAGACAAAACATATTCCGAGTAAAATACCAAAAATAAATGAAATTAAGGTACTTGTTCCCACCAAAAAGAAAGAATAGGAGAAAAGTAGTCCTAAAGAAAGTGATCTTGATAAAAGATATATCTCTGATAATTTATATTTATTAGTTTTCAAAATTAAAAATCAATCCTTTCTTATCTATTTTAATATTTGTATTAAGTTTAAAATCAAAACTTTTAAATATATTCATTTCTTTTCTAGTCTTTTCATAGTATAGATTATTTACTTCGAGAATGTCTAAATTATCATTTTTAAGTACTTCGATAAATTTTAATAACTTTTCATTTAATATTTTTTTAAATTCATCATTGAGGTTATGATATGCTTTTTCATCCTTTAAATTAATGTTTGTTGTATTTACTTTTATTTCTCCTAAAGCATCAATGTTATAGATAACTTGACTATCTTTAATTTCTATTTTACCTTTGCCAGAGTAGATATTTACTGATATAATTTTATCATCATCTTTTTTATTTAAAGTTAAACTTGCTTTTCCTTTGATAATTAGATTAAATAAAGCACTTTCTTCATTAGTTAATGTTTTTATATATTCATACTCTTTAAATGCTGATAATCCAAGTTCAATGATTTCATCTTTATCATTAATTGTAAAGGTATTTATAAGAGCGTTTGATAATTTACTTGTAAAGAATTTTGTTGTGGCTTCGAAGTTTTGATCAATTGAAATATTATTTTGTTCCTCATTTGATTTAATCATTTTAAATATTTTGTTACCAATATCAGGATCTACTTCATCAGATTTATCTAAAATATCTTTAGCTTTAGCATTTTTAATTAAAATAAGAAAAAATTCGTTTTTTACATTAGGATTACGAAGAATATAATCTACAATATCTTTAGTATATTTTTTAGCCACTGTTTCATCAATAGCAATTATTTTTAAATGATAAAAATAAGGTTTATTATTTACTTTTAATGAAGTATTATTAAAAGCATCAGTAATGTTTTTACCTTCGGCTGATATAGTGTAAGATTTATTAATTTTGCCCTCGCCAGTGGAGTTATCATTTAATATTTCATAAGTTACAATAAATCTTTCATTAGTTTTATTATAATCAATACCTATTGAGGATATAAAGGCTAGATCATTAATTTCAGTGTAGTTATAACAACCAGTAAGAAAAATAATAATTATAATTAATAAGATTTTTTTCATGATTTCTCCTTTGTAAAGTTACTTGATAAAAGTTCACTTCTTTTGTTATTATGCATTTTAAATAATGTTTCTTTAGTATAGGTCTTATCAAAAGGAAGTAGGGGAAACATATATGGGTAACCTATTGATTTTGTACTAATAAGATCTGTTAAAAAGACTAAAAACCCAATTAAAAGACCATATAGCCCTAAAAAGGATGCACAAATAAGGCAAATAAATCTATAATATCTTAAAGAATTGGTTACCTCGATTTCAGGAAAAATTAAACTTGATATATAAGTAAAAGAGGTTACTATTATCATTATTGGGGTAATAAGTCCTGCACTTACTGCAGACTCACCTAAAACAAGGGCACCAAGTATTGATATAGCTGAACCATATTTTGTAGGAAATCTTAAATCACTTTCTCTTAAAATTTCACAAATACCAAGCATTAAAAAACACTCTATTATAGCGGGAAAGGGAATTCCATTTCTTTGAATAGAAAAATTTATCATAAGACTCGAGGGAATGGCTTCTTGATTATAACCGACAATAGCAATATAAAATGCAGGGGTAACCACAGATAAAATATAGGATGCTAGTCTTAAAAATTTAGTTATATTAATATTAAAATCTTTTGTGTAATCATCAGAAAATGGATTTATAAAATCAATAAAAAACGCTGGTAAGATTAAGGCGGTTGGACTATCATTTGCAAGTATTACTATTTTACCTTCGGCTAATGCTCTTGAACATCTATCAGGTCTTTCGGTAGCAATTATCGTAGGTAAATGAGGATTTTCAGATAAATATTTTTTTAAGTTTTCACTATCGTTAATAAGGTCAATATCCACTTTTTCGAGTTTTTGATAAGCCATATCAACAAGTTTAGTTTTAGTTATGCCTTCGATATATAATATACCTATTTTAGTTTTAGAAATTCTTCCAATATCAAGATTTTTACATTTTAAATTACTTGTTTTAATACGCCTTTTTATAAGGCCTAAATTAGTTTGATAATTTTCAATAAAGGCATTTCTTGGACCTTTTAGTGATGGCTCTATTTCATTAACTGAAACATTTCTGTCAAGAGATGCACGAGTTTCAATAGCATATATTTTATTTTGATTAATTACAATCGTAAAACCATTATATAAAAAGTATTCTATTTTATTAAACTTTATTTTATTAACATTACTGCCAGGTACTTCACTTTCAAAGTTATGAAGTTTATTTATACTAGTAATTCTTTTTAAAATATATTCATTAATTTTATCTTGATTAACCAAAGTATCAAAAAAAATAACATAGATACTATGAAAAAAATTAATTTTTACTTTTCTTATAACTAAATCATCATTTTCTGAAAACATTTCCTTTATTTTATTTATCATAACTATATTATGGCTAAATTATTAGAAAATATGATATATATGAAATAGTTCGACAATTTATTTTAATACTTACAATTATAATACATCCTCACAGGGAGGTTATTATGCTAAAACCAAAAACTACAATTGATGAAATGATTAAACTACTTAAAAGTAAAAATATTAAATTTAAGTTAATGATTAAAAAGAAAATTAAAAAAGTTCTTTTACAAAAGAATTCCAATGAATAAAGAATATTATAAAGATAATGAATTACTGAAATCAGTATATGAATATTTTGATAAATTAATTAAATTTTATTATTAAATATCATTGACAACATATAGTTAATTATAGTATATTGAGTATGCGTTGAAAAAATGTTAAATCATTTTTAAAGGGCAACCGTTACGACGGAGGTCTGTTTTTTTATTTTAGGGACAATTGAAGTTCTTTTTTTTATAGTTCTACCATGATATAATTATTTTGGTGGTTAAAATGCAAGTACATATTGATAGAATGGATCATTTTGGTAATGGGATTGGAAATATCAATGGTAAAATTATTTTTGTAAAAGGAGCTCTTCCTGGTGAAACTGTTGATGTAACAATTACAAAAGATAAAAAAAGTTTTATGGAAGGAAATATTAGTACAATTATTTATAAAAGTTCTAAACGAGTGGAACCATTTTGTAAATATTTTGGAGTTTGTGGTGGATGCAGTTTATGTCATTTAAATTATGAAAATACTTTAGAATATAAAAAAGAAAGAGTTAAAAATATTTTATCTAAATTTGATATTCCTAAAATTAATGTAATTAGAAATGAAAATGATTTATATTATCGTAATAAAATAGAACTTAAAATAGTGGATGGTAAACTTGGATTTTATGAAAAAAATACTCATAATCTTATTGAAATAAAGGAATGTAAAGTAACTAAAAAGTCTATAAATAAATCATTTGAATTTGTTAAAAATATGACATTAGAAAATGCAAATGTTACTATAAGAGCAAATTATAATGATGAAGTTCTTATTATAATAGATTCTAAAGAAAAACCAGTTATTTTAAACCCCGAAGATTATAAAATTGTTGGAATAGTTTTAAATGATAAATGTATTTATGGACAAGATAATTTTATGGAGAAGATTAATAATTTATTTTTTACAGTAAGTTATAATTCATTTTTTCAAGTTAATAATTATATAAATTTAGAATTGTTTAATTTAATAAAAGAAAATATTGTAGGAAAAACTGTACTAGATTTATATTCAGGTGTTGGAACATTATCTATTGTAGCAAGTAAAGTAGTAGATAAGGTTTATTCAATTGAAGTTATTCCTAATGCTGTTAAAAATGCTTTAATAAATGCAAAGATTAATAAATGTGATAATATTAATTTTATTTTAGGTAAAGTCGAGGATAAAATAGGTTTTATTAATGATAAAATTGATACTATTATTGTAGATCCTGCAAGAGCGGGTCTTGATAAAAAAACAATTGAGGTTATTAATAATATTTGTCCTCAACGGATTATTTATGTTTCTTGTGATACACAAAGTTTAGCAAATAATTTAGTAGATTTAGCTAATTATGAAATAAAAAAGTTTTATATTTTAGATATGTTTTCTTATACATATCATATTGAATGCTTTTGTATATTGGATAGAAAAATTCATACATAATGAGTTGACTTGAAAAAATCTTAGGAAATTCTGATGCTGGAGTGCATATTTATATATATTACTTGGCATATAAAAATTAACTAAATTTGTTGTGAAAGGATGTAATGAAATGAAAAGTGAAATTACAAAGATAAATGATTCAGAATTAATTATATATGAGTCAAAAGATGGAAATATTAAATTAGATGTTAATTTTGAAAATGAAACTGTTTGGTTGACCGCTAATCAGATGGCACAAATTTTTAATAGAGATGAAAAAGTTATCAGAAAGCATATAAATAATGTTTTCAATGATGGTGAATTAGATAGGGAAAACAACACGCAAAAAGTGCGTGTTGATGGTGTGAAACAACCTGTTTCTTATTATAATTTAGACGTAGTAATTAGTGTTGGTTATCGAGTTAAATCTTTAGAAGGAGTCCGTTTTAGAAAATGGGCTACAGAAAGAATTAAAGAATATATAATTAAAGGCTATACTATGGATGATGAAAGACTTAAAAATCTTGGTGGTGGAAAATATTTTTATGAACTTTTAAATCGCATTAAAGATATAAGGTCGTCTGAAAAAGTATTATATAGACAAGTTTTAGATTTATATGCTACTGCTATTGATTATAATCCTAAAGCAGCTGAAACAATAAAGTTCTTTAAGATGGTACAAAACAAATTTCATTATGCTGCCCATGGAAACACGGCAGCTGAAGTGATATATAATAGAGCAGATTCAAATAAACCATTTATGGGACTTACTAGTTTTAAAGGCGAATTACCAAGTATTAATGATATAGAAATTGCTAAAAATTACTTAACGGAAGAAGAGTTAAAGATGTTAAATAATCTAGTTTCTGGTTATTTTGATTTTGCGGAGTTTCAAGCGATGAAACATAAAACAATGAGAATGAAAATTATATAAATCAACTAGATAAAATTTTGAATTCATTGAATGCTGAAGTATTAACTAATCCTGGAAAAATTAGTCATAAAAAAGCTATGGAAAAAGCAAAAATAGAGTATGAAAAATATCAAATAAAAGAACTTACTCCTATTGAAAAAGAGTATTTAAATTCTATTAATAAATTAAATCAAATCGCGGAAAGCTTAGATAAAAATTAAATATTTAGAAAGGAAATATATGATATATGGAAAATGATATAATGAATATTATGAATGATATTAAATATGGTTATTTAGATATAAATGGAAATATACATTATGTAATTGATAAAGACTTTGAAAGTTTATATACATTACAGTCCCCAGGAGAAACTTTAAATAATAAAGTAGGAGTTTGTTGGGATCAAGTAGAATTAGAAAGATATTTATTTGATAAGGAAAACATTAAATTTAATACATATTTTATAGTATATTATTCTGATAATATTTGTCCAACACATACATTTTTAATATATAAAATTGATAATGACTATTATTGGTTTGAACATTCTTGGGAAAAATACCGTGGAATTAGAAAATATAGTTCAGAAAATAGTGCTTTAAATGACATTAAAGAAAAGTTTATAAATGATGAATTAAATAATAATTATGATGATACAAATTTATTTATTTTTAAATATTCTAAACCAAGATATGGAATAAATTTATTAGAATTTTATCATCACTGTGAAAATGGAGAAAAAGTTAAATAAAGTTTTTATTTTCTGAAAATTGTATAGTATAAGTCTTGAAAATTATATAGTGTAAATTAAAATGTAAAGTGTGTGTTAAATGATATACAGTATTTATAAAAAAATATATACTATAAATAGGTGTGAATTTTATGAAAAAGAAAATAATAAACTAAGTTCATAAAATGTTGTAACATTAGGTGTAAAACCAATCGATGATATAAAATGCTCATATTATAGACTTTATAAATATCATGCAAATACTGTTTTAAAAATAAAAATTAATCGGAGGTAAAAATGACAAAAGAACAGTTTATTAATGCTCATCCAAATATTGAAATAAATAATACGATGTTTTTAAATGAAGATGGATTTCGTGACTTTACTGAGGAAGAATTAATAAATTTATGTTCTATTTCTTTTGATAATGCAAGTAAACTTTTTATGTATATTTATATGTATGATTATGAAAAGTATTATAAAAAAATGCTTATTACTATTGCTAAAACTGTACCTTTGTTTTTTGATATATCAAATATAAATGATATTAATGAAAATAGTTTTGATGATAAAAGATTTGATTATAATGTAATATTTAACGAATATGAAATACTTTTTAATAAGGGATTAATTAAAAATATAGATATAGATTATAAAGATATTAAAGATATAAAATTTATTAATGCTTTTTTACAAATGAAAAAGGATTACATTCAAACTGGTAAACTTAATGATAAAGTTATATCTACTTTAAATGATTATTTAAAATCTAATATTCTTAAGGAAAATTCTAATTTGGAAAATATAGATTCTAAAATAAATGAAATTATTGGTTATTTATTAAGTGGTGATATAAATCTTATTGATATTATAAAGTATGATTATAGTTCTTACAAAAGAATTTTAGTCGAAGGAAAATATAAAGATAAATTAAATAATTTTGATAATAACTCTTTAGAGGTACTACTTGATATTAAACCTAAACAAGTTAAAAACTTAATTAATATAGTTCAAAATAATTCCGAGGATTTTAAACATTATAATTATGATAGACAAATGCGTTTTGCTATAAATTTAATTGCTGTCTTAGGCTATCAAAATTCTGAAAAGTTAATTAATATGTTAAATAAAGATGAAAATAAATTTAGAAAAGTATTTAGTAGTTTATATTTAATAGATTTACAAAAAATTCATTTAAATTCTGGTAAAATTGTTTATGATGAGCAGTTTATTAATTTCTTTTTTAGTCCAAATGGATTATTAAAAAGTATTCTTAATAACGATTATGAAATATCACAAAATGTTGATGTTATATATGCCGGTTTTAGTGAATATGAAAAAAGATTTAAAACGCAACATATTTATAATAAAATAGATTTTTATAAAGATTTACTTAAAAATGGTATATTAAGGCCCCTTGATCCAGATTTAGCACCACTTGAGGGAAGTATAATTAATGAATGTGTAGATAATAAAAAGTTTCAATCATTTACTAATGATAATAGTATCATTCAAAATATAAGCGAGGAATATAGAAAGGTGCGTCATAACTATCAAAAAACTATTCCTTATGTAAGTGGTACAAAAGATGGTTATTATTACGAAACACTTTCTTGTGATGATCCTAATTTATTTGTAATGGGTTCAAAAACTAATTGTTGTTTTAAAATAGGTGGAGAAGCTGACTCTTTTGTTAGATACTGCGCTGAAAATATTAACGGAAGAGTTTTAGTTATAAAAGATAGTAAGGAAAATGTATGTGCAATGATTCCTTTTGTAAGAAATGGAAATGTACTTTTATGTAACTCAATTGAATCTATAAGTGTAAAAAATATTGATTATATGAGAAATATATTTGATGTAGCAAAAACTGCCTTTGAAAAAATGATTAATATTTCTTCGTTAAATGAAAGCAAAGAAAAAAGTATTTCTTTAGTACTCATGGGTAATTATAAAAATCAAATTGAAAGAATTGGTGGTTATGAAATGATGCCTATGGGCCTTATTAGTTATGAAAATTTAAGACCATTAAATGAAACCCCAGATATGTATGCAAATTTAGGCGGCTATGATTATGCAAACTATATAATTACGAAAAAAGATGATACATCACTTTATACTACCTCAAGTTTTGAAGCCACTGTTAGATATTTAGATCCAAGAATGGAAACTAAAGAAATAGAAAAAGAGTATATTACCAAAGAAGACATAACAAATATAAATAAAATATATTATGAAAAAACATTTGGAATTTTAGATTTATCGCATGCTTTAAAGATAATATATAATAAAGACTTTTTCATTTTAATTAATGATGATTATAGTATTATTTCATGCATTGTTGGAAGTGATCCAAGAGCTATAAATGAATATAATGAATATTTAAGTTTAGAAAAAGAGTATGCAAGTTATTTTGATAAAGATGGACATGTAAAAGAACAAGCTTATTATAGATAATGCAACTAAAAAGTTACAAAAAACAACCTAAAATTGGTTTTCCGCAACTGAGTTACATGATAAAATTTTTTTAGAAAGAAGGAAAGATTATGAATTTTAGTGAAAAGTTAGTAAAACTTAGAAAAGAAAATAAGATGAGTCAAGAAGACTTAGCAGCATCACTTGATGTATCAAGGCAATCTGTATCAAAATGGGAAAGTGGACAAACATATCCAGAAATGGACAAACTCCTTGCAATATGCAAAATATTTAATGTTACTTTAGATAGTCTTACAAATGATGAGGTAGATATTAATAATACTGAAAATAAAGATAAAAATGCAATTGATAGTTTCTTTAGTTTTGTAAAAAATACTTATAACTTTATTGTTAATAATACACTTCTTGATAATACAAAATGTTTTTTAGTTATGATGTTTACATTTTTAGCATTATTAATATTAAAGTTACCAGTTAACTTATTAAGTAATAAAGTAACTGATTTAATAACAAGTGTTAGTCAAAATGATTTTACAATTTTTGTGGCAAACTTTTTTGAATTTATATTTGAATTTGCTTATGTTGCCTTATTTATTATAGTAATGATATATATATTTAAAATTGGTTTTTTAGACAAAATGGATTTAAAAAAAGATAATGATTTAAAATTTACAAAAGAGGTAAAGGAAAGTAAACCTATAAAAGAAAAAGAGAGAAATGATTATTCATTTATTAATTTATTTTCTAATATTTTAATTGTTTTTGTTAAATTTTTTATAGCTTGTTTTACATTTCCATTTCTAGTTACTTTAATTATATTTTTTATAGGACTTATTATAATATTATATTTTGCATTTAACGGGCTTACATACATTGGTTTAATTCTTATTTCATTATCAATTATTTTCTTAAATATTTTAACTATAGAATTCTTATTTGACTTATTATTTAGTAAGAAAATTCCATTCAAAAGAATGCTTATTACTTTAATTGCATCACTTTCTATATTTGGAATAGGTTCTGGATTATTTTCAATTGAGATATCTAAAATTAGTTATATAAATAGTATTTCTCCAAAGTTTAAAACTACAAAAAGTGAGTTTAATGTAAAGATGCAAGATAATCTTTTAATTGATACAAATACTCATTATGAATATATAATTGATAATACTTTAGATAATATTAAAATTGAAGTGGAAACTTACCCAGATTTTGTTACATCACATACTGAATATCAAAATTACATTTATAGAATTGTGTTAAATGATTATGAAGTAAATGTAAAAAAAATATTTGATGATTTTTTACAAAACTTAAAACATAATAAAATATATAATTATGATTTTGAGGATAATAGTATAATTAAAATTTATGCTAATGAAAAAAATATTAATATTTTAAAAAATAATATTGAAAAAGAATATAAAAATATTAAAAATCAAACTGATATAATTGATGATATTAATGAAAAATATGATGAAATTATAGATAAGTATAATGAACTTTTAGATAATTATAATACTTTAAAAGAAGAAAATAATTCTTTAAAAGAGGAAAATCAAAAGTTAAATGATAAAATTAATATCATTACTAAAACAGTAGAGTAATATAAATAAAAATTAGTTATATAAATATAAAATAATAAAAATATAAATCAATTTATTGACTAAATGCAAAAAATATTATATTATTTTAATAGATAGAAAATAGAAAAAAGGGTGAAAAGTGTGACAAAAGCATATAAGTTTACATATATTTTTTTAGGTATTATGATTGCTGTTTTACTAACTTTTTTAGTACTTTGGTGTACTAAGTCATACACAGTAACTTTTGATACTGATGGAGCACAAACCTATGAAGCTATATCTATTAGACCTGCTCAAAAAATTGAATTACCACCAACTCCTGTAAAAGAGGGGTATACTTTTGAAGGTTGGTATTATGATGATAAAAAATTTGATGAAAATACTTTAATATTTGATAATATAACTTTGAAAGCAAAATGGAAAAGTATTATGGAATAAAAAAATCATTAGTTAATTTCTAATGATATTTTTTTGATTAAATCTAAATATTTTTGTTTTTCTTTTTCTAAAGTTTCTTCGTCTTTTCTTTCAAATCTTACTGTAAGAACAGGACCTGTATTAGATTGTCTTATTAATGTAAATCCATCTTCATAATCAATTCTTATGCCATCAATATTATTATATTTAATATTTTCATTATCAAGATATTCTTTTAATTTATCAATTATTTTTGATTTATTTTCTTCGGTTACTTCAATTTTAATTTCAGGAGTATGGTAGTATTTTGGAATGCTTTGGCTCATTTCACTGAATGTTTTATCACTTTTAGATAGCATTTCAATTATTCTTAAAGCATTATATATTCCATCATCAGTTCCTATCCATTTATCTTTAAACCAAAGATGTCCAGAAAATTCTCCACCAAAATCTAAATTCATTTCATTTATTTTTAAATTCATATAACTATTACCTGTACGATAAATTGTAAGAGGTAAGTTAATTTTTTGCATTTCATCAATAACTGCTTTAGAGCATTTAACATCCATTATTGCATTTCTATTTTTTAAATTTGGATTTAAATACTTATACATATTTATCATTACATTATCAATTGGAGTAAATACTGACTTATTATCAACAACTCCAACTCTATCAGCATCACCATCTATACCAAGAGCTATATCAAAATGATTATTTGTAACTTCCTCTTTTAACATTTGCATATTTTCTTCAACTGAAGGATCTGGATGATGAGCTGGAAAGTTTCCATCACTAATTCCATTAATTATTTTATAATCAATATCAAATTTTTTAAGTATTCTTTCTAAAATTATACTTCCTGTACCATTACCTGGATCAAATACTGCTTTTATTTTTTTACTTCCTAAATCTATACTTTCAGTAATTTTATTTATATAACTTTCAAAATTATCATTATATTCTTGATAAAATCCTTGGGCATTTCTAAATTTACCATTAAATAGAAAATCTCTAAAATCATATATTTCTTTACCACAGGCATTTCCCTTTATTGAAAAAGAAAATTTAAAACCATTATATTCTTTAGGGTTATGAGAGGCAGTAATCATAATGCCATTTTCAACGTTAAGTAGTTTTTTATAGTAGTAGTAAATAGGAGTAGTACATAATCCTAAATCAATTACGTGAGCACCTCCCTGTAAAAGCCCCTTTACTAAGGAAGAATTTAATCCCTCAGAGGAAAGTCTATTATCATGACCAATTATTACTTTATTATTTTTTATGTATGAAGCAAAAGCATGACCAAAAGTAAATGCATCTTCTTCATTTAAATCAGTAGGGTAGATACCCCTTACATCATATTCTCTAAATATATATTTTTTCATATCATCACCATCTAAATTATATAATTATTTGATTATTTAGTAAATAACTTGTTATTTAACTTTACATTGTTAATAGTAAAAAAACTCAGTAATTTATACTGGGTTATTTTATGTTTTTAAAATTATTATGAATAGTATCAGCATTATTTTTTTCATCCATTATAACTATTATTACATTTTGATTATTATCAATTATTACACTATCTGGAACTACACATATCCATCTATTAGGATCAACTGAATTGTTTAAAGCGTCTACTGACTTTTGAACATCTTCATTATCATTTAATCTAATCATTCCTATCATATAGGCTATTGCATTAATATTTGCTTCGGAAACTATTGCTTCTTTAAAATCAATATCAGCATCACCAAAATAGTCCTCAAAATTATCTTTTGTAATTTTAGTAATATAATTATCTGGTAACTGGGCTCCTTTAGTTGAGACTTTTAAGATACTTTTTAAACTCATTTTTGTAATATTGTTTTCTTTTTTACAACCGGTAATTAGTAATAATGAAACTGCAATTAATAAAAATATTTTCTTCATTTAATCTATCCTTTCAATAATATTTTATCAAATATAAAAATAAAAAGAAAGTGGTAAGAAAGTTCTTTATTTTCATATTAAAGTATGATAAACTAATTGTAGTTATAGGATGGAGTTTATTATGAAAAAAGTTTTAAAAAATATCTTGAAAGTTTTATCTTTTATTGGAGTATTTATATTAATGATAGTATTTACTTTATATGCATCATTACTTCTTATATGTTATGGTCCAAGTAAGTCTGCGAGAAATATATTTACAACAACATTTTTAGAGACTGGTGCTTTTAAATTTGTTGTTCATTTAGTACTTCCTAATAAGACCATTAATGAAATAGTAAATAGTAACTCTTTAAAAGAATTAAATAAAGATGTTGATAGTAATTTAATTGATGTTAGTAATGAAAATAAAAAAGATATTAAAATCGAAGAGGTTAATGGTAGTAATTTCCATGGAACTATGATGATAATTAGTGACCCATCAAGAGTTAAAGTAGCAACTACTGCACCATTTTCTGAATATGGTAAAACTCTTGATGAAATAGTTAAGGAAAATGATGCTATTGGTGGAGTAAATGGTGGTATTTATGTATCTACTCTTAATAAAGGTGGATATCCAATGGGTGTTGTTGTTTCAAAAGGTGAAATTGTTTGGAATAGTCCAAATGGTGTTGGTTATCATTTAATTGGTTTTGATGAAAATAATATTTTAAAAATACTTCCTTTACAAGGACTTGATAAAAATGGAGTAGAAAAACTTGTAAAAGAGGAAAAAATAAGAGATGCAGTTACTTTTCAAGAGGAAGCAAGTGATGCAAATAATCACTTTGTAAAACTTATTATTAATGGTGAAAAAAGAGAAAGTAATGGTCTTGGAAGTGGAGCAAATCCTCGTACAGCAATTGGTCAAAAAGCTGATGGAACAGTATTACTTCTTGTTACAGATGGAAGAGGTGCTTCAGGTCATCTAGGTGCAACAGCATCAGACCTAATTGAAGTTATGGAAAAATATGGTGCTGTAAATGCTGCGAATCTTGATGGTGGTTCATCCTCAACAATGTATTACGAAGATAAATATTTAATGACTTCGGTAACCTTATATTATTCAAATTCATCTTGGCGTTTACCTGAGGCATTTATTATAGAAAAGTAGGTATAAAATGAGTAAGAGAAAAAAGAAAATGACAGGGTATAAAAAATCCTTGCTTATATGGTTTTTATTATTATTGATTGCTAGTGAAGCATGTTTAATATATGTTTCTACTACGTTAAAAATGTATGAAAAAGGTAATATCGAAGGGTATATGACATCTTTAATTAAGGATATGAAAACTGCAAGTAAAGTAGGAAATATAAATAAATATTTATCTTATAATAAAGTTGAAAGTAAATATGAAAAAAATTCTTCTTTCGAAGAGGGATATAAAGAATTATTTAATGAAAGTAAATTAAGTTATAAGAAAAATGATAAAGAAAGTACTTATGATATTTATGCAGATGATACTATGGTTGCTAGTGTAACTTTAGATAGTAAAAAGGTAAGAAGATTAGGAATTCTTTCTTTCGAAGAATATTCTATTAAAGAGATAGAAACATATAGTAAAAATGGTATTTATAATATTGATGTATATGTAAATAGTAATTATGATTTATATATTAATGATATTAAAGTTAGTGATGATGATCTTTTAAGTAAAGAGGAAATTAAAGAATATTCTGAAGTTTATGATAAAGTTGATTTACCATATGAAAATCATTATAAAATAACTAATTTAACTAAAAAGCCTAAAATTAAAGTAATGAATGGGAATAATGAAGTAAAAGTAACTAATGAAAAGTCTAATTATTATGGGGTAACATATTTTAAAACTGATGATAAAGATGCTGCTTTTGAAAAACTTACAAATAAAGATTATGATCCATTAACATTTGCTAAAAATTGGAGTTTGTTCTTAACTGCAGATTTACCCGGAGAAAGATATGGGCTTTATACTTTGACACCTAATTTAGTCGAAGGAACAGCACTATATAAAAGAGCATATAGCTGGGCAACAAATGTAGATATAACATTTACCTCAATGCATACTCTTGATAAAGATACATTTACTAATGTAAAAATGAATGGCTTTACAGTATATAATGAAAATGCCTTTAGTGTAGATATTTATTTAGAAAAGAATATGACTTTAGTTAATGGTGAAAAAAGGGTTGATACATTAAATGATACATTCTATTATGCTTATATTGATGGAGCATATAGACTAATAACTATGAAATCGAAAGGTGATAATTAATGGAAGATATTTTTGTAGTGGTTCCTACACTAAATCCAAATATTGAAATATTTAAAAAGTTTTTAGATAATTTACTTGAAAGTACTAAAAATGTATTAGTATATGATGATGGATGTAATAAAGAATATGATAGTTTTTTTAAAGATCTTGAAAAGAAAAAAATAACTGTTTTACATCATTATGTCAATTTAGGAAAAGGTAGATCAATGAAAGATGCATTTAATTATTTACTTTTAAAATACCCTAAATTAAAAGGTGTAGTAACTGCGGATAGTGATGGTCAACATAGTATAAAAGATATTGAAAAAGTTAGTAATGAAATATTAAAACATCCAGATAGTTTAATACTTGGATGCCGTAATTTTGATAGTGAAAATGTTCCTACAAGAAATAAATTTGGTAATAAAATCACTAGGGGTGTTTTTAAAACTTTTGTAGGACTTTCAATTACTGATACACAAACAGGTTTAAGAGGATACCCAACAAAAGTTATGAGTAGTCTTTTGACTGTTAAAGGTGATAGATTTGAATATGAAACAAATATGTTAATTGAAACAATGAATAAAAAAATTCCTATTATTGAAGTTCCTATAGAAACAATATATTTAGAAAATAGTAATAGTGAAAGTCATTTTAATCCAGTTAAAGATTCATTTGAAATCTATAAATTATTCTTTAAATTTATTTTAGCAGGTCTTTCTTCATTTATATTAGATTATCTATTATTTTATATTTTCTCTTTAATTATTGGTGGAACTAATTCAATACTTTATTCAACAATATGTGCAAGAGTATTATCAAGTATGTATAACTTCTTAGTAAATTCTAATGTAGTATTTAAAAATAGGAATAGTTCATCACTAATAAAATATGCTTGTTTATGTATAATTCAAATGTTTGTATCAGGACTTGCTGTAGAATATATAGTTAAATTAACTCATATAAGTTCAATGATAATTAAATTAATAGTTGATATAATTTTATTTGTTGTAAACTTTGTTATTCAAAGAACATTCATTTTTGTAGGAGAAAAACATGAAAAATAAAAAATATTATATACCATTTACTTTACTTGCACTTTTTGTTATTAATAGTATTTTAGTTATTGATAATAAATATGTTGGTATTGATGAAAGTATTCATAATTTTATAATTAGATTTTCTAGTGAAATGACCACTAAATTTATGAAGATATTTACATTTTTAGGTAGTACACCGTTTATAATTGGATTATGCATTTTAATATTTGCTATTTTACTTTATAAAAAGCAAAAAGAATATGCTTATAAATGTGCTGGTATTTTAATTATATCTACTTTAATAAATAATATTGTTAAAGTTATTGTTCGAAGACCTAGACCAGAATATATTACTGTAGTGGAAAATACTTTTTCTTACCCAAGTGGTCATACAATGGCAAGTGTTACTTTATATGGATTTTTAATTTACTTTATATTAAAAAGTAAAATTTCTAAAACATATAAAATAATATTTAGTGTTATTTTAGGTATTATACCTCTTTTGGTGGGAATATCTCGTATATATCTTGGAGCACATTTCTTTTCAGATGTATTCGGAGGAGCGCTTCTTTCAAGTATGTTACTTTCTAGTATTGATATTATTTATGATAAAACTATTAATAGAAAAAAATCTAAATAGGTAATATTGATATTAAATTTAATGTTAGTTATATTATGAAGGTGCTTTAATTTAAAAGTGAATTAATGTGTGTTATATTTTAAAACATCAGGTATAACACGTATCAATGACAAAAGTTTGTATATTTTAAAAGTTACTGTGTTTAGTTGCAGTTTAACTTTTTTTTTGATAAAATAAAGTTGCAAGGAAGTGAGATTTTAATGAACTGTGACAAGACTTCAATATTTGATTTAAAAGTTTTAAGACAGGAGTTAATTATGATAAGCATTAATGAAGTTATTAAGGCCATCGAGGAAAGAGGATATAATCCTACGAGCCAATTAATTGGATATTTATTATCTGGAGATCCAACTTACATAACATCATACAAAGATGCTAGAAAAAAGATTGCTAAATTTTCTCGCGAAGAAGTATTAATGGCAATTATAAATGGGTATTTAGGACGATGAAAACAAGATATATGGGCCTAGATTTAGGTACAAAAACATTGGGTATTGCAATTTCTGATAGAACAAATACAATTATTACGCCTTATAAAGTTATTAGATTTAAAAGTGAAGAGTATGAAACTGCTTTTCAAGAACTTAAGGAAATAATTGCTAAAGAAGGCATTACTGAAATAGCAATTGGGCTTCCTAAAAATATGGATGGAAGTGAGGGATTTGCTGCTCAAAGAACTTATAATTTTTGTGAGCTACTAAAAACACTTAATATAAAGTTATCTTTAGTGGATGAAAGATTATCCTCAGTTGAGGCACAAAAGATTTTACTTGCAAATGGTAAACATGCAAAAGATATTAAAGATAAAGTTGATATGCAAGCGGCTGCCATAATTCTTGAAACATATATAAGGAGTAAGAATGCAGGCTAAAGTTATATTAGAAAATGGTAAAGTTAAATCAGAGTATAATGTTCTTTTCACTTTTGAAAATGAAAATGATGAAACTATAATAGTATACACTGATAATAAAGAAACTAGTAAAGGATTAACTTATGCTTACATTGGTAAAATTAAAGATGATTTAGTTATTAATGAACTAACTGATAAAGAAATTGAAATAGCAAATAGAATATTAGATAAAATAAAGAGGGCAAAATGAAAAAGAAAAATATAATAATTATAGCTGTAGCAGTGGTTATTTTATTTATTGGAGTATTTTCTTACATTACACTTTTTACAGGTCATAAAGAGGATGCTTTAGTATCATTTAGTGTAAATGCTGGTGATAATAAAATAAAAATAGTATCAAATTTAAAAAAAGCAGGACTTATTAAAAGTAAATTTACAACTCTTGCTTATGTATTTATAAATCCAAGTTTAAACTTACAAGCAGGTAAATATACATTTAATAAAAAACAAAATGCAATAAGTATAATTAATCAAATTAATGATGGTAAAATAGATCAAATTATTAAAACTATTAATATTACATTTGTCGAAGGTAAAAGCATAGAAACTTATTTAAAACAAATTGAGGCTAATTTTGATATTACCTATGATGATATGATTAAAACTTTAAAAGATGAAAAATTTTTAGATAGTTTAATTAAAGATTATTCATTTATAACAAATGATATAAAAAATAAAGATATTTACTACTCTTTAGAGGGTTATCTATATCCAGATACTTATGAGTTTTATGAAAATTCATCATTTGAAACAATAGTTAGAACAATGCTTAATAATACTAAAAAGAAATTAAGTACTTTAGATTTAAAAGAAAGTAAGTACTCTATACATGAACTTCTTACAATTGCTTCGATTATAGAACAAGAGGCTGTTAATAAAGAAGATAGAGAAAAAGTAAGTCAAGTTATTTATACAAGACTTGATAAAAAGATGGCTCTTGGAATGGATGTTACAGCATATTATGGATCTCATTTATCTTTAAAAGAGACAATTACGACTAAAGAACTTAATGCAGTTAATCCATATAATACAAGAAATTTATCGTTTATTGGTCTTCCTGTAGGTCCAATATGTAACCCATCACTTGAAAGTATTAATGCAGCACTTAATCCATCAGATACAAACTTTGAATACTTTTATGCTGATATAAATACAGGAAAAGTTTATTTTGCCGAGGATATAAAAGGGTTTTATGAAATTCAAAAGAAATTAGGTGAAAATTAAAAATGAAAGAAAAATTAAAGGAAATAGAAAAATACGCGGAAGAAAATAGTGTTCCCATAATTGAAAAAAATTCAATAGCATTTATTATGAAATATATTCAAGATAATAATGTAAAAAATATATTAGAAATAGGTAGTGCAATAGGTTATTCTGCTATACTTATGGCAAGTGCTAAAGATGATGTTTATGTAACCACAATTGAAAGAGATGAAAAAAGATATTTAGAGTGTGTTAAAAATATTAAAGAATGTGGTCTTGATAAGAAAATTAATGTTGCACTTCAAGATGCTCTAGAGTTAAATATTCCAGTGGAGGCTAAATATGATTTAATATTTATTGATGCCGCTAAAGGACAATACACAAGATTTTTTGAAAAATATCAATATTTTTTAAAGGATACAGGTGTTATTATAACTGATAATTTAAAATTTCATGGTTATGTAGGTAAAAGTGATACAATTGAAAGTAAAAATTTACGCCAACTAGTATCAAAAATTGAAAGTTATATAGATTTTTTAAAAAACAATGCTGATTTTGAAACAACCTTTTATGATATAGGAGATGGACTTTCAGTTAGTAAGAAGAGAAATCATGAATAAACTTTTTATTATTAAAAGTGAAAAAGAAATTAATTTACTTAAGGAAAATGGGATAGATAATTTTGTTTATCCACTTTTTTCATTTTGTGTTGGCGTAGAAAATGAATTTTCTTTAAGTGAAATTAAGGAAGAAAATAGTTATTTATTTGTAAATAGAGTTCTTGATGAGGAAAGTGCAAATAACTTAAATATGTTACTTCATAAACTTCCAAATAATATAAAAGGGATTATCTTTGATGATGTTGGTATTATTAAAATGCTAGAGGATGTTAAAATAGAAAAGATATTAATGCCAAGTCATTTTGCTTGTAACTATGAAAGCGTTAATATTTATAATGAATATGTAGATAGTGTAGTACTTCCCTTTGATATAACCGAGGATGAAGTAGAGGAAATTATATCTAAATCTTCGAAAAAGGTTTCTTTATATGCTTTTGGTCTTATTGGAAGTGCTTATTCACGAAGATACTTAATTAAAAACTATAGTAAACATGAAAATGTTAAGTATGAAAATCCTTTGGTTATAGAAAATAATAATCATAAATTTATTTTATTTGAAAATGAATATGGTACTTATTTTTATCATTTACCTTACTTTAACGGTCTTAATAATTTAAATAAGGATATTAAGTATGCAATATATCATCCAATATGTTTAAGTGAAAATGATTTAAAAGATTTAGTAAATGGAAAAATAAATGTAGAAACAGATGATGGATTTTTACATAATAAAACTATTTATAAAATAAAGGGGGACAAGAAATGATAGAATTACTTGCTCCAGCAGGAGATTTTGAAAGATTAAAATTTGCTTTTTTATATGGTGCAGATGCAGTTTACTTTGGTGGTCAAAATTACTCACTTCGAGCTAATGCTAAAAATTTTGATTTAGATGATATCAAAAAGGCTACAGAGTATGCTCATAGTTTAAATAAAAAAGTATATGTTACTGTAAATATTGTATTTCATAATGAAAACCTTGAGGGTTTAAAGGATTATTTATTATACCTTGAAAATGTTAATGTTGATGGAATTATTGCAAGTGATATTGTAGTTTTAAAAATGATTAAAGATTTAAAACTTAAAACAAAGGTAATTCTTTCTACTCAAGCAAGTACACTTAACTCTTTTACTGCAGAGTTTTATAAAGACTTTGGCGTAGATCAAATAGTTCTTGCAAGAGAGGCTTTGACAAATGATATTAAAGCTATAAAGGATAAAACTGGTCTTGAACTTGAATGTTTTGTCCATGGGGCAATGTGTATGAGCATTTCTGGTAAATGTATATTATCTTCGTTTATGACAGGAAGAGACTCTAACAGGGGTGGATGTGCTCAAATTTGTAGATGGGTTTTTAATGAAGATAAAACTCCATTTACAATGACACCAAAAGATTTAAATATGATTGAAAATATCAAAGAAATGATTGATTTGGGAGTAACTACATTTAAAGTCGAAGGTAGAATGCGTTCTATATACTATATTTCTACAGTTATACTATGCTATCGTAAAATTATTGATAAAATATTAAATAATAATTTAACTGAAAATGATAAAGCATATTATTTAAAAATTCTTAATAGAGTTGCAAATAGAGATAGTGCTCCACAGTTTTTTAAAAACCTTCCCAGTGTAAATGATCAATATTATAATTTGCGTGATGAAGAAAGTAATCAAGACTTTTTAGGTATTGTTAAATCGTATGATGAAAATACTCATATTGCTGTAATCGAAGAAAGAAATTTCTTTAGAAAAGGGGATAATATTCAGTTTTTTGGACCTAATACAGAAACATTTGATTACATAGTAAATGAAATATATAATGAGAATGATGAATTAATTGAAAAAGCAAATATGCCTAGAATGATAATCAAGTTAAAAGTTGATAGGCATTTAAATGAAAATGATTTATTAAGAGTCAAAATAAATTAATCAGTATGTAAAAATACTGATTTTTTATATTTTACATTACTTTACAATTATATATGTAAACACTTTACAAAAAATAATTTGCCTAATATATGCTAAAAATTAGACATTTTTTATAATTTTTAAAAAAACTTTTCAAAAAAAGGAGGAAATCAGAAATTTTCCGGTAATAAATATATATGAAAGGAGGATTTTATGATTAAGAAATATTTAAATACTTTTCTAATAAGTTTTGTTATATTACTTATTACTATTCAGTATGGATTATTTGCTTATTTTTACTATGTAAAAGGCTTTAAAAGTGATAATATTAATCAAGCCCAAGAGGTTGTTGAAACCTTTAAGAATGATTCTAATGAAAAAGAAAAACTTTCAGAGTTTTATGTAGAAATTAAAGGTGCTGTAAATAGTCCTGGAGTATTTAAGGTAAATAGTGATAATATTATTAATGATGTTATTAATATGGCTGGTGGTTTAAAAAATAATGCTTATACTAAAAATATTAATTTAAGTAAAAATGTTTCAAAAGAAATGGTAGTCTATGTTTACACAAATTATGAATATAGTTTACTTAATACTAAAGAAGAAACCACTGAATGTAATTGTCCAAAACAAGATATTTCTATTTGCACTGATAAGGGAACATCAATTATAACTAGTGATGAAGGTAAACCCGAAGAATATTTTAATAGTGATAGTAAAAGTGAATCGAAAAATAATAAAGTAAATATTAATACCTCTACAAAAGAAGTACTTACATCTTTATCAGGTATAGGAGATGCTAAAGCACAAAATATTATTGATTATCGTAATGAAAATGGATTATTTAAATCTATCGAAGATCTTAAAAATGTAACAGGCATATCAGAAAAGTTATTTGAACAAATCAAAGAGTTTATTACAATATGAAAAAAGTTTTAAACTCTTTCCTATTTTATTTAATAATTGGAATTATCCTAAGTATTTTTGTTATTTTAAAAGTACATATAATAAAATATAAATCAGTTTATCAAGATAAGATGTATACATTAACTGGAAAAGTTTCTAAAGTAATTTTAAGTGAAAAAAAGGTGAGTTTTGTTTTAAAAGATAAGGAAAATATTCAAATGTTTTATTACGATGATTTTGATTTAAATGAGGGTGATAAAGTAACAGTAAATGTTTTACTTAGTACACCGAGTATCAATACTATACCAAATACATTTAATTATCAAAAATATTTATATAATAATGGTATTTATAAAGTAGGTACTGTTAATAAAATTGAAGTAATTAAGAAAAATAATAATATCTTAAATAATTTAAAAAGTTCTCTTTCTAAAAAAGTTTCATTTAATCCATATTTAAAACTATTTATTCTCGGAGATAAAAAAGGTATAGATGAAAGCTATAATTATTATAAAGATATAGGAGTTGCTCATCTTCTTGCAATAAGTGGTATGCATGTTGGTGTGTTTGTATCAATAATGCGTAAAATACTATTTTTTCTTTCTAAAAAAAGTCAGAATAAATTTATTAGTATTGTTTTACTTTTTTATGCTTTTATAACTGGTTTTACTGCATCGATTCTTAGGGTAGTAGTATTTTTTATAATTAATAGCATAAATAAAGATTATGATTTTAAATTATCTAGAATGAAAGTCTTTCTTTTATCACTATATTTACTTATTTTAATTAATCCATTTTTTATTACTAATGTAGGTTTTTTATATTCATTTGCTTGTTTTTTTACAATGATTATAATAAATAAATATTTACATAAAAATTATTTTAAAAATTTAGTTATTATTACATTTTATATGACACTTTTTACATTACCTATTACGGTAAGTTTAAATTATGAAATTAATATAATGGTATTTGTTTCTAATTTTTTGCTTATTCCTTTTGTAAGTTATATTTTATTTCCTTTTGCTCTTGTTACAGTATTATTTAAATTTTTAAATCCTATATTTACATTCTTAACTTTTATAATGGAAAAAGTAGCATATTATTTAAGTATAGTTAATTTTACTAAAATAATTATTCCTAAAGCAAGTATAGTTTTTATTATAATTTATTACATATTATTAATTTCTTTTATATATTTTAATAAGAAAAGATATTTAGTTTTTTTAATAAACTTAATTATTATTATAAAAATTATTCCTTTTTTTAATACTTTTGCAAATATAATATTTTTAGATGTTTCTCAAGGAGATAGTATGCTTTATATAACTAAAAATCAAAGTAAAGTATATATGTTTGATACCGGAGGAATTAGAAATAGGAGTGTTAGTGATAATTCTTTAATGTATTTAAAAAGTTTAGGAATAAGTAAAATAGATTATTTAATACTTACTCACGGAGATTTTGATCATTGTGGTGATGCTGAAAATGTAATAAATAAATTCAAAGTTAAAAATGTTATTTTTAATAATGATGGATTTAAACCATTAGAAAAAAATATAATAAATATTTTAAATAAAAAAAATATTTTATATTATAAAAGTAAAGATGTAAGTTTACCTAATATTACATTTTTAAATACAATGTTATTTGATAATGAGAATGATAACTCTATTGTTACCCTAATTAATGAATCAGGTTTAAGGTTTCTTTTGATGGGTGATGCTGGCAAAGATACAGAAAATGCTATTATGGATAAATATATTTTAAAAGATATTACAATTCTAAAAGTAGGACACCATGGAAGTAAGACAAGTAGTGATAAAAAATTTATTGATGAGATAAAACCTAAATTTAGCATTATAAGTGTTGGTAAGAAAAATAGATTTGGTCATCCTAATAAAGAAGTATTAAATAATTTAGATAATTCAAAGATATATAGAACAGATGAAGATGGTAGTATTTTATTTAAAATAAAAAATAATAAATTTCAAATTGAAACTTATAGTCCATAGAAATAAATATTGCTAGCAATTGAAATTTAAATGGTTATGAAGTTTCAGAACTGCTTCTTGATGTTAGGAAACTGATAATAGGTTGTAATTGAAAATCTAAATTAAGTAGATATAATAGTTGCAATTTATAAAAAATCTATTGACAAATACTAAAAGAATGCTAAAATATATTTTAATTAATTTAAAAAGGAGACTATATGGGAAAGAGATTCTATAATGGTATTATTGGATTTAATCAAAGAATCATTGTTAGAAATGAATATAATACTAACATTATTTACTCATGTTCTCTTTTAGACTCAATTAGTAATAAGATAATAACGGTGACCGAAATTACATTATAATATAGTGTTTTTTGGCACCGTTATTTTATTTGTAGGAGGTGTTTTGAATGAATAACAGTATTTCATTACAAGATTTATTGAATAAATTAAGAGAATATAATCCTGAAGAAGTGGAAATTGTTAAAATGGCTTACGAATATGCTGATACATTGCATAAGAGGCAAATGAGACAAAGTGGTGAACCATATATTAGTCATCCATTAAATGTTGCATATATTTTGGCAGAGATGCATGCAGATAGAGATACAATATGTGCTGGACTACTTCATGATACTTTAGAAGATACAAACATTACTAAAGAAGATATATCACATGATTTTAATCAAAATATTGCTAATTTAGTAGATGGTGTAACAAAATTATCAAAAATGAATTTTTCTTCTAAACAAGATCAGAATTATGCAAATACAAGAAAAATAATAACGGGAATAACCGAAGATGTAAGAATAATTATAATTAAATTAGCAGATAGACTTCATAACATGAGAACATTAGAGTTTAAATCAGAATTTAAGCAAAAAGAAAATGCACTTGAAACTATGGAAATATTTGTTCCACTTGCTTATTATATAGGTGCTTATAGAATAAAATCAGAGTTAGAGGATTTATCATTACAATATCTTAAACCAGATATGTATAAAAAAATAGAAGAAAGAAAAATAAGATTAGAAGAATCGAGCAAAGATTGCTTAAAAGAAATGTTATATAAGATAGAAACTTTATTAAATGATAAAAACATACCTAATGAGATAAAGATAAGAACTAAAAATATTTATGGCATATATAAAAGATTAAATGAAGGTCATAAATTATCTGATATACATGATTTGTTGGCACTTAAAATAATGGTAGATGAAGTAGAAAATTGTTACAGAACATTATATTTAATACATAATGAGTATCATCCAATAAACGATAAATTTAAAGATTATATTTGTAATCCAAAAACAAATATGTATCAAAGCTTACATACAACAGTTTTTGGACCTGATGATAGGTTAGTACAAACACAAATTAGAACTTTTGATATGGATAAAGTGGCATCTTTTGGATTAACTGCATATTGGGATGAACAAAAGGGAAAAGCAAGAGATGTAATGCAAGATGATTTAAAACAAAAATTTCAATTTTTTAAATCGTTAACAGAAATTAATTCCATGTTTGGAGATAATCAACAATTTGTAAATCAAGTAAAGACTGAACTATTCGCGGACAAAGTTTATGTATATACAACAAAAGGAGATATCATAGAGCTTCCTAAAGGAGCTACGCCAATAGATTTTGCATATAAAATACATACAGATATAGGGAATACAATGGTGGGAGTATTTGTAAATGATGAGTTTGTGCCAATAGATTATGTATTACATAATAAAGATAGAGTTAGAATTGTTACTGATGAATTATCTTATGGTCCTAGAATTGACTGGATAGACAAAGCTCAAACAAGTTTGGCGAAAAGAAAAATAAAAGAATTTAGTAAAAAATAATACCACTGAATTATGAGTTTATAGGGAACTCATTGTAAAAAAAACTATTAAACAAAGAAGGAGGTGATTAACTATTATGAAAAAATTAATGAGAAAATTTAATAAAAAATATGATATGTTATGTACTGCATAGTTATCATATAAATTTATAGTCATAGTATTTCTATGGCTTTATAGGGAGGTTTAATACATGGAAAATATAAAGAGTAAAATAATACCAGAAAGTTTAAAAAGTAATATTGATGAAGTTATGGAGAGACAATTATTTAATGCTAATAGATATTACGCGGAGTCTAATCCAGAAATAAGTAGTTTGATGAAAAAAGAATTATATCAAAGTCCAATGGAGTTTTTACATAGATTAAAAACGAGATGGAATTGGCATAACACTTATTATGAATTATTGTTAGAACCTGCTTTTGATAAAATTATTCGTGAGAATTTTACTGAATTATCACCAGCAGAATTGGATGATATTATAAATATTTATTCAACTTCTTGTTTAGTCGACGAAGCGACACTTGTAATGTCAGGTTCAATTAAAAAATACTTGGATTATAATTGCAAAAATATTGAAGTTACTGATGAAAATATTTTGACAGAAAAGTTAAATATAATGCTAATTACTCCGCCAATTGAAACTTTCTTTGCTCAATATCAAATTGACCATTTATATTACATATATTTACTTAAAACAAATGATACTGATACTCAAAAATTTAAAAATTATCTATTAAAAAAATATCATGCTAATGATGAAAAAATATTTGTTTCTAGATTTCAAAAAAAATTTAAGAATAATTTATCAATGACTGAGGGAGAACTTTTAGAAGATATTAAACATTATAGAATACCTGAATATTACAAAACTCAACATTTTTACTTTACTCTTGAACATCCAGATAGAAAAGCAATTAGAGATATTATTATTTATGATAATTTAGACGAAAAATTAATTGCTTCTAATTTAATTGGAATTTCTGGATTCTTGTTTAGAAGAAAAATTTTAGAATATCTTAATAATAGTGGAATTTTAAAAAATAATGGTTACATATATGAATTTAACAATGATATAATTATAAGTTCATTAGAAATATTAAAAGAAGAAAGGATTAATAATATGGATAAAGATGTAAGACCATATAAACAAAGAGGAGATACTTGTGCTATTGCCTGTATGATGATGGTACTAGAATACTATAAAGTTATTCCAAAGGCGAATTGGTATGACGAAAGAAGATTATATAGGTTATATGGTTCAAAATATATGGATGGAACACCATTTTCAGCTTTAGCATTTTATATGTCAAAAAATGGTTTACAAACAACTATTTGCCATGAAAGTCAAGAATTGTTTAGAAATGATCAAGGGGTTATTAATCAGGAAGATTTTAAATTTGCAATGGATGAATACAAAGAATATTTAAAATATGCAGAAAATAATGGTACAAAAATTGTAAATGGAATGGATATAACTGTTGATGTTTTAAAACAAAAATTACAAAATGGTGATTTAGTTATATTAGCTGGTGAGGTTTCGGACACTTATCATGCAATTGTACTTACAGGTTATTGTCAAGATGGTTTCAAAGTATGTGATCCGTTATATAAGACAAAACAAAGCAGGACATTTGATGAAATAGAAAAATTTATGAATACAAGTATAGGCAAGTGGTTCATAAGTGTTAATGATAAGACAAAAGAAAAAGAAAATTTAATTAATAATTTAGAAAAATTCAACGATGAAGCTCAAATGTTAATGACTAAACAAGAAAATAGGAGCCTTAAGCATGTTAAAAAATAATTATTTGTTTTATAGTGATTACTTAAAAAAAAGGAATTTAAAAGATAAGTCAATATTGATTGCCAAAACTAAAAATTCATATTTAATTGGCCCGTTAATAAATTCAAGGTTTGATGAAGAGTCATTTTATAAAAGAATTAAATCTAATAGTATATATACATTTGACATATATAAAAAAATGTTTAGAAAAAAATGCAATAATTTGATTGAAAAATATATGAATGATTTGAAGAATAATCAAATATTTGAAATATATAAAAACGGAGAATTAGTTAAACATTCAATATTAAAAGTTCCAGGTGAAAATTATGGAAAAGAATAAGCTAATTTTAAATAGAAAAGAAATTATAAGTATTTTAGGAAAAGAGTATGAAGGATTAGTAGATATATTTAGTGATAAGTTTGGAATAGTAAATGCTATGTTAGAACGACATGAGCTAGATAAGTATAATCTTTTCATGTATCAATGTTTAAGCGCAAATACTGTAGATTTATTTGGCTTAAGTAGAGAAGTTTCTAGTGGTGGTTTAGGGGTAAATGAAAATAAAAAAATTGCCATGACTAGTTGTTTAGCAGAAGCATTAGAACGTTATTGTATGTCTTATATTCCAAAAAAAGAAATTATAAAGAGCACGAAAATAAATTTAAGAAAAGAAAATACTTTTGATAACTTTTTTACATATAGTGAACAACAGTATGATAAATTAGATTTGTTTTTAAATCCAAATAAAGAAAAAATAGAGTGGACAAAAATTTATAATATTGATAGTAGAAAAAAATTTAAATACTGGCCTGCTAGTTTGATATATTTACCATATGATTTAAATAAAACAGTGGCAGAAACAACTTCAACAGGTATGGCCGCTGGATTTACATTAGATGAATGCATACAAAGTGGATTGTTAGAATTGATAGAGAGAGATGCATTGATGATTAATTTTATGCAACGCCTGAATCCACCTGAAATTAATTTGGAAACTTTAGATGGTGAAAATTTAAAATTGATAAAGAAAATACAAAAAGAATATGATATAAAAATTTACAAATTGTATTCTGATATTAAAGTTCCTATTTATTTATCTATTATTTATAAAGAGGAAAAGAAGCATATGCATTATGGTATAGGTGCATGTGCTAGTATAAATTCTGATTATGCCATTAATAAATCATTAAAAGAATGTTTATTCACTTATTTCTATTCTTTAAATATAATGGCTGCTCGACAAGGTGATCCTAAAAAAATAAAAACGTTATATGAACACTTTTTATATTATCAAGGCGATAATTTTAAAAAACTATTATTTAATAGTAAAGTAATTAATTATAAAAAAGAAGCTGTATCATTTAATGACTTATTAAAAAATTTAAAATGCCAAAATATAGACGTATATTATAAAGAATTAACTACTGATGACATTAAGAAAACTAGTATTAAGGTTGTTAAGGTTATTGTTCCAAGTTTAATTGATTTAAATAAAAGTCATATATACCCAAGATTAGGAGCAGAACGATTTTACCTTGTACCAGAGAAATTAAAATTAAAATATAATAAAGAGTTAACGGAGATGCCTCATCCGTTTCCATAGGGGGATAATTATGAGTGAAAGAGATAAATTAGATATTTTATTGTACAATACATATATCAGTATGAGCGATGAAAATCGTTGTACAGATAGATTAGAATTAATTGCGAAACATTACAAAGTAAATGTTGATTATTTACATGATAGATATTTATGGTTGATGAATATGGGAATTGATCCTAATTACTATCATTTGGATGAAAATCATGCCTTGATATATAGGATATTTGACGAATATAACAAAATGCTTAATGAGAACAATATTGAGTATTATTATACTAGTGGAATCCTTGCATATTTGTTGGTTGATAGAGACTTAGAGAGATATCATCATGATTTAGATATTTTTATAAATATGGAACATTTGGAAAAATTGGAACGAATTTGTGATGATTATAATTTTTTGTTTGAACGAAAAATAGGTGAACGCGGTGATGGAACAAAAAGAGTAATGTTAAAAATGTATTATAAAGATATTATTGATATTCCGATAACTGTTTTTATGTATGTGAAAGAAAAAGATGGATCCATTACTCAAAAAGATTATTTTATTAATGAAAATAATAGAAAATTAGTTGAATATATTCATAATTCTCCATTAATTAGTAAATTAAGTTTCTCTGAAATTCCTAAAAATCATAATGGCATTAAATACTATTCCATAACGCCAGAAGCACTATTTTTATGTAAAACCGAAAATAGGTCAAAAGATATTTATGACTGTACTGTTTTTAGTAATATTGTAGATAAAAATAAGCTTGAAGAATTAAGTAAAGCATTTAAATATAATTTACCTAATAATATTGTTGAAGCAAACAATGATGAATTTTCAAATTACATTTTTAAAAATAATGGACCAGAGAAAATAATAGTGAGTAAGAGGGTATTAGTAAAAAATGATTGATTATAGTTTATATTTATGTACTAATAGTGAAATGAATGTTGATTACCCACTTGAATATTGTGTAGAACAATCAATTTTAGGTGGCGTTACAATAGTTCAAATTAGAGAAAAAGAAAAAAATTATGACGAGTTTTTTCAAATTGCAAGTAGAATAAAAAAAGTAACAGATAAATATAATATTCCATTAATTATAAACGATAATCTTGATGTTGCAAAAAATATCAAAGCAGATGGAATACATATTGGTCAAAATGATATATCTTGTTTGGAAGCAAGAAAAATTTTAGGACCCGAAAAAATAATAGGTGTAACTGTAACAAATCTTAGAGAAGCAAAAAAGGCAATTGAAGATGGTGCATCATATTTGGGAGTTGGTGCTATATATAAATCTACAACTAAAAAGGATGCATTGGTAGTAAGTGTTGATAAGTTAAGAAAAATAGTAGATTATTCTTCAATACCTGTTATAGTAATTGGGGGTATTAACAAAAATACGATTCCTATGTTAGAGGGTATTAAAATAGATGGTTATGCTATGATTAGACCAATATTAGCTCAAAAAAATATTATTAGTTCTACTAAAAAATTAAAAAGATTAATATATAATAATAAAAAATCATTACATGTTTAAAACTTAATGATTTTTTTATTTTATCAACAAAATAACTTAATTTTTTTCTAATTTTTAAATATAAACTATTGGTATTAATATTGTCCTTAATTTATATTGAGTATAAGCAATACAGAAAATATTAAAATTTTTGCAATGCTTTTTTGTGTTAGACCATTTTTTTTAATAAATGCAGCAAAAGAAACCATAACTAACTAAGATATAAGAATTAAAAAATAAATCTAGTTTTTTTAATAATTATTTTGTATAATTATATATAGTAAAGGGATTGATAAATATGTTAAAAAAATATGAAATAGAAAGTTTACAAAAATATTTTGATGCCGCTAACTATATATCTGCATGTCAATTATATCTTCTTGATAATCCACTTTTAAAAAGAAAATTAGAAATGAGTGATATTAAAAAGAAGTTAGTTGGTCACTGGGGAACTGTACCCTCTCAAAATTTTATTTATACTAATTTAAATTATATAATTAAAAAACATAATTTAGATATGATTTATATTTCAGGACCAGGTCATGGTGGAAATGCTATGGTAGCAAATACTTATATCGAAGGAACTTATAGTAAGGTTTATCCTAATATAACCGAGGATGAGGATGGTTTAAAAAAATTATTCAAACAGTTTTCTTTTCCTGGGGGAATTCCTTCACATGCTGCTCCAGAGACACCAGGTTCAATTAATGAAGGGGGAGAACTAGGTTATAGTGTTGCTCATGCTTATGGTGCTATTTTAGATAATCCTAATCTTATTGCATCTTGTGTTATTGGCGATGGTGAAATGGAAACTGGACCACTTGCTACAAGTCTTCATTTAAATAAATTTATAAATCCAGAAAAAGATGGTTTTGTTTTACCAATATTAAATTTAAATGGTTATAAAATAGCAAATCCATCAATTTTTGCAAGAATAAGTGAGGAAGAACTTAAAAATTTAATATATGGTTATGGCTATGAACCTATAATAGTCGATGCTAATTTATTTAATCCATTTGATTCAATGCAAAAAGCTTTAGAATATAGTATAAAAAGATTTCAAAAAATTAAAAGTGAATATTTAAAAGGTAAATATAAAAGATTTTATTATCCATTTATTATATTAAAATCGCCAAAAGGTTGGACAGGACCTAAAGTAGTGGATAATAAACAAATCGAAGGAACATTTAGAGCCCATCAAGTTCCTCTTACTATAGATAATGATGAAGATTTAAATCTACTTTATGAATGGCTAAAAAGTTATCATCCAGAAAATTTATTTGATGCTAAAGGTAAACTTAAAAAAGATGTAAAATGGATTTTACCTGTTGATAGTAAAAAAATGGGAGCTAGTCCATATGCAAATGGTGGTTTAAAACCTAAAAAGTTAATATTACCAAATTTTATAGATTATGAAGTTAAATGTAATCATGGTGATGTAAAAACTCAAGATATGATGGAACTTAGTAAATACTTAAGAGATGTTATTAAAAATAATCAAAATAACTTTAGATTATTTGCTCCAGATGAAACTCTATCTAATAGACTTAATCATGTATTCGACGAAACAAATAGACAATTCGAAGGAAATATTTATTCATATGATGAATATTTAAATAATGAGGGTAGAGTGATTGATTCATTTTTATCAGAACATGTTTGCGAAGGATTACTCGAAGGCTATATTTTAACCGGTAGACATGGAATATTCGACTCTTATGAAGCCTTTGTTAGAATTATTGATTCAATGGCTTCACAACACGCAAAATGGCTTAAAATGTGTAATCAAATTTCTTGGCGTAAAGATATACCATCATTAAATTATATTTTAACAAGCCATATTTGGCAGCAAGATCATAATGGTTATACTCATCAAGACCCAGGTTTTTTAAATCATATGGTTACAAAGAAAAGTGAGATAGTAAGAATTTATCTTCCTATTGATGCAAATACTTTAATTTCTACAGTAGACCACTGTCTAAATACAGAAAATTATATAAATGTAGTCGTGGCCTCAAAACATCCATCATTTCAATGGCTTTCAATGAAAGAGGCAATTAATCATTGTACAAAAGGTATTGATACATTTAGATGGTGTTCAAATGATGAAGGAAATCCTGATGTAGTATTAGCATCATGTGGAGATACACCAAATATCGAAGTTATTGCAGCTTCTACTATACTTAGAGAAAAACTTCCTAAACTTAAAGTTAGAGTAGTAAATGTTATTGATTTAATGCGACTTGTATCTAATGATAAACATCCTCATGGTCTTACAAATAGTGAATACAATAAATTATTTACTAAAGATAAACCAATTATATTTGCATTTCATGGTTATCCAAATCTTATTCATGAACTTACTTATAATAGAGATAATCAAAATATGCATGTATTTGGTTATATGGAAGAGGGTACTATTACAACTCCATTTGATATGAGAGTTCAAAATAAGATAGATAGATTTAATCTTGTTATAAGTACTTTAAAATATGTCAAAATTAAAGGTAAAGAAGACGTTATAAAATACTGTGAAGATATGCTTAAAAAACATAGTACTTATATTAAAAAATATGGTATCGATTTAAAAGAAGTTAGAGATTGGACTTTTAAAAAATAATTTATATTAGAGTGAATTTTCACTCTTTTTTAATGTTTAATTTTACAAATTAAGATGTAAAGTTACTTGAAAATGTTTATAAAATATTTTATACTTAAGATGATAGGAGAATAAGAAAGGGCAGTAAATGATTTTATATGCTCTTTTTTTAAGAAAGGATTATGGAAGAAAAGAAAATCGATTTATTAAGTGAAATCAAAAAAGATATTGTTAAAGAAAAGTCAGTATCATCGCTTGCAAAAAAATACGACATAAGTGAATATGAAGTTTTAGGACTTGTTAAAAAATTAAAGGATGAAGGGATTAATGTAACTTATAGTGAAAAGAATAAAGATGCCTATATAATTATTAATGATCACCCGGATTTTACTAAAGAAAATGATTATTATATTACTGAGGATGTTGATTCAAATACAAAGATAGCCTTTATTTCTGATACTAGATTTGGTTCTAAAAATGAACAAATTGCAATTTTAAATGATATGTATAAAAATTTTGCAATTGCAGGCGTAAAATATGTATTTGTTTTAGGAAACTTACTCGAAGGACCTTATAAGGGGGAAAATAATCTTGAATATGGTAAAAGTTTAATTACTAATGATGCTTATGGACAAGCAGATCATTTAATTGAATATTTCCCAAAAGTCGAAGGTATCAAGACTTTATTTATTACCGGTAAAAATGATCATAAATTTTCTAGAGAATTAAATGTTGGTGAGTATATTGCAAGAGAAAGGGAAGATATGATTTATTTAGGACCAAAAGCTTGTACTGTTCATTTTAATGAAGTAACTTTTAAATTAGAACAATTAAAAGCTGGCGATGCTTATACAGTAGCTTATCCACCACAAACATATTCAAGAAGTATGTCAAGTTATGAAGACTATGATGCAATATTTTTAAGTGGAACTAGGTCTTCTCAACATTTTCCTGCGATAAGAGATACGCAAATATTTTCAGTTCCTTCAGTAGTGGAAAGAACACCTCTTATGAAAGCAAATAGACAACAAAATACAATTGGTGCAACAATAGTGGATGTAAGTTATACAAAAACTGGTAAATTAAAAAGATTACTTCCTGAAGTTATGCCATATTATAAACCTAGTAAAGATAATTATTTAACCACTAAAAAATTAAATGTATCTAAAAATGAACTTGGTGAATTTGAAAATACCAAAGAAGTAATTCAAAATAAACATGCATATTTTGATTCAATTGATAAGATTTATAGACTTTTAAAAAAAGAACAATCTTTTGAGGAACTAAGAAGTAAACTTGATATATCTACAGATGCTTTATACGGAATGATTACTATATTAAATGAATATGGAAGACCAGTGGATGTAGTTGATATAAATGGTACTTTAGTTGTTCGCAAAACATTTCAAAAAAGAAAAGATAATATAATAAAACCTCCGAAAGAGGAACTTAATAAAAAAGAAATTTTAGTCGTATCTGATACTCATTATGGAAGTATTTGGTGTCAACCTTCAATGGTAAATACCGCTTGTTATGAAGCATATAATCGTGGTATTACTGACTTTTATCATATTGGTGATATATCAGATGGTGATTATTCTAGAATTAGACCTAACCATATTCATGAAGTATTTTTATATGGAGCAACTGGACAAATAAATTATGTAATTGAAAATTTACCTAAATATCCTGGAGTAAAATGGCACGCAATTCAAGGTAGTCATGACCAAACTCATCAATTTAATTATGGTGTAGTTTTAGCTGATGAAGTTGCTAAAAAAAGACCTGATTTTGAATATTTAGGTCAAGATAGAGCCTTTGTATACTTTGGCAATTGTAAGGTAGAATTATTTCATCCGGGAGGAGGAACATCAAGAATACTTTCCACTAAACCACAAAATGGTATAGATCAAATGGCTTCAGGTACTAAACCAAAACTCTCTATAAGAGGTCATTATCATAAAATTTATTATATGTTATATCGTAATATTCATATGCTTTTAGCACCATGTAATGTAGATCAATCATCCTTTATGATGAAAAATGAGTTACCTAATTTAATGGGAGATTACTTTTTAACTATTTATTATGATGATAATGGAGATATAGAGTATTTAGATGTAGAACCAATGATTTTTGAACAAAGTGATGTACGTAAAAATGATTTTGAAAATCCTAGAAAATGTATCAAAAATAAAATACTTACGAAGAAGAATTAAAAACTTCTTCTTTTTATTTTTAATAGATTTTTTTAAAAATTTTAGTTATAAGGAAGTTGATAATAAGTTAATAGAAGGGAGGCAAAATATGAACTTTGATGATATGCTTTATTATGATGCCGAAGAACTTAGAAAGTAAGCGGATGATAGGCTAAGAAAAGAACGTGATGCTGAAATTGAAAATGAAGTAACTCAAAAAGTGACTAATAAAGTTACAAATGTTATTGCTCACAAAATGATAATATTTCAAAAGAGCAAGTAATTAAATACTGTCAACTATCTGATGAAGAATATGAAACATTAAAAAAAATGGTCTTTGATAAATAATTATCATTGACTTTTTTATGTAAAGTAGAATATTTAATCTTTTTAAAATAATTATTTTGGTGTATAATATACCTAGAGAAAAAGGAGTTTATTATGAAAGATAATGAAAAAGAAAATAAAACTAATGTAAAGAAAACAAGTACTGTAAAAAAGGAGACTACTAAAAAAACTGTAGCTAAAAAAAGTAGTAGTAATGTAAAGAAAAATAGTGCAAAAGCAAGTGAAACAAAACCAAAATCAGTAAAAAAAGAAACTGTTAAGAAAAATGTTACACCTAAGAAAACCACTACAAAAGTTGAACCTAAAAAAGAAAATACTTTAAAAGAGGAAACTTCAGCTCAACCAGTAAAAGAAAATATTGAAAAGGTAGCAAATGAAACTGCTGGTGTAGTGGAAAGCATTGGTAAAACTATTGATGATGGTTTAAATAAATTAGATGAAAAAATAAGTTCAATGGATAAAGTAAATTTAAATGTTGAAGTTCCAAAAGATAAAAATATTATTAATAATGTTATAGCTTTATTTGTAACGTTTATAATGTTTAATGTAAAATGGATTAAATATAAAATAGAATTTTTTGGTTATGAATCAAGCACATCAATTACAGTGCTTCATTCTGATATGTTTGATTTATCATTTATGTTTGGACTTGCTAAAATATGTGCTATATTTGCAATTTTATTATTTTTTGTAAATATTGTTAATACATTTATTAAGTTAGATGAACATATACCTAGTTTAAAAAAATATAATTTAGATAAATATCTACCTCTTAGTTATTATGGACTTTATTTAGTAAGTTTATTTCTAACATTAATTGGTGTATTATTTACTAAATATTCATACTTTACATTAGGATATATAATTACTGTTATAATTTATATTATTGCAATGTATGTAACATTCAAAGAGGATTTGAATAAAAATGAAAAAAATATTAAATGAGTTTAAAAAGTTTATTTCAAAAGGAAATGCCTTAGATCTAGCAGTTGGTGTAGTAGTAGGAGGAGCATTTTCTAAAATTGTTTCCTCACTTGTAAATGATGTTATTATGCCATTAATTGGTGTTATAATCGGAGGTATAGATTTTACTAATCTATCTTTAAAAGTTGGTGAGGCTACAGTAAATTATGGAATGTTTGTTCAAAATATTATTGATTTTCTAATTATTTCTTTTTGTATCTTTTTAGTGGTAAAAACTCTTAATACTTTAAATGATATGACTAAGAAAAAACTTGTAAAAGAGGAAAAAGTAGAAAAGAAAGAAGAAGAAAAAGTATCCGAAGAAATCCTTTTATTAAGGGAAATTAATAATTCATTAAAAAAACAAAATAAAAATGCTAAGAAAGTAAAAAATTCTTAGTATTTTTTTATTATAATATTACTTTACATATATTTGACATAAACACTCTTTTTTGTTATAATTGTTCATAGCAAATGGGGGTTAAAATGAATTTACAAAAAGATAATTATAATGTTTTTTCTATACCATATAAATATTTAAATTTAAGTATTAAAAGTACAAAAGAATTACTTAAAATATTTTTTGACTATTCAGTTAATTCAAATATTTTATCTATAGTATATAGTTTATTATGCATAAGAAATGAATTTGGAATGGAAGTTTTTGAATATTTTAAAAATATTGATTTTTCTGATGTTATAAAATATATGTCTAGTTATAAATATTCATTTGATTTTAAAAAATACTTTTTAAAATTATATAAAGTTCCTTATTATCTTTCTAAAGAGAATATTTATGACTTTTTTAATAATGATAAAATACCCTATAAATTAAAAAAATATTTAATTGACAATAATAAATCTAGATTTAGCCTTATAGATTATATAAATACTATTGAAAATAAAAATCTAAGATTATATTTTTATAAAAAAACAATTACTAAAGAAAATGTATTAAAAGTTTTTTCAAATAAAGATAGAATTAAAGAATCTTTAATTAATGAATTTTTAAATGAAAATATTTCTACATATTATGATACTATAAAAAAAGGAAATAGTAAAAAATTATTAATTGATGCACTTTTTGTATATGAAGATGAAAATTTATTATCCACTATATTAAAAATTAAAAAAATAGAGTATTCTGATATTAAAAATTATATCGATAAAGATTTTGCTTTAAAAGCACTTGGAAGTTACAAAAAAGATAAATTACTTACTTGGAATTTAGTTAATAATAACTATGGCACTATATTAAATAATATAAAAAATATAACATATTTAGATTTTCAAGCAATTTATGCTTCCAATGAGGGAATGGAAATTATTCTTTCTAAAACTAATTATTCAAAATATTTAAGAAAATGGAGTATTGCTAATGTAGTTAGTACTTTATCTAGTTCTGTTTACTCAGAAACATTAAAAAAATATTTAGTTAGTATTCATAAAGATCTATTAATTAAATATTATATTAAGTTTCCATTTGAAACTATTTTAAAAGATTATAAATATATTTTATTATATGATGATATAGCAAAAGAAATATACAAAAAATATATTAATTACGATAATGTTATAGATTTATTAAATAATATTTATAGAGAATGTTATTATAATAGAGATGAAATTATAAAAAAATATTATAAATTAAATAGAACTTATTTTAATAAAATTATTGATGAAACTGATTTTGCTTTATTTTCCTCTTATTCAAAATATAAGATAAATTCCATAAAAAAGGATGCTTTTGAATATTTTTTTGATATTTATCATGATGAAATACTTGAAAAATATAAAATGATTAATACATCTATTCTCGAGGAAATAGTACATAATGATAAAGAAAGCGATGTAATAAAGAATTTTGCATATGAAGCACTTTATCCAGATAAAGTTGATAGGGAATGTATAAAAGAAATCACAAAATATTTTGGTTATAGTAAAGATGATGATTATTATAGTACTTTAAAAACATTTTTAAATAATATTAATTTTGATATAAAATTATTTATTCAATATGGACTTAATAATGATAAAACAATATTTATTATGAATGATATTTTAAAAAATAATGAAGTTCAAAAGTTTTTAAAACTAAAAGAATTTATAGAAAATAATTATAGTTTTATTATAAATGATGCAAATAAAGTAGAAAGTTTATGTAAAATATTACTTTCATATTATAAATATAAAAATTTATTTAATAATATAGATTATCTAGCTTTAAATAAAAATGATATTAAAAATATTTATTTACTAATAAATGATAAAACTGATATAATTTCAAATTGTCCTAATAGCATTGAATTACTTGATAAAATGATAAAAGAAAAATTTGCTTTATTAAAAAAACATGTAAATGAGTGTGATAATAAATTAGAGCTTAATCAAATATTTTTATATTTAACATCCTTTAATAGTGAAGATATTAATACACTTATTCATAATATTGGTGGTGTAACAGGTCTTGAGACTTTAAAAGTAAATAATAGTAAAAATGAATTATTATGTTACTATATTGATGAAATAATTAAAGTAATACGAATTAAAATTAATTATAATTCAAATACTGACGCAATTAAATATATTTTAAATAATATTTTATCAGAAAATGATAATCCAATTAAAGATTTATATACTAATGTTAATAAAATATATTCAATGATTAGAAATATTTATGAAATTGAGGCAAATTATAATTTAACACCTTTATCCGAAGCAAATGATTTAATCGATTTAGAACTTACTAAGAAATACGGGGTTAAAACATATGATTTTAGAAATGTAAATTATTGTCTTTATGCCCATGTAAAAAGTTATAATGAACCTGATTATAATTTAGTTAATGGTATAAGTGATGGAAAAAGTAATTATATTTCATTAAGTCCAATTAGTTATTTAGGTCAAAAATATTATTTTGATTATGTTACTGAGGTTTTTCTTTATGATCATATCCCTGAGGGTAGTTATATATGTAGTAGTACAGTAAATATGGGTACTAATCATATTCTAACTAAAAATTCTTATTGTGATGTAGTTATAGATGCTTATCAAAGAGGTATTATTGAAACAAGTAGTGTTAGTGATAGAAATTCTGAAACACTTTTATATAGAAAAAATTTAAAACCTGTTGCTATAGCATTAATTAATGGAAAAAGTCCTAGTGCTAAAGAACTTGAATATGCTAAAAAATATAATTTATCATTTGTAATGACTCAAAAACAAAATAGTTATATTGATAAGCCTGTAAATTTCTTTAGTAAAAAGGAAATAAAATATATTAGTGATAATAAAAAAGAAAGTATTTATGATGGTTTATTATATTTAATTAATTATCATAAAGATGATGTATATACAGGAAGAAAAATAATGATAATATCAGATATTCATGCCTTTTTAGAACCCACTATTGCGCTACTTTCTTATGCAAAAACTCAAGGTATTACTGAAATATATTCACTTGGAGATAATATTACTGTAGGGCCTAACCCAAAAGAAGTCTTAGAACTTTTAGAAAAATATAATGTTCAAAGTATTGAGGGAAATAGCGAATCATATTTTTTAAATGATTATAAAGCATTTACTTATTTTGATAAAGACCGTGAGGATAATTGTAATTGGACTTTAGATAAAATTGGCAGTAGAGTAAATGATTTAAAGTATTATCCTGTTTCAAGGCAAATTACTGTAGGAAATCAAAAAGTAGGTTTAATTCATTTTGGTAATGATGTAAGATGGGATTATAATAATCATAATACATGGATTTTTCAAAGACTCGGAGTAAATGATAGAGCAAAAGAGTTTTTATATACAAATAGTTTGCAAGCAAAAGAGGATATGTTAAAAATTATGGATACTTTAGGAAGTAGTCATCCTCATAGTAAAATAATTCAAAAAGCATTAAATAATCCAATGCTCGAGGGAAATAAAATTACTGATTACAATCATATTTTCGAAGGACATGTACATTTTGATTATGAAGATAAACTAAATGATACTTTAATACATACAATAAAAATGATTTTTAGAGATGATTTTGCTTGTGGTATTGTTTTAAAAGAAAAAAATGATGGAACATTTGAAATAGAACCTATTGTTCTAGACTTTAATAAAGAAAGTATGATGGGAAAAATATATTCCTCTGATATGCCATCAAAAGATAAGGCTTTAATGTATACAAGAAAATAGCTAGATATACTCTAGTTATTTTTTATTAAAATTATTTGATAAACTATTATAAGTTATGGTAAAATAATTAAGAAACGAGGTTAAAATGTTTGAATATTTAGGAGATAGATTATCAAGTGCTATTAAAAATATTAAAGGTATGGGTAAAATTACTGAAGATAATATTGACACAGCAATAAGAGAAATAAGAATGGCTCTTTTGGAAGCAGATGTAAACTATGAAATAGTTAAGGAATTTACCAATAATGTTAAAACAAAAGCTTTAGGTTTAGAGGTATCTAAATCACTTAAACCTGAGGAAGTATTTATTAAACTTATTAAAGATGAATTAGTATCACTTCTTGGAGAAAGTGAAGATTTATATGTAAGTGGTAATCCTTCAGTTCTTATGCTCGTGGGACTTCAGGGAAGTGGTAAAACAACTACTGCCGGAAAACTTTCTTTATTTTTAAGAAAGAAATATAATAAAAAACCTTTACTTGTGGCTTGTGATATATATAGACCTGCGGCTATTACACAACTTAAACAAATAGGTAAAGAGTTAAATATTCCAGTTTTTTCAAAGGATAATGCTACAGTCAATGAAATAATTACAGATGCTCTTTCTTATGCTAAAGAAAATAATAATGATTATATTATCATTGATACTGCAGGAAGACTTCAACTTGATGAAAAATTAATGGATGAACTTAAAAGTGTTGAGGATAATTTTAAAGTTGATGAAAAAATACTTGTTATTGATTCGATGATAGGACAAGATGCTATAAATGTTATCAAAGGATTTAATGAAACACTTCATTTAACAGGATGCATTTTAACTAAAATGGATAGTACCTCAAAAGGTGGAGTAGCACTTTGTGTTAGACACCTAACTAATGTGCCAATTAAATTTATTGGTGATAGTGAAAAAATGGATGGTCTTTCATTATTTGATGCCCAAAGAATGGCAAATAGAATTCTTGATATGGGAGATATTTTATCTATTGCTGAAAAAGCTGAAGGATTAATGAGTGAGGATGAAGCTAAAGATTTAAGCAAAAAAATGCTTAAGGGTAAATATGATTTCGAAGATTTTTTAAATACTATGAAACAAATTAAAAAACTTGGACCACTTGAAAATTTACTTAAACTTATTCCTGGTGCAAGAAAAATGGGACTTAATAATGTAAATATTGATCCTAAAGAAATGGCTCATGTTGAAGCAATTATTTTATCAATGACTCCATATGAAAGAAAACATCCAGAGGTTTTAAAGGCTCAAAGGAAGATAAGAATTGCCAAAGGCTGTGGAATGAAAGTCGAAGATGTTAATAGACTTATTAATCAATTTGAACAAATGAAAAAAATGATGAAAAGTATGTCTAATGGTAATATGAAAATGCCTTTTTAAAGAAAATATGAAATATTTTAGTTTCATATTTTTTTAAAATATATTATAATTAATTTAAGGTAGGTTGATTAAAGTGAAAGCAATGTATGATTGGGATACCAAAAGTTTTTTAAAAGCAATATTTGGTGTAATTATTTATGCTCTTGGAGTAAATCTTTTCATAAGACCAATGGGACTTTTTAATGGTGGCGTTTTAGGACTATCCCAACTTATTAATGAAATGCTTATTAAACTTTTTGCTTTAGAAAGTACATTTGATATATCTGGTATTTTAAATTTACTTTTTAATATTCCACTTTTTATACTTGCGTATTTAAAAGTAAATGATGTATTTTTTAGACGTACAATTTTGTGTGTTGCTGTTCAAACTTTAGCTTTATCATTTATTCCAATACCTAAAACACCAATTGTAGATGAACTTATAACAAGTACTTTAATTGGTGGTTTAATCGTAGGTTTTGGAGCAGGAATGTTTTTCTCAGTGGGTGGTTCATGTGGAGGAACTGATATTATCGGTGTAGTTGCCTCACTTAATAGTAAAAAAATGTCTGTAGGTAAAATAGGTATTCTTATAAATTTAGTTATTTACTCTATAAGTGGAATATTATTTGGTATTAATACGATGATTTATTCAATAATTTATTCTTTATTTTCTTCATTTGTAGTAGACAAAAATCATGAAAAAAATATATGTACTACTGCCATGATATTTACAAAAGATGAACCTAATAAAATAATTAGTTATATAAAAGAAAATTTAAAAAGAGATGCAACGTTTTGGAAAGGTAAAGGAGGGTATGAAAACTCTACTACTTATATTACTTATGTAGCACTTTCTAAATATGAATTATCTATTTTAGAAAAAGATCTAGATAAAATAGATAAAACTGCCTTTGTTATTACTAATGAAGGCGTTGGAATTGATGGTAATTTTAAAAAGAAAATATAGCATTTAAATCTTAATAAAAATGTGGTATTATCTTTTTAAGACAGGTGTAGATATAATATATTTATTAATGTAATTAGATCATGAGGTAAAAAGTTATGCAAACATTACAAATAAGAAATTCAACAGCAGAATTTTTGATATTTGCAAAACAAAATGGAAAAAGACAATAGAAGTGATTGTTGATGAAGAATCAGTCTGGCTTAGTCAAAAATTAATGGCCGAACTTTTAGGGACAACAAGAAATAATATAACAATGCATCTTTCTAATATTAAAGAGTATGAACATCATATAATGGATTTAAATCAATTGATTCTTGATAGTGGAAGGTTCTATATATGGTATGGATCTCAAAGAAAACAAGACTTGTAAATCCATTAGTTATACATATGAATAACCAATATATTAAAAATGTTTTATTTAGCAAGAAAATCATAAACGTTTTCTTGTTTTTAAATGTATATTTTGCTAAAATATAATTATGGAACTAAATATTAAAGATTACAACATTTATGTAGAAATTATTTATAAAAATAATAAGAATATCTATTTTCGATTTAATGAAAATGGTGTTTTAATTGTGACTTGTCATAAAAAAGTTTCTAAAGAGGAAATTAAATCATTAATATTTAAAAATGAAGATGCAATTATTAAAATGTATCAAAAAGCAGTTGAAAGAAAAAAATATAATGAAAGTTATCATTTACTTGGTAAAACTTATAATGTAGAGTTTAATGAAAGTATTGATAATGTTTATATAAATGGTGATTTTATCTATGCTAAAAATGAAGATGATTTAAATAAATTTACTGAAGAAGAAATAAATAGAGTTTTTAATGAGGAAGTTTCCATATGTAAAAATTGTTTTAATAATTTACCTGAGTTTACATTAAAATTTAGACAAATGAAAACTAGATGGGGTGTATGTAATCGAAGGGATAATATTATTACTTTGAATAAAGAATTAATTAAAAAAGAAGTATGGCTTCTTGATTATGTAATAATTCATGAAATGGCACATTTTTATGAAGGAAATCACTCTAAAAAGTTTTGGAATATAGTTTCGCTTGCTTGCCCTAATTATAAAGAAGCAAGAAAGGAGTTGAGAAAATGAAAATAACTAGTATTAATAATCCAAAAGTTTCCTATTGGGCTAAACTTAAAATGAAAAAGTATCGTGATGTAGAACATTTATTTATTGTTGAAAGTGAAAATTTAGTTAATGAAGCCTTAAAAAAAGGTATTGTAAAAGAAATAATTACTACGGAAGATAAAGAGTATAAAGTTGATACTTATAATGTAACTCCAGAAATAATGGCTAAAATAAGTAGTTTAGTTACTCCGAATAAAGTAATGGCAGTATGTAATTTTATTTTACCTGATGATATAAAAGGTAATGTTTTGTTACTTGATCATATACAAGATCCAGGTAATTTAGGTACAATCATAAGAAGCAGCGTAGCTTTTAATTTTCCTACGATAGTTTGTTCAGAGGACACAGTGGATGCTTACAATGATAAAGTTATTCGTTCATCCGAGGGAATGATATTTAATACCAATATTATAAAAGATAATCTTATTTCATTTATTCCTTATGTTAAAACTCTTGGTTATAAAATTTATGGAACTGATGTAATAAATGGTAAAAATATTAAGACTGTAAACGAGGAAAAAGTAGCCTTTGTAATAGGCAGCGAAGGAAAAGGCGTAAGTATTGAAGTTAAAGAACTTTGTGATGATTTTATTTATATTAATATGAATGAAAAATGTGAAAGTTTAAATGCTGCAGTAGCAAGTAGCATTATTATGTATGATATTTATAATAGGTAGTTTATGGAAAAGATAGTAGAGTTTATATATATTTTTATACCAATATTTTTCATTATTATTATGATATATGTTATGTATAAAGAAAAAGATATTATTAAATTTAATAATTTAAAGTTACCTAAAACAGAATATCTAAAAGGAAAATATATTTCTGGTTTAAATTATAAAAGTGGTAATATGTATTTAACATTTGATAAAGATATACTAAGTATTGGAATAGAAAATAATGATGGAATATTTTATGATAAAATAAATGATATAAAAGAAATTAAAATTAATATAAAACCATATAACTATATAAAAATGGTTCAATCAGATTATGAACCAAATTTATCTAAAACTAATGGTCGAAGCACTGGAAGCGTTGAACATAGAAATAAAGTAACTGTATTAAAATCATATGAATTAAATATTATAACTAAAGATAAAAATATTAATTTAATTGTATTTAAAGATCCAAATATCTTTTTCAGGAGGTAAAAAATGAAATTATTATATATAGGTTATATTACAGGACCTTTTGGTTTAAAAGGTGAAGTAAAAATATTAAGTGAAACTAATCATAAAAATGATATTTTTAAAGTGGGAAATAGTTTATATATTGATAATAAAAAATATATAATTGAGTCTGTAAAACAAAATCCAAATTGTGAAGTAATAAAGTTTTTAGGTATTGATGATATTTCTTTAACTGATGAAATATTAAAAAAAGAAGTTTATGTTAATAGAAATGAAATAAATGTTGATTATCTTTTGATAGAACTTATGAACATGGATGTTTATGATAATGATAAACTAATAGGTAAAGTAAAAGAAATACTTCTTAATAAAAAGTATAATTATATAAAGGTTCATGATATAATAATACCAATAACAAATAATTTTATTGAAAAAATGGATTTTGAAAATAATATTATTTATGTAAAAAATATGGGTGATTTAAATGAAAATTGATGTACTTACTTTATTTCCTGAAATGTATAATGGTTTTAAAACTGAATCAATAATAAAAAGAGCAATTGAAAATGATAAAGTAGAAATAAATATAATTAATTTTAGAAATTATACACCACTTAAAAATGGTCAAGTTGATGATACAATATATGGTGGAGGAGCTGGAATGCTTATTAGGTGTGAACCTGTCTTTGAGTGTATAAAAAGTATTAAAACCAAAGATAGTTATATTATTTTACTTACTCCAGATGGTAAAACATTTAATCAAAAAATTGCTTATGATTTATCTAATAAAAAACATTTAATATTTATATGTGGTCATTATGAAGGGTTTGATGAAAGAATTAGAACTCTTTGCGATTTAGAACTTTCAATTGGTGATTTTGTTTTAACTGGTGGTGAGTATCCTTCGATGTGTATGATGGATGCAATAATTAGGTTAATTCCTGGAGTAATTAATAAAGAAAGTCTTGATAGTGAAAGTTTTACAAATAATACATTAGACTACCCAATGTATACAAAACCATATGAATATGAAGGTATGAAAGTACCAGATGTTTTAATAAGTGGTAATCATCAAAAAATTGATGAGTGGCGCAAAGAAATGGCAATGAAAAAGACTTTAGAAAAAAGACCAGATTTAATGGAGGATAATAATGAGTGAATATGTTTTAAAAATAAATAAAGGAAATAAAAATATTAATAAGTTAATAAAAACTGAAGGTTATACATTTAATCCTAAAAATGATATTGTTAAATCATTTACTGTTTATGATGAAAAGTTTCTTAATAAAATAATATTAAATAAATTTACGAAAGAATATAAAAAAGTATTTGGACTTTTTGCTTCATTAAATGATGAATCCTCTGACGGTGATTTTTTTATAGTCCTTGGAGAAACTCAAAAATTAAGACAAACGCTTATGTATGAATACAAAAAATTTATTAAAAAAGAGGAATATGAAAAATTTTTAAATAGCTTAATTAGATATGAAAAATTTTTAAATCAAAATGTCCTTTATCGTGAAGTAAATAAAGAAAGTGGTATGAAAAGATAATGAATGAAAAATTTAAAAAAAGTGATAGTTTAAATGAACCAGATGATATAATGCTTATGGATGATGATGATTTTTCAAAAGCTTATGATATTGATGTTTCTGATGATAGAATATTTGAACTTGAATCACAAATAAATGATTTAGTATATCAAAAAGAGGAACTTGAATCTGATAATAATAATATGCAGTTTATTTTAAATAATGAAGTTGTAGATTATTATAGAGCAAATGAACTTTTTGATGAAATAAAATATAATCAAATAGAAATATTAAAAATAGAGCAAAAACTAGCTAAATTAAAAGCAAAATATGATAAACTAACTCAAAGTACTTATCAAAGATAAAAGGGATGATAATTAGTTATTTCATCCTTTTATTGTATTAAAAATTATGATATAATTTATTGTATGTGAAAAAGGAGTATTTATGGCGATGAAAAGAAGTTTATTAAGGGAAAAAATAATGGTTATTTTATATCAACTTGATATAGCAAAAGATCAAAAATTAAATGTAAGTATTGATGATACAATAAAGGCAAATGTTGAAGTAGAAAATGAGTTTGTAAAACAAGTTGTTTATGGATGCGTTACATATAAAGATAAAATTGATAATTTAGCTAATAAATATATGAATGATTGGTCTATAGATAGAATTGATAAAACTGGTGCTGCAATACTTAGAATGGCTATATATGAACTTATGTATACAGATACACCTGAAGTTGTAGTTATAAATGAGGCAATTGAACTTTCTAAAAAATATAGTGATGATAATGTAAGAAAAATCATTAATGCAGTACTTGATAAAATAATAAAGGATAGATAATGGAATATAATTATTTAAAAATAAGCCAAATTAATAATTATATTAAAAACCTTATTGATAAAGATTATTTTTTAAATAAAGTCTATGTTAAGGGAGAAATATCTAACTTTAAAAACCATGCAAGGGGACACTTATATTTTACTTTAAAAGATGATAATTCTAGGATTAATGCAGTAATGTTTGCATCAAGTGCAAAAACTTTAGATTTTATTCCTGGGGATGGTAATCAAGTTTTAATCGAAGGTAGAATTTCATGTTATCCAGCCTCAGGAAGTTATCAAATTTATGTTGAAAAAATGACTTTAGATGGTATAGGTAGACTTTTTATAGAGTATGAAAAACTAAAGAAAAAACTTGCTGGGGAAGGATTATTTAATAAAGAACATAAAAAACTTATTCCAAAATACCCAATGAAAGTTGGTGTCATTACTGCTGATACAGGAGCTGCAATCAAAGATATTGTTTCAACAATTAAACGTAGATTCCCAATTTGTCAGGTTATTTTATTTCCAAGTTTAGTACAGGGACCTGATGCCAAATATAATATAGTAAATCAAATTAAAAAAGCTGATACATTTAATTTAGATACAATTATCGTAGGCCGTGGTGGAGGTTCAATCGAAGATTTATGGGCATTTAACGAAGAAATAGTTGCAAGAGCTATTTATGAATGTAATACACCTATTATAAGTGCTGTAGGCCATGAAATAGATTTTACAATTGCTGATTTTGTCGCAGATCTTCGAGCGCCAACACCAACCGGAGCGGCTGAAATGTGTGTACCTACGATAATGGACACAAATATACTTATAAATAATTTAGTTATAAGAGCCACTAAAACAATAAAGAATATGGTAAATCAAAAATTTGTAATGCTTGAAAGATTTAAACGCAGTTATATTTTAAAAAATCCATATTCAATGTATGAAATTAAAGAACAAAAACTTGATATTTTAATAGATAATTTAAAAAATAATATGGAAAATATTATAACTAAGAAAACTCATTTATATGAAAATATTACATCAAGTTATATTCTTACTAATCCAATGATACTTATTGATAATAAATCAAATAAATTAGATATTCTTATAAAGAGTTTATCACTTTTAAATCCAATGAGTATATTAGATAAAGGTTATAGTATAGTTAAACTTGATAATAAAGTTATAAAACAAATAAAAGATGTTAAAAAAGGTGATAATATCGATATTACCTTAGCAAAAGGAATTATATCTGCAAAAGTAATGGAGGTTAAAAATGGAAAATAATAAAACTTTTGAAGAAGCACTAACTAATTTAGAACAAATTGTTAAAGAATTAGAATCAGGAAATGTTGATCTTGATAATGCTATAAAAAAATATAGTGAAGCAATGAGTCTTGCAAAATTTTGTTCAGATAAAATAAAAAATGCTACTGCGGCAGTAAATAAAGTATTAACTGAAAGTGGAGAACTTAAAGATTTAGATATTAAAGAAAATAATTAATGTTATAGTAATATAGCATTTTTTTATTGACATAAATTAATAAATTTATATAATATTATTTAGTTATAAAGGGGGATGAACTATGCCATTATTTTTAATAATATTATTAGTTATAATGATTTTACCTATTAAATTTACAGTGGAAAATATATTAGTGCTAGTAAACTTTATTTTACCTTCGAATATAAAAAGAAAATATCAAAATAGTAGTTTTTATTTAAATATAATCAAAGATAAAAAATCTTTATTAACTTCGAAAAAACTATCTGATAATTTTAAACTTAAATTAATTAATAAAAAGTTATTAAAAAGACTTTCTACTGAGGATATTTTAAATATTATTTCTAATTTAAAAAAAGATGAAAGTATGTTTAATATATTAACAAATATTAATATTTTTAAAAATACTCATACAACTTCAGAAAAAATTGATTTTAAAAATCCTTTGTATTATGAAAAATTATATAACTTTATTAATGAAAACGATAAAGTAAATTATTTAACTCATATTAAAAATGATGAGTTTGTAATAGAAAAATATAATCATTTAAAAAGAAAATTAAATGAAAAAAATAAATATAAAATTATTTCTTCTTTAGAATGTGATAGTAATAAATTACTTCTTATAAATGATGTTAAATCCGAAGAATTTATATATAAAATATTAAGTACTTTTAAAGACTTTACTAATATAGAAAATTATTTAATTTGTGCTCCTTTAGATTATCAAATATTTTTAATACGACATATGAGTAAAGATAATATTAATAAATTTTTAGGAAAAAATATATTAGTTAAACCTATTTTAGTAGTAACAAATAATAAAGATATATTTACTAAATATTTTAATGAACTAAGTAATGAAGATAAAATATTTATTTTAAAGAATAATATTTATAGTGATATTGTTTTAAAATATTATAAAATAATTAAAAATAATATTAGTGAAAAAGATTCTTTAGAAATACTTGTAAATATATATAAATTAAGTGATGAAAAAACTAAAAAAGAAATATTTAATTTACTTCCCTCAAGTTTAATTAAAGAAATATTTATATCTAATAAGAAAGTAAATTTATGTGATAATAAACCTGCAATGTATGAAAATATAGATAAAAGTATTTCATTTGGTTTAGAACTCGAGGCTTCTTTTGACGAGGGAGAATTAATTAAAAAGGTAAGAAAAATTAATAAAACTTGGTCTATTAAGGGTGATTCTTCGATTGAAAATGGTGTTGAAATAGTTTCACCAATACTTCATTATACTCAAAATGATTTAGCTAATTTAAAATATATTTGTGATTTTATGGAAAATAATGATTTTAAAGTAACAAATGAGTGTGGTGGACATATTCATATTGGTTTTAATTATTTTAGTAATGCTAAAGAGCTTGAAATGCTTTATATGATATATACAAATACCCAAGATATTTTCTTTGATATATGTAATAAAAAAGGTTCTATTCATAGACCAAAACTTGAATATTATGCTAAACCTATTTCTAATAGATTATATTTAGCTATAAGTTTACATAAATTTAATGAAGATGAAAAATTAAATGATTTTGTTAAAGAAATTAAAGAAATTCAAGATAATAGATATTTTGATATAAATCTTAAAAATGCTCAAAGTAAACTAAAAAATACTATTGAATTTAGATTTCCAAATGGAGAAATAAATTATGATGAAGTTTTACTAAATGTTACATTGATTATTAAACTATGTATGGCAGCGAAAAAATATGCTTATATAAATGAGTATGATGAAAAGTATTTACCAGTTAAACTTTTACAAAGTGATATAAATAAAGATGCTAGAAAAAATATATTATTAAAAATGCTTTTTGAAAAAGATAAAAATCTTATAAATTTATATAATCAAAGATATGAATCAAATAATAATGAAGATGTATTTACTAGAAAATATGTTATAAATTTTAATGGTAAAAAGTGTTAATATAATTTTTTATTATTGGAACATAATATTAATGTGATATTATGAAGAAATTATTAGTATTTTTATGTATTTTATTTATACCTATAAGTATATTTGCATATTCTGATTATATAATTCCTGGAGGTAAAACTTTAGGTATTAAAGTTGATACAAAAGGGGTTATGGTAATTGGCTTTTATAAAGTTAATGGAAAATATAATAAGGGAAGTCCCTCACTTGCAAATGGAGATTATATTATAAAAGTTAATGATATAGAGGTTTCAAATGTAAATGAACTATCAAATGCTATTGAAAAATATATTAGTAATGATACTATAGAAGTTACTTATATTAGAAAAGGTTTAGAAAAGAAAACTAAACTTGATTTAATAAGTATTGATGGAGTTATTAAAACAGGTCTTTTTGTAAAAAGTTCAATTATGGGTATTGGTACACTTTCTTATATTGATCCAAATACATTAATATATGGTGCTTTAGGCCATGAAATAGTGGAAAGTAATACTAATGAGAAAGTTGAAATAAAAGAGGGTACTATTTTTAATAGTTTTGTTACAGGTATTGAAAAAAGCATCATAGGTACTCCAGGAAGTAAAATAGCTAAATTTAATTATAATTATGAATTTGGTAATATAGTAAAAAATACAAGATATGGAATCTTTGGCATTTATAATGATAAAATTAACTCTAATAATTTAATAAAAGTTGGTAATGCTAAAATAGGAAGCGCTGTAATTAAAACAGTTTTAAATGGTGATAAAGAGGAAAGTTTTAATATAGAAATTACTAAAATAAATGAAACAAGTGATATAAAAAATATTACTTTTAAAATAAATGATGATAGATTAATATCACTTACTGGCGGTGTTATTCAAGGTATGAGTGGTTCACCAATATTTCAAGATGATAAAATAGTCGGAGCATTAACTCATGTTATTGTTGATAATCCATATTCTGGTTATGGTATATTTATTCAAAAAATGCTCGAAGAGGGAGAAAGATAGGTATATAATTATTTAATAGTCATATAATAATTTTAGAAAACATTTTGTTTTCTTGACATAGATGAGTTTACAAAAGTAAACTCTTTTTTATGTAATTTATAAATTCCTAATAAACTAAGTATTTATAGACCTATAATTTTCTTAAATCTTAAACATTTGAGAAAATTTGTTGTCCTTTTTACGTTGTTTAGTCTAGTCAAAATTCCTTTTTAGTAGTATAATTTAATAGTAAGTAACGTAAATACGAGGGTGTTTTTTCTCAAATGTTTAAGATAAGAGAAAAATGACCCCAGTGTTTATAAGGGATTGGAGTGATATTATGAAAAATAAAAAAGTATATGTAATTTTAATAGTTCTTATTTTAATCGGATGTATATTTTTAACTTATAATATTTATCAAAATAAAAATAATATAAGTATTAACAAAAAAAGAAAACAAAATAATTTAGCAATAATGATTAAAGAAGATGGTGCAACTGATTATATAAAATCAAATTCAAAAGATATTCCAAAAGGTGATTATACTTTAAATTATGAAAAAAGTTATTGTAAAAATAATGGCAAAATTGGTGATTATGATAGCTCTTTAGGTAAGGTTAGTTTTTCATTTATAGGAACTGATAGTTGCTTTTTATATTTTGATTATAAAGAAGATACATCTTTATATGGAACTATTAAAAAAAGAGCCAAAACAGATACAACTTATTTAGCTCTTTATACAGGAGAAGGTGCAGATACCTATGCAAAACCAGTATATTACTATAAAGGCAATGTACAAAATAATAATGTTTTATTTGGAGGTTTTTGTTGGAAGATAGTAAGAACTACAGAAACTGGTGGAGTAAAGATAGTTTATAATGGGGTTCAAAAGGATAAAGTTCAAATTTCACCATTAGAACAAAGTTCTTATGTAAATATAAATAATGATACTACATATCCTTATACTTTTGATAGTACATCAAAAACTTGGGTAAGTACAAATAAAACTGATAGTAAAACTGGAACAATAACTTTTACAGTGGAAACAGCTGGAGATTATTATTTATCTTATTCAGTATCCTCAGAAGCAAATTATGATAAAGCAAAATTTTATAAGAATGAAACAGTTATAGGTGATTCTAATGGTTATAGTGGTACAGTATCTGGAACAATAGCCCTTACTGGATTAACTAACTCAGATGTAATAAAAGTAGAATATACTAAAGATGGTAGTGATGCAAACGGAAGTGATACTGTAACATTTAGTATAGGAAAAGCAATTGGAGAACCAGTAAAATCTTGTAATAATACAGGAATTGATTCCCAAATAGGGACAAGTGCCTTTAATAACGATTATAATTCTCCAGCATATGTAGGATATATGTATAATACTGTATATACATATTCTGGTAAATCAATGTCCTCACAGTCAAATATAGTATTTGGTAATTCATTTACCTATGCAAATGGCACTTATACTTTAACTGATGCAAAAACAGTGGCAACATGGAGTAGTGGGTATAATACAATAAATAATAATCATTATACATGTATGACCACAGGTACAACTTGTTCATCTATTAATTATGTTTATTATGCGGATTCTGAAAGTGCATATTATATAACATTAACAAATGGAAAATCAGTAAATGATGCATTAAATGAAATGCTATATGCAGATGATGTAAATACAAAAGATAGTACGATAAAAACATATATAGATAGTTGGTATGAAAGTAATTTAGCAAGTTATAAAGACAAACTCGAAGATACAGTATTTTGTAATTATAGGTCAATGAATAATGAGTCTTCAAATGGATGGAATCCAAATGGAGGAAGTACATCAACTATTTTAGAATTTAAAAATTATAATACAAACAATCAAAGTTTAGTATGTACAAATGAAACAGATCGATTTAGTATGAGTAATCCTAAAGCAAAATTAAAGTATCCTATAGGATTATTGTCATTGCCAGAATTAAAATTAGCTGGTTATGGAAGTAGTCATTACTATAATAATGGACAGGAAGTTTGGCTTGCTTATCCCAGCGACTTATACAACAACTCCACCTACGTCGGGTTGACCGGTTCGGATGGCTTCTTGGTCAACTTCGCGAACGATTCGAACGGTGTCCGCCCTTCCGTTTCATTAAAACCAAATACTGAATTCACAGATGGCGATGGTTCTTTTACAAATCCTTTTGTGATTGGAGATGCTGTGGAGGAACCTAGTGGAAAATCTTTTGACACTGTCTTTGCAGCAAATAATACTGATATCTTTAATGAAAATGGTTTAAGATATGAAGGAGCAGATCCAAAAAATTATATATGTTTAGATAATAAAACAAGTGGTGCTTGTTCTTCATCTTCATTATTATTTAGAATAATAGGTTTATTTGATGAAGAATATTCCTCAAATGGAACAACAAGTAGTGGTACAAAAAAACTATTAAAAGTAATAGATACAAATAATTTTGGCGGAACAGATGGAAAGTATTGGAATCGAACACAAACTAGTGGAAAAAATTATAATGACTGGTCAACAGCAACGTTAAAAACTGAACTTAATGATACATATTTAAGTGCACTTCTTGCAACAAGTGGAGTAAATAGTAAACTAGAAAGTGCTATTATTACATCTAAATGGCACTTAGGAGGAGCAGGTTTATCGAATTACCAAACATTGACTGCTGAGGGTATTTATACTGAAGAAAGAAATACAAGCGCAATATCTAGTGGTAATCCAAGTAGTATATATGCAAAGGTAGGATTAATGTACCCAAGCGATTTCGGCTATGCGACGGTAGGAGGAACAACAACAAATAAAACAGGATGTAGAGCAAAAGAATTATATAATTGGAATAGTTCATCATATAGTGATTGTAAAAATAATGATTGGATATTTACGTCACAAAATAGTTTTGCAGATAATAGAGAATGGTTACTTTCCCCTTATTCTATGAATTCGACTGATGCTGCTCATTTGTATTCGGGAGGGTACGTGCACCTCAATGGCTACCGCGTTGTTGGCGGCAAGTTTGCAGTTCGACCAACATTTTATCTAGATTCTAGTATCCTAAAGATAGTGGGTACAGGAGATGGTTCATCATCTAATCCATATCGCGTTGGGTAAGGAACCTTGTATAATATGGTGTGTAATTTTTGCAGACCATATTTTTAATTGTGTAAAATAAATTGACTGAATAAGTAAATTATAGTAAAATAATTATATTGATTGGGGGAAATATGAAAGAAAAATATTTAATAATAAATGCTGGAAGTTCATCACTTAAGTTTTCACTTTAAGAGATGCCAGAAAACATTGAAATAGTTAATGGAATAGTGGAAAAAATAGGTGAGGGTGATAGCTCATATACACTTAAATTTAATGGACAAAAGATTAAAAAGTCTAAAGAAATATTAGATCATGAATGTGCTGCAAATGTAATGATGGAAGAACTATTACAAGATCATTTTATTAATGATATAAGTGAGATTGCTGGTGTAGGACATAGAATACTTCATGGAGGAGAATTTTACGATAGTTCTGTGCTTATTGATGAAGAAGTTTTTGAAAATATTAAATCACTAACTAAACTTGGTCCACTTCATCATCCAGGAGAACTTGCGGGTATTTCAAGTATAACTAAAATTATGCCAAATGCATCCCAGGTAGCGGTATTTGATACATCTTTTCATCAAACAATGCCTAAAGAAAAATATTTATATGCTGTACCATATTCTTGGTATACTGAAAATGGTGTAAGAAAATATGGCTTTCATGGAACATCTCATAGATATATAACTGAAAGACTTAAGGGTATTTATGGAGAAAATGTAAATGCAATTATTTGTCATATTGGATCTGGCGCAAGTATATCTTGTATAAAAAGCGGAAAATGCTATGATACCTCAATGGGACTTACTCCTTTAGATGGACTTGTTATGGGAACTAGATGTGGTTCAATAGATCCATCAATTATAGATTATATTAGTAAAGAAAGAGGACTTACTATAGCTGAAATTAATGAAATATTAAATAAGAAAAGCGGTCTTTTAGGAATGTGTGGTAAAAATGACTTTAGAGATGTAACTGCACTTGCGGAAAGTGGAAATGAAAACGCTATAAATGCCATTAAAATAATGGAAAATTCTATTACTAAATATATTGCAAATTATTATCTTGAACTTGATGGTAATGTTAATGCATTAGTATTTACTGCTGGATGTGGTGAAAATGCAAGTAGTTTAAGAAAAGATATTATGGAAAAAATATCTTGTTTAGGCGTTAAAATTGATGAAAATATGAATAACAAAATCGCAGGATTTAAAGATATTCATGAAGGAATTATCTCAGAAGTAAGTTCATCTTTTGACTGTTTAGTAATTCCAACGAATGAAGAATATATGATATTAAATGATACTTATAATATAATTAAAGATAGAAAAAATGTTAGGGTGCTAGAAAAGAAAATTAATGCATAAAATATATCTCGAAGCAAAAGATGCATTAGAGTATATTAAAGAGTCTATTGAAGAATCAAAAATTAAATCAATAGATATAAAAAATGCAAGGTATCATCATAATTCAGATTATCAAAATGCACCCTCAATAGTAAAACATGGTTTATTACCAATTGGAGAGTTACATAGTTTAGGAGTTAAAAACTTCACTGATAAATTTTTGAAATTAAGTGATGATATAACAAGCCATATTAATGGTAATGATGGGATATCTTTGTCTGTTGTTGGCCTTAAAGACCTTTATAAAGATGAAGATGAATATGATCCTTTTGTACCACATAATGTTGATTTTATTATTTCTAATAATGTTAGAGCATATCGAAATACAACTCATTATGGAAATGAATTTATATGTTCTGAACCTATAAATAATAATTTAATTAGGGCTATAGATTTTAGAATTCTTATGCTTATAAATAATCTTCTTGATAATAAACTTACTGGTAATACTGAACAAGTAAAAATGATTCTTGAAAAATATAATGCACTCAAAAAAGTTTGTGAACAAATGAAAAAATCAAATTTAGATGCTTATTTAAGAGAGATGTCTATTGAAAAAAGTACCTTAGATTATGAAAAAATGGCATCTAATCCATATTTAAAATTAAAAAAACAAGAGAAGTAATTTTCTTTTTTTTATAGACATTTTTTTAAAAATCTAGTATAATTTTCTATGTAAGAATAGGAAGGTGGATTATGTTTGAAGGAAAAGTTGCTATAGTAACTGGAGGAGCAAGTGGAATTGGCTTTGCCACTGCTAAAAAACTTATTTTAAAAGGAGCTACAGTTGTTATTTGTGATATAAATGATAATATTGAAGATATTGCATCATATTTAGGAAATAGATGTTATGGTATTAAATGTGATGTTTCTAAAGAAGATGATGTTAAATTAGTAGTGGAAACCACATTAAAAAATTATCATAAAATTGATTTTTTAGTGGCTAATGCAGGTATTGGTGGAAATGCTAATAAACCACATGAACTTTCTTTTGAGGATTATAATAAAGTTATTAGTGTTAATCAAAATGGTATATTTTTATTTAATAAATATGTAATTAGCTCTATGCTAGAAAATGGTGGTGGTGCTATTGTTAATACATCCTCAATGTTTGGAGTAGTGGGAACAAATAGTGCATTTGCATATTCAGTTAGTAAGGGAGCAATAAATAATATGACAAGAAGTTTAGCACTTACTTATGCAAAAGATAATATAAGAGTTAATGCTGTTGCACCAGGTTATGTTGATACACCAATTTTAAAAGATGTTCCAAAAGAATATAAAGATGTAATGGCATCAAGTATTCCAATGGGAAGACTTGGTAAAGATAGTGAAATAGCAAACCTTATATGTTATTTATTAAGTGATGAAGCATCATTTATAACTGGTGATATAGTAAGTATTGATGGTGGATTTACTGCTGCATAAAAATTTGCTATTTACAAATTGTAATTTATTTGATACTATTAACTTGGACGCGAGAGTATGAATAGGAGTTAGATTTAACTTCTATTTTTTAGTGCAAGGAGGAATTATGTTAAAACTAGAAAATATTACAAAAATTTATGAAGGAAAAAACTTTAAACAAATTGCTTTAAATGATGTAACTTTAGCGTTTCGTAATAATGAATTTGTATCAATATTAGGGCCAAGTGGATCTGGTAAAACAACACTTTTAAATATTATTGGTGGTCTTGATAAATATACTTATGGAAACTTAATTATTGATGGAGTAAGCACAAGAAAGTATAAAGAACGTGATTGGAATAATTATCGAAGTAATAAAGTAGGTTTTATTTTTCAAAGTTATAATTTAATTAATCATCAAACAGTACTATCTAATGTACTTCTTTCATTAAATATTGCTGGTAAACCTAAAAAAGAAAGTATAAAACTTGCTAAGAAAGTTTTAAAAGATGTAGGACTTGAAAACTATATTAAAAAGAAACCTAAAGAGCTATCCGGAGGCCAAATGCAAAGAGTGGCTATAGCAAGAGCATTAGTCACAAACCCAGATATTATACTATGCGATGAACCTACGGGAGCACTTGATAGCCAAACATCAATTCAAATTATGGAACTTTTAAAGGAAATTTCTAAAGAAAAACTAGTAATAATGGTAACTCATAATGTTACTTTAGCAAATAAGTATTCAGATAGAGTAATTGCTTTAAATGATGGAGTTATTACTTATGATACGAGTCCTTATGAAGTAGAAAATTACTCTTTAAAAAAAATTAAAAACAAAAGAAAAACAATGAATAAATTTACATCTCTTTCTTTATCCTTTAATAATTTACTTACAAAAAAATCCAGAACTTTATTAACTTCTTTCGCAGGCTCTATCGGTATAATAGGTATTGCTTTAGTACTTTCTTTATCTAAAGGTACACAAAAATATATTAATAAAATAGAAAAAAATACATTTTCTAAATACCCAATTTCTATTATGGAAAGTTATATTGACTATCAAAATATGTTTGATAAAGAAAAAGAAAGTTGTAAAAATGGTAGTATTTGCTTTATAAATGATTTAACAAATAATGTAGTTAATGATAATAAAATAAATAGTATATCTAAATTTTCTAATATTTTAAAACAAAATTATGAGAATATTAATAATTATACATTAGATATAAATTATAACTATAATATAGATTTAAATATTTATAAAGATAATAAAATGATAGAAAATTCATCTTTATATTTTAAAGAATTTTTTAATAATAATAGTCCTTTGTTAAAGGAATATACTTTAATTTATGGAAAACTACCCGAAAAATATAATGAAATTGTTATTGTTACTGATGAAAATGGTAAACTTCCTTTGTCCCTTATGAAAAGTTTATTTTTAAACGAAGATATAGATTTAAGTAAAACTATTAATATTTCTTATGAAAAAATAATTGATTCAAAGTTTAAATTAGTATCTGAAACTTCTTATTATATTTATGAAAATGATACTTGGCAGTATATAAAAAATAATCGAGATAAAATAAATGATATTCTTGATAAAAGTATAAATTTAAAAATTACTGGTATTTTAAAATTAAATAAAGATGCTGTTATAAGTGAAAGTGGATTTATTGGTTACTCTAAAAAATTAATTAATTATTTAAATGATGAAGTAAATTCTTCGAATATTAAAAAATCTATTTTGAAAAATAAAGATATTAATCCTTTGACAAATAATTTATATGATGAAAATATGACTTATGAAATGCTATTAGATAGTATAAGTATTAACGATAAAAATCCTATAAAAATTGATATTTATCCTAAAGACTATAAAAGTAAAGAAAAAATTGAAGGTATAATTAAAAAATATAATGAAGAAAATAGTAATGATAAAGTATATTATACAGATTATTTAAAAGTCTTTTTAAATAGTATAACAAGTTTGATTAAGATGATTACCTACGTTTTAACAGCTTTTATTGGTGTAAGTTTAATAGTTTCATCAATTATGATATCAATAATTACTTATATAAGTGTTTTAGAAAGAACTAAAGAAATAGGTATTTTAAGATCACTTGGTGCAAGTAAAAAAGATATAAAAAATATATTTAAAGCTGAAACTATAATTATTGGTACTATTTCAGGAGTTATTGGAGTAGGAGTAACACTTTTATTAAATAAAGTTATTGATAAAGTAATATATAATTTAATGGGAATATCACATATAACTTATTTACCATGTAATTATATATTTTATTTAATATTAATTAGTATTGTACTTTGTTTAATATCAGGATTAGTGCCTGCGAAAATAGCAAGTAAAAAAGATCCAGTAATATCACTTCGTAGTGAATAATATAAATATTAATAAATCATACACTTGTTAATAGAAGTTTATGATATAATAGTAAATAGAAAATGTTTGGGGTGAGTTATGGGTAAATTATGTTTTACATTTAGTAATTTTATGAAAAAAAATAATAATATGGATACTATTGAGTATTTAATAACAGCTAGTGGTGTAATTGAAAGAGGGATGTTTTACAATTACATGCATGATTTAGGATTTAAAGATAATATAAATCTTACAAGAGAATATATGATAAATAGTGATTATCCCTTTGGAGTTTGTTTAAAAAAGAAGGAAATTATGGTAATTGAAAGTGCTACTATTTGTTATTTAATGCAGAAAAATAATAAAGTAAAAACTGTAGAAGAATTTAAAAAGATAATAAATCTATTAAATATAAAATAAGATATAGCAAGTAATATAGAAAATTATTTTTTGAATTTGAAGTTGCTACAAAGAAAAAAGATCCAGTAATATCACTTCGTAGAAAGTAATATAATTATAGTAATGAAAAAGTTAAATATATTACTTTTAATTATTGTTACTATTATGGCTTTGTATGGCATTATTATGATATATTCGGCATCAAGTGTTTGGGCACAATATAAGTTTAATGATGCATTTCATTTTGCAAAATATCAATTTATCTTTTTTATTATAAGTTTTTTATGTATGTTAATTGTTAAAAAAATTGATTATAATTTGTATAAGAAGCATTCAAACAAAATTCTTTTGTTAAGTTTAATTTTATTAATATTAGTTTTAATTCCTGGTATTGGAACACTTAGAAATGGTTCAAGAAGTTGGTTTAAAATAGGGCCATTTGGTCTTCAACCTAGTGAAATAGCTAAAGTAAGTTTAATTATTTTCCTTTCAAAATATTTAGAGAAAAATCAAAATAATTTAAGTAATATTAAAAAAAGTATATTACCAGTGCTTGGAATTATTTTCTTATTCTTTGGACTTATCATGCTAGAACCTGATTTTGGTACAGGAATGGTTATTGTTTTATCACTTATGCTTATTTTATTTATAAGTGGTGTTAAGATAAAATTTTTTGCTTCATTAGGTATATTAGGAATTTTAGGAATAGCAGGACTTATTATTATTGCGCCATATCGTCTTAAAAGAATAATATCATTTTTAAATCCATGGTCAGATCCATTAGGTAGTGGTTATCAAATTATTCAATCACTTTATGCTATAGGACCAGCAAGTCTTTTAGGGCTTGGTTTTGGTAAATCTATTCAAAAACAATTTTATCTTCCTGAACCACAAACTGATTTTATATTTGCTATTATTTGTGAGGAATTTGGCATTGTCGGAGCAATAAGTGTAATAGTTTTATTTATTAGTTTATTTTATATTATTTTAAAAATATCACTAAAACAAAGTAATTTATTTGCTAAATATTTATCATTTGGGCTTGGCATGCAAATAATACTTCAAGGGGCTCTTAATTTATGTGTAGTTACCTCACTTATACCAGTTACTGGAGTAACACTTCCATTTTTCTCTTATGGTGGAAGTTCACTACTTGTTAGTATGATAAGTATTGGAATAATACTTAATATCTGTGGGAGTTAATAATTTTTGTTTGGTTAAATATAAAAAATAATTTGAAAAACTCAAATTATTTTTTTAATGTTCTTATAAAAGTATCACTCTCATTTGGTACAATTAATTTTGATTCTATTGCATCAAGATAATCTAAATGAGTATATAAATCTAGTGAAATAATATTCTTATAATCCTCAATAGTCTTTTCTTTATTAATTTGATACTTATCATATAATTCTAAAGCATATAGGGAACTTATTACATATTTTGTAACATCTTCATACGAAGAACTATATACTTTCCTTAATTCATCTTTAGTAATATTTTTATTTTGATATAACAATTTAAAAAAATGATTATCAATATTTTTAATTTGTTCTACATGTATAAATCTATTAATATTATATTTAAAATATAAGTCTTTTGCTTCATTAATTAAGTTTTCTATTATTATTTTTTTTACTTCATTAATATCATCTTTATTAAAACCATTATTTACTAGATAATCACAAAGTATAAGTTCTAAGAAAATACTTTCTATTTCTTCGAAGTGTGTTCTTGCTTCATTATTATATAGTTTTGGATTTTTTTTCATATTTAATGCATGCCCATATTCATGTACTAGAGTAAATATATCTTCAATTGTTTTTGATCTAGTCATTTTTATTTTAATATTATCATTATTAAGATATGTTATACCAACAAAGTTTTTTATTGGATTATTTGCTACAAATATAATATTTTTATCTTTATCAATAAATAAACTAAAAAAGTTACTAAAAAGTTCATCATCTAATTGTTTAAAAAATTCATATACTGTTTCAAATAATAATTTTGCGTTTACTCTTTGATTAAAAAACTCTAATTTATATGAATTATAATTATTTTCTTTTAAAAAAGTACTTAAAAATTCTTCATAATAAAGTGAGTTTTCAACTTTAATATTATCTAAATATATTTTATTTCTTAAAAAGAACCTAGAAATGTGTTTATCATTTTCATTATCTTTTTTTTCAACTATATTAATATTATTCATTGTCATCTTTCTTTCTAATTAATTTTCTAACATTTTCTCCATAACTTATTGGAATACCTATATTTTCTAAATATTCTTTTGATTTATTATTTTTACATAAAACTTTTTTATAAAGATAAAAGGCTTTTTCAGGATCTTTTAAATAAATATCATAAAGACCATAAACATATAAATCACTTATTGCATAACATGCTTGATATGTAAATGGTTTAGAGTAGATATATTTTAGGTATAAGTAAAATTCATTATAATTAAGTTTATCTTTATTTTTTAGAATTTGAAATATTTTTTTATAAAGTAATTTATCATACGGAAAAATGTTTTCTTCTTTCATAAAATCATATATATCGTATTTTAATGAAGTTTGATCACTGGTTCCTTGAGTAACAGCACAATACATATTAATTAATTTTGATGTTTCCTCATCATTAATAGTATTCATTAAGTAAAAGTCTGATAATAGTTCTAAAAATTTACTTTCAATTTCTCTATAATAATGTGCTTTAATTCCTTCGGTATTAGATATCATTGATAAAGCGTGACCATATTCATGAACTAAAGTATACACATCTTCAATAGTTTCAGTTTGACCGGCCACTATATAAATATTACCATTTTTAATATTAGTATACCCACCAGCATCCTTTAAATCTTTTTTAGTGAATATAACATTATTGTTTCTTACTTTAAACATACTTAAAAACTTTTTGAATATTTCTTTATCAAGAGTAGCAAAAAAATCATGAGTAAGCATAAAAACATCTTCTTTAGAGTATTTTTTACTAAATTTTGGAATATCAATATCCTCCTCGATAAAACTATTATAAATATGTTCCTCAAAAGGTAATGCACTTGTTTCTATTTCGATATTATCCCAAGCAATATAATCTTTAGTATTTAATTTTATGTCTCCATATTCTGATTTCATTATATCTCCTTTACATAGGTAATGTCTATTATATCAAAATTATTTGCAAATGCAATATACTAAATGTTATAATATAATATATAAATTATAAAATGTGAAAGGAGTTAATTTTTGTAATAGCGCATTGCCTATTTAGGTGACGAGGACTTACATTGTCGATTTATCAGCGGATGTGTAAGCGGAGAAGTTTTACTTCGTAAAATACTTTAAAAAAATAAAATCAAAATTATAACAAAGAGGTATTTAATAAAACAAGAAAGGAATTTTTATGTGTGGAATTGTAGGTTACAAAGGTAATCAAAATAGCATTCCTGTTTTATTAAATGGCTTAAAATCTTTAGAATATAGAGGTTATGATTCAGCAGGACTTGCTTATATAAATGGGGGTAAAATTATTATTAAAAAAGCTATAGGAAGGGTTAAAAATCTTGAAAATTTAGTTACTAGTGATGACTTTGGAAATATTGGTATTGCCCATACAAGATGGGCAACTCATGGGGGAGTAACTGATGAAAATGCTCATCCTCATAAACAAGGTAAAATAACTTTAGTACATAATGGTATTATTGAAAATTATAAAGAATTAAGTGAAAATATTGATACAAAATTATTAAGTGAAACTGATACAGAAATATTATGTGCTTATATAAATAAGCTTTATAATGAAAATCATGATATGCTTAAGACTTTAGCAAAACTTAAAACTGATATAAAGGGAAGTTATGCACTTGCAATAATTAATGAAGATGAACCAGATACTTTATATGGGGTTCGTAAAAATATACCTTTAATACTTGCTAAAAACGATAACGAATATTTTTTAGTATCTGATATGACTGCTGCTCTTAAGTATACAAATAAATTTTATTTACTTGAAAATGATGAAATTGTTAAAATTTCTGATAAAGAATATATTTATGATAGCGATCTTAATCTATTAAAGAAAGAACTATTAACTTTTGAGGGAACAAGTAATGATGTTATGCTTAAGGGTTATCCACATTTTATGTTAAAGGAAATTCATGAAGAACCGATGGTTATTAATAATATTTTATCTTATTATTTAACTGAAGGTAAGTTTAATGAAAATATGCCTGAATTTAAAAAATATAAAAATATTTATTTTGTAGGATGCGGAAGTGCTAGTTATACTGCAGATATTGCTAAAAAAGTATTTGAAAATTATGCAAATATTAAATGTGAAGTATTTTTAGCTAGTGAATTTAGATATCAAAAACATTTTTATGATAAAGATACTTTAGTTGTATTTATTTCACAGTCTGGAGAAACTGCGGACACTTTAGAGGCTCTTAGAATTACTAAAAGTGATGGTATAGATACTTTAGCTATTGTTAATGTAGTGGGTTCTTCGATCGCTAGAGAAGCAGGTAAAGTATTATATATTAAAGCTGGAACTGAAATAGCTGTGGCCACGACAAAAGCATTTACAGCCCAGTATTTACTTCTTACACTTATTGCTCTTAAAATGGCTGGTATAAATGATTTAAGCAAGTTTTATAAAATAAATGAAGCATTAGAAACTGTATTTGCTATAGACTTTCAAAAATATGCAGAAAAAATATATACTAAAAAAGATGCATTCTTTATTGGTAGGGGAATAGATTATGGTTTATGTGAAGAGGGAAGTCTTAAGTTAAAGGAAATAAGTTATATAAACTCATCTGCATTTGCTTCTGGAGAACTTAAACATGGAACTATATCATTAATTGAAAAAGATACTCCAGTTATGGGAATAATAACTGATGATAATCTTGCTTTAAAAACAATTAGTAATATAAAAGAGGTTCATGCAAGGGGAGCATATAGTTTATTTATTACAAGTTTAGATATTGATGGCGATTTTTATGATGATAAAATTAAAGTGCCTCATATAAATAATTATATAGATCCTATTTTAATTGTAGCAAGTTTGCAACTTCTTGCATATAATGTTGCTCTTTTAAAAGGTGAGGATATAGATAAACCAAGAAATTTAGCTAAAAGTGTTACTGTGGAATAAAGTAGCACTTTTTTCATATTATTAATTATGGATTTAATTATTAGTTTTTTATTTGTTTCTATTATTGGCACGCTTTTTCATTTTACATACGATTATTTTAAGCATAATAAAGTTGCATCTATTTTTTCGGCAGTTAATGAAAGTACGTGGGAACATATTAAGATGGGACTTTCATCTGCTCTATTATTTAGTATTTTTGATGGATTTAAATATGGTAAAATTGGTACATATTTTTTTGCTAAATCAGTAAGTTTACTTATGATAATCTTGATTATACCAATACTTTTTTATGGTTTTAAATTACTTTTTAAACGAAGTTTTCTTATTATAGATATCTTAATATTTTATATTGCTATATTTACTAGTTCTTATTTATTTTTCTATATAATCAGAAATATTAAAGAAATATATATTTTAAATTATATTGGATGCATTATGTTATTTATTATATTTAGTTTATATTTACTTCTTACAATTATGCCACTCAAAAATGAATTATTTTTAGATCCTATTACTAAAAAATATGGGTTAGATAGTAAAAGATAGTTTTATCCTTTTAATTATTATGATAAACTATTGTTATGAAGAAAGTATTTTTTATTATTAATATTATTTTAAGTATTATGTCATTTTTATATGGAATATCTATTTTAAATGTAAATTCAGGTACTCTTTTTTACTTAATTTGGTTTTTAATTAGTGCATTTTTTATTATTATTGATTTACTTATTTATTTTAAAGTATTTGAAAAATATAGAGTTTTTAAAAAAATTTTTATCTGGGTATGTTCTATTGGAATTTGTATATTTTTAGTTATTCTTAGTTTGATTATAAGTAAAATGAATGTAAAACCTGTAAAAAACTTGGATTATATTATCGTTTTAGGTGCTCAAGTTAAAGAAAGTGGCCCTAGTGTAGTTTTAAGATATCGACTTGATAGAGCAGTAAGTTATTTAACAGAAAATGATAATACTTTAGTAATAGTTTCTGGTGGACAAGGTGCAAATGAAAAAACTACCGAAGCAAGTGTTATGAAAGAATATTTAGTAAATAATGGTATTAATGAAAATAGAATTATTATTGAGGATAAAAGTAATACTACTAAAGAAAACTTAATCAACTCTAAAAAAATAACCCGTGATAATAAATCAATAGGAATAGTTACAAATAATTTTCATATGTATAGAGCTCTTTTGATAGGAAAAAAGTATAAAGTTATTGCCGTAGGAATCCCCTCAAAATCTAATAGTTATTACCTTCCTAACAATCTTTTAAGGGAAGTATTTGCATATATAAAGTTTATTATATTAGGGTAATTGAATTTACTCTTTTTTTATGGTACAATAATTTCACTTTATGGGGGTAATTATGGATTATCAAAAATTTATGGAACTTGTTCCAAAAGAAACAAAAGATTTTGTATTTACAGTTTTGAAAAATTATTCAAAATATGAAGATTTGTATTTAAGAAATATTTTAGTTTGTGGTTGCAGAAAAAATATATATTTTTACATTGAAGAAAGCAAGTTAGCAGTATTAATGATTAAAATTTTTAATACTACGCCTTATAGTTCACACTCAAAAGATATTTTAAAAAATGATGTTTATTTTGAAAAAACTAATTATTATAGTGGTGTCGTCGAGGAACACAAACTTGCGAATATCAAATTGTCCTCATACAATCCAAATACTAATTATGAAGAATTGTTTAATAATTTAAATTCTTATTTTTGCTTTTTAAATAATGAAATTGACTATATAACATTATCTCCTTTAAAAATTTATAAAAGGGTTGTAATGCAATGCTATAAAATGAATAATATTGAATATTGCTTTATACCTCAAGTAAGTGTAGCAAAAATATTGCCTTATGATAATAACATTAATAATATGGAAATGAACTATATAAGTGAAATCAGAAATGATTTATATGAAAAGGCAAGTATTGATGTTATTAAAGTCGTAGAAAATGCCTCTATAATATTTCAAAAAGCAAAAGATAACTTTAGTGACTATAATGACTTATCAAGTATTACAATTTTAATGTCTATGCTTTTGACTAGTTCTTGTAAAGAGATTCAAAGTAAACTTTCCACTTATGAATTTGATATTGTAAATAAAGAAAAATATAGTACTTTTATAGAAAATGAAAAGGTAGATTATATACTAGTAAAATATTATTTTGAAAAATATTTAAAATTTAAAAATGTAAATGAATTATTTTTAGCATTATTTAATAGAAATGTAACTAACTCAGTGGAGGTTGAAAAAATATTTTTAAATGCAGGGCTAACTAAAGAAAAAGCTAAAAGTATTTTGCTCACTCCTTCAAAAGAGGAAATTATTACAGAATTTTATGCTGATACTGTTCCAAAAGAAAAAAGTGATTATCAATTGATAAGCTCTATGTATAATAGCGTTAATACTCTTAATAAAAAGCTTTATCCTAATGATAATATGTATTTAACCCTTATTGCTTTTGATTATCAAAATAATGGCAAACTATCAAAATATTTTTTAGAAAATGGTATTACTTTAGATATGATTTTAGCAAAATATAATTTAGAATTAAGTGACTCTCAATATATAGACTATCAAACATATTTAAATGAAGTGTTAATAGGTTATAAAGATGCAAAAGATAAATTAAAATTTATGGCAAGTAGTAAATTTGTAATTGATTTATTTAATACATTTGCTATAAATAAAACCAATAATTTAGATAGTGATATTAATAATTACTATAAACTTATTGAAATAAAAGAAACTGAAGCATCTTATGAAAGAATTTATAAAGGTAAAGATAAAATATATATTGATTTTTTAAATACCTCTTATGAAATATATGATAAGTTAAGCAACCTTGATGTAGTAAATAGTATCTTATCACAAACTGATTTAAAAGTACTATCAATATTGATTACATTAGAACTTATTACATTATATATACCAATGATTGATACTATAAAAAATACCGTTTTAAATGAAAATATCATTAATGAGGCCTTAGGTGATGTTTATAATGTTAATTTTAGTTTATATAGTGAGGTAGAAAACCTAATTAATATAAATATTTCTAATGGAAATGAAAGCACAACTTTAAAGCAAAAAATTAATGATATTAATCACCCTGTTGAGGTAGAAAAAGTATTTGGCTCATATTTAGATGATGATTTATTAAATACTTTATATAAACTTTTTGAAAAAGAAAAAGATAATAGTTTAATTTTGAAAAAAATATTTATGGGTAAAACTATAAAGGAAATTAAAAGTAATATTGATAATGAGGTTATTAGGGTAGCAACTAAGAAAAAATATGATGAATATCAAAAATTATTATGTATGCCAAATGATAATGCTTGTGATTCTACAAAACAACTCCTTAATAAACTTTGTATGATAAATTTAACTGATATAAAAGTAAATATTTTATATGAATTTGCAGCTATGAATTTTGATAATAATACACTTGATTTTTATCAAGAGGCTTTAGAAAGATATGGAATTACTAAAGAAAGTTTATCAAAAAAATTTGGATTTATTAATAGTAAGCTTACTTATAATGAAATTAATTTAGAAAATTTAGTAGCATTAGAGGACTACTTCACAATCCAAAATAATGGTCATAAATATAAAAATAGTATTCAAAATATATTAATTAATTTAATAGCAGACGGTTATTTTGATGAATTAATTACGAATAAAAAGGCACTTTTGTATGAACTTAAAGAAACTAAAAAATATATACCATCACTTACTGAAACTATTGAAAACTTGCAAAGCATTCCAATTGAGGAAGTTAATATTGATAGTTTAAGCGAAATTATGAAATTTGGTGATGCCTTAAACGGAGAATATGAACTTGTTACAAGTGAGGAAAGAAAAGCCCTTGAAAGCGATAGTAGTGCATTATCAATTCAAACTATAAATGATTTATTATCAAAGAAAAACAAACGCAAAAAGGGATTTTGGGCATCATTATTTGAGCCTTATGAAGAAGAAAAAACTATTACTGATGTTCCTACTTTAAAAGAGGCAATTAATAAAAACATTGTTATTTTGTCAAAAGAACTTTTAACATTTGATTTGGTAAGAAAATATATATCAGTTTATTTTGCTAAAAATCTAGAATATGTTAATAAATCTAGTGAAGCACTTGCTTTATTAAATGAAAGACTTAGTAAGTTAAATCCTAAAGATACTTTTGAATATGCTTCCTTTTTAGAGGTAAATTCAATGAAAACTATTATGACAGAAAAAAATAAAAGATTTAATGTTACAAGTTCGCTTTTAAATCAAGAATTATATAAAATTAATGCCGTAATTGTTAATCATTTTATTACAATAAATGCCTTAGAAATGGCTAGAGATGACTTAATACCTTTAATAGGTAGTGAAGTAATAATTGGTACGGGATTTATATCAAATAATAATGCTATGCAAATTACAAATGATGTAATTGGTCTTTTCCAAGCAATTCTTTCACAAAATGTTGAACAAACTAAAATTATGCTTGAAAGACTTAATAATATGCCAAACATTGATGTTACAAAGTTAAATGCTAATGTAAATGGTTATATTGAAATGCTTGAGGAAAAAAATAGAAGTTTAGAAATGTAAAGTCTAAACTTTTTTTAATATTTAATTGAAAAAATGTATAAAATATAATATACTTAATTTAGATAGGAGGACAAAATGAATATAGTGTTAATTGTTATTATAGTTTTAGTTGTAATAATTGCTTTATACGTAATTAATACAAGAAATGCATTAGTAGTTTTAAGAAACAAGGTTAAAGACCAATTAAGCCAAATTGATGTTCAACTTAAAAGAAGATTTGATTTAATACCTAATTTAGTTGAAACTGTAAAAGGATATGCTAAACATGAAAAATCTACTTTAGAGGATGTTGTAAAAGCTAGAAATACATATTTATCTGCTTCGACTCCTGAAGATCAATTAAAAGCAGATGGACAGCTTACTGCTGCAGTTAATAAACTTTTTGCTTTAGCGGAAAGTTATCCTGATTTAAAAGCAAATGAAAGTTTCTTATCACTTCAGAAAGAACTTACTACATGTGAAGAAAAAATTACTTATGCTAGACAATTTTATAATGATTCAGTACTTTCTTACAATAACAAGATTGAACTTTTTCCTAGTAGTATAATTGCTAGTATGTTCCATTTTGAAAAAGAGAAATTTTTTGAGGCAAGTGCTGAAGAAAGAAAAAATGTACAAGTAAAATTCTAGGCATTGTAAAATGCCTTTTTTAATAGGAAGGTTTATGAGAAAAAGAAATTTATTATTATTTATTATTTTAATGTTATTTCCAGTTTTAGTATTTGCTAAAAATGATATTTATTCAAAAAATGCCGATATTTATATTAATAAAGATGGTAGTGCAAATGTTACTGAAACTTGGGATGTAAAAGGGCAGGATGGTACAGAGTGGTATATTCCTCTTACTAATCTTGGTCAAAGTGAAATTTTAAACTACACTGTTACAATGGATGGTAAAGATTTAAAATTTAAAAGTTGGAACATTGATGAAAGTATTAGTCAAAAAGCCGGTTATTATGGAATAAATTATGTAAATAATGGTATGGAGTTATGCTTTGGTAAAACAGATTTTAATAGGCATACTTTTGTAATTAAATATACTATTACAAATTTTGTATTTACCACAAGTGATGCTGATGTTATCTCTTGGCGTATATTTGAATATCAAAATAGTTCAACAAATTGGGAAAACTTTACAGTTAATATAAAAAGTTTTTATTCATTTCCTGATACTTTAGATGTATGGGGATATGGATACAAAGGTTATGCCTATGTAAAAGATGGAATGATTCAAATGTCTAATGAAGGAGATATGGGTACAAACTATGTTGTACTTCAGGCAAAATTTCCAAAGGATACATTTGAAAACTTAGTTACATATTCACAATTTGAAACTTTTGATGATGTAAAAAATATGAATGATGAAGGAAAATTTGACTATGATTATGATTTAGATAATGAGTATTCAAATTTAAGTACATTAGGAAAAATATGGTATATTATAAAAAATATTATTTCCACAGTATTTCCATTTGCATTATTTGTTTGGATTGCTGTAATGTGTACTAAACCTGAATTTGGTTACAAAGACAATAAAAAGATTGATAAGAATAATACACCAATGTTTAGAGATATTCCTTGTAATAAAGATATTTATTATGCAAATACACTTATTTATTTAAATAAATTTGGTTATAAAGAAGGAAATATAATTGGGGCAATCATTCTTAAATGGATCAAAGAAGATAAAGTTAGATATATTAAACGTAATGATGGTACTAGAAAAGAAGAAAGTGTATTAGATTTAACTAGTAAGCCTGAGTTTACTGAAAAAGTTGAACAAGAACTATTTGATATTATGTATAAAGCTTCAGAAGATGGTTATCTTGAAAGTAAAGAACTTGAAAAATACTGTAGAAATCATTATTCAAAGTTCTTTAGTATATTTACAAGACAAGTTAATGAGAAAATTAACTCTTTAGAAGCAGAAGGTAAAATTTATAAAAAGATTAATAAAAAAGATACTAAAGCAAAGAAGATTATGGATGAATCAATTTATGAAGACAGTCAAAGACTATTCGGTTTAAAACTATTCTTTAATGAATTTGCTAAAATGGACACAAAAGAAACTTTAGAGGTTAAAATATGGGATGAATATTTAATGTTTGCTTATTTATTTGGTATGGCCGATAAAGTATCAAAACAACTTAAAAATCTATATCCAGAATATATTGAACAAGAACTTGAAAGAAATAATTTAGATTTAAACACTTTAGTTTTAATTAATAGTATGACAACTCGTTCAGTAAATGCTGCGAGCGCCGCAAGAAGTGCTGCACAAAGTTACTCATCTGGTGGCGGTGGATTTTCCTCAGGAGGCGGAGGAGGAGGCTCCTTTGGTGGAGGCGGATCTTCCGGAGGTGGAGGAAGTAGATAATACTTTTTTCACAGAAAATGCAAGAAATTGCATTTTTTTTATTTATTTTTTTTTAAAATGTGGTATACTTAATTTATGCGAGTTATTAAATTATAATTCAATGGGCTGTTAGCTCAGTTGGTAGAGCAACTGACTCTTAATCAGTGGGTCTAGGGTTCGAATCCCTAACAGCCCACCATTGAAAAAATAAAATCTAACAATATTTTGAATTTGCTAGATTTTTTTTGTTATAAAATAAAAAAACTGATATTAACTATCAGATTTAGCATCTAAAAAGTAGATAGGTCTTCCTTCTTTTTGATATTGTTTTTCATAATTTGTCATTATATTTGGAATATTTCTTTCATCTTTATGTAAGTCAAGTGAAACAGTATTGAAAATATACCAATAATTAGATAAACTTTCAAGAGAATAAGCAAAGAAACCTTTATTATCAGTTTTTAAAATAATGTGTTTATGTTTAGTAAAAATTTTATCATATATTCTTAAATAACTTTCATGAGTAAATCTTCTTTTTTCATCTTGTTTTTTTGGCCAAGGATCACAAAATGTTAAATATATAGTATCAATTTCTCTTTGGAAAATATTACCAATTTCTTTAGCATCTATATTGATTAATTTAAGATTATTAAGGTTTAAATTTGATAATCTATTTACAGCCATAACCATTTGTGAATCTACAATTTCAAGACCAATATAATTAATATTTGGATGAGCTTTAGCCATATCAATAATAAAATCACCACGTCCCATACCAAGTTCTAAACAAATAGGATTACTATTATTAAATAATTCATGCCATCTTTTTTGATATTCATATGGATTTTTAACTAAATATTTACTAGAACCAACTATTAAATCTGCGTTTTTAATTTTTTTATATTGCATTTCTTCACTTCCTAAAATAATTATAATAAAAAAAGGCTAAATAAGCAAGTTTTTAGTTGCATGCTTTCTTTTTATATGATAAATTATTTTTGAGGTCATATTATGTATTATTTAGCATATGGAAGTAATTTAAATTTAAGTGAAATGAAAGAAAAATGTCCATTTTACAAAGTAATTGGTAGAATGTTTTTATATAATTATACTTTATCTTTTAAAGGTGAAAAAATCGGATTTTTAACTATAGAACCAAAAGAGGGTAGTGTAGTACCCATTGGTATCTTTAAAGTAAATAAATTGTTTATTAAAAATCTGGATATGTATGAAGATTATCCATATTTATATAATAAAAAGGAAATTGAATTTGAATTATATGGCAAACTAGTTAAAGGATTAATCTATATAATGAATGATGATTTTGATTATGCAATGCCTAATGATTATTATTTTAATTGTTGTAAAGTAGGGTACAATGACTTTAATTTTGATGATTCTTATCTAAATGAAGCTCTAGATTATACCTCAAATAAGACAAAAACTAAGGAAATAACGAGAAATTTGTATTTATAACAAATTTTTGATAAAAAATAGTTGCATTTATTAAAAAAATAAGGTACAATTAATTAGTACGAAAAAGAAGTGGGCTTGTAGCTCAGCTGGTTAGAGCGCACGCCTGATAAGCGTGAGGTCGGAGGTTCAAGTCCCCCCAGGCCCACCATTTTTTGGCCCGTTGGTGAAGCGGCTTAACACACTGCCCTTTCACGGCAGCATTCATGGGTTCGAATCCCGTACGGGTCACCATTAAGTTAATAATTGTCCGTATTTTCGGGCTTTTTTTATGCTAAAAATTACCACATTTTATATATTTTCCATATTTTCCATATATTTCGCGGTAAAACGGCGGTAATTTTTTGCGTTAAGCCTTAGACTTGAACCTTAATACCTCATGCTTATCATCGCATTTTGTCACATAAAAAAAATCTAGGATATCCTAGAATATTTTTTTATATAATGGCGGAGCAGGAGAGATTTGAACTCTCGCGCCAGTTACCCGACCTACACCCTTAGCAGGGGCGCCTCTTCAGCCTCTTGAGTACTACTCCAAACCAAGTTACTTATACATTTTACTATATAAATAACCACTTTGTCAATTAACTTAATGAAGTTTTTACATTTTCTATGAAAGAAGTCATTGTACTGAAATAATCATCATCCATAGATAAAGTCATTAGATTAACATCAATTAATTTAGCATTATTATTAACTAACTCTTTTATTTTTTCATTTTCTTTATCATTTTCTGTACATAAGATATATGTATATTTTTTATTTTTAAATTTAGATTTTATATTATTATATTTATTTTCTTTTAAATTATCAGCATCATCAAGACTAATTACATCAAATCCATAACTTTTAAGAAAGTTAAATACTTTACTACTTGCAACAATTGTATATTTTCCATTAGATTGTGCCTCATTTGCTATACTTCTTAAGTTAGCATCCATAAGAGATATTTTTTCCTCGAAATCAGCATAATTTTTATTAACTTCTTCGATAATATATTTACTTGTCAAATAATTAGTAAGATTCTCTTTAATATTTTTAGCAAGCATTAAATAATTTTTAGGGCTTAACCAAAGTTCAGCAGGATCATTTTCATAAGATAGTCCGTAAGAAACATCAATTATCAAAAGATTTTTATTTTTATTTAATAAAGTCTTAGCAATTTCTTTTTCTTTAGTTAAACCATTATAAACAAAAAGGTTAGCATTTGCATAATTTGTAATTTGTTTTCCTGTTAGTTTATAAGTGTTTAAATCACAATCTTTTGGGTAGATACTACTTATTTCTCCGTAATCATTATATAAATACTTTACTAAATAATTTACTGGGTAAACCGTAGTATAAATAGTTGCACCTTCGAGGTCATCTTTTTTAATTGAACACGAAGATAATATTAATGTAAATAAGGTTAGCAAGCAAAATGTTTTAAATAATTTTAATTTCATTTAAATTTTCCTTTCATGGAACTGGATCATATCCACATTTTCCATTTGGACGACATCTTTTCAACCTTTTAAAACCAAGTTTTAAACCTTTAATTACGCCATATTTATAAATAGCTTCAATCATATATTCGCTACATGTTGGAGTAAATCTACACATTTTGTGTGATATATTTGGAATAATTTGATAACCTCTTATTAAATATATTATAATCATTTTCATATTTCGTCCATATTTAGTATTATACTATATATTTTTAAAATTTACAATTACCTAATAATATGTTATACTTACTAAGGAAAGTAATAGGTGAGTATATGAATTTCTTAGAAAAATATAACATTAAAATTAATAATACATTGTTATTATCAGAAGCACTAACTCATTCTTCTTATGCATATGAAAATAATATAAATTCATATGAAAAACTAGAATTTTTAGGAGATGCTGTATTAAGTGTAATAGTAAGTGAGTATTTATATAATAAACATAATTTAAAAGAGGGTCAAATGACTAAAATTAGAGCTAGTTATGTGTGTGAAGACGCTTTAAATGTTTATGCTAAAGAAGTAGGTTATGCTGACTTAATTAAAGTTGGCAATGGCCTTCATGGTAAAGCAAATGAAACAATAATTGCAGATGTTTTTGAAGCTATTTTAGCAGTTATTTATATTGATCAAGGATTTGAAACTTGTAAAAGATATATTTATGCTGTTGTTATACCTCACATTCAAAGAAATGAACAGTTCTTTGCAGATTATAAAACTGCTTTTCAAGAGGTTGTTCAAACAAGTCAAAGGTCAGTAATTTATGAAGTAGAAAGCATTACTGATGAAGAAGGAAAACCTTTATTTAAAGCTGATGCTATTGTAGATGGTATAACACTTGGAAGTGGCACAGGTAAATCTAAAAAAGAAGCAGAACAAATGGCTGCCAAAGATGCCTTAAGGAAAAGTGCAAGGTAGATTATGTATATAAAAAGTATTAAAATGCAAGGGTTTAAATCCTTTGCTGATAAAACAGAACTTGATTTTGATAAAAATATATGTGCAATAGTTGGCCCAAACGGAAGCGGTAAAAGTAATGTTGTTGATGCCCTTTTATGGGTTTTAGGAGAGCAAAGTGTCAAAACCTTACGTGGTGATGATAAAATGAGCGATATCATTTTTAGTGGTTCTAAATCAAGAGAGGGTTTAACTAAAGCAAGTGTAAGTATTTTATTTGATAATGAAGATCATACTTTACCATCGGAGTTTGGTGAAGTTGAAATAAAAAGAACTATTTATAAGACTGGTGAAAATGAATATTTTATAAATAACTCGAGAGTAAGACTTAAGGATATTACTGACTTAATATTAGATGTTTCTTCGAAGTTTAATATAATAACTCAAGGAAATATTAATGCTTTAGTGGATAATAAATCCTCAGAAAGAAGAGTACTTTTTGAAAATGCTGCAGGAGTATTAAAATATAAAAAAAGAAAAGAAGAAACTTTAAAAAAACTTGATAATACCAAAGAAAATATCACTAGATTAAACTTAATAATCAAGGAAGTCATGTCTTCATTAAAACCATTAGAAAAACAAAAAAAAGAGGCCGAAAAATATATTAAAATAAAGGATAATCTTGAAAATATTGAAGTTTCTTTAATCGCAAGTGATATTACAAATATAAAAGAAAGATATGAAAATATTAAATTAGAAAACAGCAAATTAAAAAAAGAGCAAGAAGTAAATATTTTTCTGCATCCTGAGGAACTTGAAAAACTTAAATTGATTCTTTTACAAATGGATGAAGAAATAACTAAATCAAATGAACAAATTATTCAAATTAATGATGATATATCAAGACTTCAAAGTCAAAAACAAATTAATTTAGAAAGAGTAAAATTAAGTGTAAACGAAAGTGCAATTAATGAAAACCTACTTAGACTTAAGGAAGAAAAACTATCTATTGAAAAAAATATTGCTGTCCTTGATAGTGAAATAAAATCTTTAAAGGATGAATACAATATTTTAATTAAGGAATATAATGATAAAAATAATACTCAATTAAAGGAAAAAATTAAAATAACTACTTTAAAAAGTGATTACAATGTTAAATCTAAAGAACTATTTGACTTAGAAAATAAAATTAATATTGCTAAAAGTAATATTGAAAATAATTCTTTTTTACCTAAAAGTATTGCAGCAGTTTTAAATTCAAAAGCTCTAAGTGGAATATGTGACCGTATTGAAAACTTAATCGAAGTAAATGTTGCCCATAAAATAGCCATTTCATCTTCTTTAGGTGCCGCTAAAAACTTTATAGTAACAACTGACTTTGATAGTGCAAAAAGAGCTATTAAGTACCTTAAAAACTTCGATTTAGGAAGATGTACATTCTTTCCTCTTGATACTATAAAATCACGTTATATTGATAATATAACATTAAACAGTATTAAAGATTTAACTGGTTTCATAGGAATTGCATCTGATCTTGTAAGTTATGATAAAAAATATAAAAATATTATTGAAAATCAACTTGGTAACGTTATTATAGTGGATAGTCTAGATGATGCAAATAAAATTGGTAAAAAGACTGATTATAAATATAAAATTGTCTCTTTAGAGGGTGATATCTTATATTCAGGTGGAGCAGTAAGTGGTGGTAGAATAAATTCAAATAATGATGATAAATTAAACCTTTTACATATGCAAAATGAATATAATGATAAAAAAAGTTTACTACAAAGTATATCAGTTACTTTAGATAATGCTAATGATAAATATGAAGAACTTGAAAAAGAGATTAATGAAATTAATTATAAGCTAACTGAAAAAAGAGTTTTAATTGAAAATAAAGAAAGAGTTTTATCGGAAACAAAAGATAAACTAACATACACGGAAAGTAATATTGATGGTTTTAAAAACCTTAATAATAACACATTGAATGATAAAATCGAGGAAATATTATATACACTTAATAGTAAATCTAAAGAAAAAGAGATACTTGAAAATAATTTAATTTCTTTAAAATCTAGAAAATTTGATTTAAATAATAAAATCGAAGATTTGGAAAGAAAGATTAATGAAGTAAATAGTAAATATAATAGAAATGAAAGCTTAATTAAAAATAATGAAATTGAAATCGGTAAGTTAGAGGTAAAAATGGACTCACTTCTTGAAAATCTTCAAAATGAGTATAATATGACTTATGAAAATGCCTTAAAATCATATGAACTTACTATGGATCCTGAAGAAGCTCGGGAAATTGTAATTAAATATAAAAATGATTTAAAAGGACTTACAAATATTAATACAGGAAGTATTTCTGAATATGATAGATTAAGTAAAAGATATGATTTTTTAGCGGGTCAAAAAGATGATTTAGAGTCATCCTCAAAAGAACTTTATAATATTATTGATGAAATGGATGATATTATGAAAAAACGCTTTAAAGAAACATTTGATAAAATATCTACTGAATATTCTATTGTATTTAGAAAAATGTTCAAAGGTGGAAATGGTGTTTTAAAATTAATCGATGAAAATGATTTACTTAATACAGGAATCTCTATTTTAGCGGTTCCACCTGGAAAAAAACTTAATTCTACATCAATGCTTTCTGGAGGAGAAAAAGCGCTTACTGCAATATGTCTTATATTTGCAATACTTAATGTTAAACCAGCGCCATTTATTGTATTAGATGAGGTTGAGGCACCACTTGATGAAGAAAATGTATCAATGTTTGGTGATTATTTAAAAAGTATGCAAAATATTAGTCAATTTATATTAATTACTCACAAAAAGAAAATGATGGAATATGCAAGTAACTTATATGGTGTAACAATGCAAGAGAGTGGAGTATCTAAGTTAGTAAGTGTAAAACTAGAAAATAATATAGAATAACATTAAAATAGGTTTACAAATTAGTGTTAAGTAATGTATAATAAAAATGTAAAGGAGTACAAGGATAATTTATGGACGCATTAAACAAACTATTACAAGATTTAGGAATATCTAAGGTAAAATTAGCAAAATATTTAGGAGTATCAAGACAAATGGTTTACAATTATTTGACATTTGAGGATATCAATAATTGGCCAAAAGAAAAGAAAGCATTATTATTTCAATTATTAGAAATAGATTCTTCCTCTTTTAAAGGCTTTGATAAAATTAAAGTGACAACTGAATATATGCTTAGAATTGAAAAGAAATTAAATAATACATCACAAAAGGAAGAAAATATGACAAATAATTTTGACTTAAGTGGTATAACAAGAGATGATAAATGTCTTTTATCTGATATTGTTTATTTACTTAAGGAAAAGTTAATTGATGGTTCAAAAGCAGAGAAGGGGACAGTACAATACATCTATTACCTACTTTCTTCGATGGAAAATGTACCTGAAATTAAATATATGCTTGCTTATATAGCTAAAACAAATGGATTTATTGATCCAGATGAATTTCTTTATAATGAAGATAAACAATTTATTTTCGAGGGAATATTATATTCTGGTTTAACTTTATATAATAATGGGGGAGCCTCAAAAAGTAAAGTTGCTGAATCAAGAAAAAGATTTATTCGTGAAATCGAACTTAAAAAACAAGAAAAAATTGGCCGTACACAGGCTCTTAATACAATTAGAGTTCAAGCATTACACGAACTTGGTTATACTGATATTAATAAAGAAAATGCTACAGAAGTATTTGAAAAAATTGCAGAAATTGAATCAAGGAAAATGTGTGGCATTCCTGAAGATAAAAAGAAATAGGGGACTACCCTATTTCTTTTTATGAAATAAATCACGCGTGTATTATATCCTTATTTTATATTTAATAAGGTAAATAATACTTTATTTATAATTAATAATGTTTAATAAATCATAATTTTAAATTTAAATAAAATTTTTTATAATAAAATATTTTTTAACTAAATCAAAAATTTAATTACAAACTTAAATAATATTTCAAAAAAAAGCATCAATGAGCTAATCAATTAATGCTTAAATTTCCTTTGTTTTATATCAATTATTATCTTCGTATAATATATATTATGTTAACTTATGTTTCTTTTTCATTATCTAACTAAACTGATTATTAATATTATTATAATAACAAGTACTATACCAATAGCTACATATAAAAGTATATTACTTCCTAAAGAATTATTATTATTAATATCAACTGTAGTATTTTGATCTTGATTTTGATCATCTTTAATTGGTTCCTTAGTATTTTTAACATCTTTTACATTTTCAAACATATTATTTTTTTCTTTATCTTCGCCAACTGCACTATAGTATAATCCATATTCACATGGACTATAAGTTTTAATTTGAGTTGCACTAGTAAATGAATTATTCTTTCCATTAAGCCAGTCAGTAAACCAAGTATATTGTTGTGATAAATGATATGAATAACCTATTTTAGATACTTCATATGCTGTTTTACCACCAAATGAGGAAAGAGGTTTATCATAGTCTAAAACTATAGGATTTTCTTTATATAAATGTAAATATAGTTTTTGAATCTCCCAAGGTTCATACCCTACTCCTTCGATTGTATAGTTTTTATCATAAGCAAGTTTATAAGCACTTTCTAAAACATAAGTATTAAGCATATGTTGTCCATGAGAGTACTCCCCTTTTTCATCATGACCTACGACTACATAAGGTTTATATTTTCTTATTTGTGTTACTTCATACTTTATTGCATCTTCGAGTGAAAAACCAGCATTTTGTAAATTTAATAAAGCACCATCCCTTGTTGTTGCCCAAGCATCTGGAAAATCACTTACAACTGGATAATATTTAATTCCCACAGCCCATAATCCATTTAAAAGTTCATGATATCTTAAAACATTATTTGTATGTCTAGTAAAATATACTACTTGAATCTTTTTACCAGCATCCACATAAGTTGGCATTAATCCCGCAAAAAAGAGTTGCTCATCATCTGCGTGAGTTGTAAAAAGCATTAAATCTGCAGTATCTAGATTTTTCCAATCTTGTACCATATCTGGTAAATTATTATCATTATAAATATAAATATCCGCTATAGAGAACTCATCCTCATACTGAATTTTAAATGTATTAACATTATTATTTACCTTTATAAGTTCATGTAAATAACCATTTTGTCCTACAATATTTTCATAATTGTCAAATAAAATTTTTCCTTTTGTAGCATGATCATGATACATAATATAAACATTTTTAATGTTTTCCTCGCATTCAACACTTAATGCATAATTTTTAGATTTAGTTAAAAATGTTGAAAAATTATCATCAGTAATATCTTTTGTAGGATAATAACCAACCTTTATTTTACATTCATTTGTAATATCTTTAGCATTTACCATTATAGGTAACATCATTATAATAATTAAAACAATAAATCTTTTCACTTTATACCACCTTTACTATATATATTTAGTATACCATACTTTATAGTTTATTTATAAAAAAATTAAATAATTTTTCAGAATTTTCATCGTCTAAGTCTTCAGGATGCCACTGCACACCAATAAAACATTTTTTTGTTTTGTCCTCAACCTCTTCGATTATATCATTGCAAACCGCACCTATATTTAAATCAGTACTTACAACATAGTCTTTATGTCTTGAGTTTACCATTATTTTTTTCTTGCCTATAATAGAGTATAATAAACTATCTTTATATATATCTACACTATGCACATACTTATCTTTGCTTTTATGCTCTAAAGTATTTAAATGACCAAATGCACCATTAATTGCTACCCCCATAGTCTGCATACCTAAACATATTCCTAAAAGTGGTTTATCTAACTTATAAAGGTATTTTACTACCTCAAGTTCTAAAGGATAAATATCATCTCCACCAGGAAGAATTATTCCATCACAAATATCAATTATTCCCTTAACCTTATTAAAATTATCATTAAAATCAAAAGGTATTAAAATAACCTGGGCCTTACCATTTAATTTATTATATATATTTTTAGGTATATATAATATTTTCTTATTATTTAAATTTTCTTCTCTTGTTAATATTCCTACTCTTTTCATAATTAAATTATAATACTAATTAAGATAATAATAAAGCCTAAAATAAAGCCTAAGTTCATAAATTTATTTTCTTTATAAGAAAGAACCTTAGGAAGCATTTGTTCAATAGATAAAGTTATCATTAAAAAAGCTACACCAGTAAGTATTAAAGAAAGAGTTATTACACTTACAAATCTTGCTAAAAATAAATATGATAAAATTGCCCCAATAAACTCTGAAAAACCACTTAAAAATGTATTTAAAAAGGCTTTTTTGCGACTTTTAGTGGCATAATATATTGGAACTGCTATAGCAATGCCTTCGGGAAAATTATGAAGTGCTATTGCAACTGCCATCTTAATACCTAAATTTAAATCTTTATAACTACTTATGAATGTAATTACTCCTTCGGGTAGATTATGCATAATTAAAACAACCATTGATAAAATCCCTAATTTATATAAATTATTTTCATATTTTGATAAAAGATTACTTATATATTTAATTAGATAATAACTGCATAAAAATAATAAGCTAAATAATAATATTGACCATATTTTATATCTATTAATTATTATAAATATTGAACTAGGAAGTAAATCAAATATACTAATTCCAATCATAATAGCAATAGAAAAAGATAAAGAAAATGTAATAAATTTATTTATATTTTGACTTTTAATTTTAACAAATAAAAATACACAACCTAAACAAGTTGAAAATGATGCAAATAAAGATACTAATAAAGCATTAATTATATTCATAATAAATTATATTTTTTTTGTAAATAATTATTAATAAATTTAATTGACAGATTGTAAAAATAATGTTATATTACTATTGCATTCAATGAATGCTAATGCAAATGTAAATCGCCTCTAGGTGGTGCGAGCAATAAATGATCCTAGTCGTGAAATGTTAATCGCCTCCGAGTGGTGCGAGCAATAAATGATCTCGGTTGCAAATGTTGGGAACCCTAAATCTATTTTAGAGTTTCCATTTTTATTATTTTTTTAAGGAGGAAATGAAATTATGAAAGTAATAACAGGATATTTATATCATATTAAAGATGAATTTTTTGATAAAATTAATGCTAAAAGTGTGATGATTAATCATAAAAATGGTCATTCTAGACCTTCATACCTAGCAATAAAAGATGGTAAAATTCTTTGGTTTATTCCTTTAAGTTCTAAAATTCAAAAATACCAGAAAATTGTTAATAGAAAAATTAAAAAATATGGTGAATGTAAAACAATATTAATTAAAGAAATAGCCGGAAATAAGGAAGCAATCTTAATTCAAAATGCATTTCCAACATTAAAAAAGTATATACAAAACAGGCATACTATTAATGGAAAAGTTGTTAAAGTTCCAACTGCAGTATGTAAAGAAATTCTAAACAATTTTAAATATATGCTATCTTTAAAAGAAAATGGTTTAAACTTATTTTTTACTGATATAGACTCTATTAAATCTCAGTTATTAAAGGAACTTCAATAATATATACCAATTATTTCCATAGTATTTTTTTCAAAACTATCCATAATATTATCAGGAGGAAATAAATGAGTAATTCAAGAAGTAATGCTAGAACTTGTAAAGCAAAAGCAAGAAATAACGCTAGAAGTAATTCACAATCTGCAAGAAGTAATTCTACAAATGCTAGAGCTAACTCAAGATCTAAATAAGCATTATATATGAAAAAAGGAAGGTAACCCCTTCCCTTTTATATGTAGTTAATCTCTTGGATGCATTTTATAATCCTCTTTTAAAGATTCATTAGAAAGATGTGAATATATTTGAGTAGTAGTTATATTACTATGTCCTAAAAGATGCTGAATGACTCTTAAATTTGCTCCATTATTAAGTAAATGAGTTGCAAAAGAATGTCTTAATGTATGCGGAGAAACATCCTTGTTAATTCCAGCATCCTTACATAACTTTTTAAGTATTTTAAAAAAGCCTACTCTACTTATAACATTACCAAAATTATTTATAAATACATAATCACTAACTTTAGTTTTTAGTAAAAATGGCCTATAATTATCAATATAATTTTTTAAGGCATTATAGGTGCTATCATTTATAGGTACAATTCTTTCTTTACTACCTTTACCAAATATTTTTATAGTGCATTCATTAAAATCAATATCAGATATTTTCATATTACATAGTTCACTTACTCTTATACCGGTGGCATATAAAGTTTCCATCATAGCTATATTACGATAATCATATATTTTAACTGGATTAATATTTAAAAGCCTATCTACTTCCTCGATTGTTAAAAAAGATGGTAATTTTTTTTCAAGTTTCGGAAGTTTAATGGTTTCACAAGGATTAGTTTTAACATACTCAATGCTTATCATATAATTATAAAATGAATTTAAAACAGTTAAGTAATGTGCTCTGGTTCTAGCTACTATACCTTCATCATAAAGAAAATCTCTAATTTCATCAGCATTTAAATTTAAAATATTTTTCTTTTCAAAATGACTATAAAATTTTTTAAGATTTTCATAATAAGAGCTAATTGTATTATTACTTAGTTTCTTTTCATATTTTAAATAATCTATATATTTATCAATGTTTTTTTCTATACTTTCCATAATTTAATTGTACTTTATTTTTATCAAAAAATCTATACTTTTTAATGTTAATTTGATATTATAAATATGGTGATTAAATTGAAAGTTAAATATTTAAGATTGGATAAAGAAAAAAGAAAAGAAGTAAAGCAAAAATATTATGAAACTTCTTTGGGTAAATATGTAAAAAAGCAACTTATTTCCTCATTTATATGTGGAGTTTTATGTATTGGAATTGGTATATATTTATTAATAAGTACTAAAGAGCCCAAATTTATTGATTATTTTTATAATATAAGTATACTTTTAATAGGATTTGGATTTATATTTGCTATTAAAAAAATTGAAGTTAAAAAGATAAATGAATATGTAATAAAGAATAAAATATAGACTTTATTACATATTTTTTATTATGAAAGATAAATTAAAGAATTTAGATAAAGAAAATATTATTTGGCTTATATATATATTTATTTTTGTAATGGCAATAGTATCAAATTATTATGAAGAAAAATATCTTTTTACTAAAGATTACAAATCAAAAAAAGTATATAAAAATATTAATCTTACAGTACTTGTAATAGGTCTTTTAATATACTTATATTTTGTAATTATTAACTATGAAAATATTAGAAATAGTAAATATGGTTCTTTAAGAGAGTTTGCTTCGATTATGTTTTTTATTGCTGGTACCATTTATTTATATATTGAATATCAAGGACAAAATGAAGTTGAAGTTGGTATTATATAAAAAAGTATGAGTTTTATTTACCCATACTCTTTATTTCATCCAATTCTTCTTTGGATATTTGAGTGAATTTTATTATATCTTCCTCCGGCATATTATTTTTGATTAGACTTTTAATTGTTTCCTTTTTTCCATTTTACTTAATAACTCTTTTCCAAGTTCACTATTATTATATAAATCATAGTTATTTATAAATAGTTTTATAAAAGCCAAATCTCTAATAAAACCAGATTTTGAATATAATTTGTTTTATATTTATTCCTTTCTAAACTCTGACTATGTAAATATAACAAATAATTTTATAACTTACAATATAAATTTTAAAATCATTTAAACGAATAGTATACTTTATTTTCAAGTTTTATATTATTTTCTTTAGCATAATTTGTTACACTTAATACTTTTATATTATTTTCATATAAAATATCAATTAATTTTTTAACTGCTTTAACTGTCGTTTTATAAGAATCATGAAAAAGAATAATATCTTTATCATTTGCATTTTCTAAAACATATTTTACTATAAAATCCGTATCTTTATATTTCCAATCATGAGTATCTTTATCCCATAAAATAAATGAAGTATTAAGTGCTTTTAAAATTTTATTATTATATTCTCCATATGGAGGCCTTGTAAGAGAAAGATAATCTTTTGTAATTTCATAATATATTTTATTTGTTTTATCAAAATCATTTATAATATTCTTAATTTTATTTTTTGTAAATAGAGTATGATCATAACTATGATACCCTATCTCACTATTTGAATTATATACTTTTTTTACTAAATCTTTTTGACTAGACATCTTATTTCCTACCATAAAAAATGTTGCGGACATATTATGACTTTCTAAATAATCTAATATTTCTAAGGTATTTTCACCATTTGGACCATCATCAAAAGTAAATATTAAGGTAGTATTATTTTCACCTAAAACAGGAATATTTTTAGGATAACAAATCATAATAAGTAGTAAACATAAAATTAAAATATATTTTAAAATATTTTTCATAATTAATTATATGAAAAAAGGAAAAAATTACTTATTTTCCTTTAACTTATATAAAATATTTAATGCTTCGATTGGTGTTGTATTTAAAATATCAATTCCTTCGAGAATATCTTTTGGTTTTTCTTTCTTTTCCTCGAAGTCAAATGATAATTGTTCTTTAACTGGCTCTTTTTTATTTGAATTTTCAAGACTATTTAATATTTCATCTGCTCTTTTAATAAGGCTTTCAGGAAGTCCCGCTAAAGAGGCAACATGAACACCATAACTTTTATCAATTGCACCAGGTTTAACCTTATGAAGAAAGTATAAATTACCATTTTCTTCTTTTGCATCAACATGAACATTTTTAATAGATTTATATTTTTTATCTAATATAGTAAGTTCATGATAATGAGTTGAAAATAAAGTTTTACATTTAATGTTATCACAAATATATTCAATTATACTTTGAGCAATTGCCATACCATCATAAGTTGCAGTTCCCCTTCCTAGTTCATCAAAGATTATTAAACTATTTTCAGTGGCATTACTAATTGCATTATTTGCTTCACTCATTTCTACCATGAAAGTGGATTTACCTCCGGCAAGGTCATCAGATGCACCAATTCTAGTAAAAATTTTATCTATTATTGGTAACTTTGCAGATTTACAAGGTACAAAACAGCCTATTTGAGCCATTATAATAGTTATTGCAATTTGTCTCATATAAGTAGATTTACCACTCATATTTGGTCCAGTTATTAAATAAGCACATATATTTTCATTCATTTTACAATCATTTGCTACAAAAGAACCTTTTAATGTATTTTCTACAACTGGATGCCTTCCCTCGATAATTTCTAAATCATGATTTTCATTAAGAAGTGGTCTTACTAAATTATATTTTTCACTATCAATTGAAAATGCTACCATCACATCTAAAAAACTTAAATTATCAGCTGTTTTACGCATATCTTCGACATATGTTTTAACTTCATTTTTAATATCCATAAAAAGTGAATATTCAAGATCAATGATTTTTTCCTCTGCATTTAGAATCATATCTTCTTTTTCTTTTAACTCTGGAGAAATAAATCTTTCGCCATTAGCAAGGGTTTGTTTTCTTTCAAAACCAAATTTTTCTGCATCTTTTGCTTGAGCTTTACTTATTTCAATATAATAACCAAATACTTTATTAAAACCAACTTTTAAATTTTTAAATCCTGTTTTCTCTTTAATTTCATTTTCAAATTTAGCAATAAAATCTTTACCATTTTTCTTTATTTCACGAAGGCTATCTAAGTCAATATTATATCCCTCTTTAATAAGATAACCCTCTTTTAAAGTGATTGGAGGATCTTCATAAATACTTTTTTCAAGTAAATCATAAATATCTTTAAAAGGTTTAATTTCTAAATCAAAATTTAATTTTTTAACTATTTCAATTATTTCTGGAAGAGGTTTTAAACTTCTTTTTAACTGGAGCATATCTCTTGCATTAAATGAGCCATTTGTAAGTTTACCAGTAAGACGCTCTATATCATATATTTCATCAAGAAGCGTAATAAGATTATCCTTTAAAATAAATTCATCATTAAGTTTTTCAATCATATCATATCTTTTATTAAGCAGTGATATATCCTTAAGCGGTGAAAGAAGCATATTTCTTAGTTTTCTACTTCCCATTGCTGTTTTACATTTATCTAAAAGCCATAAAAGAGAAAATTCTCTATCTTTATTACGAACTGTTTCAGTAAGTTCTAAATTATTTGCACTGTAGGCATCCATATATAAATAATCTTCATTAGAAATTATCTCAATATCATTAATTGTCGATAAATCCTTAAGTGATAAAGTTAAATAACCAAATAAATGTCTAACACCCATTTTACATCTTATATCATTAAGCTTATTATCAATATTTTCCGGAAGAATATCCGCAAGTTCATTATAATAATCAATTTCTATATTATAATCATTTTTTAAAGTATTTATTAAAAGCACTTCTTCATTACCATTAAAAATAATTTCTTTAATGTTATACTTAAATATTTCAGTAATAATTTTATTAATATTTTTTGATACTTTGGAACTTATTAATCTTCCCGTAGAAATATCTAAAGCTGTTAATATATAAGTATCTGGGTAAACTAAAAGTGATGCTACAAAAGAGTTTTCATATGATTTTAATAATTCAAGATCTGCAATTGTGCCTTTAGAAATAACATCTGTTACACCTCTTTTTACCATACCTTTAGTGGTTTTAGGATCTTCAAGTTGTTCACATATTGCTACTTTATATCCTTTATTTATAACTTTTTCAATATAACTTTTTACAGCATGATAAGGAACACCACACATTGGTACTCTTTCCTCTAAACCTGCTACTCTACCAGTTAAAGTAAGTTCAAGCTCTTTTGAGGCAATTAATGCATCCTCGAAAAAAAGTTCATAAAAATCACCCAAACGATAAAACAATAATACATCAGCATATTTATCTTTTATCTGCATATATTGAGCCATCATTGGACTTAATTTATTTCTATCTACTTCACATCTTTTCATATTAACTATCTAGTTTGTATAAAGGATTTATCCTTCTTATTAAAGAAAAATCTTCCTCACTAAACTTTTTTCTTGCTTCCTTTCTTTTATAATTATTCATATTTAAACTTACATATAATTTTAATATTTCTTTTCGAAGAAGTACTTCAGTTTCAAAATTATCTCTATTTAAAATTATATATTTTATCATATTTTTAATTTCTACAATCTCTTTATCATTACATAAAGATAAGTGTTCAAATAAATCACTATAAATTATATTTGCTAAATAAGGTTTATAGTTACGTAAAATATTTATTTTTTCATTTACAATATCATTACTAGTTTCTACATCACTATTTAAAAATAGTTCTAATTCTATAAAAGGATCTGTTTGAATACTGTGAAGTATAGCACTAAAAACTTCCATCAAAGTAAATCTTAAAAAATCATTTAAACTTCTTACTTCATAAGTAAGTTCTTTTAAATTATCACTAGCTAAATCCATTATTTTATCCTTAATAATTATTTTACTATAAAAATTTATAATAAGGTCTAATGCTTCTTCTTCATTATTAAGAAATTCATTATAGATGTAGTCTTCATTTACTGTTTTATTAAAACTTACAGCATAATAAAAATTAAGAGTCTTAATAATATTACTTGCAATAAAAGTATCTTCTTTAGTATATAAAATTACAATATTATCATATATTTTTTTAAATTTATCATAATTTTTCTCTTTAACAAGAGAAGCATACAAATTTAATAAATAATTTTCCGCGTATGAATACTCCATAAACCCTCCTTAAAAGTATTATAACAAAATTTATAAGTTATTTAAATAATTAATTGCTTCATCAAAAGTTTCAACCATAACTAGTTCAAATGATAAATTATTTTTCTTATATACTTTTTTGGCTTCATCATAGTTTTCCTTTGGGATAAAGAATATATCAGCACCATCTTTTTGAGCTCCTAACATTTTATATTTTACCCCTCCGATAGCACCAATATTACCATCTTCATCAATAGTTCCAGTACCCATAACTTTTTTACCATGCGATAAATCTTTGCTAGTTAATTTATCATATATTTCTAGAGAAAGCATTAACCCTCCGGAAGAACCTGCTTCTGAAGCTTTTGTTTTCATTTCAAGCTTTGGATCACTTTCAAAATCATATTCAGTAACAATACTTATACCTACTTTTTTTTCACCTTCAAGATTAATTACATAAGCATATTTTTCTTTTTCTTTACCATTTTCCTTAACAACAAATGTTACTTTATCATCAAAATCTAATGAATTTATATATTCTTGAAACTCACTTAATTTAGTAAATTTTTTACCATCAATAGATATTATTTCATCTAAAACTAAAAGATTAGTTTTACTTTCCTCGCTAACTAATGTAACATAAGGTTTTTCTAATGTAACATTTATAGTTTTACCAGCTTTTCTATATGCATTTAAACTTGCTAAATAAATTGAATTTTTTAAATCAATTTGTTCTATTTTAAAAAGAGTTTTATAATCTAAACCTGTAATATCCTCTTCATTATATATATCCCAATTAGGTACAAATAACGATAATACAATTGCAGGTACATTTGCTTTCATAACTGAAACATAATTCATATAATAACTACCACTTATTTTATTTTCATTAGTTATTTCTACTCTATTATTTAAATTAATAGAACCTCCGGGAGTATATATCACATAAGGTACTTTATAAAAACATAAAAATATAATCCCTATTAAAATTATTAAACCTTTTAAATTATTTCTAATAAAGTTTTTTAACCAATCATATATTTTATTAAACATTTATTATCACCTAGATAATTATAACAAATTTTAAGAAAAATATGAATAAAAAAAGAATAAATATTATTTTTATAATCCTTATATACTTATTTATTTACTTAATATTCAAAGAAAATGCTTCCTTATCAAATATTACTTTTTTAAGTTTTAAAATGTATATTTTAAAAGTATTTCCTTTTTTATTTATTATGATGATCTTAAATAATCTATTATTAAAATGTAATTTTCCTTATTATTTCAATAAAATATTTAAAAGTGATAAATTATATATATTTATAAATTCTATATTATCAGGAAGTCCAATAAATGCGATTCTAATTAAAAATTATCTGGATAATAATTGTATTAATGAAGATAATGCAAGTAAATTATTATGCTTTACAAGTTTTAATAATCCTCTTTTTCTATATAATTATTTAATGTTAATATTAAATAATATTAATAATGTAATAAAGATAATGGGAGTTATTTATTTTACTAACATAGTCATATTTTTATATTGTAAAAATAAAATAAAAATTAATACTTTAGTTAAATATCAAAATTATAATTTAAAGAAAGAATTATTTAATATTATATCTGAAAGTACATTTAATATGATTAAAATAATGGGAATAATTATCTTTTTTAAAATTATATTAGATTTAGTTATGACTAAAAATAATGTCTTAATATCTTTATTAAAGGGACTAATCGAGGTAACATCTGGACTTAATACTTTAATAATTGTTAATACTAAAGACATAATAAAAGAAATAATCAGTTATATAATTATTTCTTTTATGGGATTTTCTATTCATATGCAAATTAGCACTATTTTAGAAAACTATAATATAAATTATAAATATTTTTATTTATCAAGATTATTCTTAATAATACTAGGAATAATCATAATACTTATTTTATAAATGAAAAAGTAATATCATCTAAAGTATTATTATTTTCTTTACTATTATCAACATTTTCAGTATAAACTGGAATTGTACATTCAGTTATTTTAATTGAATCCAAGGCTGTTATTACATTACTTGGACAAGTAATATTTAAGGAGCCTTTATCACCTTTACATTCTGTAGCATTATCAACTGTATTTGTTCCACCTTTACTATTTTCACAGTTAATTTTACCTAGTTTACCACCCTTTATTTTCCATGTATTTTGAATTGAATTATTTACATAATATGCTAAAGTATTTTCAGTAATAATAATTTTATATGTTTTAGCCCCATTCAGAATAAGTCTATTATCATTAGTTTGATTTTTATCAATTTCTATATTATTATCTAAAATTAAGTCATTTTCTATTGTATTAATTATATCTATTCTATTAGCTTGATTAGAATTTGCTATAAAATCTGTGTTTTTTTCAAACGTTACATTTGAAAGTAGATTATATAAAAACATTAATACTACTGAAAGTAGTGCTAAACTTACAAGAAGTTCCACAATTGTAACACCTTTATTATTTATTTTCATTTTACTACCTCATATACATTATCATAAGTACCTGTACCAGATAATTTTACATTACCATTTAAGTTAATAACTGGTCTAATATAAGCAGTGCTGCCTATCGAAGAATTTGGAAATTTTCCTGTGTTATTAACAATAAATACAAATGCAGTTCCTGTTGATCTAAAGAAATTAGGTGTCATAGTATAATAAAATGTTCCTGTATATAAATAATAATTTTTATTATCAGTAGCGAAATATCCACCGGCCATAGCAACTTCATCAATAGTAATTAAACCTACTGGATATGTAAGAGAGCCATTACCTAATGTTGAAGATGTAGTAAATTTATCTAGTTTGTTTTCACACCAAAGCGAAGCATTAGAATACGAAAGATTTCTGATATGACCATTATATAGTAAATTTGATGAAGGCCTACTTGACCAACTTGAAGATGTACTTCTATCATTACAAAATATATTATCTACAACATTACTATCATTTTTTAAAGATGTACCAGCAAACCAATTATCTATTTTAGTTTTTATAGTACTATTATTAGTATTATTTCTTTGATAACCTCTTTGATACATATAACCAACATATTCAGCATAATTTGTTCCTGAGTTATATACACTCCTGTCTATAGCACTGCCAGCTCCAGTCATTACTACTGATGTACTACTTGTTGGTGCAGTTGTTCCTGAATAAATCATTCTTATTGAGTTATCTCCATTTATTCTTATTATTCTCCAGTAAATATCATTATTTGAACTATCTTTTCCATATTTAATCCAGTTATTATTAACTGCTCCCCTGAAATAATATGATGTTCCTTGATTATCATTTGCTGCAAACATGCCTTCATTTGTTGTAGCAACTTTACTAAATGTTGGAGTAGGTTTTCCTTTAATATAATTTATTGCACTATCATAAGTTGTATTTCCACCTCCATTATTAATTAATATAGTTTTATATCCTTCGATTGAAAAAACTGGAGTATCCGGGTTTTCTGGTTCAGGTGATGGACTTGGATTATCCGGATTGCTGGGACCATCTGATGGTATAATAATTGGATTATCCGGTGTACTAAAATATCTATTTTTTAATGAGGAATTATCATAAGCCCACTTTTTAGCATCTATTTTAACGCTTTTATAATTAACTCGATTATTTGTATATGTAGTCATAATTAATATTAAAAGCATACAAAATACTAAAAAGAAAGAATATAATGCCGCTGTTGAAATAAAACCTTTTCTATTCATAATACACCCACGAAATATAATAAGCATTTGCACATGCCATATTATAACTTATATCATCTTGATTATAATATGCTGTAATCTTATCTTTATCAGTACTATAACTATTAAACTTATCAGAAGTTAATATTTTATTATTTAAACAAGATCTATAATTTTTATCTGTATTTAATTCACCATTTTTCTTTTCATAGATTAAAGATAGCATTATACTATTTTTATTTGCATCAGCATTATTAATTGTAAGAAGATAATCATTTAAATTACTTTCAGAGTATTTATTAGTAAAACTTAAAAAATTAGAGCATCTTTTTTTAGTGCTATAATCAGTAAACCCATCTTTACCTTCATTAATGCATTTTTTTATATCTTGTAAATCTGATGTTTTAAGGTAAATTAATACTTTTACATTATATAATTCAGTCAAATTTTTAGCATAAGTATTATCAATATAAATTGATTTATAATTTTCAGCACTACATTCCATATTCGCAGATTCAACACTATTTTTATATTCATCACAAAACTTAGATTCTGAATTAAATAAAAATACAAAGTTATTTTTTAAACTATTTTGATTATTTTTTTTACCATCATTTATAGCTTTAGTAAACATTCCATTATTAATACTACTTTTAATACCATTACGTATAAATATTGTCTTATATAAATAAGCTATATCATCATAATATAATCTTCTTCGTTCATCATTAACATTCTTACTAAAATTTGAATACAAAAAAATAAGAGTTGTAGTTAAAACAACAGTAACTATAATTGTCTCAAGAAATATAAAACCCTTATTATTTTTCATATCTATCACTACTATAAAGTTTAGCAAATAAATGGTTAATTGTCAATTTACATAATTATGTATATAATACTATATGGATGATTTAATTAAAAAAATATTATTAATTACTATTATCAGTTTATTTGTAATTATTATTCTTTATGAACTATGCTTTATTATTGTATTTCCCTTTAAAACAAACATATTTATATTTAAAATAACAGTTTTACTACTCATTATCACTATTATTACTATAATACTCCTTCGTTAATTTTTCTGCTTTTAAAAGATATAAAATATTATTATGTACATTAATAGTATTTTTTTGAATATTATCATTTTTTTGTAAGTTTATAGGTATATTTAAAAGAATAAATAATAAATCCTTTTCATCATCATTAAGTTCAAAAGCACCAAAGTAATGCTCTAAATAAGCAGAAAAATCTGCATTTAAATATTCATTATGAAAAAGTGTCACAAAATCCAGTACTGGTGTATCTATTTTATAATTATCCCAACTTATTAAAGAAGAATTTCTTAAAGAGTATAAAAAATGTTCCATAGCAAGATTATTATGAATAACACTTACTCTAACCTTGTCTTTATCTTTAACCTTTTCATACCAACTATCAAGTTTATCTTTACAAAATTTTATAGAGTTAATATATTTTGAATAATTACGACAAAATAAATATTTATCTGGACTTTGATATTCGTAAGATAAGTTTTTTAAAAATAGAGCATTATAATATGTACTAAGATATGCCAAATTATTATCAATATTTTCATATATTTCTTTATAATCATCTAATTTAGATTTTTTAAAATAGACCGTTTTATTATGAAGACTTGCTACTACCAAAGACATTTCAAGTAGTTTTTGTTCCTCAAAAATTTGTTCCTCTTCAACATATTCAAAAAGGTTTTCTTCATCACGAAAGTTTTTAATTAACTTAGGGAAATTATCAAAACCTCTTTTATTTAAATAATTAAATAATGTATATAAATCTTTATTTTCTTTTTTTAGAACAAATTTACCTTCAGATGAATCTATTATGGTAGCATTTTTCATTTTAGTGATGCGATAAGGTTTATATATATTTTTAATATATTCTAAACTATTCATTTGTTATAGGAACAAGTAATTTATCATTAATATTTATATCAGTAATTCCATTTATATTTAAAAGTTCTTCTTTAGAAATATTATATTTTTTACATATAAAGTCAATATCTTCGGTTTCCTTTACAATATGAATATGATAAGAAATATAATCATTTTCTGCATTAATACCAGTAACTGTAGTAATCATATTATCATTTATTTTATCATCTGTTTTAATTGGCTCTTCCTTAATTTCAGGCATTTTCATAGCATCATTTCTTTCATCAATTAAATCAATTGGTTCTGGAAGTCTATCTGTTTTTTCAAAAGTAGTTTCTTCTTTTTTTTCATCAGCTTTAACAATATAATCAATTTTAACAGTTAAATCCTTATCAATTAAATCGTAAGTAAAATTATCTACAGTAAAATCTAATGTATTAATATCAATGTTGCTTGCTATTTCAACACTAAATGGTAAAGTAAATGAAAAGTCCTTTTTATTTAAACTAAGTTCATATTCTTTATAAGTTCCTTTTATAATAAAATTTCCTAGAACCTCTTTTTCATTTTTAGTTATTTCGTGTTCTAAAGATATACTAGATATTTCACTTACTGGGGTATCAAACTTAACTACTTTTTCAAAAGGTATAATTAAATTCATAAAAAATCATCTCCTATCAAAAGATATGAAGATGACTTTAATTTTATTACTATTTATTTTTAGAATCGATTATGATAGTTATTGGGCCATCATTTTCAATATTTACAAGCATTTCCGCTCCAAAAACGCCACCATAAGTTTTAACATGATTATTTAAAGTATTTAGCATTTTTTCATATAATGGTTCAGCAACATCCCCTTTAGCGGCACCAATATAACTAGGTCTATTTCCTTTTGAGGTATCAGCCATTAAAGTAAACTGACTTATTAAAAGTATTTCACCGCCACTATCTAAAATACTTTTATTCATAACTCCTTCTTCATCATCAAAAATGCGAAGATTTACAATTTTTTTTACTAAGTAATTAATATCTTCATCAGTATCCTCGGGAGTTATTCCCACTAAAATACATAAACCTTTATCAATTTTATTTATAAGTTTTCCAGAAACACTTACACTTGATTTTTTACTTCTTTGAATAACTACTTTCATACTCTTTTAACATCCTTTACATATCTTAATTTATTGACATTCTTAATAACTAAATCAATATATGAATTATCCTCAACTTTAATTTTAACTAAATAATTTATTTCATCAATTGTTTCAATAGATATTATATAAACTTTTGGAATTGATATTTTAGCAATAATATCAGATAACTTATTTTTATTACTACTTAAGGTAATTTTAATAGAGCAAATATAGTCATTATGAACATTTTCAATCCATGAAGCAGATACCATTTTTTCATCAGAATTTATAACATTTACACAATTTTTTTGATGAACTGATATACCATCATTTTTAGTAATAACTCCGACTATTTCATCACCTTTTACAGGATTACAACATTTTGCTAAATGAGTAAGAATATTCACTTTACCATCAATTAATATATCACTACCTGATTTAATATTAATATTTTTCTTGATAGCACTAGTTTCCTCTTTTGGAATAATGATATTAACTATATGAGTAACTGTATATTTATAAGATCCAATACTAAAATATAGATCATCTAAATCTTTAAGTTTTAATTCCTTTAAAATAAGTTTTAAATTTTCTTGAGAAGTAACCATATTTTGAGGTATTTTTCTTTTGCGAAGTTCTTTTTCTAAAATATTTTTACCTCTTTCAATATAATTTTGTTTATCTATTTTTGAAAAATAAGCTTTAATTTTATCTTTTGCTTGGGTAGTTTTAACAATATTTAACCATTCTTTAGATGGCGTACTATTTGGATTTGTAAGTATTTTACAAATATCACCATCGTGAAGTGGTGTATTAATAGAAACCATTATATCATTAACAATAGCCCCAGTCATTGTATCACCTACTTTAGAGTGTACTCTATAAGCAAAATCTATTGGTGTTGCATCTTCGGGTAGTTCAATAACATCTCCTTTAGGAGTAAATACATACATTAAATTTCCTAAAATATTACTTCCCACAACTTCATTAAATACTTCATCAGTATCATTTTCACTATTTTCAATTATTGAACGATATATTTCAAGTTTTTGCTCCATATAAGTTTGAATCTTTTTAGCGCCTTTTTCTTTATAAGACCAATGTGATGCTATACCTTTTTCGGCAATTTCATCCATTTCATAAGTTCTAATTTGAATTTCATAAAATTTACCACCTGGACCAAATACTGTTGTATGTAAACTTTGATACATATTTTCTTTTGGAACGGCAATATAATCTTTGAACCTTGATGGTATTGGTCTAAACTTTGAATGAATTAAACCCACTACTGCATAACAATCACTTTCTTTATCTACAAAAATTCTAAGGGCTAATATATCATAAATATCATCCCATTTTTTACCAGCACTTAATTTATTATAGATACTATATACGCTTTTTACTCTACCCTTTATTTCAAACTTAATTTCATTTTCATTTAATAAATCACAAATACTTTCTTGCATTTCAATTAAATAATTATTTAAACTATCAACAGTTGCATTTAACTTTTCTAAAATGTCATTATAAACATCAGGTTTTAAATAATATAAACATAAGTTTTCAAGTTCACTTTTTATAGAGTTAATACCTAGTCTATGAGCAATTGGTACTAAAACAGAAAGAGTTTCATTTGCAACTTTTTTTTGCCTTGAGGTACTTATTGCATCAAAAGTACGCATGTTATGTAGACGATCGGCAAGTTTAATAAATAATACCCTTACATCCTCACTTAAACCAACCATTACTTTACGAAGATATAAAGCAGCACTTTCAGAGTCATCTACCATCTCAAGATTATTAATTTTTGATAAAGAAAAAATTATTTTATAGGTTTCTAATGAAAAATTTTCTACAATTTCTTTTTCATCAATATCATTAAAATCAAGGACACTATGAAGTATTGCACATATTATTGTTTCCTTATCAACGTTTAAATCAATTAATATATTTGCTACCTCAAGACAATGAGATATTTCCGTATCTCCATTTTTACGCATAATACCTGATAATTTAGAATTTGCATATTCATAAGATGCTTTAATATCTTTTATATCATCAGGATTTTTAATTTTATTTAATATATAATTAAATGTCATCATTTTTTTCACCTTCAAAATCAGATTTAGAAAGATTTAATATGTCACTTACCATATCATATAAAGTAAGATTTTTACTATTTGACCATTTATTTTCTTTTAAATAATTCCATAGTTTAACTTCACTTACATTAATACCAGATTTTTTTAACTCACAAACTTTCGTATTAAAAGCAGGATATAACCTATTAAATAATTCATTTAATGATTCAAATTTAATTTCTTCCATAACACATTTTCTTTCTATATTTATTTTACTAAAAAACATAAAAAAAGTCCATATTTTAGAATATGAACTTTACTCTATTACAAATGGTGAAGTAAAAGAGCCATCTCCAGATTTAAATTCAGTTCCTGATTTTAATGATACTGATGGGCGAACACCCCATGGATAAGACGCACCACTGGAGAAGAAATTATTATTAGATACTCCTTTAACTTGGGCGTCTTCTTTATAGAAGTAGTTAGGAGAATTAACCCAAAAAGCATCTTGATTATTAAGGTAATAAATAACCTCATTATATGCTAAATAAACTTCTGAAATAGATAAAAGTCCTATAGGATAACTTAATTTTGCTTTGGGATTACTCAGACTAAATCTATCTGTTTCATTTGCACATGCTAAACTTGGATTATTAGTATCATATCTTTTAAATTGTAATTCATTCGTAGTACTTCCTCCATTTGGATTCCAACCGCCTAGAGATGCTATAGTTCTATCGTTACAAAATACTGTATCTTCGAGTTTATCTTCATTACTTGCTAAATTACTTTCATACCAACTATCTATATATTCTTTTATTGTACTATCTTTTGTATTTACATTATCTGCATATAACATTTCATTTAAGGCATCATCTACTGATTTTCCATTTTCTAAGGTTATATAATATGAAGTACCATTATCGATATAATATACGTAATATATTGATGCACATGTAGTATCACTACTTAAACATGTATAATGATGTGTATTTACATTTGATTTTTGACTTGTCCAATTATCAGAATTTATTGTTGTTGTATCACTTAACGTATAAGACCCGTTTGCATATGTAAATGATGATCCGAATACATAATTTTGTCCTTTATTTGTTCCATCTAAGTCTCCTCCAGAAAGTGAGTAATAATATATTGTTGTACCACTATAACCTACTATATACCATACATTTGTACAAGTTCCTGTTGTATTTGAACTATTACATGTATATTTTCCTACTAATGTGCTTATATTTGAACTTGAAACACTTAATGTAGTTGCATTAGTAAGTGTATATTCATTGCTTGCATATGTTGCTCCATCTCCATATGCTTTTGTTCCACTAAAATATTCATAATTAATTATTTCTTTATAAGAATAAGGATACACTGTATTATGCATATATCCTACATATGCCGGAGAACCATAACTACTATTAAAAGCACTTGTGCCTATTTGTGAATCAGTTTCTGTGTTATTACAAGATTTAACTGGTTCTCCTACTGCTTTTCCTATACTAAATGTTACAGTATCACTTCCACTTGCACCTCTACTATCTTTAGTGTATTCTACTTTTATTACATCTAAGGTAGTTAATCCAGTAAGGGCTATAGTTCCAGATACTGTACCACTATAACCATTAGAATCGCCTATAGCTGTTCCATTCTTATAAAATTTTGCTTTATCATAATATTTTCTTGATGATACATCATAAGATAAATAATAATCTCCAGCTGTAGCCACTGTAAAAGTTATTGTACCTGTTGCACTATTAGTTTTATTTGTACTTACCCAAGTTTTTGATGTACTATCAAATGTATATGGATATATAGCATCATTACTTATATTTGCATAAGAACTTTGTTCTATTGGTGAAGTATTTACAACATCAAACGGGATTCCATTATATACTATCTTTACTCCACCTGTTTCTGTAGTTCTTACTATCTTCCAACAAAAACCTCCGAATAAAACATTATTATTTTGTACATTACCTTTATAGTAATATACTTTATTTGCATAAGTAACTGCTCCCTCACCATTATATAATCCAAGGTATGTTTTATCTTGATTATATCTATTTTCAATTGTATGATATAAATCAGTTTTTATCTCTCCAATGACAGAACCACTACCTAATGTTAAATAAGCATTTAAAGATTTATTCATAGTGGAGCCATTACCAAGATTTCCTTCATCTTTATCTATCCATAAATATAATTTAAATGTTTTTGTAGTATTTGCGTTTACTGTACCACTGCCTACACTAAATCCATTTTTTAATGTTTCATTTTTAATAGCCAATAATTGTTTTTGAATAGTACTATCTAAAAGATATTCATTTGATATAAGTGTTCCACTTGTTGGAGTACTTCCTTCCTCAGTTAAAGCATATTTTAATGCTTTAATTGGCATTGTATTAGAACTATTTGGTACAAGAAGTAAATTAAATGATTGACTAGTATTACAATTATTTGTTATAGTAACTGAAGTTTTATATGTATTAGAACTTAATGCTTTTTTATCAGATATAGGTACAGCATATTCATTAGATATTGTAATATTATCTGAGGATAACTGAAGTGACATACAAAGTGCTGCTCCATTTATTGTTACATTAGTATTTGCATTATTATTAGAACTAGCAACCTTAAAAAATGCGTAAGAAATGGATATTCCTGTACACATTATTAATAAAAAAGTTATAATTAATAATATTTTTTTATTAGTATTCATAATTATAACCTCTTTTAATGCTTGTTTTACTTTAAACCTCATAACCTACTCCAAACCTTCATAAATAGGGGCTTTAATTTTCTTAAATCTAGTAGATTTGAGAAAATTTATCCTCGTATTTACGTATCTTACTATTAAAGTATACCATTAATTTTGAAGAAAATCTAGTGGTATATCCCGTAAAATAGGCATTGATTTTTCTCAAATCTACTAGATAAGAGAAAAAACGAACAAGGTAAATACTGGGATTATAAATAATATAACTAAACAAATATAGTTGTAAAGAATTTAAACTTTTTTAATAAAATTTAATATAATGAAATTATTTAAAAATAAATTTTTTACATCTACATTTATTCTTATGTTAAGTGGACTTTCTACTAAAGTATTGGGTCTTATTATAAAAATAATATTTACAAGAATTGTAGGAAATACAACTATAAGTTTATATACAATTGTAATGCCAACATATTCTTTACTTTTAACTATTGGTACATTTGCTATGCCTACTACAATTGCTAAATTAATTGCTCAAAATAAAGATAAAAAAGTATTAAATAATGCTTTAAATATAATATTAGTATTAAATATTTCATTAATAATAATTATGTTTATAGTAAGTCCATTTATAGCAAATAATCTTTTAAAGGAACCTAAAACATATTATTTATTAATTGCTATGGCATTAACATTACCTTTTTCTTCGATAGCTTGTATATTCAAAGGATACTTTTATGGTATACAAAAAAATTACCCTCATGTACTTTCAAATACTGTAGAACAATTAATAAGACTTATTTTAATTCTTACAGTTATTCCTAAATTAATTGAAATTTCTTATGTTCATGCAGCTGTTGGTTTAATACTAACATTTCTTTTTACTGAGGCTGCATCGATAATAGTATTTTCTATATGTATGAATAAAAAAGATGTTAAGACTATGTATAAATTATCTTATTCAAAAAGTGATATAAAAGATATTTTAAATTTATCTATACCAACAGTTACAAGTAGAATTATTGGAAATATATGTTATTTTTTTGAACCAATTATTCTAACTAATATACTTTTATATAAAGGTTATTCCCATTATTTTATTTTAACTGAATATGGTGCTTATAATGCTTATGCAATTTCTACTTTAACAATACCATCATTTTTTATAAGTGCTATTTCTCTTGCTCTTATTCCTGAAATATCTAAATATAATGAAAATAATAATACTTATTATGTTAAAAAAAGATTAAAAGAAGCATGTATATATACATTTATTATTGGACTTATTTCAACATTTTGTATATTTATTTTTCGAAATGAACTATTATTCTTTTTATATAAAACTACTCTTGGTACTGATTATATAAAACTTCTTGCTCCATTTTTTATATTGTTTTATTTTGAAAGTATATTTGCCTCTTTTATGCAAGGTATAGGTAAAGCTAAAGTAACACTTAAAATAACTATTTTTTCTGGTATTGTTAAATTATTATTTTTAAGTATATTATCTTTTTTAGAAATTGGTATATATGGTCTTTTAATTGCAGAAATAATAAATATCATTTTAGTGGTTTTTCTTAACTATTATTATATTAATAAATATTTTAGGCACTAAACATCTTGCATAATTATATAAATAAATGTTATATTATAAATAGGTAAACGTGAAGGAAGTTCACGTTACCTAAACAAGTAGATAGCGCTATCCGGCTATAATAGATTTCAAAATATGGAATAACCACATAATGATTTCTATCATAATCTGGACGGCGCGTTTTATATACTCTGGGTAGCTATTCCAGAGTAACAAAACGATAATCAAAATTACTACTCTTTCGAGGTTCTTTTTGCTCATTTACATTCCTCCTTTCATCTAGTGAAAAATCTTGGTGCACCAAAACCCCTAGAAAAAATTAAGAAGGTAACGCCATTTCCTGCACGTTCAAGTAGTTATTATACATATAAAATTTATGATTGCAAGGACTTCGGGCATTACATGTCAAAACAAGACATGAAAAAGATAGAAAATAAAAATATTAGACTTAAAAAATGAATAAATATGTGCTATAATGCTTATAGAAAGGGATTGAAGATGAAAAAAAGTACTAAAAAACCAGAAATGATTGAAAAAAGTAAGTTTTATGCCCTACTTATGGTAACTGCTGTTTTAGCGGCTGTAATCGTATTTCTAATTTGCTATATGTTTTTATAATATAGCATCTTGTCCTCGTAGCTCAGCTGGATAGAGCGACCCCCTCCTAAGGGGTAGGTCAGAGGTTCAAATCCCCCCGAGGACGCCACTTAATAAAAATCCCCTACTTTATGTAGGTTTTTTTATGAAATACTTGACATTAAAGTATATAAATCTTATAATAAATATGCAATTTAAATTGGCAGTGATATTAATTTGTATAATGTGTTTACTTCAAAATAAAGTAATCTTCTGCCTAAGATGAAATTATTGTAAACTCCCTATACTAAATTAATACCTATCTTTTTATTTGTAATATTTGAAAGGAGGAAAATAGATATGTCTAGATATACAGGATCTACATATAAAAAATCAAGAAGATATGGTTTCTCTACACTTGAAACTGGTAAAGAACTTGCAAAAAGACCTTATGCACCAGGTGCACATGGTAAAGACAAAAGAAGAAAATTAAGTGAATATGGAATCCAACTTCAAGAAAAACAAAAAGTAAGAGTTATGTATGGACTTACTGAAAAACAATTTAGAAAAGTATTTGATAGAGCATCTAAAATGCATGGTATTGCTGGTGAAAACTTACTAGTATTACTTGAATCAAGACTTGATAATTTAGTTTATCGTATGGGACTTGCTAGAACAAGAAGATCTGCAAGACAAATTGTTAACCATGGACACATTTTAGTAAATGATGTTAAAGTTGACATTCCATCATATACTTGTAAACCTGGAGACGTAATTTCAGTTAAAGAAAATTCTTTAGACCATGCTGGTATTAGAGAAACTATTGAACTAGGAATTAAAACTCCTGCTTATGTAGAATTTGATTCTAAAAAACTTACTGGAAAATATGTTAGAATTCCAGATAGAAGTGAATTAAATCAAGAAATTAATGAACAATTAATCGTTGAGTTCTACAATAGATAATCAAAAAAAAGAAGATCACTCTTCTTTTTTTATTGGTTTTAAAATAACATATGCAGTTTCATTACCTAGATTATCTTTTACTTTAGCAAATTTATCAAATTTCAAATTTTCTATTGATGATGGTATATCATTAAGCATTTTATTATATTTTAAGATGCTAGATCTTATTTCATTATTAACTTGATAAGCATTTTCAAAATCCACTATTGCATTTGCAATAAAAACTTTTTTCTTTCGATTAAAATCATTTTCATTAATTTCTAAATTATTAAGTTTTTCTTTTAAAAGTTCAATGAGTTTTTTAGCATAAGATGTAACAGCTTCGAAAAGAATTAAAGCATAATCATCATTTTGCGTAAAAGTATAAGAAAAATCATCAACTAAATGGTTATTACGAATATGTTCATAAAACTCTGATGTGCCACTAAAATTATTTCTAAGAAGTATATTCATATACATACTAAGTTCTAGTTTACTATAATCTTTATATTTCCTTTTATCTATTTTTAAACCATAATAAAGATTTTCTTTTGTAACATTAGTATTTATTACTGAAGAAGGAATATTAACTTTTTTAGGTTCTTTCATAGAAATTATCTTTGGATTTAAATATTTTTTATCAAAACTTTCATAAAAGTCCTCACAAAGTTTTATTACTTCATAATGATTTACATTACCAGTTACGACTAAAAACATATTTTCTGGATGATAAAAAGCATCAAATACATTTTTAGCATCCTCTATACTAATACTTTTTATATCTTCTTCATCACCAGTAATTAAATACTTATGATTATCATATTTATAAATATTATTTAGAAGTTCAAAATATCCTTCATTAAAGGGATTATTTTTAGTCATTTTGGCTTCCTCAATAATAATAGGTTTTTCTTTACTTACAAGTTCTTTCGTAAAATAATCATTATTAACAAAGTATAGTAAATGATTTAAGTTATCTTTTAAATTATCGTTTGTGGTAACTTCATAACATGTATGATCAAAGGTTGTATAGGCATTTACATAACTACCAATTTTATAAAAATAATCATGTGCAGTTTTACCACCTTCTTCATTAAATTTAATATGCTCTAAAAAATGAGCCATTCCATTTGGAACTTTAATATCTTTTTTATTTACCTCAAAGTTAGTATGAACGCTACCATATTTAACTGTTAAGGTAAGATTAATATCACTAGATTCTTTACACTCCCAAATATAAATATTAAGACCACAGTCTAATTTATGATGATAAACTATTTCGTCAGTTCTTTCTATTTTAATTTTTTCCATTTTGATCCTCACACAAAGCATAAATTACATTTAATTTTAATTTTTTTGCAAAAGTAATAATGTCACTTTTAGTAACCTTTTTTATATGCTCTTTTTTCTCTTCGAATGTATAATCATTTACAAATTTTTGAGAAATATAGTTATTATTTATTCCTGATTGACTATTTGAATTTAGTTCAATATTATTTATTATATTATTTTTTGCATTATTTACATCATCTTCAGTAAACTTACCTTTAACCATTTCACTAACACTTTTTTTTATTAAGGAAACGGCTTTATCAATATTTTCTTTACTAAGTGAAACATCAACCTCAAAAACATTATCAAAAACATTTAAAACACTTGATACCCTATAGCATAAACCATTTTCTTCGCGTAAATATTTATATAGTTTTGAGGAAAGTCCTCCAGAACCTATAATATAATTAAATACTGGGTATACACTTCTTCTTTCTTCCTCGGTAATATCATTTATATTATAAAGCATTACTAGAGATGATTGTTTAAATGTAGATTTATCCATCTTAACTATTGGTTTCTTTCTTTCAATATTTTTTACATAATAATTAAAATTTATATAATTTACTCTGTTATTATGATAATTATCTTTGATTAAAGATACTGCCCTATTCATATCTAAATTACCCATTACAAAGATATCAACAATACTATTTTGCATTATATATAAATATTCCTTATATAATGCTTCCCTAGTTATAGCTTTAACTTCCTCTTTAGTACCAGTTACTGATAAAGCAGAGATTGAATTTTTATCAAGAGTGTCAAAAGCATTATCAAAAGCAAGCTGCATAGCATTTTCTTTTGTACTATCAATATCAAGGTAAAGTTCATTTTTACCATTTTCAAAAGAAACCTTTTCAAATTCATTATTTTTTACATTAGGAAATAATATCATATCAAATAAAAATTTTATTACATTTTCTAAATAATCTTTTTCACTCATATATTCTGGATTAATAAAATTTACTCTAAATGTTAGTGAGGTAACATATCCTTTTCTACTTATACCCGTATTATAATAAATATTATATAAATCCTCTTTTTTAAGAGCTAAATTTCTAAGTGAATCATAATGTTTATTACAAGTTCCCATTACCTCACACAAAAGACTTACAATAGGAAATCTTTCTTTATCAGTTTTAATTCTAAATACAACCTCAATATCACTAGTTTTAAATCTATCGTATTTTAAAGTATGAATTTTATATGAATTTTTATCTATAGTATTATATTCCATAACTCTCCTTCTTAATTATTATGTATTAATTTTTTTTATTTAAACAAATTTTTTTATAAGATGATATAAAATAATCATCAGTCATACCAGATATATAATCAAGTACTATTCTTTCATTAGAACTTTCTAAATATTTTTCATCCATATTATTTAAATAAGAATAAAATATTGGGCTATCATAATTCTTGGTTTTTAAATCGTTTAAAAAGCCATCGAAAACAGTTCTAAACATTTTATTAATAAGTTCTCTTTCTTTAACTGTATAGGCTTTACCATAAATATGTTCATAGTTAAAATCCTTTAATTTAGAGATTGCATTAAATACTTCATCACTCATTTTTATATAACTTTTACCTTCGCTTTCAGTAATTATATCAGTAATTATTGTATTAACTATTTCTCTATTAGTTTTACCTAAAACATTTACTATTTCTTTGGGAATTTCTTCGAAAGATACAAGTCCCATTCTTACACCATCTTCGATATCTCTTCCTAAATAAGCAATTATATCACTTATTCTTACTATACATCCCTCAAGGGTCATTGGTCTTAAATATTTGGCTACCTCTAAAGATTTATAAGATTCAAAATATTCCTTTAAAAAATCTTCTTTAGTTTTTGGTTTAATATAATATTCATTTGAAACAAGTTCACCATTATGACACATTATTCCATCAAGCACCTGAAGGCTAATATTTTGACCTTTACCATAGTTTTCGACAAACATAAGATATCTAACACTATTTATATTATGCATAAAATATCCTTCGCCAACTTCTTTACTTATTTCATTTAATACTCTTTCCCCTACATGTCCAAAAGGTGTATGTCCAAGATCATGGCCAAGGGCTGCCGCCTCGATTAAATCCTCATTTAAATTAAGCGCTCTTCCTATAGTTCTTGCAATTTTAGATACATACTGTACATGAATCATTCTTTTTTGAATATGATCATTCTTAGTTTCAGTAAAAACTTGAGTTTTATCCATATATCTTACATAAGATAGTGAATAAATAATTCTATCTATATCTCTAAAAAAGCCTGGTCTAAAATCCTCGGATTCCTTTTCGAATCTAATTACTTTATCATCAGTGCAAGCATACTCACTTAAATATTTATTATGTTTACGCATATTTTCATATATTTTTTTATCCATCATTATCACCTATAAAATATTATATATGATTTTGACTTAAAAAAAAAGATAGTTTACATTTTTAGTTTACTATCTTCATAAAGATTAAATTCATTTTCACATTCACTTACAAGATTATAAATTAAATTTAGTTTCATATTAATAAATCTTATATCTTTTTCTTCTTTTTCAAAAATATTTAAAAATAATTGATGTACAATAGCTATTTTACAAGCAACTTCTGTAGAACTATCACATCTTCCATAAAGTTCTAAAAGTTTTCTTTTTAAATAATTAATTTTTTGTTTATCTTCCTCAGTAAAATTATTCATATTATCTTCCCTTTCCATAATTTTTTTCATAATTTAAAAGTGCATCTTTTATTTCATCAATGACTCTCTCACAATTATAAATTTTTCTTTTAATATAAGGTATCATTAAAAATTGACCATTTCGCATACATTCATAAATTTGCTTATTATAACGATTAATTTCATCTTGTCTAATTAAAAGTCCATATTCAAGCATACCTTTATAATATTTTAACTCATCTTCAGTATATTCCATAAACCCTCCTTAGGTAATTAATATTATACTATAAATAGTAATGATTTTAAATAGGTAAATGGTATTAGTACCTATTTTTTCCTAGTCATATATTCATAATCAATTTTTAATATATTACATAATCTATACAAAAAAAACTCTATTAACATTTCTAGTTTTATCATTTTCAATACTACTAAGGGTGGAAATAAAAATATTTGATAATTTTGATTGTGTTTTTAAAGATAATTTTCTATTTATTCTATCTTGTCTAATTAAATATCCAATTTTATTTATAAACATTCCTCCTTTACTTAATTTATTGTATAAAAAAACAGACCATAAATTTATGATCTGCTCGATTAATTGTAATTTGAGATTAATTTATATCAAATTCAATATAAATTTTTTCTGCGACATTTGATGAGTATGGAAGATTTTCTTCTGAGGTAAAATACCTTACCAATCTATATTTACCACTCTTTAATTTATCGTATCCATAAGTCCAATCAATTGTTTCTTCTTTTTCTTCATTTGTTTTTATATTATATAAAATAGCATTCCAAACCAAAGTTTCTTTTGGCTCAAATGAAACATATTTACCATTTTCGTATTTTTCTAACGAATATTGTGGTCCATAATAGTATGTTTGATCAGTATTATTTTTCATAATCAAGGTTAATCCACTATTAGTTAATGTATTGTTCTTAATTGTCATTAAAATACTTTCATTATTACTTCTAATATATTTTTCCATTGAATTATATTCATCGCCATTTATTCTATAAATTCCATTATAAGGTATTTCAATATACATTTTCCCATTTTTCTTGTAAACAAATAATGTTGATTGCTTATCATCTTTCAAATCAAATTCAATTTTTATAATATCTTCTGCATTTACTGGATAGTCTTGTATGCTTTCTTCATCTGTAGTTCTTCCTTTACCACTACCACTCAATACATAAATAATATCTTTGATTTCTTCGGTATCTGTAATTTCTTTTTTATTATCATTTTTTTCAAATAAAATGCTCTCAACATTTTCTTCTTTAGGAATTGATAATTCGTACTTTTTCTTTCCTCCACACCCTGTTATTCCTAAAACCATAAACCCACAAATTAAAATAGTTAAAATTGTTTTTTTCATAAATACCATCCTTTCAACAAATTCCAATTTTTTACTTTGTTTACATTTTATATTATAACATTTATTGCAAAAATTATAAAGAGGAAACTAATTTGTTTCCTCTTAGTTTATTTTTTCAGAATTTACTTCTTCAACTTTAGTTTCATCAATAACTTCAGGTTTTTCATCCATTAAGTTTTCCTCTAAAGCTTCAGTTGCATCAGTTTCCATAAATTGTTTTTCAAGAGCAATATCAATATTTGAATATTCAGTAGCACCAGTACCTGCTGGGATAAGTTTACCAATAATAACGTTTTCTTTTAAACCTTTTAAGTAGTCAACTTTACCTTTAATAGCAGCATCTGTAAGTACTCTTGTAGTCTCTTGGAATGAAGCAGCTGATAAGAATGAATCAGTTTCAAGAGATGATTTAGTAATACCAAGCATAATTGGAAGTCCTTTAGCAGGAACTCCTCCTGCAAGAAGTACTGGTTTGTTTCCTTCATTAAATGTTTTAAGTGAAACAGATAAGCCCTCAACAAATTTAGTATCTCCTGGATCTAAGATTCTCATCTTATTAATCATTCTCTTAACAATAATTTCAATATGTTTATCATTAATATCAACACCTTGAAGTTTATATACACTTTGAATCTCTTTTAGAATGTATTCTTGAGCAGTAAGTGGGTCAGTAACAGCAAGAAGTTCTTTAGGTGCAATAACACCTTCAGTAAGTTTATCTCCTGCTTCTACTTTATCCCCAACACTAACTCTAAGTTTCATATTATAAAGTGTTGTATGTTCTCTTGAACCAGCATCATTTGCAACTGTAATAATATGTTTACCACCGTTTTCCTCAATTTTAGTTACAGTACCAGTAATTTCAGAAATAGTTGCTTTATATTTAGGCGTTCTAGCCTCAAATAATTCTTCAACTCTTGGAAGACCTTGTGTAATATCATCTTCACCGGCAACTCCACCTTTGTGGAAGTTTTTCATTGTAAGCTGAGTACCAGGTTCACCAATTGATTGAGCAGACATAATACCTACAGCTTCACCAGTTTCAACTAAGTTACCTGTAGCAAGGTTTCTACCATAACATTTTTGACAAACACCGTTTTCAGTTTTACAAGTAAGTGAAGAACGAATTTCAACTTGTTTAATGCCAGCTTTTTTAACTTTTTGAACAACTGCTTCAGTAATCATTTCACCAGATTCACATAATACTTTCTTAGTTTCTGGATCAATAATCTTTTTAGCGGCAAATCTTCCTAAAATTCTTTCTTCAAGAGGTTCAATTACTGAACCATCTTTATCATTTAGTAAGTCTTTAACAACTACACCATGGATTGAACCACAATCATGTTCTTTAACAATAATATCTTGAGCAACATCTACAAGTCTTCTTGTTAAGTAACCAGAGTCAGCAGTTTTTAAGGCAGTATCGGCAACACCTTTTCTTGAACCATGTGTTGATAAGAAGAATTCTAGAACTGAAAGTCCTTCCATAAATGATGATGTAATTGGGATTTCAACTGTATCACCATTTGGTTTTGCCATTAAGCCTTTAAGACCTGCAAGTTGGGTAAAGTTTGTAACCTCACCACGCGCACCTGAATTCATCATCATGAATATTGGATTATCAAAATCACCAGCACTCATTTCTTTAAATTCATTTTTAACGTTTTCAGTACATTTAGACCAAATTGCAATTACAGCTTCATGTCTTTCTTCTTTAGTAATAATACCACGTTTAAATTGTTTATTAACTTTATCTACAGCTGCTTTTGCCTCTGCAATAAATTCTTCTTTTTTATGTGTAGTTTTGATATCAGCATAAGATACTGTAATACCAGCTATAGTTGAATACTTAAATCCTTGATCTTTTAATTTATCAAGCATAATAGATGTTTCAGTAGTACGATATCTTTTAAATACTTGAGCAATTAATGATTTTAATGTTCCTTTTACAAAAGGTGATACTAAAGGCATTTCTTTAATAGCCTGTGGAATATTAGTTCCAGGTTCTAAGAAATATTTCATTGGTGTAATACCTTCGATATTATCTTTTGAAGGTTCATTCATATATGGGAATGAATCTGGGAATATTTCATTAAATTTAAGTTTTCCTACTGTAGTAACTAAATATTTACCTTGTTGTTCATCAGTAAATAACTTATGTTTAAATGAACTTGCTGGTATAGCAATTCTTGTATGTAAAGTAATTTCTTTTCTCTCATAAGCCATTAATGCTTCATTTTCATCTTTGAATACTCTACCTTCGCCTTCTTCTCCAGCTTTTTCAATAGTTAAATAACAGTTACCAAGTACCATATCTTGTGAAGGTGTAACAATTGGCTTTCCATCTTTTGGATTTAAAATGTTGTTAGCACCAAGCATTAGTAGTCTTGCTTCAGCTTTTGCTTCTTCAGAAAGTGGTACGTGAACAGCCATTTGGTCACCATCGAAGTCAGCATTAAATGCAGCACATACAAGTGGATGTAGTCTAATTGCTTTACCGCCAATTAATATTGGTTCAAATGCTTGAATACCAAGTCTATGTAGAGTTGGTGCACGGTTAAGCATTACAGGATGCTCAGTAATAACATCCTCGACTATATCCCAAACACATTCATTTCTAGTTTCAATTAATTTTTTAGCTCCTTTAATATTATGAGCAAGTCCACGTTCTACTAAACCATGAATAACATGTGGTTTAAATAGTTCAAGAGCCATTTCTTTTGGAAGACCACATTGATACATTTTAAGGCTTGGTCCAACTACGATAACTGAACGTCCTGAATAATCAACTCTCTTACCAAGTAAGTTTTGTCTAAAACGACCTTGTTTTCCTTTAAGCATTGAAGATAAACTCTTAAGTGGTCTATTAGAAGATGCTGTTACACTTCTTCCACGTCTACCATTATCAAGTAGTGAATCAACTGCCTCTTGAAGCATTCTCTTTTCATTTTGAACAATGATTGATGGAGCTCCAAGTTCAAGTAATTTTTTAAGACGATTATTACGATTAATAATTCTTCTATAAAGGTCATTTAAATCAGATGTAGCAAATCTACCACCATCTAGTTGAAGCATAGGTCTTAACTCTGGAGGTATAACTGGAATAACATCAAGTACCATCCATTCAGGCTTATTACCAGATTCAATAAATGAATCTAAACAATCAAGTCTTTTAACAAGACGTACTCTTTTTTGTCCAGTTGTATTTTCAAGTTCTTCATGAACTTTTTCAATTTCTTTTTTAAGGTCAACTTGTTTAAGTAGTTCCTTAATAGCTTCAGCACCCATTCCAACTTTGAATGTATTACCATATTTTTCATATAAATTTCTATATTCTTTATCAGAAATAGTTTGTTTATGTTCAAGTGGAGCTGTTCCTGGATCAATTACTACATAACTTACGAAATATAATACTTCTTCCAAATCTCTTGGAGACATATCTAGTACAAGGCCCATTTTAGATGGAACGCCTTTAAAGAACCAGATGTGAGAGCAAGGTGCAGCAAGTTCAATGTGTCCCATTCTTTCTCTTCTTACTTTAGAAAGAGTAACCTCTACACCACATCTATCACATATAATATTTTTATATCTAAGTCTTTTGTATTTTCCACAGCTACATTCAAAATCTTTTGTAGGTCCGAAAATCTTTTCACAGAATAATCCGTCTCTTTCTGGTTTTAATGTACGATAGTTAATTGTTTCAGGTTTTTTAACTTCGCCATAAGACCAAGAACGAATCTTTTCAGGGGATGCTATGGAAACCTTAATTCCCTTAAAGTTACTAACATCTATCATTATTCTTCACCTTCCCCTTCCATATCATCTATATCATCTGGAAATTCCAAATCATCAAGTGATGGTTCTTCATCTTCATCATCAAAGTCATCTTCCTCTTCATCAAGTGGTTTACTTGGTTCAGGAAGTACTTCTTCATCAGTAGATAAATCAATTTCATCAATTCTTAAATTATCATTAGATTCATCATCTTTTTCTTCAATATCTTTAAATTCTAATAATTCATCATCATTTGTAAGAACTTGTACATCTAAGCATAATGCTTGGAATTCTTTAACAAGTACTCTAAAGCTTTCTGGAACACCTGCTTGATTAACAAGTTTACCTTTTACTAAAGCTTCATATACTTTAACACGTCCTACAATATCATCGGCTTTAACAGTTAAGATTTCTTGAAGTACATGAGCAGCACCATAAGCATAAAGTGCCCAAACTTCCATTTCTCCAAATCTTTGTCCACCAAATTGTGCTTTACCACCTAATGGTTGTTGTGTAATAACACTATATGGTCCTGTTGCTCTCGCATGAAGTTTATCATCAACCATATGATGAAGTTTTATCATATACATAACACCAACAGCAATTTTATTGTCAAACGGTTCACCTGTACGTCCATCATATAAAGTCATCTTACCATCAGGACTCATCTTAGCATCTTTCATTTGCTCAGATACATCTTCCCAAGTAGCAGAATCAAATACTGGAGTAGCATAATGTCTACCTAAAATCTTACCAGCCATTCCTAAATGAAGTTCTAGAATTTGACCAACGTTCATACGAGAAGGAACACCAAGTGGGTTAAGCATTATATCTACTGGACGACCATCTGGCATAAATGGCATATCTTCCTCAGGTACTACTAAAGAAATAACACCTTTATTACCATGTCTTCCTGACATTTTATCTCCAACTTGAATTTTTCTCTTTTGAACTATATAAACTCTTATAACCTTTTGAACACCAGCCGCAAGTTCATCTGAATTTTCTTTTGTATAAATTTGTACATCATGAACAATACCATCAGCACCATGATCTACTCTAAGTGAAGTATCTCTAACTTCTCTTGTTTTTTCACCAAAGATTGCATGAAGTAGTTTTTCTTCAGAAGTAAGTTCTTGCATTCCTTTTGGAGTTACTTTACCAACAAGAATATCACCTTCTCTAACTTCTGTACCTATTCTTACAATACCATCAGCATCAAGATTTTTACGAGCATCTTCAGAAACATTTGGTATATCACGAGTAATTTCTTCAGGTCCTAGTTTTGTATCACGACACTCAATATCATAGTGAGAAATATGAAGTGAAGTATATGCATCATCTTTAACAAGTCTTTCATTTAAGATTACGGCATCTTCATAGTTATAACCCTCAAATGTCATGAAAGCAACTGTCATATTCTTACCTAATGCAAGTTCTCCTTTATCACAAGAAGGACCATCTGCAATAACTTGTCCAGCATGAACTTTATCGCCTGCTTTAACAATTGGTCTATGGTTTACACATGTTGATGCATTACTTCTTTCAAATGTAGAAAGATAATAAGTATCACATGATTTACCATTATTTATAACAATTTTTTTACTATCAGCATAATCAACTACACCAGCAGTTTTAGAAAGTACACAACTTCCTGATGATGATGCAGCAATATATTCAACACCAGTACCAACTATTGGAGCTTCACTTGTAAGAAGTGGAACTGCTTGTCTTTGCATGTTAGCACCCATAAGTGTTCTTTTTGCATCATCGAATTCCAAGAACGGAATACAGCTTGTAGTTACGGCAACAACTTGACTTGGAGCAACGTCTACATAATCAACTTCTTCACGTTTAACAATTACGTTATCACCATTAACACGTACAAGAACTTCATCATCAATAATTCTATTATCTTTATCAAGTTTTACAGTTGCTTGTGAAATATAATAATCAGTTTCTTCATCTGCAGTCATATAAATTATATCTTTATCAACAACGCCATTATTTACTTTATGGTAAGGAGTTGTAATAAATCCATATTCATTAACTTTAGCATAACCAGCAAGTGATGTAATAAGACCTATATTTTGTCCCTCTGGTGATTCAATTGGACATATTCTTCCATAGTGAGATGAGTTAACATCTCTTACTTCCATACCAGCTCTTTCTCTTGAAAGTCCTCCAGGTCCTAAAGAAGAAAGTCTTCTCTTATCTGTAAGTTCAGCAATTGGGTTAACTTGATCCATAAACTTAGAAAGTTGTGATGAACCAAAGAACTCTTTTAATACTGCAGTTACAGGTCTAATATTAATTAATGTTTTTGGTGTAACATTTTCAAGTTCTTGAGTAGTCATTCTTTCACGAATAACTCTTTCCATACGAGCCATACCAACTCTAAATTGATTTTCTACTAGCTCTCCTACTTGTCTTACACGTCTATTTCCTAAATGATCGATTTCATCTTCATTACCAATATTATAATGTAAATCAATATAATATGATAAAGATGCATAAACATCAGGAATAGTAAGTCTTTTTTCAGTTACACTACTATCAGTTCCAATTAAAGTAAGAACTTTTTTACCATCAATCTTATCATAAACTTTTAAAGTTTGAATCATTTTAAAATCATCAAGTTCTTCATTAATTGTAGCTTCTTTTAAATTTAATCCACCAGCAAAAGCAACTTTTAATTTTTCAAGAATATCTTTAGTGATAACATCACCTTTTTTAGCAATTTCTTCACCATTAAATTTAATGTTTTCAGCTAAAGTACATCCAAGTATTCTTTCACAAATAAACATTTTTTTGTTAAATTTGTATCTTCCTACTTTTGCTAAATCATAACGGAATCTATCAAAGAATCTAGTGATTAATTGGTTTTTAGCACTATCAATAGTCGCAGGTTCTCCTGGACGTAGTTTTTCATAAATTTCAAGTAGTGCTTCATCAGTATTATTTGTAATATCTTTTTCTAAAGTATTTTTTACAAATTCATTATCACCAAATAATTCAATGATTTCTTCATCAGTGGAAAGTCCAAGTGCACGTAAGAATGTTGTAACAGCTACTTTTCTAGTACGATCTATTCTTACATAGATTACACCTTTAGCATCTGTTTCATATTCAAGCCATGTACCTTTATTAGGGATTATTTCTCCACTAACAATTCTTCTACCATTTTTATCTATTTCTCTTTTGAAATAAATAGATGGAGAACGAACAAGTTGAGATACAATTACTCTTTCTGCACCATTTATGATAAATGTACCAGCATCTGTCATAAGTGGTAAATCACCTAAGAATATCTCTTGTTCTTTTACTTCACCAGTTTCATGAATGTAAAGTCTTGCCTGCACTTTAAGTGGTGCAGCATAGTTAACCATTCTCTCTTTTGCTTCCTTAATTGAATATCTTGGTTCATCTAAAGAATAGTCAGTAAATTCAAGTGAAATATTTCCAGTAAAACTTTCAACTGGAAAAAGATCCTCAAATACTTCTTTGATTCCATTTTCAATGAAATTTTGATAACTTTTCTTTTGGATTTCCAAAAGGTCTGCAAGTTCAAGAGTGTTACTTGATTTTGCGAAATTAATTCTTTCGCGATAGTCTCCGAATTTTTGTTTTTTATAAGCCACGATCTCACCCCATAATCTTATTTTTTTTGGACTATTTTTATGTTAAAAATAAACACGTCAACATTAAATAATTTTAGCAAAGAATAAAGTATTTTGTCAAGACATTTTACAGCAAAAAATGTAAAATCCTTTATCTTTTTCTTTTATTTCAACATTGTAATGTTCATTTAACAGTTTTTGTATAGATTTAGCGCCTTGGTCCTTACGCATTACAAACCAAAGTCTTCCACCATCATTTAGATGTATTTTAGCATTAATAAGAAACTCTAATATAACTTTTTTACCAGCTTTTATCGGTGGATTTGTAATAATTACATCATATTTATCTAAAATATTTTCATACACATTACTTTCAATTACTTTAGCATTAACTTTATTTGCAGCAATATTTCTTTCACACAAATGTAATGCTCTTTTGTTAACATCACACATAGTTATATTTTTACCAGTTATCTTAGCAAGTGATATTCCTATTAGTCCATAACCACAACCTAAGTCTAAGATATTTTCATAATCAGATTCATTTTTTAAAAATGTTTCTATTAAAAGTCTACTTCCATAATCTAAATGATTTTTACTAAATACTCCGTTATCACTAAAAAAATCAATAGTTATGTTTTTATAATTATAACTAAGTGTCCTAATTTCACTTTTTAAATTTTGATTATTTGTAAAATAATGATCCATTTATTTCCCTTTTCTTTTAAAACTAATTTTATTATACAAAAAAAGGCACACTAAATCAAGTAGCAAGTGCCCTATTTTTACTATATAAAGTTTTTAATAAACTCCATAATTAAACTAAAACATGTTAAAAATAATATTATATATAAAAGTTCTTTTCTTTCAGATGAACTTTCCATTAAACTAACCCCCCTTAGTTATTAACATTCTATCATATTTTTATAAAAATGTCAAATTAGTGTAAAGTTATCTAGATAAATCATCTATTTTTTCTAATACAATATTTTCATAGTAGTCTAGCATTTTGCTTGAATGTTCTTCTTTAAGATGGAGAATATAATCAAATATATTTGTAAGTTCTGTTCTTTCTAAACTATGTAAATAACATTTTAATTTATAGGTATCCTCTAAGTTTGTAAAACAGCAATTAGGATTTTGATTATCACTAGCATCTTTCCATTTAGAAATAATCTTTTTACATTCTTCTACATTAAGAGGATTAAAATAATCATCATAAATTTCAGGTACATAATCCATTTGCATATTATGGCTTAAAATATAACATTCAACTTCATAACTATGGTAAGCATAATAAATTAAGTTATGAATACATTTTTTTCTTAATAAATCATAAAATTTAGAATTATTTGACTTAATACCTAATTCGTCATTTAAAATTATCTTACTAGCATAGCACATTGCATTATATTTATAAGTTTGATTATATTGAAAATATCTATCTAGTTCTTCTTGAGTAAAAGCAAAATCAGGAATAATTCGCGAAAGTTTTTCAAAGTCTTCCTCTTCATCAGAAAAATCATATTCTAATGGTTTTTCAAATTTAGCCATATAGGTTTGCACTATCTTTTCACTAGCTCTATATGTTTCATCATCAACTTCATCCATTGTAAATATAATATCTGCAAGATCAACATAATATTCAAGTTCTTCCTTTGTCATTTTATCTAGCATGCTCGTTTCAATTTTAATAAGTTCAAGAATATTTTTGCAAGATACTTTGGATTGTTCAAAATCATTATTTATTAAATCCATACATAGTTTTTTATATGCTTCGCCAATCTTTTTATCATGTGCAATTAATAATTCAAAACTATTACTATTTTTCATAAAACCACCCGCCGTATATACTATCATATTTTAAGCGTAATGGCAAATCATTGTAAAGTTATTTTTAAAATCTGATTTTTAATGAACTAATATATAAATAAGAGTTATTAAAGAGCATATTAAAGAGACTAAATAAAATAGTTTTATAATATCTGTTTCTTTAAAACCTAGCATCTCAAAATGATGATGAAGTGGACTTTTTAAAAATATTTTTTTATTAAAATATCTTATAGAAATAATTTGAATAAAACTTGAAAGAGTTTCAATAATAAAAACTAAACCAATTATAACAAGGGAAAGTTCACATTTAAGCAAAATAGATACCGATGCAAGTGTGGCTCCTAAAGAAAGAGAACCCAAATCACCCATAAATATTTTGGCAGGATAAAAATTAAAAAACAAAAAACCGATTAAAGCGCCTGCCAAAGTAAAACAAAAAATACCTATTTCTTCATAACCCAAAATAAATGGGCTATTAAAGGCAATTATTCCATAAGAAATAAATGATATCGTGCATAATCCGGCAGCAAGGCCATCAAGACCATCTGTTATATTAACTGCATTAGAACTACCAACGAGCATAAATAGAATTAAAAGACCATATAAATATTTTAAATCTATTGAAAATAAATAAAAATTAAGAACTGTATTATTTCCTGAAATTAAAAATAAAACAAAGAAAAATATTCCAATAATAACTTGAATAAAAAATTTTAAAATTATTGATAGTCCTTTATTATTATGAAATCTTATTTTAAGAAGATCATCAATAAATCCAAGAAATGCATACAAAATAAATACGCATAATATTATAAATAAATTTAAATTAAAATGAATATTCTCATTTAAAAATAAAAAAATAATTATAAATAAAGTACTAATTATGAAAATAACTCCCCCCATCGTGGGAGTCCCCTCTTTTAAAAGATGTCTTTTAGAAATCGTTTTTGATATACTTTGATACATATGACATTTCTTAAAAAATGGTACTATTAAAAAACCTAATACTAATGAAGATAAAAAACCTAATATTAAACATAAAATAGTTTTAGTTAAAATCATATTTTTCCTCATTAAATTATATGAATTTTAAAAGTAAATAGAACACTTCTTAATAAAATTTATTTAAGCATTAACATTATAGTTGAACCCTCCTCTATATAAGTACCTTCTTCAGGTGATTGATAAAATACTTTTTCACCATTACCAGAAAGTTCTATTTTAAATCCTTTTAAAGTTTTTTTAGCATCCTCAAGACTCATTCCTGTAACATCAGGAACATAGGTATATTTTTTATCTAAATAATTATATTCTTTAGGCATTCCCTCTTTTGAGGGCTTTATACCCAAAATATCTATTGCACTTGTAAGAATACTTTTGGCAACTGGAGCAGAGGCAGTACCACCATATTGAGTTACATTTTTAGCGCCATCAATTGCAACATATATAACAATTTTAGGATTATCCGCGGGCATAAAACCAACAAAAGATAAAATATAACTTGAGGATGAATATTTTCCATCAACAACTTTTTGAGCAGTACCTGTTTTACCACCAACACGATAATTTTCAATATATGCATTTCTTCCTGTACCATTAGCAACAACACTCTCTAAAGTAAATCTAACAAGGGAGGAAGTATCCTTACTAATAACTTTTTTTACTAAGACTTTTTCATTATAATCAAGAAGTGCACCACTTTCATTCATTAAACTTTTAACTATGTAAGGTTTATATAAATTTCCTCCATTTACGACTGCACTAACTGCGGTTATTTGTTGCAACGGAGTCACACTTATTCCTTGTCCAAATGCTGTTGTTGCAGTTTCCACCGGGCCCATTTTATTTATATTAAAAAGTATTCCATTACTTTCACCATTTAAATCTATTCCTGTTTTTTTGCCAAAACCAAAACTTTTTATATAACTCATAAGTTTTTGTGTACCAAGTTTTTGACCCATTGATACAAATCCCGGGTTGCAAGAATTTTCCACTACCTCAAGATAAGTTTGCGTTCCATGACCACCATGTTTCCAACAGTGTAGTGTTGCACCCTCAACATTAATTGAACCACTATCAGTAAAAGTATCTTTGAATAAATCAATAGTTTTTTCCTCAATCGAAGAGGCAAGTGTAATTATTTTAAAAGTTGAACCTGGTTCATAAGTCATCCAAATAGGAAGATTTCTATTAATAGTTTGGGTATCATAATCTTTATAATTATTTGGATCAAATCCTGGTCTTGAACCCATAGCAAGTATTTCTCCACTTTGGGGATCCATTGCAAGTATCAAAGCATGTTCTGGAGTATATTTAGAAACTATTTCATCAAGGGCCCCCTCAACTGCTTTTTGCAAATTTAAATCAATAGTTAAGCCTATAGTTATCCCATCAGTTGGATTTTCATAAACCTGAGCCATTTCAAGACGATTTCCTTTACCATCCGAAAAATATTTAATAGAGCCATCTTCACCTTTTAAATATTCATCATAAATAAGTTCAAGCCCACTTAAACCTTGATTATCTATACCAACATAACCTAAAGTATGCGATAAAAGTTCTTTATATGGATAATACCTTTTACTTTCCTTTAAAAGATAAACTCCATCATAATTTAAAGCATTTATTTTATCTGAGGTTTCATAAGAAAGTCTTCTTCCCTCGGGATGTACTCTTTCAATTGAGGTTTTCTTACTTACATGAGCAAGCATATCTTCATAAGAAGTACCCAAAATATCAGATAAATCTTTAGCTACTTTTTCTTTATCTTTAATTTGTCTTGGCACTAATACAAGTGAAGTTGTTGTAATATTATCTGCAAGAACTAAACCATTTCTATCTACTATTTTACCCCTATCAGCTTTAATAGGAAGATTTCTTGAATATAAATCATCTGATAAACTTTTTAGTTTATTATAACTTATTACCTCAATATAAAATACTTTTATTATTACACATAAAAGAACTATAAATACAAATAAAAAAATATATCTAATACGTGTATGAATTAGTTTATAAAACATATCATCACCTATTTAAATATATTTATTTTTATGCAGAATATTAATCAAAATATGCTTCAAAATTTGGATTATTGTTTGCCTTAAAACATAGTTTAATTTGCTCTAAAGAAGTTTTTTCATTAGCTAGATTTTTAGGAATATCATCTAAAGAAAAATAATTAGTTTCTATTGTTTCATTATTTTTCTTAAATGAGCCTCCTACTACTTTACATAGTACAAAGACTTTACATATTCCATAAGCATAAATTGGTGTATTATGTTTATTTCTATCTTGAACTGCTATTAACTTTATTGCATCAACATCAAGTCCAGTTTCCTCATTTACTTCTTTAATTGTATTTGATTTTATGCTTTCTAAAGTATCACACCAACCACCAGGAAGAGCCCAAGTATCATTATTTTCGTGTACAAGTAGTATTTTATTATCTTTAAAAATAGCGGCTCTTGTATCTATTTTTGGCGTTTGATAACCTTGTTCACTGCCAAATAAATCTTTGATTTTTTCAAAGGGTAAATCAGTTTTATATTTCATAAGTTGACAAGCAATATCTCTTATTTCTTCATATCTTTCTTTATCAAATTCATTATTCACATAAGCAAGACCATTTTGACTAAGTGCCTGAAGTCTTACAATTAATTTTAAATATTCATCCATAATAGTCCTTTCTTAAAAAAGTACCCTAATAACTTAAAGGTACTTTACTATTTTCATAATTTTCTTCATTAACCTTATCTTCCATAAGATCTAAATACACTCTATAATACTCTATATATTTTTGATTTAAATAATCAATTATTTCTTTACCATTTTTAAATGAAAAGTAGTCTAGTTCTTCAAAAGTATAGTTACTATCAAGTGATAAAATATCTTTTTTAATTTTATCTATTTCACTTAAGATTAAATTTATATAACCATTAGAATTCATTTCTATTTTATTATTCATTTCATTTAAAGCATAATCTTTTATTTGCTCCATTACATCTATTTTAGATACATTACCACTTACCTTTGTAAGAATTGGTACTAAAAACATTCTAAATTTTTTAATAAAATCATTTACACTTTTGTAATCAACATCATTTTTATTAGATAAATAATTAGTAATAGATTGTTTTTCATTTTCTAAATAAGTAATAATTTCTTCTTTAGTTTGCTCATCTTTACTATATTTTAATATAGTATTTAAGGTATCTAAATCATTTAAAATTTCATAATCTATTTTAACTTCTTCATTATTTAGTTTTTTAATCATATTAGAAATTAAATCTAATATATCATAATAATCCATATTTTTTTCAAAATTATGATATAAAGTATCTCTTAAATTTTCTAGTTTAATAACAGCACTTGTATATACTCCATTATTTGTAGATAAAGATAAGCCAGTTTCTTTTTTACAAAGTCCATTATTATATTCAATAACAATTGTATCAACATTTTTACGAACGCTTTCTTTATCAAGACCTATATAGTCAATACTTAATATTTCTCTAGCAAGATCAAGTATATGCTCAGCTTCTTTAGAAAGTTTTGGTTTTTCCTCATTAGTTTTAGAGTCCTCAAACAGTTTAGTATTATCTTCCTTAATATCAGTAAAACTATATTTGATGTTAGCATTTCCAAAAATATTTGTAATTTTTTCTTTATTTATACTTGGTCCAACTAGCTTAATACTCTTTAATCCTATTTTAGAAAATAATGTTTGGGCATTAATATCATAATCTTTTTGTTCAAAAAAATAAGGTTTATAAAGAATATGCTTATATGTAAAATCTATTCCATTTCTCTTTTCAACAGCTTTAGCAAATAAGTTTATAAATCTTTGTATATCATGCAAAAAAGCTATAAGTTCTTTTTCATTTTTATAATTAATAGTTAAATTAGAACCTTTTAAACAATTTCGAGCTAAATGTTTGCCACATAAATAAAGGCTTGTAAAAATATCCAAATCACATTGCATAGATACATTTTCAATCGGACTACCAACAAATAAAAATCTATCAAGAACTTTAAAATTATTACCATCAATATTCAAATTTTTAATTTTAGCATTAACACCTAAAGAGGAAAAATTAAATGCATCAGCAAAAACTATTTTTTCGTCTCCCTTTATATTAATATTGAATACTGGATTAGTTATAAAACTATTTTCAGTTAATTCACTTAACATATTTGTAGCTATTCTTTTTATACTTTCATCGATGTTAATATTGTATTCCCTCTCATCATGAAAATAAAGTTTTCCATCATTACTTACCTCAAAATTTGAATCAAAAGGAAAATAAATTCGTTGTAATTCATCTAAATACTTTTGATTAACTAAATCTACTGGTTCTGTTAATCTAGTTATTTTATCTTGAAGGACATCCTTTAATAAATATTCATTAAGAAAGTTGTAACCATATTTTTCAAAAGCTCTATCATTCATTTCTATAGAAAAACCTGCAATTATGTCTTTACAAACTAAACAATGTGATACCTTATCATAAAGCCAATTAAGTGGCGTTACTTTAACATATAACCCATTTTCTTTAATATAAACATAATCTTCACCATCTAAAGTAAATGAATCACACTCTATTATTTTATCTCCTATTGGTATATGATACTTTTTATCATTAAACTTATTTTCTTTATATGCATTACTTAATTTTGAAATTAACATTTCATCTTTAATTATAGTTGTTGGGTAACTACCTAATATAATTTCATTTTCTTTAATAGAGATACCATTTTTTTCTATGAAGCTTTCCATATTATTTGTATTAATAACTGGTCTTATTCCATAATATTCTTTAATACCATTTATATACGCTTTATCCCAATGAGATAAATATTGTTTTTCGTATAATGGTTCACTAGCAATTAAATATGAATAATTACCATATAAATACTTAACAAAATCAGTTGGAGTTGCATTAGTTCCCTTTTTTCTTAAAATATTTAACATCGAAGGAATCTGCACATCTATTTTGCTTAAAAATGTCATATATACTCTATCCATATCTTGCACCCTTTTCTATAATAATTATATTAAAAAAGTAGTTACTTTGCAAGCAACTACTTAATATATTTTAGGTATTAAATTTTTCTTATAAACATTTTGTTTTTGTTTTTCATCATAAAGTCTTAAATAAATTCCATAATATTTTATAAATAAACTATCTAAATAATCAATTATTTCATTTCCTGTATTAAAGGATGAAAAATCTATTTCTTCGAAAGTATAACTATTATCAAGTTTAAGTATATCCTCTTTAACTTTATTTATTTCAGTTAATATAACCCTTATATAATTATTTTTATTTTCTAAAGATTTATTATTCATTTCATTTATAGCATAATTTTTAATTTGCTCCATTACATCTATTTTTGATACATTGCCACTTACTTTTGCAAGTATAGGTACTAAAAACAATCTAAATTTTTTAACAAATTCATTAATATTATTATAATCAATTTCTTTCTTATTACATAAATAATCAGTTATAGACTTTCTTTCACTTTCTAAATAAGTAATAATTTCTATTTTAGTTTGATTATCTTCACTATATTTTAAAATAATATTTAATGTGTTAATATCATTTAGAATTTCATAATTTAATTCTACTTCTTCATCATTAAGTTTTTTAATCATATTTTCTATTAAATCTAATATATCATAATAATCAACATTTTTTTCAAAATTATGGTATAAAGTATCTCTTAAGTTTTCTAGTTTAATAACTGTATTTGTATACAAAGCACTATTCGTAGATAATGACAAACCTTTTGTTTCTTTAGAATAAAGGTTATTATATTCATCAATTATTTCATCTACTTTTTCACGAGCACTTTCTTTATTAATTCCAATGTAATCAATACTTATTATTTCTTTAGCTAAATCTAAAATATGGGTTGCTTCTTTAGAAAGTGATGAATCATTAGGTATTTCTTTTAAAGTTTTATCCTCAAAAGTATAAAAAATATTTTCATCATTTCCAATTATCTTTTCAACTTTTTCTTTATTTATTTCAGGACCATTTAAAGTAAGAGTTGCAAGTCCTATCTGTTTAAATAAATTATTATCATAAAAATTATAATCTTCCTCTTTCAAAGAAACACATTCATATACTACTTTTTTATAATCAAAATAAATTTGTTTATCTTTTAAAGCATTCTTTTTAAGCACATTAACTAATTTTTTTATATCAATAAGAAAAGCATATACTTCTGTTTCTGATGTATAATTGATAGTTAAATTAGAACCCTTTAATATATTATGACCTATAACATCACCAGATAAATATAGTGTAGCAAATTGATTTAGATCACATCTTATATTTGCATTATCTATATAACTGCCAGCACAAATAACTGGATGATTAACCACTAAATTATTAACATCAATAACTATGTTAGAAATTCTAGCATTTATTCCAAGTGAAACAAAATCAAGTGCATGAGAATAAGCTATTTTATTATTGCCTTTAATAGTTATATTAAAAATAGGATTATGTTTATAACTATTTTTAAAAGTGTATTCTAAAGCATTAAAACTAGTTAAGTCTTTTTTTTCATCGATATTTATATTATATTCATTTTCATCGTGTGAATATAGTTTTCCTTCGTTATCCATATCAATATCATAATCGTATGGTAAATACATTTCACTTGAGTCTTTTTCCACGATTAAATTAACAGGTTTAGTTAAACTTATTACATTATTTTTAAAAATATCTCTAATTAAGTACTCATTTAAAAAATTATAACCATATTTTTGAAAATCATTAATTCCAATACTTGTGTAAAATGCACAAATGACATCTTTAGAAATTAAAGAGTTTGATGCTTCATCATAGTACCAAACAAGCGGATTAATTTTAACAAATATATCTTTACCCTTTATATAAATATAATCTTCATCATTAAATGTAACAGTTTGGCATGATGTAATATCCTCTCCAATTGGAACGTTATATACTTTATCATTAAACCCGAGTTTTTTTAATGATTTAATAAGAGTATCATCAGCAACTATTTTTGTAGGATAACTTCCTAAAACTACTTCATCATTACTAATTAACGTTGCATTTTGCCTTATAAGTTCGCTCATTAAACCATCGGTTTTTAAAATGGTTCTAATACCATAATAATTTTTTAGGTTATAGGGTTTTATGTTACCAATACTTTGTTTTCTACTTATTTGTTCATAAGTAGTTGAGTATGAATTATTTTCGCCATATAAAAATTTAGTAAATTCTGTTTGAGATGAAGCAATTCCCTTTTCTCTAAAAACATTTAATTTATTAGGCATTTCTATTTCCGGCTCAGATATAAATGTTAAATATACTCCATTATTTACGCTCTTTTCTTCCATAATAATCCTTTCTTATTTTAAAACTCTTTTTCTTACTAAAGGTTTAGATAAATCTTCAGAATTATTTAAAGTATAAGTATTATCTTTCTTAAGTTCATTTTCTAATTCATTTAATTTAGATAATGCTTTATTAAGTTCTTCTTCATAAGTTTTAATATAACTACTATCTTGAATAACATTTTGTTTAAGACTTAAATAATTTTCTTTTATTTTTTTATATTCTTTTGAATTCTTTACTAATTTATCTAATGTACCAGCATATAAGGTTGAAGTTAATAAACCAGGTAAAATATTTCCCGTAGCTAAAGCATATGTTACTAATATAAAAAACATTGTATTGATAATAAAAAGTATAATAATTTCTATTAATGAAAATATCTTTGAGAACTTTGCACTTTTTAATTTTTGTTCATCCTTAATAAGTTTTTCATAATAATATTCAAGCATATTATTTGCTCTTTTAATTTGATTTTCTAATTCTCTACTCATTTTAATAACCTCATTTTGTAACTTTCTTTCTTCAATTTACTTGTATTATTAAATTTAATCTTATAATATAATCCATAAATCTCCATTAAAATACTATCAACATATTTAATAATTTCATTACTTTCCATATTGCTATAATCAATATTAATTTTATCAATAATGTTATGTACTTCGAGATTTGTCGGATTAATATCAAATATTTCGTTTTTAATTTTATCTATTTCTAATAAAACAATAGATAAATAGTTTTTAATTGGTTCTTTATAATTAATTTTCATTTGCATATTTGTATAATCTCTAATTACATCAAGGATTTCTTCCCTATTTAAATAATTTCTTATGCTAAGTAAAGTTACATTCAAATATGTTCTAATATTTAAAATGAATTTATCCATATCTTCATAAGGTCTATTTTCACCAGTAAGAAGATAACTCTCTAATTTATGTTTTTCATTTTCTAAATAACTTTTTAAATCATTAGTTATTTTTTCATTAGTAAAAGGAAGAATGTTATTAGATAAAAGGTAAAAATCTTTCTCTAAAGAGGTATTTATAATTACTTCTTCACCATTTAAAATACTTAATAAAATATTAACTTCATCAAGCATATCAAAAACATCTATATTTTTTTCAAATTTTTGATAAAGACTCTCTTTTAACAAATTTAATTTTACTAAAAGTTCTGTATAAAGTCCTTCCTCACTCTGTAGGGACAATCCCTCTTTTAAATTTGATAAATCTTTATTATATTTAATTAATATTTCATTAATTTTATTTTTAACATCATTTTTATCAAGTCCAAAATAATCAATAGATAATATTTCATCGATTATATCATCTGCGATTAAAGTTGTTTTATTTACTTTTTGTTTTTCTTCAGTATGTTCTTGTCCTTTAGTTACATCTAACTTTTCAATTACAAAATGCACATTATCATTTTTAAGCATTCTTTTTATTTTATTTTGTACTCCATGGGAAAGCTCAGAACCATATAATGTAATATCAATATCAGATAGTGATACCTTTTTTTTAAATTCATATAAAGGGTATTCCCAAATTTCATTATCAAACTTAAATTCTATACCTGGAACATATTTATCAAATGATTCATCAAATATAAACTTTCTACTTTTTTTACTATCCAACTTTTTATCTAACAATATAAAATAATGTAAAAAGTCCAAAAGTTCTTTTTCATTTTTATAAATCAATGTTAATTTGCTATTTTTATCAAATACGTATACAAATTCTGAATATCCAATATTAATAATACTTTTCATTAATTCTATATTACATGGTATTTGTAAAAAATTAATTGGTTTATTTGTAATTAATGAACGCAGTTTCATTTTTCCATTAAAGTTTTTATCAAAAATAATTGAATTGATCTGACCATTATAAACAGTCATTATACTTTGCAAATTTTCAACTGTACTTGGAAAATAAATATCATATAAAATATTTTCTTTAGCAGGCAATTTTTTAGATGGACAATTTATCACTTTTACATTTTCAGGAATATCTATTTTTATTAAAGTCTTTGGCTTTTCTAAAACTATTTTTCCACTTTTATAGCTAATGTCAATTTGTCTTTTGTAATTAGGAAGTTCAATTTCATCAAGGGTTTCATTAAAAATTTTGTATATTGCTTCATATGAATTTATTCTATCTACATCTTTCACGTCAAAAATTTTAGGTAAAATCGTATCATTTAAATATTCATTCATTAAAGAAATATCAAAAAATCTTTTCTTTAGCAAACTTATAACAGTACTTCTTGTGTAAGATGTATTAAGACAAGTAAAATATTTACCATTATTACACGTCCACTCTAAAGGAACTAAACTATAAAAGTCTTTACCATCAAAAATAATGTCATCAGGCAAGTCATGAACTTCATATTTTTCTTCATTAGTTGGTTCTGTTTTTTTATTCTTTTTAGTGTTAATTGTATCTACTTTAGGTATTAAAGAAATGTGTTCGTACTTTAATTTATCTATTAAGTTTTTATCTTTGATTAACCTTTTTTCAACTCCAAAAATATATTTATTATTATTAAATTTTAAAGTACTTTTAAATTTATCTAGGTTACCTTCAATATACATTGTAAGAAGCCCATTTTCATCAAAATCTAAATATAATTTATCCATATATCCCCCTTTTGGTAAGAAATATTCTACCACACAATAAAGAAAATAGAAAGTCTATAATTTTATCTTATAGCTTTCCATTTTCAAATCTAAATCACGTTCATATTTAACATTTAAATAAAATCTATATAATTTATTAAATATATTAGTTAAATGGGCAATTATTTCCATACTTTCTAGTGCTTGATAATTAATATTTAGCATATTTAAAATGTCATCAATTTCAGCAGTTTTGTCAATACTTAAAATCTCTTTTTTAGTTTTATCTATCTCCTGCAATAAAATTGATAAATAATTTTTAATTGGTTCTTTATAATTAATTTGCATTTGCATATTTGTATAATCTTTAATTACTTCGAGGATCTCTTCTTTATTTAAATAGTTTCTTATACTAAGTAGTGTTATATTCAAGTATGTTCTTATGTTTAAAATAAATTTATCCATATCATCATAAGGTTTATTTTCTTCAGTAAGAAGATAATTTTCTAATTTTTGTTTTTCACTTTCTAAGTAATTTCTTAAATCATCAGTTACTTTTTTTTCGACAAACGGAAGTATATTTTTTGATAGTAAATAAAAATCGCTTTCTAAAGAATTATTTATAATTACTTCTTCACCATTTAAAATGCTTATTAAAATATTTTCTTCATCAAGCATATCATAAACCACAAGATTTTTTTCAAATTTTTGATAAAGGCTATCCTTTAACTCGTTAAGTTTTAATAAAAGATTTGTATATAATCCCTCATTACTATGTAAAGTTAAACCTTTATTTGAAACTTTTAAATTATCTAAATCTTCATTATATTTGTCAATAATTGCTTTAAGCTGTCCATTTACTTTTTCTTTATCAAGGCCAAAATAATTGATAGACTTTATCTCTTCAATTACATCATCCGCAATCAAAGTAATTTTATTTACTTCTTGATTCTGATCTTTAGTTTTCTCTAATTCATCAATTACAAAATGTACTTTATCATTTTTAATCATCTTTTTTATTTTATTTTGAACTTTTTTAGAAAGTTCAGTACCACATAACATAATGTCAATATCAGATAATGATGCATTTTTTTTAAAAAAATATAAAGGAATTTTATAAACTTCATTATCAAACTTAAAATTAACTCCAGCTTCAAGTTCTCCTCTAGAATTTTTTAATAATGACCGAATATTTTTACTATCTAATTTTCTATCTAATCTGATAAAATAGTTTAGAAAATTTAAAAGTTCATTTTCATCTTTATAGGTTATTGTTAATTTGCTATTTTTACCAAATATATATGTAAAACCATCATAACTAAAATTAATAATACTTTTCATTAGCTCTATGTTACAAGGAATTTTTAAATTATTAACCGAGTCAGAAGAAACAAAAGCATGTTTAGCAACATGCCCATTAAAATCTTTATCAAAAATAAGTGAGTTTATTTTATTTGAATAAAAATTATATAAATAATCAACTTGTTTTACACTATTAGGAATATATATATCATACAAAAAACCATTTCTTGTATATTTAGAGATCCATTCGCAATCTACCTGTGAAGCAGTTTTTGGAATATTTATTTTTATTAAAGTAGTAGGCCTTTCTAAAATAATTTTACCATTCTCGTATTTTATATCCATTTTTCTAGCGTATGCAGGAAATTCAATTCTATCAAGAATTCCATTAACAACATTACATTTTGCTTCATAAGAATCAATTCTATCAACGGTTTTTACTTCAAAAATTATAGGTAATATTGTATCATTTAAATACACATTTGGTAAAGCATCATTTAAATAATCACTATCATACATACTCATAACTGTACTTCTTGTGTAAGATGTATTAAGACAAGTAAAATATTTGCCATTATCCTTCCACTCTAAAGGAACTAAACTATAAAAGTCTTTAACATCAAAAATAATGTCATTAGGTAAGTCATGAACTTCATATTTTTCTCCATTAATTGGTTCTGTTTTTTTATTCTTTGTAGTATTAATTGTATCTACTTTAGGTATTAAAGAAACGCGTTCGTACTTTAATTTATCTATTAAGTTTTTATCTTTGATTAACCTTTTTTCAACTCCAAAAATATATTTATTATTATTAAATTTTAAAGTACTTTTAAATTTATCTAGGTTACCTTCAATATACATTGTAAGAAGTCCGTTTTCATCAAAATCTAAATATAATTTATCCATATATCCCCCATTTGGTAAGAAATATTCTACCACAGCAAAGATAATTATACAATAATCAATGTAAACATATTTTTTAAAGTAGCAATAAATAGTAAAATGTGATAAGATATTTTTAAGGAAGTGAAAGTGTGAAAAAATTTTTTATAACATTACTTTGTATTGGACTTGTTGTCGGAGGATTTATTGGAGTAAAAAAATATCGTGCAGCTAAAGTTGAGGAAAGAAGAATTGAGGAAGCTAAAAAAGGATGGCATGTAGAAATTCTTACTGATTATATTAATATTAGAGATCAAGCAGATAGATATTCAAACATTCTTGGTCAAGTTAAAAAAGGTGGAATTTATAAAGTAATAAAATATAGTTTAAATGATCCTAACCTATATTGGTATTACGTACAGCTTCCCGAAGGTAAACGTGGATGGATTGCAAATAATACATCAGGAACATATTTAAAAGATTGGAATAATCCCGAAGATGTTGCTACACCAATTATTAAATTTAAGGAAAACGTTTATAAAGTAGTAAGTATTAATGATATTAATTATAATCATTTAGAGCCTTGGGATGATAAAGATGATTATAAAATAACTCATATTGTATACCATGAAGTTGATGCATTAAGGGGTATTGACCAATATTGGATTAAATATACAATAACAGATGCATCAGGAAAATATTCTTCGAAAACACAAAAAATTGAATTTGAAAATAAACCATCTGAAGATGAAGTAACATCATTTGCATATTATGATCCAGATTAAACTTAAGTATTTTGCTTAAGTTTTTTTGTAAAATAAAATAAGAACTAATTCACTAGTTCTTATAATAAATTAAGTTCACTCCTTACTTAATTTTGCAACATTTTTCAAATACATTAACATTATTTTTTCATACCTTGTTGACTAGATTTGTGGCATTTTGTTGACTAGATTTGTGGCATTTTGTTGACTACATTTGTGATAAAAATAAAAAGTCCTTTTCAGAACTTTCTAAATAAATTACTATGTGATCCAGTTTCAACTAGAATAAGTATTAATTTATTGTTATCATATTTATAAATTAATAGCCAATCCGGTTCAATATGACATTCATAACAATCTTTATAATACCTATCATTAATTAATGAATGATTTTTATATCTTAAATCCAATGTTTCACAATTGATAAGCTTATTAATTAACGTGTTAAGTTTAGTTAAATCCTTACCTTGTTTATAAACTTTTTTTATTGCTTTATTAAAAGATTTTGTACTGACAACTTTATACGTCCCATTCTCATAATCAATTATCAAGTATATCTTTCATTAAATCTTCAGCACTGCTATATGCTTTCGAATTAACTTTTCCTTTAATAATTTTGTCAGTCTCTTTTAAAGCTTTTTTAAGTTTATGATTAGGTACTCTATTCTTAACTTCAAAAGGAATTCCATTATGTTTCACAATTTGCTTTAAATAGATATTAATTGCGGTAGTCATATTTAAACCAAGTTCATCTAAAACTTTACTCGCTTCCTTTTTAGTTTCAGCATTAACATTGACATTAAGACTGCTAGTTATAGAGCTCATTTAATCATCTCCTTCCACAAAAAGAATATCATATAATCTTTATATTGTCAACATACTATCATTATCTTTTTATTCAAAAATAAAAAAGCCCTTGTGGGCCTTAAAAGTTTAGCAAACGCAATCTACATAACAATCAGTTAAACATCTAATACAGCATAGACAGCTACAATCCATTGTGAAAAATGAATTCGTAGAAACATAAGGATTTAGTGATGTTTCATCTGGATTAGTTACTAAAACTCTGAAAGTACAACAATTGCCCTCGATTTTCTCTACTCTAAATACAGTTGAGCAAGTATCACTTGTAGTTCCTGCAGCGCAAGCTGTCGCTTCTTTAGCTATTGGCATTGACCAAGGTTGTCCATTTGCACAGCATGTATAAAGCATTACTGGTCTTGTATTACAAATAAGGCAATTTGCTCCACCACCTAGCATAGGTCTATCACATGTATCTAAACAGTTCTCCGGACAAGCATTTTCCTGAAGAACTAATATAACTGATAGTATTTCATTTATGCAGTTTCCGTTTTTATTTGTGCAATTCATAAATAATCACCCTCTCTTTTACTTTCATTATAATTTATGTGAAAAAACAAAAAATGTGATTTACATAATAAAGTTATTTTGATAAAATTATTATTGGAGGAAATATGTTAAATAATATTTATGTACAATATGCTATTATAGCAATAATTATTACCCTTATCGTTTTAGTGGTTTTAAAACTTAGAAAGAAAAACTTTAATATCGAAGCAAATAAACTTATCACATATCTTGGCGGAAAAGACAACATAATAAATGCTGAAGCAAATATGAGTAGATTTAAAGTCATTTTAAAAGATACTAAACTTGTAGATAAGGAAGGTATTCAAAAACTTGGTGCTCAAGGCATCGTTGAAATTGATAATCAATTAAAAATAATATTTGGTAAAGATGCCAAAACTTTAAAAAAATATATTAGTGAAATTGTCTAATATATTTTTTTTATACTTTCTCAATATTTTTAATATCCTTAATTGGAAGTTTTTCACCCTTTAAGGTTAATAAATATGTACTTGTTTTACCTACAATAGTGCATTCTTTAACATCACTTTCAAAATAAACTCGACATCTTGATTTATAAACAAAGTCCTTTGACGAAAATATTTTATTTATTTTACTAACTATACTTTCATTTGAACTTACCCCTGGAATAGACATCTTGCCATAAAAACGATCTTGTGAATTATTTAACTTTTTCTTAATTTCAAATGCCGATACACTTGGTAAATTATCCATTTAAATCACCCACTATAATATATGATATTTTTTAAAATTTAGACAATAATAATAGTATGAAACATATAAAAAGAAATATTTTAATATCTATATTTTTATTAATGATTATAAGTGTAATAAATATTTATAATGCAAAGTACCTAAATAGTTTATATACTTATTACTATATCAAAGATATTATTTGGTATGTTTTAGGATTTATAACTTTCTTTTTTATAACTAAAATTAATACTAAAAAAATATTCAACATAAGTTTTATTTTATATATTATTAATATCATTTTACTTATATTAACTTTAATAATTGGTAAAGAAATAAATGGTTCTAAAGGCTGGCTTAAAATAGGAAGTATATCTATTCAACCAAGTGAATTTATGAAGCTTACTCTTACCATATTTTTAATTAAAGTATCTCTTATCAAAGAAAAAAATAATAAAAATATTTTAAAATTAATTATTATTACTTTTATTCCTTCATTACTAGTATTTTTAGAACCAGATACTGGAGGAGTAATATTTTATATTATAATTTTTATAACAATATTATTTACAAAAAATATAAATAAAAAATATAAAATAATTTTAGGTATAAGTTTATTTCTTATTTTTATATCAGGAATTTATTTAATAAAAAATCCTTTGCTTATTGAAAATATCTTTGGTAATAAAAGTTATCGTATAAAAAGAATATTAAACTACAAACAAAGTTATCAAATGGATATGGCACTTACAAATATTTATAGTACACCTTTTATAAGAAATGGTTTTAATAAAATACTTCTTTATTTACCCGAAGGTATAACTGATTTTATATTAGATTTTACTATTGGTAATTTTGGGTTTATTAGTTTATATATTATTTTGCTTTTATATTTAAACATTATTTTTAATCTATGTAAACTTATTAAAAGTTCTAATGATAAAAAAACTAATTACTTAATAATTAGCTTTATCATTATGTTTTTTATTAATATTGCAATTAATGTTTCTATGAACCTTGGCACTTTTCCAATTATTGGTATAACTCTTCCTTTTCTTTCTTATGGTGGTAGTAGCCTACTTTTTTACTTTATCTTTATAGGTCTTATCTTTTCTTTAGTTAATAAGGATACTTAGGCATATAGTATGAATATGAATAATTTCCTGATGGATAATATGGATTAAATCCCATATTTGGTGCTGCATTTATAATTGGTCTAGGTCTAGTAAGTCCCACGGCTGCTCCTCCGGCAAGGCCACCGAGTAAAAATGGTACAAAAAATTGTCTATCAGAACTAATATATGTTGGATATATTTTTTTATATGGATACATTTAAAACCCATCCTTTCTATAATAAAATATGTAAAAAGTTTAAATTAACAAGTTAAATAGCCTAATTTCCTTTATTTAACATAAAATTTTAATATAATGATTAGAAATTTTCCTCCAAACTATGATCCAAATTTATTTTCAATGGTAGCCGCAATTGCGGGTGCTATTGTTGTCGGAGATTTTGATGATTATGAACTCAATTCTATAGGTAACTGGATAATTTTATTTGGCCAATATTTACTTACATTTGCTGCTCAACAACAACTAATAGAGCAAAGAATCGAAGGACATAATATTAATATAAATTCTAGAAAAGCTAAAATGGGAGGAAGTCCTTATTCAAATGACAAAAGTAATTTAAATCAGCAATATGAAATAGACTATCTTTTAAAGGCAATTAAAATAATCGAAGAAAAGTTAAATGAAATCAATAAAAAAATATAGTAAGTTATACTACATTTTTTCTAATTAAACTTTGATATTTATCATCATATTCAAAAACTTTAGTATTTTCGTACCTTTTATATAGATTAATAATATAATTACCAATATATATTGAGGCAACTGTATATTCACCTAACATATACAAAGTAAATTGTTCAGCAATAAACTCCTCAGGATTTTTAAGTGAGTAACATGAATAATTTTGAAATCTTTTTTTCATCAAAACATCTACATTAGTCATAAAATGCTCGTTATAAGACAAAAATAAAATATTTGAAAGTGTATGACCAACTTCATGAAAGATGACGCCTTTTATATTATAAGCATTAAAAATATTTTTTGATTTTCCTAAATAAATTTTTTGATAAAGTTTTGAGTATGAAAAGAGTTCATTAATTGAAATAGATTCAAAATAAGATTTACCATACGTAAGCCTTTCCTCATAACTTAATTCACCATTTACATATGGATTTAAAATATTTATATTAGGTACTTCATTAGCAAATGCAAGAATTTTAAAATAAAGTTTTAACTTGTATAATGAAGAATAGGATAAATTTCCATCATAATAAAGTTTATATATTTTATTAATATCCTCGAAAGCATTTTCAATTGAACCAACATAATTAATTCTATTCTTTAAATTTGGAAATTTTTTAAAAACATCATTAAAAGCCTCATATACTTCATCCGCTATTCTTACATCAATACCTGTAAAATCAAATATATTATCTACCATAAGAATTACCATTTTCTAAAGTGGCTTTTGTTTCATCACTTAAATATGGATATACGTTTTCAAATAATTTTTGATTAAATGATTTCATAAGGTTAAATACTACTTTACCAGAATAGTCATAATTTTTCCAAACCTTAATTGAATGTTTTGATATGATGGCCAGAGCTAGTTTACTGTCAATTTCTGGAACTTCACATGAAATTTTTGTAATATCTAAATTATTTTTAATCATATTTTTTTCAAATTCTGGATTGCACATCATATATTCAATTACAAACCTTTTATATTCTTTAAGAAGTTCATTATAATAAGTAGGATTTTCCTCTTTGCTTTGATCATTTAAAATTACTTCATATAAATCCTTTAATGTTTTAACAAAAAAACTGTGAACTAACAAATCTTTTGACCCAGTAGCTAAATTATAATTATATGCTATTTTAAAATCTAGTCTATTATAATATAATTCTTCAGTAACCTTTGCATCACTATTGGGAATAACATTACCTAAAAAAGCAATTAAGTCATCTTCATACTTAATCATCGATGCAATACTCTTTAATGATTTTGCAATTTCTTTTTGGTTATTAACCTCAAGTGCATTAAGTAATGTTACATATTCTTCAATAATATCAGAACTATTTAATAATAACTCTCCCTCAGCTAACTTTTGTTTTAAATACTTTCTTTCTTTACCATTTAACATATATACTACCTTCCCTTTCTAATTAATAATGTATCATAAATACTAAAAGCTTTATTTTTGTCATCATTTTTTATAGCACTTTGCATAACTATCTTCCTTTAAAATATCCCTTTGCACAATTATATAATGCATTCAAATAATAATTATCATTGTTACTTTCTACTATGTCTTCTAGATAATTAAGTACTTCATTTTTACTATTTTCATCCATAGACAAAAAGTAATTTTCAAATAACTTTTGATCAAATAAATTTTCAACAATACTTTTTGGATCATAACTTGGATTAATACTTGCAATAAGATTAATAATTTCAAAACAATTTTCTAGTGCAAATGAAGGCTCAAGTGGTGGCAAATCCACATTTATTTTAGTAATGTCAAATCCTAAATTGAGCATTTTTCTTTCAAAATCTGGATTTTGTATCATGCTTTTGATAGAACTTTCTAAATATGCTTGTTTTATTTTTTGATTAAAATTAGAATCCGTTTTGTCTAGTTCAAGTTTGCCTGAAAAAATTATATCATAGATATCTTTTAATGCTTTTATGTGATAACTATATTCCTTAAAATCCTCTTCGTTATTATTTTTTTTACGAAAATACTCATTTTTATAAGACAGTCTCATTTGCCATGTATGCTCATAACCTTCTATCTGATGATCATAGTTTTTGCTATTTAAATAATCTATCATATTATCCTCGTATTCAATTAAACTAATTATCTTTTTTATTGTATTTTCAGCCTCAGTTTGTTTTCCTAATTTCATTGCAAGTAATATATCTTCATAATGAGTTACAATTGCAATACTTACACCATAAAGTGCCATCTGTACTTCTTTATCTTCCATAACTTATACCTCTTTCATTTATAACCTTTTTAAATTCAGAAATTGTAAAATTAACTTTCTTTAATGAATATAAATAGTCTTTTATCTCTAAAAAGTCTTCATAATCTAGACTACTAACTAGATATTCAAATAAATATTTTCTTTTTAAAGTTTTCAAAGTATTATCTTCATCAAAAACTATATCATTTAAACCCTCAGCATATAATATTAAATTCATTGTTTCATTTTTTATGTTTTCTTCATTACAATCTGTATAAACAACATTATTTAAATCAAAATTTGCAGAAAGTAATAATTCCTCCAACTCTGGACATAACATAACATCTGCAAAAAAACACGGATAAAGCTTTTTCTTCATATTTTTGAAAAATTTACTATCAACTTTTTTTAGGTCTAAAGTATCATTTAGTAAAACATTAAATATTTTTTTATATGAATAAGCATACGCATTTGCTCTTGCATAAACTACACTATCTTCTTCTTCATAAAAATAATTTGTATTATAATAATTAATTATAAAAAAATATAATTTATCAAGATAAGCTGGATTATTTTCTTCAATATTATTCAAAGCATAATTATATAGATTCTCTACAGTTTTTTCATCTAATGTAGCAAGTATTTCTTCTTCTCTAGATTTATATTCGTTTATTTTTTTTGATAATTCATATATATTTTTCTTATCATCTTTTTCAATAAAATTAATAAGTAATATAAATAGCTGATACATTTCTTTAGCTATTTTTTTAAGTTCAATTAAATTTTCCATATACTACCTTTCTATTTTTAATACTTTTTCTTTATATAAATCCTGGCTATAAAAATCTTTACATGATTTTTCAAAATAACGGTAAAATAAATCAATGGTTTTACCAATAGTGCTTACTGCTTCATTATAATTTTGATCAACCATATATTTAGCAAAACAATCTGCAATAAATTCGCTTATCGAAGACATTGTATATTTTGGATAATTTTCATCTATTTGCATAAGTTCTTTTATTTTTTCTAATGTAACAATATTTTTTTCAATGCAAAGCATCCTCGATAAAATATGGCCTATTTCATGATAAACACAAGATGTAACATTTGTACAATATGTCAAATTTTTTGTTTTAAATTGCCTAAACATATATCTTAAATCTTCATAAGAATCCTTTTCATTTATACATATTCCTGAAAAAAGTAATCTATTATAATACATTAGAGCATTTAACTTTTCATAATTATTTGTATCATCAACATTAAGATAAGCAGCACAAAATGATGATGTTTTGTATAGGGTTTTTAAATCATAATTTACGGGTCTTTGATTATAAGTTTGAACTGCCATAATATTTCTTTTTTCAAGTACATATGGATAATCACCAATACAATTTATAACATTTTTTAAAAGTGGATATCTTTGGAAACACTCCTCTAAAGCAGAAAAAAATTCAATTCCTATACGATAATCAATTTTAGATAAATTGCAATCTGGTACTCCGAAAATTTCCATAATTAAATCCTTCTTTTTCTTGTTAAATCAATATTTAATTTATTAAGAACATCAATTTTCTTATATTTTAAATCTTCGAGTAAAGTATTTTCTTGTGTAATAGCATTGTCTACTGAAGTAACACTTAAAATATTTGCATAACCAGTTTTTTGAATATTAATTATAGTATTAATTAAATTATTAGCGATAACTTTTTCAATTTGGTTTATAGTTTCAATATCATTTATTTCCATGATTGCACCACCAGATTTAATTACTAAATCTTCATTTACTAAAGAAAAAGTAATTAAAAATTGTCCATTTGCAAAAGTTGTTGTTACATATTTAACAATTGAGTCTTCATCATTAAAGATATAATATTCAAATTCACTAGTCTCACTATTCATCACACTAATTTTATTATCTCCTTTTACAAGGATTAAAACATTACCTTTTATAAATACTCTTTGCATTGAGGCAAGATTTAGCATTCCATCACTGTTTTTAAGTGGATAAATAAGTGCATTTTTTAAATTATAATAATATTTTTCTCTTAAATCTAAGTTTTTCATGTTTATTTTCCCCCTTTTTCGTGAAACCTATGATAACACAAAATAAATAAATAGTCAAATTATTGACATACCTAAAAAATAATCAATAAAAAAATATAGTAATTTATACTACATTTTTAAAAATCGTTATAACATTCTAAAATACTTTTCAAAGTACAGTTAATTCTATTATAAAAATTATAAAATATTCATAAATATTAATTATATTATCTTGCAATAACAAAATCTTGTTCAACATCATTATTTAAATATGAAGATAAATTCTTAAATAATAACTCATTAAATAGACTTATTAAATATTTTTGTTCTTCGTTTTCATATTTAATATTTGAAATATTATTTGTATGTTTTAAAATAATTTTTTTTGCATATTCACTATCAATTTTTGGTAAATCACAAGATATTTTTGTAATATCTAAATAATTATTAATCATTAATCTTTCAAATTCAGGGTTACACATCATATACTTAATAACCATCTTCATAAATTCTAAATTAATTTTGTTAGAATATGTAGCATCTTTATTACTTAAATCATTTGTAATTACAGCATGTAAATCTTTCAAAGTTTTAATAATAAAAGGATGTAATAATATATCATTTGATCCAGTAATGGATTTATAGTTATAAAGTACTTTACACTTTAATCTATTGCGATTAACTATACCTTCAGTAACTTTTACATCTTCTGAAGCACTAACAAGTCCAAGATAACATAAACAGCAATCTTCATATTCTAATAAAGGTGCAAGTTCATTTAATAAATTGATAACCTCACTTTGTTTATTATTTTCATATAATTTAATAAGATTTTCATATTTTGTAACAACCTGTAAAGCATAATAATTTAATTCGGTTTCCGCAAATAATTGTCCTTCAGTTTTTTCATTACTATTAATTACATTTAACATATATATTCATTTCCTTTCTTTTACAAGTGGATAAATATTAATCCCCCTTTTTCGTGAAAACTATGATAACACAAAATAAATAAATAGTCAAATTAAGTATATGATGGTATAATAGATATGATGACTTATGAATATATTAGCAAATAGTATTAGACCTAAAACTCTTGATGATGTTCTTGGACAAGAGCATTTAATAGGTAAAGGCAAAGTACTTAGAAATTTAATTGAAAATAAAAAAATGTTCTCTCTTATTTTATATGGAACACCAGGAATTGGCAAAACAACCCTTGCAAAAGTAATTGCAAATGAAATGAATATGCCATATGAGTTTTTAAATGCAACTCAAAATAATAAAGATGATTTTTTAAGAGCAATTAATGATGCAAGACTTTCTGGTGAAAAAATAATAATTATTGATGAAATCCATCGAATGAATAAAGATAAGCAAGATATACTACTTCCTTATCTTGAAAATGGTACAGTTATTTTAATTGGTCTTACTACCTCAAATCCATTTATAAAGGTAAATCCTGCAATAAGAAGTAGATGTACAATTTTTGAACTTAAAGCCCTTTCTAAAGAAGATATTAAAAAAGGATTAGAAAAAGCCCTATCATATCTTCCTGATATTGATATTTCTGATGATGCACTAATGTATATTGCAGGTGCAAGTGGTGGCGATGTTAGATGCGCTTACAATATTTTGGAAGTAGCATATTATGCCTTTAAAAAAGATATTACCGTTGATAAAATAAAGGAAATTATTCCTAAGGCAAATGTTTTTATTGATGAAAGTGATGATGGACATTATGATGCATTAAGTGCCCTTCAAAAAAGTATTCGAGGAAGTGACATTGATGCTTCTTTACACTACCTTGCAAGACTACTTTATGCTGGTGATTTAGATTCTATAGAACGAAGACTATCTGTTATTGCTTATGAAGATATAGGTCTTGCAAATCCTGGTATTGGACCTAGACTTGATAGTGCTATTAATGCCGCTGAAAGAGTTGGTTTTCCTGAATGTAATATCATTTTAGGAACTATTGTTACAGAAATGGCAATGTCTCCCAAAAGTAATAGTGCATATCTAGCAATAAATAAAGCAATTAGTGATTTAAATGAAAAAGGTGCTACAAAAATACCTGATAATATTAAAACAAATTCAAGTGCATATTTATATCCTCATAATTATAAAAATCATTATGTTAAACAAAATTATATGCCTAAAGAATATATAGGAAGTAAATATTATATTCCCCAAGAAAATAATATAGAAAATGGACTAAATAAAGTCTATAATGAAAGGACTGGTAAAAAATGAAAATAGCAATGCTTGGAACTGGAGCTTATGGTCTTGCCCTTGCTAGTAAACTTGCAGGTAATGGTCATAAAGTTGTAATGTGGACTGAAAATAAAGATAAAGAAAAAGAGTATCAAACTACTCATAATTTAAAAAGTATAAATTCAAGTTATGAACTTTCAGATAATATAGAGGTAACCTCAAATATAGAGGATGTAATGAATGGTGCAAAAATAATATTTTTTACATGTGCATCAAAATATACAAATGAAGTAGCAAGTATGATTCTTCCCTACTTTGAAAAAGATATGGTAATATGTATTGCTAGTAAAGGTATCGAAGAAAAAACTTGCCATTTACTTTCAAATGTAATTAAGTTTATTTTAAATGCTAAAAATGTTACAGTTATATCTGGCCCAACTTTTGCCGTTGATATGCTTGCCAAAGAACCTGTTGCTTTAGCAATTGCTGGTACCAATAGAAAAAGTCAAAATTTAGTAATTAAAGCATTATCTTGTGACACAGTAAAACTTAGAATTTCAAAAGATTTAATTGGAGTACAAATATGCGGTGCTGTAAAAAATATCTTTGCTATTGCCTCGGGTATTTTGGGAGGTTTAGGTTATTCAGAAAGTACAAGAGCATTTTTAATTAATGAATCACTTCACGATATAAAAGATCTAATTTACTTTATGGGTGGAAAGCCTAAAACTATACTATCTTTTGCAGGAGTTGGTGATTTACTAATGACATGTATGAGTACAAAAAGTCGTAACTATTCATTTGGTTATGTAATTGGAAATACTAAAGATAAAGATAAAATAAATGATTTTTTAAATACCCATACTGTCGAAGGTTATTATACATTAAAAACTGTTATGCTTCTTTTAAAAAAGAAAAATATAAATATTGAACTTATATCACTTATTAATGATATTGTTGATTATAAAGAAAATCCTAAAAAATTAAGTGAATTTCTTATAAACAAAAAATAGCAAATTAAATTGCTATTTTTTTAAAATTTAAAAAAGTGGAGCAAAAAGTCTTAATATAGATTGCCAAATACCTTTAAAAAAACCAACTTTTACATTTTTATTAGTTAAGATTGTACAATTATCTAATGTATCTAAAACATCTTTTTTAATATTTTTAATTTCTTTTACATTTTCCATATAAATAGCATTCTCAAAATGTAAATATAAACTTCGATAATCCATATTTATAGTTCCCACTACTGCTTTAGTATCATCAGAAACAAATACTTTTGAATGAACAAATCCATCATTATATTTACATATTTTAACTCCATTTTTTGTTAAATAAGGAAAAAATGAACTAGTTTGAGTATAAACTATTTTTTTATCAGGAACACCTGGTACAATAATTTTAACATCAACACCTCTTTTAGCTGCTCTTACTAAAGTATTTTGCATATCTGTATCAATTATTAAATAAGGTGTCATGATATAAACATATTTTTTAGCGCTATTAATAATATTTATATAAACATCTTCAGCAACAAATGGTTTATATATAGGGGATATTCCATAAGGTAATACATAACCATTATTACATTTTTTATTAGAAAAGTCATATTTAAATTTTAATAAATCTTCGTCCTCTTTTATATTTGCATTCCATAAACTACAAAACATTACTGTAAAATTAAATACGGCATCACCCTCTATTTTAATTCCATTATCTTTCCATACTCCTAGTTTACTATTAATATTTATATATTCATCACTTATATTTACACCGCCAGAAAAAGCAACTTTTCCATCAATTATTGTCATTTTTCTATGATCTCTATTATTCATAAATATACCCTTAAATGGGCTAACCTTATTAAAGGGAATACATTTAATACCATAAGTTGATAATTGTTTAGGATAATTTGTTGAAAGCATAGCAATACTACCCATATCATCATAAATTATTCTAACATCTACTCCTAAAGAAGCTTTTTCCTTTAATATATCTAAAATATTTTCAAGCATAATACCATTATTAATAATAAAATATTCCATAAATATAAATTTTTCTGCACTTTTTAATTCTTTTAATAGAGACGGATAAAAATCTTGCCCAAAATTATAATATTTAACATCATTATTTGTTGAGGCAGGAAATCGTGCATAATTATTTAAATATTTTAGGTTATCTAAATAATTATCATTTATTTGTTTAGTAATATCATTATCTTGTTTTAAGTATTTTTGATACTCATTTTCTGTATTATAAATGTTTTTAAGTAATTTATTTTTAGCATAACTACCACCTAGAGTTAAAAGTAAGATAGTTCCAAAAATTGGAAATACTAATATAAGCATAATCCAAGGTAAATCATTAGATAAGTTTGTACTATCCTTTAAAAGTTTCAAAACAATAAGTATACTTAATATATCATAAATAATACCTATAATAGTTATATTGTTACGAAAATATAATTGAATTAATATATGAAATCCAAATTGTAATATTACGCCCAAAATAACTATTATTGCTCTTTTTATTGCATTAACCATAAATGATCCTTTCATTTTTTTATTGTACTATTTTGCAATTAAATTTTCAATAGTTTTAATTTATTTATTATTTTTTATATTCATTTTTTATTTTATTATAAATAGATTCTTCATCTAAATTATTTAATCTTATAAGTTCCTCCCTTGTAGCAGTAAACATAAATTTATTAGGAATATTATAAACATAAAAATCATTTTTACTATTAATTTTACTTGCAAATGATAAAACTATACTATCTAAACTACAACCTTCCATACTCTCTTCATAAATAAATACTTTTTTATAATATTTTAGTATTTTAGTAAGCATTTTTTCATCTATTGGTTTTAAAAATCTAGCATTAATAATTGTAAGATTTATATTATCTTTAGAAAGTTTTTCACAAATATTTTGTGCTCTACTTACAAAATCACCATATGTAATAATTACACCATCTTCTCCGGAGGCAATTACACTCCAAGAACCTAAAACAATATCTTCTTTCTTTTGAAAATCATACTTTAAATTTATTTTTGGATATCTTATCGCAAATGGTTTGTCAGTTTTTAATGCAAGTTCTAATAGATTATCAGCTTCTTTAGGACTCGATGGCATAGATATAACCATATTAGGAATAGGAAGTAGCATTGGCACGTCAAATAACCCTTGATGCGTTTCACCATCTGAGGATACAAATCCTGCTCTATCAATACATAAAATTACATGCTCATTCATTCTAGCAATATCGTGGACTATTTCATCATAACCACGCTGAAGAAAACTTGAGTAAATAAAACATATTGGTTTTTTACCATTTTCAGCAAGGGAAGAAGCTAAAACTAAAGCATGTTCTTCATTAATGCCAACATCAATAAACTGTTTAGGAAGTTTTTCTTTTATAATACTAAGTTTACATCCCTTTTCCATCGCAGGTGTAATAACAATTATATCTTTATCTTTTTTAGCATAATTTAAAACATACGAACTCATTATTTCACTATATGATGGTAAATTTGATATTTCTTTAGGTTTACCATCTTTTATATTAAAGGGTCCTACTCCGTGAAAAGACCCATTTTCATCATTTTCGGCAGGTTCATAACCAAAACCTTTTTTTGTTATAACATGAAGTAAAACAGGCTTATTAATATTTTTAACCATTTGCAAATACTTAATCATTTCATTAAAGTCTTCACCATCAATTGGTCCAAAATACTCAAAACCTAAAGAAGTAAATAAACTTCCTTTTTTTACATATAACATTTTAAAATTATCTTTAATACTATTTAAGGCATTAGCACACACTTTACCCAACTTTGTTTTATTTAAAAAACTTTTAGTGTTTTTCTTAACATCATTATAGCCTTTACCCGCTCTTACAGAATCTAAAAAATTATGAACTGCTCCAACATTTTTAGAAATACTCATTTCATTATCATTTAAAATAATAATAAGCCTTGTATTTAAACTTCCAATGTGATTTAAGGCTTCAAAAGAAAGGCCATTAGAAATAGAACCATCTCCGATAACACATACAACATTATAATCTTTTTTATCTAAATCTCTTGCTAAAGCAAAACCAAGACCAGCCGATAAAGAAGTTGAACTATGTCCAGCTTCATAAACATCATATTTACTTTCACTTTTCTTTTGAAAACCCTCAAGGCCATTATATTTTCTTAAGTTTTTAAAATCTTTTGCTCTACCAGTTAATATTTTATATGGATATGTTTGATGACCAACATCAAAAATTATTTTATCAACACTCACATCAAACACTTTAAGCATCGCAATAGTTAAATCTGTAATTCCCAAATTTGATGATAAGTGTCCTCCTGTATTAGAAACATTTTCTAAAATAAACTCTCGAATATCCGCTCCTAAAGTAGCTAGTTCATCATTATTTAAATCTTTTAGAAAATCAGGATTTTTTATATTTTCAATCTTATCCATTGATAATATCCTTTATTACATAGTCTGATAAATATATTCCTGCTACTGAAGTTGTACATACATATGATGAAATTGGTTGACTTTTAATTGGCTTTTCTTTAGAACATATTACATTAACATTATCAAAAAATTCACATTTTTTAATTAAATAATGATTAAGTTTTTTACCAAGTGGATCAGATAAACTTTCTTTTAAAGTACTTTTACATACTAATTCAGGACAAACTCTATTGCCTATTCCTAAAGAAACAATAATTTTCTTACTATATTTTTTAGCATTTATTATAAGATTTGCTTTTGCCGGAACACTATCACAAGCATCAATTATATAATCATATGAAGAAAAATCAAAATCTGAATTAAAATCTAAAAATGTATCAAGTACATTAATATTAACATTTTCATTTATACTTTTTGCTCTTATTAAAGCAGTATCTATTTTCTTTTTACCAAGTGTATCAAGTGTAGCATATAACTGTCTATTTAAATTGCTTTCTTCATAACTATCAAAATCAATAACTGTAATATTTTCTACTCCGCATCTAATTAAGGTCTCAAAACAAAAAGAACCTACTCCCCCAATTCCCACTAAAAGGATGTGAGCATTTTTAATCTTTTCTAAATTACTTTCTCCAAACAAATTTATTAATCTTTCTTTCATACATACTCCTATTAAAAAACCCAGTAAGATTAGTCTATGCTAGATAAAATCCCGCGCTCTCCGCAGGTGGGCATCACATAAGTTATTTTAGGATTCTTATGTACTTAATGAATAAGCATTCTACACCATAACCTAATTAGATTCCCTTATTTCTATCTTTAGTCGGTTTTATACGCTATAAACTATCAACTAGGTATCTTAATTATAACAAACTATTTATATAAAATAAATATAATCATTAAAAGTTTACATTACATTTTTTCTATTTAGCATATTTACCTATAAAAATTATATTATTATTTTACAGTAAAATAAGTGTCAATATAAAAAGAGAACTATTCTCTTTTGAATTTAGGTTCTCCATACTCTCTTTTCATTGCTTCCATAGTTATAATCCATTGTTTACCGAATTTGCAAACATCAACATTATTTATTAATTTTCCATAAACAATTGTTTAAATCTTATATTTTATTTTTTTTACATGCAAATCCTATTAACAAATTATAATTATCAAGCACTGTTACACTTTTAACCTTATTAAACATGTTAATCCTTTCACTATAATTAAATCATTATATAGTGATTTTGCCAAAAACTAATTTTATTTCAATCTTCTTCGGCGAGAAAAGCCTAAGTCATTATTTAAGTTATAATCTTCATCATAATTATATGATAAATCATTTTTATTTATTTTTTCATTAGTTTCAATTTTATTATTATTTTCACTCTCTAATTCGATTTTCTTTTCATATAATTCATTAAGTTTTTTTTCAGTATTATTAAGCATATATGAACTACATGCACTTGTTATAATAAATAGTCCATCCGCTCCCATTAAACAATAAGATTCAATTAAATGATCAACTCCATTACCTACAAGTATAATAGATGTTATAACTAAACCATAGATTGATATCTTCTTAAATACTTTTAATAAGTATTTTTCCCTTTTTTTAGTATCAATTTCATTATTTATATATTCTTTTTTATTATCCATAAATCCTCCATTTAATAATACTATAATTATATAAAAAAATGACTAAAATAAAAAGAGGTAAGATTAATATCTTACTCCTCCCCATTGAGCAGCAACAAAACCAACTCTATTAAAAGTAGGAAGTTCTTGCTCTTTTACATTAATTTTTCTATTTACTTTTTTTATCTCCAGCAAGAGGAAACATTACAGTTTGATGAATAAGGCATTGGATTAGGCATTTCCATCTTAACTATCATTGGTATTTTAAAGGCACTGCCAAATGATACACAAGTTCCTGGTTGAAGTGTTTTTTGTTTTTCAATAATATCTGCACTGATATTTGGAAGCATTTCTGAAATATATTTAATATCAAGAGGGTGTGTCATTTTAAAGATCAAGAAATTTGAACATTGTGCAATAACTGTATCAGATATTTCAACTGGTCTTTGAGAAATAATATCAAGAATTACGCCATATTTTCTTCCTTCTTTTGCAATACGGTCAAATATGTTATAACCAAGTAAGAATGTATCATTATCTTTTTGAATATATCTATGAGCTTCTTCCAAAAATAAATGAAATGGAATACTTGCTCTTTGCTCTAAAGACTTAGAATAATCAAATAAGAATTTACACATTATTTTTACAATAACTTTAGCATAAATATCGTCAACATCCTCGAGATTAATATTAATTATTTGAGCTTTTTTACCATTAAATGATTTTAAAGCATCAATAAATTCAGTATTTGTATAATGTTTAGTTCCATCAAAATAATTACCAACTTCACTATGAAGAATTGTAGTAAGTCTAACCTTTAATATTGAGGCATCATCAACAAGAGTATCATTATGTAAGAAACCTTCGGAAATTAAAGTAAACTCTAATGCTTTGGAAAAGTCTAGTAGTGAATAAAATGCATTTTCATCTGGAGCAATATTTTCAATTTCATCATTAATATTTTTCAAAATATATTCAGTAATTAAAACACTTTCACCAAAATAACCATTTGAATCAATTTCAAAACATTCAGAGAAACTTCTTGTATAACCAAGTCCTTGAATAGTTGTATCAAAATTAAATTCTGGTGTATGACAAGTTTCTATAATTGTAAATATTTCGTTTTTCTTTTGAGCAGTAGTCTCTGATGAGAATAATACCGCAAGTAAAGCTTTAGCAATTAAATGATTTTTATATTTTCTAGATTCAGGTGAATCTGTAGCAAATATTTTTGAAAGTTTTAATGTTCTTTCAAGTATTGGAAGTTGAGTATGTTTACTTGCCTGAAGAAGTAGTGCATAATCATCAAGTTTTAATAAATTAACAGGTATTTTAAGTGGTACATCAGTGGCCTCTTTAGGATTAGTGGTAATAAATTTATAATTATATTCAGGATCAATTGTATTAATTGAACTAAAAGCATTTTTATATTCACCATAAGCATCAAAAATAAACATATTTGCATTTTTTACTTTTGCAAATTTATTTAAAAATATATTTTGAACCATTCTTGAAACACCACAAGATTTACCTGAACCAGTATTACCAAATATAGCTAAATGATTTGAAAATAAATCATTAATACTTGGACATACAGTAAAGTTTTTATAAATAGCACTTTGGCCTAAAACAAAACTATTTTCAGAATATGTTCCTACTAGAGCCATTAACTCTTCACCATTAATTATTCTGATAGTCGAAGATAAAAGCGGTTTTCTAAGTACACCATTTAAAAATCTATTACCTTGATATTCACCTAAAAAACGAATTTTAATTTCACTACTATTAACTTCAGTAATTTCTCCTAAAATACGTTCTCCATTACTTTCAAATATTACATGCATATTCATTAAATCTGCCTGAACATTACTACCAGCAAGATTTTGAACATATGCCATACTATCACTTATATAAAGTATTTTACCAAACATGACTCTTCCTACCCTTCACAAACATCTTTTGTTTCATCATATTCTATAGGACTATTTACAGTGCCTATAAAATAAATATTATTACTTCCTTTTTTTCTAATTAAATACACAAATGGTTTATTAAATATAACTTCTTTTTCTTCAGCAGCTGAGGTTATATCGAATGCCCCTCCAGAGGAAGCCGCAGCTTTAGTACCACTTTCCATAAAATCTATATATGTTTTTTGAACAATTGAGCTTACAAATATATCTTCAGCAATACCACCAAAATTTGCTTTTTCTTTATTAAACATATCTTTTATTCCTAAACTTTCAAGAATACCTTTTACATTATTAACATTATATTCATATTTAAATCTAGGTATTTGAATATGAGCTTTGCTTTCAGTTATGGAATTTTTTATTACATCATTTGATATATTATTAATTACATCTTGAATATCTTTTTTAGGAAGAAGTCCAATAAATTCATATTGTGAATTATCAGAAAGTTTTTCATAATCTTTTATAAATCCTGTATAGTAATCACTTTCTAAATATTTTTCATTAGAATTCATCATATAAACATTTTTATCTAAGAAATTACCCATTGTAGTTTTATTACAATCAAACTCTTCATCCCATTTAAAATTAATACCAATTGCATTTACTAAAGCCATAATTGTATCAACTGAATTAACGCTATCGCTAGGAAATAATTCATTAATCATATTATATGTTTTTTCTGAAACCCATTTATTTATATTATCAGCATTTATAAATTCATCATATAAAACTTCACTATGATAATTAATTTTAAGAGCTGTAGCAAATGTATTATTAATATCATTTTTATATTTATTATTAATCCACATACTATTTGCCATTGATATTTTACTATCTATATTTTCCATAGGCTGTAAATCATAATTATCAAGAGCAATATTAAGTTCATTTAAAGTATTACCCTTTGCCCCACTTTGAATCATTGATAGTAAATAAGCCATAGATAAAGGACTTACCAAAGTATTATCATTACCCTCAATTTGTTTTATAAACTTATAATCAAACTTATTATTCTTATTAAGGGAAATATTAGGTTTAGTACCACTTTCTTTTTTATTATGAACTATATATCCTGTTAACAAAAATATACTGCATATTAAAAGTGCTCCGATTATAAACAACATTTCTTTTCTTTTCATAAAACATTCCTACTCTCTACTTTAAATGATACCATAATTAAACTAAAATTACAATTAGAAAGCATATAAAAAAATATAGCAATTTTATTACATATTTTTGTTTTATAAAAACACTTCATAAAATGCTATACTTATTTATTATTCTTTTTTAAACAAATAGCTAAATATACTGGAATTGTTACAATAATTGGATTCATATATCTTAAATATGCATTAACCGGAGATAAAAAGCAAAATGCAAGTGTTAAAAGTATAGGTATCGAAAATATTAAATTTGTATACCTTTTCTTATACAACGTATAACCTATTAATATTAATAACACCCAAGTATAAACTCCAGTATTATAAATTAAACCAATACCCTTTGTAACCTTTAATTTATTTGTAAAATTAGTAATAAAATTTCTTTCCGTTTTAAAAGTTTTAAGATAATGTAAATCAAAATAACCAGTATTAACCCTTTTATTATAAACAACAATAAACCATGCAACACCATCTTTATAATCTTTTTTAAGAGGATAAAAATAACCATAATAGTTTTCTAAAAAACTATCTACATAAACCTTAGGATGTTTTTTAAAACATTTGAACCAAAATTTAAAGTATTCAATTAATTCTTTTTTGTCATTAACTTTCCAAGGAAATTTAACTGGATCTGATAGTTCAGGTTGATATTTCTTTTTTATTTCTTTTATACTCATTCTATAAAGGTTTTCTACATAATTTCTTTCTTTTTTTGAAAGCTGTTTATCATAGTATTTAATATATCTAGCAGTTTGTTGAATTGGTACAGATAAAGTTTCCCTAATATTTGAAGGTTGAATCTTAAAATAATCTAATGACTTATTATAACTAAATTGAAATAATATAAATATTAAAATAAATGAAACTGCTTTTTTTCTAAGATTTTTTTTAAATAGATATGGAATAAGTGAGGCAATAACAATGTATATACCATTATTTCTAAATAAAATTACAAGCATACTAAACAAAAATAATAAATATGTATTTTTTTTAGAATTATCTAAATAAAATTTATAATAATAAATTAAAAACCAAATAAAAAATAAATAATAGTAAGTATCCTTTACAATTGTATAGCCATTTACGTACCATACTGGATTAAACAAGAAAAATATAAAAGTAAGTACTCTAATTATTTTAGACGTTTTAATGTCTTTCATAAACTTTAAAATATATGCAAATGTAAAACACGAAAACATTAACTGAGGAAATGTATATAAAAATATACCTAGATTGTCATTATAAATAAGTCTACCAAGTTTCATAGATAATCCCATAATTAATGTTGGAAATACAGGATGATGATTAGAAAATGCATCTATCTTATAAAAATAATTTAATTCTTGGAGTCCATCCCAATGAACAGGACCTGGATAATAAAAAATTATAAACGGAATACTGAAAATGAAAAATATAATAAATGTTATAAGAAGTGGGTTTTTTTCAAATATAAAATTATAAAGTTTATTACCTTTTTCTTTATTATTACTAATTTTATCTAATAGTTTAAATATTATAATTAAAAGTATATAAATTAAAACTAAAAGTATTATAAACGCAAAAAAAGTTTTTATAATATTTTTTTTATAAAATAAACTATCTATAACATGAAATTTTTTGATAGAATAGCCAAATAAAAAACATGTAGTCAAAATAAAACTTAATATAATCCCAACTTTTGATAACTTCTTCATAAATAGTATTTTACCATGATAATTAGTATTATTCAATTTTTAATGTAATTATTTACACTATTTTACATATTTTAATATAATAATTAATTTTATTAATATCATTTAATGGTAATAATTCTACATAATGGCTCCATGTCAAAAGTTGCGACGACGTCGCGACTTTTGTATCAGAAAAAATATTATAGAATTGTTTCATTCTAAATAAGGTACTTCGATTATATTTCTTACCTACTTCGTTAACTAATTTTTCTGCATATTTACCTATAATATCATTACCATACTCTTTACCAGCTTCACTTAAAAGTTTACCTACTTCATAATAAGTAAGAACTTTATTTCTTTCTTTTGAATAATCTTTTACCTTAGCATAAATTTCATTTTTTAATAATTTTTGTTTGATTTCATCATAATAATTCATTTAATCACTTCCTAATTTGTTATTTTAAACTCCCTTGCAAATATTCTTTCATCAGAGCAGTACTCAATTATAAATTGATTATTTTTTTTAGATATAATAATTCCAATAGTTTTATCATGGTAAGGTTTCTTAATTACTTTATCAACATAATTCATATAAACCTGTATTTGTCCAATATGTTCTTTTTTAAGTTTAGTTATTTTAAGTTCAATAACAACATAACAATTATACTCTGTATTAAATAAAAATAAATCTATGTAATTATAATTACTTCCTATTTTAATTTTGTATTCATTACCAATATAACTAAAACCATTACCTAACTGTTTTAAAAAATTATCTAAATTATTTAGTATAGCTTCCTTAAGTGCATATTCAGATAAGTTTTCTTGATTATTTTCAGTTTTAATTAATATAGGATTAGGAACTAAATCTGGTAATTTAAGTTCTTCATTAGTGATCAATTTATTTTTAGTTTCTTCACTAAGTCTTTCGTATTCTTTGGATTTTATTAATGCCTCTAACTCCCTTTTAGTAAGATTTCTTTTTTCACAAACATCTATATAATATTTTATTTCATCAATATTTTTTAATGGTAAAAGTAGAATATAATGGCTCCATGTTAATTTGGTCACCATTGGTGACCATTTTGTATCAGAAAATATATTATAAAATTGTCTAATTCTTCGAAGTGTTCTACAATTATATTTTTTACCTACTTCATTAACTAATTTTTCAGCGTATTGTCCTATAATATCATTACCATACTCTTTACCAGCCTCGCTTAAAAGTTTACCTACCTCAAAATAAGTAAGAACTTTATTTCTTTCTTTTGAATAATCTTTTACCTTTGCATAAATTTCATTTTTTAATAATTTTTCTTTGATTTCATCATAATAATTAAACATTTTTTTACCTCCATTTCTTTAATTTTTGAATTTATTTGCAAAATAAAAAAGCAGAAAAACATACCATTTTCCTTAAGAAAAGGTATATTTTTCCGCTTCGTATATATTTATTACCTCTATTAAAATATATGTAATCGTCTAATAATAATTGCTTGGCTTATAAGAGGTTTACCTTGCATATCAATAATATCAAAAATAATTTTATTAATCAAGCTTTTTATGAAGTAAATCTTTTGTAATAATTGGATTAGCTTTACCCCTGGTTTCTTTCATAACTTGACCAACAAAGAAATCAAAAATATTAGTTCTACCATTTTTATATTCGGTAATTTCTTTTTCATGTGAAGATAAAATTCTATCAATTATACTTTCAATTAAGTTTTCATCACTTACTTGTGCATCTTCTTTAGAAATAAAGTTTTTAGGTTCTTTCTTTTCCTCTAAAGATTTATAGAAAACTTCTTTTACCCCTTTTGAGGATAAAATTCCACTTTCTTTTGCATCATTAATTTGTTTTAAATATTCTGGTTTTAAATAAAAATCATTTATATTAATATCTTTTTCATTAATATATGAAGTAATAATCCCATTAATATAATTTGCAGCTATAATTGGTTTAATTCCTACTTCTACACATTTTTCAAAATAATTTGCAATATTAATATCCTTAATTAAAATATTAGCATTATATTCATCAAGGCCTAAATTATTCATATAATTATCTTTTCTAGCATCTGCTAAAACAGGAATAGTTTTTCTAATATTCTCAATAAAATCATCAGTTATTTCATAAGGTGGAATATTAGGTTCTACAAAATATTTATAATCTATTGCATCTGCTTTACTACGCATATGAATTGTTGTACCTGAAGACTCATCAAATCTACGAGTTTCTTGATATAATGGTTCGTTATTTTTTAGTGATTCAAGTTGTCTTTTTTCTTCGTAAAGAATAGCTAGTTTTACATTTGCTAAGCTATTTACATTTTTTATTTCAACTTTTGGAGTAATATAATTTCCATTATCATCCATAAGATTTACGTTAACATCACATCTAATTTGACCTTTTTTAGTATCTGCCTCAGAAATACCTGTATATTTATAAATTCTACACATTGTTTCTAAAAAGGCTATTGCTTCATCAGCTGAATGCATACAAGGAGCAGTAACAGTTTCAAGAAGTGGTACACCTGCACGATTATAATCAATAAGTGAAAACGTAGGTAAATGGTCAAGTGCTGCAGCATCTTCCTCTAAATGGATATCTAATATTTCTACATTAAATTTACTACCATTAAGTGAAACCTCTAAATTACCATTAATACCTACAGGTCTTGTATTTTGAGTAATTTGATAACCTTTTGGAAGATCAGGATAATAGTAATTTTTCCTATCAAAAATCATATATTTTGCAACATCACATTTTAATATTAAGGCCATTTCAACTGCTTTCTTAACACATTCTTCATTTAAAGATGGCATAAATCCAGGAAATGCTAAATCAATTTCATTAATATTTACATTAGCCATTTTATTATATACATTTGATGATGGTGAAAATACTTTTGTAGTACTTTTCATTTCAGCATGCATTTCAAGGCCAATAACTAACTTAGTCATGGATATCCTCCTTTATAATTTTTTCAATATCATTTGCTACTGCAAGCATATAACTATCATTTTTAAAACCTGATGTAATATTTATACCAACTGGCATTCCTTCAAGTTTATTATAAGGTAAAGTTATAGATGGGTATCCACCAAAGTTTCCTATTACTAAATGATTATCAAGTACATTTTCATCTTTACCCATTTCATCAGTTGTATCACATATTTTCGGAGCTATATCACTTTGAGCAGGAAGAATTAATCCATCATATTTAGTAAATAATTCATTAAATGTATTTACAACTACTCTTCTTACTTTTTTTGCATTAATAAAATACTTTTCTTGATTTTCTTTTTGTAAGATAAATGAACCAATTACAAATCTTCTTTTGATAAGTGAGGAAAAGTTTTTAGTTCTAAAGTTTTTAATAACATCCATTGCACTTTCACCTTTTTCACGATGACCAAAACTTATTCCAGTAAGATTTGAGTTATTTGAGGTAACCTCAGCACAAGAAATTGATGTATAAACTGGTTTTAATGCTTTTAAAAGGTTTTCATCAATACTTTCTTCATAAATTTCATAACCATTACTCTTTAATAAATCTAAAAGTTTATTAAAATCATCAATTATCTTAATTGTATTTGAATTTGTATATTTTGATTTATCCACTATTTCTTTAATATAAAATAATTTTTTACTTCTTAAATTATTAAAATCTTTTGTTAAATCTATTTCATCCATATCCTTAATTGTAGTCATATCTTTATCATCAGAACCCTTAACAGTATTTACTACTGTTGCAGCATCTATCACAGAATTTGTAATAACCCCAATTGTATCAAGAGAGGAAGCAAAAGCAAAAAGTCCATATCTACTTATAAGACCATAACTTGGTTTATAACCCACTACTCCAGTATAAGCTGCTGGTTTTCTAATTGAGTCTCCAGTATCTGTACCAATTGCAAAAGGAACTGTTTTAGTTGCCACTGCAACGGCACTTCCTGCTGAGGAACCAGCTGAAATTCTTTCTTCGTCATAAGGATTTTTAACTATGCCAGCATTACCAGTAAGGCCAGTTCCACCCATAGCAAGTTCATCCATATTAGTTTTACCAATCATTATAGCACCACTTTGAGAAAGTTTTTCATAAACTGTGGCATTATAAATAGGAACATAGTCTTTTAAAGTATTAGAGCAAGCAGTAGTTCTTATTCCTTTAGTTGAAATATTATCTTTCATTGCATATGGAATACCACTTAATAAAGTATTTATTTCATTATTTTCCTTTGAATCTAATACTAAATTATAAGCATTAAATTTTTCATTTGTTTCTAATATTTTATTTTTAGAAAAATCAATAAGATCTTTTGAAGTAACCTTCTTATTTATTAAATCATTATGAATTTCAATAATATTTTTATCATAATAATTCATTACTTCACCACCCTTATTATTTCAACTTCTCTATCAATATAGTCATCGCAATTTTTAAGTGCATCTTCAATATCAATCATTCTTGAAGTCCTTCCATCACGTATTTCTTTTACCATTAAATCCTGAGGAAAATGTAAAGGTTCTACATTTTCTAGTCCCTTTACATTATTTATTTTAGACATATTATCATTAATAACATCAAATTCCCTTAATAAAAGTTCATTTTCTTCTTCGGTAAGACCAATTAATAGTTTATCAGCATAATCATTTATTATGTCCTTAGTAAACATTATTTTTCCTCCGTAATGGTAATACCTAACTCTTTTAATTGTTTATCAGTAAGTGTATTTGGGCTTCCCATTAATAGGTCCATACCTTGTACATTTGGAGGGAATACTTGTACTTCACGAAGATTTTCTTCATCAGTAAGAAGCATTACGATTCTATCAATACCTGGAGCCATACCAGCGTGTGGAGGTGCTCCAAAAGTAAAGGCTGTATAAAGACTTCTAAACTTATCTTTAACAACATCTTCACTATAGCCTGCTATAGAAAAGGCTTTTTTCATAATATTTATATCGTGATTTCTAACTGCTCCTGAGGCCATTTCATTACCATTACATACAAAGTCATATTGATATGCAACTATATCACCAGGATTCATATTATTTAAAGCATCAATTCCGCCTTGAGGCATACTAAATGGATTATGTCCAAAATCCCATTTTTTATCTTCTTCATTATATTCAAAGAATGGAAAATCATTAACAATACAAAATTCAAATCTATTATGATTAGTAAGTTCTAACTCTTCACCTAAATAGTTACGAAGAAGTCCAGCAATTTTAATTATGTGTTCATCTCCAGCAAGGATAAATAATACATCACCATCTTTAAGTTCAAATCTTTCATCTAAACTATGTATTTCTTCTTCGGATAAGAATTTTAAGATAGCGCTTTTAATTTCACCATCATTCTTTTTAAGGTAAGCAAGACCACCTGCTCCTTTACTTTTAACAAACTCCTCTAAATGTTTATACCAAGAATTACTCTTAGTTACATTAGAGCATTTTATGCATCTAACTATTTTACCTTTAAAACCAGCAAATTCACTATTTTCAAATATATCTGAGGCATCCTCAATAATAAGAGGATTTCTTAAATCTGGTTTATCGCATCCATATTTTAACATTGCTTCTTTAAAAGATATTCTTCTAAAAGGTGCTGGAGAAACATATTTATCAGTAAAGTTTTTAAATGTTTCATAGAATACTTTTTCACCAACTTCGTATACATCTTCATCAGTTGCAAAACTCATTTCAAGGTCTAATTGATAAAATTCAAGTGTTCTATCAGCACGGCAATCTTCATCTCTAAAACAAGGAGCTATTTGGAAATATCTATTAAATCCTGATACCATTAAAAGTTGTTTATATATTTGAGGTGCCTGAGGAAGTGCATAAAACTTACCATGATAATTCCTTGAGGGAATAACAAAGTCTCTAGCTCCCTCCGGAGAAGATCCAGTAATAATTGGTGTAGTAATTTCAGTAAAATCCATTTCTTTCATAGTTTTACGGATAAAATCTACTACTTTACTTCTGAAAACTATTTTATCATGTACTTCTTTATTTCTTAAATCAAGATAACGATATTTAAGTCTTGTTTCTTCATTTGCTTCTTTACTACGATTTATTTCAAAAGGAAGTACATTTTCACATTTACCTAATACTTCAATAGTATCAAGAATTATTTCTATTTCACCAGTTTTCATATTAGGGTTTACATTACCACTTCTTTTTTGAACAGTACCAGTAATTGTTACAGTACTTTCTCTAGTTAAATCTGAAAGTTTTTCACTTTCTTCACTTATAACTTGAACAATTCCACTTTCATCACGAACTGTTAAAAATACAAGTGAGCCTAGATTTCTTATTGAATTAATCCAACCACCAATTCTAACTGTTTTACCAGCATCCTCGATAGTTATTTCTCCACAATATTTATTCCTATATTTATTATTACTATTCATATTAAATCCTTTCTAAAATTCACAATTTTTTGGTGTTCTTGGGAAAAGTATTACATCACGAATATTATCTACACCAGTAAGATAAATAAGAAGTCTTTCAAATCCCATTCCAAAACCTGAATGAACACATGAACCATATCTTCTTAAATTTAAATACCAATCCATACTTTCAGTATCCATATTAAGTTCTATCATACGAGCAATAAGTTTATCATAGTTTTCCTCTCTTTGACTTCCACCCATTAACTCACCTGCTTCAGGTACTTCAAGATCTACTGCCGCAACAGTTTTACCATCATCATTTTGTTTCATATAAAATGCTTTAATGTCTTTTGGCCAGTTATAAATAAATACTGGTCCATTAAAATATTCTGTAATATATTTTTCGTGTTCTTTAGCAATATCTTCACCATATTTTGGTTCAAATTCAAATTTTTTACCACTTTCAAGCAAAAGTTTAATACATTCTTCATGGGTAATTCTTGTAAATTTTGAATTAACTAATTTTGTAAGTTTTTCTATTAAACCTTTTTCTACAAAACTATCTAAAAATTTCATTTCATCTTGAGCATTATCAAGAACATACTTAACAACATACTTAAGCATATCTTCCATAACTACCATATCTTCATTAAGATCTGCAAAAGCAATTTCTGGTTCAACCATCCAAAATTCTGCAGCGTGAGTTTTTGTATTACTATCTTCTGCTCTAAAAGTTGGTCCAAATGTATAAACTTTTTTATAAGCAAGAGCACATGTTTCTGCTTGAAGTTGTCCTGATACAGTAAGTGCAGTCTTTTTACCAAAAAAATCTTTTGAATAATCTGGTTTTTCTCCCAAAGGAAGAGTTGTTACTTCAAACATTTGACCAGCACCTTCGCAATCACTTGCAGTAATAAGTGGTGTATGTACATATACATAGTTATGTTCATTAAAATATTTATGTATTGCATAAGCCGCTACACTTCTTACTCTAAATACAGCTGTAAAAAGATTAGTTCTAGGCCTTAAATAAGCTTGCTCTCTTAAAAATTCACGAGAATGTCTTTTTGGCTGAATTGGATAATCCTCAGGACAAGAGGATAAAATTTCAATAGAGTTTGCTTTAATTTCATAGTCTTCTTTTCCTTCCGAAGGAACTAAAGTACCTTTTATTTTTAATGCAGATGACACTAAAAGTTTACTTACATCCTCAAAATTATTTAAAGTTTTATCATAAACTACTTGAATTCCACCTTGAGTAGTACCATCAGAAAATGATATGAAACCAAATTCTTTCTGAGGACGATGATTTTTAATCCATCCACATATTTCTATTTCTTTTCCAACATATTGCTTTTTTTCTTTTAATAAATCTTTTATATCCATTTTAAATCACTCCTAAAATATAATCTATTATTTCATCTTCAGGAACTTTTACTTCTTCTTTTGTAACATTATCTTTTACCGTAATAAGTCCTTTAGATAAATCTTCACTATTAAGTATAATTAAATTTTTTGCATTCATATTATCAGCTTCTTTAAACTGAGATTTTAAACTTTTACCCATAACATTAGTTTCACATATAATATTATTAAGTCTTAAATCTTGTGTAATAATATTTGCTTTAATCTTTTCTTCATCATTTACACACATTACATATACATCAATGTTATTAAAACTTTCATCATTCATTTCATTAATAATTCTTTCTATACCACAAGCAAAACCTACGGCAGGAACTTCAGGTCCTCCTAAATTTTTAACAAGGTGATTATATCTTCCACCACCACCAAGTGCTAAAGAATCATTAAGTTTAAGTTCATAAACCATATAATCATAATAATCAAGACCTCTTACTAAAGTATTATCTACCTCATAATCAATGTCTAGATAATCTAAATATGTTAATATTTTATTAAATCTATCATTACTTTCTTTAGAATGATAGTCCAGTATACTTGGGGCATTTTTAAGTATTTCACTTTGATCATCTACTTTACAATCAAGTATTCTTAAAGGATTAGTTTTAATTCTATTTTGACAATCTTCACATAAATCATTTATATGTGGTGTTAAATACTCTACTAAAGCTTTTTTATAATTTTCTCTATCTTCTACTGAACCTAAATTATTAATTTTAACAGTAACATCAAGACCAAGCTCTTTTAAAATGTTATAGGAAAATGATATTACTTCAGCATCCATCATTTCATCATCAGAACCTAAACATTCAACACCAAATTGAGTAAATTCACGGTTTCTACCTAATCCTGGTCTTTCATAACGATACATTGTTCCAATATAAAATTCTTTAACTACAGATGACTGATTTCCATAAAGCTTATCCTCAATAAAGTTTCTTACTACTCCAGCAGTACCTTCAGGTCTTAAAGTAAAACTTCTTCCTCCACGATCAGTAAAATCATAAGTCTCTTTTTGAACTATATCTGTGGTATCTCCTACACCTCTTTTAAAAAGTTCTGTACTTTCAAAAAGTGGGGTTCTAATATATTTATAATTATAAATCTTAGCATATGCAGAAACTACTTCGCATATTCTTTGATACTTTTTTGCAACTTCACCAGTTACATCATAACATCCTTTAGGTTTTGTAATCATTTTAATTCCTCCTTATTACAAAAAAACCTAGATACTGTAAGGGCAGAAATAAATTCCACGGTACCACCTTACTTCTAGGTCTTAACTTTTTATCGCACTTATGCGTTTCTATGTTAACAAAAGTTTGTCAGGCTTTCCATAGAAAAAAATATTACTTTTTTAATATAACACAAATATAATAAAAATGCTACAAAAAATCGATGATTTTTTAACTTTTTAACTATATTAAAAAAAGTCACAACTAGGTGACTTAAAGTTTTTTAAATTCTTCTTTTATTTCTTCTAAAGAACGGTATCCAATTTCCCTGTTTTGTTCAAGGCCATTATTAAAAAATATTAAGGTTGGTATGCTCATTACCCCAAATCTTTTTGCAATTTCTGGTAGTTCATCAACATTTACTTTTAAAACATCAGTAAAGTCAATTTCATCAAGAATTGGAAGAAGCATCTTACATGGTCCACACCAATCTGCATAAAAATCAACAATTGGTTTTCCCTCTTTTAAAAGGTCATAAAACTCCGTTTCATTTTGAATGTGTTTAATCATATTTGTTCCTTTCTTACGCTATTATAACATGATTTAAATGTAATTTACCATTATCAATACTTGCTTGAATAAGTGGTTTTTCAACTAAAGCATATTTAGCAACTGAAGTAGCAATAGAAATATTCATATTTTCAACATCTTCTTCATTAAATGTATAGTCTTTTAATTTTAGATATACATCCTCACCTACTAAAATACCTTTACTAAATGTAACATTTAAAACTGGTGTTCTTTCAACTATTTTTGTGGCCATAGAACTTTCCATAACATATTTTTGAGTATATGGAATTTCAAGCATAATATAACAAGCAATAAATACAAATATTAAACCATTAACAGCACCTAAAATAGCACCAATTATTTTTGAAACTGTATTATAAACAAGACTAAGTTTAACTAAATAATCAATGAATCCTGCTATATTAATTAGAATATTCAAAATACAATATAATAATACAAAAACTACAACAAATGATATTACATCATAAATTAGAAAGTTTAATGAATAAAGTCCAACATATCCTTTGAAATTAAAAAATGGCATAGTCTTAATTAATAAAGCCGTTAAATAACTTTTTAATAAATAAGAAATAATTAGAATAGCAAGTGTTCCAATAAGTTCAAATATTTCTTTAACAGCACCTTTTTTAAGTCCAATAAGCACACCTAGTAACATAATAACTAAAATAACAATCTCAATAATTTTCATTTGTAACCTCTTTCCTATTATTAATTATATAATATAAAAAATAAAAAATAAAGTCCAAAAATTAACTTTTATTTTGTTTTACATTATTTTAAATCTAAAAGATGACAATTTAATAAAAATATTTTATAATATATCTAGGTGATGAAATGAACTGTGTAGTATTTAAATTAGATGAAAGACTTCATGAAAAATTAATAAAATTTTATAAGGCTTATGAAATAAAAACTCCACCATATGCTAAATTTGCCGCTAAAAACTATGATGTAACTATTACTTTATATGAAAAAGGCAAAGTTATGTTTCAAGGAGTTGGTGCTGATATTGAGGCAAGTATATGGCAAAGTATGCAGTCTAAACTAACTGGTAAGCCAGTAGAAAACACTGTAAAAAGTAAAGATAATAAAAAAAATGAAAAAGATGATTTTTATGTATACTATTCCTCTATTGGAAGTGATGAAACAGGCTGTGGAGATTTCTTTGGACCAGTTGTTGTCGTGGCAACTTATGTACCCTCAAATAAAATTAAAGAATTAGAAAATTTAGGTATAAAAGATTCTAAAAAAATAAATGATGATATTATTATGAAAGTTGCTCCAGAAATTATGAAAACAACACCTTATACTTTCTTTGTTTTATGTAATAAAGATTTTAATGATTTAATGGAAAAAAACTACAATATGGTACAAATAAAAGCAATTCTTCATAATAAAGTTTTAATGGATTTAGTAAAAAAATATAATCCTGATTATAAATACCCCGTTGTTGATCAATTTGTTAATGAAAAGAAATTTTATAGTTATTTAAAAGACGATGATACAACTTTAAGAGGAATAAAATTTTATACAAAAGGTGAAAGTAAATGTATGAGTGTTGCGGCTGCATCAGTTATAGCAAGATACATCTTTATTAATGAAATGGACAAATTAAGTAAAATATCTGGATTTAATTTACATAAAGGTGCAGGTATTGAAGTTGATAATCAAATTAAAGAAATAATTCAAAAAAAAGGAAAAGATTACCTTTATCAAATTGGTAAAGTTTCCTTTAATAATTACACTAAATTAAAATAATTAATTACAAAATTCTAAAGCCATTATATTTAAAATAACACTTTTATCATATAAACCAGATTTATATTTATAATCATAATCAGCAAGTCTAATTATGATTTTTTTTATTTCTGATAATGAATAATTATCTTTTATATTATTATAATCATTTAATTGCCAAGGCTCTTTTCCATAAGTAAAACATAATTTTTTAACATCATCAGTGGTTTTTAAAAGATATAAAAAGTTCATTTCTTTATAAAAAGTTATAATAATAACATTTGGATCTATTTTAAGTTTTTCTAAATCATTTATTAATGATGTACAATTAATATCTTTATTCATTAAACATCTTACAAATTTAAATGCACTTACATTGTAAGACACACTTACTATTTTTTTAATGTCCTCTAAAGAAAGATTACCTTTTTTAAAAAATAAACATATTTTATCTATCTCTGATAAACAAATATCATAATTTACATAAGAATTTTCAACTATATAATTACCTATTTCATAATTAATATTAATATTATTTTTTTTAAGTACATTTATACATTCATAAACCATTTCCTTTTTATTAAAGGGATTAAGTTCAATGTAATTATTAGAAATACTTTTAAAAATCTTTTTTCTTTTATCTGGAACTTCATAACTTGTAAATATTAATGTAACTAAACTATTAGGATTTTCAATATATTTAAGAAGTAATTCTTCGTTTTTATTTTTACCTTCTTCTTTATTTTTTTTTGCTATAAATAAATCATTGCTTTTTACTATAATACATTTTTCTTCACCAGTAAGTGAATAATAATTTGCTTCCTCGATTACATCTGTTATACTATTTACTTTTAAATCAAATTTTAAGACATTAGAAAAACCATTAATGATTTCATTAACTTTTTCATTTATTCTTTTATAGCTATCTGAGTAAATTAAATAAATCTTCATAAAAATATTATATAAAATTTTTCATCAAAATAAAAGAGCCTTTTAAGTAGGCTCCATCTATTTAAACATTACAAGTAATGTTACCTTATTTTATGATAGTATTTTAAGTTTGTTACTAAAGGTTATCTTTTATTACAATTAGTTTATCATAAAGATTTTCATATAAAAGCTTACTTGCAAGGTCCATCATAATACCATTATTCATCATATGGCCCTCACCTTCTTCGTCTTCACTATTATCTTTTATAATATTCCAATACACGTTACTATATGCTTTTTTAGTTTTATCACTTATATTATTTAAATTTTCACCAACATCAACAACTATTTTAATTATTTTCATATATTCATTTGTATTATTATAAAAATAATCATAATCTTTATCTTTAGTTTTAATATTTAAAATTTTTAAATTTTTTATAATTTTTTCTACTTTTTGTTTATCAGTCATAATTATAATACTTTCCCTTCTTTATAACACTCATAAATATATGATGGATTTTCATAATACATGCTACTATCATAATTATCTATCTTTGTTATAATCCATGAAGTTAATACTTTAATTAAGTTATCAATATAATCCTCTTTACTACCACTTATTTGTTTAATAAGTCTTTCATATACAGCACCAATTTCAAAATAAGATGGTACTCTACTTTTGCAATTATCTATTTTATAATTACCATTTTCTATATTGCATTCATTAATTATTTCATCACTAACTTTATCTATATTTTCAGAATGATATACTTCAGCTAAATTATAAATTTTTACTAAAAAATCTTTGCCAATTTTATTTACAACATATTCTTTTGTATTATGAGTTTTTCTAGCAATATACTCAATTAAACTGCATAAATAAAATAAATCATTATCGTAATTATTCATATGTGCACTCCTTACACTCTAAAAATTTTAAACATTTTAATGCTTTTTCACTACAAAATGCAATTTGATGTGTTGGATGTCTAAACTTTGCCAATTCCCAAAATGCCTCTCTTGTTATAACACCATCAATCAAGTCAGTAATATAATTATAAATTTGGTCATCTGCCATTGCTCCGATTACAATATCATAATTATGTTTTTTTCCATTTCTAGAATTAATTATAAAGTCAAGCCATTCTTCACTCAATATATTAAACTCTTTAATTTTTAAATTTAAATTTTCATTGTATTCATATATATTTAATACAGGAGTATCAAATTTTTTTGCCCACTTAATTGCTTGTTCCTTTAATATTGTACAATAAAAACCTTCACCAAAATCTTTCGTGTATTTTCCGGTTATAATTTTTGGATTTTCAATTTTATAATAGTTACCATGATATATATTCATAAAAACCTCATTAATGTCATTATACAATAATTTAAATAATAAACAAAGTGGATACTTTATATTTTTAACAAAATTCAATTATTTATGAAGTGTTGAATGCTTTTAGTTAATTCTCCTTAACATAAAATTATAGTATAAAAATTTTTGAGTTTCTTTTATAAATCGAAGTAATTATTTTTGCAATCTTTATTCCCTCAATAGCACTTGTTGTAATACCTCCAGCATAACCAGAACCCTCTCCAATTGGATATAAACCTTTGATATTACTTTCCATATTTTCATTTCTAATAAATTTAACAGGACTACTTGTTTTACTTTCTACTGCAGCAATTATGACATTATCATCATCAAAACCTTTTATTTTTTTACCAAAATAAGTAATTGCCTCTTTTAAAGAGACGTTTATATAATCAGGAAATACTTCATTAATATTTGCATAGGTATAATTTCCCTTTATTTTTAAGTTTAATAAATCTTTTGGATTATAAACATTATTTTTATAGTCTTTAAACGTTTGAACTAATATTTTACCATTTCCTAAACTATATGCTTTCTTTTCTAAGTTTTCTTGATATTTTATACCATCTAAAGGACCCTCACCAAAATCTTTATTATTAACTGTAACAATAATTGCACTATTTGATATATTACTATCTCTTTTTGAATAACTCATACCATTAATTGATAAATAGCCATACTCACTCGAAGAATTTACAACAAATCCTCCCGGGCACATACAAAATGAATATACACCCCTATTAGTGCTTGCTTGATAAGTTAATTTATATTCTGCTGGTGGTAAGAAATCTTTATACTTTCCATATTGATTTTCATTAATCATATTTTGATCATGCATTATTCTAATTCCCACAGCAAAAGGTTTATTTTCTATTAAAACACCTTTTTCATAAAGCATATTAAATGTATCTTTTGCACCATGACCAATTGCAATAATTAGATTATCTGTTTCATAAATATCTTTATTATTAATAACTACTCCAGTAATTTTATTATCCTTTATTAAGATATTTGTTAAAGTGCTTTCAAAATGTATTTCACCACCATTTAAAATAATTTTTTCACGCATATTTTTAACAATACCAGTCAATTTATCAGTACCAATATGAGGATGATTTTCATAAAGAATCTTTTCATCAGCACCATTATCATAAAATATTTCAAGTACTTTTGAAATTAAACCTTCTTTATCTTTAATACTTGTCATAAGTTTTCCATCAGAAAATGTACCTGCTCCACCCTCACCAAAAAGTACATTAGAATTTACATTTAACTTATTATTAAGCCAAAACTCTTTAATATCTTTTTCTCTTTCCTCAACTTGTTTTCCTCTTTCAAAAACTACTACTTTATAGCCAAGTGAAGATAAAATATATGAAGCAAACATACCTGCCGGACCAAAACCAATAATTATAATAGGTTTTGATAATATTTTATTACCAGTTACATTTATTTCATTATTAATAAAATTTGGTTCTAAAATATCTTCATTAAATCTAATTTTTTCATTTGTATTTATTAAAACATCATAAACATAAAGAACATTACTTTTATTTCTTGCATCAATAGATTTATGTAATATCTTTTGAATAGTAAAATTATCTGTTTTAATTTTCTTAGAAATCATTTCCTTTAAATTATTTGTTTTAACATCTACTTTAATATTTCTAATTCTGATCATTTATATTCCTTCCGGCAATTAAACCTGTTATAAAACACTGCATTAAATTATAACCACCACATTTACCTGTTAAATCAAGTATTTCACCAATAAAATATAAATTTTTTATAGTATTTGACTCCATCGTAGAAATATTAATATCTGTAAGAGGTATCCCTCCCATAGTTACTTGAGCTTTATCATAATCATTTGTTCCATAAACTTTTAAAGTAAATGATGTAAGATATTCCTTAAATAATTTTTTTTCATTTTCAGTAAGACTTTTATATCTAGCTGTTTCTGATATATTAGTTTTTTTAAAAATATATTTTAATACTTTATAATTAATTATACTTTCAAATGCGTTAATTAAGCTTAAGTTTTCAAGTAATTTCATTCTATTTTCAATAAATGTTTCCTCAGCAAAAGGTAAAAAATTTATTTTAATAGTTAGATTAGAATTATCCTTTACATATCCACTTAAATTAAAAACACATATACCAGAAATACCATAGTTGGTAAACTGAAGTTCACCAGTTTCACATGATAATAATTTATTATTTTTAAATAAACTTACTTTTGCATTAAGTCTTACACCAGAAAGTTCTTTAATTGAATCTGTCTTAATTTGAGTTAAACAAGGATACATTTCAGTAAAGTTAATACCTAACTTTTTAAGAATTAAATAAAGTCCTCCATCACTACCTGTTTTTGGATAACTTTTACCTCCACAGGCAATAACTAGTTTATCACATTCATATTTATTATTAATTTTAAATCCTATACTACTTTTCTTAATATCATTTACTTCCTCATTAAAAATAAAATTAATACCTAAACTTTTACATTTTTCAAAAAGTAAATTATTTACACTAGCACTATTATGTGAATATGGATAATAATAACCATTTATAATATCAGGATATATCCCTATACTTTCAAGTTTTCTATGCATTAAATCTATTTCCCCAGGATTTATAATATTTTCTATTAAATCAGAGTTTTCAGTAAAATAACAATCACTATTAATAATTTCATTTGCATAATTGCATCTTCCACTTCCTGTAAGAAGAAGTTTTTTTCCTGCTTTATCATTTTTTTCAATTATTGTTACATTATTATTTTCATTTTTTGCTTTTATAGCACACATCATCCCTGATGGACCTGCACCTATTATTATTATATTCATACTTTCACTCCTACGACTATTATATCAAAAAAATCCTAAAAAGGATTATTATATTTTAAAATTAGTTATCTTAATATTTTAATTATTTTAGTATAAGTTTTCTAACCATTGGTTTTGATAAAGTATTTTCTTCAGTAGCATGTAAATAGTTTTCATAAGATTTAACTTCTTTATATTCATAATCTCTTTCTAAATTTCTTTCTTCCTCCTGAAGATTTTCAATTAACTCTTTTAAAATAAGTGCACTCCCATTTAAATCATTGATTTTTTCATTAATTTCTTTTTTAGAACCCATTATTTGATCAGATATAACTTTAAAACAAACATTTAAGCCTATGAAACATAATATGTTTTTAACATTTGGAAAAGTACATACAAAACCAACTATAGTTGCAGTATTAATAAGCATTTCAATTAATACTTTTATTAAAAGTTTCCTTACTTTTTTACTTTTTTGACTTTCAATATCTTTTTTCTCATTTTGCTTTTCCTCGATTAAGTTTTGAAGTTTTAAAACCATATCTGGTTCATCATTAGTTTTAATAACCTTTAAATTGCCATTTTCATTTGTTACAGCATATGTATTCTCATTTAAATTAATATATTCTTTATTCATAATTACCTCCGAATAAAAAGTATACTAACATTTTTATTAGTAAAAATCAATAAAAAAGATGCCTTAGCATCTATTTTGAATATATATTTTAATATCATTAAGTAAATATTCTTTACCTAATGTATGAAGTAATTCATAATTTTTTTCCAAATAAGAAAAGACATCATACTTTGTAAATAAATCGTATGCTTCTTTTCCAGATAAATTATTTTTTAGTTTATATTCTTCGAGTAAAAAAATTACAAAATCATTTAATTTCTTATCAATCTCTTGGCACATTTAAAACTCCTGTTTCTATTTCCCCTTTTAGCATATCAAATAGCATAAAATAACTAAAATACCACATTTTTGTATTTTCTTTTTCAAGCATTGTATATAACTTTGAATTATAAAGTATTTCTCTTGCTTTTTTATAAGATACTTTATAATAATTAACTATTTCATCGCAAATTGAACTTACTTTTGGAACTAAATATAAAGAAAACTCTTTATTACTCATAATCTTCCTCCAATGCATATGTGCAAATATATTTTAAATACTTTAAGGATTTTTCAGTATGAAAGGAAATTTGATTAGAAAGTTTATATGTTTTTAATCTTTCAATAGTTTCTTTATAAGTTAGTACTCCACTATCATATAAATCTAAAACTTTGTATAATGTATCGTCAGCTACTGGTCCCATAACAACATCATATTCATGAGTAAAGTTATCATCTTTTCTATTAGCATAAACAAAATCAAGCCATTTTTCTGACGCAGTTAAAAAATTTAAAACATTTAAGTCATTATCTTCATTATATTCAAATTCATTTACATATCTAAAAATTAATTTATCTGAATTTATTCTAGATTTTTTTACAAAAGTCCATTTTACTGCTTGATCATAATCAGTTGTAGTATAAAAACCTTTACCAAAATCAGTCTTATTATTAAGTAATTCAAAATCTGGAACTACTACAGGTGATAAACTTCCATGAAATAATTGCACATTAATCCCTCCATATATATTTTATCATAATTTTATTATCAAAAAAAGATGCCTTAGCATCTATTTTGAAAGAAGTTCACATACTAAATTAGAAAGTTCTGTTGGATTATCAATAGGAAGTCCTTCGATTAATTTACTTTGAGCATATAAAACTTTAGTATATTTTTCAAACTGCTTTTCATTATCTTTATATAATTCTTTTAATTTAGCAAGTATTGGATGACTATCATTTATTTCAAGTGTTAATGATGAAGATACTTTTTCACTGTTTGGCATAGCATTAATTACTTTTTCCATTTGAGTTGAAATAGCACCGTTACTTGTTAAACAAACTGGATGATTTTTAAGTTTATCAGTAATTTTTACATCACTTACTTTATCCTTTAAAATATCTTTCATTTTAGATAGCATATCTTTACTTTCTTCATTTAATTTAGAAAGTTCTTCTTTTTCATCCTTAGTATCTAAATCAAGGGATGAATCACATACATTTTTAAATGTTTTTTCCATAAAAGTATTTATAGCTCCAATTGTAAATTCATCAGCATAATCAGTTAAATATAAAATATCAAAATCTTTTTCTTTAACCATTTCCACTTGAGGTAATAAATCAATTTTTTCTACAGTTTCACCACAAGCATAATAAATCTCTTTTTGATCATTTTTCATAGAATCTACATACTCTTTTAGAGTAATAAAATCTTTTTTCTTAGAACTATAAAAGATTAATAAATCAAGTACTTTATCTTTATTTATACCATAGCTTCCATAAATACCAAATTTAATTTGATTACCAAAATCTTTAAAGAATTTTTTATAACCCTCAAAGGATTTAGTAAGAAGTTCTATTAAAGCAGAATGGATTTTAGTTTCTATTCCTTTTGCAATTCCAAGAACATGTCTATCATTTTGAAGTGTTTCACGAGATATATTTAAAGGTATATCATCAGTATCAACTACTCCTTTTACAAAAGAGTAATAATCTGGAAGAAGTTTTTCACATTTATCCATAATTAGTACACCATTTGTATAAAGTTCTAATCCTTTTTTATATTCTTTATAATAATAATCAAATGGAGCATGTGATGGAATAAATAATAGTGCTTTATAATTTTCTAAACCTTCAGCATTATAATGAATTACTTTTAAAGGTTTTTCATAGTCAGAAAACTTTGATGTATAGAAGTTATTATATTCTTCCTCACTAATATCTTTTTTATCTTTTTTCCATAAAGGTTTCATAGAGTTTAAAGTTTGAACTTCAGTATATGTTTCATATTCATCTTTAGTTCCCTCTTTTAAACGAGAATTTTCTACTTCCATCATAATAGGATATTTTATATAATCACTATATTTTTTAATTAGATTTCTAATAGTGTATTCTTCCATAAAATCAGAATATTTTTCATCTTCAGTATCATCTTTTAAATAAAGAATAATATCTGTACCATTTTCTTTTTTTGTAGCCTTACCAATAGTGTAACCCTCTATGCCTTCACTAGTCCAAATATATGAATCATCACTACCAATCTTTTTAGAAATAACTTCAACTTTTTTAGATACCATAAATGCTGAATAAAAACCTACACCAAATTGTCCAATTATTTCACTATCTTTACTATCAGGATTTTCCTCTTTAAATCTAAGTGATCCGCTTTCTGCTATTGTACCAAGTGATTTATCAAGTTCTTCTTCATCCATACCAATACCATTATCTGAAATAGTAATTGTTCTATCAATTTTATTTACAGAAATAAATATTTTAAAATCTGCTGGATTAATATTAAGTTTTGCATCTTTAGATTTTTCAAAAGCAAGCTTATCAATTGCATCACTTGCATTAGATATAAGTTCCCTTAAAAATATTTCCTTATTTGTATAAATTGAGTTAATCATTAAATCAAGTACTCTTTTACTTGATGATTTAAATTCTTTCTTTTTCATTTTTTTCATCTCCAAGAATGTTATACCACATAAAAATAGCACTTGTCAAGTTAAAGTGCTATTAATTATTTAACTTACAACATAAACATCGTTATATGTTCCACTTCCAAGTAATTTACTTTCAGAGGATAAACTCACTACGCCACGGACCACAACATCGCCATAGACATAACTCCAACCAAGACTGCCACCATCAAACACACCGAACTCACGAGCATCGCCACCACCGAAACCATAAGGGGAGCCCGCCCAATACCAATCATAGGTATATAAATAATAGCTAGAGTTACTATTATACTGATTATCGGCTCCTGCCATATTTACTTCATCCGCTGTTATTAATCCAACCGGATAAGATAACTTACCATTACCTTTAGTAGTTGTGGTAGAAAACTTATCATTTGCATTTGCACAAATAAGTGTTGGCGTTGGACTAGAACCAGCACCTAATATTCTATTACCAGCTCCATAATAATATGCTGTTCCTGTTGATGTCCAAGAGCTTATTTCTCCTGTAGCACCACTACTACTTGTTGATGCTGTTCTATCATTACAATATATTTGATCTGTTATTTTTGTTCCTGTTGCATTTAAATCTGTATAATTTGCATACCAATCTTCTAAGTATGTTTTTATATCACTACTTTGACTTGTTCCGTGTTGTTCTCCTATTGTATACATATATCCCACATATTCTGCACTATTATAATTTTTATTAAATTTTGAATAACCTGCTGATGTAAATCTTAAAAAATTGTCATTTTCATCATATGATTGCATTACTACTTTTGTATTACTATCTGGTGCATATGTTCCAGCATATATCATTCTAATTGAATTATCTCCATTTATTCTTATTATTCGCCAGTACATATCATCACCTTTTGAGGCTATTTTAAAGCAGTTATCTAGTCCATCACAACTACTTACTAAAGAATAATTATAATCACCATCATATGTATAATATGTATCTTTAGTATACTTACCATATTTTACCCAGTTATTATCTACTGCTCCTCTGAAATAATAAGATGTTCCTAAATCATCTTGTGCTTTATACATTCCTTTATCTGAGGCGGTAGTAACTTTTGCAAAATCTGTTGATGTAAGTGTTGTCATACTTGCTGCTCCCCCATTATTTGCAAGTATTGTTTCATAACCCTTTTTAACTGATGAACCATCTTCTGAAGAACATCCTTTACTTATTGCATATATTTTACCAGTAAAGTTTTTTCCACCTAATTGTGATTGACTTACATCTAAATTATAATATCTTCCTATTATTTTCCATCTTACTGATTGAGCACTTCCTAAACTTTTTATTGTAGCACCCTCAACTAGTTTATAATATTTATTTGTACTATCATAATAACTTTGAATATTAGCATGATCAAAATTTCTTTCTGTAGCAAAATGATTATTTCCATTCATACCATTTACTTCTATAGTTATTTCTTTTGTAGCATCACCTGTTTTTGTCGTTGTACCTTGTCCATATACATTACTTCCTGCATCATATTCATAAACTATATCATATGTACATGTTGTAAGCAAGTTTTGTGAACCTGTAAGAGTTACATCTAAAAATGCAGTATCCTCTTTGGCTGCAACAGTATTATTTGCTACTGTAAAACTCATATTTGCGGCTGGTACTTGTAAATTAAGTTGTGTCGCATTTGAGGTAAATGTTGCATTACCTGGACTTGATGAATTAATATTTACTGCTACATTATTTACTAAATTTACATTAAATGTTCCAAAATATGCAAATGAAGCAACTCCTATAATAATTATTAATAATACTGATGCGAACACTGCAAGTGATTTTGTTATTTTACTTTTTTCCATAATATCCACCTATCCCTTATAAATACTGGACTCATTTTTCTCTTATCTTATACATTTGAGAAAATTTAATGCCCATTTTACGCAATATGGTACTAGATTTTTTTGTAAATTGATAGTATAATTTAGTAGTAAGGTACAAAAGTACGAGAAAGTTTTTTCTCAAATGTATAAGATTTAAGAAAATACGAACAAGATAAATACTAAGAACAATAAATATTTAAATATATAAAAAAATCAGTATATCATTTTACACTGATTTATAATTATGTTTTTCTAATAAGTAATCTAATTCGTCTTGACTAAATAGATAACTATATTTATTTAACATATATAATTTAATTTCTTCATTAGCTATTTTATGAATTACGATTTTCTTTTGTATTTTTGTAATTTGATTAAAATATAACTCCATATTTTCTAAAGAAAGCATAGCAATGATATCTGTTACTAAAATATTTTTATTAATGTAGGATATTTTGTCTTCATCAGGTAATCTACCTACAAAAAGTAAAAAGTCCTCTTGGGTTAAATATGAAATGTTTTGTTTGATAATATTTTTGTTAGCTAAATGAACTAGAGCATGTGAATAAAATTTTTTAACTGTAAATAATCTTAATATACTTATTTTATTTGCATCATTATTAAGAGTTTTATAAAGTTTAAATAAATAATAATCATTAAATGGAAATTTTTTATTAAAATCTAATATATATTTTACTCTATCATTTTCATTTGCCACACCTTTTATAATAATTAAGTAAATAAGTTTATCATTTTCAATATCTAATAATTTATTAAAATAATTACTATCATTAAAATTAATTATGTAATTTCTATTAAAAATATCTTCGAAATAATAAGTTAAATATAATCTATTTTCTAAAGAAGTAAAAAAATTAAAAATATCTTTATCATCTTGATTTATAAAATTTAAAAATTTATCTACAAACATATAGTTCCTTAAAAAGTTAAATGTGAAGTATTTTCTTTTATAAAGGATATGTCTTTATTAACTTCAATATTTCTTTTAAAACGATAGTCAAATATATTATATAAATAATTATTATCTGAAAATAAAAGTTTTAATAAAATATCTTTTCTTTTTTCTATAGGCATATCTACAGTTAATAAATTAACTAATATATTATTTTTACTATATTTATCCTCTTTAGAAATCTTTTTAGAGGTCATAATTAAATATGATATAAACATTATATTTTCATGTAAATATTCAAAATTCATTTCTATATTAGGAATTCTTATTTCAATTGTATTTTTAGAGTTTTCAAAAACATTATTAATATTAATACTAGAGTGTCTACCGTTTTGAGAATAATGAACAAATGAAATAAATTGTTCTAGTGAGGAAAATACTGGATGAAATGAATTAATAATATTTTCATTTAATCTTTTTGATAATGGATAAGCATATGTTTTAATATTACTTCGAATTATAGAATTTGGTCTATTTAAAATTAAATATAGAATGTCTTCAGTATTACAATATATTTTATAAAAGAGTAAAAGTTCTTTAATATTATCAAATATATGTATATCAAAATGAATATGACCTGCGGATTCATTAGTATAATTAAAATTATTATTATTTAAAAATTCACACATATCTTTTAAATTATGAAGACTTTCTTTATCATAATGATAAATTGGAGATGTAAATTCAATACCATTTTTAACTGAGGCTTCCGAAACTATATTCCAATTTTCAAACTTATGAAATTTTAAAAGTAAATCATTATATATATTTGAACTCTCTAGTTCAACTCCAAATTTAATTCTTTTATCAATATTTGAGTCTATATAAAAGTTATCCTCCGTAATGGGAAGAATATTACTTTGAACTTTTTTTACAACCTCTATATCAATTTTTTTATATAAATCATTTATAATATTCAAATCATTTATATCTTTTAAAATAAGTCTTAATGCATAAAGATATTCATCTTTATTAAAATTAGAGTTATTAAGTAAATATATTTGTAAATCATTATTATATTTTATATTTTCCAAAGTAATTAATTTATCATCATATGAAAGATTAAAATAGTATTTTAATATTAATTTTTCATCATCAACACTGGCTATAATATATGGAAGCAAATCTTTATTATTAATATAATCCATTTTATTAGGTAAATATGAAATACATCTTTTTTGTTCATAAATAGGTAGCATATCAAAATATTTACATTTAGTTTTATAATCTTTTATTTTAAGAAGTAATCCTTTTATCTTAATTTTACACTCAAACATACTTATAAACATTTCATAAACTTTATCCTCAAACTGAAGGTTCATAAGAATATAAAATACTTTTTCTTTTCCTAAAAGATTAAAATTGTTTTTCAAAAATGTAGGAAGATAACCTATTTTAATATACATATAAAATTTATCTTTTTCATTATCAGAAAGTTTTAAATAAAGTTTATCATAATAAGAATTATCACTAAAAAAAATATCTTGATATGTATTTTTAAAGTATATTTGTCTAATTTTAGGAATAAGTAAAAAATTATATTTATCTTCATCATTTTTAATATAATAAAGAAAATCTATAATAGCATTAATATCATTTAAAATATTATCTAAAATAATTTCATTAATAAGATCAATATTTTTACCAAGTATTTTTAAAAAATGTGAATCATGTTTTAATTCAAATAAATTTTTTTTATTTTTATTTAAATAATAACCTATTTTAATTTTATCTATATTCATATTTCCCCCAAAGTAATTTGTATTATATCACTATTATAAAAAAAAACTACCTTTTTAAGGTAATTTATCTTGAAAGTTCATCGATTTGTTTTTCTTCACCAAAGAAAACTCGACGATATTCATTTACAAAGTAATATGGTTTATTTTCATATTTGTCTTTCATCATTGGATTTAAATAAAGCATGCCATTTTCACCTTTAACATAGAAAATAGCTTTACCTAAGTCTATAAAAGGTATGTTAATTCCTTTTACGCAAATTTTATCATAGTCTATAACCTCACTTAAAGTTCCTTTTACTGTCATAAGGTTTTCATCCCACCATATTTTGCATTCAACATCAGTACCTTCTGCATTATGTAAGTTTTCAAACATAGTTTCAACCATTTCTTTTTGAGTCATATACCCTCCTTAAGAATATTATATATTGCATTATAGAATTATGTCAAATAATTTAATATTTTTGAATTATTTTATTTAAACTATCAATATCTTCGTTTATAATATAATCACTAAATCCATCTTCAATATAATGTTTTGCAAGTCCTTTTTTACTTTCATTAAGCATTACTATACAAGGCGAACTAAATCCCTTTACCTTTTGCATTTCTTTTAATGTTGATAAGCCACTTACTTCTTTCATCTCATCACTTATAAGAATAAAATCATATTTTTTATGTGACTTAATTTTATCTACTGCATCTAGCCCATAATATAATACAGAATATGAAACACTATTTTTATTTAATATATTTTTAATTTTACTTATTAATGTTTTATCTTGGGATACTATTAAGGCTTTTTTATAATTATTAACTACATTTTCATATCCTACCAAGATACTTTTTGTTTCATCGTGATATACTCTTTGATCTATTGTAAGAATAAACTCACTACCTTTTCCTAAATCAC
>OLQV01000011.1_pt1 | contig 212371 bp, 173 predicted proteins | sample 1672371 | NCBI WGS metagenome assembly OLQV01 (sample SAMEA3136676, study PRJEB25190) | human gut metagenome
CGGTCTGCTGGTGATTGTAGCGCGTGATAGGTTACTTTGCGGCCTCGCCCGTCGAGTCGCTGTGGAAATTCGAGTAACCGCCCACGGCGTTCGCGTTGAAGCGACCCTCGGTCTTCGAGAAGAACACCTGCGTTACCATGAGGTCCTTGATGGTAACGCCGACGACGCCCATGGCCTCTTTCTGGTTTTTCCCCTCGTCGAGGAGCGCGTTGAGCACTTCGGCCTTTTTCGAGGACTCCAGAGCCATGAATTCTGCACGATCCATTGTCAGCCTCCCTTGATACGGCGCGAGCAATATGTGCTTTAAATTATAAGAACCGGAGCCCTTTCGTTTAAGGATGTTTCCGTTTCCCGATAGTTCGGGAATAACCTATTTCAGGCCGACGTAATCGGTCTCGATCGCCTCGTCGAGGTACTCCTTCACGGGCGGTTCGCCGAAGTCGCGCACCTCCTCAAGGTGCCAGCAGTCGGTTTTCGGCATGCCGGGAATGCTGTCGGCGACGAAGACGGGGTCCTTGCCTGCCTTGCGCTGCGCCGAGTAATCGTCGAGCACGGCAAGCGCCCATTTGCCGAGCAGCAGGATCGCGATGAGGTTCATGATCGCCATGAGGCCCATGAAGATGTCGGCTAAGTTCCATGCCAGATCGAAGCTGTTCGTGGCGCCGTAGAAGATGACGAGCAGGCACACGATGCGGAAGACCGTGAGCAGCGCCTTGCTATCGCCCTTGATGAAGCGCAGGTTGCTCTCGGCGTAGAAGTAGTTGCCGATAAGGCTCGAGTACGCGAACGCGAAGATGGCGAACGTGATGAAGTGGATGCCCGCCTCGCCGACGGAGTTGTTCACGGCCATCTGCACGAGCGGCATGCCGTTGAGGTTCGCGGCGGCTGCGGGGTCCTGCACGTAGAACACGAGCACCATCATCGCCGAACAGGTGCAGATGAGCAGCGTGTCGATGTAGACCGACAGGCTCTGCACGAGGCCCTGCTTCACCGGATGGGACACGCTTGCGGTGGCGGCGGCGTTCGGTGCGGAGCCCATGCCGGCCTCGTTGGAGTACAGGCCGCGCTTAATGCCGAGCATGACGACCGATCCCGCGAAGCCGCCGAAGATCGACTGGAAGTCGAATGCCGAGGAGAAGACGAGCGAGAAGACCTGGGGCAGCCAGGTGATGTTGGTGATGGTCGTCCAGAGCGCGATCGCGATGTAGGCGATGGCCATGATGGGGACCACGATCGACGTGATGACGCTGATGCGCTTCGTTCCGCCGAAGATGACGGCGGCGGTCATCACGGCGAGCACGATGCCCGACGCGATGGCGGCCTTCGGCATGGCCTCGCCGGGCAGGTAGTACTCGAGCGCGCTCGTGGCGTTGAACGCCTGCAGGCCGTTGAAGCCGAAAGCGAAGCACAAGATCAGCAGCACGGAGAACAGCACGCCGAGCCCGCGGCTGCCGAGTGCTTGGTGGATGTAGTATGCGGGGCCGCCGCGGAACTCGCCGTCCTTGCCGCGAACCTTCCAGATCTGCGCGAGCGTGGACTCGATGAACGCGGAGGCTGCACCCACGATGGCCATAAGCCCCATCCAGAACACAGCGCCCGGGCCGCCGGTGGCAAGAGCAGTGGCGACACCTGCGATGTTACCCGTGCCCACGCGGCTCGCGGTCGATACCATGAGCGCCTGGAACGACGAGATGGAGCGCTTCCCTTCGACATGTTTCTTTTCGGTGATCTGGGTGAACATGTCTTTGATGTAGCGAATTTGCACCGCCTTGGTGCGGATGGTGTAGTAGATGCCCACGATGACGAGCAGGGCGAGCAAGATGTAGGTGTACAGAAAGCCGTCGATCTGCCCGCTGACGTCGACGAGCCACGCGTTGAAGTCCATAGGTGCCTTTCCCCTGATAATCCCAACCAAGTTATTGCGCGGGCAGTGTCGCCGTTGCGCGATAAGAATTTACATAATACTGCAATTTCGCGAGAAAGTATGCGACGACGTCAGGCGTTTTGCGACAGCGAATAGGCGCACCACGTAAACCGTGTGCGAGATGCGTGCGGTTGCCTGCGGGCTTTGCTCCAGCGATTCAACCTAAAAGAGAGGCACTTTCCCCCGTAGAAAGTCATCGAGGGGAGTATTCCGATCGCCAACAATTATCGGGCTCGCCTTCGGATAGGCTTTGCAGAATGCCCCCATGCCGCTTTTGCTTACGCGCCCGCTTTTCACCTCGATTGCGGTGATATTGCGCGCCCGCCTTAGGACAAAGTCAACCTCCAAGTCGCCTTCGCGCCACCAGTAAAGGTCGAAGCCGTCTAACGCCGAGCGTGCGATAAGGTATGCGCCGACCGCCGTCTCAACGAGATGTCCGTAGAGGTCTGGGTCTTCGAGGAGGCTTCCCTTTCCGTGCCACATCGAGGTCATGAGTGCGGGGTCGTGAACCATCAACCGTGGTGAAGAGGCCTTTGCCCTTATAGGCTTGTCGTCGAATTTCTGTAGGCCACTTATCATCCCTGCTCCTGACAGGAGGTCGAGGTAGTGCTTGATGGTGTCGGTGTTGCCCTTGTCGTCGAGCTGGCCGAGTATCTTTCGATACGACAGCTCTTGCGCAGAGTATTGCGCACCGAGCTCGAAAAGTGCGCGCATCAACGCAGGCTTTCTTACGTTTTCCATCTGTAAGACGTCTCGCGAAATCGTCGACTCGACGATGGAGTCTCGCATGTATTCGCGCCAGCGGTCTTCGTCGCTCTTAAGGATCGCGGCACCAGGGTATCCACCGAATTCGAGATAGTCGGAAAGGTTGTAGCCGAACGCTTCGGACATTTCGGACAGACTCCAATGCGTTGAACGCATAAGCTCATATCTTCCTGCAAGCGATTCGGAAAGACCACTGCCGATAAGCAAGCTTGATGAGCCTGATAGAATTACCAAAAGCGGAGTATCGTTCCAGCTATCCTCATCCCACAGCCGCTTAACGGTTTGCGACCACTGGGCAACTTTCTGTATTTCGTCAAGGACGAGTACCGCTTTTGCGCCTGGCTCTGTCATGTTTCTTGCTTGGCGCCATTCCAGCTCGATCCAATCGGCTCCTAGCTCGATTGCGCTGTCCGCGCTCGCAACTCGAACAGACAATCCCGCCGCTTTGACAGCCTGCTTGATTGCTGTGGTTTTGCCAGTCTGCCGAGGCCCCATAACGACCTGGATGAACGAGCGAGGCTCGCGGAGTCGTTCTTCGAGTGTTCGCGACAGCTCTCTTCTAAACATATTCATCCCATCTATCATTTTTGCTAGATAAAGCTATCAAAAATGATAGCTTTATCTAGCAAAAATGAAAAGAGGAGATTCAACTTAGCTTATTGTGAAATATAACAAAAGCCGAGCGTGCGGAGGTGCAGCGCAATCGGTATTATTCTCCTCGCAGCACGGCGTGGGCCTCCGAAGGTGAGCGATCGCACGCCGGTTTAAAAGTTTTTGAGGCGCGGTGCCGAGGAGCGATTCTCCATGCATGCCTCGCTGAAAACGTCTTGTCGGGGGACAAAAGTCGTCGATATGTGAGTCGAAATCCGGCGACGAGGAGGGTTCTTCTCTCTTCGCTCTACGTTTGTCCAGGTCGGAACTGATGGAAGAAAGTTAGTAGAAGGAAACTCCTCACATATCGTCGATTATTGTCCACGACGGCCTCGTTTTCGGCGAGATGGGCTGAAGGGAGAGAGCCCGATGGCGTCCCCGAAGCGAAGCAATCGCAGGGGCAGCAGCCCTTGCGACAAACGTGCTCCAGACTGAGAAGCCCCGCGTCTCTTCTTCGCTTCGGCCTCGTACGAGCAGCTTGTTCCCTGTCGCTGCATAGGGCCGCGGCGACGCAATTTGCGGCTCCGCGCCTTCCCCGCTTCGGCCCTATGCGAACAGCTTGCGGTCGCGCCTTCCCCGCTGCGGCCTTACGCAAGCAGTTTTCTGCCCGCTGTCTCGATGCTATCGAGCAGTGTCTCGGCGCCTTCTCGCGTGTCGTCTTTTGCGAACACGTAGAGTTTGATCTTTGGCTCGGTGCCGCTCGGGCGCACAATGGCCTTGTTGCCGCCCGCCAGGCGGAACTCGACGACGTTCGCGGGTGGAAGCCCCGTTCCCGCGTCTTCGTAGTCGACGACGCTCTCGACGGCGAGGTCGGCAACCTCGCTCGGCGCCTCCGCTCGCAAGCGCTCCATGATTGCCGCCATCGCGGCAGCCCCTTCGGCGCCGGGGTACGACACTGACACGGTGCGGTTGAGCCAGTACCCGTGCTCGGCGTACAGGTCGCGCATCGCGTCCGCGAGGTTTTTCCCCTGCAGCTTGTAACTCTGCGCCATCTGGCAGATGAGCAGGCTCGCGTTTACGGCGTCCTTGTCGCGCACGTGGTCGCCCGAGAGGTACCCGTAGCTCTCCTCGAAGCCGAAGATAAAGCGATCGGCGTGCCCCGCGTCCGCGAGTTCGGTGATGATGTCGCCGATGTACTTGAAGCCGGTCAGACAACGGCGCAGCTCAAAGCCGTATTTTGCAGCGAGCGCATCGACCATCGCGCTCGACACGATCGTGGTGACGGCCACTTTCTCGGCAAGGTTCTCGTCGCGTTCGGCTCTCATGCGGCAGATGTAATCGAGCAGCAGCACGCCCATCTCGTTGCCCGTGAGCAGAAGGTAGTCCTTACCATCCTTCACGGCAACGCCCACGCGGTCGGCGTCGGGGTCGGTCGCGAGCAGCAAATCGGGGTGCACGCGCTCGCAAAGCTCGATGCCCTTTTGCATCGCCTCGCGAATCTCAGGGTTGGGATACGGGCAGGTGGGGAAATCGCCGTCGGGGTCGCGCTGCTCGGGGACGACAGTAATGTCGGTGACGCCTGCGCGCTCGAGCACGGTTGCCACGGGGACGAGTCCTGTACCATTGAGCGGGGAATACACGAGCTTCAAGGGTGCCTTCGCGACCTCGTCAGCGCTTAGGTTGCTTACCGATTTCGACAGGACCGCGTCATAGTAGCGCTCGAGCACCGCGTCGTCGATCCAGGTGATGTCGCCTTTTGCAAGCGCGGCGTCGAAGTCGACGGACTTCACCCCGGAGAAGATGTCGGTGCTCTCGATTGCAGCCGAGATGGCGGCCGCGGCCTCGCTCGTTATCTGGCAGCCGTCGGGCCCATAGGCTTTATATCCGTTGTAGGCGGCGGGATTATGGCTCGCCGTCACGCATACGCCGCCCGAGCAGCCCAAATCGCGCACGGCCCACGAAAGCGTGGGAACAGGGGAAATGCGCGGGTACACGTACGCGTGCACGCCGTTCGCCGCGAAGATGGCCGCTGCCGTGCGCACGAAGAGCTCGCCGTTGTTGCGGCTGTCGCGCGCGATGGCGACGCTCGGGTTCTCGAAATGCGCGTTCAGGTAGTCGGCGAACCCCTGCGTGGCACGCCCTACGGTGTAGATGTTCATGCGGTTCGTTCCAGCACCGAGCGTGCCTCGAAGGCCCGCCGTGCCGAAAGAGAGGTCCTGGAAGAAAGCGTCGGTGACCGCGGACTCGTCCCCTGCTTCGACAGCTTCCTTCATGCGGGAAAGCTCGGCGGCAAGGTCGGGCTCCGTCACGTTTTCGATCCATCGCGCCATTTCGGCATGCATATCGCGCGCGTTCACTTCTGCTCCTTCTTGTACGCGCCGCGCCCGAGGAAAGCCCCCGGGCGCGGCGTTCGGTGTGTTACGTTGGGAGGCCCTGTGCGCCGGGCCCTACTCGGCGAGCTTCTTCGCGAGAAGCTGGTTGATGACCTTGGGGTTGCCTTGTCCGCGCATCTGCTTCATGCACTGGCCGACGAAGAACCCAATGACCTTGGTGTTTCCATCCTTGTAGCGCGCCACCTCGTCGGGGTTCGCAGCGATGACCGCGTCGACGACGGCCTCGATCGCGCCGGTGTCCGACACCTGCTTCATGCCGCGCTCCTCCACGATGGCAGCGGGGTCTTTGTCCTCGTCCATGACGGCGGCGAAGACCTCTTTGGCCTGCTTGGAGGAGATGGCGTCCTCGGCGAGCAGTCCGACGAGCTCGACAGCGCGCGCGGGGGAAAGCGGGCTGTCGGCGAGGTTGGCGTCCTCGTTCGCGTTCTGCCAGCCAGCAATGTCGTTGATGACCAGGTTGGCGACGGGTTTGGCGAGCTTTCTCGCGCCTGCGCCCACGGCTTCCATGCACTTCTCGAAGAAGCTGGCGGTTTGCTCGCCTTCTACCAGCTGGCGAGCATCGTATGCCGACAGGCCGAACTGCTCGGCGAAGCGCGCGGCCTTCTGATCGGGAAGCTCGGGCAGCTTGGCGCGGACGCCCTCGATGAACTCGTCGGCGAGGTCGTAAGGCGCCAAGTCGGGCTCGGGGAACAGGCGGTAGTCGTCGGCGGTCTCCTTCACGCGCATGACGATGGTGTGCTTCATCGTGGGGTCCCAGTGGCGCGTTTCCTGGTAAATCTGTCCGCCCTCTTCGAGCACCTCCGCCTGACGGCAGATTTCGTAGGCCAAGCCGTCGTGGAGGTTTTTGAAGGAGTTCATGTTCTTGAGCTCGGTTTTCACGCCGAGCTTGGTCGACCCGCGCCGGCGTAGGCTGACGTTGCCGTCGCAGCGCATGGAGCCTTCCTCCATCGAGCAGTCGGAGATGCCGATGGCGAGGAAGATCTGGCGCAGCTTCTGCATGAACAGGCGCGCTTCCTCGGGCGTGCGCAGGTCGGGCTCGGTGACGAGCTCGATGAGCGGCGTGCCCGCGCGGTTGTAGTCGACAAGGGAATGCGTTGCGCCCGCGATGCGGCCCTCATCGCCGCCGATGTGGATCATCTTGCCCGCGTCTTCCTCCATATGGATGCGCGTGATGCCCACGTGCGCCGTGTAGCCGGTGTCGGTCACGGTGACGTTCTCGTAAGTGTCGCCTGCGCCAAGGCCCGCGATGTCGGTGCGCTCCTTGGCTGCCGGGCCGTCGACGTCGAGGTCGAGATGACCGCGCATGCAGAATGCCACGGGGCCCTGCGTGGTTTGGAAGTTCTTCGCCATGTCTGGGTACATGTAGTTCTTGCGGTAGAACATGGAGTGCTTTTCGATGTCGCAGTTCGTGGCGAGGCCCGCGAGCACGATCGACTCGATGGCGGCCTTGTTCGGCACGGGAAGGGCGCCGGGCAGGCCTAGGCACACGGGGCAGGTGTGCGTGTTGGGCGCGGCGCCGAACTCCAGCTTGCAGCCGCAGAACATCTTCGTGGTAAGGGTGGTGAGCTCGGTGTGGATTTCCAGGCCGATGACCGCTTCCCAATCTTGCAATACTTGCTCGAGCTTCTTCACGTTACTCGCCTGCCTTTCCGTCCGAGAATTCGGGCGCCACGGGTGCGGTGCCGTATTCCTTCTCGAGCGCCATCGCGACGCGGAACATGTTCTCGTCCTTGAACTGGGGCGACATTAGCTGAACGCCGATAGGCAGGCCGGTTTCGCGCCCCAGGCCGCAGGGCATGCTCATGCCGCCGTTGCCGGCGATGTTGAGCGAGATGGTGAACACGTCGGAGAGGTACATCGTCGCGGGATCGGAGATCTCGCCGAACTTGAACGCCGTGCGCGGGCTTGCGGGCGCTAGGATGACGTCGCATTTCTCGTAGGCGCTCGTGTAGTCCTGCGTGATCAGCGTGCGGACCTGCTGCGCGGGATAGTAGTACTTCTCGTACACGCCTGCGGAGAGCAGGTAGCTACCCAGCATGATGCGGCGCTTGGCCTCGGGGCCGAAGCCCTTCGCGCGGCTCGATTCGTATTGGCCGCCCAAATCCTTGTGGCCCTCGTCGCACATGCCGTAGCGCACCGAGTCGAAGCGAGCGAGGTTCGAGAACGCCTCGCAGGGGCCGAGCACGTAATATGCGCTGATGGCCGCGTCGACGTGCGGAAGCTCGACCTCGACGAGCTCGGCGCCGGCGGCTTCAAGCTTGGCAGCCGCCTCCAAAGTGCGCTCGCGAACTTCCTCCGTGAGGCCGTCCGCTTCCATGAACTCCTTCACGATGCCTATGCGCATGCCGGCGACATCTTGCTTGCAGGCGGCGCGGAAATCGGCTTTCACCTGTTGCGATGTGCAGTCAAGCTCGTCGTGGCCGCAGATGGCGTCCATGACCGCCGCCGCGTCCTCCACGCTGCGCGCGAAGGGCCCCACCTGGTCGAGCGAGCTGCCGAAGGCCACCACGCCGTAGCGCGAGACCATGCCGTAGGTGGGCTTCACGCCGACGATGCCGCAGAAGCTCGCGGGCTGGCGGATCGACCCGCCCGTGTCGGAGCCGAGTGCGACGCAGGTTAGCCCTGCGGCGACCGCTGCGGCAGAGCCGCCTGAGGAGCCGCCCGGCACGCGGTCGAGGTCCCAGGGGTTGTGCGTGGGGCCGAACGCCGATGACTCGGTGGAGCTGCCAAAGGCGAACTCGTCCATGTTGAGCTTGCCCAAGGGGATGCAGCCCGCGTCGATCGCGCGTTGCACGCACGTGGCCGTGTAGGGGGACACGTAGTTTTCCAGCATGTGGGAGGCGCAGGTGGTGTGCGTGCCTTCCTGGTTCATGTTGTCCTTGAAGGCGCACGGAATGCCGGCGAGGGGCTCAAGCTCGTCGAAGGAGCCCGCGGCGATTGCGGCGTCGACGCGGTCGGCTGCGGCGTATGCGGCCTCCTCGGTGATCTCGAGGAATGCGTGGACCTTCTCGTCAGCGGCCTTAATGTGCGCGAGCGCCGCCTTGGCGACCTCGCGCGCTGTGAAGTCGCCCTCGCGCAGGCCTGCCTGGATTTGGGCGATGCCCATGTCGGTGGAGAATGCCATTAGCGATCGCCCCCTTCGCCTAAGATGGACGGGATGAGGAAGCTGCCGTCCTGCTGCTTGGGTGCGTTCTCAAGTGCAACTTCCTGCGTGAAGCTTTCGCGCTCGGCGTCTTCGCGCATGACGTTCGAGAGGCTTCCGATTGGGTGGAAGGTGGGCGTAACGCCATCAAGGTCGAGTTCGGTGATGGGCTTCAAGGTGTCGATGATGCTGTTCAGGTCGGTTGTCATCTGGACAAGCTCATCGTCGGTGAGCCCGATGCGCGCGTAAGTGGCTATATCGCGCACGTCGCGTTCGGTAAGATGTTGGGTCATGAAAGCGTCCTTTCGTGCATATCTCCGAAATGATAGCAAAGGACGGGCCCGTTGCGGCTGGCAAGAACGCGAAGTCACCCGTTCTTAACAGCCGCGGCGCTCGGAGGGCGGCCCGCAAGCCAGCAGACCGGCCTCCGAGCGCTAATGCGTCCGCAGCTTTCCGGCGAGCGCGTCGACTTGTGGGAAAGCGACGAGCGGTGCCTTCCGAAAAGCTCCCTAGCGTTCGTAATCCATGTCGCGGCTTTCCTTGAAGAATGCGAGCGCGACGAGCGAGACTACTGCCATGCCGGCGAGGTAGAGGCCCACGGCGCCCAGGCCGAAGTTCATGACGAGCGCGCTTGCGATGGTCGGGGCGAACGCGCCGCCCACGATCGCGGCGAGGTTGTAGGAAAGGCCGGCGCCCGAGTAGCGCACGTTCGCGGGGAACAGCTCGGGCAGATACGACCCGCACGGGCCGAACACCGCGCCCATGCACACGAAGCCGACGCAGAGAAACGCCATGACGCCCGCAACGGTGCCGCTTCCGAGGAGCAGCGGGCTCACCAGGCCGAACACAAGCGTTGCCGCGGTCGCGACCACGAGCACTGGCTTGCGGCCGCGGCGGTCGGCGCACAGGCATCCCACTACGATGAACGCGGCGAAGAAGAACACGGCGATAAGCTCGAATCCGAGATATTGCGGCTGAGAGAAGCCGAGCGTGGAGACGCCGTAAGAAAGCGACCAGGTGCCGAGCAGGTAGAACAGCGTGTAGGTGATGCTCACCGCGCAGGTGCCCAAAACGACGCGCTTCCAATGGTGGCGAAGGTCGAGCAGCGGGGTCTTCGAGACGCGATCCTCGGCGGCCGCCTTCTGGAAGACGGGCGTCTCGGCCATGCGCAGGCGCACGACGAGGCCGACGACGACGAGGAAGATGGAAAGCAAAAACGGGATGCGCCAACCGAACGCGACCATCTGGTCGGTCGTGAGCACGGTGTCGAGCACGAGGTTCACGCCGTAAGCGCAGAAGAACCCGATCGGCGCGCCAAGGTTCGGGAAGCTGCCGTAGAGCGCGCGCTTGCTCTTCGGCGCGTTCTCCGTCGCCACGAGCGCCGCGCCCGACCACTCGCCGGCAAGCCCAACGCCCTGGAATGCGCGGCAGGCGCACAAAAGGACGACTGATGCGGGGCCAAGGACGTCATACCCTGGCAAAAGGCCGACGACAAACGTCGCAATGCCCATCATCATAAGTGCTGCGACCAGGGTTTTCTTGCGTCCGAGCTTGTCGCCGAAGTGCCCGAACAAAAGCGAGCCGAACGGACGCGCCAGAAACGACACAGCGAAGGTGACGAAGGCGAGCAGCGTCGCCAAGACGGGGTTCGATTTCGCGACGTCGGTGAAGAAGATGAGGCCGAAATAGCTCGCCGCCGCAATGGAATAGCAGTAGTTATCGTAGAACTCGATCGCGGTGCCGACCATCGACGCCGCGACGACCTCCGCCGTTGAGTTTTTCTTTTTCTCCTGAGGCTTTGCCCCGAAGGGCAGAGCGCTCGCCGTTGCCGTGCTTGACATGATCTGCTCGCTCGCTTTCTCTCGCATGTTCTCGATACGCAAATTGCTTGAAAGCGGGCGGCTGTTTGGGAAAACGACGGTGGAAAATCGCAAGGGTGCGAATGATGAGTATCTGCGGAGTAAATAAAAAACCGGAGGCGTTTTCTCAAACAGCCTCCGGCTTCAATGCACCATCAGCTGCCCGATTTGGGTTCGAGCAGCTAACAAACAAGCAACCCGAGCCCTAGATAATCAGGCTCATAATTCGAACGGTATGCATGTTCGTGCTGGTCAACGTATCTCCTTTGTTGGGACATCCCTTGATGCCCGCTTGCTGCGCGCCCCTTTGGCTCGCCAGCGGCATCTATCATCGTCCAACTCGCCCAAGAGTCAATGCATGGACCCTTTTCGTCACAGACCCTTCACTTTTCGAGTGCGGCGTATGCCGAGAGGGCTTGCGGCCTAGCGGTTCTCGAAGGCGGCAATCTCGGTGAGGAACGCCTCCCCGTAGCGCTCGAGCTTTGCCTGCCCTACCCCGTTCACCTCTAAGAACTCGGCCTTGTTTCGCGGAATGCGGGCGCACATGTCGCGAAGCGTCGCATCGGAGAAGACCATGTAGGGAGCGATTCCCTGCTCGCTTGCAAGCTGCTTGCGCAGCGCGCGCAGGCGTTCGAACAGCTCGCCGGGCGCACCGTCTGCCGCAGCGCTTGCACTCCTCGTGCCGCTCGAGCCGAACGCGTGCCCGCCGCCTGCGCCAGCCCGCACGCTCTTCCGTGTGATGCTTTTCATGGAAAGGGAAAACTCGGGCGCCGCCGCCGCGCGAAAGTTCGGGCCGAACCCCACCTTAGGGAACTTCCCTTCCGAGATGTCGAGGTACCTGCCCGCGACCAGGAGTTCTATCACGTCTTTCACGTGCGCTGCAGATGCGTGGGAAAGCGTGCCGTAGGCGTTCGCGCGATCGAGCCCGAACGAGGATACCTTCTCGCTTTTCGAGCCGCGCAGCACGTCGGCTACCATACCCTTGCCCCATTCGCCGCGAAGCTCCTGCACGCAGCGCATGATCGCACGCGCCTCGCTCGTCACGTCGACGCGCTCGAAACCACCTTCGCAGTTGCCGCAGTTGCCGCACTTCGCAGGGCCGCCCGCCGCAACTTCTTCCCCGAAGTAGCGAAGCAGGTACTCGTGCAGGCAGCCGCAGGTCACGCAGTAGCCCTCCATCGCCGCGAGCATGCGCCGGCGCGTCTGGCGCACGGCCTCGGCCTCTTCTGGCGAAAGCTCCTCGTTGGCCGATTCCTGCTCAATGAAGAAGCGGCAGGTGGAAAGGTCCTTCTCGCTCCAGAAGAGCAGGCACTCCGATGGCAGACCGTCACGTCCTGCGCGGCCGGCTTCCTGGTAATATGCCTCGATCGAGGCCGGCATGTTGTGATGGAGCACGTAGCGCACGTTCGACTTGTCGATGCCCATGCCAAACGCGTTCGTTGCGACCATGACAGGCGCATCGTCGCAGATGAATGCCTGCTGGTTTGCCGCGCGCTCGGCAGCGGGGAGCCCGGCATGGTAACGCGTTGCGCGCACGCCTGCCGACACGAGTGCATCGCACACGGCCTCGGTGTCCTTCCGGGTCGAGCAGTACACGATGCCCGAATCCTCTGTGTGCTCCAAGGCGTATGCCGCGATCCTCGCGAGCTTGCGCTTGGGCTCCGCGCGCTCGACGGCGAAATGCAGGTTCGGACGGTCGAACCCGGTGACGATACGGTAGGGGTCGGACAGCCCGAGCAGGCGCACGATGTCGTCGCGAACGCGCTCGGTCGCCGTCGCTGTGAGCGCGCAGACGGCGGGGCGCGCCGACAGCTTCGCGATGAAGGCGCCGATTTGCAGATACGAAGGGCGGAAGTCTTGGCCCCACTGCGACACGCAATGGGCCTCATCGACGGCGATGAGCGCTATGCGTGCGCGGCTCGCAAAATCGACGAAGCGCGCATCTTCGAGCCGTTCGGGTGCTACATATACGATGTCGAACTCACCTGCCCGCGCGCGCTCGATCACGCGGCCCTGGGCCGCAGGCGACAGCGTCGAGTTGAGGTAGGCCGCGTGCACTCCTGCCTGCACGAGCGCACGGACTTGATCGCCCATAAGCGACACGAGCGGCGAGACGACGATCGCGACCCCGGGCAAGACGATGCTGGGGATTTGGTAGCACAGCGACTTTCCTGCGCCCGTCGGCATGACGGCGAGCGCATCGCGCCCGGCGAGAATAGCCTCGATCACGCTTTTCTGCCCCAGCCTGAAGTCCTCGTAGCCGAAGCAGTCCCTCAGCGCGCGGCGGGCGTCATCGAGCGTCGGCGCCGACGAGGCGTCGGGGAGGCTTGGCGGGGTGTGGCCGGTGTCCTCGTCCACGACCTACTCCCCCGTCCGCGTCACTTCGAAGCGTGCGCCGTCGAAGGTGTTGCCCTTCGGGTCTTTCACCCATGTGAGGTAGCTATCGGTCGGCACGATGCGGTACGTGTAGCTCATCTGATCTTCTCCGTTGTGGAACGTGACGCGGAACTCGACGTCGCCGAACGCGCGGTATGCCGCCATGTCGGCCGTCTCGTCAGTACCTTGCTCGACGGGCACGGCGAAATACACGTATCCTCCGCTTGCGATTTCGCCAAGCTGGTAATTGGCGGTGTCTTCCCAGGAGCCGCTCGATTTTCCCACGCGGACGCCGTCGGTAAGCGACTCGATCGAAATTGAATCGCAGGGGCTCGTCTCGCTCATGCCGATGTTCAGGCAGATTACGCGCCCTGCAATGTCCCCTTGTCGGTACACGCCGCCCAGACTCACCACGCCCGAGACGATGTCGCGCGTATCGTCTGCGCCCGAGGCGTTTTGGAAGAGCTGCAGATCGCAATCGGAAAGGGCGGGTGCCTTACACGAGACGAGGGGCAACGCGCAGCATGCAAGGCACACTGCGATCGTAAAGTTAACAAGCCGTCTCACGAACCCACCTTCCCGTAAACGAAGTCCATCAAGAAAGGCCCCACAATGGGAGCCTTTGGGCATGATAGCAGGTATTTCCCCGCCCGCGTGTGTTTTGTTTGCGGGGCGTAACGGGCGGGGTGTAACGGGCGGTGACCCTTATCCTTCTACGATGCGCTCGACGTTGCCGCACTTGCCGAACGCGCCGTAATGGTGGCGCAGGTTGCCGTCGACCTTGAAGTGCGCGCCGTAGCGGGTGTCGGCGACCATGCTGCAGGAGTTGCTGCACACGCTCATCGGCTCATCGGTGAAGAAGCGGTGGTGATCGTCGAGGTCGAAGTAGTCTGGGCAGCCGGCGATCTTGCCGTCGTAGGTGGCGTACTGGCCGTACTGCTCGCAGAGATCTTCGATGACCCGGCTTTTCACTGCGCGAACATAGCGTCCCTCGTAGGTGGTCCCCTCGCCTTTCGCCTTCGCAGCCGCCTCGTCGGTCACCTCGACCGCATGGAAACTCATGTGGCGGAAGTTCTCCCAGCCCGCTTTGCGCATGGTTCGGCGGAAGTCCTGGTCGTAGCCGGTTTCCGCCAATAGCCCGCCCGCGATGGCCGGATCGGCCTTCTGCTCAGGGTCGAGGCGGCGGTTGCAGAACACGTCGAACTCGTAGAACTCGCCGCCTTCCTTCAGCACGCGATACACCTCGGAGAGCACCTTGAGCTTGAAGGGGCTATGCGACACGGCGCAGTTGGCGATGACGACGTCGACCGACCCATCGGCGATGCCCGCCGCGGAGAGGTCCTCGATGGTCGTGTTCACGAAATGGACGTTCGACTTCGCGAATCCGAATGCCTGAGCGATCTGCTCTTTCGCCTCGTTGGCCTTCTCCACATCACGCGCGCAGCCCTCGATGGCGATGATCTTACCAGACTCCCCCACGAGCTTCGAGGCGACGAAGGCATCGCGGCCGTTGCGGGCGCCGAGCACCACCACGGTGCAGCCGTCGAGCATCGGCGGGAACGGGTAGCCCGGAAGCATCTTGTTCTCGCGCATGTCCTCGGGCAGGAGTGCGAGTGCCTCGGCGGCTTCGGCGGAAGGCTCAAGGCCCTCGATGGAGATGATGTCGCCGAGCTTTTTCTCCGCGTAGTAGTCGCGGATCGTCTGCATAATCTCGTTCATATTCTTCTCCTTACGTCAGCATATATGCGAAAGACCGCAGCGGGATCGAGCATGCTGCGGCCGAAGGTCGAGCTGGAACTTAAGCCTCGATCTTCTCCTCGTCTTTTTTGAGGTGCATCGGCTTCAAGATGTAGCGGTACGCAAGCGCAGCGACGATGCCGCCCACGAACGGGCCGACAACGTACACGCAGATGGTGTCCATGATGTTGTTGCCGAAGCAGATGGATCCCCAACCCACGCATGCAGCCCACAGGCGCGGCATGATGTCGCGAGCAGGATTCAGGCCGGCGTCGGTCAGCGGGCCGATGACGTTGATGAGCACGGTGATGGTGAGGCCGATGAACAGCGGGGCGATGAGCGTGCTCGGCTTGCCCTTGTTCTCATCGGAGGTTAGGCTCAAGATGACGAGGCAGAGGATGAAGACGCCGAAGCCCTCGGCGAAGGCGCCGACCATCATGGGCACGGTGCCGTTCGCGGTGTTCGGGAACACTTCGCACCAGATGGTAGCGGCGCTACCGATGGAATTGGTGGACATGGTGAGGCCGTTGTTGGAGAGGTTCTTCGCGACGGAATCGCCGAACATGACCCACAGCGAGCCCGCAGCGAGGAAGGCGCCGGCGCACTGGCCGAGCAGATAGGCAGGAAGGTCTCGAGCCTTCATCTTGCCAGCGAGGATCATCGAGATAGAAACCGCCGGGTTGAAGTGCGCGTCGGAGAGGTTGCGCGTCACGTAAATGCCGATCGCGATGGCGAGGCCCCATACAAGTCCTACCTGACCTGGGCCGGTAAGCGCGCCGAAGAGCGTTGCCACGGCAACAGCGCCGATACCGAGGAAGCACATAAGGAAGGTACCGATGAGCTCACCGGTGAATTGCCTTGCGAATTTCATGAGTTTCTTCTCTTTCGTCCTATTCGAATTGAATTTCGACAGCAACGCCCTATCGGGGCGCAATCCCTCGAACATGTATTGTGATGATACTAATAGACATAGTCAAGTAATATCTTAAAATATTTGAGGGCGAAAGAAATTAGTGCACATTGTCGAATATATGCTTAACTTTACGTGACTTTTACCGAAACACCGCTATAATTCCATACGCATTCTCTCGTTTTCTACTGCCGAATCCCTCAAATGACAGCAGTAGCAGGGGAAACGATGCTGTTGCAATCATTTGCAGGGAATCGAGGCCCTAGAGAGAGGGTAAGAAGAAGTGAACATTAACAGACGCTCATTCTTCAAGGCGAGCGCCTTGGGGTTGGCTGCGGTGGCCGCGACGGGGGTGACGCCGTTTACCGCCGTAGCCGATGAGTCCCACAAGCCGAACCAAACCGGCAAGTGGACCGCAACCACCTGCCAGGGGTGCACTGCCTCCTGTCCCGTGAAGGTGTATACGCAGAACAAGCGTATTCTTCGCATCACGGGCAACTGGAACTGCACGGCGACGGGTGGCAAGATCTGCCCGAAGCCGCATCTTGCAATCCAACAAGTCTACGACCCCGACCGCATAAAAACCCCGATGAAGCGCACCAACCCCGAAAAGGGGCGCGGCGTCGACCCGGGTTTCGTGCCGATCAGCTGGGACGAGGCGTTGGACACCATCGCCGACAAGCTCATGGAGCTCAAGAAGAACGGCGAGACGAAGAAGCTCGCCTTCCAGAAGGGCCGCTCTACCGGCGTCGGCGACGTCCTCTACAAGAAGTTCAACATTCTGTTCGGCACCCCGAACTACTTCGGTCACGGCGACATCTGCGCCGAGGCCGAGAAGATGGCGAACTGGGCGACCGAAGGTACCTTCTCGTACCACAACTACGACCTTACCAACACGAAGTGCTTCCTCATGTGGTCGACTGACCCCATCTCGTCGAACCGCATGTCCGGCTGGGCGTCGAGTGTGTGGGGCAAGGTGATGGATGGTGCCAAAATCTACGTGATTGACCCGCGCCTGTCCGCAACTGCGGCGAAGGCCGACAAATGGTTGCCGATCATTCCTGGCACCGATGGCGCGCTGGCCTGCGCGATCGCGCACGTCATCCTGACGAAGGGTCTTTGGAACAAGAAGTTCGTGGGCGACTTCAAGCAGGGGCCGTGGAACTATGAGCTCACCGACAACTACAACAACAAGGCGAACCTGTTCAAGGCCGGCGAGACCGTCGACGAGTCCAAGTTCGAGTACAACCAGGGCTACGGCCTTGTGCGTTGGTGGAATCTGGCGCTCAAGGACGCCACCCCCGAGTGGGCTGCCGACATCTGCGGAGTCGAGGCGAAGGTTATCACCGAAGTCGCCACGCAGTTCGGCAAGTACGGCGACGCGAGCTGCTCGTGGCAGTCGCCGGGCACGAACATGCAGGTCCGCGGCGTGTACGGTGCCATGGCGGCGAACGCGCTCAACGGCCTGGTCGGCTCCATCGAGACGAAGGGCGGCGTGTTCCGAAGTGCCTCCGCTTCCACTGGCAAACTGCCAGACCACAACCATTTCCGCGACAGCAATGCCCGCAAGGCCGCCAAGATGAAGGCAATCGACGGGCGCATCCGCAAGGACTTCCTGAACTACAACGGCAAGGCGATCCACTCCAACGAGACGTCGAGCCGGCTTGCCGACGTCATCTTGCAGGAAGACGGGCATTACGAGGACGGCAGCTACGAGATCAAGATGCTCATCAGCTACTGGTGCAACTACTGCTTCAGCTCCACCGGCGCACAGCGCTTCGAAAGGGCGTACGCGAAGGTGCCTTTCTACGTGAACATCACGACGATGCCGTCGGAGTCCGCCATGTTCGCCGACATCCTGCTTCCCGCGAAGCACTACATGTTCGAGCGCTGGGGCTTCATGAAGGCAAGCCAGGGCCTCTACAGCTACATCTCGGTGCAGCAGCCCGTGATCACGCCGTTGTGGGACACCAAGACCGACGAGACGGAAATCGCGTGGGAGCTTGCCGTTAAGCTCAAGGAGCGCGGCTTCTCGAACATCTACAACTACTACTCGAAGGCCTTCTGCGACCCCGAGACGGGCAATTGCCCCACCAATGCAGCCGAGTTCGCCGAGATCGCGGTGAAGATCATGACGGCGCCCGCGTGGAATGGGAAGAACGCCAAGCAGGGCACCGACCTCGGCAGCTGGCGCAACTTCTGCTCGAAGGGGTGCTTCAATTCCAAGAAGATGGGCTACAAGAAGCATTGGGGCAGCTTGGGGCAGGATACCGGCAAGTTCGAGTTCTTCTCCGAAAGTTTGAAGACGCTGCTCGAGCAGGTGGCGACCCAGTACAAGTGCGACGTGAACTCCGTCGTTGAGTCCATGGGCTTCGAGGCGCGCGACGGCTTGGCCTTCGTGCCGCACTATGAGACGCCTGTGCGCTACGGTGACGAGAAGACCTACCCCTACATCTTCGAAGAGCACCGTGCGCGCCTGAACCTGGAAGGGCGAAGCGCGAACTGCGTGGGGTATCAGGAGTTCAAGGACACTGACCCGGGCGATGTGGCCTGGGACGATGTCATCAAGATCAACCCGTCCGACATGGAGGACTTAGGGCTCAAGACCGGCGACACCGTTGAAGTGACCTCGCCGCAGGGTTCCATCATCGTCCATGCTAAGGCATGGGAGGGCACGCGCCCGGGCGTCGTCATCAAGGCGTACGGCCAGGGGCACTGGGCCTTCGGCCATGTTGCGGCCGCCGACTTCAAGAACTTCAAGCCCCGCGGCGGCAACAACAACGACATCCTCCCCTGCGACTGGGAGCGCTTGAGCGGATCGACCGCGCGTCATGGCGGCCTAACCCGCGTGAGCATTAAGAAGGTGGAAGCGTAATGAAGACGCGCTATATCATGATTATCGACCAGCACAAATGCGTTGGTTGCGCCGCGTGCGAGATCGCGTGCAAGATGCACAACGAGGTGCCGACCGGGGTGTTTCTCACCCATCACATCGCTTCCACGACGGGCAAGTTCCCCAAGACGAAGTACTCCTACAAGATCACGATGTGCAACCATTGCACGAACGCGCCGTGCGTCGAAGCGTGCGCGACGGGCGCTATGCACAAGGACGAGTACGGGCTGACGGTGGTCGACTACGACAAGTGCATTTGCTGCGGCCTGTGCGCGACGGCGTGCCCCTATGGGCAGATCACGCCGGCGCCGGAGAACACCGCAGCGTCCGACATCGCCGCCGTCGAGCCCGCGATTGAGGGGTGCACGGCATCGGGTGCCGAGCTCAAAGAGGCCATCGGCGCGGCGTACCCGTGCCATGACCCCATCTTGGACGACTACGACCTGCCGATGGTGGAAGTTGGCGCGCCGCTCAAGTGCCAGATGTGCAAGCAGCTCGTCTACAATGGGGATAATCCCTATTGCGTGGACGCCTGCCCCGCGGGTGCTCGCGTGTTCGGTGACGTGGAGAACGTGTACGACTCCACGCTCTACGACCTGATGCAGTCCTATAAGATGGACACCCTTTTGCCCGAAGAGGGCACCGAGCCCGCCGTGTACTACATGCGCGAGTTCCACAAGACTTGGTAAGACGTACTATTGCACGTACCGTGAGGAGGCAGGGACGCTTTTCGCCCTTGCCTCCTTTGCGCGAAATCGGCGTGCAGACACAGGAGAGACGACACCCATGAGCAACGACATCGCAGCAGACGAGCTCATCGACGAGGCGCCTGAGGGGGTCGCGCGCCTGGCAGCGGAGTGCCAAGCGCCCGCAAGCGCGCTCGAGGCTGAAGACGAGGCCGCCTACGCAGCGCGCCCCCTTCCCTACGTTGCGCCTGCAGTGCTCCTCGAAGGGCTCGCCCGCCTGTGGGAGTATCCCAAAAACGGCAATTTCGTAAGCGCAGAGCTTGCGCGTATGAGACAAGATGCGGGACTTCGGGAATATCAAGATGCCCTCCACGGCCTCGAGGACGCGTTTTGCGCTTACGAGAAATCGACGGAGACGGTCGTGGGCGCGCACCTTTCGCAGCTCGACTACACGCGCTTGTTCATCGGGTCGTTCAAGATGTACGCCCCTCCCTATGCCTCGTACTACCTCGACGGTGCCGACCAGATTTTCGGGCCGACCGCCGTCGCGGTGGAGGACCTCTACGCCCTGTTCGGGTTGGAAATCAAGTCCGATGAGCACGACATGCCCGACCATATTCGCTACCTGCTCGTGTTCATGGCGCTCCTCGCGCGCGCCTTCGAGCGGACGGGCAGCAGGGATATGGCGCTTGCCTACGAGGATTTCAAGCAGGAGTTCCTCGACAGCTGGGGCGCCGCGTTCTCCGAGAGGGTTCACACCTACACCGAATACGCCTTCTACCCCGCTCTCGTCGACTTCACGTTGGCGTCGGTGTAGAGTCGATATGTTTTTTCGAACGATGAACCGAGGAAGGTAATGAAGAGTCGATCTGCCCGCATGGCGCTCGATGGCGTCCTGACCATATTACTCATCGCATCGATGCTCGCGCAGCTCACCGGCGCCATCGCGCACGAGATCATAGGCGTCGTGTTCTTGCTTGCCGTCGTCGCGCATATCGTGAACTCGTTCTGGTGGATGAAGACGGTCGCACAGCTGGTCGAGAACGCGCAGGTGAAGGGAGGGCAGCTCGCGCTGTTCGTCGTCGCGGTGCTGCTTGGTGTCGCGGTCGCGGTACTCGCGGTCAGCTCGGTGCCGATCAGCCGGCTGCTCTATCAGGTGGGGCTTGCGCCTAAGGTCATGAGCAGCATGTGGCTTGCCGTCCACAAGGCGAGCGCGTTTCTGCTGTGCATCCTCGCCGTCGTGCACCTCGCGATGCACTGGGCGAGCATCTTGAAGCATCTGAACATCCCCTTCGATCCGAGCAAGCGCAAGGTGATCGGCCTGGGGGTGAAGGTGGTTTCCTGCGCTGGCATCGTGGCGCTTGGCGTCGTCGGGTTCAACTCGCTTGAGATGTTCACGGGGGCCGGCGAGGTCTCGGATGGCGAAGGTTCACGGGAGGGCTCGACGTCTCAACCCGCGTCGGGCAGCCAGGCAAGCCCGAGCGCAAGCGCGTCCCAAGGTGGAGGGTCGATTTCGACTGCGGGTGCGTCCGAAGGCCAGGCCTCGGCATCGTCATCGAGTGCATCCGCCGATGATCAACCTGCAAAAGTCCAGGCAGGTGCTGGGAACGGAGAAGCTGGCTGTTCGGAAGGCGACGCCGAGGAACTGTGCCCCCTGTGTCGCAAGCACTGCCCCCTTTCCGACCCGCAATGCGACAAACCCTATCTCGCGGGGCTTATCGCTTCGTAGCCTTACTATCAACTCGTTTCCACGAAGGATTCCCATGCAACATGCTCTTCTGCCCACTATGCGCCGACTCGCGGCGCTCGCGCTCTGCGCACTGCTCTCGCTCGCTTTCGTCGGATGCGCGAGCGAGGAGCCGGCTGCCCAGACGCAGCCTCAGACCCTCGAGATCGGCGAGAACGCAGGCGACGTCTATGCGCTTTCGCTTTCGAACAGCTCGGGGAAGTCGGTCGTGAGCATGGCAGTGAAACTTCCTGGTGATGATTCCTTCTCCGCGAACCTTATGAGCTCGGACGCGCATTTGAAAGACGGCGAGGACGCCATCGTCTACATCCCTTGGCAGGCAAGCGACGACGGTACGTACGTTGTCGACCTGAAGGTGGTTTTCGGGGACGGCGGTGTGAGCGTGCTGCACCACCTCGATCTGGAGGAGTTCAGCGCGGCGACGCTTCTTCTTAACGGGAAGATCGGATACATCACCTACCAGGGCAAAACCGCGAACCGCATGGTTTCTACCCTCGATCTGCAGACGTATTACTACAACTTGGAGGACCCCACCGCAGCCGCACGAGACGAGGCCGAGGAGGAGGAAGAGAAGCGCCGCTTGGAAAAGCTCGAGGAGGACTTGAAGGCGACAGACGAGCAGCAGTCTGCTGACGCGAGCGCCTCGTCTGATGGTACGAAAGCCACGACTGAGGAAAACGAGCAAACGCGGGTGACGACCGACGACACGCAGGGCATGGACATTGAGGACGATCCGCTCGAGGTCAGTCACGAGGATTCGAGCGAGGATTAGCGCCCGAGTCGCAAGACGTTGAGGGGAGGCTTGGGCTTTGGTGTTCGGGTCTCCCCTTCTCGTTTACGCTTGGTTGCGGGACCTGGCGGCAAGGCGCGTCTCTCCTTGCCGCCTGGCTTGTCTTGGCCGTTGCGCCTTAGCGCGGCAGGAACTCATCGAGCTCGCGGTCGAGCTCGGGCAGATGTTTCACGGAAAGCCCCGAGACAAGCTTACCGCGCGCCATGACCATCTTCACCTGGCGCAACGCTTCCAAGTTCTCGAGCGGGTTCTCGTCGAGCACAATGAGGTCGGCCGCTTTCCCCACTTCGATAGACCCCGTCTCGTCGCCAAGCCCTAAGATGCGCGCATTGCCGAGCGTGGCGGTGTGGAGTGCGAGCCTGCGCTGAGCCCCGACGATGCGCTCGAAGTACACGACCTCGCGCCACATGTCATAGTGCGTGACGTAGGGACATGCGGAATCCGTGCCGAGGCCCACGGGAATGCCCGCTTCGAGTGCCGCCTGCGCCGCATGGACGATGCCCTTGTAGACGATGTCGCCGTTGACCTTCTGGATCTCGGTCGAGTGGGTCTTTTCGGGGTCGAGCTCGACGAAGGGAAGCGCGGGCGAGACCGTGCAGGTGAGCGACGACTTCCTACCGACGCCGTTTTCCTTGAACAACGCGATGAGCTCGGGCGTGAGGTCCGCGCCGTGCTCGATGGTGTCGACGCCCGCCTCAAGCCCCACGCGCACGCCCTCGGCGCTCTCGATGTGGGCGGCGGTCGCCATGCCGAGCTTGTGCGCTTCGTCGACCGCCGCCGCAGCGATTTCGGGCGACATGCGCAAAACGCCCGGCTCGCCTTCCTTCTCCGCATCGAAGACGCCTCCGGTGATGAACAGCTTCACGAGGTCGCATTTGCGCGCGAAGCAGTCGCGGACGATCTCGCGTGCCTGTTCAGGGGTCTTAGCGATGTGGGCGAACAGCCCCGCGCCGTGGCCGTTCGGTACCGTGACGCCGACGCCTGAGGTGAGCAGGCGCGGCCCCTGGTACTTTCCGGCGTTGATCGCGTCGCGCACGTCTACGTCGGCAAAGCCCGGGTCGCCCACCGAGCGCACGGTGGTCACGCCACTCGCGAGCTGCTGCTGCGCATGCTTTTTGATGATGCGCCGCAGGTACCACATGCCGATCGGATTTCCCACCACCTTGTCGATGAGGTCGCCCGCCGCGCCTGCGCTTGTCGGCTTGCCCGAGCCGCAAAGGTGTACGTGCAGGTTCACAAGGCCGGGCGCAAGGTAAGCTCCCTTAAGGTCTATCTCCTGAGCGTTCGCAGGCGCTGTGGCCTCATCTGCTGCACCGATCGCCGCTATGCGGCCCTCGTCGTCCACGACAACGGTGGTGTTAGGGCGCGGCTCCATGTCGGCGGTGCCGTCGAGGACGGTTGCGTGGGTGAAAACGTAGGTCATGGGATTCTCCTTAAGAGAGCGGCTGCTCGAGGTTTCACCTATTGTATCGTGCGCTTTGGCTGAATTGCACCCCATTTGTTGAATATTGCGCTCGCATTTGGGCGCGCTCGTCGTTTCGTTTCCTACGACTTGGTAAAAAGGGGTTTACCGCGTGCCCTCTGGCTCCTTTCAGCGCGGGCGTTCGGTTACAATCAAGCCGAAAGATTGATTCACGGAAAGGCAGCCCGATGGCTTCTTCAGATAACATGGCCGATCAAGTTGCAAACGCTGCGCAAAACGCCGTGAAGTCGAGTGATTTCAGCGACCTCCAGTCAACCATCGAGCGCGTTGCCGGTGCCGCCGCTGAGAGCATCGGCCGCGGGATTGCGCAGGCATCTGACGGCATCCGCCGAGGTCAGGAGCAATACGCGCTCATTCAGGAGCGCAAGCGCAAAGAGGAGCTCATGAACCTGCGCTATGCGAGCGCCACGACCCAGCGCGGCGGCGGCATAGCGCTTGTGGTCGCAGGCGTTGCCGTGGGAATCCCGCTTGTCGCCATAGGGTTGATCATGCTCCTTATCAAGCTTGCGGCTGCCGTGCCGCTCTTCGCCGCAGGCGCCGTGCTCGGCGGCGCGCTCGTGTTCGCGGGCACCCGAAAGATCCGTCTCGCGGGTGTCTTCGAACGCTATCGCAACGCTATTGGCCTGCGCGAATCGTGCAGCGTGAAAGAGCTTGCGCAAAGGGGCTCCGAGAGCGTCGCGGACGTGCAGAAGAACGTGAGGAAGATGCTTGCGAAGGGCATGTTCAAGCAGGCGACGCTCGACGAAGCCTCGGGCCTGCTCCTTATGACCTCCGAAGCCAGCGAGAGCCACGAGCGCGAGCTTGCCGAGGCGCGCCGTGCCGAACGCCAGCAGGCGCTCGTGCAATCCGCCAGCTCAAAGGAAAGCGCCCCGCTCACCGCTGAACAGCAGCAGCTCTTAGACCGCGGCAAGGCATTTATCGCGGTCATCCGCGAAGGCAACGAGGCTATTCCCGATGAGGAGATTTCGCGCACGCTCGACCGGATCGAACACGTGGTCACGGCCATTCTCGACGCCGCTGCCGAGAACCCCGAGCTCATCGACGATCTGGACAGGCTTCTCGACTACTACCTGCCCACCACGGTGAAGCTGCTCGAGACCTACCGCGAGCTTGATTCCCAGCCCATCCAAAGCGACAACATCGTCGACTCGAAGCGCGAGATAGAGAAAGCGCTCGATAGCTTGAGCGTCGCGTTCGAGAAGCTGCTCGACTCGCTCTTCCGCGACGTGGCGACCGATGTGTCGTCCGACATTACGGTGCTTCGCACCGTGCTCGCGCAGGAGGGCCTCACTGAAAGCCCGTTTGACAAGGCCCGATAGCCAAACCTCTACCGAAAACGGGCGAGCATGCGCCCGTAAGGAACCGAAGAAAGGTATCGTCATGGAAAACAGCACCGAATCGAAGGCAACGCCCGAGCTCACGCTTACGCTTACTCCCGAGCTCGACGATGCGCCCGCTCCTGTTCTTTCCGCCAAGCCGGTGGAGGAGCTGGCGAAAAGCGAAGGCGACCTCGCCCTCGACGACTCCATGCTCTCCGATGACGAGAAGAAGATGGTTGAATCGTTCTCCGAGCAGATCAATGTGCGTGACTCGGCCGCCATCATGCAGTACGGCGCCGGCGCGCAGAAGAAGATGGCCGATTTCTCCGAGTCGGCGCTCGAACGGGTGCGCACGAACGATTTGGGCGAGGTGGGCGACCTCATCACCGGCGTCGTCAACGAGCTGCGCGGGTTCAACGCCACCGAGGAGAAGGGGCTGTTCGGCTTCTTCAAGCGAGGCGTCGACAAGGTGCAGTCGCTTCGCACGCGCTACGACAAGGCCGAGGCGAACGTGAACAAGATTGTCGACCAGCTGAAAGACCACCAGATGACGCTCGTGAAGGATGCGGCGACGCTCGACAAGATGTACGAGCTGAACCTCACGTACTTCAAAGAGCTCACGATGTATTTGCTAGCGGGCAAGAAGAAGCTCGCGCAGGTTCGCGAGGGCGAGCTCGTTGAGCTTGTCGAGCATGCCCGCGCCACCGGTCGCGCCGAGGACGCTCAGGCTGCGCAGGACCTCGAGGCCATGTGCACACGCTTCGAGAAGAAGCTTGGCGATTTGGACCTCACCCGCACCATCGCCATGCAGACGGCGCCTCAGATCCGCCTTGTGCAGAACAACGAGATCACGCTCGTCGAGAAGATCCAGACCACCATCGTGAACACTATCCCCCTGTGGAAAAGCCAGATGGTGCTCGCGCTCGGCATTGCGAACGAGGCTGAGGCCGCCCGTGCGCAGAGCGCTGTCACGAACATGACGAACGACCTGCTCAAGAAGAACGCGGAGATGCTGCATACCTCGACTGTCGAGATTGCCCGCGAGTCCGAGCGCGGCATCGTCGACATCGAGACGCTCAAGAACACCAACGAGACGCTCATCAAGACCTTCGACGAGGTCATGCAGATCCAGGCGGAAGGCCGCCAGAAGCGCGCAGAGGCCGAGGCGGCGATGCGCGAGATGGAAGCCGAGCTCAAGCAGAAGATGCTCGAGATTCCGCGCGTGTAGCTTTGGAATGCGGGGGAGTGCGGGCCACGCGAGCCGCCCGCACCTCCCCCGCACCGGAAACCTTGCTTGCGGGTAATGGTTGCATAGCAGTCGAAATCCGCTGTGCCGGCGGCACTTGTGGTCCACGACCAGTCAGATAGCATAGCTGACGAGATTGCCCGCTACGAACTTTGTTTGTTCTTTCACGACTATGGCTCGCCGTGGACAAAATCAGTCGATATGTGAGGAGTATCGGTAGACTAACTTTCTTTCGAAAAATTTGACCTGGGGAAATGTCGACGGCGAGTCCGCCGATGGCTTCTTCCACATCAGAAGGGCTCACATATCGACTGACTTTGTCCACGCCACCCCGATTTTCAGGAAGAAGGCTCATGGCAAAGAAGGTTAGCAATCTAAAGCTCAATAGAGCCCGAAAAAGAGGGCTGGTCCTCATCGCTTTATCCCTGGGTTTATTTGCTTCATCGAAATTGATCGATGAATGCTTCCAAGTCCCTTATCAAGCGCTGATTCTGCTTATCATTGCCTCTTTTGCATGTGGCATGTGGGGCTTATGGTGCCTCATCGTAGAAGGGAAAAGCCCCTCGTCTAAAGGCTAAACGCAAGCTCGGGAGCCCACTATCAAAAAGGGACGCTTTCGCGTCCCTATCTTGTTATACGTTGAACTTGAAGTGCATGACGTCGCCGTCTTGCACCACGTATTCCTTGCCCTCCTGGCGAAGCTTGCCGGCGTTGCGGCAGCCCACCTCTCCGCCAAGCTCCACGTAGTCGGTAAAGCTAGCGGTCTCCGCCTTGATGAAGCCGCGCTCGAAATCCGAGTGGATGACGCCCGCCGCCTGCGGGGCCTTAGCCCCGATGGGGATGGTCCATGCGCGCGTCTCGGTCTCGCCGCTCGTGAAATAGCTCTGCAGCCCGAGCAGCTTGTACGCCTCGCGGACCAGGCGCGCCAAGCCCGACTCGGAAAGCCCCATGGCCTCGAGGTATTCCTTCGCTTCCTCGGGATCGAGCTCGGCCAAGTCGGCTTCCACCTTCGCCGAGATGGGAACCGGCGCGCACCCGTCGATTTCGGCCAAATCGGCGTCGAGCGCGTCCTCGTCGACGTTCGCGATGTAGAGAATCGGCTTCATGGTGAGCAGATGCAGGTCGTAGATTGCCGCCTGCTCGTCCTCGTCCAAGCCGAGCGTGCGGGCGCGATGGCCCTCGTTCAAGCCCTCGAGCACCTTCTTGGCGACCTCGAGCTTCTTCACGCCTGCTTTGTCGCGCTTGGCCTCTTTCTCCAGGCGCGGGATGGCCTTGTCGAGCGTGCCGATGTCGGCCAGGATGAGCTCGGTCTTGATGGTCTCCACGTCGGAGGTCGGGTTGACCTTGCCGTTCACGTGCACGACGTCTGGGTCGCTGAAGAAACGCACAACCTCGCAGATCGCGTCGGTCTCGCGGATGTTCGCGAGGAACTGGTTGCCCAGGCCCTCGCCCTTGCTCGCGCCCTCCACCAGGCCTGCGATGTCGACGAACTCCACCGTAGCGGGAACGATCTTGGCCGGATGGTCGATCGCAGCAAGCGCGTCGAGGCGCGCGTCGGGCACGGGGACGATGCCCACGTTGGGCTCGATGGTGGCGAAGGGATAGTTCGCAGCCAGCCCGCCCTTGTTCGTGAGCGCGGTGAACAGCGTGGACTTGCCGACGTTCGGCAGGCCGACGATTCCGATGGAAAGCGACATGGAAGCTTCTTTCTCACTCAAAAGCGCCGCCGCGAAACTCGCGGCGGCGTGTGTGCAGTCAGTTCGGTTCATAATACCACAGGCCGTGCGCAAACGGCCGAGACGTGCGCCCTACCTCGCGTCCTTGTCGCACACGAGGACGCCCTGCGAGAACACTTGGCGTACGTTGTCGGGCGTGGACAGGTAGAGGATGCGGGCAAGCCGATCGATCGGCTCGTCGAACACGCCGAAGCCCGTAAGGTCGCTATCGGGCCGCTTCACGTCGATGACCTGCAGGTCGAAGGCGCGCCCCGGCTCGAAGGTCGCAAGCGGCAAGCCGAGCGCCTCGGCGCCGCCTGCGGTGGCGAGCCAGAACGACTCCACGAGGGACAGCCGCGTGCCCTCGCCGAGCCCGCCGCGCTCCTCGGGCGGGAGCTGCGCGTTCACGCCTGTCTCGAGCAGGCGCGACACGAGCACCGCCTGACGGATGTTCTCGTACATGCTCGGGCTGTAGCCGCCCGAAATGTCGGTGCCGAGCCCCACGTGGATCCCCTGCGAGCGGAAGCGCTGGACGGGGGCCACGGCGCTCGAGAAGTACGAGTTCGCCATCGGACAATGGGCGACGGCGACGCCCAGCTCGGCGAACATCTCGCCCTCCTCCTCGGTGAGGTAAGGGCAATGCGCCATGATGGAGTGCTCGCGCAGCAGGCCGAAATCGCGCAGGGCATACGGGTCGGTCTTGCCGAAGCGCTCGAGCACGACGTCGTGTTCCCATTGGCCTTCGTTGCAGTGCGTCTGCACGTAGGCACCTGTGTTTTCGGCCAGATTGCCCAGGCCACGAAGCACTTCGTCGGTGCAGCTGGGGATGAAGCGCGGCGTGATGACAGGCCAGGCACCTGCGCGGCTTTTCCGCCCGATGGCCTCCACCTCGCGGATGAGGGTTTCGGTGTCGCGCACCGCCTGCTCGGGCGAGGCATCGCGATAGTAATCCGGGTTCGCTGCGGGGTCGTCCATCACCGTCTTGCCCACGAGCGCGCGCTGGCCGCGCTCGGCGCAGATTTCGGCAAGCGCCACCGTTGCCTCCAGGTGGGCGCTGCCGAGGTACACCGCCGTGGTCGAACCTCGCGCAAGAAGCTGATCGACCAGGTCGGAGTAGACTTTCTTCGCGAAATCAACGTCCGCGAACTTCGATTCCAAAGGGAAGGTGCGCTCATCAAGCCACCGATAGAGCGGCTCGTCGAGCGCAAGCGCCGCCTGCGGCCACTGGGGCGAGTGGATGTGGATGTCCACGAAGCCTGGCAGCCCGAATCTACCCTCCCCCAGCTCAAAGAGCGCGCCTGCCTCGCGGACCCTCGCAAGCTCCGCGGCTTGGTCGGGGTCGTCATGTGCGATGACGCGTTCGATCGCGCCGTCTTCTCCTACTTCTATGAGGGCGCGCTCCAGGTACTCGAAGCTGCCGTATTCGGGCGTATGGAAAAACGACCCGTAAAACGCCCTCGGTTGCGTAGCTTTTTCCATCGCGCGCCCTATTCCACGACGTCCTTGATGGGGTCTTCAATCTGTAGCGTCATCACGTTGATGAAGCCATGGTCGGTGATGGCGTACGCGGGCAGCGCCGCGAGGCAGATGAAGGAGAGGAACATGAACGGGATGGAGATGATGCAGCCGCGCTCGGCGCAGGCGGCGTTGAGGGCGCTCTTCCGCGCGGCGAGCTCCTCGCAAGAGAGATCGGAGAGCAGGCCGCAGATGGGGTATTCCACGCACTCGATGACTTCCCCGCCGTCAACCAGGCACTGCCCGCCGCCGATCTCGATTATGTGGTTCACAGCGACTGCCATGTCCTCGAAGTTCGTGCCCATGACGATCACGTTGTGGTTGTCATGCCCGACCGAGGAGGCGATGGCGCCGCTCGTCATGTGAAATCCGCCCATGAACGCACGGCCGACGTTGCCGTTGATGCCATAGCGCTCGACCTGCGCGATGTAGAGGACGTCTTGGGAAACGTCGCAGGCCACGTAGCCGTCCTTGCACTCGAGCTCAACCTCGCGCGGCTGCGTGACGGGAATCCACGGGAGCGTGTCCATGCAGGTCACCTTCACGCGCTTGGCGCCTTCGGGTGCGGCGATCTTGAAGCTGTCGGGCGTGATGGGGTTCAAGAGCTTCGTGGTGTTGAGCAGGCAGGGGTCGTGGGTGGCGGGCTCGTAATGGACGAGCAGCTCGCCGTGGTCGACGACTTGCTTGCCGCGCGAGAAGACGCTTACGACCTGGAAGTCCTCGGCGGTGTCGCCCGAGACGATGTTCACGTCGGCGCGCTTTCCGGGTGCGAGCGCCCCGATATCGGTGAGCTCAAAGGCGCGTGCGGCGTTGATGGTGACCATCTGGATGGCCTTCGCGAACGGCACGCCGGCTTCGAGGGCGAGCTTCAGGTGATGGTCGAGATGCCCCGTCGAGGCCAAGTCGCAGCAATGCAGGTCATCGGTGACGATGCTCATCATGGAGGTGTCGATGTCCTTGCCGACGATGCATTTCAGCTGGTCGGAGAGGGTGCGAGCGGCGGAGGACTCGCGCAGCATCGCGTGGACACCCGCGCGTGCGCGGTCCATGATGTCGTCGGCGGAAAGCCCCTCGTGGCAGGTGGAGATGCCGGCGGCGACGCATTTGTTGAGGTCCTTGCCCTTCATCTCGACGAGATGCCCTTGCGCGGTCATGCCCTTCATCGAGGCGACATCGTCGAGCGATTCGAGCAGGTCGGGCAGCTCGGCGAGAACGTAGGGACCGACACATTCGGAGATGCCAACAGCGTCAGGTCGCTTCAGCGCTTCGCGGATGATTTCGGGGTTGAACTTGCCGCCGCTCGTCTCGAGCGCAGGCGAGAAGGGCACGTGCGACGGCACGACGAAGTACAGATTGAGGTCGGTGATCTCGTTTTCCTCAAGCACGGCCTCGATGCCGGGAAGACCAGACACCACGCCGACTTCGTGAAGGTCGGTCATGATGGAGGTGGTGCCATGCTTGAGCACAGCTTCCGCGAAGGGGCGGATGGCCAGGTCGGAGCTTTCCGGATGGATATGCCCATCGATGAAGCCCGGGGTGATGAAGGCCCCCTCGGCGTCGATCGTGCGCGTTCCTTCGCCGATGCAGTAGTCGACGTCACCGACCGCCGCGATGGTTTGGTTGCTAATCGCCACGCCGCCGTCGTAGATCTCGCCCGTGTAGACGTTGACGATGCGACCGCCCGTGATGACCACGTCGGCTGGCTTGGTTCCACCTGCAACGCTCAGAAGTTCCCTGTCCATGTGCTTTCCTTTCGCGTAACCGCTCTCGTCTTCTAAAACGCAAAAGCGCACAGAGCTTTTCGCCCCGCGCGCTTATCGCCAAGTGAAATATATCGTGTCGCTCGAAGGCCCGCGCGAAGATGGCGCGATTTCCCCTTTTTTCCATGGGAATAGAGGGTCACGGAGGTAGGCGTTTGGGCCTTTCCTGTTGCTATGCAGGGGAAATGCACTGCCTCGACGCTCCTTTTCGCCTAACGACATGGGCGAACTATATCATGCCTGCGCTTGCAAGTCCACGCGTCGCGACGGTTCGAGCTGCAAACAAGATGCGCCCCCGAGCGTGCGAGAACGCTCAGGGGCGCAAGCTGTTGTGTGCGGGGGCGCGAAGCTTCCCTGCGCGCCTGTGCTAGTTCATGCGCTCGAACACGAGGTTGCACACGGTTCGATCGCCGCCGCCGATGCCGGTGGATCCCGCCGTCGACTGCGCGAACGTGTGAAGGCGGTAGCCTTCGGCGTACTGCTGGTTGCAAAGCTCCTCGATTTCGGCGAAGTTCTTCGATCCCTTACCGACGAACTTCTCCCTCAGGACGACCTGCATAACGCGATATTGGCCTGTTCCGGTGTTGATTTTCCCAGCCTCGTCGTTAAAGCTGCCCATGACGTTGTCCATGAATCCCATGCCGGCTCCTTTCGATGGTCGACCCCAGCTAGGCTGGTCTTTACATGCAAAATAATACCAACGAGCTCGCCAACCCCATGTCTCAAAAGAGGGACATTAGAAGACCTACTGGCCAATGGCGGGCAGCAGTCGGCTTCCCAGTTTTGACGAATCAAGGTGCAAACGTCAAACCAACGAGAAAACTCCTTGCTACACTTCGCGCTAAAGAGGCAAACCGCCCAGGTGAGGGGCCTTCTCGGGAATGCCAAACCCCCCTTCGAAGTGGTTTGCCGGTGCACAGGAGGAGAAAGGGGAGCTGCCATGTTCTTCTACGAGCCGCTTTCTGCGACGGCGATTGTGAGCGTTCTACTTTATCTGGTGTTCTTGATTGGAATGAACGAGCTGTCGCGCTTGAACAAGTGGGTTGGCGCGGTCATCTTCATTGCCCTGCCGCTCGTTTTGACCATTTTCGTTTGGCCCCACACTGCGGTCGAGGGCACAGGCGCCGGCACCTGGTTCCAGTGGGTGAAGACCTACTCGTGCTTGGCCGGAGCGATCTTAGGCTGGCTGATCGTGTACTTCCCCCTGTTCCAGAAAAAGTACATCGTCTGCATCCCGCCCATCATCTTCGCCATCAACATCCTCGAAGCGTGTATCCGCGACTTCCAGCTCACGGGCGTCAACGGCATCGTGGACGGCTACATTGTGGTCGGCGGCCCGTGGAACGTTATGAACGGCGTTGCGGGAATCTTGAACGCCATCTGCATCTGCGGCTTTTTCGGCATCATCGTCAGCCGCGGCAAAAAGAAGGACTACGTATGGCCCGATCAGCTGTGGTTCTGGATCATCGGCTACGACCTGTGGAACTTCGCCTACACCTACAACAGCGTCTCCGACCGCTCCATGTACTGCGGCCTGGTGCTTCTTGCGGCGTGCACCATCCCCGCGTTCTTCATCAAGCGCGGTGCATACGCCCAGCATCGCGTCCGCACGCTTGCCGTGAACATGATCGTCACCATGACGATTCCCTGGCTCTTCTTGCATCCTGCGTTCGTGGTCCACTCCACGAACAATCCTGCGGCGCACATGACCATCTCCGTCATCGCCCTTGCGTTCAATGCGTGCGTGTTCATCTACCAGGCGTGCACGATCTTCGGGAAGAAGCGCAACCCCTTCAAGCAGGAGCTCTACATCGACAACCCGCGCTTCCGCAGGGTATATCTCGAGAGTATCGATGTTCCGGACGACCAGCGCGAGGCTGCCTTGGCCAATCTTGAAGAGTTCGGCTACGAGGCCGCTTGGGATGAGAAGGGCCGCGTCAAGACCATGGTCACCCGTCCGTAATACTATGAGACCTTGCGCCGCCGCATGCTTTTAGGAAAGACGCGGCGGCGTGCCTTTCGACACAAGGAGGACCCATGGGCATTTTGTACCAGGCATCCGACCCTATGGTATGGGCGATCTGGCTGTTCGTCGTGTTCGCCCTGATGGCATTCAACGAGTTCGGCCGCACGAGCATATGGGGCGGCGTGGCTCTGTTCGTCGTCGCCCCCGTCGTGTTCACCATTTTCGTGTGGCCCCACACGGCGGCGCACGGCAATGAGTACGGCACGGGCAACTGGTTCAACTGGGCTAAAACCTACTCTGCGCTGGCAGGGTGCGTCGGCTTCATGGCGCTGAGGTTCGTGAAGTGGCGCGGCGCCGACGGTCGCGTGCACCATCTGTACGAGAAGCGCTGGGCGCTGTGCTTCCCGCCGCTCATCTTGGCAATCAACATCTGCGAAGCTGTGGTGCGCGATGTGCAGATGTTCTCCTACGGGCTGTGGGATGGCGCCGTTGTCGACCACGTATGGATGATATCGGGCCCCTGGAACATCATGAACGCCATCGCGGGCATCCTGAACATCATCACCATCTGCGGCTGGTTCGGAATCTTCATCTCGAAGGACAAGTCGCGCGACATGATCTGGCCCGATATGCTGTGGATGTGGATCATCGCCTACGACCTGTGGAACTTCGCCTACACCTACAATTGCATGTCCGACCATTCCACGTACACCGGCCTGGCGCTGCTCATCGCTTGCACCGTGCCCACGTTTTTCACCAAGCGCGGCGCCTGGTTGCAGCATCGCGCGCAGACGCTGGCGCTCTACGCGATGTTCGCTATGGCGCTTCCGCAGTTCTACACCTTTGCGGAAATCCCCACGACGCACAACTCTACGGCGTTCTTCGTCGTGAGCCTGATTGCCCTTGCCTCCAATGTGGCCCTCGCCGCTTACCAGTTCCATCGAATCCGTGCGCGCAAGCTCAACCCGCTGAAAGACGAGCTCTATAATGACACCAAGAAGTATCAAGAGGTCGTCGACGAAAACAGTTGATGCGAGGAACTGACTCTCGCGAAGCGCAGCGAGCAAGGCGGCCCTGACGTTGGCGAAGGAGCCGCTATGGTCGCAAGGAGAGGCGACTCGATGCCAGAATTTACCTCTGACCTGCCGCATCACGTGACGCGGCAGGTCAGGAAGAGCATGAGGCTGGAAGGAACCGCTGGCGACATCATGCTGGCGGCGCGCGAGCTCTACGAAGCGCAGGGCGTGGCCGCGACCAGCATGGCGGCCATCGCGCGAAAGGCCGGCGTGACCCGCAGCCTCGTGTACTACTACTTTCCCGACAAGCAGGCCGTGACCGACGCCGTGATCGATGATTACCTCGAGGACGTGGTCGAGAGCGTATCGACTTGGAACGAGCTGCGCGCCTTTGGCGACACGCCCTCGGAGCTGAAGAACTGCGTCGCGGCGTTTCGCCGCACGCTCTACACCGCCGACGGCACCCCTCGCCCTCTGATCGGCGTGCTTGAAGAGTTGGGGATGCGCGACCGATTCGCAACGCGAGCTGTGCGCGAATGCGTCGCGTGCATCCAAGACTATATCGTCTCCGAGTATCTTGCTTACCGAACCATCGAGATCGAACTGGTTCCTGAGACCTTTGGGCTTCTCCTGTTCGGCATCGTGGGCATGATGAAAGCGAAGCCCGATATCACTGATGAGGAGCTTGCGACGCTCATTGCGCAGACTCTTCGCCTCGACATGACGGTGATGGACCCGCCGCCGTGGCGCGAGCACCCCGATGCCCCTGAAGAACGTTAGGAACCTATATGAGACTCCATTTCTCCCGACTCAGATACGTGAAGTGTTCGGTGCGCACATCGCCGATTAAAGGGCAATCGACGCCTTCCTCGGTATGATGGAAGGTGAACCCGCACTTCTCCTGGACGCGCTTCGACTTCTCGTTGCCGTCGTAGTAGCCGCACCAAAGTGCCGTGCAGCCGAGGTCCTCGAAAGCATGCCGTTGAATTTCGCGAACCGCCTCCGGGATGTAGCCGCGGCCCCAGAACGGGACGCCGATCCAAAAACCTATCTCCATCTCCGTAGGCGGCGCGGCAACCTGGGTCTGCTCAGACGGGATGAGGCCGATGCTTCCGATGGCCCGCCTGTCCTCTTTTAGGCACACCGCGTACGTCTCCTCGGCGGAAAGGACGTCGCGGATGATCTCCCGGCTGTTCTCGATGCTCGTATGAACAGGCCACCCCGCGATAGGACCGACATTTGGGTCGCTGGCATAGCGGTAGAGATCTTCGGCATCGGATTCCCTCCAAGGGCTCAAGAGCAATCTCTCGGTTTCAAGCATCATCGGTTACCCCCTCGCTTTCTTCAGCCATGAGCTTTTTCATCTTGCCCCCTTACCTTGAAGAGCTCCCCTCCTGAGCTTCTCGCCTTGCAAAATGCAGCTTAACTTCCTCGCCTTTACGTGAACCTCCTGAGCTGCTCAAGGATATCGTAGCAGCGATTCGACTCGGCGTGTGATGGCGCGGCGTTTACCGCTAAAATTGGCAGTTTTTATCGCTTGCTTGCGCGTGAGGTGCGAGAATACAAACTTTAGCGCTAAGGTAGGTGTTTGCGTGCCCGCGAGCGCTTCGGTTGGGATTGCCGCAGGCACTATCTAGGGAACGATTGGTATAAGTCAGGAGTCGTACATGAGAGACATACGCGTCAGTGACATCACGATGAGGGAAGCAGCTGCCTCGAAGGCGCTTTCCCTATCCTTCAAGGAAAAGCTTGAAATCGTGAAGATACTCGACCGTATCGGCGTCGCCGCTATCGAGGTCGAGGGTATCGAGTCCTCAAAGGTGGACAGCCTGCGAATCAAGTCGATCGCCTCCCTGGTGAAGAACAGCACGCTCGCCGTTCCGGTGAAGATGGACGATGAGAGCATCGAGGCGGTTTGGAGCGCCGCGAAGGGCGCGCAGCGCGTCCGCCTGCAGGTCGAGGCTGCGGTGAGCCCTTCCACCATGGAATACATCCAGTGCAAGAAGGCAGACGCGCTCATCGACGACGTCGCCCGCGCCGTTGCCAAGTGCGCCGAGCTCACCGACGATGTCGAGTTCGTCGCCATCGACGCCACCCGCACTGACGTTGCCTATCTGGCGAAGGTCATCGAGGCCGTCACCCGCGCCGGCGCCAAGACGGTGACCGTGTGCGATGCCGCGGGCTCCATGCTGCCCGAGGAGTTCGCCCAGTTTATCGGCGACCTTTTCAAGGCTGCTCCCCAACTTGCCAAAATCGATCTGGGTATTTCGTGCTGCAATAATCTCAACATGGCGGACGCCTGCGCCGTTGCCGGCGTCATGGCAGGCGCTTCCCTGGTCAAGGCGACGTCCTACCCCATGGGCGTTGTCGCGCTCGACAACGTGGCAAGGATCCTCGCCGCGAAGTCCGACACACTGGACGCCCAGTGCCACGTCCGCGTGACCGAGCTCAAGCGCGCCATGAACCAGGTCGCGCGCCTGTGTTGCGAGGACCGTTCCAAGGCGGCCCAGTTCACCGGCTCGGTTTCCGAAGCGGTCGAGGGGGTCGTGCTCACCGCTGGCGACGACCAGGATACCGTCATGCAGTATGTCGAGCGTCTGGGCTATAGCCTCTCCGACGAGGACGCCGCTGCGGTGTTCGAGGCTTTCAAGAAGATCGCTGCCAATAAGGAGCGCGTGGGCGCGACTGAGCTCGACGCCATCGTGGCATCCGCTGCCCTGCAGGTACCTCCCACCTATATCCTCGAGGGCTATGTTATCAACGCCGGTTTGAGCTTCAAGGCGACCTCCCACATCTCCCTGCGCAAGGACGGCGAGGTCATCGAGGCGGTTTCCCTCGGCGATGGCCCCATCGACTCCTCCTTCAAGTCCATCGAGTCGGTTGTGGGCAAGCACTACGAGCTCGACGACTTCCGCATTCAGGCGGTCACTGAGGGACGAGAGGCCATGGGCGAGTCCATCGTGAAGCTCATCGCCGACGGCAAGGTCTATTCCGGTCGCGGCATCTCCACCGACATCGTGGAGTCCAGCATCCGCGCCTACATCAACGCGCTCAACAAGATCGCTTACGAGGAGCAGAACTAATGAAGCTTTCCTTTTCCACCCGCGGTTGGGCCGACCACTCTTGGGACGAGCTCGTGAGCACCGCGCTCGAGATGGATTTTTCCGGCATCGAGATTCACAACCCCATCATCAATGCCGTTTTCACCGGCAAAGGCGGCCCGCTTGAGCGCTACAACACCCAGGCAACCGCCCGCGCGCTGCGCGACAAGGGGCTGTGCATCCCCGCGCTCGATTCCTCCGTCGACATCTCGGCGGGCAAGGAGCAAATCCAGGCCGCCAAAGACCTTATCGACCTCGCTGCCGTCGCCGGTGTCGAGCGGGTCGTCGTCGTGGCGCAAAACGATGATGAGGACGCTATCCATGCCGCACTGGCGGAGCTTGTGCCCTATGCGGAAGCCAGCGACGTCGTCTTGCTGATCGAGTCGAGCGGCATCTTCTCCAGCACCACGCGCATGGCGGGCATCATGGACCGCTACGCCAGCGACTATTTGGGAACCTTGTGGGATGTCCACAACGTCTACCGCACAGGCGGCGAGACCCCCGCACAGACGGTCAAGAACTTAGGTGCCTACATCAAGCACGTGCACATGCGCGACTCCGACGACGACGGCAGCTTCAACCTGGTCGGCGAGGGAACGCTGCCCATCGACGAGGTAGTGCGCGCGCTGTCCTCCATCGACTACGACGGCTACGTGTCGCTGGAGTGGGATCCCGCGTGGATGCCCGACCTCACCGACATGGAGGTCATCTTCCCGCACTTCGTGAACTACATGGAGCGCTTCGAGGACACCCGCGGCAAGCGCCGCACGCTCTACCTCAACCACGACGGCACAGGCGAGTACGTGTGGAAGAAAGACGAGCTCATCGACTTGACCTTCCCTCAAGTGCTCGACAAGATGGTCGAATGCTTCCCCGATCAGTACTGTTTTAAGTACACGACGCTCGACTACACGCGCACCTACGAGGAGTTCCGAGACGACGTCGACACGTTCGCCCGCTCGCTCGTCTCCATGGGCGTGAAGGCTGGCAGCAAGGTCGCCATCTGGGCCACCAACGTGCCTGCTTGGTACATCACCTTCTGGGCGGCCACCAAGATCGGCGCCGTGCTCGTCACGGTGAACACCGCCTACAAGATCCACGAGGCCGAGTACCTGCTGCGTCAGTCCGACACGCACACGCTCGTCATGGTCGAGAGCGCCCTGGATTCCAACTACCGCCAGATCATCAATGAGCTGTGCCCCGAGATCGCCGAGGCCAAACCCGGCGAGCAGCTGCACTGCAAGAAGCTTCCCTTCCTGCGCAACGTCGTGACCGTCGGCTTCGAGATGCCCGGCTGCCTCACCTTCGATGAGGCCATGGAGCGCTCTGAGCTCGTACCGTTGGAGAAGATCCAGCACATGGCCGCCGATGTTCGCCCCGACGACGTCTGCAACATGCAGTACACCTCCGGCACTACAGGATTCCCCAAGGGCGTCATGCTCACGCACCGCAACGTCGTGAACGACGGCAAGTGCATCGGCGACCGCATGGGCCTGTCCACCGCAGACCGCTTCATGATCCATGTGCCCATGTTCCACTGCTTCGGCATGACCCTGTCGATGACCTCGTCCATGACGCACGGCGCGACCTTGTGCCCGATGCCCTACTTCAGCGCCAAGGCGTCGCTGCACTGCATCACGCAGGAGAAGATCACCGCCTTCAACGGCGTCCCCACGATGTTCATCGCGATGTTCAACCACGAGGACTACAAGAAGACCGACTTCAGCCACATGCGCACGGGCATCATGGCAGGAGCCGGCTGCCCACCCGAGCTCATGAAGCGCGCCGCCCAGCCCGACGAGATGAACATGACCGGCATCGTGTCGGTCTACGGTCAGACCGAATCGGCCCCGGGTTCCACGATGAGCGCCTGGACCGACCCGCTCGACCTGCGCACGGAGACCGTCGGTTACGCGTTCCCGCACGTCCAGTGCAAGATTATCGATCCTGAGACCGGCGAAGAGCTGCCCAACGGCGAGGTCGGGGAATTCTGCTCGCGCGGCTACAACATTATGAAGGGCTACTACAAGATGCCCGACGCCACCTTCAAGACGGTGGACGAGGACGGCTGGCTGCATTCCGGCGACCTGCTCATGCGCGACGATCGCGGTTGCTTCGTGGCCACTGGCCGCCTGAAGGACATGATCATCCGCGGCGGCGAGAACATCTACCCCAAGGAAATCGAGGACTTCGTCATCACGCACCCCAAGGTGAGCGACTGCCAAGTCGTGGGCGTGCCCGACAAGAAGTACGGCGAGGAAGCCATGGCCTGCATCATCCTCATGGAGGGCGAGTCCATGACCGAGGCCGAGGTCCGCGAGTTCATGATGAGCAACATCGCGCGTCATAAGGTGCCTCGCTACATCAGGTTCGTGGACTCCTTCCCAATGAACGCGGCAGGCAAGATCCTCAAGTACAAGATGAGGGAAGCTGCCGTTCAGGAACTGGGGCTTCAGGACCTCGCGAAGAAGTAACTTGTATCGAGAACGACCGTTTTGCGGGGGCCGTCATGCGCGCCCCCGCTTGCGTTTGGCACCATTGCCGGGGAGAGGGACTTTAAGATGAGCAACTACGTAACCGTTGACGGCAACGAGGCTGCGGCCCATGTCGCCTACGACTTCACCGAGGTGGCGGCGATCTACCCCATTACGCCGTCCTCGCCCATGGCCGAGCATACCGACCGCTGGAGTGCCCAGGGCCGCCTGAACATGTTCGGCCAGCGCGTGCAGCTGACCGAGATGCAGTCCGAGGCGGGCGCCATCGGGGCCATCCACGGCGTGCTGCAGGCAGGAGGCCTGGGCACGAGCTTCACCTCGAGCCAGGGCCTCATGCTCATGGTTCCCGTGCTCTACCGCATCGCCGGCGAGCGCCTGCCGGGTGTCTTGCACGTGGCGAGCCGCACGGTGGGCACGCACGCCATGAGCATCTTCGGTGACCACTCCGATGTCATGGCATGCCGCGACACCGGCTTTGCGCAGCTCAGCTCGGGAAGCGTTCAGGAAGCGGCCGACATGGCGGCCGTTGCGCACCTCGCCGCCGTGAAGGGCAGCGTCCCGTTCATGCACTTCTTCGACGGTTTTCGCACCTCGCATGAGCTCTCGCGCATCGACATGCCCGACACCAAGGAGCTCACCGCGCTCATGGACACCGAGGCGCTCGAGCGCTTCAGGGCGCGCGCCCTGAACCCCGAGCACCCTATGCTGCGCGCCACTGTGCAGAACGGCGACGTGTACTTCCAGGTGCGCGAGGCGAACAACACCGCCTACGACGAGCTGGCCGACGTGGTCGAGGGCGTCATGGCGCAGGTTGCCGGCGTGACAGGCCGCGAGCACCACGTGTTCGACTACTACGGCGCGCCCGACGCGACCGACGTCGTGGTCGCGATGGGCAGCGTCTCGGGCACCGCGCAGGAGGCATGCGACTATTTGAACGCGAAGGCCCAGGCTGCGGGCGAAAACACGCGCTACGGTTTCTTGCAGGTGCACCTCTACCGACCCTTCTCGGCGAAGCACTTCCTAGGTGCCCTGCCCGAAAGCGTGGAGCGTATCGCGGTACTCGATCGCTGCAAGTGCATGGGCTCGGCCGGCGAGCCGCTCTACCTGGACGTCTCGAGCGTTATCGCGAACAGCGATCGTGCGGGCAAGGTGACGGTCATTGGCGGGCGCTACGGGCTTTCCTCCAAGGACACCGACACTGCTCAAATCGTCGCGGTATTTAGGAACCTTGCATCATCCGAACCGAAGCGCGGCTTCACCATCGGCATCAACGATGACGTGACCAACCTGTCGCTTCCCGTGCAACCGCTCGATGACTTCAAGGACGCCGACACCTACAGCTGCAAGTTCTGGGGCTTAGGCGGCGACGGCACGGTGGGCGCCAACCATAACACCATCCGCATCTTGGGCGACTGCGCCGACCTGTTCGCGCAGGCGTATTTCGAGTACGACTCCAAGAAGTCCTTCGGCGTGACCAAGTCGCACCTGCGCCTGTCGAAAAAGCCCATCCGCAGCACGTATTACGTGAAGCGCGCCGACTTCGTCGCTTGCCACAATCAGAGCTATGTGCGCCAGTACGACATGGTGCAGGAGGTGAAGCCGGGCGGGACGTTCCTTTTGAACACGGGCTGGACGGCCGAGGAGCTCGATACCAACCTGCCCGGAGTGATGAAACGCTACATCGCGAGCAACGGCATTCGTCTCTTCACCGTCGATGCGGTCGAGATCGCGCATCGTGTGGGCCTGGGCAGCCATATCAACACGGTGCTGCAGGCGGCGTTCTTCAAGATTTCAGGGCTCATGCCGGTCGAGCAAGCCCTCGACTACATGAAGGACGCGGCACGGAAGTCCTACGCGCGCAAGGGCGACGCCGTGGTGGCGAGCAACGTGACCGCCATCGAGGAGGGCGCCCAGAGGTGTGTGGAGGTCGCGGTCCCTGTGAGCTGGGCAAACGCCGAGCTCGACGAGCTTGGTGGCGATGAGGGACTGCCGGCTGTGGTCACGAACATCTTGCATCCCGTGAACGCCCAGAAAGGCGATGAGCTCCCCGTGAGCGCGTTTGCGGGCTACGAGGACGGCGTCATCGACATGGGTCTCACGGCTTTCGAGAAGCGCGGCATCGCCGTCACGACGCCCATGTGGAAGGCCGACGCCTGCATCCAGTGCAACCGCTGCGCCTTCGTGTGCCCCCATGCTGCGATCCGCCCCTACCTGGTGAGCGAGGAGGAAGCCGCAGCTGCCCCCGCCGGGTTCGAGGCCGTCGCGCTCAAGGGCGGCAAGAACCTGCCCGATGGCATGCGCTTCACCCTCCAGGTGAGCAACCTCGACTGCACGAGTTGCGGCAGTTGCGCTGACGTGTGCCCGTCAGACGCGCTTTCCATGGAACCTGCCAAGTTCACCGACGAGAGCCGCACGCTGTGGGAATACGGCCTTGAGCTTGCCGACAAAGGCAGCGTGTTCGACCCCTACTCGGTCAAGGGCTCGCAGTTCAAACAGCCCCTCCTCGAGTTCTCGGCAGCATGTGCAGGATGCGGCGAGACGCCCTACGCAAAGCTGCTCACCCAACTGTTCGGCGACCGCGTGTACTGGGCAAACGCCACGGGTTGCTCGCAGGCGTGGGGCGCTCCCTTCCCCGGCATCCCCTATACCACAAACAAGCGCGGTTTCGGTCCGGCATGGACCAACAGCCTTTTCGAGAACAACGCCGAACTTTCGTTAGGTCTCTACTTGGGCTCGACTCAGCAGCGCGCGGCCGAGAAGTCGCGCGTCGAGAAGCTCGTGCAGGTGCTCGCATGCGGCCTAGAGAACCTGAAGGAGGGCAAAGGCGACTCGCCCGACCCCGCCGTCATGGGGCGGGTCAAGGATGCGTGCGAGTCCTATCTTGCCGCTTTTGACGATTTCGACGCCTCGCGTGCGGCCTCCGATACGCTCGTGGCGGCAATCGAAGCTTCGATGGACTCGCTCACCAACAGCGCCAAGAAGGTGTGCGAGGGGGTCCTCAAGTTCAAAGATCAACTGGCCAAGAAGACGTTTTGGATGTTCGGCGGCGACGGTTGGGCCTACGATATCGGCTTCGGCGGGCTCGATCACGTGGTTGCGAGCGGCGCTAACGTAAATGTCCTGGTGGTCGACACCGAGGTCTACTCCAACACCGGCGGCCAGAGCTCGAAGGCCACGCCCGCGGGCGCAGTCGCTCAGTTCGCGGCGAGCGGCAAGAAGACGGGCAAGAAGGATTTGGGCGCAATCCTTATGAGCTACGGTAACGTTTATGTCGCCCAGGTGGCGATGGGAGCCAACTACAACCAGCTCGTCAAGGCGCTCAAGGAGGCCGAGGAATACGACGGCCCTTCCGTTATCATCGCTTACGCGCCCTGCACCTCGCATGGTCTGAAGTGCGGGATGCACGACGTCCAGGGCGAGATGAAGCGCGCGGTGGAAAGCGGCTACTGGGCGCTGTACCGCTTTGACCCGCGCAAGGAGCGCCCGATGACTCTGGACTCCAAAGCGCCCACCATGGACTACTTAGAGTTCGTTGCGGGCGAGAACCGCTACGCCTCGCTCACCAAGACCTTTCCCGAGGAGGCAGAGCGACTCTTCGAGCGGGGCAAAGAGGATGCGCTGCGCCGCTTCGACCGCTATCGCCGCATGACGCAGGATAACTAGCAGCCCAGACGGCGCGAGGGCGCGGTGTGCGCTCGCATTCCCTCGCGCCATGGTTGGCGCTATTCGCACGCCACGTCGGGGCGAAAGTGCCTGATGAGAATATTATTCGAACAAGCGTTTCAATTAATGCTTGCCAATTCGGTGCTTCTTCGTCTATACTCTGAAAGCACCCGTTGACGGCTGGTCCGTCTTTTTTATAGGGAGTTCTGGGGGCGGCGCCGGCTGCCCTTGCTTCTCGAAGTGTGTCACAGGATTTCCCATCTTACACGGCATGGGGGCGGCAACGGCTGCCTTTGCTTCGAGCGGCTTTACAAGCTGCGGCGTGTTACATGACCGTTCGCAATACCGCAACAACTGAAGATGAGGAAATGTTGAGCAGGAGCGGCATCGCTGAGCTTTCGTGCGCATTCTTTCCCGCCACGCAATCCGCGTGACGGTGAGCGCTCGTTTGGCGTCGAGCCTTGCATAGCCCTGCATTCAACTACTCTCCGGCGCTTGGCGCCATTCGAAGAAAGGCACGGCATGAGCACTTCTGTCTACCCTCCCCAAATCATCGAGGAAACCAATCTTGGCATCCAGCGTTTCGACATCCGCGACGCGATGCTCGCCTCCCGCGAACTTGAGCTTTCAGGCCCCGTCGATTCTGAATCGGTGGCGGTCATCATCCGCGGAATCCTCTATCTGCAAAAGGTCGACGCAGCGGCACCCATCACGCTTTTCATTAACAGCCCCGGCGGCGAGGTGAGCTCGGGTTTGGCGCTTTACGACGTGATGCAGGCCGCGAGCTGCCCCATCCGCACCGTGTGCCTGGGGCTTGCGGCGAGCATGGCAGCGCTGCTGTTCATCGCCGGCGACACGCGCGACATGCTGCCGCACAGCCGCGTGATGGTCCACGATCCGCTCATTTCGGGAGGCGTGGGCGGCAGTGCCCTTTCAGTGAAGGCGCGCGCCGACGACTTGATGCGCATTCGCGATATAACGGCGCAGGTCATTGCCCAGCATTCGGGAATGGACCTCGAGCAGGTCTTCGAGATAACCGCCCGAGACACCTACTTCGAGGCGGAAGATGCGGTGGCGGCGCACCTCGCCGATCGCGTGATAAACACGCTGTAGCGGTGCGTGGCGGGGGCTTCGAGCCTGCTCGGGCAACAAGCGGGCGTAAGCTTGATGCCACCCGGCCGTCCCCCTCGCCGCCGTCACCCGTCCGTTTCTCTCGTCCGTCAATCCCCCATCTATCGCCGACTTCCAACTTTAGGAGCTGCTTATGAAAGCCACCGAATTCAAAACCATTGCCAAAGACGCAGCGAGCAATCAGCTTGCACAAGCTTTCGCGGCCGCAAAAACCGAAAGCGAGCCTGCCTTCAACCCGCAGCGAAGAGCCTACCAGGGAGAAACCTTGCTTTCCGCCAACCGATCCGTCAGCTGCGATACATGGCGAAGCGGGCTGAACAACAACGTTCTCGTGCTCGGGTCGTCGGGCGGCGGGAAAACGCGCAATCACGTCAAGCCGAACCTGCTGCAATGCCAAGGGTCCTACATTGTGCTCGATTGCAAAGGCTCCCTCTATCACGAGATGGGCCCTTACCTCGAGGAAAACGACTACATCGTCGATTGCATCGACTTCAACGCCATGGACGGCACCATCGGATACAACCCGCTCGACCACATTCGCTGGTGCGAGGGCCGGCCGATGCAGCAGGACATCATCTCCATCGCTTCGGCCATCTGCCCTGTTGACGAGCATGCGAGCGACTCCTTTTGGCCGCTTGCTGCGGCGAACTACCTCACGGCCTATATCGCCTACGTGCTCGAGGCCCTGCCCGACGAGGCGCAGAACATGTCGTCGGTAATCCGCATGTTCGAGCTTGCCGTCGCTCGGGCGGTCGACCCGCTCTTCACTGACCTGCAAAAAGAAGACCCCGAAGCTTACGCGCCCTCGCTGTACAACCGCGCAAAGGCCACGTGCGGTGCGGAGAAGATGCATGCGAGCATCTTGGGAATCCTCGCGGCCGACCTTGTGCCGTTCGGGTTCGAAGGTGTCATCAGGTCGTACAGCAATCCTCGGCAGATCGATTTCCGCAGCTTCGGGCGCGAAAAGCGCGCGCTGTTCGTCACCATCGACGACATGGACCGAAGCCTCGACAAGCTTACGAGTCTCTTCATCCAGCAGGCGTTTTCCTCCCTGTGCCGCTCGGCTGATCGCGATTACCCCGATCACCGGCTCCCGGTGCCGGTCCTCTTCGTGCTCGATGACTTTGCGAACCTGCGCCTACCCCACATCGACGATGTGCTCTCGGTCATTCGCAGTCGCGAGATCAGTTGCACGGTGGTGTGCCAAACGATAAGCCAGCTTGAGGCTCGCTACGGCGAGGCCACCGCCAACTCCATCGTAGGCAACTGCGACAGCCAGCTTGTCCTCGGCTTTCAAGACGAGCGCACCGCCGCTTACTTTTCTTGCCGTGCGAACAAAACCGCCAGCACCTTGCTGGAAACGCCTGCGGGGATGTGGTGGGTGTTTCTGCGCGGCCAACGCGGAGCCATGGATCCCGCGCGGCGGTTGGAGGACCATCCGCGCTATCCCGAGATCATCGAGGCGAAGCGCGCAAAGGAAGCCTGGATCAAGCTTGAGGAGCAGCGGCGCAGGGAGGAGGAAGACCGCATGCTCCGCGAAATCGAGGAGGAGCTCAACGTCAGCCTCGAGGAGCTCGAGATGGAGGATTTCGACGAGCGAAACATCGCATAGATGCAAAGAAACCCCCTGTTCCCGAGGTCATTCTCCCGGAAACAGGGGGCGGGTTTCCCGCTTGGCGCAAATGCCGAAAGAGCGGCAAGCCAATCGAGCGCGAATTATCCCCTACATACCGAGAGGGGCGCATCGCTAAATATAGGGGAAAGCGCATCGCAAAATACTAGCGAGAAACGTGTGAGCTGCGTATTTGCTCAAAAGATTCGAGCACGCCGGGCGCGCTTTTCCGGAAAGCGAGAAGACCTCCTGGCAGGCTGGGCCTCCTTCTCCATTCGATACGCCCAGCACATGGCTGTCGAATTTAGGAAGCCAGCACCACAAGGGCTATCAGGGCGAAAACAGTCAGCACGTAGGCAGCCCGCATGACATCGCGCGTTCTCTTCCCAATTCCCAGGTCACGGGCAAGGGACTTCGTCGCGATGCCGACATGCCAGGCGAGCGCAGCAAGGAGGAACAGGAAAGACACCTTCGTCTGATGGGGAAAGACGGGAAGGCTGCCAGGGCAAAGGATGCAGAAGAGGTGTACGGCGATCGCTGCCGCCAAAACAGCCCCTGTCGCCCACTTCAGCACGAAGTGGCGCTTCTTGCGGAAACTCGGTGGGCGCTCGATGTCGGTCAGCATCAAAGCGGTAGCGCCGACGCTTGCGAGCACGTGCGCTCCCGCCGCGCCGAACATGGCCCATACGAGCCATGGCACACTGTTGACCAGGCCTTCAACAAAAAGCGATGCCGTCCCAAGTGCAGAATGCGCTAAGAAGAAGACGGCGATTGCCGAGGCGACAAGCGCATTGAGCAGGCGCAGCTTTTCCGCAGGGGTGATCGCGCGTCTCATCGCAGGGTCATCTCTTCCACGGAGCCGCCCAGTCCGCCGCACCCGATCACTGCCACCTTGCACTCTGAGAGCGCCTGACATTCTCGATCCGACAACGCCCGCTTGTTGCGATCATAGCGGTGCTCGAATGCCATGGCGCCCCCTTCCGTCTATCTGGCCCATTATCAGCGCGGCCGTGCCTTTCGCATATTCGCGCGAAGGCACGGCAGCCTCGCTTTGCAGCCATTTGAATATGCGGCCGCCCGAATTCGCGGCTGCTGTTCTACACGAAACGATACGTCTTCGCCAGCTCGTTCGCAATCGCTTTTCGGCGGCACGCATCGCACAGCTCCACGTCCGACATCTGCTGCGTACCCAGTACGCGTCCGCATTCCTTGCAGCGAGAAAGTTCGAACGTGCGGTTCCAGATGGTACGAGTCCAGGAGTCCTCTGTGAACGCGATGCTACCCGTAGGACAAACGTTTGCGCAGCTCAAACATCCAATGCAATCGTCGCTTGCCGCGCCGTAGGGGGTGTTTATCTCCTTGTCGACGCCGCGATTGACCGTCGAGATGGCCCCTGTTCCCATACTTTCGCATGCCTGCACGCACAGCCCGCACAAGATGCACTTACCCGCGTCCAAAGGCTCGAGGCGCTCGTATCCCTCGCCCGCCCCCATGTGAGACGCCATCGCGGCCATGAGGTCGGACTCCGGCGCGCGAGCAGCGAGCAGCGCCATGAGAACCTTGCGATCCTGGACGATCTTAGGCGAGTTAGCGTGCACCTCGCATTCCCCTTCTATGGGGTACACGCAGGAAGTTACCACCTTTGAGCGGCCACGCGCGACCACTTCCACAATACACACGCGGCAGCTTGCGCGGTGCTCGGGGAACGCCTCGCTGCGGCACAGCGCAGGAATCTCGATGCCGTTGCGTTTCGCCACGTCCCACAGGTATTCGCCGTGCTCGGCCAAGCAGGTCTTGCCGTCGATCACGATATCGTAGGTCTTAGCCATAGCTACCTCCCTCCGTCAGCACCGCGTTGAAGTTGCAAACCTCACGGCAGCTGCCGCAGGCGATGCACGCGGCGGGCTCGATGGAATACGGCTGCTTGCGCTCGCCGGAGATAGCTTCAGTGGGGCATGCCTTCGCGCACATGCCGCAGCCCTTGCATGCTTGCGGGTCGATGGCGAACCTGGTCAGCGCGGCGCAAACGCCCGCGGGGCAGCGGTGCTCGCCGATATGCTCCTCGTATTCCTCGCGGAAGAACTTGATGGTGGTCAGCACGGGGTTCGGTGCCGTGCGACCCAAAGCGCACAGGGAAGCGTCCTGCATCATGTGCCCGATCTCCTCGAGCAGCTCGACGTCGCCCTCTTTACCGCGACCCTCGCAGATCTCGTTGAGGATGTAGCGCATCTGGCGCAGGCCTTCGCGGCAGGGCGTGCACTTACCGCAGCTTTCCTCGCACAGGAAGTCGATGTGGTAGCGGGCGACCTCCACCATGCAGCTGCAGTCGTCCATGACGATCATGCCGCCCGAGCCCATCATGGCGCCGTATTCGACGAGCGTGTCGAAGTCGACCGGCAGATCAAGCAGGCTCTCGGGAATGCAGCCGCCCGACGGGCCTCCCGTCTGGATTGCCTTGAAGGGTCGGTCTTTGATGATGCCGCCGCCGATGTCGTAGATGAGCGTGCGGAGCGTGGTGCCCATCGGCACTTCCACAAGGCCCGTGTGTTTGACCTTGCCCACCATCGCGAAAACCTTCGTACCTTTAGATTTCTCCGTCCCCAGCTTGGCGTATTCCTCTCCGCCGTGCGCCAAGATGGTGGGAACAGATGCCAAGGTCTCGACGTTGTTCAGCACCGTGGGCTTCTCGAACAGGCCGCTTTGGACGCTGCGGATGTACTTCGGACGCGGCTCGCCGACCTTGCCCTCGATCGAGTTCATAAGTGCCGTGGACTCGCCGCACACGAAGGCGCCGCCGCCGCGCACGATGCTCAAGTCCAGCTTATGGTCGCTGCCCATGATGTGCTCGCCCAGGATGCCGGCTGCGTAGGCGTCGTCGATGGCGCGCTGGATATGCTCGCGCGCCAAAGCGTACTCGTCACGGATGTAGAGCACACCTGTCTCGGCGCCGATGGCCAGCGCGCCAATGATCATTCCCTCGATGACGGCATGGGGGCTGCCCTCCATCGTGGAGCCGTCCATGAACGCGCCCGGGTCGCCCTCGTCGCCGTTGCACACGATGTACTTCGGCCACACGTCGTAGCTTGCTGCGCTGCGCCACTTGCGCCCAGCGGGGAAGCCAGCGCCGCCTTTGCCGCGAAGGCCGCTTCTCTCCACCTCGTCGATGATCTCGTCGGGGGTCATGGTGAGGGCGCGTGCGAGTCCCTCGTATCCGCCGGCCACCTTGTATTCCTCCAGGCTCAAGGGGTCGATGATGCCCACATCCTTCAGCACCACCTTGTGCTGAAGGCCGTAGAAGGGGTTGTCCGCCTGATGCTCATGGCGAACGCCCTGCTCGTCGCGATATAAAAGCTTCGTCACCGGGTCGCCCTCGAGTGAGGCGATGACGGCAGGGGCATCGGCGGGCTTTACCTTGTAGTACATGGTGTCGCGGGGCATGAGGCGCACAAGCGGCCCCTGCTCGCATTCGCCCGAGCAGCCCGTGCGACATACCTTGAGCTCTACCTGGGCATTCGCTCCCCGTGCCGCAATCTGCTCCTCCAGGGCTCTCGCCACCTCGTAGGCACCGTTGGCAATGCACCCGGTGCCGCAGCATACCAGTATTCTCTCGGTCCTAGTCATTGCCGGCCTCCCCTTCTTCAGCATCCGCGAGGCGGTAGCGCTCCACGATGCCGGGGACGTCTTCGAGCTTCAGTTTGTTGTGGTAGGTGCCGTCGACCAGCATGACCGGAGCTAAGGCGCACGATCCCAGGCAGTTCATCATCTCCACGGAGAACATGCCGTCCTCGGTCGTCTCGCCGGGATCGATTCCCAACTCGCGCTTGAGGCCGGTCGCGAGGTTCACCGAACCGCGGATGTGGCAGGCGGTGCCGTTGCAGATCTTGATGATGTGTTTGCCCTTCGGCTTCAAAGACAGCGCCTTGTAGAAAGTTGCCATGGAATATAGCTGGGCGACACCGCAGTTCAGGTGCTTAGCAAGGCAATGAAGCCCCTTCTCTGGGATATAGTTGAAGGCATGCTGCATATCCTGCATGGCGGCCAGCGCATAGCGGCGCTCGGCAGGATAAGACTGCACGATTTGGATGACTTCTTCGTCAGAAACCATAGGAGTCTCCTTCGCGTTTTCGAAGGACGCGTGCTCGGTGTTCGTCGCACATTGCGGCATCAACCTCCCGCAACTAGCGGCGTCACGGCTACGTAATCCTGCTCGGAAAGCGGGGTGCGCACGCCATCCAAATGCTCGATATGGCGGCCGCACACCAGCACGATAGCATCGCGTCCCTTATCGGCATGATCGTCGTTGAGCAGCAGCCCCTGGAAATCAGGGTTGCGTTGTTCCAATATTTCCAGCAGCTCCAAAACGTCGCGAGGGGCGGGGAGGTTAATGCACCCCTGCCCCACAATCATACGATACGTAGCGAAAAACTTGACGTTCATACAACCCCTTACAGGCAAAGCTTCTGGAATTTGGCGTCAGTGGGGTCGCCTTCCGCCGTCCAGCCGCAAGCTCATGATGATCCCCACCTTCGCGGTGGACGTGATGTGCATCAAGCCCTTCGACGAGGGGACGGGTCGCCTCGCGCGGCTGTTCTCGCTGCTGCTCATGGAGAAGGCGGACTTCGACGTGGGCCGCTACGTGAGCGTTGATAGGCTGTGCGAGCGCCATGCGGCGGCGTACTACGAGGCGCTCAACGCGTGCACGTGAACCACGGCCTCATGCGCAAGGGTGAAAGTGAGCAGGTCATCGACGTGTTCAAGAATCAGATGGACGCGAACCTGGTCTATGTGGACGCGACCGACCGCTTCCTTGGCAAGCTGGTTGACGTCGCCGAGCCTGTCAAGCTGCTGTACAAGGACGAGGTGCGTGTGGTCGGCCGCGAGCTCGGCCTGCCCGAGAACATGGTCGAGCGCCAGCTCTTCCCCGGCCCTGGCCTGGGCGTTCGCTGCTTGGGCGCCATTACCCGCGACCGTCTCGAGGCGCTGCGCGAGGCAGATGCGATCGTTCGCGAGGAGATCGACAAGGCAGGGCTCACCATCTGGCAGTACTTTGCTGTCGTGCCCGACTTCCGCGCCACCGGCGTGCGCGACGGCAAGCGCGCTTACGACTGGCCTTGCATCATCCGCTGCATCAACACCGTCGACGTCATGACCGCCGAGGTGCCCGAGCTCGACTGGGCGCTGCTCAAGCGCATCACTGCCCGCATTACCGCCGAGGTTCCCGGCATCTGCCGCGTCTGCTACGGCCTCACGCCCAAACCCGTCGGCACGGTGGAATGGGAATAGTAAAAATACGTGCAATGCACGTGCATGACAGGCTAGATAGCACCCATGGCGCACTGCATCATGGGTGCTATCTTTGTCTATGGGAGCAGGTCACGGTGCATTCCGGTCGCCACGTAACGGATATCTGTCACGCCATGACGGATTCCAGGAACATACCGCCAAACACATAATGTTGCGAGAATATTGACTCGCACAATATTGCGAACTATCATAATCGCAAAATTATGCGAAAGAACAATTCACCTGAGATGGGAGGACATCCATGGTCGACGCGCTGGAGATAGGCTACGTCATAAAGGACAGGCGCGCTGAATTGGGGATGACCCAGGCTCAGCTGGCAGAGGCCGCGGGCGTGTCGAAGCGTTGCCTTTGGTCGCTGGAGCTGGGACAAAACCCCGGCGTGCAGCTGGACAAGCTCACCGCCGTGCTCCGGGTCCTGGGGCTGGGGCTGGAGCTGACCGTCGGGAACCCCTCAGATGAGCCGCAGGCTGAGCAGTTGGGCATCGGAGGGCCTGCGGCTCGCGATGATGCCTCCGCAGGCGCTCTCTCCATCCTGACGGGAGGTGCGCGATGACGGCCAGCGTCCTCGACGTGCTCATCGCCGGCAAGCTCGCAGGAACCCTTTCCCAGGACGGGGCCGGCTCGCTTTCCTTCGCCTACGAGAGAGGCTACCGCGGCGTTCCGCTGTCGTCGTCCATGCCGCTTTCCACCAGGCCCTACCGGGACAAGGTCGTGCTGCCCTACCTCTGGGGGCTTTTGCCGGAGGACCCGGCCGTGAGAAGGCATGTCGCCGCCGACGCCGGCATCTCCCCCAACAACCCCTTTGCGCTCCTCGGCGTCATCGGCCTGGACTGCCCCGGCGCGGTGCAGTTCGTCCCCCAGGGTTCCGACGCCTGCCGCGATGAGCGCCTCGTTGCCGTGAGCGACGCCGAAATTGCCCGGAGGCTGGCCACGGGCCGCCAGGATGGCGCCGGCTGGATCGCCGACAACGAGCATTGGAGCCTCGGCGGCCAGCAGAGCAAGTTCGCCTTGCGGCGCATGGACGGCAGGTGGTACTCCTGCGAGGGCTCTGCGGCAACCACCCACATCCTGAAGAGCGGCGTGCGCGGACTGGCCCATCAGGCGCTCAACGAGTACGTCTGCATGCGGCTAGCGAGAAGCCTAGACGTGCCTGCGGCAAGTGTCGATTACCTGGAATTCGAGGGCGAGGGCGGCGTGGAGCCCGCCATCGTCATCGAGCGCTACGACCGCTTGGTCGAGGGGGACAACGTGACGAGGCTCCATCAGGAGGATCTCTGCCAGGCCCTGGGATGCCTTCCCGACAACAAGTACACCATGTACGGCGGGCCGAACTGCGCCGAAGTGCTGGGGCTCCTCACCTCGACCGGGCCCACTGCCCAGACAAACGCCGCGGGTTTCCTGCAGATGCTCTTCCTCAACTACCTGCTCGCGGCGACGGACGCGCACGCCAAGAACTACTCCATCATGCTTGCCGCCGACGGGTCGCACAGGCTGGCGCCCATGTACGACGTGGCATCCATCGCCCCCTACGTCGAGGGGGCGAGGTTGAAGGTCAAGCCGCCCAAGCTCGCCATGTCCATCGGCGGCGAGAACCGCGCAGGCCATGTCTCGACAAACGACCTCGCCAAGCTGGTCGAGCAGTGCGGCCTCGAGCGATACGGCATAACCGCCGAGGGCTGCCGCGACTTGCTGGCACTCTACGCCGAAGAGATCCCCGGCAAGCTGGCCCAGGAGTTCGACGCTTTGGAGAAAACGGGGTCGGCCGACGCCGCCAGGGAGCTCAGGGGGCGCATGGAGGAGCCGATCGCGCAGCTGTGCGCAAAGTCGCTGAAAGGACTGGGGAGCTAAGCACCGTGCCGCTCGCGGCCACAGAGCAAATCATGGGGGAACGGCCGATAAAGATGCGGAAGAGCCCCTCGGGATGACCCCGAGGGGCTCCCGGCCCTCCAGCGGGGGCCGGGATGGAGGTCGGTTGCTCGACCCCGCAGCTGAAGGCGTTGATGTGGTGCCTCAGGAGTGCCCTGTCGGTGCTCACGACCAGCATGTCGATGATGTCGAAGCGGACCTGGATGTCGCCGTCGGGCGTGTTGCCTGCGAGCCAGGACGCTGCCGCGATCTCAAGGTCGCTGCGCTTGATCTTGCCGCCCTCGAAGCCGCCCTCGCCGTACTCGGTTGCGGTGACGTCGATGAAGACCAGGGAGTCCTCGTCGCTGGCGATCAGGTCGATCTGGGTTCCCTCGGGGGAAGTCCAACCGGTATCGAGAAGCTCGTACCCCTTGCGCTCGATGAAGCGGGTGGCTGCCTTGACTGCCTTCTCCTGAAGTTCGAAATTGCTCATGATGACCTCCGTTTGTTCGTGGCCGGCCCCTTTGGCCTGCCTTGTGATCCGGAAGCCGCTCAGGTTCTGGCCGAGGGCAAGGAATCAAGCGAAAACCCGGCAGGGCCCGAGTTTTGCGCAGCAAAAGTTTTTCGCGCCTTGTCTGAAGAGCCTGGTTCTGAGCGAGCGTGGCGGAGCCAAGGAAGGCGAAGGAGGACGTCCCGACATGGGGGGTCTGCGTAATGGATTCAGGAGGCTGGACGGCCTGCCTGCTATGAGTGAGAATTCGAGCCGAGGGCGATTGGATTGAACGAGAGAATCAGGCTGACTGCCTGCATGACGAAGGCTTGGCCTCATCGGCTACTGCCACAATTGTCGGCGATTAGAGGATTGGCAAGGTTGAGCAGCGAGCTTGCAGCAGCATTCTGGTCCGGCAACACGACAAACGACATTCCCTGCTTCTTCATCGACATGCATATGAGCACAGGGGCACGTGGCACCATACGCCTTCGCAGCGGGGGCTATATCGACCGGACCGGTCCCGCGGAGTCCGAGGCCATATCCCGCATCGCAGAGCTGGCCCGCCAGGCCGGCGATGCGGTGCGAGGGCTCACCGAAGCTCACGGGGCTCGGCAGAACCCTCGTCAGAACCCCGACGATTCCCTATAGGGCCCATTGGGCGCTTTCCTGCTGAAGACGGACCATACGGGCGAACAGGCCGTCCCGCTCCATAAGCCCGGTCGGGGTGCCCTGTTCGATAACACGTTCGGAGTCGAGCACCACCACCTTGTCGGCGTTCGTCACCGTGCGCATGCGATGCGCGATCACGATGACGGTCTTACCGGCGAGCAGCCTCGAGAGCGCCTGCTGCACCTCCGTCTCGTTCTCCACGTCAAGCGACGCGGTCGCCTCGTCGAGCAATACGATAGGCGCGCCCTTGAGCAACGCCCGCGCAATTGAGATCCGCTGGCGCTCGCCGCCGGAGAAATGAGCGCCAGCCGCGCCGTATACGGTATCTACGCCATCAGGCAGCTTCTCTATAATGTCGTCGCATTGAGCGGCGGAAAGCGCGCGGACGACCTCTTCGCGCGTAGCATCGGGCCGCGCCGCTCGCACGTTCTCAAGCACGCTCTGCTTGAACAGACGGTTTGTCTGGAACACGAACGCAACGTGCTCCATCAGCCTGCGCGGTTCCATGCTCCGCACGTCCACACCGCCCACCAGCACGCGCCCCACGCATGCGTCCCAAAAACGAGGCACCAGACTAGCCGCCGTGGTCTTGCCTCCGCCGGACGGCCCCACCAATGCCACAGTCGACCCCGCTGGCACGCTGAAGCTTACATGGGACAGCGCAGGCTCATTAGCTCCTTCGTAAGTAAAGCTCACATCTTCGAACGCGATAGAGTTATCGACCGGCTCCTTCGGAGCGACGGGTGCCTTTATCGTTGGAGCCGTCAGGACCTCTTCCACACGGTTCACCGCATCGGTGGCCGACTGCAGCGCATCCGACATGAACATTACGCGCGTCATGGTAGTGGGGATAACCGCCGAAAAGATGGCGTAGAACGCGAAGTTGGCAAGAAACGCGCCGAAATCGCCTTCACCCGGCGCCAGAAGAATAGCCACCGGCACCAAGCACGCAAGGCCCAGCCGCCAGTCGAACACGAAAAACAGCACCAACATGCCCACGATCATCGCCACTGAACCTGCGGTATCGGGCAGCTTGTGAGCAAGCATCCCCTCTGTCTCCGCCGCACAGCCGTCAACCACACGCCGCAGCGCACCACTCGCATGCGTGTCGAAATACCCCAGGCCCGTGTGCATCAGATGCTCAGTCGCCCTCTTGCGCATGTTCGCCGCGCAGCGGAACGCTGCCAGATGCGTGCACATGAGTCCTGCAAAGTACAGCAGGATAGACGCGACGGAAAACCCAAGCGCCCACCAGCCATACATCGCGATACTCGTAGCTGCGCTCCAGTTGGGAGCCACGGCAATAAGATCGCGCGCCGCCCCGATGAAATCGGAGTCTTCGACGCATTTGATAGTCAGTTGCAGTTAACATACCATCATGCGTGAGTTCTCTGTTTCCACGACCTGGAAACAGAGACGTTCTCGAAACGAATTAGAACAATCGCGAAACCACAGGAGATCGAGCATGAGCGCACTACGAACAGCCATCCCGCAGCATTTACGGACGTTTGTGGAACCGCAGATAGAGCAACTGTCCCTCAGGATGGAATCCGTTCGCTGCGGTCTGTACGCGACGCTTCCGAAATCGCTCGGCGAAGGGTTTCTCTGGACGGCGGCGCTCGGCGAGGGGCGCTTCGTCAGCATGCACCCGATTCGCCTGAAGAAACCGCTCATCCTCGAGGAGCGCCCGACGGACTTCTTCTGCGTCTTCTCGGGATTGTCGGCGACGCTTCGGTCGCTGCCAAACACGCATACCGAAGCAACCGCGGAACGCGAGAGCGTCCTTTCGTTCTCCCAAACAGGCGGGACCACGCGCTGCCTGATGCGGGCGGGTGACCTCTACGAATCGACGAGTATCACCTACACGCCCGGTTACTTTGAAAGTCTAAGGAAGAGGTTTCCCGACGATTTCGGCTCCGGAGAGACGGACGTGGCGCGCGTAGCGCGCGCGGTGGGATACGCGCGCACCTCAGCGTTCGACGAGGCATTTCGCCGAACGTTCGGCTGCTCCCCCGCGCAGTGGCGGCGCCGTCCCGGGCGGTAGCAAATCGAACCCTTCCGCCCTGCAGGACGTGCGGCCTTTTAGAGCACGCGCGGCTATTTGGAGTTGCAGCTCTGTGCGTATTCGCCAAAATGGATTGTTGTTGTATATGGCTAACTTCATAGAAGGCGCGGCGGCCGAAGAGCCGCACGGGAAAGGATTCGCACATGAAAACCACTGGGAACGCATCCGCTTCCACGTCGAAAACGGGAGGGAGACTAACAGGAAAAGACCTCATCAACGTAGGCATCTTCACAGCGATATACTTCGTCGTCGTGTTCGCGGTGGCGTGCCTGGGATTCATCCCCATCCTCATGGCAGCCATTTGCGGAATCATTCCGCTCATCGCAGGAATACCGTACATGCTTTTTCTCACGCGCGCACGCAAGTTCGGAATGATAACGATACTCGGCCTGCTCACCGGCATCATCATGTTCATCACCGGCATGGGCTACTTCTCTATCGCAACAGGTCTCGTCTTCGGGCTCATCGCAGACCTCATCTGGAAATCGGGAGGCTACGCGTCGGCATCGCGTGCCATCCTGTCGCACGGCGTGTTCAGTTGCTGGATTATCGGCAACTTCCTGCCGTTTCTCATCACTGCAGACACGTACCTCCCCACCGTGCGCGCCCAATACGGCGACGCCTACGTGAATGAGCTCATGACCTATCTGCAGCCGGAGATGTATCCGGTTCTGCTCGTAGCATGTTTCGCAACGGGAATCATCGGTGGCTTTATCGGGCGCGCCGTCTTGAAGAAACATTTCGTGCGCGCGGGCATCGCGTAGAGATGCCGCGGAAGGACCTTAGACAATGGAACTGCTTCGGTCAAAGGCAGGAGAGCGGTCGGTGCGGCTCGACCCGCGCACAAAGATGGTGATGCTGTTCGCAGTCTCAGCAGTACTCCTGCTCGGAGGAAACGGAGGCGCGATGTTCGCCGTGCGCACGGCGATGCTGCTGTTTCCGTTCGGCCTGCTCGCGATATCAGGGCGCATGCATGCGGCAGGGCTCATGCTCGCGGCGTATCTCGGGTCCTACGCGCTCGCCGCGTTCGCCGCGCCCACGCTTGAAGGTATAGCGAACGCTATTACCGTTGCGACGGCGACTGTAGTCTCCCGCTTCGTGCCCACCCTTGCACTCGCATATTTCATATTCGCCACGACGACGGTATCCGAGTTCATGGCGGCAATGGGGCGCATGCGCATTCCCGACTGGATTGCCATTCCGCTGTCGGTGCTGTTCAGGTTCTTTCCCACGCTTGGCCAGGAAGCGCGGGCGATCAACGCTGCCATGCGGATGCGAAACATCACCCCAATCTCCCGCGGGGCTTCCTATGTGGAAAACTGCCTCGTCCCACTCATGAGCTGCGCCGTCTCCATCGGAGAGGATCTGTCCGCGGCCGCCTTGGCGCGAGGACTCGGCGCGCCTTGGCCAAGAACGAACACCGGCAGCGTCGGGTTCGCATTGGTCGACGCTGTAGTTATCGCCGTGTCACTTGCCGCAACGGCGGCGCTCGCCTTGAGCCTCGCATTCCCGGAGGCGATCGCATGGTAAAAGAAACAAAGACCGAATCCCCCGTCCTTTTCATGAGCGAAGCGTCGTTTTCCTATGCGGGGGGACACTCCGGAGCAGGTGTCGAGGGAATATCCCTTTCGCTGGGGAAAGGCGAGGTTGCATTGCTGTGCGGGCCGTCCGGCTGCGGCAAGACCACCGTCACGCGCCTCGCGAATGGCCTCGCGCCGCATTTCTACGAAGGGACGGAAACCGGCACCGTTCGCGTATGCGGCCTCGACGTCGCGCATGCGGAGCTCTGGGAGACCGCACGATTCGTCGGCAGCGTCTTTCAAAATCCCAAGACTCAGTTCTACAACGTCGATGTTCGGGGGGAAGTCGCCTTCGGATGCGAGAACCTCGGATTCGAACCCGCCGATATCGAACGGCGGGTGGACGCTTCGGCAAAGGAGTTCAATCTAACACCCCTGATCGACGAAAGCCTCTTTTCTCTCTCGGGCGGTCAGAAGCAGCGCGTGGCGTGCGCAAGCGCCGCGGCTACGTCTCCCGCGCTCGTCGTGCTGGACGAGCCGTCGTCTAACCTCGACTTCGAGGCAATCGCGCAGCTTCGCATGGCAATTTCGCGCTGGAAGGCCACGGGGACCGCCGTACTCGTGGCAGAGCATCGGATCCACTACCTTGAAGGGATCGCGGATTACGTGCTCTACCTCGACAACGGCCGCCTCGCGCGCCGATGGACGGCTGACGAGTTCGCGCGTCTCGACGATGCCGAGCGCATACGGCTCGGGCTGCGCGCGCGAAGCGTCGACGACGCCTTCCGAAACAGCGGTTGCTGTGGCGTCCCAGCGATGCCCTATGCGCAAAAGGCGGCGCTCGGAGAAAACGTGGTGCGCCTCGAGAACCTGACGGCACACTGCCGGAAAAACGGAGTCCTCGAGAAAACCCTCGAAATCGCCAGCCTCGAGTTTCCCGTCGGAAGCATCACGGCGCTTGTCGGCGCATGTGGCGCTGGAATGTCCACCTTCGCCGAGGCCGTATGCGGCCTCAACCGATGCGACGGAACCGTGACCTTAGAAGGGGCTCGCCTGAGAAAGCGTGCGCGCAGGCGAAAATGCTTCATGGTCATGCAGGATGCGAGCCACCAGCTCTTCTCGGAAAGCGTGCTCGACGAGGTGGTGCTCGGCATGGAGGGACCCGACAGGCAGCAACGCGGGCTCGACATCCTGTGCGACCTCGACCTCGACCTGTTCGCCGAAGACCACCCGCTGTCGCTTTCGGGCGGGCAGCGCCAGCGCGTCGCCATCGCCCAAGCGCTTGCCACCAACCGGGCGCTCGTCGTCTACGACGAGCCGACAAGCGGTCTCGACCTCTTCCACATGCGACAGGTCGCCGAAGGCATCTGTCGCGTGCGTGAACGAGGCATCACGCAGGTCGTCATCACGCACGATCCGGAGTTCGCGCTATCGTGCTGCACGCACGTCGCCGTAATGGACAGGGGGAGAATCACGGAGGCTTACCCGCTCGAAGAAAGCGGCATCAGTCGGCTAGCGTCCTTCTTCCGGTCGGAATACCATGCAGGAGAAGATGATCTGTCAATCCGCAAGACTTCTTCTTCGCGACAGAAGGAGTGAGGCCATGACAGTATTCGACATACTCGCAAAGAGAAACGCCGACAAGCTGCGCGCCGTCAGAGCGGACGGGGCGTCCATTCGATACCATCTGCGCATGGACGGCAGCGAGGCGGGCGCCATTGATGTGTTCGAGCTCTTCAACGGCGTTTCCCTGGCGTTCAACAGCATCCCCCAAGGCACCGCGTCATGGGACGACATCGAGCCGCTCGAGCTCCAGATTGACTGGTGCTTGCGCGGTCGGTTCCAACTTGACGATGGCATCCGCCTCGGAGACGGTGAGCTTGCCGTGCATGACGAGCGGATTAGAAAGCGCTCCATGAGGTTTCCCGCGCCGCTGTACACAGGATTTACCATCAGAATCAGCCGGTCGGAGGGAGCGGAGGTTCTCTCCCGCCTCCTCTCCTTCGACTTCGATGCCCTCGCGCAGCGGCTCACAGGGTCGAGCGGCTGCAAGATCTATGCGCCCGACCCTTCAATGAAGGCTCTTCTCGAATCGTTTTGGGATATCGACGAACGGGAACCGCTGATGCGGCTGCGTCTCAAAGCGCTCGAACTCATCTCTCTTGTCAACGCGACCCCTCGTCTTGCCCCGCGAGCAGAAGACTATCTGCAAAGAAGTACTATCGAGTCTCTTGAAAGGGGCATGAGGCTTCTCGGATCGAATCTCGAGCAGAACGTCGCAGTGGCAGATGTGGCAGAAGCGTCATGTATGGGCATATCCGCTTTCAAGGAAAAATTCACGAAGGCGTTCGGGATTGCGCCGATGGCATATCGCCGCCAATGCCGTATGGGGCGCGCCGCCCAGCTTCTTGTCGCTACCGATAAAAACATATCGGACATTGCACTCTCCGTGGGATATCGCAACCCGAGCAAATTCTCCGCCGCTTTCGCGGCAACCTTCGGACGATCGCCTTCAGGGTACCGAGCTGCAAACAGCTCAGGTAGCGTAAATTTAGTAAATGCCTTTCAGCCGCGCGAGTAAGGCGCGGAGCGCAAACACTATCAAACTTGCGTGTCCAATCCCAGGCATCAGAGGCTTAGTGGCCCGTCGCGCCCAATCCAAGTCGCGCCATCCCAAAAGCATTGCGAGTTTGCACAGGAGTAATGAAAGAGACACCGTGAGCAGCTGAAGCACTCCTTTTGAGTTTCCCCAAGAATGACACTTAGACAGTCCTTACCGGCAAGCGAGACGTCCTCCTCGATGCATCTTTGAGATATCCCTGGTCGAACGAGAAGCTCCGTCGCGTCAGAAATAAGATGCTCCTGCAGCTCACGCAGCATAATCACCTATCGCTGAACTCAGATGTACCATCGTGACCTAGCAATCCTAGGTCACGATGAAGTCGCTTTGCAAGTGGCTAACAGGTTGATTTATTAATATTTACCTGCAATTTTTACGAAACCGGGAAAACCCGCTAAGAGTAACGATTGATACGGACTCGTATCATTACCTGCGGTAAAACGCCATCTGATACGATGCAGACCTGCTAACCACCTGCAACTACCAAACTGATACGCTATCGTATCAATCGATGTGGGGAAAGACCAATCGAAGCTACTACGAAAGGTGATGAGGGAAGCATTGGTGGCAGCTTCTTAGGCTAAAGCCCTGCCGCACAAATTACCGAAGCCTCCATTTTCTGCCGATTTTCGAGCCGTTGTGCGGTAAATCGAGTGCTGCAGGACTCGATTTACCGCACAACAGCGCGTTTCAAGTGGATTTTTGTCGCACGACCGAGCATCCAACTTGCCACTGGTACACATTAGATGCCGCCGCAGGTTGACGTCGGCTCCATCCTTGCAACTCGCTCATGGATTCGCGTCAGCGGCCATCTCCGTCGTCAGAAGTGGGCTGCGAACCCGCGGCGGCCTGTGCAGCCTCATCGGCCAATTTGTCACGATGCGCGTTGATGAAGTAGAACACGACGCAGGTTCCCACCATGCAGATGTTCAGACAGTAGAAAATCAAGGTGTACGACAGCGTGTCGTCCACAAGCTTCGCGATGATGCCAAAGATATAGCCGATGAAGCAAACCAGCAAGAACCAGAGGCTGACGCCCTTCGAGGTCTTGCCACGGACCGCTTTGACGATGTTCATAGGCCACGAGATGCCAAAGCAGATCAAGAAGAGCATCTCGAAGAAGCGCGTGTCGAACAGTTCCATTTTTCCTCCTCAATATACATGCGGACTTGGAGTTCCTTTTCATGCGATCAACTCCAGACCCGCCTCTCTAAAACAGAAAAGCCGTCGCTACTCGACGATCGCTGTAGCGGCAAGGTGCTTGTTAGCTGCAAAGCGCATCACGGCGATGCTCAATGCCTCGAGCTGCGCCGGATCCTGGCTAAGCTCCTCAAGCAGCTCCTTCTCATGACCGGGTGCCATACTTTCGATCATCTCCATGACGTCTTCCTCGCTCGGCTCGATGCCGTAATGGCGAGCCCACGCATCGAGGGCAAGACCCTGGTTGACCATGTCGTTTGCCTGCAGGGCCGTCATGCGCTCGTACTGCTCGAGAGAGATCTTCTGATCGACGAGCATTGCAGAAAGAGTCGTCCCCTGCGCCTCGGCCTGCGCTTGGGCCTGGGTGCGGATACCCAGTGCGGCTTGCTCGTAGATCGCGGGGTCGATATCACCGCAAACGCGCGTTGCAAGCTCCATCGCCGCCACCGCGCGCTTGTAGCCCTCGAGCTGCTCCGCCTCTGCGCTCGGCGCATCAGCCAAGCTTATCTTGACAGGCTCGTAAGAACTAAGGGATGCATTGGGAATGTTGGCTTGAACCTGAGCGCTGTTCTTTGTTTCCATCATCGATTCCTCTCTCTGACGGGGCAAACCCCCAATCAGGCATTGCCTTCCTCCGCCTTTACTTTATGCGTTCAGAGAGACCAATAGGATTCTCGAACAGGCATCTGCTCATCGTCTTTTTTCATCTTCGCATCTACTCTTCAACCACTTCTCAACTAATGACAACCTGGATTTCAACTCTTAGGCGGATTCCATAGACTGTCAATGACCTTAATATGTGGAGCATCGCTGAGTCGGGGTGAGGGCCCCGACATTGTGAAGAGAAGCCTAGGAGAGAGGAACTCACAATGAGCGAGAAGGTTTCCATGTTGGGCGTCCCCAACAACACGGTCGATGAGAACGGCATCCGCTGGCGCAGGACCCGTTGCTTCATGTGCCACATGAACTGCGGTGTCTGGTGCGGTGTCGACACCAAGACCGGCCGCCTGGTAGAGATGCGCCCTAACGAAGAGGAGGGCTCCGTTCTCTGCAACCGCCTCGGTAACAAGGGCGAAAAAGCAATCAAGTTCCACTACCATCCCAAGCGCATCAACCACTGCATGAAGCGCGTTGGCGAGAAGGGCGAGGACAAGTGGGAAGAGATCTCCTGGGAACAGGCGATCGACGAGATTTCCACCAAGCTCATGGCACTTAAGGAGAAGTACGGCGCCAAGACCCTGTTCTCCTCCGAGGGCACGTACCGCTCCGATCACCTTTGGGCACGCACGCGCTTCTTCAATCTCTTTGGCAACCCCGGCAACGTTGTTGACCCTGGCACTATCTGCTGGTGCTGGAACTACTCCTTGAACATGGCTATGGTTGGTTGGCCCGTCGAGGCAATCATGCCCGTCTCCCCCTCTTATACCGGCACAATCGTCAACTGGGGCAAGCGCTGGTCTGAAGCCTACGCTCCCGAGGGTCCGCTGTGGCGCACCATGCGCGGCCGCATCGAAGTCAACCAGGACAACCCCGCCCAATACATCAACATCGACACCACCTGTATCGACGGCTCCGCAACTGCAGACATCTGGCTGCAGCCCTATCCCGGCACTGACTGCGCAATCTCCTTCGCATGGCTCAATGTCATCTTCGAGGAGAAGCTGTGGGATGACAAGTTCGTTCGCTACTGGTCCAACGCCCCCTTCCTGGTCCGCAAGGACACTGGCAAGCTTGTGCGCCTCGACGAGTTCAACGGCGGCAAGCACGAGGATTTCCTTGCAATCAACGAGATTAGCGGCCAGCCTGTGACCTGGTGCTCCGACGAGAACCGCTACTACGAGGATTACGAGGTCACCCCGGCCCTGCAGGGCACCTTCAAGATCAAGATGGCCGACGGCTCCGAGGTCGAGTGCTGGACTGCCTTCGACGCCATTGAGGACCGTTTCAAGGACTGGACGCCCGAGCGCGCCTCCAAGATCTCCAACGTCCCCGCTCGCAAGATCCGCGAGGCAGCACGCCTGTACGCAACCAACGGTCCTGCATTCATCGGCTGGGGCCTGGGCGGCGGCGACCAGCACGGCATCAACGCATCCCAGTTTGGCATTGCCAAGACCATGGCACGCATCCTCACCGGCAACATCGACAACCCCGGCGGCGAGTACGTCGGCCAGCCGGCTGACCCGGACGACAAGGAGAAGCTGTTCCCCGTCCGCGACTCCGAGCTCGAGCTTTCAGATCTCCTCACCCCCGAGATTCAGAAGGACTACATCGGCAACGAGCGGTTCCGCGTCATGTCCTGGCATGGCTTCAAGGCGATCGACAAGTGCTACCGCAAGATGTTCGGCCTGAACCGCCCGATGTTGCACCAGATGCTGTGCAGCCCGTCCCTGATGTGGAAGGCAATTCTGGAGAAGGACCCCTACCCCGTCACCGCCTGCATCTGCTGGTCCTCCAACCCGTTGGCCTGGGCGCCGAACACCAAGCGCGTCTACAAGGCCCTCAAGGCCCTCGAGCTCCTCGTCGTCGTCGACTACTGGAAGACCCCGACTGCAGCTCTCGCCGACTACATCATCCCCGCAGCCGACTGGATGGAGCGCCCCTGCTGCACCACCTCTGAGGACTCCAACGACTTCATCGTTACCGGAGACCGCGGCGTCGAGCCCCTCTACGACCGCCACATGGACTTCGACTTCTTCAGGGCACTCGGCATCGCATGCGGCCAGAAGGAGTACTGGCCCTGGGAGACCTACGAGGACCTCATCGAATACCGCCTCGAGCGCGTGCCCGACATGAATCGCGAGAAGGCGACCAACCTCGGCAACTACTTCCCCTACGGCACGGACTTCTACAAGTACGCGAAGCCCCTTGCCAACGGTCAGCTGCGCGGCTTCGCAACTCCCTCCCGCAAGGCCGAGATCTTCTCCTCCGTCCTCGAGGAGCTCGGCTATGATCCCATTCCTGTCTACACCGAGCCCGAGACTCCGCTGGGCAACCCCGAGCTGGCCAAGGAGTACCCGCTGCGCCTGACCACCTCCGGCCGCATCAGCCCGCTGTACCACTCCGAGATGCGCACGCCCGGTCACGGTACTCGCTCGGTCGTCCCCTGGCCAATGACTTGGATGCACATCAACGATGCTCGTAAGCTGCACATTCGCGAGGGGGACTGGATCTGGATCGAGACGCGCATGGGACGCATCCGCCAGAAGGCTCATGTGGGCTGGGACGTCCCCGAGGGCATGGTCCAGGTTCCGCCTTCATGGTGGTACCCGGAGCTTCCCGCCGAGGAGCCGTGGAGCCAAGGCGTGTTCGATTGTGCCGCAAATGTGCTCATCGACGACGACCCCGATCTCGCCGACAAGATGACCGCAACTTGGAACGCACGCGGCCTGCTGTGCAAGGTCTACCCTTGCATCGACCCGGCCGATCAGTCTGACGAGAACGTGCCCATCGAGTACTACGACAACCCCGATGCCGAGACCGTCTGGGACCGTGCCTACAAGGAGATCGGCTGCTGGGAGCTCAACGGCAAGTAAGATCCCAACGTTGTAATTGCCAGCCTTATCGATTTTCTTTTCCTAGATAAGGCGGCAGAAATCCCACGAGCAGGAGGGGCAGTTGCAGCTGCCCCTCCTCTTTTGCGTTTCAAACTTTTCTCGACTAGCACAGATGGAGGCACCCATGGTCTATGGTCCGCCAGCGGGCTTTGTGAGAAACAAGCCCTCTGTTTACATCGACAGGGACTACTGTATCGGCTGCATGAAGTGCGTGCGCCTTTGCCCGCAAAAGCACGTACTCGAACCCGCCCGCGACGAGCACGGCCCTTACTCGCACGTCACAGACCACATGCTTTGCGCCGGATGCGGACTGTGCCTGCAGAACTGCCCCACCCATGCTGTCCGAATCAAGCTGATGTTGCGAGAATAACTTCTCAAGAAGCTTGAAAACAAGACTAGCGGAACATGTGTTCGTGATATGATTCGCACCAAAGCCGCGCTGGAGCTATAGCATGTCTGGTAGCCGCAGATAGGCCGGTCTGCCGAGCATTGGCATAGTGCAACCGGCGACAAGTCGTCTGGCCAGCACAAAGAAGCTTCCACACAAGGAGGGGCAATGGAGAGCACTGCAGGTCATCCCACAGCAAACAACATCCCCATTGTTGCCAAATCCATGCCACCGGCGCAGCGTCTCTGGGGCAAGCCAAGAGAGCGTATTATGCACCTGCTCGACCGCTCTCGACGCCAACGCTTCACGTTCCTCAACGCTCCTGCAGGCTATGGCAAGACAACCGCTCTCGCGGACTGGTTCTACAGCCTCACAAATGCTGGAGAAAAAGCAGCATGGTTCGCCATCGACCGCCGCGATCGCGACTCGAAGTGCTTCTGGCTCAACTTCCACTATGCAATCTGCACAGCCCTGGGTATCGATTTCGTGAAAAGTCTCGGTGCGGTCCAATCCATGGCAAGAAACGAAGCCATCCTCACAATGGCCAACGAGATGAGTCTCAGTGCACGCAAGTGCGGCGGCTTGTTCATCGTTATAGAAGGGCTTGACGTCATCTACGGCTTCGAGACGCTCGAAGAGCTCCTGACGCTCATGTTGGCGCTCTCTGGAAACGTCCATATCATCCTGTCGTCACGTGTCGCCTTCACCAAGCACAGCTTCCCCGGCTTTACCATCCCAGACGTCGCGCTCAATATCGACTACAGCATGCTTGCGCTTACAAAACAAGAGATGCTCGAATACCTTCTTGACGCCGGAGTCGAGCAAGTGGAGGAGCCGGACTTGAATCTTCTCCATGATAAAACGCAAGGCTGGCCAGCCGGCACGGCTATCGTCATGGACAGCGTCGATGCGGGTGTGTCATTCAAAGAAGCTGTCGCCAATTTGTCGGGTACCGATCCCCGCCTCAACGAGTTCTTCGAGTTCGAGGTCTTCTCTGGTTTGTCCCAAGAAGAGAAGGACTTCCTCCTCAAGACGGCATCTCTTGGCATGATCTCCACCAGGGTCGCTGGCTACACGCTTGGGGATGTCGATGTCGACACCGTGATCAGCAGCCTGCACAGGCGCAACGCGTTCTTCTTCCCCATCGACACAAATTCAGGCGAATATGAGCTCCATCCCCTGTTCTCGCAGTGGGTCATGAAGAAAGCCCAAATCCTCTCCTCGCACGAGCAGCGCCTGCTAAACGCCCGCGCTTCGCGCTGGTGCCTCAGGAATGGACTGGCAACCGCTGCCGCCAAGCATAAGATTCTCGCAAGCGAGCGCGAGGACATCTTCAACCTCGTACGCGTCGCCTACCCAAACATGACAACGGCAGAGCTCATGAGTATAACCATGTTCCGTCGCAATATCGATATCAAGGAACTCAGCCCTTGTTTTTACCTACTGGCGGCATGGGCCTATGCCTACAGCGCGCAGCTCGACGAGCTCGACTTCTGGCTCAAACCCCTGCACGAGCTTCGCGATGAGCTCGTCGACGAGAGGTTGCGCTTATCGCTCGAGGTCATTAAGGTCAAAGAGCTCTGCCTCGCCAGCAAGTTCGACGACGGCATCGAGAAAGCCCACCAAATGGAGAGCCGCCTTGCAGGCAAGGACTTCATCCCGCTCAAGGTCATACTCGCCAATTGCCGTTCGGAAGCCCTCGACCAGCAGGGCAAAATCCAGGAGGGTCTCGAGCGCCACCTGGAATTCGCCTCGTTGACAAGCGACGGGTCTTTCCCCTTCCTCTCGTCAATCAACAGTTACTCGATGGCGTTCTCGTACTTCGAGCAAGGAAACCTCAAGCACGCCGCTCAAATGTGCCGTCAAATTCAAACGAGCTATGCACCGGACTACGTGACCTGCGGTGCCGCATGCTCGCTTGAGGTCTTGATCGATGTTTTGAGCAACAACAACATGGAGCGCGAGCAACGCCTCGCAAAGGCGACCTCGCTCATTTCCAAGCGCAGCAACGTCGATATGTTCCTAGATTGGTGTACTGCCCGAGCCTGGACCTATGTCTCTGCTGGAGACATAGACAAGGCAGACGCCATCCTTAGAGAGAGCATGAGCTTGGTCAAGATGTCATTGAGCTTTATTCCTCGCATGGCGGCTGTACAGCCCTTCCAAAACCACGCGATGCTCATGTTGCTCGAAGGGCGTGTGCAAGAGGCACTCGCCTCATATAGGGAGTTCGACATGCTGGGTCTTGCGATGACAGCGCAGTCCCATCTCGTGCGCGAGTTCGTAGAGCTTTCCATCGTCGACGAGGAAGAAAGGGAGAAGCGTCTGCTCGCCCTACTCGAAATCGCTGACAGCCATGAATACAACCTCATTGCACAGCTTCTCATGTTGGAGGTCGCCCTTATCTACTTCGAGCGCGGACAACGCACACGTGCGGTGCGAGAAATCGACCTATGCGTCAGCCGTGCACAGGAAAACGACATCGTCGCTATATTTGGCTGGAAAGCCCGCCAGGTGCGCTCTCTGCTGATGGTCTATCTCACCATCGCCAAACCCAGCTACAAGAATCGTCACTTTGCACAGTCGTTGCTTAGGCAAGATTTCATGCAATTGAGAGAAGGCGAAGAAGACCAGCTGAGTCAAGCTGTGAAACTCACAAGCAAGGAGCTCGAAGTGATCAAGCTCGCGCTTTCTGGCATGGATCGCAAGGAGATCTCCCAGGAGCTCTGCATAAGCGAGAGCACCGTGAAGTCACATCTCTCACACATATACCGCAAGTTTGGTGTGAAGCGCTACAGCGAGCTTGTAGCACTTGCAGCGGAACTCGGCATCTCATAGAAAGCAAACATTTATGCAAGAATCCAACCGAGCGCACTTCATACAACATTAGCAATCTGGATTTTCGCTAGAAAAAGATTGAGAGAACGCACCCCTTACCCTTTTGTATTGCCGAGGCCTAAGCTTTATCCGTACAGTCTACTAGCAGCGCGGATTGCGGTGGTGGGCAAGCGTGGCGAAGAAAGCGGAATGAGGTCGGTGATTATGGGACAGGATCGGATGATTTGCCTCATTGCTATAGGAATGCACCTCCCCATTTGCGACGGCGTCCCGAATTGGGCTCCCTAAGGACCGCTCCGAAGCGCCTGGCCACCTCATTTCCGCCTCGCTTGGAGCAATGAGGCAAGCCTGGAGCTTGCGGCGCTCCCTTACGCGTCTTCGCCGCCTTCGGTCTCGCGGACGCCCAGCTCGCGCAAGTAGGGTCGCCCCTCTCGGTCCTCGAAAACGTTGATGCTCTCGGCAAAAACCGCCTTGGGGCACGCCTTGCGCGCCTCCCCCAGACGGTCGAGCGGAATGGCAATCGAAGGCACCTGCGCATCCCAATCCTGCGGTACGCGACATGCTCGTGCCCACGCACGGACCGCCTTCGCGCACTTGCCGAAAGCCTTTGCGCACTTCAGAAGCTTATCCCCCTCATCGAGGGAAAGCCAGGGATACGCGGCCTGCAAATCGGCATCCTCCAGAAACGCCTTGTTTTGCTGGAAGATCTGCCCCGTGTTCTTGTTGTCCGAGCTGCAATAATGCACCCCCAGCTCAAGCTGCTGCTCGTCGGCGTACTCGAGCAGCGCCAGCGCCTCGGCTTCGCTGCCCGCAACGGGAACGCCGCCGCCGTACCAATAATCGTACAGGTAGTTGAACGGGTGCTTGCGCAGCTCGAAACCGCGCGCGCGGAACTCTTCCGCGTTGCAGAGGGGAAAGCAAAACTCGAGCAGGTTGATCCCCCGCACGCCCATCGCATCGAGGCGCGAGAGAAGCGGCTTCATCGTGGCGAGCGTACCGGGAATCACCGGCATTTCAACCATGACATGCGGCAACGAGGACACGGCAGCCGCCATGCGCTCGAACACGGGCGCATCAGCGCTCGCGATGTCTTCGGGCTTCACGCTGAAGCGGACCTCGTCGAGCCCCGCCTGCGCGAGCTGTCCCAAGCACGCATCATCGAGCAAATCGCCGCACGTATACAAGCGCACGTGAGCGGCAGGATACAGCTCACGCGCCCGCTCGATGAAGGCCACGACCTGCTCCTTATGCAGCAAAGGCTCGCCACCCGTGATGGCGAGGCAGTCGAACTGGGCGCCGGCATCGTGTGCGGCGTTGAGCTCGGCTACGATATCGCGTCGGTGGGAAAGGAAATACTCGTAGTGATCCTGGTTGGGATTGAAGCAGAAGTAGCAATGGCGCGTGCATCGCAGGTCGATGAAAAACGTCGCCGTGCGCTCGCCGGTACGGCACGCCAAGCACGCAGGAGATATCCACCCGCGCCACAGGGAGCCGTCCCCGTTCTCGCAATGGCAGCCGCAGGCGCGGGCCACCTGTGCGCGCCGCGCTCGGGAACAGGATTCCGAAACCTCGAAGGGAACACCGAAAGCGGCGACCGCTTCCTCATAATCGCGTTCTACCTGGTTGAATGCTTTCGCGTATTCCCGAACGTCCATCGCAATCCCTATTCGCCAATATGTCCCATCAGCCAATCGAGCTGCACGCTATCGACATGGGCAACCATGACGATGCCCTGGGCAAATGCGGCATACAGCCCGCGCGCGTCCCGTTCGATCACTGTTTGAGCGAACGCGTTGACCCACGTGAGCACATGCGCTTCCAAAAACTCCTTGGAATCCTGCAGCGCCTTCCAACATTCGGAATCGCGCCCATCGGCATATGCCTCGTACGCGCGAGACCCCATGCAGCTCAGATATCCCAGCATAGCCGCAATGTGGTCATCGGGGAACTGCTTTTCAGCCTGAAGTTTCAACCCGGCGGCATGATACGCTGCGCGAACGTCGAGCGTGCTGCACTGGAACAGCGTCTGCTCGGTGCCCACGTACGGCGACTCCCACATAGGAACATAGCAGTCCCCGGGAATCTGGAAGAGCTTCGCGTAGTCGCCTTCCATCTCGGATGCAAGCGTCGCCACGGCATCCGAAGACAGGCCTCCGTGCTCGTCATAGCACGCCAGGACCTCCCTCGCACAATCGTCGAGCGAGCGGTCCATCTTAGCGAGAGCGCACTTGCTGTCAATGGGCAGATCCCCATCAGAGGTCACGGCAGCCTCGCAGGTGAACATCTCGCGAGCCTGCGAGCCAAAGAGCTTTGCGACGAAATCGGGCGAGCAGTTGCCGCCGAAGACCGCATGAAGCAAATCGTAGAGGTACGCGCGGCGGGCAAGATCCATACCGATGCGGCTTTCGAGTTGTTGATCAGGCATAACGCCGCTCCTTTCAAGGGAAGGCCGCCCCCTTCCCGCCGCAGCGAGAACACGGGCAGCCAACTGTTCCAGTGAATACTACACAACAAGAAAACGCCGCGCCACAAGCGAGATGCGGCGCGGCGGCAAATGAAACCCCGGTTTTACCAGGTCAGCTCGACAGCAGAGCTATCGAACGCAAGATCTTTGGTCTTGACGAGAAGGTTCGGCTGGGTCAGATCGGGGCTCGGGAGCACCACGATGGTGCCCTTGTCCAGATCGTTGCCATACTTCTTGCGAAGCTCGTCAACATCACCGGCGTCAAGCGCACGGTTCGGGCAACCCGCAACGCAAGCGGGCTGGCCGCCGTTGGCTCGCAGGCCGTAGCAACCGTCGCACTTGCCGGAAACGCCCTTCTCGGGGAAATACTGCGGATGGCCGTACGGGCAGCTCATCACGCACATACGGCAACCGATGCACTTATTCTGGTCCTGAACGACAGTGCCATCTTCAGCCTTGCTGATCGCGCCCGTCGGGCAGTTGGCCAAGCAGATCGGGTTCTCGCAATGGTTGCAGCTGCCAGAGTAGCTGTACGACTTAACGTTGGGGAACGTGCCGACCGTGTAGCTCTTCACATTGCGATACAGGGTTCCGACCTCAAGACGATTCTTGTCTTTGCACGCCACTTGGCACGCGCGGCAGCCGATGCAACGCGTCATATCAAAGTAAAAACCAAAAGCCATGATTCCCTCCTTAGCCAAGATTCAGGATGCGTGCATCGGTGTAGCAGTCGTCTTCCAATGCAGGGCCATCGTATTTCTCGAAATTGCAGTTATTGTTGTTGTAGCTGGTCACGCCGCAGCCGGAAATGTTGTTGCCGGTGAGGTAGTTGTCGGCGCCGCCCTCGTCGATGCCGGTCTTCTCGTTCAGGCGAACCCAAGAACCATGGGGAATGCCGACTTCGCCGGGCATGAGGTTCTCCATGCAGCACGCCTTGCGCAGCACTTCGCCGTACTTCGTCCAGATGCGCACGGTGTCACCGTCCTCGATTCCCTTCTCCTTCGCGTCGGAGGCGTTCAGGAACACGGGGTTCGCCCAAGCCTCGCGCAGCCAGGGGCAGTTGTCGAACACGGAGTGCGAACGGCGGAAGTAGTGCGGGTTGAACAGCAGGTACGGGTACTCGCCCTTCTCGCCATCGATCTTGCCGTCCTTGAAGGTGGTCTCGTAGCCCGTGCCGGGAACGAGGTACTCGGGGTACGGCGCGTAGGTGTGGTCGCACAGGCCGATGCTGTTGAACAGGTCGGCCTTCGCCTGGCAGGTGATCTCGAACTTGCCGCTCTTGGTCTTCAGCGGGTTCTTCTCAGGGTCCTTAATGAACGAGCCGTAGCCCAAGAACGAGGAGTACTTGTCGTCCTTCTTGCGCTCCACCTGGTAGCCGCCGTTGGAGACGAACTCGTTCAAGCCCACGCGGCCGGTCTGGGTCTTACCCTCGACGCCCCACTCCTTGAGGTCGGCCTCGGTGACGGTGACGAGCGGCACGTACTTGCCGGAGTCGTCGTCCGCGATGACCGTGGCGCCCGCGATGCTGTTGAAGAACGCCTGCTTCGGGCTGATCGGGTACACCGTCTTCGGGTCAACACCGATGGCCTCCATGATCAGGGAGTTTATCTCGACGTCGGTCTTCGCTTCGAACAGCGGCTCGGTGACCTGCGAGAAGCAGAACAGGAACTCGCGGTTGGAAGCAGAAAGGCCGCCGGGAACTTCCCATTGGGTGGTGACGGGCAGCACGATGTCGGAATACATCGCCTGCGTGGTCATGAACTGGGCCTTTGCCAGAACGAAGTCCATCTTGCGATGCGCCTCGATGCCGCGCTTCATGTTCGGGCCGGTCTGCAGGTAGGCGTTCTCGTCGTGGATGATGCAGTGGATGTCGCACGTGCGATCCTCACCAGCCTGCGAGCCCTTGCCAGAGTACCAGTCGCCGACCATGCGATACTTGCCGGTCAGGCACGCTTCCCACACCTGAGGTCCGGGGATGACGCCGTCGATCTCGTTCTTCTGGCTCGGATAACCCGAGCTGCCACCCTTCACCAGGGCGGGGCCGCCATTACCAGCGTTTGCATGGTAGTTGTTCGCGGTGCAGTTGCCGGGCTTGCCCATGTGGCCGCCCATAGCGCCAAGCGTCATGAACAGCTGAGGGATGTTCTCGCATGCATCGCATCGAGCGGCAGCGAAGTTGTGAAGCAGCCACACGTTCTTCTTCTTACCGATCTCGCGAGCGAACCACGTGATCTTCTCAACGGGAACGCCGCAGATGGCAGACGCCCACTCGGCGTCGTGCTTCACGCCGTCGTACTTGCCTTCCAAATAGTCGGCGAAGTTGACGTCTTCCTTCAGGTCTTCAGGCTTGTGGTCGGCGTCGAAACCGACGGTGTACTTGTCCAAAAACTCCCAGTCGACGATATCGCCCTCGGCCTTGTCCAGGCGGATCATCTCGGAAGCGACGCCCAGCAAGAACGCCGTGTCGGTGCCGGTGCGGATGGGAATCCACTCGGCGTCGAGCATCTGGGCGGATGCCGTGTAGATCGGGTCGACGGTGATGAACTTGACGCCCGCTTCCTTCGCGCGGATGTAGTGGTAGCTCGGCGTACCGGCGGCAGACCACGCGGGATTGGACGCGTAGAACACGATGGTGTCGGCGTTCAGCATGTCGGTACGATCGTTGCACACGCCCGCATCGGTACGGGGAATGCCGATGGTGTTGGCGGTATTCAAAAGATAGGCACCATGGGAAGTGGTGTCGGCGGTGCTGGTGTGCCCGCCCCATGCCAGAAGCGGCGCAAACGCGAGGCGCGAGCCGTAGCTTCCCAGCAGAAACGCCTGGTTGCCGTACTTCTCCTTGATGGTCTTGAACTGATCGCCAATGTAACTGATGGCCTCATCCCAGCTGATGCGCTCCCATTCGTCCTTGCCGCGCATCTCGCCGTTCGGGTTCTCCGGCGACCAAGTCTTGCGCTTGATGGGATACTTCAGGCGATCGGCGCCGAAGCACTGCTGCTGCTGCGCCTTGCCGCGCACGCAACCGCGCTGCTGCGGATAATCGAAAGAGTCTTCGTGCGTATCGTCGGTCTTCTGGCGAATCACCGCGCCATCTTTGACCATAACCTTGTTCATGCAACGGCCGCCGCAGTTGTGCCAGCATGCTGCAGACGTCCATTCGCCGCCCTTCGCGGGATCGATGGGCATGCCCTTTGCGTCGGTGGCCTCAAGGCTGGATTCCGCAGAGCAGCCGGTCGCAGCCAGACCCGCGACGCCAGCCATAACAGCAGCAGAAGCACCCAAGAAACCACGACGGGAAATGTTGTTCGTACTCACTGTTGGTTCCCCCTTTCTGCTTTCCTACATTGCGCAGGTCGCGTAGAAACCGTAGCGGGCAATGGCAACGCCAATCACCAGCAGGGCGCACACGACGATCGCGAGCGTTTTCTTGTTGTTGAACTTTGCGCCGGCAAACACCAGGATTGCGGATGCAATCGGAGCGATGACCAGGCCCGCGATCTGCATGGCCGGATTCAAGCCCGCGCCGGAGAAAGCGGCGATTTCGAGCGCCAGACCGACGGCGAGCACGACGTCGACGGCGACCAGCGTGTACATGACCGGCTTCTCGGCGATGTCAGCCGAACCGAAAGCGGCGCACAGGCCAAGGCCCATCGCCGACGCACCTGCGACGAACGAGAGCACGGTCGAGGGAGCGTTGCTCCACACGGCGTTACCGTACACATCGATGTAGGCCGTGCCCATGAGTACGATGACGAGCACCGCCGCAATCGCGCCGATGACGCGCAGAGCGAACGGGCTGTCCTTCTTCACGAAGGTGATGATGAGGTCGATAAGCGCCAGAATGAAGAAGACGCCTGCAAGCAGCACTTCCTTGACCATACCGGAGCCAAAGTTGACCGTGCCCGCGCCGATGGACGCAAATGCGCGGGAAAGGCTGTGGACGTGCGTCGCGGCGGCGATCATGCCGATGGCGAACAGCACCACGACGACCAGAGGAACGAGCCACGGACGCTCGCCCTTGCGGGTGCGCTGGAAGCAAGTTTCGAACACGTAGGCTCCTGCCGCTAGCCCTCCCAGCAACGTGAACAGGAATAAGGATTCAAGACCCATGTTTCCCCCCTTAGTATCTCTTTGGCGCCCGCGTCGTGCGGGCAACCCTGCTTTGCGGAACGTGCCTCGCCCGCACGTTCCGCCTATTCGACAAGAGGTTCACCCATGTGGCGACAAAGATGACCTTTCACCGAATAATTGCCCAGGATCTCAGCTGATGATCCTTTTCGTGGATTGTAACAAAATTGTCGCACGACAATCAATAGTGTCGTGCGACAATTTCAAGTGTAATTAGTCTATCTTGTAGATAATAGATTTCGCTGGGAAACTTCGCCGGGCTCTGCGCAAACGCCGTCGCCGACTGCTCGCCAGTCCCCATGCGGCCGCCGTCGCCGACTACTTCGCGGGTCGCCGGTCCCCGCGCGTACCCCATCGATGGCTACTTTACTCGCCTAGTTCGTCGACTCCTCACCAAACTTTGTACGCACCCGTTCCGCCCGCCTACTTCACGGGCTTTTCGCTCGGCGACTTCGTAGACTCCTCACCCGGCTTAACGTTGAAGCCGTCGCTGTAAGCGCTGGGGACCACCAGCGCCCCGTCGTTGTCCTGCATGCCCTCGTAGGTGAGGTGCATCTTGCGAAGCGTCAGGGCGATGTCGTCGTGACTGTACGATTGCGCGACGTCGTCGAGGATCGCGGAGATGTCCTTCTCGGCCTCCATCAGCGTAATGCGCGCGCTCTTGCGGCATTCGGCCTGCGCTTCAAGCGAGATCACATTCTGAAGTTCCTTGGGGATGATGAGGTCGCGAACCTCGACCGACACGATAGAGATGCCCCAGTCCGACACCTTCTGCTCGACGGCTTCGCGAAGCTCCTGGTCAAGCTGATGACGGCGCATGACCACGTTCTGGAGCGACGCGCGGCCGATGGCATCACGCAGGGCCGTTTGCGCGGAAAGCGCCACGGCAAAGTGGCAATCCTGCACTTCGGTGCAGGCCTTTTCGGGGTCCCAGATAACCCAGAACAGCACGGCGTCCACGTCGAGCGGCACAAGGTCGCTGGTCAGCGCCTCCTCGGCACCAAACGGCGTGGCATTCATGCGCTGGTCGACGCGCAGCGTGCAGAATTCGAATAGCGGGATGGTGAAGAACAGCCCCGGGCCCGCAAGACGGTCGAACCGGCCGAGGCGCATGACCACGACGCGTTCCCAGTCCATGCACACATGTACCGAAGACAGGACGGTGAGGCCCACGATCACGGAGACGATGATCCCCGCGAACGTGAACTTGCCGAGCGCGAGAATGAACGCTGCAAGCACAACCGCGAACGCGACAAGAGCAAGCACCACAGAGATCATCACCGCGCCGTTTCGCGTGGCTTTCTTCGTCGGGTCGGAGCGATACGCGTCCGCCGCAACGCCGAACTCCATTTCAGAGCGGCGATACGTGTCCTTCTGCTCCTGGGGGCTGGTCTTATCCTTGAGCTTTCTCATAATCCTTTTTCATCCTCCTTACGCACGAAGACACCATCTTCGGAATGTCGTCATATGCCATGCCGTTTTCGAGGCATCCTTTCACGAACTCTTCGACAAGCGCGTCCACCTCTGGCGCGGGTTTTAAGATAGCGTCCGGATCGTTCACGAACACGCCGCTGCCGCGCACCGTGGTCACGTAGCCGTCGCGCTCGAGCCCCATGTAGGCCTTGCTCACCGTGTTGTACGCAATGCGCAGTTCAGCTGCATATTTGCGCACCGTCGGCAGCTTCTCGCCCGGCTTGTAGAAGCCCGATGTGATGAGGTAGGCCATGCGATTGCGCAGCTGCACCCACATCGGCAAGTCGCTGGACTCATCGAACGAAAACGGCGGTATTTCTTTAATCTGCTGCTTCACGTTTCCCTTTTCTTGCACTTACCTCATATGTCCGTTGCCCGCGTGTGCGAGCCTGTCCCGCTCACCTGCTTTCAGCGCTTCCTTTCGTAGTTGCCACCCCCCCCGAAGGGTCTTGGAGCGGCATTGCGCTCCCCTGCGTTTACGCGGCTTCGCGCACGACCTTGCGCGCTGCGGCCTCGCGTTCCCTTGCCTTGCATTCCATGCCTCTCCCCACTATGGCGAAGGCGCCACGCCGCATGCGACGATGGCGATTCGAAGGCAAAGCCCTCCGACCAGCGCCAATGTGGCAATTCCCGCCGCACCCGGAGTGGGAATCTCCCGCTTGCGCGCCAGGGAAACTGCTTCCGCAACAAGGGGAATCGCAAGTCCACAGGCGACGAAACCTGCCCAAAACGTGGTCGACAGGTCGCCTTCGAAAAGCCGCATGACCGCCATGGAGGCGCTCCCCTTCCCGAAGGCAAGCAAAGCAACGATGGAGACTATCTCAATCAGGATGAACGCGATGTCGATCCAGGCGAGCAGGCGTGCCATAATACGCGTCACGCGCACATCTTCGCAGGTGCAGGCCGCGAGCATGACCACTGCGCAGCCGCACGAAAGCGCCGATGCCGCGAACAGAACGGGCAGCCACGCCGACTGCCAGATTTCGACCGAGATAACGCTTTGAAGAAGCAAGCCAGTGTAGACCATCACGATGACCGCAACAGGAAGGCCTATCGCCTTTGCAGCGAACGATACGACGCGCGCCCATTTCGGCAGCACGAAAATGGTGTCGGCAAGGGAGATTACCAGGAAGACGGTGAGCAGCGTCAAGGCGAAAGCGCCGATGGAGACCAGGCTGCTCGTCGGGTACAGGAACAGGAAGAAGAATGCTTCGGGGCGTCCTAGGTCTGCGACCAGGCACAGCTCGCCCGTGAGGACGACGATCAGGGCGGTGCCGTACACAAATCGGCGAATGCGTTTGTAAGTGGGCTCGGAAATCACCGATTGCGGCGCAAGGAACGCTCTGCCGTACTCGCCGCGACGATGGTTTTTCACGGCCTTGGCGACGTCGAAGAGGGCGGTGAGCGCGAAGGCGCCGGCAGCGGTTCCGCCCAGGAAAAGGTAGATGGCTATCAACTTGCTGAAAACCACGCTGTCCCTTTCTTGTTGCCGCTTCGCCTAATTTGCCAACAATAATCTACCACATGTTTTGCTCGAGAGGCGCATTTGTCGCACGACAATTTGGATGCAGCGACGATTGCGAGACCTAGCGCGGTGCCTTCCCACCTCGTCTGGAGGACAAACGGCAGTTGGTGGTCAGCTGAGCAAGTTGTGCGCGCCTGGTTTCTTCTCGTGCCCTCACGGAAAATTTGCGACCAGGCCTTTTGCTGGCAGAGGTGCCCCAGCTGACCTCACGGGACGCGAAAACGCCGGTTTTCCGCAACAAAAACGTCGCACAACTCGCTCAGTTGACCACGAACTCGGGTTTCGCTTCCCCGAAGATACGTTTGATTTCAAATTCAGAAAAGTGCAGTTACTAGTGCCTTCAAATTTCGGAAAAGTGCAATATCATATAACTTAAGAATTCGGAAAAGTGTATTCTATTGAATTAGTCGCACACGAAAGGGAGAAATATGATGCTCGACAGAAAAGCGAAGGCACAGTTTCAGTCCTGGCTCGATTCATCGCCCAATAAGGCTTTGCTTGTCAAAGGCGCTCGACAAGTGGGCAAGTCTTTTCTGGTCAGTGCTTTCGCAAGAGAATCGTTTGAGCATGTCGTAGCGTTCGACTTAATTGAAGATATTTCTGTACGCGATTCGTTTTCGGCAGCGAAAAGCGCCGACGAACTTCTGATGCGAATGACCATCGCCGCAGATGAGCCTATGGTTGCGCGAAAGACCGTCGTAGTTATCGACGAGGTTCAGCAGTGTCCCAACATAGTAACGTTTATCAAATATCTCGTGCAGCGTGGAGATTTCCGTTTCATCCTCACAGGGTCGTTACTTGGTGTGGAACTCGAGGGTATCGATTCTCTTCCTGTCGGATATGTCGAGCAGATTCAGATGTATCCGCTTGATTTCGAAGAGTTTTGCTGGGCTAACGGTGTTGCATCGGTTGCTTTTGACATGCTGAGAAACCATCTCGAGGAAGAAAAAGAGCTTCCAGACTATCTGTACGACCGCCTGCTCAGCCTATTTCGCCAGTATGTGGTGGTGGGAGGCATGCCTGACGCCGTCAACGCTTTTTTGGCCACTCGCAACATTGATGAGGTACGGAAAATACATCGCGATCTCCATTCGTTGTACCATGACGATATCGCAAAGTATGCGCCGCCAGATCTTAGGCTCACCATCCGTGACATATATGACCTGATTCCCAGCGAGGTCGGGTCCAAAAATCGGCGATTCAAACTGTCGTCGATCGAAGGCGTGAAGCGGTTCTCGCAAGTGACGGAGCACTTCCTCTGGCTTTCCGAGGCGGGCGTCGCTCTTCCCGTGTATAACGTAAGTGCACCGGTGGCTCCTCTCTTGGTCGGCGAACAACGAAATCTGTTTAAGATGTTTTATCTTGACACCGGAATGCTCATGTCGTCATATTCGAAAAAAGTTGCCCAGGGTGTATTTGACGGAGGTGCAGAGGGCTCATTCGGTATGAATATGGGCGCAGCATTCGAGGGTTTTGTCGCTCAAGAGTTGAAAGCCAAGGGTTTCAAGCTGCGTTACTTCACATCGAAAAAGGTAGGGGAACTCGACTTTGTGGAGGAGACGCTAGCTGGAGACGTGCTGGCCATCGAAGTCAAGTCGGGAAGGTACTATAAAACGCATGCAGCACTTGACAATGCGCTTGCAACAAGAGGCTATGGAGTAGACCGGGCTCTCGTTTTTGCGGAGACCAACCTTTTTCGCGATGGCAACGTGCTTTACCTGCCAATTTTTATGGCGGGGCTTCTGGAACCATAGCGGCTGCTTGCGAGCACGTCCCCACTTTCGCAAAAGAGAAAGCTCTGCGTCAGGAAAGTATCCTAACGCGCTTCGGCCAGCACGCCGTATTCCACGTGAAGGCGCATGGTGGCAAACTCGCGCGCCTTTGCGCGATGGGCGGCGACGAAAACCGTTTTACCAGGTAGTGAAGCTATATTGGCAAGAACGGCCGCTTCGGTCGCGTCATCGAGCGCGCTCGTGACCTCGTCGAGAACCATGATGGGCGCACCCGAGCACACTGCGCGCGCGATAGCCAGACGCTGCAGCTGTCCCTGGGAAAGGCCCTGCCCGTGCTCGCCGATCATGGTGTCGAGTCCCAGCGGAAGCTCTTCCACGAAGTCCCACGCACACGCCACTTCGCACGCACGTTTTACCTGGTCATCGGTCGCATCAGAGGAGGCGAACGCCACGTTTTCGCGAATCGAGCCTGCGAACAGGAAGTTGTCTTGCGGCACATAGGCGAACGCACCGGGCGGCACCTGAGATGCGGCGCAGGCGGGAACAGCAAACGCGCCCGCAGGGGCATCGGTAAGAGGCGCGCCCGCAGTGACCGCGCCTGCGGGGGCATCGGACGCGGCGGGTGCGGAAGTCGCGGCACCTTCGGAAAGCTCGTACGCGAATCCGTCCGCATCGTAGGCGCCTAACAGCAGTTTGAACAGCGTGGACTTTCCCGAGCCGGAAGGGCCTTCCACCACCACGAAGGAACCTTTTGGAACGAACACGTTTGAGCAGGTCAAGCTCACGGACTCCTCCTCGGGGGAAACCCCCATCCCCCCTGCGGGCGCAGGAGCGCCTTCCGCCTCGTCGGCATCATAGGAAAACGCCAGATCGCGCATCCGCACGCCTGAGAGCCGCTGATAAAATTCCTCGGCGGTCACAGGCAAGCAGCCCTCCGAGTGCGGCAATTCCGCCACCTCCATCAGGCGCTCCGCCGATGCCAGCGTCTGATACAGCTGCGGCAGCATGCCTGACAAGCTTGAAACCGGCGCCTGAATACGCGCCACCAGCTGCAGCACCGCCATGAGCGTGCCGTAGCTCATGGCGCCATGCAGAAGCTCGAACGCGCACCACGTGAGCGCCACGGCGTACAGCGCGTTGAAGAAGAACGAGAAACTCGCGTTGGCGACGATGGAGTACCCGCGGCGACGCATCTGCGCGGTGAAATGATCCTCCTGCAGCGTGTCGGCTCGTGCGCTCGTGGCAGGCTGGGCCCCGAACGAGCGGATGATCAGCTGATGCTCGAGCGCCTCTTGCAGAAACACGCGCACGGCGCCTTCCTTTTCCTGCACGATCTTGTGCAGCGCCTTCAACCGTCCGCGCAGCGTGCGCGCCAGCACGAACGAGAGCAGCGCGGCGGCAGCGAACAGGGCTGACAGGCAGCAACTCCAAACTGCTGTCCTCTGACGTCATGACGCAGTTTCGCGGACGAGGAGACGAGGTCCGAGTGCGACCACTGTCCTTCTCCGAATTCATGCAAGGCTTTGAGGGAGACAAATACCAGGGTTGGGCCGAGTATGTCGTCTTCGGAGGCATGCCCCTGCTTCTTGGCATGCGCACGGACGAGCAAAAGTCCCGCTATCTAGAGCGCCTGTTCTCCGAGACATACTTGAAGGATGTGGTGGCCAGGAACAAGGTGGCAAAGACCCAAGAGCTCGAAGACCTCGTGGACGTGCTGGCATCCTCCATCGGCTCGCTCACCAACCCACCCAAAATCGAGGCGACCTTCAAAAGCGCTCTGAACTCGAAGATCACCGCGAACACCATTTCCACTTACATCAGCTACCTTGAGGAGTCCTTCCTCATCGAAGAGGCCCGCCGGTACGACGTCAAGGGACGCAAGTACATCGGGAGTCCTAAGAAATACTACTTCGAGGACATCGGCCTGCGCAACGCGAGGCTTGGATTCAGGCAGGTCGAGGAGACCCACATCTTGGAGAACATCGTGTACAACGAGCTGCGCGCGAGGGGCTTTTCCGTCGACGTCGGCTCCGTCATGAAGGCTAGGCGCGTCGACGGCAAGATAGTGCGCAAACAACTCGAGGTGGATTTCGTCGCGAATCTGGGTTCCCGGCGCTATTACATACAGTCGGCGCTTCACTTGCCAGATGAGGAGAAGACTCGCCAGGAAAAGGCTCCACTTCGCGAAGTACCCGACAGTTTCAGCAAGATCGTGCTCGTGCGCGATGTGGTGAAGCCGACTTACGACAACGAGGGGATTCTGACTATGTCCGTGTTCGATTTTCTGCTCGACGAGGAAAGCCTGCCAAAATAGCTTCTTGGACGCACTTTGAACGCTCTCCAAGAGTCAGGGAACGGCGTTGGGAATGCGAGCCTCCAACAATCGGACGAACCCCCGATATAGCGGGGACAGCATTCAACGCTCTTGGACAAGCCTGCTTGCTGAGCGAATGCAGTGGACAGCGGCCCGAAAAAGTACAGCCCTCAAGACAGATCTTGGCACGAAAACCGAGGTATTCCACGCGGAAGGCGCGGTCGTGGGTCGCTCTCGAATTGAGCGAGGCTCTGACCTGGGGATTCTTCCTACGACCGAAAAGCAACCCGCGATGGAGTACAGAAATGAAGCCCTCATCGTGGGATACCTCGGTTTTCGTACCAGAATCTTCCCGAATCGCTGCACCAATTGCGCCCGGAAGGGTCGCGACGCCGAACCCTTCCCTTCCCCCGCCGCCACACTTCGCCACATTCCCTTTAGGGCTCTCATGCGAGGGAATGAGAGAACGTGATGCCGACGCACTCGGCGGGCTCGACAATCTGTTTGGAAGTGAGCGTCCAGCCGGACGAGCTGAGCGCCGGCCTCGTCAAACGAAGAAACATCTGTAATCACAAGAGGCACACGAATGATGAAATCTATTGCTAGTTTTACGGAAGTGTACTATGATTCACTTCCCTAAGACTAGCAGAATCGACATTGAATTCGCAAGGAGTAAGTCATGTGGCCGAGTGTAGCCTATGAGACATGCGCATGGGAAAGGGATTACGACGAGCTCGCGTTCATACCCAAGAGTCGCAGACGCAAGATTTTGCCGACATATGAGGCTGCGCTCCCAGCAAAGATTGCCCAACTGACGGTCAACCTGTCTCCTGAGATTCAGCGGCGGATTGCAGATGTCGAAGTTGCCGTAACGCGCTTCGACGAAGCCCAGAATGCGCGCGATTGGAACCTTCCAGCCCTCCTTTTAAGAAGCGAGTCTTCATCGAGCTCCCAGATTGAGAGGCTCACATCGAGCGTGCGCAATGTGGCACTCGCAGAACTTTCCGACAAGGCACCTACGAATGCGCTCCTCATCGCGGGCAACGTCGCCGCCATGCGCGAGGCTCTGCGGCAAAGTGGACCTGTAAGCATCGATTCTATCTGCAGCATCCATGACGTGCTCATGGCAGAAACCTCCGAGTGGGAGGGACTGCGAGACGAGCAGGTATGGATCGGTGGCACGCCCTACAGCCCGCATGGAGCGTCGTTCGTGCCCCCTCACGCAAGTCGCGTTCCAGACTACATCAACGACCTAATTGAGTTCGGGGTGCGGGAGGACGTTCCTCCCGTGGCCAAAGAAGCGATTTTCCACGCGCAGTTCGAGACAATCCACCCCTTTACGGACGGCAACGGCCGCACTGGCAGAGCGCTCGTGCATCGCATGCTTGCAAACGACGAAGTCCTGATGCATTCAACCCTGCCCGTCTCAGCGGGCCTGCTGCATGACGCTGAACGGTACATGAAAGCGCTCGACGCCTACCACGTCGGAAAGATTGAGCCAATAATCGCCTGCTTTGCCGATGCTCTGGAGCTTGCCGTCGTCATCGGTTTGCGCATCGCCGACGACGTGGACGATGTGTTGAGCGCATGGCGTGCCTCGAACACCGACCGCGCAGGATCGGCGTCCCACGGTTTACCCGAGCTTCTCGTCGAACAGCCTGTCGTGAACGCCGCATATGTCGCCAACCGTCTCGCCATCACCGACCGAGCGGCACGCACTCTTATAGAGACCGCTTGCGAGAGAGGTATCCTTTCGAAGATGGGTAATGCGAAACGAGGAGCGTACTACCAGGCTGATGAGCTTATCGGGATACTCGAGGAAGCATCGAGATTGCAAGGCATACGAAGAATTGCAGCGCGATAGCCATAAGGGGTCGCTTCCGGTAATAAACAGGAAAAGCGAGCGCTCGGAAGGGCAAGTTGCTCTTCCGAATCGGAATGGCGTGCGAGTCTGAAATAGTACAGCCCCCAAGGCAAATCTTGGCACGAAAACCTCCCGAATCGCTGCACTAATTGCGCCCGGAAGGGTCGCGCCGCCGAGCCCCTTCCCTTCCCCACCACCACACAACTCATGAAGCCGATGGCTTGACGAACAAGACCCCTCTTCCAAAGAAGCACCTCCTGAAAGTGTTCGGGGGAAGGCCTAGCGCCAAGAATGCGATTCGCGCTAGGACAACCTGACCGTATTGCGAAATAGCGTGTACGAAAGAAGGGACAACCGATTCCTAAGGGAGCGCCTATGATGCATCACGTCAGACTACTAGGAGCCGCCAAGGAGCAGGAAGGATTGCCATGTTCACGATTGAGGGAACGCACGGCACGGCAGCGTGCTATGCGACGAACATAGAGGACGCGTGCGTCGAGCAGATCCGCACGATGCTCGGCATGCCGTTTGCGGAGGGCGCAAACACCGCCATCATGCCCGACGCGCATTTCGGCATAGGCTGCACCATCGGGACCACGATGAGGGTCGCGGACGCGGTGGTGCCCAACCTCGTGGGCGTGGACATCGGCTGCGGCATGCTCACGGCCGACCTCGGCCACAAGCCCATTGACCTGCCCGCCTTTGACGAGGCGTGCCACAAGATCCCCTCGGGCGCCCGCGTCTGGGACGGGCGCAAGGAGCAATTCGACTTCGAGGAGCTGCGCTGCTACCGCGAGCTCAGGGACGTCAAGCGCCTCAAGCGCTCGCTAGGCACCCTCGGCGGCGGCAACCATTTCATCGAGATCGACGTCGCCTCCGACGGCATGCAGCGCCTGGTCATCCACTCAGGCTCGCGCAACCTGGGGTTGCAGGTGGCGAACTACTACCAAGGCCTCGCCGTCGATTTGCACAGCGGCAAGGAGGGCTTCTTCGAGCGCAAGCGGGAGCTCATCGACGCGTACAAGTCGGCCGGACGCCGCGACGAGATCCAGGCGGCGCTCAAGGAGCTCGCAGCGCAATACAAGGATGCCGAACCCGACGCGCCCGCCGACCTGTGCTGGCTCTACGGCAGCTACATGGACGACTACCTGCACGATGTTGACGTCTGTCAGCGCTTCGCCGCCCGCAACCGCGTGCGCATGCTGGTGGAGATTCTGGCGAGAACAGGGCTTGACGCCTCGTCGGAGTTCCATACCGTCCACAACTACATTGACGTGGGTGAGATGATTCTTCGCAAGGGCGCCATCGCCGCGCACGCGGGAGAGACCGTGCTCATCCCGCTGAACATGCGCGACGGCTCCATCATCGCGAAGGGGCGCGGCAACGAGGCGTGGAACAACTCGGCGCCCCACGGCGCGGGCCGCGTCATGTCGCGACGCGAGGCGAGGGAAACGCTCGACCTGCGCGAATACCGGACCGCCATGGAGGGCATCTACTCGACCTCGGTGAACGAGCGCACCATCGACGAGGCGCCGGGCGCCTACAAGCCCATCGAGGACATCATCGGCCCCATCGCCGACGCGGTCGACATCATCGATGTTATGAGGCCGATCTACAACTTCAAGGCGTCGTAAGGGAAGGCGACGGGGCTGCTTTCCGCCCGATGCAACCGATGCAAAACCGACGAAAAATTGTGCGTCGGTTTTGCATCTTCCATGTCGACCGAGGGAACCACCACCGGTTCCTATAGGCTGCTTTGACTCAGCTGAAATTCATTAGGCCCCAAAGTTCCCCATAGAAAACCGCGAATGAGGAGTGCCACGAAAGCATCTACGCTCTGGCGTAGCGAGTCCCACGACCAGCGCCCTGAACCACGACGAGGTTCTTCTTTTCGAGCTGCTTGAGCACTCTTAAAGTCTTGTCCCTTCCGAAACCGCACGCGTCTGTGATTTGGCTTCTCGAGAGAAGACGACCTGGCAAAAGCAGGGACATAATCGCCTTTTCATCGGCATCAAGCAGTGGCTCTGCATCCGTGACGGGAAGAACCACAGTAATTGAGCCCCCCGTAATCTCGAACCTCGGTCTTGTCCCCGTTCTAACGTAGCTTTCCTTAATGCGCCGAATTCCTGTGCCGAACTGCTCGATAATGCCAAGACGAAAGAAAACACTGGCCAGAACGGGATTGCGGAGGATGGATAGATTCCCCGAGAGGTAGTCCTCAGTTGTCACCCCTCGAGGGAGCCCGCCTGGGGAGACTATTTCCACACGATTATCGAACATGGAGATGCGGATGTGCGCAGAGACATCCCACATCCTGTGCACGAGCGCGTTTGCAACAGCCTCTCGGAAAGCCTCGCGGGGGATTCGCTCGTGATTCTCGCGCTTGAAGCCTTCGATGCGCTCGTAGGAGTAATATCGGTCGAACATCTCAAGAGCGTTGGCAAGTTGAACCAACACAGAAAGGCCCGCGCAGGTACTTCGATCGAGGATATTGTTGACATCCTGGCCGAAGCGCGCCATATCGATGCCGGGAAAATCGTTTTTATCCGCAAGCAGGGCTGCAGCGTTATTGAAATCACCCTTTGAGGAAAGAAGACCGAGCGTCTTTAGCGTGTCTTCATTGAACACACCGATTCCCACTTTTTCTTCCAGCGCATTTGCGAGCGAACTAAAAGAAAAGGTCTGATGAGGAGATTTCGCCTCATCGAAGGTCAGGTTGGAGCCTTCAAGCACAAGGCGTTTTAGCTCGAACGAATCAACCTCTACCGTCGACGTGTCCGATCGGCGATACGCTTTCGAGCGGTAAAGATAGGGCTTTTCCGGCCCCTCAAACACGCGCAGTGTCACCACGCTAGTACGCGAGTCGACTTCAATTTCGAAATCGGGACGGGGGGATATACCGTCATTGATTGCGTTCTCGATCCTCAAGCAATCTCCCGTTGGGTCCTCAAGCCCGACCGCTTCGCCGTCATCGGAAACCCCAAACAAGATTTCGCCATCTCCATAGTTGGCGAATGCGCTTACCGTCTTAAGATAGGTGCCGGAAACCATTTCTTTGAATTCGAGGTTCTTGCTCTCTCGCATAGTGACCACTTCCCCTCATGCGTTCTTTTACCTTTTATCATAGAACAAAACCGACGTAAAACCGACGAAAGATTTTGCGTCGGTTTTACGTCGGTTGCGTCAGACAGAAACAGTGAGGAGGCCCAGTGCGAGGCGGGGTGAGAAAGGGACCGGGTAACTTGGCTCGCGTCGGGCGTGAGCGGCAAGGCTTTTGGGTGCAAACCCGACCTCGTTCGATCCGAGGGATAAAAACGAATGGGCTCGATATTTGAGTTTCGAGGATGCTACATTGCTGGGATTTCTGTAAAAATCCCAGCAGTAGAATCGCCTACGGAGCTACTATCTTTCATCTCCGTCACTGCCCCAAACGCAAAAGTCAAGCTCAAGCGGGGATAACCCCACTCTTTCCGCTAGAGCCCGAACAACTTCTTGGAAACCCTCATATGGTTTTCGGTTCTCGAGGGTCAGCTTGCTCCAACGGACTTCGTCCTTGGCCGCCCAGTCGTGGGCACGTGGGCGCTTGTATGCGAAATTCTCCAGCGAAACACGGAGTCCTTCTTCCCCCTCGTCCACCAACCTTCCTGCGATCTTGGCAACTTTATCCACCATTATGCCATCCATAGGACAATGACAGTATTGGAAGTCCTCCCTGCAATCATCCATGTAAATGCCCAAGGCAATGTATTTCGCGGTCATGTTGATAAGTTTTTGCGCATTGCCGAACCCGGACGAGGAATCGTCATCCCCGTATCCCGCAAAAGCGTTGATCACGTTCTCGGCAGTTGCAAGGAAGGATGCATCGTGTTGCTCCCTGCGTTCGTATCCTTCGTCGATGCGGAGGCGATTGATATAGTCCCAAACCGCTTTCTTCGCGCACTTGGCGTTGTCTTTCTGCTCAGAAGTTGCACGAAAACCGAGGTATCCCACAGGGAAGGCGGGATGGCTGCACTGCCCAATCGGCTCCGCCTTCTTACCAACCTCCTACAAGGGGTCGCTACCTTGTCTCAAGATGCTCAAGTAATCCTCATAGAGAAACGTCCTATAACGCTGCTTCCCCTTTTCTCGCTGCACAAGAATCCCCAGTCCAACAAAATCCTTAACAAGATTGCCGGCGGTGGTTCTAGCAATATCAAGCTTTTCTGCGACAAAAGACACATCAACGATGGGATTGCCCTCAAGAAGCTCCAAAAAACGCTGGCCATTTGATGCCGAGCGCCCTAATCCTCCATTAATCAGATTCGTGTTCTTGGTTCGCAAATCGACGAGTCTTTCGAGTGAGCCTATGGCATCCACCGCGCTGGCCAGAAGGCAATCGCAGAAGAAGCCGACCCACTGCGCATACTCGCCATTCTCCCTAACCGCCATCAGGCGTTCATAATATTCCCTTCTACGAAGCTTGAGCTGATAAGAAGGATAGAATATCGCAGCGCTGAGCGCCCCGTCATTCATCAGGGAAAGAGTGATGAGCAGGCGCCCCAGACGGCCGTTTCCATCAAGAAAAGGGTGCACCGTCTCGAATTGATAATGGACAAGGGAGGCCTTCACAATTGGATCGATTGCGATATCGCTATTGATGAATTTGTCCAGCTCACCCAAAGCATCATGCATATCATCGACGTTAGGAGGAATATATGCAGCGTTTCTCAGGCCGCATCCAGCTGGCCCTATCCAATTCTGAGACGACCTAACCTCTCCGGGATTCTTTTCAGAGCCGCGCGTGCCCGACAGCAATTCCGCATGAACCTCTTTAAGCAAGCGCATGCAAAGAGGTAGTTCGTTCATTCTCCGCACAGCATATTCTGTTGCCCTGATATAGTTAACTACGTCGGCGACATCACGTTGAGCCAATTCGACGTTCTCAGGATCGAGAATGTCGTCGAACGTGCACTGAGTTCCCTCGATCTGGGCTGAAAGTAAAGCCTCTTTGCGGACGTACATCGCAAGATACATGGAAGCATTGGGGACAAAACGCAGCATGCCTTCAAGCTCGCCGAGTTTTCGGGAGCAAGCGCTGAGCAATCTGACGGTTTCCTCGCTTAGCTCCACCGGAACGACGCTATCAAGCGAGGCGGGAATAAACGAACTATACTCCGACTCGCCCGAAAGATTCTTCCTCAGAAAACCTTGACCTTTATCTTGCCACTGCATACTGCCCCTAATGACACTTTTGCGCGATTATCCAATAAGTATATTATCTAACAACTTTTTTGTAGAATAAAGTGTCATTACAATTTGAATTAACACGTTAATCACGAAATAGTGTTGTTAGAGAAGGGCTCAAACAAACGAGCGTTTTTTCGACCTATGAAAGACCCCCGCCGGCGCGTCCCTTTTCGCGATTGGCGATATACTGGAATCCTACGCAATTGCCAAGCCCACCAGGCTGCAAAGGAGCCATCTCATGAACGATTTCGGATCCATCCGCGACGCCGTTTCCCGCGTCGCGCCACGCTATGCCATCGCGAAGGTCGCGGTGTTCTCGCTTTACGCCTCCGACCAGGCACGCACGGGCGGAGACGCCTGCCTTCTGCTCGACGTCGGATGCACGTTCTCGCGCGCCGACGCCGCGCAGTTCCGCCGCTTCATCGCCGAGGACCTCGGCTGCACGGTCGACGTGGTCCTCCGCTCGGCCCTCACCGCCGAAGACTTCGCCCGTGCGGAAACCGAGGCCCGCGTGGTGTACGAGAATCCCGACGTAACGATTGCCTCCACGCCCAGCACCCGCGCCCAAGCCGCTCCCCCAGCCGCACCCAAGCCACCCGTCCGCTAGTGCCCATTTGCGCGGCGTTTCCGCAGTTTTCGCAGAAGAAGGCTGCACGTCATGCGCTTTCGCTATCATGGAAACCTACCCACACGAGAATCGCTGCGCGCGAGCGCACGACATCGATATGAAGGAGCTTTTGCATGTGCGGAATCTGCGGATTCACCCAAGCGACCAGCGCTGACGCCCCCGCGCTCAAGGCCATGTGCGACATCATGGCGCATCGCGGGCCCGACGGCGAGGGCCAGTATCTCGACGCGGAAAGCGGCATCGCGCTCGGGCACCGCCGCCTCTCGCTCATCGACTTGGCGAACGGCAACCAACCCATGGTTCGCGCGACAGGCGAACACGACTCGGCCATCACCTCCCCCGCGCTCATGCCCGACGGCACGCCGTGCGGCACGCCCGAGTCCATGCTCGCAAAGGGCGATTTCGCCATCGTGTTCAACGGGGAAATCTACAACTACCAGGACCTTCGCGCCGAACTCGAGACGCAGGGCTGGCAGTTCAAGACGAAATCCGACACGGAAGTGCTGCTCACAGGCTATCTCGCATGGGGCGAAGGCGTGCTCGACCGCCTGCGCGGCATGTTCGCGTTCGCCATCTGGAACCGCGCGACTCGCGAGCTCTTCTGCGCGCGCGATTTCTTCGGCATCAAACCGTTTTACTACACGCAGCAAAACGGCCAGTTCATCTTCGCGTCCGAGATCAAATGCATCCTGGAGCACCCCGCCTACACCCGCGAGCTCAACCGCGAAGCGCTCGAGCAGTACCTGTGTTTCCAGTTCAGCGCGCTGCCGGAGACCTTCTTCAAGGGCATCTTCAAGCTTGCGCCCGCGCACTGCATGACCGTGCACGCCGACGGCTCCATCACCGAGCGCCGCTACTGGCGCCCCGAGTACCACTTCGACGAGAACCGCAACCGCGAGGACACCGCACGCGCCATCGACGAGGTCATGCACGACAGCGTGCGCTATCACAACGTGGCCGACGTCGAGGTCGGAAGCTTCCTGTCGTCGGGCATCGACTCGAGCTACATGGCGGCGTGCCTGGCCAAGGAGAACCCCGACATCAAGACGTTCACCGTGGGCTTCGAGTGCTACAAGCAGGCAGCGGCGAACAATGCTGAAGGCGCCGGCGGCAAAACCATGCGCGACGAGATCTCCTGGGCGCGCGAGCTGGCAGACGACCTGCATATCGCCAACACCGACAAATACATCGGCGAGGAGGAATACTGGGCGAGCCTTCCGCGCGTGCAGTGGCACATGGACGAGCCCTCCGCCGACCCTTCCGCCGTGGCACTGTACTTCGTCGACCAGATTGCCGCCACCCAGGTGAAGGCCGTGCTTTCCGGTGAAGGTGCCGACGAGTTCTTCGGAGGCTATCGAATCTACCAGACGCCGTTCTCCAACGCGAAGGTAAGCTGGGCGCCGAAGGGCCTGCTCAAGGGCGCATCCCATGCGATGCGCGCGCTTCATCTGCGCGGCGCGAACTATCTTGAGCGCGCAAGCGAGACGCCTGAGGACTGGTACTACACCAACGCGAACGGCGTCGCCTTCACACCCGAGGAGCGCGCAAGCCTGCTCAAGGGTGGCTGCAACGCCCCCACCCCGCAATCGCTCACGGCGCCCGTGTATGCCGAGGTTGCCGATCTCGACGAGACGACGCGCATGCAGTACGTCGATTTGTACTTCTGGCTGGTTGGCGACATCCTGCTCAAGACCGACAAAATGTCGATGGCTCATTCGCTTGAATCGCGCGTACCCTTCCTCGACCGCCGCGTGTTCGATCTGTCGGCCACCATTCCCACGCCGCTCAAGGCCAACGAGCAACAGACGAAGCTCACACTGCGCGACGCTGCGGAGTTCGCCATCCCGAAAGACTGGGCGCAGAAGGAGAAGCTCGGCTTCCCCGTGCCGGTCGTGAATTGGCTGCGCGAGGAGCGCTACTACACCATGGTGAAGGAATGGTTCACAGGCGATATCGCGCGCGAGTTCTTCAACACCGATGAGCTGGTTCGCCTGCTCGACGAGCACAAGGCGGGAGCCGATCGCTCGCGCAAGATTTGGATCGTGTACATGTTCCTCATGTGGTACAAGATCTACTTCGTCGATCGCACCGTGCCGAAAAAGCCCGAAGCGCGCTAAAGAATTCGTCCTACGACGAGAACAGCAGCGCCCCTTGCTCGACCAATCGACGCAAGGGGCGTTATTCGTTAGCGTGCTTATTGCTCCCCGCTTAAGCTCGTCCGATTAAATGTAGGGCGACGGAGTGCGTCGACGGCACTCGAAGCCGAGGATGCTCAGCTTACACGAGCTTCGATGCGTCGACGGCGGCGAGATGGCCGGTCGCACAATGCTCGAAGAACACGAGCCGCCCGTCTCGGCTTCGATAGAGCTCGCGAAACAGCGAGAGGTCGAGCTTAGCCTCGACAGATTGCGCTGATTCGGGGTTGTGCACAGTGGCGGCCGACTTGGAGCTTCTTGCGGTCGCGACCGACTTGGGGTTCTCTCGGCGCGCAGGTTCGGGGCTCTTGACCAGCACAGACTCCATGCTGTCTCGGCGCACGGATTTCGCATTCTTTCCTGGCAGAGGCCCCGTGCTCCCACAGCGCACAGGTTCAGGGTCGAACTCCCTCGTCTCATCGACGATTACGCCAACTCCGCTGTAGCGACCGCGCGTCGAGAAATCCTCATCACCCGTATAGGCAACAGGCGCATTCTCAGGTTCCGAAACAGGCGCTTCCTCGAAGAGGTCCGCATTCCAGCGCGAAGCCTTGTGCTCGTCGGATTCCCCAAAGCCGGGAAACCCATCGCCGAACGTGACGTACTCACGCTTACCACGAAAAGGTGTCTTTCGCTCCACCATGATCAGATGTGGTCCCTTACGCCGTCGTAGCTCACGTTCCAGAAAACGAGGCCGGCTGCAGGTGCATTCTCCCCTGCAGCGCACCGGTCGCACGCCTGGAGCACGTCGGCGACCCATTCGGGCTTCCGCTGGCCGCGGCCGACCATGACAAGCGTGCCCACGATGGTGCGCACCATGGAGTGGAGAAACGCGTTGCCCTTCACCGTGATGACGACGGCCCGCTCCCCCATCACCTCTTCTTGAGCGAACGAGATTTCATGCACATTGCGACACGTCGGCTTCCCCACCGCGCTTGCCGCCATGCAGAAACTCTTGAAATCGTGCTCGCCGATGAGCGCGCGGGACGCCTCGCGCATCGCCTCGACATCGAGCGGCTTTGGGATATGCCACGAGAAATCGCGCAGGAAAATGGGCGGCGCGGGCTCGACGCAGATGAAATAGCGGTACTCGCGCTCCGTCGCGTCGAAGCGGGCGGAGAAGCCGAGTTCGCGCTCGTCGACCGAGCGCACGACGATGGCCTCATGCGTGAGCGCATTCATCGACCGGGCGAGACTTTCAAGCGTACGATCACGCAATTCATCAGGCGAGATATCAAAGCTCACGACTTGAGCGCGCGCATGGACTCCCGCGTCGGTGCGGCCGGCGCACGTGGTTTCAACCTCGCGGCGGAACAGCAGCTCAAGCGCATGTTCCAGCTCGCCCTGCACCGTAAGTTGGCCAGGCTGGCGCGCAAAGCCGCTGAAAGGCTTGCCATTGTAGGCGACGGCAAGCGAAAGCGTCATGTTGTTTTTGACATTATCCATATCGAGCATGATACCTCATTTGCGCGCGAACACGACAAGCAATAAGGCGGCGAACCTCATATCGAGCTACAGCGAACCGCAACGAGCCCGGGGCAAGATTCGGCGGCCCGCGGAGAGCCAGAGAGACGCGAAGCACCGACCAGCGAAGAGCCAAGGGAGGCTACCTGAGGCAAGTCACGAGCGACCTGCAGCGCTGCGCCCCGCAATGAGCTATCGGGGAGAAGAAAACACTGGCCCGAGGTTAATCCCCGGGCCAGCGATAGCAAACTCTCTATGCGATCAGCGCGCCACGTCCGAACAAATCCTGCAGCTCGCTTCGCATAACCGGCGAGCCCGAGTCGACCGTGACCGGCAGCTCCGCGCGGAAGCGGCGGCCGTCGGACTGCGTGACGAGGAGCACAACCCCGTCGCGGCCCGGATACGACTGCAAGATGCGGTTCAGCCGCAACAGTTTTTGCTGGTCGAACTCGCACGATGGCACATTGAGCTGCAGATGCGAAGGTCGAGCATCCTCTTCGTTCAACTCGATTTCCTCGATCTCGAACGCCATGATCTGGTTGCCGCGGTCGCTGTGCTCGAATTTGCCCTTGATCTTCACGATGGCATCCTCATGGATGGCCTCCGCATTCTCGTCGTACTTGAAGCAGATGCACTCCATGTGGCCCGTCGTGTCCTCGATTGTGAACGTGGCCATCTTCGTACCGCGCTTGGTGAGCTTGGTCACCACATTGGACACCATGCCGACGAACGTCGCTGACTTGATTTCCTTCGTGCGCTCAGCCAAGTCGCCCAGCTGGAACTTCGTCATACGGGAAATCGCGCTCTCATACGGTGCAAGCGGGTGCTCAGACACGTAGATCTTCATGATTTCCTTCTCGTAGGCAAGCTTAGTGCGCTTGTCCCACTCGATGCCGTCGGGCGCGGGCACGTCTTCCTGAAAACCTGAGTCCTCATCGGCGGCGAACAGGTCGAACATGCTCACCTGGCCGGCGTCACGATCCTTCTGGCGCTTCGAGGCGTTCTCGAGCAGCGGCGTTTCCTCCAGGAAGTACATGAGCTGCTTGCGCGTGTACCCCGTCGAATCGAAGGCGCCGCCCTTGATGAGCGCTTCAAGCGTCTTGCGGTTGAAGCATTTCGCATCGACGCGGTTCACGAAGTCGTGCAGGCTGGTGAACGGGCCGTTCTCCTCGCGCTCGGCGATGATGGCGTCGGCCACGTTGCGCCCAACACCGCGCACGCCGACGAGTCCGAAGCGGATGCCGTCCTTGACCGGGGTGAACTCGGCGTTCGACGAATTGATGTCCGGCGGCAACACGGGCGTACCGTTGTGGTTGCAGCTCGCGATGTAGCGGATGAGGCGGTCGGTATTGCCCATGTAGCTCGACAGCACTGCGGCCATGTACTCGTTAGGGTAATGCGCCTTCAGGTATGCCGTGCGCATGACCAGGATGGAGTATGCAGCCGAATGCGACTTGTTGAACGCGTACTTAGCGAACTTCTCCGCGTCGTCCCAAATCTTCTTCGCGATGTCGAGCGAGTAGCCGTTCTCGACGGCACCGTTGTTCCAGTCTTCCTGGAGCAGGCGCATGATGTCGATTTTCTTCTTGCCCATTGCCTTGCGCAGCTTGTCTGCCTTGCCGGCGGAAAAGCCGCTCATCACCATGGACACCTGCATGATCTGTTCCTGGTAGACCATGGTGCCGTAGGTTTCCTCGAGCACAGGGCGCAGGCGATCGTCATAGTAGTGGACGGGCGTCTTGCCGCTCGCCACCTTCACGTAGTCGTCGACCATGCCGGACTCGAGCGGGCCCGGACGGTTGAGGGCGATTGATGCGACGATGTCGGAGAAGCGGCGCGGTGGGAGCCGTGCGAACAGGCTCACGTACAGCGAGCCTTCTACCTGGAACAGGCCGTCCATGTTGCCCGAGCGCATGAGGGCGAACGCGCCCTCGTCGTCGGTGGGAATCTCCTCGGGCACCATCTTGACGCCAGTGGTCTGCTCGACGTTGCGGCACGCGCGCGAAAGCACGCCCAAGGTGCGCAAGCCAAGGAAGTCCATTTTAAGCAAGCCCAGGTCAGGCGTGTAGTGGCCGTCATATTGCGTGATGATGCCGCCGCCTTTGGTGTCGCGCTTCATGGGCACGTGGTCGGCCATGGGGTCGCGGCAGATGATGGTTGCGCAGGCGTGCACGCCCTCGCCGCGCACGTGGCCTTCAATCGACTTCGCGGCGTCGACGACCTGGTGCACGTCCTCTTCGCCGTCGTAGGCCTTTTTCAGGTCGGGGTTCGTCTCGAGCGCCTTGTCGATGGTGATGCCGAGCTCGTCGCCGATCATCTTGCAGATGCGGTCGCCCACGCTGTAAGGGTAGTCAAGCACGCGCGCAGCATCACGCACGGCGTTTTTCGCCTGCAGCTTGCCGAACGTGATAACGCCCGACACATGGTCCTCACCGTAGACTTCTTTAATATGCTCGATGACTTCCTGGCGACGTTCATCCTCGAAGTCGACGTCGATATCGGGCATCTCCACGCGTTCGGGCGACAGGAAGCGCTCGAACAGAAGCCCGTTGGGAAGCGGGTCGAGGTCGGTAATGCCCATGGCGTAAGTGCAGATGGCGCCTGCAGCCGAGCCACGGCCCGGTCCGACGCCGATTCCCTGGCTGCGGGCCCAGGCGATGTATTCCTGCACGATGAGGAAGTACGCCGGGAAGCCTTGCTGCAAGATGATGCCAGCCTCGTATTCATAGCGATCCCATGCCTCTTTGGGCACCGGGTCGCCATAGCGCTTCTTCAAGCCCCACTCGCACTGCTTGCGGAACCAGCTTTCCTCGGTTTCGCCCTCTGGCAAGGGGAAACGCGGCAGAATGGAGTCACGCTCGAGCACGACGTCGATCTTTTCGGCCACCTCGACCGTATTGTCGCACGCCTCGGGGAACTCGGAGAGCGCCTCGCGCATCTCCTCTTCCGTCTTCATGTAGAACTCGTCGTTCTCGAAGCGCATGCGGTTCGCGTCGTTCACCGCCGAACCCGTGCCGATGCACAGCATGATGTCCTGCGCCTTTGCGTCTTCCTTCTTAAGGTAGTGGAAGTCGTTCGTGGCGATGGTCTTTAGGCCCGCAAGCTGGGCGACCTTGGTGAGCTGGCGGTTTAGCTCGGTCTGCGTCATGCCGGCGTCGGTGCGCAGGCCCTGGTTTTGCAGCTCGATGTAGAAGTCGCCCTCGTCGAAGCAGCTCGCGAAACGGCGCGCCCACTCGACCGCGTCGTCAAACTGGCGGTTGTCCAGAAGCTTCGGGATGATGCCCGCGATGCACGCGGACGAGCCGATGATGCCGTGGCCGTACTTCTGCAGCATGGAGAACGTCGTGCGCGGCTTGTAGTAGAAGTTGTCGACATGCGATTCGCTGACCAAGTGCAACAGGTTGTGATAGCCCTCGTTGGTCTTCGCAAGGAGCAGCAGGTGGTACAGCTTCGGCTTTACGTCCTTGCGCAGCTCCTCGTCGGTGGTGAAGTAGACCTCGCAGCCGTAGATGGGCTTGACTTTCTTGCCCGTTTCCTTCTCGACCGCCGTGCACGCGTCGCATAGCTCCGGCACGCCCGACATGACGCCGTGGTCGGTGATAGCCACCGCCGACATGTCGAGATCGGCGGCGCGACGAACCATGTCCTTCACGTGGGTCAAGCCGTCGAGCAGGGAATATTCGGTGTGATTGTGCAAATGTACGAACGCCATGGATATGCCTCGAATCGCTTACGTGGTATGCGCGCGGAGTGTATTTGCAAGTGTGGGTGCGCAGCTGTTTTCTCGCATTCAATCATAGCAGCAAGTGGCAAGTTTTGCATGGCTAACACAGCGAACAAATGATGTATTTTTCAGGGAAGGCGCACGAGAGCCCGACGTGCGCCGCCGCGAGGAATCTCCGCAGCATCGGGGCGGAGCGCCCGCAAGCAGCCGCGGTCCCTCAGGAAACCCGCAAAGTGCGCACGACGACGCCCCCTATTCCGCCGCCAGCATGCGACAAGCCCATTGGGCGGCGACCATGCTGCCCTTCGCAAGCACGCTCTCGTCGATGGTGAAATGGCAGCTGTGTTGCGGGTGCGAAGCCCCCACCTCGGGATTTCGCGTTCCAACGAAGCAGAACACGCCAGGCACGATGTTCAGGTACTCGCTGAAGTCCTCACCTGAAAGCGTGCCGCGATAGTCCGACACCGCGGACTCCCCCAGCATGTCCACGACCGCACGCCGCGCAACCTCCGCGCACACGGGGTCGTTTGCGAGGCCCGCGTTGCCCTCCTCGAACGTGAACTTCACCTTGGCCCCGAAAGCGTGCCCTATCTTGCTCACGATGCGCTCGAGGCGATCGGGAACTTCGCGGCGCAGCTTTTCGGTCCAGGTGCGCACCGTTCCCGAAAGGTAGGCGTGACCAGCCATGATGTTGCGCGCCTCGCCACCGTGGAACTCGCCCACGGTGACCACGACCGGGTCGAACGGCGACACGTCGCGGCTGACGAGCACCTGCAGCCCGTTCACCATCTCCGCCCCCACGACGACGGCGTCGACACCCTTGTGCGGCATGGAGCCGTGCGCGGAGACGCCCTCGATGTCGATGTGGAACCAGTCGGTGTTGGCCATGCGCTGCCCCGGCGCGCACGACACCGTGCCCGCGTCGACCTCGCTCCAGATGTGCGCGCCGTAAATGGCGTCGACACCGTCGAGCGCGCCGGCGTCGATCATGGAGAGCGCTCCTATCGATATTTCCTCAGCAGGTTGGAACAAGATGCGAACCTCGCCTTTGAGCTGCGATTTCGCCTCGAGAAGAATGCGGATCGCACCGAGCATCATGGCCATGTGCGCATCGTGGCCGCACGCGTGCATGACGCCCTCGTTCTCGGAGGCGAATGGCAAGCCCGTGTCCTCGGTCACAGGAAGCGCATCAATGTCGGCGCGAAGTGCCACACGGCGCGAAGGGACGCCGGCGGAATCGTAGGCTCCGGGGGCCTCCCCGCGAATCGTCGCGATGATACCGTTGTTGTCGAGACGTCGATATTTCACCCCCAGGCGATCGAGCTCGTCGCAGAGCATCTCCTGCGTATGCGATTCCTGCCCCGAAACCTCAGGATGCTGATGAAACAGCCGGCGCCACTCGATGATGGCGCCCTCAGCGGACGCGGCGGCATCGCGAACGAGCGCGGCGGTGCGGGTTCCTGCAGGTTCGGATTGGGCGAAAGCAAGCGCTTCGGCATCGGCGCAAGGATGCATGGGGGATTCCTCCGTAAAGATAAGGTCAAATCGACCTTGATGGTATTGGAAGAACGAGCGAAAGACCAGCGCAAAACGGCAAATTCGCACGAAACCAGAATTAAAGCGGACAAACGGTGAGAAAACGAGCTGTCAGGACGCAGAGGGAATGTGCTCGACAACGCAGCAAAGGCCGCCAGCGCTGCGGGCAGCTTGAAAACGCCTCTTCCATCGAAAGGCGTCCTGAGTCCCCTTTCCGAGCTAGGCTTTTTCGCGGCTCTCCGCGCGCTTGCCCATGAGCAGGTTCAGCAACGAGCCCGCAACGACGAAGGCAACGCCTGCCCAGAAAAGCCCAGGCAGCGCGAGCCCCAAGATGATCGAGCTTGCCACCACCGAGAGAAAGGGCGCCGCATACGATGCTAGCGCCATGCGCGACACGTTGCCGAACAGCAGTCCGTGGTTCCAGCACGCGTACCCTGCGGCGATCGAGCCCATCGCGGCAAGAAGCGCCAGGATCGACCCGATAGACGGCATGCTTTGGGGAACAGGCGCGCCCGAGGTGGCGAACATCACCCAGAACACCGCCGCGACGCCGATCATGAAATAGGGCGTGGCATCCTTGCCGTTCGTGATGCGCGGCGTAACGACGGAATAGGACGCCCAGGCAAGCGCCGCCGCGAGCGTCAGGGCGAACGGAAGCGGATTCGAGGAGATATCCGCCGCGACGACCCCCGCGTCAAGGCCGGCATCTCCCCCGATAGCGAGCATTACGCCCACCGTCGCGACCGCAGCACCCGGCAGAGCACGGGCGAATCCGCGCGCGCCGCGCATCGCCGTGGAGTTCAAAAGAACGGTAAGTGAGGGCCACAAATAGTTCACCATGCTGAGCTCGACCGTTTGCGTGGACGAAGCAGCAAGGCCGATCGAGGCGCTTATGGCGGCCTCGTAGAACACGAAAAGCCCGCCGCTGACCAGGAAGTACTTCAAGGAATAAGCGCTCGGCCGCGATGGGCGCAAAACGATGAACAGCGAGATCGCGCCAAGCATGTAGATGAGCGCACCGCCGAGCAAGACGCCGAAACCCTGCGAGGTCAGGCGCACAAACCCGAACATCATGCTCCAGAACACGAGCGCAAGAAAGCCCACCATCGTGGCACGATCGCTTTCGCCCATTCGCCTCACGCGGCCGCTTTCCTTCCCCATCGAATCACCAAACCGCCCTATAGTACAGGAGCGCAGGCGCAATGGGGCGCGACGCCCGCAAAAAGAGAAAAAAGGCGATGGGTGAGGGCTGGGCACGGAGGACGGGCGAGAAGCGGGGCAGAAGAAGCGGGCAGGATCGCCGTACAAGGGCCGCAAGGCGGAAAGCGCCATGCGGTAGCTTCTGGCACAGGGCAAACCCCCATCGCTGAGCGCGAAATCTCTGGCGCGAATTCCCTGGTTAGCGCTCGGTTTTCACGACAAACCCGAAATAGACGATATGCCCCACCCACACGATAGCGACAATCGCACGGCCGACGGGAACGTTGCTCATCATGGCAAAGCTCACAGCCAAAAGCGCGGTAACGGGCACGAGGATGGTGAGCTTCGCCCGCAGCGTCATGGAGCGCTTGGTCATATAGCCCTCAAACACCATCTTGTAGACCTTCGTGCCTTTAAACCAGCTGTTCAGACGATCGGAGCTGCGCGCAAAGCAGAAGGCGGCCACCAGGATGAACGGCGTCGTAGGCAGAATCGGCAACACTGCGCCCGCCATCCCCAGCGCGAAGAAGAGAAAGCCGCCTGCCGCCCACAGGCCGTAGCGAAGGCGACAGCTACCTTGTTTTATCTGTTCAACCTTAACACTCTGCTCAATTTGCGCAGCCTGTTCGTTCACGTATCGTACCTGCTTACTATTCGATATTCAAACAAATCACAAGAAGTTTACCATGGCTTCCTCGTTAAATATACCACGGAAAACTTTTGAACCTCGAATTGCCTCTCTACGGGAGAAGAAGCCACTTGCTTGCGGCGGCAATGGTCGATGCCAGCGAGCGCTCATCGTCACCGCGAGCCGCAGCGAGCAGCGACATCGTACGCTCGAGACGCGGGGCGACGTCTTGGGGAATCGTCATAGGGGTAGGCTTGCTCGGGAAGTCGGTCTCAATGAGCAGGCGACCCTCGGGAATAGCGCGCGCATAAGCACGTCCGCGCTTCGTTTTGAGCATGCGCTCGTTCACGGAGAAGAGACAGCCCGCATCGATGGCGCGAGTCAGCTCCTCTTGCGAGCCGGAGAACCAGTGGAAAATACAGATGCAAGCATCGAGACACCCCGTGCGTTCGAGCACATCGAGCACGCAGGCCGCTGCCGCCGACGAGTGGATGGACATAATGCGTCGCGGGAACTCCGCTGAAGGGTGCGCGGCAGCAACGCAGACGCGCTCGAATGCCTCGATTTGCGCATCGCGCGTATCGGCGCGTCGCGGCTGAAAGTCAAGCCCCACTTCCGAGATAAGAGGCGCGGCGGGAGCCAGGCGCTCGAACAGCGCGACTTCCCCTTCCCCGCAAGTGCCATCGGCGACCCACCACGGGTGAAGCCCCAAGCCAACCCGCACGCGCGGGGCGTAGGGGGCGAGCATCGCGCACACGCGATCGAAATCCCGCGGATCGCAGGTTCCCGAAAGCGCACCGCCGCATGCAGCATAAGCGGCAGCAAGTTCCGCCGCATTGCCCGCAAAGTCCAGGTGGCAGTGCGTGTCGATGAGCGGGATCCCCTCCATCATAGCGATCGCCCGCCGTTTTCCAAACCCATAAGCGAGCAGATCACATAGCCCGCGATCATCTGCCCCATGATAGGCGGCATCCATGAGGTGGTGCCGAGCGGAAGCTTCTGACGTCGCTCACCGGGCACTTGCTCGGGCTCGGGCAGGCGCGGGGTGCCCAAAAGCTCGCGCGCAGAAGGCTCGTCGGAATACAGGATGGTCCAGCGTTTGATGCCGAGCTTGCGTGCCTCTTTTCGCAAGATTCGGCAAAGCCCGCAATCGTGCGTGTCGTAGATGTTCGCAAACGAAAGGCGCTCGGGGAAGAAGCGATCCGCTGCACCCGCTGAGCACACGAGCGGAAGGCCCCGATCCTCGCACAGCTTCGCGAGCGCGATTTTCGCGGAGACCGTGTCGATTGCGTCGATCACGAAGTCGACGTCGCCGTGTGCGTCAAGGAAGGCAGGCAGGTTCTCGGTCAGGACGAACTCGTCGACCGTTTCCACCTGGGCCTCGGGGTTGATCGCGCGCACCATCTCGCGCGCGACGTCCGTCTTGCGTCGACCGATGGTGCTCTCCCAAGCAACCGCCTGGCGGTTCACGTTCGAGGGCTGCACGATATCACAATCGACCAGCACAAACGACCCGACACCACCACGCGCAAGGGGTTCAAGGCAGTTCGAGCCGACGCCACCCAAACCGAAGAGGAGCACTTTCTTGCCAGCAAGAAGCTCGACGCCGTCCTGGCCGAACACGATGGAGAGCCTTCCCCATCGATCCTCGAGAGGGGATGTGCGCGCAACGAGCGGGCGCCCATCGGGTGCGGGGGTTGTGTTCGGTTCGGCTGTCTTAGCCATGGGTTTGTTCCTTCCGGTGGGCTTTCGCGGATTAGGGGGCGAGGGCGTGGCTTGCTATTCGACGACCTTCGCTTCGTATCCCGCATCGACGATGGCGTCGACAAGCACCTGGTCGGGCACGTCGGTAGAGAGCTTCGCCGTCGCGCTGTTGGAATCGAGGTCGACCACGGCCTCTTCCACGCCCTCGACGCCCTCGAGCGCCTTCTTCACGTGGGCAACGCAATGCTGGCACATCATTCCTTCGACGGACAGCTTCTTTTCCATGATGATCTCCTTCGGTTTCACGGTTTGCACTTCTTCGCTATGACCAGCGGAAACAGGCGACTCGTCGCCGTCTTCCGCAGAGGGCCCGTCCATCGTGGGCGCACCCGCCTCGCTTGCGAACGCAGCCCCGGATGCGGCATCGGGTGCGGCATCGGGTTCCAGCGCCGATGCCACCTCGCCGAGTACCACAGGCTTCCATCCTCGCAGGCGAAGCGCGTTCGAAACCACGCACACCGAGCTGCACGACATCGCCGCCGCAGCAATCATGGGGTTCAAGGTTACGCCCGCGAACGAGAGCGCACCGGCCGCCACGGGGATGCAGATCACATTGTAAATGAGCGCCCAGAACAGGTTCTGCTTGATATTGCGCATGGTCGCGCGCGAAAGCGAGATTGCCGCAGGCACATCGGCCAGGTCGCTTTTCATGAGCACAATGTCGGCGCTATCGATGGCGATATCGGTGCCCGCACCGATGGCAATGCCCACATCGGCGCGCGCGAGGGCGGGAGCATCGTTCACGCCGTCGCCGACCATGGCGACCGTTCCCTGTTTCTGCAGGTCGCGAATGACCTCTTCCTTACCCTGAGGCAACACGCCGGCAATGACATCGTCGGTGCCGGCGTGTTTTTGGATGGCGTGTGCCGTGCGCTCGTTGTCGCCCGTGAGCATGACGGTCCGGATGCCCATGCGCGAGAGCTCGGCAAGCGCCGCAGCGCTTCGGGGCTTGGGCTCGTCGGCCAGCGCGATAAGGCCCGCGAGCTCACCGTCGAGCGCGAAGTAGAGCACCGTCTTGCCCTCGTCGGCCAGGTATTGCGCCTGCTCGCGCACTGCAGCCACGTCGACGTCGCCGTCTTCCATGAGCCGCGCATTGCCGGCGAGACACGTGCGACCAGCGACAACTCCGCGAAGCCCGCCGCCGGGAATCTGCTCGAAGCGCTCGATTTCTTGTGCCATCGCGCCGCGCGCCTCGGCATATGCCACGATCGCCTGCGCGAGCGGGTGCTCCGAGCGCTTCTCGAGGGAGTATGCAAGGGAAAGGAATGCGGCTGCTTGAGCGTCAGCCTGAGAGGCTTGAATGGCTTCGGTGGCACCCAGTCGCTCGGCAGTCCTGACTCGCACGAACAGTTCACTGGACTGTTCGGCTCGTGCGGAACTCGCTTTGTGGGCGCCACCGAAACCATCTGCTGCGCTCGGGGCTCCACAGACGCGATCCTCGGCGCCCGAAGCGAGCGCCGAGGGCCCCTTGACCACCAGTACCTCGCACACCTCGGGCGCGCCCTTCGTGATGGTTCCTGTCTTGTCGAGCACGACCGTCTTCACGCTGTGTGCGGTCTGCAGCGCCTCTGCCGACTTCACGAGAATGCCGTTCGCAGCACCGCGTCCTGTCCCCACCATGATGGCGGTCGGGGTGGCGAGCCCCAAAGCGCAAGGGCACGAGATGACGAGCACGCTGATCGCGTGGGAAAGAGCGGTCGCCACGCCCGCACCGACGAACATCCAGATGATGAAGGTGATAAGCGCAATCGCGATGACCACGGGCACGAACACGCCCGAAATCTTGTCGGCGAGCTTTTCGATAGGCGCCTTAGAGCTTGTCGCCTCGTCGACCATGCGCACGATCCTCGCGAGCACGGTGTCTGCGCCCACGCGCTCGGCACGCATGGCAAACCATCCCGTGCGGTTCACCGTCGCACCCGTAACCGCAGCCCCCACGCCCTTTTCCACCGGTACGCTTTCGCCCGTGATGACGGATTCGTCGACCGTACCCTCGCCTTCGATCACCACTCCGTCAACGGGCACGCTCGCGCCGGCACGAACGATGAGGATATCCCCCGGTCGCACCTGCTCGACAGGGACTTCTTCCTCGGCACCGTCGACGTTGCGGCGAATCGCCGTTTTCGGAGAGAGGTCCATAAGCTGCGCAATCGCGTCGGTGGTCTTCCCCTTCGCGCGCGCCTCGAAGTACTTGCCCAGCGTGATCAGCGTGAGGATCATCGCCGCCGACTCGAAGTACAAATCCATCGCGGCCATGTGCGCGAAATCGATGTCGCCGTGGCCCATCCCCCACCCGATGCGGTAGATCGCCACGATGCCGTAGACCGTCGAGGCAGTCGAGCCCAGCGCGATGAGCGAGTCCATGTTCGGCGAGCCGTGGAAGAGCGTCTTGAAGCCCACGCGGAAGAACTTGAAGTTCACGAAAATCACGGGCAGCAAGAGCAGGAACTGGGTAAATGCGAACGTGAGCATGTTCTCATGACCCAGGAAAAAAGCGGGCAAGGGCCATCCGAACATGTGGCCCATGGATAAGTAGAACAAGGGGATGGTGAACACGAACGACACGATGAGCCGCATGCGCACATGCGCCGCCTCCTTTGCGGCGGCGTTTTCCCGCGCGGCGGACGGGGAGGCAGGACTGCTCGGGGCACCTGCGGCTGCGGCGGCCTCGACTCGGGGCACAGCTCCGTAGCCCGCCTTCTCGACCGCCGCGCTGATCGCGGCGAGCGTGGCGGGATTGCCGTCGTATTCCACCTCCATCGAGTTTTTCAGCAGGTTCACCACAGCGTGCTCGACGCCGGCAACGCCCGATGTCGTCTTCTCGACGCGAGCGGAGCAGGCGGCACAGGTCATGCCCGAGACGTCGAAGGTTTGTTTTTGGGCCATCTTCTACCTCGCGAACTTCTTGATGAGCTGCATCGCCTCGTCGATGATGGCGGTGTTACCCGCCTCGATTTGCTCGACGACGCAGGTTTCCAGGTGATTTTGCAGAAGGATGGCGGAAATGGAGTGCACGGCAGACTCCGCGGCGGCGAGCTGCGTTAGGACATCCCCGCAGTAGCGGTTGTCGTCGATCATGGCTTTCACGCCGTTGAGCTGACCGATTGCGCGATTGAGGCGCTTCTGCAGGTTGCGCTGGAGCTCCTCGGACCGCGGCGTTGACTTATGGTGGCAGCAGCAGTTTTGCGCACGCGAGCCCTTGCTTTCGCATGCGGCGGGCTCGCCATCAGCCGAGACCTTGTCCGCATCCTCTACCGAGCGCTTGCCGTTAGCCTTCGCCATCGCAACCTTTCCTTTCTTTCACATACCCCCTGGAGGTATCTTTCAGTCGGCATTATATACCCACTAGGGGTATATGCAAGAGAGAAAACGCACGAATGACAAAGGCAAGCGAGGAACAGCGGGGACGCGCCGACATCAATACATGCCGAAAACATTCCAGAGCATCACGTTCATGATCACCATGAGCACAAGCGTCGCGAACATGAAGTACAGCGAGATGCGGTACACCGATACGGTTTCTGCGCCCTCGCCCGCCGCCGCAACAGCCCCGCGCGAGCCTATGGCAGAGAATTGCGTCGTCCAATCTTTCGTGAGGCGCTTTTCGCTCTTGACCTGCAGAAGCGCAAGGAAGACAATCGCGCCCGCCAGTGCGAAGAACAACCCGAAATCGCACACGTAGCGCATGAGGATGCCCGCGCCCTGCAAATCGAAGATGCACAGCGCGAAGGCCACGCACACAAGCGCCACGAACAACGGCAAAAGTCGCTGCTCTTTAAGCTGCGCACGCACGCGCCCGATGACGATGCCCAAAACGGCAAGCGCCATCGGATACAGGAAGAAGTAACCGCCGAACATGGGCTCGTAAATGGTGATGCCCTGGTACGCCGGGTCGAGGTAGGCCTGTCGCAGGAACGGGAACTGGCTGCCGAACACGGGCGGCTGGAAGAGGTATGCGTAGAGCCCGAACGGAATGCGGTCGAGGTGGAACCCTCGATGGGTCATGTCGTTCGTGGTGAGGTTGTAGTTCGCGCCGAAATCGAACGGTGAGCCAAACCTCGCGGCGTTGTAGGCAAGCACCGCGACGGCGACCAGCACAAACGGCACCATCGCCACCTTGAAGGCGCCCATGACGTCACGTCTAGCCCCGCGATCGCCCTTCGAATCGCGCAAAAACGGCCAGAAAAGGACGAGGCCAAACACCGCGGAGAGCACCATCTGCGGGCGGGAGGCCATGGTGAGCGCGATGAGCAGCGCGCCGAGCACGATCTTCCCCCGCTCGATATAGCCGCGCGAGGTACCCGAGACCCACAGCCCCAGGCCCCACGAGACGAGCGCGAGCGACATAGCTTCAGGCATGAAATACATCGACGGCGTACGCGCGAGGATGATGCCGCCGCCCGCGACGAACAGCATCACATCGAGCACCACGAGCACCCCGATCGACGTGCGCGAGAACCAACGACGACACACCGCCGAGAGCAGGTACATAAGCCCCGCCGCATAGACGCAGTCGCAGATGGCGATGCCGAGCCACGTCGGGAAGCCCGTGTGCGTCACAAGCAGCCAGGGCACGTAGAACACCAGGCACGGCAGGATGCCGAAGTAGACGTAGTATTTCCCGTGGAAGTACGCGTGGTCCCAAAGATAGGGCACGCCCTGCGCCGCGCGCGCTTGCGTATCGTAGGGGTTCGCCATCGCCTGCAGCGCGTCGGAGGGCACGTCGTTCAAGTACAGGTGTCCCTGAGTGAGCGCGACGGCGAGCTTTTGGTACTGGAATTGGTTCTCGTAGGACGGCGTTTGCGTCATGGACACGTAGTGCGAGTTGGAGAGCACGAGCGCAAGCACGACCACGCACTGCACGACGACGAGCACGACGATAAGGATTCGGTGGCTCGTCAGGCGCGAGTCGCGAACGCGGCTGTAGAGGCCCGACGCGGGGCGCAGCGCGAAGAGCACGAGCAGAATGGCGAGCACCGAGCCCGCGCGCAGCGGGTCGAAATCGAACGGAACCTTCTGATTGAGCGATATACCCGAAACCTGAACTGCGCCGATGTCCGCGAGGTTCGTCATGTTCACCTTGATGGAATGGCACTTGCCAGCGGGATCGAGCGAGATGTAGGTAGTCGCGGGGTCGGCGGGGTCGACCGACACGGCCGGGTTCGCGTAGTAGTTCGCGTTGCCCTCGTCGGCGAGCGAGATGACAACCTGAATCTTGCTGTCGGTCGCCTTCGCGGCACCTGCGGCATCGGAGAGCACCGGCGTGAAGTGGATGGAGCGCACGGTGGAGTTGAGCCCCGTGATCTCAAACGAGCTCGACGAGGAATCGAGCGTAATCGTTCCCACTTGCGAGGGCTGCGCGCCATTGACGAGATAGCTTCCCGCATCGGGATAGGTCATCGAGTAGAAGAACTGGAAGTTGTAGCCGAACACCTCGAGCGCGATCGCCAGCAGCACGCAGACAAGGACGCCTATGACATTGTGAGCCTTGCTTTGCGCGCGAGCGAGCACGGGCTGAGGCTCGGGTGTTTGCTGGAGCGGCTGCGGAGATGCGGACCGCGACGAGCGCGAGGAGGCCTTCTGCATGGGAGCAGCCGTACGACCTGCCGTTTTGCGGCCGCCGGCGGCGCGCGCCTGCGATAGCGTCTTGTCTGCGCCGCGCGAAGCGTGCCTACCCGCCGAGCCAGAGGACGGCGAGCCTCCCCTACCCGCAGAAGCCGCAGCGCGAGGCGAGCCGCTTCGAGAGCTGGCCACGCGCGAGCCGCTTCGAGAGCCGGCATTAACCGCGACGGCAGAGCGAGAGCGCGCGCCCGCAGACGACGTGCGCTTTTGCGCGGACGCGCCGCCGCGAGCGTGACTCACCTTCCGATATTTTTGATTTTCGCGTGCGAACTGCTCGAACTCGGGCGTGGAATGGCCCGGCTCGAACGGATCGTATCCCTGATCGCTGTTAGTCATACCCCAAGTATAAGCGCGATGCCGCGCGGCGCGCCCACTTCCACCGCGCCCCCACATCAAACTTGACTCTCCTGATACCATGCGGCCGTTTTCGCAGCGGCGGCGAAGGCGCACCCGCCGCACCAAGACGCTCCCGCCCCGCCTAGACGCACCTGTCGCACCTTTGCGGGAAAGTTTGGCGACACGTGGTTCACGCGACTTGCTTTCACGCACCTCTAAACTGGTATTTCACGAAAAAACGCACAAGTCCCAGCCCGCTGGCATCGAGAGTTAGACGCGGAATCTCTCCGGCATGGTGAACCACACCACCCGCCCGATCACGCGCGGGAGGGGGCGCTCTCCGCTTCGGGTGAACTCGATCGGCTCGAATCCGGGAAGGTAGGAATCGGGCATGAGCGTTATGCGGTCTTCGGTGACGCTTGCACGCTTCACCGTGAAGTCGCCGCTCTCCGTCCCGAACACATACACGTGCTCATTGACCACCTCGGACTCGGGCACAACGAGCGCGAGGCAGCCGTTCGGCAGCACGCGGTTCATCGACTCGCCGGACACACGCAGGAAAAACGCGTTCGGGTAACGCTCGTGCAGCGAATGCGGCACAGCGACGTATTCCTCGATAGGAAACGCATCGCGCGGAGCTCCCGCAGCCACGCGCCCGAGCAATGGCGCTTGCTCAGGTTGCGAATCGCTCGAGCGGCGAAGAGACCGGCGAGCAAAGCCGTTCTTCTCGCTGTTGATATCCTCAAGAGTGAGGCCGGGAAATTCGCTGAGCAGGATGAAGAGGTTGCTGCGACGCGGTTGCGAGCTGCCCGTCTCCCACGACGAAACCGTGGTCTGAGAAACTTGGAGGCGCTTCGCAAACTCGGTTTGGGTCAACCCCGCATCAACGCGCACCGCCCTGATGTTGTTGCCGATCGCATTGTCCGTCGTATCGCCCACGCGCACCTCCCATTGCCGCAACAATGCTACCAAACTTGCATATTCCCTCGATTGACGAGGCCTTGTTACCCGTTAAACTTAATAGCGCCAAATTCACGGGAAGGGAGGCGGCGTGAAAAACTGGCTCACGCGCGCACGCGAGATATCGGGGCTAACGGCACAGCAATGTGCGGACGCTATCGATTTGCCGATATCGGAATACGCCCAGGTGGAGCGCCACCCTGGCACGCTCACCTTAAACGAACTCGCAGCCCTCGCCTGCGCGATGGGCTCTGCAGGCCAAGCCCTCATCGAAGGCGCGTTCGAGTCCCTTCGCGCATAGCAGCAAGGCAACAACCCGCAGGCGCCAAGCAAGCTCTCGAAGCACTCCTGCAGCTACGACGCCCAATTCATAGGCGCCAAACCATCACATGCCCCGACGCATTCCCTCGCTCGTAGGCGCCAAATTATCCCTCAGCGCGCACACCGAAACAAATTCGTAACCTTCTATCGCGGCGGGCATCTTCGAAGCGGTTTCCAGCTGCGATTACGGCATCCAGCTCGCAAGCTTTTACCTGCGCGAAAACTGACACGATCGAACCAGCGCGCATCGGCAGGGCAGGCGCCCGCGCGACGCGCGCTCGCGCAGCAGAGGCGCTCGGCAAGCGTGGGCGCAACGCGAGCGGCAGCGGGAGCGCATCCGGCTAAAGCGGCTCATTCAACACGGCACGCTGTATTCCCATCGATTGCTTTCTAGAAAACGCCGCCCCAGACGAGGACGGCAGCGACGGCCACCACCCACAGCACGGCCACGACGATGCGGACCGGACGCGGGGTGCGAAGGCTCGCCGCAGGAAGCAGCAGCATTGCAATCGCGCCGCCAATGGCGCCACCTAGGTGGCCGCTAATCGAGATGTTCGGCACGAGCAGCGTGTAGATGACGTTCACCGCGATGATCGAGAGCATGCTCTTCGAGAAGTCGCGAAAGACCGCACGGTTGCCGCGAACGAGGACGCACAGAAGCGCCACGGCTACGAACAGGCCGAACACGCTCGTCGAGGCGCCGGCGGAGACAGACAGCCCGCCGCCTTGCGCCATGTCGACCGCGTAGGAGACGACATTGCCCGTGATGCCCGCGACGAAATAGAGCGCAAGGAAGTTCCCTCGCCCAAGCACGCGTTCCAAAAGCTCGCCCACGCTGTAGAGCGCGACCATATTGAACAGAAGATGCATGAGGTCCATGTGCAAAAACATGGGCGCAACGAAGCGATACAGGTCGGCAGGGCCTTGCACCATCGGCGCGTACATGGCCCCCATCTGGACCAACGTGAGAATTGAGATGTCCTGGCCCGTGCCCGAGATGAGCATCTCCGCCACGAAGCACACCACGTTCACCGCAATCAGCGCAAGCGTCACCACGCGCCCCGAGTTGCGCTCGAAAAACGAGGGTTCCTCGTCGCGCATCATCTCGCGGAGCTGCTCGTCGGTAATGGGCGCAGGTCGCGTGCCCGCGGGAGATACCGGCGCCTGCTGCGCGTCAGGTGAGGTGATCGGGTCGTCGGTCATCGCCGCTCCTTGTCGTGGAATCGTTGCGTGTTACGAACGTATGCTATCAGAAACCCGACGGTCTCCCAAAAGGTACACACCCACGACGACCACGGCGGCGAACGCGATCATCGCGAGCAAGATCACGTACGTAACAAGATAGGTCCCGAACGCTTCTGCCAAAAAGCCGGGGAGGAACGTGAAGATGAACCCGCCGAGCGCATAGCAGAGCTGGAAGTTCTTGATCGTCTTGGCCTCGCGACCGCGCGGCGCAAGCTCGATCGACCAGACGGATATGCCCACGGTACCGAGCGAGAGCCCCAGACCGTAGAGGAACACGCCAACGCCCGCAAGCCCCACGTTTCCCATATCCGACAGGCAGAGCAGCAACGTGCCACCGATGAACAGGGCGAAAAAGAACATCGAGCCGCGCTTCGTCCCAACGCGGTCGAACACAACCCCGCTTGCGAGCTTGGCAACCGTAAGGCAGCCACCGCACAGCGCCACGAGTGCCGCCGCACCCTCGGCGGAAAAGCCTTCCGAGGTGAACAGCACGGCCAGATAGCTCGTGCCGCCGACGGAGATGCAGCCGACGAACGTCATCGCGACCAGCACGAGCGGAGCAAGCTTTTCGGGAACGTTGCGGTTGCGACGAGCGGCGCGGGCGCGACCGGGCTTGCCCGCCTTCTTCCCCTCGGGCGCTTCGTAAGGCTCAAGCCCCAGGTCGCGTGGGTAGTTGCGCAGAAGCAGGAAGACGAGCACTCCGAGGACAAGCGCGAGAGCCGACTCGAAGAGGAATGCCGCGGAAAGCGAGTACGTGCCGATGAGCGCAACCGCCACGTTCGGCAAGATGACGGCAGCCACCCCCGACCCGACCGCCGCGATGCCCGCGACCGTGGCGACATTCGAGCGGAACCAGCGGTTGATCAGCATCGTCGAGGCGATCATGCCGCCCAAGCCGTACCCAAGCCCCGTGAACACCGAGCCCGCGCACAACCCGATGAAACTTCCCGTGTTCTGCGAATAGAGGAAGAAGCCCGCGCAGACGCACAGTGATGCGAGAAACGCGCCGATGCGGCAGTTAAGCAGGTCGTAATAGCGTCCGACCACGAGCATGCCGATCAGCGACATGAACGTGCGCACCGAGATGATGATCGAGCCGCCGGTGTTGCCAACGCCAGGCAGATCGACCAGGTAGGGCTGGAACACGGAAAACGAGGTGGAGGGCAGGCCGACGTTGGTGAACAAGATAAGGAAGCAACATGCCGCGATCACCTTCTCGTAGTGTCGCTTGATCGCACCCGCCGACATATCCTTGCGGCCTCCTCTCCTGAAAAAGGCGCCGCGCGGGCGCCTTCGTCGTCGAATCCTGCCCACCATGCTAGCACCTTGCACAGCACACGGGCACATTTCGCCCAAGAAGCCCACGAACTGGGCAAATTTCCCCTTCTATTGCGTCGGAGAGTCCGACTTCTCGGCGACACCTGAGCAGCTGCGCGCGTACTTGAGATAACCGACCACGCTATAGTGGTCCGCCTCGTCGTCTGCCGGGTATCCCGAGCCGCCGACAACGCCGAGGTAGCCGCCCTCGACCTTGCTCCCCTTCTCGTCCACCACCACGGCGTGCCAGTGGCCGTATTCGTGCTTCGGTTTGCGCAGCTGGCAGGCGAGCGTCAGCTTAGGCTCGCCCTCTTTGCGAAAGAACGCGCCGCCGCTGCGGACCTTCTCAAGGAGAGTACCGTCGAGCCAGAAGCAGATGAACGGTGCTTCGAACGCGTCCGTGAGCGAATCGGCCTCGTAGTTGTAAACGTAGCAGAACAGCGCGCGGTCGCGCGAGCAGGCGAGCAGATCCACTTCGCTTTGCTTGAGCTTGAACTCCACCGTCGCGATCGCGCCGGGGCGGTCGGCAGCCTCGCCCACGTTCGTCACCGCCGTTTTCACCTGGAAAAAGAAGGTCTCGGGAGCCATGCCGGGATGCTCGAGCTGCTGCTTGAGGTTGAGCGACACCACATCGATCCCCATGTCGGCGGGCGGGCGCAGCGCATCGAGGCCGTTGCGGTACAGCGAGCTCATAAGCTGGTACTCGCCGGTATAGCCGTTGTAGAGCAGGTCGAAGAAGTCCTGTGCCACGCGTCTCTCCTCTGGTTTCGTTTTCCCACAGGCCTCGGGGCGAGGCTTGGGGTTGGGGTTTGGGCTTAGAGCTTTGCCCTGGGCCTTGGGTCAATTGCTCCAATTCTAGCGCTAACGTGCTGCGCCGTCTTCCACGGAATGAGCTCAGGCCGCCAAAAGCAGGAGGCGTGCCACAAAAGCCACCCCAACCTGCCACCCATATTCCATTTGTGGTATATCATCGACTAATTCGAAGGCAAGCTCGGCCTTGAGGACCAAAGCCCGTACTGGAAGATGACCGCCGACTTCGGCAGAAGAAGCCTGGAAATGCACATCGACTGGGCCGAGCACTGCGCCGCCGAACTGAGGAGCGCGAAATGAGAATTCTGGCAATCAACGGCAGCCCCAAGGGCAAGCAAAGCAATACCTGGCGTCTGACCAGCTCTTTCATAGATGGCATTACCGCCCAAGAAGAAGACGCCCACGAGCAAGCGCCCACAGTCGATGCCTTGAGCGTCGGCGCACTCGACATCAAGCCCTGCCGGGGATGCTTCTTTTGCTGGAGCAAGACGCCAGGGAAATGCTGCATCCACGACGACATGCAGGAGATTATCGAGAAGATCCTGCGGGCCGACGTCGTCATCTGGAGCTTCCCACTGTACTACTTCGGGCTGCCCGGCCCGCTGAAGAACCTGATCGATCGGCAGCTTCCCATGTCGCTCCCCTTCATGAGCGAGGAGGCGGAAAACGGCGGGCACCCGTCGCGCTACGACATGAGCGGCAAGCGCGCGGTGGTGATTTCGACCTGCGGTTTCTACACCGCGAAGGGCAACTACAGCTGCGTGAGCGACCTGTTCGACCGACTATGCGGGAAGGACGGCTACACCGCGCTCTTCTGCGGCCAGGGCGAGCTTTTCCGCGTGGACGAGCTGGCGGAGCGCACCAACGAGTACCTTTCCTGGGTCAGAAAGGCCGGGGAGGAGTTCGCATCCAGCGCCATCAGCGAGGAGACCCGCGGCAAGCTTGACCAGAACCTGTTCCCGCGCGACGTCTTCGAGGCGATGGCGGACGCGAGCTGGGGAATTGGCAAGTCCGGCGAGAAGGAAGATCCCAGCCTGGTGTTCACACGTCAGATGGCTGCCCTCTATCGCAGGCAGGCGTGGCCGGGGCGCGACGTCGTGCTCGACATGAACTACACCGACATCGGCAAGACCTACCGCATCGTTCTCGGCGAGGGAGGAAGCCACGTGGAGGAGGAACCCGCCGCAGGCTTTGCCGCGAATTTCACCACGAAGATCAACACGCCTCTAAGCGTTTGGCGCTCGATTGCCAGCGGCGAAGTTGCCGGAGACGAAGCGCTCATGAGACATATGTACTCGGTCGAGGGTGACTTCGACCTGATGATTCACTGGGATGAGTTCTTCGGGGCCGCGAGCGCAGGCGCGGCGGGCAGCGCGGGCAGCGCGGGCAACACAGCCGCGGACGCGGACTCAGCGGGCAGCACGGGCGCGGCGGCGCGAGGCAAGAACGAGGTCGAGCCGAAAACCAACATGATGCTGCTCCTCGCCCCTTGGATCGTCTTCTGGATTGCAGCCTCTATCGACGGGTTCTGGGGCAGCCTGGTCAGCGTGGCGGTATGCGTGCTGCTACCCGTATTGATGCATCGAGCGAAGGCAACCCTTTACGACCAGATCTCGGGCTTGGGGGTCGGCGCCTGCTCCATCGCGCTTTTGGCAGGAGCCCCTCCCATCCTGGTGATTCCGGCGTCGTACCTTTTGTTCGGGCTTATGTGGACGCTCTCCTGCTTCGCAAAGGTACCGCTGACCGCGCATTACTCCAAGAACAGCTACAACGGCGACGCGGCGCTGCGCAACCCGATCTTCATGAGGACGAACCACATCCTAACTGCAGCGTGGGGAATCCTCTACCTGGTCACGCCCATCTGGACGTACTTCATCATGCAGACGGACGCGGCCAGCTTTGTCGGCGCGATTAACTCGGTCCTTCCCGCGCTCATGGGCGTCTTCACCGCGTGGTTCCAAAAGTGGTACCCCCGCCACATCGCCCGCGGATAGCGCCGACATCAAACGAAACGCGCTAGAATGCCATTACATGAGAAAAATCGAGCAACAGAGCACACACGCAGACGAGCGAGGGGCAAACGGCCCCTCGCCAATCGCGCCGTCGCAGCACGGCGAGCGCGAGGCTTCCGCCGCCCTTGGAGACACGTCGCTTCGCCGCGACGAACAAGGACTTGCCCTTGTCGGCGACGGGATGGTGCTTCGCGGCGATTTCTCGCAGCTGCTCCCTCGCATCCGGAAAGGCCGCCTCTCAAGCGAGCTGCTCGTTCGCGCAGCGAAGGTCCGAGACTGTGCCGAGCCATGGGCGATCGACGCCACGGCAGGCCTTGGCGAGGACTCGTTTCTCCTGGCAGCTGCCGGGTTCCGCGTAAGCATGTACGAGTCGGACCCCACCGTCGCAGCCCTTGTGCGCGACGCGCTCAACCGCGCACAAGCCAACCCCAATCTCGCCGACATCGCCTGCCGTATGGAGCTTTTCGAGGAAGACAGCATCGAGGCAATGTTGCACCTTGGGGACACGCCCGACGTAATCTATCTTGATCCCATGTTCCCCGAGCGCCGCAAGAGCGCCGCCGTGAAGAAGAAGTTCCAGCTCATCCACCACCTCGAAGCGCCCTGTCAAAACGAAGGGGCGCTCCTCGCCGCAGCCATTTCCGCCGGCCCGCGCAAAGTAGTCGTCAAGCGCCCTGCGAAGGGCCCGCATCTCGCAGGCGTGAAGCCGAGCCATTCGCTCGCCGGCAAGGCGGTGCGCTACGACGTCATCATCCCCGCAAGCATAAAGGTACCGCTCGCTTAAGTTCATGTCGCTTCTCCCTTGCACAACCTCCCTCAGCGCGGTAGAAAGGAAATTCGGCAACTGCGCATTTGCGTAAATAATGCGAATATGCGGGTACGCCAAAAGCAAACGATTGAAGTATCTGGGGGATTTCGAATGTCGTCGCAAAACACTGTGGAGAAGAAGGCGAACCGCAACAGCATCGATATGCTGCATGGGCCGCTTGTGGGCAAGCTCTTCCTCTTCGCCATTCCGCTGGCCTTCTCAAGCATCTTTCAGCAGCTGTTCAACTCAACCGACGCCATCGTCGCCGGACGCCTCCTCGGCTCCACCGAGCTCGCCGCAATCGGCGGCATCGCTCCGCTCACTGCGCTGTTCATCAGCTTTTTCGTAGGAGTCTCGATCGGCACGAACGCGACGATCGCCATACGCATCGGACAAGGCGATCGCACGAAGATCCGCGCCGCCGTGCACACCACCGCGGTGATCGCGATTGTCTCCGCCGTGTTGGTAACCGTGATCGGCATCGCCATCGCAGGCTTCCTCGTCGACAGCGTGGGGATCCCCGATGAAGCGCGCGCCGAATCGGTTAGCTACCTGCGAATCTATTTCGCCGGCGTCGCCTTTTTCCTCGTGTTCAATTTCGGCTCGGCAATCCTGCGTGCAAAGGGCGACACGCGGCGTCCGCTCTATGCGCTCGCCATCTCCGCAGTGGTGAACGCCGTGCTCGACATATTCGCCGTGTCAGTCCTTCACCTGGGCGCCGCGGGTATCGCCGCCGCTACCGTTGCCGCCTACGCACTCGCCGCGGCGATCGTGATCGTGATGCTCATGCACGAAGAGGAAGACTTCCGCCTGAACGTGCGGGAGCTTCGCGTCGACAAGCGGGCCCTACACCAGATTCTCTATATCGGCGTGCCCTCGGGTTTGCAGGGCGTTGTGTTCGCGGTATCGAACATCATCATTCAGACGTCAATCAACAGCTTCGGCACCGATGCGATCGCGGGATCGACCGCTGCGCTCAACTTCGAGTACTACACCTACTTCATCATCAACGCGTTTTCCCAGGCCGCCATCACCTTTGTCGGGCAGAACTTCGCGGCAGGGAACCTTTCACGCTGCGACAAGATCGTCGCCTGGTCGATGGGCCTCTCCCTTGGGCTTTCCTTTGCGGTATCGGTTGCGCTCGTCAGCCTGGGAAACACGGGCCTGAGCATCTTTACCACCGAGGCGGGCGCCCTCGTTTTCGCGACCACGAGGCTCTGGCACGTCGAACTGCTCGAATGTCTTCCCAGCACTTACGAGATAACGGCAGGCGCACTGCGCGGCATGGGCTGGTCCATCCTCCCAACGGTCGTGGTCATCATCGGATCGTGCGTGCTGCGCGTCATCTATGTGTTCACGCTGTTCCCGCTGCTCGGCAGCTTCGAGGCGCTGCTGAACATCTACCCTGTGACCTGGTTCGTCACCGGCACCACGATGATCGCACTCTATCTTTTCGCAAGGAAGCGCACCTACGCGAAGGAGCGCGCAAAGATCGCCGCGCGCAAGCAGAAGCAGGCAGCACGCATCGAAAACGCCGCATAACGGAAGGGGCCGACTCGCTCGAAAGCGAGACCGAAAGTTCCCGGGTCCCGAATCAGCTCGCGCTTGCGTCAACGCGCACGCCTCCCGCGTTGACGTGGGGAAATGGGATAACTGAAAGCCCGCAAGATCACCTGCTAGGCAAGACTTCGATGCAGCAGATCGACAAGCATGCGGCAAAAGTCAGGCGCTCGCCTACGCGAACAGCATGAACAGCTTTGCCAGCACGAAGCCTATAACGCCACATGCGGGGAACGTGATGACCCAGGCAAGCAGCATGCCCTTCGCAATGCTCCAGTTCACTCGCTTGATCGATTTCGAGGCGCCCACGCCCATGATGGCGGACGTATTGCAATGGCTCGTGGAGACGGGCATGCCCGTCAGGCTTGCGAACAGGAGCGTGAACGTGGTCGAGAAATTCGCGGCGACACCCTGGTATTTCTCGAGCTTCACCATGTCCATGCCGACGGATTTGATGATGCGCTTGCCACCGACGACGGTGCCGAGCGAGATGGCGGCCGAGCACACGATCATGATCCACATCGGGAAGCCGCTCGAGTCGGGCGTCGAGCTGCCGAAAGACAGGGCAACGCCGAGCATGGCGATGGACATGAACTTCTGGCCGTCTTGCGCACCGTGGAGAAACGACAGCGCGATAGCGCATAGATCCTGAATGATGATGAACAAGCGGTTCGCATAGATGCGGTTCACACTGCGGAAGAGCGCCTCGATCGCCTTGGTGAACACCCATCCCAAGATGAAGCCAGCGACCAGGGAGAACACCATGCCGTAGATGACTTTCGCCCATTCGACGGGAACCACTCCCGCCCAACCATTGAGCGCGATGGCGCCGCCGGTGATGCCTGCGATAAGCGAGTGGGATTTCGAGCACGGGATACCGAAAATCCAGCAGACGATACCCCATGCAATTGCGCCAATCATAGCTGCTACCAGGGCTAAAAGCGCAGCATTCGTGTCTCCTGAAAAGTCAACCATCCCGAACATCGTCTTCGCAACGGCGGTGGAGATGAACGTCATGCCGACCAAGCCTACAAAGTTGAACACTGCGGCGAGCGCGATCGCGGCATTCGGCGTAAGACAGCGCGTGGAAACTACCGTCGCGATGGCGTTCGGCGCGTCGGTGGCGCCGGAAACGGCGGTCACGCCGATGACAAGGATCAAAATCACGAACAGGATGGGCTGAGCCATCGCTTGGGTGAAGAAATCTACGAACGTAAACGCCACGTGCAACCCCGTCTATGTTGTCGAACGCCCTTTCGGGAGTTCGTCTTGGTCCCGTGCGTGTCAAGCGCGAGGAATATCGCCTCATGCAGACCGCTCTTTACACAGCCTTAATAATGTAGTGCATGCTGGGGAGTGCAAGGCTGCAATATCGGCAATGTGCACAAAACCCGCCGACGGCGGAGACTCACAGGCAAACCCTTAACGCCGAGAACCACGGGAAGCGGGAGCGTTCTTGTGCGCGGTCGAGGGTCTTCCCCTTCGAAAAACGAGCAAATATGCCCCGTTTCTGTGCAGCAACTGCACAGAAAAAGAAAATGGCGGGTGCGGTACGTGGGTTGGGGGCATCGTAGCGCAGAGCCGCCTTAGGGTGTTCATCGTCGCACAGACTTACGCTTTGCCATAATCGCATGGCGCTGCGCCTTGTCGGGGCTGCATAATCTTGCGTCTTGCCGCTAGCACGAGGCTTCACGCAGACGCTTTCCGCGCGGCCTCCCGTGTCGACACCCCAAAGATACTCGATGCATGTTTCCCGCGCGTTTCGTCTAAGTTAAGGTTAGGAAGGGGCGCGCCTTTTCTTCGAGTGACCAATTTTCGCGACACGAGGCGCGCGAGGCGCCAGCCTCGACACACCCCATCACTTCCCTTTTCCAAAAACTTCCCGCAGAGAGGTTGAAGCTTGGAGCTTTCGCGCATACAATGCGTGCTAGATGAATTCTGTTTCAGGGCGGGGTGAGATTCCCCACTGGCGGTAACCAGAAGGCAGCCATGCCACACTGGAAGTCCGCGACCCGAGCAGATGAGGCGCCCCCAGCGCTTCGTTCGCTTGGCTGATCCGGTGAGAATCCGGGACCAACGGTTACAGTCCGGATGGAAGAGGCAGAGAATCGCAGCGCGCCATGGCATTGCCGAGGCGTGTCGACACTGCGTATTCGCGGGCCCGTATGTAAAAGAATTCATACGGGCCCGCTTTTTTGTGCAGGGTGAGAAGCGGACCCGACCCGCAGAAACCCACCTTGCGAAAAGGAGGCTGTCATGTCAGCCACACAAGCAACCAAGCAGGTCGAACTCGAGAACACGAACCGCTGGAGCACGCGACAGCTCGTCACCATGGCGCTCATGTGCGCCATCGCCGCGCTGTTCTCCTTCATCCAGATCCCCCTTCTGCCCGCCGCGCCCTTCCTCACCTACGACCCCTCGCTCATGCCCGCGATGGTCTGCGGCTTCGCCTTCGGCCCGGGCGCGGGCTTCGTCGTCGGCTCCATCGCCGCGGTGATTCACGGCCTTATCCTGGGTGAATGGGTCGGGTCGCTCATGAACATCTGTGCGACGCTTTTCTTCGTCGTCCCATCAGCGCTCATCTACAAGAAGAAGCACACACTCAAAGGCGCCATCCTCGGCCTTATCGTGGGCGTCGTGTGCGCGACCGTCGGCGCCATCGTCACGAACCTCACGATCGGCGTAGCGTTCTGGTACGGCAGTGTTGACGTCATCATGCCGCTTCTGCTTCCCGCCGTCGTGCCCTTCAACCTGATCAAGACCGTGCTGAACTCGCTTCTGACGCTCATCGTGTACAAGGCGATCTCAAACCTCATCACCCCGAAGAAAAACCAGGTGAAAGGCCGCTAAACCATGACTGGGAAGCCTCTGCCCGAAGAACCCGTCGATAATTCCGCCCCCGCGTCCGCCGAGGCGCCCGTCATCTGTATGCGCGACGTCTCGTTCACCTACGACGGCGAGGCGTTCGCGCTCTCGGGCGCAAGCGCGCAGATCGAGCGCGGCGAGTTCGTGTGCATCCTCGGCGGCAACGGATCGGGGAAGTCGACGCTCGCGAAGCATTTGAACGCGCTGCTCGTTCCCGATAAGGGGCAGGTGGAGGTTTGCGGCATGGACACCTCCGAGCGCCAGCACACCTACGCGATTCGTCAGAGCGCCGGCATGGTATTTCAGAACCCGGATGACCAGCTGGTCGCCTCCCTTGTGGAAGACGACGTTGCCTTCGGACCCGAGAACCTCGGCGTTCCCACAGCTGAGCTGCGGCAACGCGTAACGCAGCGCCTCGAAGACGTCGGTCTTTCGGGGTTTGAGAAACACGAGACGCACGCGCTTTCCGGCGGGCAGAAGCAGCGCGTCGCCATCGCGGGCGCCCTTGCTATGAACCCGGAGATCCTCATCTTGGACGAGGCATCCGCAATGCTCGACCCCCGCGGCCGCAAGGGCCTTATGCGCGTCGTGCGCTCGCTCAACGATCAGGGCATGACCGTCGTCATGATCACCCACTTCATGGAGGAGGCAGCCCTCGCCGACCGCGTCATCGTTCTCGACGGGGGGAAGGTGGCGCGCGTCGGCACGCCCGAGGAAGTGCTTATCGACGTCGATGCGCTTTCGGCCCTCAATCTGGAGGTCCCCTTCGCAGCCGAGCTTTCCCAGGCGCTGCGCCGAGCAGGGGTGCCCGTGATCGCCGCCGTGACCGAAGAGGCTCTCGCAGAAAGCGTGCTTTCTGTTTTCTCCTCGCACGCAGCTGCCGCTAGCAGTGCGCACGAGAATGCAGCGCCCCAGGGCTCATCGGGAGGAAAAACGCTCGCTGAGAAGGTGTCCGCATCGCCTTTTGCGCCCAAAGCAAACACAGTCTCGGGAGCGACCGACTGCGCGAAGTTCCCCGCTTCTCCTACAGCGTCCACGGACGGCGATGTGCTCATCTGGCTGGAAAATGTATCGTTCACCTACGACGCCGCCGAGGCGCGCCGACAGCGCAAAGCAGGCAAAAAACCTGCACCTAAGCAGGCGAAATGGGGAAACTCCCCCGAAGCGCTCTGGGCGCTCGACAACATTTCCCTCAAGGTGCGCAAAGGCGAGTTCTTAGGCATCGCAGGGCACACTGGATCGGGCAAGTCCACCCTCATCCAGCACATGAACGGCATTCTGCACCCCACAAGCGGCCGCGTCGTCGCGTTCGGGAGCGACATTGCGGAAAAGGGCGCCGCCAACGACGTGCGCGGGCGCGTGGGTGTGGTGTTCCAATACCCGGAAAACCAGCTTTTCGCGGCAACCGTGGCGGAAGACGTCGCCTTCGGGCCGCGCAACCTGGGGCTTTCGGAAGAGGAGGTCTCCAAGCGAGTCGAGCGGTCCCTGCGCACCGTAGGGCTTAATCCTGAGGAAATCGCCGCGCGCAGCCCCTTCGAGCTCTCGGGCGGCCAGCAGCGCCGCGTGGCGTTTGCGGGCGTGCTCGCCATGGAGCCTGAGGTGCTCGTGCTCGACGAGCCCGCCGCAGGGCTCGACCCGAAAGCGCGAAAATCGTTCCTCGACATGGTGTCTCACCTGCACAAAGAGGGGCTCACCGTGGTGATGGTGTCCCATAATATGGACGATCTCGCGAATCTCTGCGACCGCGTCGCCGTGATGAGCGAGGGGAAGCTTCTCATGGAGGGGACACCTGCCGAGGTGTTCACCCGTGCGGCGGAGTTGACCTCGGTGGGACTTGCAACCACCTCGCCCGAGCATTTCGCGAACCTTCTGCGCGAGGGAGGGCTCCCTATGCCGCACGAGGAGCTTGCCACCGAAGACTCAATCGTCTCCTATCTGCGAGGTCTCTTATGATGCGCGGATTCTCTTTCGGAAGCTATGTACCTGGCACAAGCCCCGTTCACAAGCTCGACGCGCGCGCGAAGCTTTTGCTCGGATGCGCGTTCATCGTGATCACCCTGAACGCGAGGTCCTTTCTTGCGCTTATTCCCGTGGCGCTGTTCGTGGTGGGGGCCTACGCCCTCGCCCGCATTCCCGCAAGGAAGGCTTTGCGCTCGCTCGCCCCACTCTTGTTCATCGTCGTGATCGCGTCGATCATGAACCTGTTCGTCGTGCAGGGCGGCCCTGTCTACTTCGAGTGGGCGTTCATCCGCGTAAGCGAGCAGGGTGTCTTCACTTGCCTTTTAATCGCCTGCCGGCTTTTGCTCATGATGGCGGGGATGAGCCTCGTCACGCTCACCACGATGACGCTCGATTTGACGGAGGCCTTTGAGCGGCTGCTGTCTCCCTTCGCGCGCATCGGCGTACCGGCGCACGAGATCGGCATGATCATGGGCATCGCCCTGCGCTTCATGCCCCAGTTCGCAACCGAATTCTCGAGCATTCGCGAAGCGCAGCTCGCGCGCGGCGCGGGGCTCAAGACAAGCCCTCTGCGCGGCGTACAGATGCTCTCATCGCTTATGACCCCCCTGTTCACCAGCGTTTTTCGCCATGCAGAGACGCTTTCTGCGGCAATGGAGGCGCGCTGCTACCACGGCAAGGAAGGGCGAACGAGGCTCCATCCGCTAAGCCTCTCCCCTCGCGACGGCGTCGCCTGCGCGCTCGTCGCCGTCCTTCTAGCGTGCGTAATCGCGGTGAACATCCTTCTGTAAGACTGTCGGGACGGATTAGCATTCTTCCCCGCAGATTGTTTCGTACCCTACCGTTTAAGGAAAGGAACTCCCATGACTGGAAACGAGAAGATCCTGCAGTACTTAAGCGCCGTGCCCGCGTGGTATCTCGCCACGAGCGTAAACGATCAGCCGTACGTGCGCCCCTTCAGTTTTGCCGCCGAGCAGGACGGCAAGATCTGGTTTTGCACCGCGACGACCAAGGACGTGTGGGACGAGCTCGTCGCGAACCCGAAGTTCGAGGCGACGGCATGGTGGCCGGGACACGGCTGGCTTATCCTCCGCGGGCGTGCGGGGCTCGAAGACAAGGTCAACGACGACATCCGCTACGCCGGCTTCACGCATTTGAGCGGGCTTGGCGAGACCTACGACGGGCCGAACGACCCCACGCTCACGTTCTTCAGCGTGGAGGAACCGCAGGCTTGGATTTGCAACCATGAGGAATGGGTTCCCGTAGAACTCTAGATGGATTACCGCCGCGCTGCCCTCGGCCGTCGGCCGTTTTGTGGCACAATAGCGAAACGACATTCGACGAAGGAGAACGGCTCATGGCAAACGGCACCGAGGCAGGCACGCGGCCTGCGAATTTCCGCAAAGTTGGCATCGTGGGATGCGGGTTCGTAGGATCCGCATCCGCGTTCGCGCTGATGCAAAGCGGGCTGTTCTCCGAAATGGTGCTGATCGATGTCGACCGCGACCGCGCCGAGGGCGAGGCGCTCGACATCGCGCACGGCATGCCGCTCGCATCGCCGGCGAACATCTACGCGGGCGATTACGCCGACATCGCCGACGCCGGCGTCGTGATTATCACGGCGGGCGCGAACCAAAAGCCAGGTGAAACGCGCCTTGACCTGGTCAGCAAGAACGTCAGCATCTTCAAATCAATCGTGCCGCAAATCACACATAGCGGGTTCGACGGCATTCTGCTCGTCGTGTCGAACCCGGTCGATATCCTCACCTACGTGGCGCTCAAACTCTCGGGGCTGCCCGCGAACCGCGTCATCGGGTCGGGAACGGTGCTCGACACCGCACGCTTCAAGTACGTGCTCGGCGAGCATCTCGGCGTCGACCCGCGCAATGTCCACGCGCGCATCGTCGGCGAACACGGCGACTCCGAGATCGCCATCTGGAGCCTTGCGAACGTCTCGGGCATCCCGATTGACGTCTTCAGCCGCCTGCGCGGGCGCGAGCACAGCGCCGAGACCATGGCAAAAATCGAGAACGACGTGAAAAACTCGGCGTACGAGATCATCGAGAAGAAGCACGCCACCTATTACGGCATCGCCATGTCCGTGAAGCGCATCTGTGAGGCCATCGTGCGCGACGAGAAGCCCATTCTTCCCGTATCGAACCTGATGGAAGGCGAATACGGCATTTCCGACATCGCGCTTTCGATGCCCGCCGTTGTTGGAGCCGAAGGTATCGAATACAAGGTTCCCGCGCCTTTCTCCGATGACGAGCAGGCACGCCTGCGCGAATCCGCCGAGGTGCTCAAGAGCGTCATCGAAAAGCTCGACCTGTAAACCGAGGCAAAACGAACACGGCTACACCTTCCCTTTCGAAGATGCAGCCGCGGTTGATGAAGTCTTTGAACTCTCCCAGGAACTTCTTCATGCCCTCCCCTATCGGTCGAAATGGAAACACGGGAACGTATTGCGAGATACTATAGCAAAAAGTCCCGCACGCCTTCCGTCAAGTACAGCAGTCTGCCTTTCGCCGAACGCAAAGGGGGCCGCCTGTTATTTACGGCTCCCAAGCTCCGCATTGCATTCCGCAAGCGTCGCAACGAAGCGATCGACGTCGTCAGGCGTCGTCGCGCCTGAGAAGCTCACGCGCAGCGTCGTATTGCCCTGCGAGAGCGGGATGCCCGCCGCTTGGAGCGATAGCGGGTGCTTCTTGCGCCACGTGCCCGCCGCCACATGCTCGTGGTTCGACCCGCACGCCGATGCACGCGATACATAGACGCCGCGATCGCTCAGGTACGCGACCGACTTCGCGTTGCGCAGCCCGGGCACGCTCACGCTCACGATGAAGGGCGACGCGCCCTCGGGCGAGTTCACGATGGCACTGGGAACAAGGCGCGCGAGCTCAGCGCGGATCTGCGCGCTCAGTGCGCGCACATGCGCGAGGGTTTCCTCATGCTCGGCCTGAGCCAGCTCGACGGCGCGCGCGAAGCCGGCAGCGAGGAACACCGGCTCTGTGCCCGAGCGAAGCCCGCGCTCCTGCCCGCCGCCGAATGCGTTTGTGTGCATCTTCACACCATCGCGCACGTACAGCGCGCCGATGCCGCGCGGCCCACCGATCTTGTGCGAGGCGACGGACGCCAGCTCGGCGTGCCACTCGCGCGGTTTCGGGGAGAGCTTGCCGAACGCCTGAGTGGCATCGACGTGGTAGAGCGCATCGGGGGCGAGCTCGTCGCGCATGCGGCCGATCTCTGCCGAGGGGAAGATGTAGCCCACTTCGTTCTGCACGTTCATGATAGTGATGAGCGACGTGGGGCTTTCCGTGAGCGCATCGCGCAGTTTCCCCAGGTCGAGCTTGCCATCGATAGCATCGATGTAGGTAACTGGCCAATTCATTTCGCGGCGCATACCGCGCACGCTTCGCGTGACCGACGCATGCTCGAGTGTCGAAGTGATAATCTTAGCGGGGTTGTCGCGGCGCGCCGAGCACACGCCACGGACGGCAAGGTTGTTCGATTCGGTAGCGCCCGAAGTAAAGTACACCTCGCCAGGCTCGACCCCGAGCGCACCGGCGATGGTAGCACGACTCTCTTCGAGGACTTCCTTCGCGCGCATTCCCACGGCATGAACCGACGAGGGGTTTCCCCATGCGTCGCGCATCACCTCGTTCATGCGCTCGATGACCTCGGAACGCGTAGGCGTAGTCGCCGCGTTGTCGAGGTAGCTTTCAGTTATATGGCTCATAGCGATTTCATTCACCTTTTTGCTCTTGCCTTGGTATCTCTCCCGTGCGATACGCCTTGAGCAGCCGCTCAAGATCTGCGATCTCGCGTTTCATCTGCTGTCCCTCGTCGGTGTCCCCCATGAGCGTGCGCTTCTTCACCTGCTCCACCATATGTCGGGATGAGTGGATATCGATTTCCTTCTCTATCGCGGCCTGAGCCGATTCCAAAGGCTCATGTGCCGCCAGGATGAACCCGTAAGAGTTAGAGATGAGCGTATAGCCGGCGATTCCCGTGGTCGGCTGGTAGGCCTTCGAGAACCCGCCGTCGATCATGATGACCTTGCCGCCGCATTTCACAGGGTCTTCGCCGTCCTTCACCTTCACGGGCACATGCCCGCAGATGATGTGGGAGGTTTCGGGGTCAAGCCCGAAATCGCGGAAGATGTTCGAGACCACGGCCTCGTCGTCGATCAAGGTGTAGAAGGGGTTCTTCACTTCCTTGCGGGCGGCCTTGTCAGCGATGAGGTAAAGCTCGAAGGTGGCCATCTTGCTCTTTGCGAACAACGGGCTGCCCTGTCCGAGCCACAAGTACCACAGCATGTCGCGCCCGCGGCGGCGCTCTTCCTTGTCATGGCTGAAGAACGCAGCGCGTACGTGGCGCTCCATCACGTCGTAGAGCGCACGGCCCTTGTACGTCTTGCCGTAAACGTCGACTTCTTTGAGAGAGCCGTCAGCATTGAGCGGCACACAAGCGTGGAAAAGCAGATTGCCGTTGTGAACCTTGTACAGGCTTCCCGCCTCCAGGAAGAACTGCATATGGCGGCGGAGCTTCTCGCATCCGGTGAAGGCGGAGACGAGGCGGTCCATCACGTCCTGTTCGGCAGGCGTGAGGGCGTAGGGGTCCTCCGGATCGATGGTCGGGAACACTTTGTCGGTGAGCTCGTATTCGGTACCGTCGAGCATCACCGTGCCGCGAGCGTAGTCGATCTTGTCCAAAAGCTTGCGGTCGTCGAGGCCGAAAGCCGGGTTCTCGTCGATGAGCTGGCCTTCTACCTTGAACTGAATGATTGCCATCGCCTTTTGAATCTTCACGTTCATCTCGAGCTCGGAGGGGGGAAGATTGGGATTGCCCTTGAGCGCAAAGCCGACGCACGGGTCGTCGGCGTAGGCGTCGAGCGCGAACGTCGCAAGCGGCAGAATGTTGATGCCGTAGGCGTCTTCCAAGATGGAAAGGTTGCCGTAGCGAGCGCAGTTGCGCACCACGTGCGCGATGCAGCCACGCTGCCCGAGCGAGGCGCCCATCCACACGATGTCGTGGTTTCCCCATTGGATGTCCACGGAATGGTACTCCATGAGCGTGTCCATGATAGTGTGCGGCGCAGGGCCGCGGTCGTAAATGTCACCGATGATGTGCAGCTGGTCTACCGCGAGACGCTGGATCATGGTCGAGAGCGCTTCGATGAGCGCGATGCCGCGGCCCGTGCGCACCGCCGCATCGATGATGGCGCTATAGTAGGCTTCCTTGTCGACGCCATGGCGATCTTCGGTCAGAAGCTCTTCGACGATGTAGGCGAATTCGCTTGGCACGGCGCGGCGGATTTTGGAGTGCGTGTACTTGCGCGCGGCACGCTTGCAGACCGCGACGAGGCGCGGCACCGTGACGGCGTACCATGCGTACTCGTCTTCCACCTGCGATAGGGCAAGCTTCGCCTTCTCGCGCGGGTAGTAGATGAGCGTGGCGAGCGCGCGCTTCTCGGCGTCGGTGAGCGTGTCGCCGAACACATCGTCGACCTTCAGGCGGATCGAGCCTGAGCCGTTGCGCAGGATATGCGAGAAGGCTTCGAACTCGCCATGGATGTCGGAGGCGAAGAATTCCGTCGATTTAGGGAGATTCAAGATTGCCGACAAGTTGATGACCTCGGCAGATGCCTCAGCGATGGTTGGAAACGATCGGGAAAGCAATTCGAGATAGCGCTTTTCGCCGGCGTCCATGGGCTCCTCCTTCTTGCGTGCGCGTACGGATTTCATGGTACCTGGTTTCTGTGCTCGCAGGAATGAGCGATATAGCAAAGGCAAGATTGCTCGGCGAGTCCCGGGCGCGCGGGAAGGGGTTTCCCTTCCCGTCCGTATGCCCGCTGGTGTGGCGGTGAGCCCCGGAGCACACGGGAAGGGGTCCGAGCAAGGTCGTGTACAAAAATGACGATAAGTTGTTCGAGAGCCGCGACATCACGGCAAAGAAAAAGCCCCATTGCTGGGGCTTGATTTCGAGATGGTGGACCGTCGGGGACTCGAACCCCGGACCTTGGGATTAAGAGTCCCCTGCTCTACCAACTAAGCTAACGGTCCAAAGTGCATATGTCAAAGATACTGCGCGCGCTGGGGTGGGTGAAGGGATTCGAACCCTCGACCTCCAGAGCCACAATCTGGCGCCCTAACCAACTAGGCCACACCCACCGTGGCGCAAGTTGATATATTAGGGCAAAACAACCTGCAGTGCAAGATAAATTTCTAAATATTTTGCCTTTCACAAAATAACGGTTGCGACCTGGAGCTTTACCAAGACAGAAGCTCGTAGCCGTCGTCGGTCACCACAAGCTGCACTTCCCACTGCGCCGAAGGCTTGCCGTCCGCTGTGCGGATCGTCCAGCCGTTGGGGTCGGACATGTCGATGTCGTGTTCCCCCGCGTTGATCATCGGCTCGATGGTGAAGCACATGCCTGGCACGAGCACCGGGCCCGTTCCCGCTTCGGCAACGTGGCTCACGAACGGATCCTCGTGAAACTCGAGGCCAATACCGTGGCCGCCAAACTCCTCGACGACCGAGAAGCCGTTCGCATGTGCGTGCGCGGAGACCGCAGCTCCCACATCGCCCAAGTGCCCCCACGGTTTCACCGCAGCCAAGCCTGCCTCGAGTGCCTCCTTGGTGACACGCACGAGCTTCTGCTTCTCCTCGTCGACCTCGCCGATCATGAACATGCGCGAGGAGTCGGAGAAGTAGCCGTCAAGAATCGTGGAGCAGTCCACGTTCACGATATCGCCCTCTTTGAGCACGTCATCCTCGGAGGGGATGCCGTGGCAGACGACTTCGTTGATGGACGTGCACACGCTGTTGGGATACCCCTCGAAGTTGAGGTCGGCCGGCGTGCCGCCGTGCTCGATGGTGTAGTCGTAGATCCACTTGTCGATCTCGGCGGTGTTCACGCCCGCCTTGATGTGCTCGGCCACGTAATCGAGCACGCCGATGTTGATGGCTGCCGACTTCTTGATACCCTCGATGTCGGCGGCGGTCTTCAGAAGCGAGCGATGGGGCACCTCTTCGCCCTGCTCATAAAGCTCCTGCAAACGCTCGTCCAGGTTGAGGTGGCACTTCTTGTATTTCTTCCCGCTGCCGCACCAGCACTCGTCGTTGCGGCCAGGGGACTTCATTCCGTCGAACATGATCTGCCTTTCTACAGGGCGCCTCGCTCAGGCGCCGTTTTGTGTCGCCCTCCATTGTAGCCTTTGGGGAATACGGGCGGGGAACTTGTTTCATCCGAAGGCAAAAGAGCTGAATTCGCCAACAACCGAGCGAAGGAAAGGAGTCGGGTCGGCGCCGCAAACGCGACGAGCAAGCGCGCCCTCACCACTGAGCGACCCCGTTGCCGATCCCCTGACAGACGGCCCTTCCCGCCGAGCGACCGCCCCGTTGCACGGGGAATCCCATGGCCTTCCCCCGCAAGCGCGCAGAGGGCACAAGGGGGAACGGAGACCGAAGGGATATACTTGGCTTCATGAAGAAGTGGGGCGGCGGGTCTCTTGGGACCCTGGGGATTCCTGGGACCCTCTGGCTCCTGGGGTTCCCCTCGGTGCCCTGGAGCTCTTCGGGGCCCCCGAGGCTCGCCAGCCCGAGTTTATGCATGTGAGGGGATTTGCATGAGAATCGCTGTGAGCGCGTGCCTTTTGGGTGAGGCGTGCCGTTACGACGGGCGTTCGAAGCCCTGCGCGCGCGTGCAGGAGCTTGTTGCACTCGGACACGAGCTTGTGCCCATCTGCCCCGAAGTGGCAGGCGGCCTTCCCACGCCGCGCACCCCCTGCGAAATCGTGCGCGCCCCGTGGATGAAGGACAAGAAAGTGCACACGGCAAACGAGCGCTCTTGGACAATTCTCGACGCGAGCGGAGCCGACCGCACGGCCGCTTACGCCCGCGGCGCGCAGGCCGAGCTTTCACGTGCGAAGGAAGCAGGCTGCGAGCTGGCCATCCTCAAGGCGAAGAGCCCCTCATGCGGATCGGGGGAAGTCTACGACGGCACGTTTTCGGGCACGCTCGTGCCCGGATGGGGCATCGCCGCAGCCGCATTCCGCGACGCGGGCATCGCCGTAATCGACGAGACCGCCGACTTCAACCGCCTATCCTGAATGTAAAGAGACCGACGCGCCCCCCTCGGCCACTTCTACTCCACCGGGCTCAGCAGGTCGGCCAAATCATCACGGGAAAGCGAGGCGAGCGACACGCCGGACGCGCCGACGACTTGGTCGGCCAGGTCGCTTTTCGCCTCCTGAAGTGCGAGGATGCGCTCCTCAATCGTTCCCTTCGCAATCACGCGCTCGACGCTCACCACGTGCGTCTGCCCGATGCGGTGCGCACGGTCGGTCGCCTGATCCTGCGCCGCCGCGTTCCACCAGGGGTCGGCATGGATGACGACCGACGCGCCCGTGAGGTTGAGTCCCGTGCCGCCCGCCTTGAGCGAAATCAGGAACACGGGCGTGTCATCGGTGTTGAAACGGTTCACCAGCTCGAGCCGCTCCTCCTTAGGCGTAGCGCCCGTAATAGTAAAGTAGCGCACACCGGCTGCGTCGAGCTTGTCGGCAATTAGCGACAAGAAGCTTGTGAACTGGGAGAACACGAGCGCCTTCTCGCCGCCGCCCATCGCAGAGTCCACCAAGTCGCAGATGGCGTCGAGCTTCGCCGCAGGTCCCTTATAGTTCTCGTAGAGCAGACGCGGATCGCAGCACAGCTGGCGCAGACGCGTGAGCTCGGCCAAGATCTGCACCTTGCTCTTGCTGAACTCCGCATCCGACATGCCGCTCTTGCGCCCACCGTCCTTGGCAGCCTTGTCGCTCTTCTGACGCGTGAGTTCCTCGCGAAGGCGCTGCTCATGCGCGGAATACAGCTTCAGCTGCTCGCCGGTCATGGGCGCGTACACCACGCTTTCGAGTTTCTCGGGCAAGTCAGAAAGCACCTGCGTCTTCAAGCGGCGCAGCATGAACGGGCCCACGAGCGCCTGCAACCTGCGCGCGATGTCCTCGTCGCCGCCGACGATTGGCAGCTCGAAGCGCTCGCGGAAGCGCGCATAGGGTCCGAGCAGCCCCGGCATCAGGAAATCGAAGATGCTCCAAAGCTCGGAGAGACGGTTCTCCATCGGGGTGCCCGTGAGCGCGAAACGATGTTCCGCCTCGACGCGCTTCACCGCGCGCGTGACAAGCGCCGCCGGGTTCTTCACGTATTGCGCCTCATCGAGCGCGCACAGGAAGAAGCGCTCCCCCGCCCAGTCGTGGATGTCGATGCGAAGCAGGTCGTAGGAGGTCACAAGCACGTCGCACGGGTTGGTAGCGGCAGAGCCGTCGGGCGCGGGAAGCGAGAGCGCTCTGATGCGACGACGCTCGGCCTTCGGCCCCGCGACTGCGCGAACCGCAAGCTCGGGTGCGAAGCGGGCAAATTCCTGCAGCCAGTTGTACACGAGCGACGCCGGACACACGATAAGGCTCGGTCCCACACGGCGTGCCTCATCGCGACGGGCGAGCAGAAGCGAGATGAGCTGCAGCGACTTGCCCAGGCCCATCTCGTCGGCGAGGATACCGCCGAACCCCGCATCGCAGCGCGCGGAAAGCCAGCGGAAGCCTTCCTCCTGATAGGGGCGCAGCACGCTCGAGAGCTGGGCGGGCGGCGTGTAGCTCTGCTCGTCAACCGAGCGGAAGTTGTCCACGTAGCTCTTAAAGGAGCGATCACGGTCGAGGTCTTTCTCCTCGTCGAGGTAAAACGCGCGATAGCTCGGCAGCTCGACCTTGCCGCTCGCGAGTTCCTTCAGAGAGATTCCCAAGTCAGACGCGATGCGATCGAGCTCGGCCAAGTCCATATCCTCGAGCGAGAGGTACGCGCCGCCCTTGAGCTTGTGGTAGTGCTTGCGCTTGCGGTAGCTCGACAGCAGCGCGGCAAGCTCGTCGGATTCCAAGTCGCCCGCGCTCACCGTAAGATCGATCAGGTTGCCCGCAAGCGACACCCCCATGGAGATGCGCGGCTTGCCGTCGCGGATGAGGCGGTCGAAGGCGGGCGTGGTGAAGACCTCGCCGAGCGCGCGGAACTCGGGCAGGCCGCCGAAGAGCAGGTTGCCCACCGCATCGTCGTCTGCGTTCGGGATGATCGGGTCCCCCAGGCCGAAGTAGCGCTCGACAAGCGTCGTCGCCCGCGCTTCGAGGCGCGCATCGCGCAAGGGTCCCGGCTCCTCGGCACTTTCGGTCTTGCTTGTGAGGGCAATACCGCGCGCGGCGGACGCGGCACGTGCGCGGCGAACGGGCGCGGACACGGCGGAAACACCCGAAGCATCGATGAGATGGGCCTCCTCGCCGACCAAGACGTAGCGAAAGTCGCCGTAGGTCGCCACCGCCTCCACGCGAACGCCCGCGCGGACCTTGTCGAAGTAAAAGGAGATTTCGCCGGGTACGGGGCGGAAGCGCTCCACCTCAGGCGGCATGTCCATGTGCAGCGCCTTCTCCACCTGGGGCAACACGGCGGAGCAGAAGAGCGGCATGTCCTCCTTCGAGATAAACAGGCGCACATCGGAGCCTTCGTAGACCATGCGCAAGAAGTCGGCACAGCGAGCAAGCTCTGGCGAGCAGCGGTACACGACGTCGCCCATCCACAGGTACAAGCGACGGCCCTGCGCGGCAAGCACGACGTCAGAGCCGCGCTCGATGCAGTAACCGTCCTCGGTGGATTTCTCGAGCGACACCTTGACCTCAGGGTCTGCGTGAACGATGCGCGTCTCGGTGACCGAGCGCGTGCCGATATCGGTGCCGCGAATGGTAAACGAACCCCCGTCGAGCGCGTCGAGTAGCTCGACAACCTCCACTTCCGAGAGGTTGATGTCACGACCGACGCCAGGCGTCGAGGCGATACCCCAGCGGGTGGTCTGCACGCTCAGCTCGCGCAGGGAGACAGCGCGGTCGAGGAACTCCGCCACACGACGGCCGTGCTCGGTAAGGAGCGCCGGCGTGTGCGTGAAGGCGAGCTTCTTCCCATAGGAGAAGCGCTCGCCTGCGCGCATGCGCGACACGAAGTCGGAGATGCTCTTCATGACGTAGGAAGACGTGGGACTTGTCACCTTGAAGCTCGCCGACCACAGACGGTAGCCGTACGTGAGGGTACACTCGAGGTCGATCGAGCCTTCCATGTCGCTGTCGTCGGCGAACTGCTCGCCGCGGCGCATGAGCTCGGTGATGCAGGCCGACGTCGCCACACGGCGTTTCGGCGTGTAGCCCATGAACTTCTCGGGCGCGCGGGAGAAGGAGAGCGCAAGCGCCGCGCAGTGCTTGCACAGCCCGTCGTATTCCACCACCGCCGGGCAAGTGCACGACCAGTCCTCGACCGTTTCCTCGTCGGGCGACAGATAGACGGACGCACGATAGTGGTCATCCCACCCGCTTGAGCTTGCGACCTGGGCAGACAGCACTGTCTCCCCCACCTCGTAGCGCACGCGCTTCGTCAAGATGTTGCGGTCGCTCGCGGCTATCCGCTCGGCGCGGGCAAACGTGCGTGAATTGCAATTGGCAGCTATTTCGCGTTCCGAAATCACATGACTCCTTTTTTCGTAAACGCTAGTGTAGCACGGCGATGCAAGCGCAAACGCACGCCCCCGCCGCTTGCAACGACGGGCGCACGAGCGGAGCGGCGGGCCCCCGGCGGAGAAGGGCGGCGAGCGCGGACGAATGGGCGGCGAGGCCCTGCGAAGATGAGCGCACTCAGGCAGCGCGCGGTCGGAAGAGAAAGTCAGACGCGCGAAGGGGCACAGCGGCGCTACAATCAGACGGAGGGAAAGGCAGGGACAACATGGCGATCGAAGACGACATCGCGGCATACGAGCCGGCAAACGAGCAGGAAGAAATCGACAAGCAGGTGATTCTCTCAGTGCTCGGCACGCGCGAGAACGCGTTTTCCCGCGAGGCGCTCGCGCATATGGCGTGCTCCATCTGGGTCGTGAGCCCCGATTGCGCGCAAACGCTGCTCGTGTTCCACAACATCTACGGCTCGTGGTCGTGGATTGGGGGCCACGCCGACGGCGATCGCGACCTTGCTGCCGTCGCGCTGCGCGAGCTTCAGGAGGAAACGGGCGTGTCACATGCGCGCATGGTGACGCTTCCCGCGGGGAACATCTACTCGCTCGAAGTGCTCACCGTCAACGGGCACGAGAAGCGCGGGAAGTACGTCGGGTCGCACCTGCATTTGAACGTGACGTATCTCGCTGTGGCCTCCCCCGACGAGCCCATCCGCATAAAGCCCGATGAGAACAGTGGTGTGAAATGGGTGCCCACCGAAGACGCCATCGCGCTTTCCACCGAGCCCTGGATCCGCGAGCGCATCTACCGCAAGCTCATCGATAAGTTGGACGACCCTGTTGTGAGAGCGGCAATCGAGGAGATTGGAAGCCAGAAAACTATTCGCTAGAACGAAGGGTTTTTCTTTCGGCATTCGCTTGATAACCGTTCGTTTTCCCGAATAGTTTTGTTACAAGATCCCAAAAACCGAACTGTCAAACGAGTCATCGGTCGCGCGCGCTGACCGAATGCCGCCGAGCGCACATTTGCTGAACGCTCGGCGGGACTGAATTCCCCTTAGAACGCCTCGAAGCGAACGCGACGCTGTTCTACCAGTTCATCGGCGGGAACGCTTGCCAGCTCGGCAAGCTCGTGGCGCACGTAGTCGCGCACCACGTCGACCGCTGCATCGGGGTTCTCGTGCGCAGGTGCGGGCCCTTCGGAGAGCACGTCGTCCACGATCCCCATGCCGTGCGCCTCGGCGGCGCTCATCTTCATGACGGCAGCGGCCTCGGGGGCACGCGTGCGGTCCTTCCACAAGATGGACGCGAAGCCCTCGGGCGACAGCACGGAATACACCGCGTGCTCCTGCATGGCGACGCGGTTCGCAACGGCGAGCGCGAGAGCGCCGCCCGAGCCGCCCTCGCCCAGAAGCACGCTTACGATAGGAACCTTCATGCCCGCCATGGCGAGCAGGTTGTCCGCGATGGCGTTGCCCTGCCCGCGTTCCTCGGCTTCCATGCCGCAGAACGCGCCCTGCGTGTCGACGAAGCACACGATGGGGCGCCCGAACTTCTCGGCTTCGCGCATGAGGCGCAGGCTCTTGCGGTACCCCTCCGGCTGCGGGCACCCGAAATTGCGCTTGATGCGGTCTTTCAGATCGCATCCCTTTTCCTCGGCGATCACCGTGACCGCCTGGTTGCCGATCCAACCGACGCCCGCGACGATCGCACCGTCGTCGCCGAACCCGCGATCGCCGTGGAGCTCGATGAACCCGTCAACAATGCGGTCGATGTAGTAGCGCGACGTGGGCCTGTGCACGTTGCGCGCGAGCTGCACGCTTTCCCATGCGCTCGAGGTTTGCACGCCCACGGCAGCCTGCGCATCGACATCGGCAGCGGGCTCGGCGGCAGGGGCTCCCGCGGTGGGCGCGCACGCGGCGATCTTCTCGTCCGAGATGTTGCCCGCATGCGCGTCGGCAGCGGCGCGACGGCGATCCGCCTCGCGCTCGAGCTGCCTCGTCTTGCCCCCGAACCACCCGAAGACGGTCTCGGCGAGCGACAGGGGAAGTGAGTCGTCTTCCTCGTCTTCGCGCAGCAGCCCCTCGTCAACGGGGAGCAGGCCGTACGTCACCTTGTTGTAGGTGTCGGTGCCGTGCTCGAGGTTCGACTTCACCGAATCGTACGTGACAATCATGCGCTCCTCGCCCGCAACCGGCTCGCCCTGCACGCGCGTCGCGTAATGGAGCGCGAGCAGCTGCGCAAGCGTCGCGCGCAAATCGGAGCGCGATACGACGGCGTCGATGAGCCCGTGTGAGAGCGCGAACTCGGCAGTTTGGAAGCCCTTGGGGAGCTCTTGTTTTATGGTGTCGCGAATCACGCGCTGGCCCGCGAAGCCGATAAGCGCATGGGGCTCCGCGAGGATGATGTCGCCTTGCATGGCAAACGATGCGGTGACGCCGCCCGTCGTCGGATCGGTGATGACCGAGATGTAGGGCAGGCCGCGCTCGGCCAGGCGGGAAAGCGCACAGGACACCTTCGCCATCTGCATGAGCGACGCCAAGCCCTCTTGCATGCGCGCGCCGCCCGAAGCGGTGAACGCCACGACCGGCAGCCCTTCGTCGGCCGCGCGGCGCACGAGGCGCGCCATCTTCTCGCCGACAGCCGTGCCCATCGACCCCATGAGGAAAGTGGACTCCATAACCGCGAACGCCGTGCGGATGCCGGCAATACGGCCTGCACCGGTGCGGATGCCCTCGTCAAGTCCCGTTTTCTCGCGCAGCGCCGCCAGCTTCTCGGTATAGCCCGGGAACTCGAGCGGGTCGGGCTCGGGCATATGGGCGTCCCATTCCTCGAAGCTGCCGGAGTCGAGCAAATCGGCGATGCGCTCGTCGGAGGTCATGCGGAAATAGCCGCCGCACGTCGGGCACACGTAGTGCGAGGCGGCGAGGCCTTCCTCGGCGAACTTCAGCCCGCAATGGGGGCATGCGCGCCACTTGTCGACCGCGGGCGCCGCCTTCTCCGTGGTGCACAGCACCCAGCCGAGCGCCGGGGTGTCGTTCTTCAGCGGGCGGAAGACGTTCACGCCGCGCGAAATGGCACGCGAAAGGAAGCCGTCGACCTCGCCGAGCGGCTGCGACTCATCGCACAGGAGCACCGTGCCCGCGCCGCATTCCTTGGCCGCATCGAGCACGGCATGGGCGTTGCAGAATAGGGCGTCAGAGTACTTCTCGCCCAAACACACCGTGCCCGCCGCCTGGCGCAGATAGGGCTCGAAGCGCTTGTCGGTGGTAAAGGGCAGCCACACCGAGAAGCCGGCGTCGGTAGCAGCCTGCACATATTGCCTGGCCATGCGGCCACGCGACATGAGCAGCACGCGAGGGCGGGCATCTTCGTCTTCCCTAGCGTCGACCGGAGAGTATGCACTCGCGTCGCCCGAGGGAACGACATTGTATCCCGACGAATCGGCTGCGTCGACGGCGTTCGGGGCGAGCGCGCCCTCGGCCGCCGCCTCCTCGGCGATCCGCGAGAGGCGATACGCCACGCCCGCCTCAGGCGCCGACGCCTGACCCTGCTCAGACGCCGAGGCTGCGGGAGCGAACGCCCCGTCTGCGTTAAACGTCACATACCCTTGCTTTGCGATTTTCATGCCAACCCTCTTTGACTACCTGTTTTCCCTGGAAATGGGATTATTCCTCGGAACGTGCAAGCACGTATTTCTGCGTCGCCGTGGCGCATACCTTATCCCCGACGCGCGCTTCGACGTCGGCCACGACCATGCGGCTCGAAGACTTCACGATCGTCGCCGAGAGTGTGAGCACGTCGCCAGGCAGCACCTGATTGCGGAATTTCGCCTTGTCGATGCCCGCGAAGAAGCCGAGCACTCCCTCGTCCGCGCGGTCGACGAGCGCGCAAAACGATGCCGCCTGCGCGAGCGCTTCCATGATGATGACGCCCGGCAGCACCGGGTGCGTCGGGAAGTGGCCGCGAAACAGCGGCAGGTCGGGGTCGACATCGAGCTCGGCCGTGATCGACTCGCCCGGTGTGCATTCCACCACGCGCGTCATCCACACGAAGGGGTCGCGATGCGGGAGCACCCGCTCGATGTCCTCGCGACCGCAAGGGAACTGAATATCCATCAAGAAGAACCTTTCTCTTTCGCAAGCGCGGGCCGCAAACCCAGGGCAGCGCTGCTCGCAATTCGCAAATGCGCGAGCAGCAAGCGCCTCTATTCCGCTGCAACCTCGTACGGCGAGATGGCGAGGCACGCGTTGTGCCCGCCGAAGCCGAGCGAGTTCGACAGCGCCACCTTCTGCTTGTAGTTCTCAAGCGGCTCGGCGAGCACGTTGGCGGGAGCCTCGGGGTCGGGTGTTTCGAAGCCGGCCGTCGGCGGCACGCAATCGTTCGCGACGGAAAGCGCCGTGACAATCGCCTCGACCGCGCCTGCCGCGCCGAGCGTGTGGCCCGTCGTGCCCTTGACCGAGCACACGGGAACCTTAAGGCCGGCCTCTTCGCCGCACAGTGCGCGCAGCGCCTTGGACTCGGTGAGCTCGTTGGCGTGCGTTCCTGTGCCATGCGCGTTGAAATGCCCCAGGTCAGCGGGAGTAAACCCGCCTTCCTCAAGCGCTATGCGCATCGCACGGACGACACCTTCCCCCTCCGGGTCGGGGGCGGTCATGTGGTAGGCATCGCCCGTCGAGCCGAAGCCGGTGATTTCCGCTAAGGGTTTAGCGCCGCGCGCCAGAGCGTGCTCGAGCGACTCCAAGATAACCGCGCCCGCACCCTCGCCAGCGACGAAGCCCTCGCGGTTGAGGTCGAACGGACGGGAAGCGCGCAGGGGGTCTTCTTCACGCGAAAGAGCGCCGAGGTTCGCGAAGCCCGCGATGCAGATGGGGTTCACGCTTTCCTCCGCGCCGCCCGCAAGCGCCACGTCGGTGTAGCCGTGGCGGATGTCGCGCACGGCCTGCCCGATGCAGTGGGCGCCCGTCGCGCACGCGGTGACGACGTTGATACACTCGCCTTTCATGCCGTAGCGAATCGCCAGGTTGCCTGCGGCGATGTTGCCGATCATCGTGGGTACGAACAGCGGGCTCACACGCTTAGGGCCCTTCTCGAACAGCGTCTTGAACCCGCTCTCGAGCTCGTCGATGCCGCCGATGCCGCTGCCGAAGACGACAGACACGCGCGAAGGGTCCTCGTCCTCCATGGAAAGGCCCGCCTGCGCAATCGCCTCGTCGGAGGCGACGATCGCGTACTGCACGAAGCGCTCGAAGCGGCGCGACTCCTTCTTCGTGAGGCCGTGCTCGGTGGCATCGAAGCCGCAGATCTCGCCAGCATTGTGGACCTCGTAGTCGGTCGTATCGAAGCGCTCGATGGGGCGGATGCAGCATTCACGGCCCATGACCGCCTTCCACAGCGCCTCCACGCCGACGCCTGCGGGCGTGATTGCGCCCATGCCAGTAATCACGACGCGGTTCGATCCGTCGGGTCGCTTGGTGTTCACGGTTGCCTCGCTCATAGCGCCATACCTCCGTCGATGCAGATAACCTGACCGGTAATGTAGCCAGCCTCGTCGCTGGCCAGGAATTTCACGAGATTCGCCACGTCCTCGGGCTGTCCGAGGCGCCCGCATGCGATGCGCGAGGAGATAGCCTCGCGTTGCTTGTCGGAAAGCGCGTCGGTCATATCGGTCTCGATGAACCCGGGCGCCACAGCGTTCACCGTGACGTTGCGCGGCGCAAGCTCGCGGGAAAGCGACTTCGTGATGCCGATCACGCCCGCCTTCGACGCCGCATAGTTCGCCTGCCCGGCGTTGCCCGACACGCCCACGACGCTCGACATGTTGACGATACGGCCCGAGCGCTGCTTCATCATGATCTTCGTGGCGGCCTTGCAGCAGTTGAACGTGCCCTTGAGGTTCACGTCGATCACCGCGTCGAAGTCTTCTTCCTTCATGCGCGCCACGAGCCCGTCTCGCGTGATGCCCGCGTTGTTCACGAGGACGTCGAGCCGCCCGAAAGCGACGTGCGCAGATTCCACGAGCGTCTGCGCCTCTTCCGCCGACGCGACGTTCGCCACGAGGGCGAGCGATTTCACGCCGTAGGTGGCCGAAATCTGCGCGGCGAGCTCCTGCGCGGCAGGAAGACTTCTCTCGCTCGAGCAGTTCACGCACACGTTCATGCCCGCCTCGGCGAGCGAAAGCGCGATCGCGCGGCCGATGCCTCGGCTCGATCCGGTGACGAGCGCTCCCTTGCGCTCGGGTTTAACCTGTTCAGTCATGGGTTTTGCTCACTTCCCAACTAATGGACGGGTGTTTTAGCTTGCGTCGGGCGCAAGCGATTCGAGCGCCGCGTCGAAGCTTGCCGAATCCTGCACGCAGGCCCGCGACGCCTTACGGTCGATTCGCTTGACGAGGTTCTCAAGGACGCCGCCGAAGCCGACTTCCCAAAACGTTGTGTGGCCCTGTTCCTCGAGCGCCTCGACGCTTTGCTGGAAGCGGACCGGATGCGTAAGGTGCTCCGCGAGATGCTCACGGGCGCAGGCAGCGGAAAGCGGCGACGCGTCGACGTTGCAGATAAGCGGGATGGCAGGCTCGCTGAACTCGATGCTCACCAGGTACTCGGCGAGCTTTTCGGCCGCGTCGGCCATAAGCGGGCTGTGGAAGGCGCCCGACGTGGCAAGGCGCGCGAAACGCTTGCCCTCGGCAGCCCACGCCTCTTCTGCGCGCGCAACGGCATCGGGCGTACCCGAAATGACAATCTGACCTGGGCTGTTATAGTTTGCCGGAACGAGCACGTCGCCCTGGGCGCACGACTCGCACACAGTACGGACGGCTTCGTTGTCGGCCTTGAGCAGCGCGCTCATGGCGCCCGCATGGACGCTTGCGGCCTCAGCCATGAATCCAGCGCGCGCCTTCACGAAGCGGTAGGTTTCCTCTTCGGAGAGCATGCCGGAGACGGCGAGCGCGGACACCTGACCGAGCGAGAAGCCGAGCACGGCTGCCGGCACCACGCCGCGAGCCATGAGGGCGCGCGCGATGCCGACCGAGAGCACGCAAAGTGCAGGCTGCGCGTAGCGCGTGTCGTTGAGTTTTTCGGGGGACGCCGTGGCCACTAGTTCGGCAAGATCGTATCCGAACACGTCAGAAGCGCACTCGAACGACGAAGCCACCTCGGAGACGCCCATCAGGTCGGCGCCCATGCCGGGCTTTTGCGACCCTTGGCCGGAGAACAGAAATACGGGGTTCATGCGATCGATACCTTCCTCCACCGCGACTACAAACCCAAGCGATGGCGCTCGGCATTCGCGTCCGCCATCTGCTGGAGCGTGCACCCGCCGAGCGCTTCCGCCTCGCTCATGAGCTCGGAGATGACTTCTTTCGCGCTCTTGCGCTCATGCACCACGGCTGCAATCTGGCCGGACATGATGGTGCCGTTGTCCACATCGCCCTCGACGGCGCGGCGCAGCGAGCCCACGTACATGCGCTCGAGCTCGTCACCGTTCTTCGCAAGGTCGTCCTCGAGCTTTTTCACCGAGCGGGCGAACTTGTTCTTGAGGCAGCGTACCGGATGGCCCGACCCGCGGCCGGTAACGATCGTGTCGGAATCCTTCGCGGAGAGAATCTTCTCCTTGTACGCGTCGGCCACGGTGCACTCGTCCACCGTGAGGAAGCGCGTACCCATCTGCACGCCCTCGGCGCCAAGTGCGAACGCGGCAGCGATGCCGCGGCCGTCGGCGATGCCGCCTGCGCCGATGACGGGGATAGACACCGCGTCAGTCACCGAAGGCAAAAGCGCCATCGTGGTGAGTTCCCCCACATGGCCGCCCGATTCGGTGCCCTCCGCCACGACGGCGTCGGCACCGAGCCGCTCCATGCGGACCGCGAGGGCGGTCGACGCAACGACGGGGATGACCTTGATGCCCGCAGCCTTCCACATCTCCATATAGTTCGCAGGGCTGCCGGCGCCCGTGGTGATCACGTCGATCTCCAGGTCGACGAGCAGCTTCGCGAGCTCGGCGGCATTGGGATCCATGAGCATCACGTTCGCGCCAAGCGGCTTCGACGTGATCTTGCGCGCGGCTTCCACCTGGTCGCGCACCCAGTCGAGCGGCGCGCCACCGCAGGCGATGATGCCAAGGCCGCCTGCTTCGCTGACCGCGCCCGCAAGGCTCGCGTCCGCGATGCGCGCCATGGCGCCCTGAATGATAGGCACCTCAATGCCCAAGAGTTCGGTAACACGAGTTTTCACGTTCAAAATTCCTTTCCAAAACTGGAGATATCCCAGTTCGAAGCCACTTGGATGCGGCAGTTCGATTCTTTGCGTCAGCAGTTCATGGTAAATTTGAGCCCACTTGAATGCAAGCGCCATGCGACCCCTTCACGAGAAGAACGGTCTGCGCGGCCGCAAGAGCCGACTTGCTTTCACACTTGTTAACAGGTGTATAAATAACGTTCGTGGCGATTCAATTTTACTCCACATTATTCTCGAATTTGGGGAGATATTCGACCCAAGAAAGCTCCCCCGATGAGCGACTGCCGCAAAGGAAGATGCGCCTCTCGTTTCGGCTCCCTAGCCGAAAACCCGCGACACCCAAGCCCTTCTGGACGGCCATCATGCGCGCTATCGTCGAATCGAAGATGATGCGGTAGTCATCACGGCGGCCCTCCCCTCCGTAAAGCAACTCAAACCAACACATAGCTTTACGAAGCAGCATGCTGCAAGCATTAATTGACGAAGAGGTCCGCAAAGACACCGCCCGACATCGAATCGGGGAGTTTCTGGACAAAAAAGGCCGTTTTAGGGGGGTCGCCTCCTCCCGGGAGGGCCCCCAGGCCCCCCGCGCGGCCGAACGCACGCCCTTATCGCGCGCCCTGGCCCCTTTCCGGGCGGCACACCCCCCTAAAACGGCCTTTTTTGTCCAAGGTTGAGGGATTCTCGTGTCGGCGGCGGCGCAGCACATGCCGGCCGAGTGGCCCGAGGGGCGGGCGGGCGCCGAAGAGGCCGGTCGACGAGAAGAAGGGCGGGCCTCGCGCTCCGCAAGCGCAGGGCCCGCCCTCCACAGTGTGGAAATCTAACTAAGTGCGAAAACCTACTTCAAAACGCCCAGGTAGAAGGCGCGCATGAGCACGGTCGCCGCGCGCTCGCGGGATGCGTTCTCGCCGGGGGCGAGGCGCTTGCCGGCGGGCTCGTCGTAGCCCTCGATGAGCCCCTTGTCGGCGGCCCACTTGAGGTAGGGGGCGGCCCACTCGCTCGCGTCGGCGCCGTCGACGAAGGCGGACAGGTCGCTGCCCGCGGCCCCGAGCTCGCCGGGCGCGGCGCCGAGGCGGCCCAAGATCGTGGCCAGCTGCTCGAAGGTCACGGGCTCATCGGCGGCGAAGTCGAGCGCGCCGCCCGGGCGCTCGATGCCGGTGATGACGCCCTTGGCGACCGCCCAGTTCGCGGCGGCGGTGTAGAACATGCCGTCCGCGGAGCCCGCGATGCCCGTGGTGTCCTTGGCGGTCGCGGGGTCGTAGGAGGCCGCCTCGTCCGGGCAGGCGTTGCGCCAGAGGATCGTGGCGAGCTCGCCTCGGGTGAGCGCGCTGCCCACGCCGAAGATCGTCGTGCCCTCGTATCCCTTCATGAGGCCGCGGCTCGCGACGAAGTCGACGCCGGGCGCGTACCAGGAGTTGTAGTCCACGTCGGTGAAGCGCAGGGGCTCGGGCGGCACGGGCTCACTCGAATCCCGACCTATTGCCACGAGGTTGCCCGAGTCGTTGTTGTAGTACAAGGTGCCGTCAGAGTCGCAGATCGGGCTGCAGAGACAATAGTTCGCGAGTGAGTCCTCGGGCACGTAAAGGTCGCCGACCTTCGCCTCCGTCTGGCCCACTGCATCTTCAAGGACAACGATGCCGCCGGGCGTGTAATTGTAGGTGAAGTACGCGTAGACCTTGCCACCGTCCGCCGCGTACCCCGTGCTCAAAAGCGCCGAGGACTGCACGTAACCCTGCACGTTCGCCGAATAGATGGTGCTCATCGTCGCGGCGTCCATAACTGCGACAACACCCGAGTCAAAGGAGGACGACCCGCCGCCGATGTAGAGACGGCCGTTGTGGATAACGGGCGTGCTCGTGCTCTTCGCCATGCCGTCGACCTGGCCAGACTTGGCAGACCCGCCGTCAAGCGCGCCGTCTGCGCCCATGGGAACGGAATACACCTTCCCCGTGCTCGTCGAGAAGTAGAGGTTCCCATCGGCGTAGGCGATAGACGAGCGGATCTGCCCGTCAGCTTGGAACGTCCCTACGACCTTGCCGGTCTTCGCGTTGCAGGAGGTCAAAACGCCTGCATCGGACCCGAAAACGATCACGTCGCCCGACAGGTAGGCACCAGCCCAGTAGCAGCCCGTGCCCTCCGCACGATAAATCCAAGTGGGATATTTCACCTCGTCAGTCGCTGAAGGGTCCTCGTCGGTCGCCGACAAGCAAAGGTACGTCACCGCGTCTTCGCTCGACGATCCCTGGGTAATTCCCGTGTAGACGTAGCCGTCCTTGTAGGAAATCGGCGTCGTCGTGGAGCCGCCAAGCTCCTCGCTCACCCACAGCGACTCAAGCGTGTCGGCATTGAGTGCCTGAACGCGGCCGTTAACCGTGGCGAACAGCATTCCGTCGCCATATGCGAGACGGCCGTCGTACCAGCTGTTATCACTCGCGAGAGCGCCCGTCGCGATCACATTGCCGGTCGCCTTGTCTATCTTCTTGATTTCCTTGCCTGCAAGCGCATAAAGGTTGTCACCCACGATAAGCGTGTTAGAGACACGATCCCAGCCGCTCGTCAGCTTCGTGTTCCAGAGAGTCTTTGTCTCGTCGGCCGTGCGCGGAGTCTTCGCATCCACAATGGCCATGTTGTCGTCAGAGCCGCGGAACGAAGGCCACGCAGAATCGAAATCGACAAGCGAGCTCGCGGGCGCCTTCTCGAGCGTAACCGGGACAGATGTCGTGTCAGCCGAAGCCTCGATGGTGGCGCGCTTAGTCACGTAGCCGGCCTTGCTCACCGTGTACGTGTAGGTTTTTCCCTGCTCAACCGGGAACAGCAGAGGCACCGTCGCGGGGACGCTATTGCCATCGGGGTCGGTGACGCTGACGGTCGCATCTGCAGGGTCGACCGAGAAGGAAAGCATCGGGCCGACGGGCACGGTGACCGTGTAGGTCTTCGTCTCGGCGTCGGCGGCGTCGGACGCGGAGACCGTCACCGCAAGTGTGTTGATGCCTTTAACGAGCAGGTCGCTTCCGCTGAAGAGCGTCCAGCTCGAATCGCCCGACGTCACAGCCTTCGCTGCACCGCCGTTGAGGCTCGCCGAGATGACGGCCCCCTCGGGCGCCGACGCCTTGACGCGGAACATGCGCTCCCAGGAGTTGCTGCTCCACTTGACCGCGGGCACGCGGTATTCGGTCACATCCGCGTCAAAGGCGGGCGCCAGCTCGAGCGCGTTGGGGAAACTATCAAAGCTCGCCACGCTGAGCGCCGTCAGCTCCGCCACAGGAGCGGGCACCGGCGCATCGTTGCTGACGACGACCTTGAGCACGGGCGGGATGACGGCAGTGCCGCCAGCGGAGTGAGCCGTGTAGAAGTAGGCCCCCTCCTCGCTGGGGGCGACAAACGTCACGCTGCCGGCATCGGATGTGATGGCGCTGTCCACGTCTGCCCAGGTGGAGTTCTCCCCATCGACACTCGCGAGCTGCGCGGCGGCGATAGGCTGGCCGGCGGCGCGCATCGCTTCCGCGTCCTTATAGAGGTAGCCCGACATGTACGCGACGCCCTTCAGGACGAGGTTCGTCTGGCTGCCAGGACGAACGGCGATCGAGTCGACCGCCACGCCGTCCTTGCAGAACCAAGCAGCCTGGTCGCCCCAGCTGCTCTGGTCCTCGTAGATGAAGAAGTCGAGCACGTCTCCGGTCGCAACCACCTGCGTGACCACCGTCGTTCCGTTATACCCGCCCCAGCTGCTCTCGGTTCCGTCGTTGGGATATGCGCCATTGAGCATGAAACCGTTGGCGGACGTCTCCTGACCGAAGAGCTTCGTCACGTAGCCGGCGTCGCTCACGGCCAGATAGTCGGCGGCGTCGTCCTTCGTCATCCCGAAAGCGTCTTCGTGAGCCTTGACCAGGACGTCGAGCGCCGAAACGCCGTCGGTCACCTGGTCGGCGAAGCCCATCGACTCCGCCTCGTCGCTTGCCACCTCGACGTCCGACTCGTTGACGAGCATCATGCTCGCCGAATCCTGCAAGTGGTAGCTCACCGTCACCTTCTGCGGTGCTGCGGCCGGCTTCCCCACTTCCGCGAACGCGAGCTGCGGCACAAGGCCACACGCCAGCACAACGGACAAGAGCAAGGAAACGAACTTATTCCTGCGATTCATCCAAGCCTCCTTATCTGCTTGATTATCCACTATCTGCCTGATTTGCTTTTCCGTTTGATTCACCGATCCGCGGCGCGCCTTCATCGACGCCGCCACGACACAGCTTCGCACTGTCCCCTTTTCGGGCAACCCCCTTTCAAGCCGCGTCTTTTTGCCAGACGGCACAGGAACCCGCAGCTCCCAAGCCAAGCCATCCGGCGAGACGGGCTATTTCGTTTTGAGAAGGGAAATGTTTGCTGCCTCGAACATGGCACTGCGACGGTGTTCCCGCCAATTCAAATGAGGGCACAACAAGTCGAACCATCCTTCCCAGGGCTGTTTGGCAGATAGGTAATCCGACTTCGGCTTGGCCCGCCCCTATGCTCGAGCGAGCGCAAGCGCCTTACGGTTGCTGGTACAGCGCAGGGTTCTCACCTGCATTCCCCTCTGCGGGCCGCTTCTATCCGAGATGCGATCCGCACACGTCCGCCAACGCCATTTGCTTGATTTACAAGCGCATTATATTGCATGGGAAGGTGAGCGATTCGTACAGGGGTCCAAAAACCGTCGAATCACGCGAAGAGAAGGGGCGTTGGGGGGCAAGCCCGCGGCCCTGCTGGAACAGCCCCCTTCGGCGGCGCCCACAAAGCGAGTTCCTTAAGCGAAGCGAGGGCTGTCTGAGCGACTGGACGTTGTCGAAAGGGACTGGGACCCGCGGCCTGACAGGGGCTCTTCGGCGGCGCCCACAAAGCGAGTTCCGCAGCGCAGCGAGGACTGTTGAGCGACTGGGCGTTGCCGAAGAGCCCTCGTCGAGTGGAAGGGAGGCCCAGAGCGCCGGCAATCTGGGCAAACCTTGTGGCGTCTCCAGCCCGACCCATTCCCCAACCTGCGAAACTGCTACCATAGGCCTTGTTCGCATTATTCCCAGGGAAGGACGCAGCATGCCCACACGTGACGAGCGGCGCGAAGCCGCAGCGAAGAACCTTGCGCTGATGCGCGGGGCGTTCGCAAGCGAAACGAAGGCGACCGTCGAGGCGGCCAAGATCTACGAGAACGGCGAAGGGCGCGAGCTTCCCGTAGCCGAGGCGGAAGGCGAGACCACTACATCGGTGACGACCGATTTCGCGCCGAAGGCAGTGTTTGGCGCGCAGGGCAAGGTCGTGGTCGTCGATCCGTGCTCGTTCACCCGTCCCGGCGGCGCCTACGAGGACGGAAGCTTCGGTCCCGAACAGATTCTCTGCGCGGAGAGCAACCTCTACCCCGCGCTTTGCGCCTGCAAGGACCTCTATCACAGCAAGAACCGCGGCTACTCGTCCGGTATGCTGTTCACCGATCGAGCGCTCTACCTGCCCGACGTGGCGTTCGTGCGCGATGGCACCATCCGCCGCGCCGACGTGCTCGCCATCCCCGAGCCCATCCGTACCCGCGCGCTGGAGAACCACCGCTCGGAGCGTGAGTGCGAGCACGCGCTCGCCAGCCGTATCGAGTCGCTCTTGCGCATCGCGGCGGAGAACGGCTGCGAGACGCTTGTGGTGGGCGCCTTTGGATGCGGGCCGCAAGGGTTCGATGCGGAAATGTCGGTCGGCCTGTTCAAGGCATGGATCGAGGCTCATCCTGGAGCCATCGCGCACATCACGTTCGCCGTGCCGCGCGCGAGCTTCGACGCCTTCGACGCCGCTTTCGGCGAGAAGAAGGCCCCTGAGCCTGAAGTTGTGCCGACAGCTGTCGCCGACGAGGACGTCGAAGACGACTTCGACTTCGACCCCGCCGATCTTCCCGAGGGAGTGACGCTGCGCGCCTAATGGTCTACAATGGTTCGTCCGATATTTCAGCCAAGGAGAGCCGTCCATGTCAGACGAACGCGCGCACGACACCGCATCCGAATCGAAAACCAGCGACGGGAATCTCGCTGCCCCCGACGTCACCAACGACGAGGGCAGCGAGAACGATCCCGTGTTTGCCCAGGAGCAGCAGCATTTAAGCGACACCTATGCAACGCTGCGGTCGATGGCGAACGCGCTTGCGGCCAAGATGCGCAAGAACGAGGACGCGGCTGCCGCCACGAAACAGCAGATGGTAGAGGAAATCAAGCAGAACTACGGCAGCGACACCGAGGCGTTCGAGACCTACGCCGACTTCGCGACCGTGAACAGCGTCATCGACTCGTACAACCAGACGCAAGACGCCGCCGCCGAAAAGCTCTCCAACATCGGCCTGCTCTTGAACCAGCCGTACTTCGCGAAGATCGTCCTCGACTTCAAACGCGGTGCCGCGCCGAAGGAGCTCTACATCGGAGCTGCGGGCGTATCTGACGACAGCTGTCGGCGCCTCGTGGTCGACTGGCGCTCACCCGTCGCCGAGGTGTACTACAACCAGGACATGGGGCCCACGCACTACCGCGCGAACGGCCGCACGATCGCCGTCGACCTCACGCTGCGCCGCCAGTTCGACATCGTGCGCGACGAGCTGCGCGCCTATTTCGACACCAACATCGCTATCCAAGATTCACTGCTTCTCGCGTCGCTGTCCAAGCAGCGAACCTCTCAGATGCAGGCAATCACCGCGACCATCCAGAAAGAGCAGAACGCCGTCATCCGCCACGAGGACAGCCCCGTGCTGCTCGTCGCCGGCATCGCGGGTTCGGGCAAGACCTCAGTGCTGCTCCAGCGCATCGCATACCTGTTCTACCAGCACCGCGAGAACCTCCGCCCCGAGGACGTGTTCCTCATCACGCCGAACCCGGTGTTTCGCCACTACATCGCGAACGTGCTGCCCGACATGGGCGAGCGCAACCCGGAAACCCTCACGCTCGCAGAGTTCGCACGCACGCTCTTGCCGCAGGGGCAGGGCTTCGGGAAGGGCACTGTCGACGAGGCGACCCTTTGGCGCATCGACGAGGTGCTTGAAAGCGGCAGGTTCGAGTACGAGCCGGGCGACTTCTGCGACATTCGTGTAGGACGCGTGAAGCTGATTACACAGGCGCAAGTGCATCAGGTGCGCGCGAAGTGGCCGCGAATCGAGCCCGGCGCGCGCCTGTCGAACCTGATGCGCGAGGAGCTCACGCGACGTCTTGACTCCAAGCTTGCCTCGATGGCGGCAAGCGACGAGGCCTATGACGAGGTGGTATCCCTCACCCACGATGAGCAGCTTGCGGCGTTCGGCGAGCCGGTGAACATCGACGACGACAAAGAGGTGCGCAAGGCCGCGCTCAAGCTGATCCGCGGGCGCTTCGACATCGCGTACGGCATGATTGCGCGCGACGAGTGGCTCCACGTGGACAACCTGGGCCGTCGCCTGATCGGTGCGGAAAGCCTACCGCCCGCGGCGTGGCTCTACTTGAAGATCGCGTGCACGGGTCTTTCGAACCCGGACGCGCGCTACGTCATGATCGATGAGGTGCAGGACTACACGATTCCCCAGCTCGCGGTTCTCGCCCGGTTCTTCCCCCGCGCCCACTTCATGCTGCTCGGCGACGAGAACCAAGCGATTCGCGAGGGTGGACTCACGTTTACGCAGGTAAAAAGCACGTTTGAGCGCCTGCGCGGCGAGGTAAGCGAGTGCCACCTCATGACGAGCTACCGCTCCACCCCCAGCATCACTGATCTATTCGCTCGCCTTCTGCCCGAAAGCGAGCGCATGGAAGTGTCTTCCGTGCAGCGCGAGAGTGCAGCGCCCCGCGTCGAGGTTTTCGACGACAAGGACGCGTGGACGGATGCCGTGCGAGAGGCCGTGCGCGAGGCGGGCTCGAGCGACGAGGGGCTCACCGCCGTCATCGTGCCGTGGAAGCACGAGGCGACGAAGCTTGTCGCGGCTTTGGGAAACGACGCCCCCCAGCTGGTTGATGCGACGGGAGCATTGCCTCGGTCGGGATGCGTGCTGCTCACGCTGCCGCTCGCGAAGGGACTTGAGTTCGACCACGTCATCATTCCGAACGCGAACGCAGGGTTATTCCCCGCCGATGATCGCATCGCGAAAAACCGCCTCTACACAAGCATTTCGCGCGCCACGCGCGAGCTCGACGTGTTCGCACTCGGCGAGCTGACGCCACTTCTGAAGTAGGAGGCAGCGATGACGACCCCGGGGTTCATCCTTTCGCTGCGCGAGAAGATCGGCCACGACCCGCTATGGCTTACAGGAATTACGGCCTATGTCGAAGATGCGGACGGGCGCATCCTACTCGGGCGACGCAGCGACACAGGCGAATGGGCACTTGTGTACGGCATTGTGGAGCCTGGGGAGGAGCCTGGCCGCACATGCGTGCGCGAGGTACTCGAGGAAACGGGCGTGCACGTTGCGCCGCAGGCGATCGCGAGCGTGAAGTCATCAAACTACCTGGTAAAGTACGCGAACGGCGACCAGTGCCGATACATGGATATCCTTTTCATCTGCACACCAACCGAGGATAATGAGACACCTTTCGTGGGGGATGACGAGAGCACCGAGGTCGGCTGGTTTCCGCCCGAGGAACTTCCCCATCCCCTGGCCACCTCGACCGTCAGTCGACTCGCCATCGTAAGCGAGTACAAGGCCCGGGCAGCCAAAGGCAACGCCGCCGCACTCTTTTCGTTGTAGCAGAACAACGGCTGGCTCCATCTTCTTGCGCCCCATTGTTTTCCCCGCTCTCCTTGGCCCAACGATTGCCCAACTTCTTCTCGATCCTTGGTCTAACGATCGCTCTGCACGTTTCGCTCGCTCAACCCGAAAGGCGCCCTTTCCATCCCTCACCCCTGGCCTCAGGGACTCTTTCACCATCTCCCTCTTCCCCGAGCGTACCGGCTCTTTTGCTACCCCTCTTTTCGACCCCCCGACATGAAGATTCCGCATTTCTGGACAAAAAATGCCGTTTTAGGGGGGTAGGGTCATCGCCGCTATGACATTTCCCGACTGTACGCGGGCAAAAAGCGCCCAAACCACATCAAAGAGGGCATATCAGCGCCCTTCGAGCATGGGCAACCCCCCTAAAACGGCATTTTTTGTCCCCCATCTCTTATTTTCGTTGTCGCCAGAACACAGATTTCGAGTAATCCTCAAATCGCTGACCGGCACGATCCGAAAGAGCACGCTCGTCCTTCAATGCACTTCCTCGCGCAAGCAATTCATGGCGAAGCCCCTTTTGCCCCCGAATCCGTTCGGCTCGAAGCCTTGCCCCCAAATGACGAGCCGCGCAATGCGCTATCTTGTCCATTTCGAACGCGCTTGCCATCTGCTCTTTTGTAAGCGTCACTACATCGTATCCCGAGAGCGCAAGAGCGTTTTTCCTCCGGGCGTCGTTCGCGATTCGATACTCATCCCCATGAAATTCTGCGCTATCGTACTCGATGCATACCCTTGCAGATGGCCATAGAATATCTGGTTCCAAAAAAGCCACGCGCGAGTTCTTTCTCGCCGAGACGCTAAGCTTGATCCGATTGTTCAGCTCCATCCCAGATAGCGCGTACCCACCTCGCGCATACGGAAGCGACAACAACAGCGCTGCGGCAACCTCCATTGGCGAGCGCGCTCGATCGAGAACGTACTTTGCGGCCGACCTCGTTCGGCACGCATCATGCAGCCCTTTGGCACGCTCGGCATATGTCGCAATCCTAAAAGCGCTTGTCAAGGGCTCCCGCCCAATCATTCCGTGAAACTCACGGCAGGAAGGAGAGTAGTAGCCGGAGAATTCGCACATGACACCTACGAGCTCTCCAAACGACAGCTCGCCCGAAACCTGAAGCAATGCAAGTTCGGGGGACACGATGCCCGTCTCGGCATCAATCCGATAAATCGAGCCGCGAGGATAAGGCTTCGGCCTGTAATGGCAGAAACAAGTTTGCGATTCGTTTTTCTTTTTTCGGGAAGTTGCGACATGCAAGGGCAGGGAGAGAAGGCCCATGGAGGCGAGCCTCTCGATTTCGCCAGACTCCATCGAGGAGGGAATCGCTTGACTATTGGTGGGCAGAGGCCGCACGATGCCCGGCAACCCGACGAGCCGCCAGTATTCGAATGCGGTGATGTGACTTACGAGGCACTTCATTTGCAAAGCATACCTCGTATCGCTCGCAAGTATCTTCTCCCCCGCTTGCGAGCCAGCACTCATATTGTTGGGAAATACAGCCCTAATGAACCAACAATGGGACGGACCATTGCGCAGTAGCTCCTTTACAACAGCCTTTTTTCTCTTTAAGAGACCGCCAACATCGCATTGCAAACTTTTTGGACAAAATCGTCCCCTTTAGGGGGTAACAATATCTGCAAATCCTCCTCCGAAGGCAAAACCGCGTTCCTCGAGTCCGCCAAAAGCCCGCTTCCAGCCCAACAACGGACCACCAGAGACGCAGACCCCCCCTAAAACGGGAGCTTTTGTCCATAAATCGTATTTCACCTTGTCAGAACTGGCTGCAGTTTGGAAGGAAAAGCAGTTCTGACGTCGAAAGCCCGCGCGGGCCTCGACCTCACGCGGGCTTCCTCTCATCCCGCCCGGTCATCGCGCGGGCTTCCTTGCTTTCTGAAGTGCAGGGCTATTCCTTTACGAGAACCTTTTCAATCTCGGCCATGTACATGGTGTGGTAGTCGTGATTGGGATACCAACGCTCATCACAGGAAGTGTCGATGAAGTCCTCCGGCGGAAGCTCGCGCGCGTATAGCTTGCGGCATACGAGCACAAGCTCGGCCTCCTCGAAGGCAACCGACCCGCCGACCTCAACAGGTGTAAGCCCCGCCTGGGAAATCTTGTCGGGAACGTCGCGCCCGGAAACCTTGCCCAAAAGGCTCAGTGCCTCACGTTGATTCCCTTCGCCGAAAAAGGCGCAGGTGAAGTGCTCATTCGCATCGATAAACTCCTTGGTGTAGCGTTGCGGGCGGATGTAAACGCTCACCACGTTCTTGCCCCACATAACGCCCATGGCGCCCCAACTCGCGGTCATGGTGTTGCAATGCTCGGCATCGGCGCCGGCGGTGATGAGCATCCACTCCTTCCCGATTTTCGTGAACGGGTTGAGCATCAGATCCTCAGGTGCGATTTCCTTGAAAGCCATAGCAATCTCCTTACATGTGAATTCGTCCATGATAACGCGAATCGAGAAATCGTGTTTCTGCAATATTGTAACCAAAGGCAAACTTTTTTATCCAAACGCTTGACTCATGGCCACCTCTGAACTATAAGTTTTCCAGAGTTAACTATCTCCGAGAAAGTCGCACAAAAGGAGCGTTCCCGTGGACAAACACGAATACGTGAAATTGTTCGAGCGAAAACTGGTACACCACTGCACGCCGACACTGGCTGGCATCAAGCCGGGAAGCCTGTTCGTCTGCCGCGACGAGTCGGTCTCTGGGCTCGGCAGGAGCAAGTCGGGCATAATCTCCGCGCGAGACCATGAGCACAACCTGGCCTACGCGCTACGCACAACGCGCGACAAGCTCTACGATTGCGGGGTGCGCATCGAGCTTTTGGCACGCAGGAAATCCGGGGTGCTTCTCTATGTCTACCGCCCCGACCTGCTTCGACGCGACCTTTCGCAACCTGAGGTTGCAAGCTTCCTCGCACAGGGGGGATACGACACCGGCTCCCTCGCGGCCTGCATCGAGCTTCTGCACAAGCGCATCTGCGGGACCGATCTGCAAAGCACGCTTTCAGGGTCTTGCGCGTTCCCTCACGAGATCGGCCTCTTTCTGGGATACCCGTTTGAGGACGTCATGGGGTTCATCGAGAACAAGGGCGAGAACTACCTGTGCAGCGGATGCTGGAAGGTGTACTCATGCGAGCAGGATGCAAAGGAGTGCTTCTGCAAATACAAGGAATGCACGCGCGCCTACGAAGAGCTCTTCGACGAGGGAGTATCACTTGAATGCCTTGCCATCCTCGACGACGCCTTCCCTGCTGACGAGGCATATTCCCAGGCCAGCTAAGAGCGCGCCGGGCGATGTGCACGCGGGAGGGGAGCCTGCGTGCACATCGCCCGGCGCTGAATAAAAGCGCTCGGAACCGAATAGCAACCGATATGCAAGGAGAACCTATCATGAATAAAGTCGCCATCGTTTATTGGAGCGGCACGGGAAACACCGAGGCCATGGCCGATCTGATTGCGCAAGGCGTGCGTACCGCCGGCGGCGAAGCCGATCTCGTCCAAGCCGCGGATTTCGATTCGAGCAAGCTCGACGGCTACGATGCCTTCGCATTCGGCTGCCCCGCAATGGGAGACGAGGAGCTCGAGGAGATGGAATTCTTGCCCATGTACGATGAGGTGGAGCCGCATCTTCCTGGTCGCAAGGTGGCGTTGTTCGGGTCCTACGATTGGAACGACGGCGAATGGATGGAGCTCTGGGAGAAGCGCGCGGAGGAGGCGGGCGTCGATGTGGTCGACTCCGTCATCGCGAAGGACTACCCCGACGACGACGCCTCTGCGGACTGTATGCGCCTTGGCACGCTGATCGCAAAATAAGGGCAGCGCTAGCTTGGCGGCGGCGCCAACGAGAAGACAAGGGCTGCGCCGCGCGCGGGCGCGGGCCCGATCGGGAAAGAAAGGGCTTGGCTACGGCGCGACGCGCCCGCATTTATTCCCCTACAAGTTCCCGCAGCTCAAAGGTACCGTTTTCGTAAATAGCATAGCTGTTCGAGCCGTCCTTCGGGAGAGAGACGCTACCGGGGTTCACAAAGAGCACGCCATCGCGAGAGGCAATCTCCTTCACGTGGGTATGCCCATACAAAAGGGCGGCGCCGCGCGCGATCGGCGGCACATTCTGCGGCCCGAACAGGTGGCCATGCGTGCAGAACAGCAGGCGCGGCTCGGCCTTTGAGGCGGGCTGCCCGCCTGAGCCCTCCGCAGGTACTGCGTCCATCACGATCGCATAATCGGCCATGCAGGGAAAATCGAGCACCATCTGGTCGACCTCGCTGTCGCAATTGCCGCGCACGGCAACGACGCGGTCGGCCAGCGTGTTCAGCATCGCGAGCACCTCCTTCGGCGCGTAATCGCGCGGAAGGTCGTTTCGCGGACCGTGATAGAGAAGGTCCCCCAGAAGAACGATAGTGTCGGGCGACTCGGCCTCGACTTGCGCCATGAGCGCACGGCACCAGTACGCCGAGCCGTGGATATCGGATGCAATCAATAGCTTCATCGAGCGCTCCTTTCTTGTCTTTGCGAAAGCATACCCTATCCGAGATGCAAGTCGTAGCGAGGTTGACGCCAGCAAGCCCTATCCCACGACGGCAGGCGCTTGGTTTGCTGGGCGGCTATAGGCCAAAAAGCAGGGCAAACCCGAGCAAAGCCGCCAAAAACACCACGTTGACCAGCGTAAATACTTTAAGATAGCGCATTTTCGCCCCCACGCGGCCGATAGAGATCGCCTTGAAGGTGATAAGGCTCGCCATCGAGGCGATGAGCGTCCCAAGCCCGCCAAGGTTCGTGCCCACGATGAGGGCGTCCCATTGACTCGTGAACCCGGAGAGCAGCACGGCCGCGGGGACATTGCTGATAACCTGGCTCGCGCCCACTGCGGCGATGACCGCATTTTGCCCCACGAGCCCCGCCACCGTATCGTGGACAAGCGGAATGCGCACCATGTTCCCCACAAAGACGAACAGCGCCACGAACGTGAGCAGGAGCGCGAAATCGACGCGTCGAAGCTGCTCAGTATCAGTAAGCGCGACGGTCGCGATGACGACGGCAAGCACTATGCGCACGTCGACGATTCCCGCAACTGCGAGCAGACAGATGCAGAACAGCACCAGGTAAATTGCAAGACGCCCGCAGCTGCATCTCCACAGGGGCGCAGGGGCGGCATCCTTGCGAACCCCATTCGCGAACTCACGCGCGGCGCCATCGGACCAGCACGACCGCGAGACGATTTCTTCCCCATCAGCAGCACCCCGAACGCAGCCCTTGTTCTTGCCAGCCTCTTCCCCGCAACAAGGCTTCGACCTGAACAGCACGAAAATGCACCCAGTTATAAGCGCTGCGGAAAGTCCCGTGTAGGGGGCCATGAGCGACAGGAAACGGGAAACCGACATCCCCGAAGCAGTGAACAGGTACAGGTTTTGGGGATTCCCGACAGGTGTAAGCATGCTGCCGAGGTTCGCGGCCACCGTCATGAGCGCAGCCACGAGGAGTGCGCGACCCTCCATGCCCGCCGCGCGAAGCGTTATGAGGGCGAGGGGAACAAACGTGATGAGCGCCACGTCGTTTGTCACCGCCATGCTTGCGAAGAAGACGATTCCCACAAGCACGAACGCAATCGCGCGCTGGGACTTCGCACGCGAGACGAGCCACTTCCCCATCGAATCGAGGACGCCAAGAGAGCGAAGCCCGGCAACGACAGCCATTAGGCAAAAGAGCAGCGCGAGCATATGCCAGTCGATATAGGCAGAGTACGCCGCGTCAGGCGGAACGGCAATGCACGACGCGGCGGCGAGCACGATAGCGACAACGAGGACGACCTCGCGCCGCACGAAATCGCGAAGGCGTTGCACTAGAAGCTTTCCCAGCTCACAAGTGACATATCGATATCGGCAGCCGTATGGGGAGCCGGATGCTCGCAGATATTCCCCACGACGAGCATCGCTTCAAGGGAGAGCCCTTCCGGTGCGTCGAGCACGCGGCGCACATAGTCGCCCGAGGGCATACCGTCGGCGGCAGTGCGCATGCGGGCCTGAACCCAGCAGCTGCCAAGGCCCAGCGCATCGGCCACCAAGTGCATGTTGGTCATAGCAACCGAGCAGTCCTCGACCCACGTGTCGGCGATGGACGGGTCCCCGAACACGGCAATGACCAGGCTCGCCGTGTCGAAGAGCTTCTGTTTGGGATCGCGAGCTTGGGCAAGGCGGGAAATTGTCTCCGCATCCTCGACGACGACGAAGCGCCAGGGCTTCTTCCCTTTCCCCGCAGGGCCGGACATTCCCGCGACGAGAAGCGCCTCGACCGTCTCGCGGGGAATGCCTCCTCCCGTAAAGCTGCGGATGCTGCGGCGATGAAGCAGCATATCGAGAATTTCCATGAGGTCCCTTTCTTTCCTTGCGGCTCGCTCAGGGCACGAGCTTTTCCCTAGCGAGCAGCGACACCCTCCGAGGAGACGACTACAAAGCCGCAATGGCCTCCTCGAGCGCAACGATTTCCTCTTCGCGCGTGGCCCAACTCGTGCAGACGCGAATGGCGACGTGCTCCTCATCCGTGCGCTGCTCGAACTCCAACTCGAACTGATCAGAGATTTGCGCGTACTGAGCGTCGGTAAAGTTGATGAAGACCTGATTGGTCGTCGTTTGCGCGAACAGGGGAATGCCCGCCTTTGCGCAAGCGTCCTTCACGCGCACGGCGTACTCGTTCGCGCGGCGGGCAACCTTGAAGTAGAGGTCGTCGGTGAAGAGCGCCTCGAACTGCGCGCCGAGCAGCCACCCCTTCGCAAGCATGGCGCCGTTCTGCTTCATGTTCGCGCGGAAATGCGGCTTGAGCTCGTCGTTCACGATGACGACGGCCTCGCCGAACAGCGCGCCGCATTTCGTGCCGCCGCAGTAGAACACGTCGGCGAGCCGGGCGATGTCCTCGAGGGAAACGTCGCCGCCGATTGCCTCGAGACCGTAGGACAGACGCGCGCCGTCGATGAACAAGTAGAGCGAGAACTCGTCGCATACCGCACGGATGGCGGCAAGCTCGGCGAGCGTGTAGACGGAACCCGTCTCCGTCGCCATGGAAAGATAGACCATCTTTGGCTGCGTGATATGTTCGGGAATGATGCTTCCCGCCCAGTTGGCGGCGATGGCACGCACCTGGTCGGCGCTGATTTTGCCATCGTGAGCAGGTGCGGTTTCGCACTTGTGGCCCGCATGCTCGACCGCTCCGGTCTCGTGCACGTTGATGTGCCCCGAATCGGCACAGATGACGCTTTGCCATGGGCGCAGGGCGGACTCGATGACGACGAAGTTCGCCTGCGTGCCGCCAACGAGGAAGTGCACATCGGCCGAGGGCACACCTGCACGCTCGCGAATCAGACGGGCCGCGCGCTCGCACACCTCGTCGCAGCCATAGCCGCAAAACGCCTGGTCGTTAATAGTCTGGAGCGCCTCGAGAACCTCGGGGAGCGCGCCTTTGCAGTAATCGCAGTTGAGTCTGATCATGAAATCCTGGCTTTCGGGAAACAGCGGTTTACGAAACATATAGGCAACAGCATATCGCACCAACGAGGAAGGCGGACCAAGACCGCGCTAAACGCGGCACCTTTCCCGCATGCGCACCACAACCACCGTGATGGCGACTGCCACAAACGCGCCTGCGGTATCAACACCGACATCGAACGGCTGCCCACTTCGACCCGCAACGAACAGCTGGTGGAACTCATCGAAGCAGGCGTATACGAAGGCGATAACCACCGCGCCCGCCGCCGCAGGGGCGGTCTTCCGCGTGATCCGAATCGCCTGGGAAGACCGAAGCACCTGACCCTGGCGAAGTGCCGCGAAGGCGAGCAGACCCAACACGGCGTACTCGCTGAAATGCCCCGCCTTTCGCACGGGGAAGCTGAGCGACTCCACGACAGCTGCCTGCTCATCAGGCGACATGCTAGAATAGCCCGGCCACACCGTCGAGAGTACCACAGACGTCACGCCATCGCTCATGCCCTGAGAGTGGTCGCCGTCGTTTGCCGACATGAAGAAGATGAGCCCCATCCACACAAGGAGCGCCACGACGCACGCCGCAAGCCGCACGCATTGCCCGCGATGCTCATTTGACGCAGAAGATGACATGATTCCTATCTTTTCTCTTTCGATGGCATGAAAACGGGGCCGGCATTTTGCCAGCCCCGTTTCGATCGTTTGGTTCGCCTGCCTTACACGCCACACCCTACATCGGCGGGAAGCGCACGACAAGGTACACAGCCGACACAGCAATGGTGACGAGCATGATCGGGAAGCCGTATTTCAAGAAGCCCATGAACGTGATCTCGGTGCCGTGCTTCTTGGCGATGTCGGACATGACGACGTTCGCCGACGCGCCGATAAGCGTGCCGTTGCCGCCGAGGCAAGCGCCGAGCGACACAGCCCACCACAAGGGCATAACGTCCATGCCGGTCGCCTCCATGGAGAGCAGGATCGGGATCATCGTGGCGACGAACGGGATGTTGTCGAGGAAGCTCGAGATGATGGCCGAGGCGATGAGCAGCACGAGCATGGCGATAAAGGTCGAGCCGCCCGTGACGTCGATGAGCGCCTGCGCGAGCATACCGATGACGCCAACCTCGGACAAGGCGCCGACCACGATGAAGAGGCCCGCGAAGAAGACGAGCGTCGTCCATTCCACATGCGCGAGGGCCTCCTCGATGCGCTCGCCCGAGATGAGCATGAGGATGCCCGCGGCCGTAAGCGCAACGACGCAGGACTCGACGCCGAGCGATCCGTGCAGCATGAAGCCCGCCGTCACGAGGATGATCATGATGACGCTCTGGCGAAGAAGCGTGGGGTTCTTGATTTCCTCGCGCTCGTCGCGCTCCATGAGGGCGCGCTTGTGCTCCTCGTCGACTTTGAACTTGCGACCGAACAGAAGGTAGAACAGCCCGATCATCACGATGAGGCAGATGATCGCCGCCGGCGCGTCGACCATGACAAAGTCCGCGAACGAGAGACCCGCGGCCGATCCGATCATGATATTGGGCGGGTCGCCGATGAGGGTCGCCGTGCCGCCGATGTTGGAGGCCATGATCTCGGCGAGGAAGAACGGCAGGGGGTCAAGGTCGAGCAGACGACAGACCGTGACCGTCATGGGACCGATGAGCAGAACCGTCGTCACGTTGTCGAGCAGGGCCGAGAGCACCGCGGTCAGGCAGACGAAGAGCACCATCACCAGCCAGGGGTTGCCCTTCGCGAGGCGCGCGCACTTGATAGCGAGGTACTCGAAAAGCCCCGATAGCTTCACCACGGCGACGAAGAGCATCATGCCTAAAAGGACGCCGAGCGTGTTGAAGTCGACGTGCTCCATGGCCGCATCGAAGCTGACCACGTGGAGGATGAGCAGGATCATTGCACCGACGACTGCGGCGAGCGCACGGTGGATCTTCTCAGTTACGATTGCCACCATGACGACGACGAACACGACGATGGCGATTATCTGGGTTGTGCCCATGCGGTTCCTTTACTGTTCGATTTTTCGCATCCGAATCAGTATCCATGAAGAAGGGGGCCTTGTCATCAACATTTGAGTTGGAAAAGCCGCAAATCTCGGCGGATGCATTCAAAGATGCCGCGGATATATCAAGACCACAGTGACAATAGGCGGCTAATGCTGAAACACTCCGAGGAACGCAATATTATCGCTTGCCTTCGTCCACCAGGTCCATCAAACGCTGCTGGGAGTTCACACCAAGCTTTTGATAGATATGGTAGATATGCGATTTGATAGTGGCAGGCGTCACCATTAGCTGCCCAGCAATGTACTCGGCGTTACGCCCCTTTGCGAGAAGCGCAAACACTTCGGTTTCGCGCGGGGTGAGTGAATACTTGCGCGACACCTCTTCGCAACGGTCTTGAAAGCCCTCTGAGTAAAACGGCTCTCCCCCATCACAAGTGCTCGCGGAGGGTATCACCTCCACCTCCTCGGGCTTCGAGACCGCTTCTATCGCCTTTTGCGCCGCAACGTCGATGAGCGAATCAAGCCGCCTTTTCGTCTTCGACTCATCACCACCGTAAACAGAGAACGCCACCACAATAACTACAACGAAAACGCAAGTGAACAGGTAGAGACTTTCACTGTCGAGGCGGAATACGAAAGCGGCGGCGTAGGCTAGAAGACATCCGATAAAGAAACCAACCCACGACGGAATTTGACGAAGCGCGAAACGGCGCACGGGATGCAGACGGAACTCATAGTTCTCGATGCTCACCGAGAACCAAGTGAACATTTGATTATGCGCAAGCGTCGCCAAGGCAACGCACGCCCAAATCACACGCAAAGGGCCCTCAAACAGGGGCATCATGAGAAGGCTTACTACCAAAAGTGGCAAAGCGATACGCTGAACAATCCCCACATCGATGTCGACACGCGAGCCAAGCACGCACCAGACAACTGCGAGAGCAACACCGAAGATGCCGCTTGCACCGCCCACGAGCGCTGCCATGAAGCCTTGATAACACACCTCAATGCTCATAAGTCCATACACCGCACCACAACTCGCGACGGAAAAGAACGCGGGAGCAGACAAGTCGGGCACGCGGCGAAAATCCTGCACATTCGGGATAGAGCTTTTCGGAATGGAGCGCGCAATCATCGCAGCAGACAAGACCGAAATGAAGAGGATGAGACACAATTCGAGCATACTCACCCACAGCTCTCCCGCAGCGTTCACGATAACGAACAGGAATGTGCCGCCAACCCCTCCCGAGACCACCACCCTCATGGTGAACGACGACTCCATTAGACTGAATATTACGCACCAGTACGTAGCCAAGATTGCTTGGGAAATTCCGAGTAACGCCCACGAAATCTCAAGAACGATAATCGGGAGAGCACCTGTCGCAGTGTAGGCGCACGCGCATATCATGGGCAAAAACGACACGATCAGCGCAGCGACCGCAAGTCTATCTCGATTTTTGAAAAATAAATCAGCTTTCACCGCAAAGAAGCCAAAGGCGAAAGCAAGCGTCAACACAGAAATGCATCGTATAAAAATTGCCGTCTGAATATCGCAAAACGACAGAAGCGGGAGTGACGGCGAGAACACCGCCGACAATTCCCAACCTATCAAACACGAAAAGCCGGCAACCGCCACCGCGAATAGCGATGCGACGCCGGCTTGCCGCCGAGTCGCCCCCTCCGACGATGCATCTTCCCCTTCGACGCTTTCCATACCTCTCCCCCTAAACATCTGGGTATGACACGACCCCTCAAGTTGCTCTCATTTCAATATTACCAGCTGTCGACCAGGCACACCCAATAAAAGATACTCCATTTAGTTAAAAGAGAGGCGCGCTTAAAAAAGGTGTCCCGCTGGCAACAAGAAGGCTGTCAAGCTGGCTTCTCGTTTTTCCGATGCGCCTTTCAACCAAACGAGCGAGAGGGGAAATTCATGTGTTTCAGACCACCAAGCGTCGATCAGGGTCCTGTCAAATGTCCGAAATGCGGAGCGATGGTTGACCAAAACCTCGATGCATGTCCCAAGTGCGGAGCCAAAGCGACTGCCGCCGTCGGGGCGCCGCCCGTGCCAGGGGCGCCAAGCGCACCTTCGATTCCAAAGGTCCCCGGTGCAGCGGGTGCACCTTCCGTACCGAGTGTGCCAAAGACACCGAGCGTTCCCTCTGTCCCCGGAGCGCCAAAAGTCAATGTGCCTCGGGGGTAGTCAAAAGCGAATATTTGGGGGCATGCAGCATTTAATCCATGGATAAGCCGGGGAAATCCCGACTCAATCAGACGAGAGCAAGGAGAGGAGCACGCATGAGCAAGAACGCAAAGGGGACACCGATTGTCAAGGGCCTCGGATTTGACAGCTTCGGACTCGGCGCCAACGCCTGCACAGTTGACATCGATGAGGAGGCGAACAAAATCCTGCGTATCAGGCCGTTTCATTTCGACGAGCATCAAACTCCCGAGGAATTAAACGCCTGGAAAATCGAAGCAAGGGGAAAAACCTTCGAGCCGGGCTTTAAAACACTGATTTCGCCATTGTCGCTTTGCTACAAGAAGCGCGTCTATTCTAAAAACCGCATCCCCTACCCTATGAAGCGCATTGACTGGGATCCGACGGGGGAACGCAATCCACAAAATCGCGGCACAAGCGGTTATGAGCGCATCAGCTGGGACGAGGCAGCAGAAATCGTTGCAGCCGAAATCAAGCGCATGCATGATGAATATGCCCCGGAGGCAATCCTATGCGAAATTGACGGCCACGGCGAAACGAAAGTGGTGCACGCGAGCCACGGCTGTATTACCCATCTACTCGATCTGTGCGGCGGGTTTACCTTGCAGTCCCGCCAGCCCGACAGCTGGGAAGGCTGGTATTGGGGCGCCAAGCATATCTGGGGCATGGACCCGCTCGGACAACAGAACAAGCAGAACAACGTAATCAAAGACATTTCCGAAAATGGCGATGCAGTATTGTTCTGGGGCTGCGACCCTGAGACCACTCCCCTCGGCTGGGGAGGATACATGGCAAGCCGAATCTGCTTCTGGTTCACAGAGATTGGGGTGAAGCAAATTCACATCTCTCCCGACGTAAACTATGCCAATGCCGTGCACGCCGACAAGTGGATCCCCGTCCTTCCCAACACCGACGCCGCGCTGCAGCTTGCCATCGCCTATACCTGGATAAAGGACGGAACCTTCGACCAGGAATATCTCGATACTCATGCTGTTGGCTTCGAGAACTTCAAGTACTACGTTTTAGGCGGCGAGGACGGCGTTCCGAAGACGCCGAAGTGGGCCGAAAAGATCTGCGGCGTGCCTTCCTACACCATCAAGGCGCTCGCCCGCTACTGGGCCAAACACGCAGTCTCCATCGCGCATTGCAACGGCGGCTCGTTCATCCGCTCATGCTTCGCGCACGAACCGGCGCGTCTCGAAGTGGCACTTCTGGGCATGCAGGGTCTCGGAAAGCCTGGCGCTAACCAGTTCAAATTCATGGAGTGGACGCTCTTCGGCATTCCCACGCTTGACCCCCTGCCCCCTTCGACGCATATCCCCAGTCTGGGAGCTGCGTATCGCGGATACGTCACCGGAACCAAGACAAGCTTCATCCCCAAGACCATGATTCCCGAAGCAATCATGAACCCACCCGTCTCATGGTACGGGCACATCTCTGCTGGCTTGCCTCGCGAGGACCAGTTTGACGGCCCTTACACCTTCCCGCCCGAAGGCGGAAGCCGCGTGCACATGATTTGGTCCGATTCGCCCTGCTGGGAAACATGCTGGAACGGCGGGTTCAAAATGCAGGATGCGCTGCGCGACGAGTCGATCGAATGCGTCGTGGTACAGCATCCCTGGATGGAAAACGACACCATGTTCGCCGACATCATCCTTCCCTCGAATACCAAATTCGAAACGGAAGACATCGGTACGGATTGCGACTCAGGCCAGTGGAACGTCGTGTTCTATGAGCGCCAGGCAATTAAGCCTTTAGGCGAGTCGAAATCTGACAAAGAAGTCGTCGCAGAAGTAGCCAAGAAACTCGAGAAGTTCGGCGGCATTTACGAAGATATCTACGACAAATATCTGGGGGGGGAAACCGACGACGAGTGGATTCGCGTGGGCTTTGACACAAGTGGCGCTCCCGAAGGCATGTCCTTTGAAGAATTCAAGGAGAAGCAGTACTACGCCTTCCCCACTCGCGAGGACTGGAAGGACATCCCCGCTGGCGTGCGCGAGTTCCACGACGACCCCGAGGCAAACCCGCTCCGCACACCATCAGGCAAGCTGGAGTACTATTCCACCACGCTTGCACAGAACTTCCCCGACGACAAAGAGCGTGGCCCCATTCCGCATTGGGTTGACGAAGGCGCCGGGCATCAGGAACGCCAGTATCTGGAGCGCGGTCGTAAGTATCCGTTCCTGCTGGTATCTAACCACCCGCATTTCCGCGTGCATGCCCAGCACGACGACGTCACGTGGTTCCGCGAAATGGAAACCTGCAAAGTGACCGGTCCCGATGGCTACAAATATGAACCCGTATGGGTGAACCCAATCGATGCGGGCAAGCTCAGTCTCGAAACGGGAGACGTGGTGCGCGTATACAATGAGCGCGGTGCCGTGCTCGGCGGCGTTATCGTGTCAGAGCGCATTATGCCAGGCGCAGTTTATCAGGATCACGGCGCGCGCTGCGACTCCATTGTGTTAGGAGAGGGCGGTCTCGACCGCGGCGGCGCGAACAACCTTATCGCTCCAACCGCCTGCACGTCCAATCATGCCCACGGCGAAGTGACAAGCGGCTTTTTGGTAAACATCGAGAAGGTTGATGTGCACAAGCTTGCCGAGGAATATCCCGAAGCGTTCGAGCGCGACTACGATCCAGCGTGCGGTCTTGTTGCCACTGCGCGCGTCGTCAACGGAAAGGAAGGAGAATAGCCATGGGCAAGGTTTTCATCTTCGATGCAGCAAAGTGCAACGGATGCCGCAACTGTCAGCTAGCATGCAAGGACGAGCATGTCGACAACGAATGGCTCCCCTATGCTAAACCCCAACCCGACACTGGGCAATTTTGGACCTCCATGGAAGAAATCATTCGAGGGCAAGTTCCCAAGGTGAAGGTATCCTACGTGATGCATCGCTGCCAACACTGCGACAACGCCCCATGCATGAAAGCCGCACCCGACGCGGTATATAAGCGCGAAGATGGCTTGGTTATCATCGATCCCGTGAAGGCCGAAGGCAAGCGCGAGCTTGTAGATGCCTGCCCCTATGGCGCCATCTTCTGGAACGAGGAACTCTCAATACCTCAAAAATGCACTGGATGCGCTCACCTGGTCGACGAGGGAGAACTTCCTCACTGCGTAGACGTATGTCCGCACGAAGCACTGCGCTTTGGGGACGAAGAGGATTTTGCTGACGAAATCGCAAAAGCCGAGGCCATCGCGCCCGAGCGGGCCGCCAGTGACGAGCCGCGCATGTACTATCTGAACCTGCCCAAGCGATTCATCGGCGGCATCATCGTTGATCTCGAGGCTGACGAAGTCATCATTGGGGCAAAGATCACACTCGAGAATCTCGATTCCGGCGAAATCAAGGTGACCGAATCTGACGACTTCGGCGACTTCTGGTTCCACCAGATTCCCGCCGCAAAGTTTAGGGTATACGTCGAAGCCAATGGCTATCTCACTCGAGTCATCGAGGCAGATACCACCAATGAAGATAAAAACATTGGTCCGATCGATCTCTATATTAACCAGTTAGGATAGCAACGTCCCACGCAGCACTTTTCAAAGCCCAAGCCTTAATAGGCTTGGGCTTTTTTACTCCATATTATCACTGTATCGTGATACTATATTATCTGCAAGATTGAAAAGGGGAGCCGTGCCAGTACTTTCAACATTTTACGGAATCGTGATTCGGATGTACTTTCTGCAATCAGAGCACAACCCTCCCCATGTTCATGCAATTTATGGCGAAGATACCGCCGCGTTCGATATCAATACAGGCGGATTGCTTGATGGCAAGTTGCCTGCACGCGCATCTGGGATGGTCAGGGAGTGGATTGGAATCAATCGCGATGCCCTGCTCAGCATATGGGAAACGCAGGAGTTCAAGAAACTCGACCCACTGAGTTAAGGAGGTATTCAATGTTTCACAAAATCAAAGATGTCTATCCACTACCCAATATGAAGCTTAGCGTTCTATTCACCGACGGAACCACAAAGAAATATGATGTTGCCCCGCTCGCAATGAGAATTCCCACTTTCAAAGCCCTCGAAGACGACTCGTTGTTCAACGATGTCCAAGTAGACGTCGGCGGCTACGGCATCATATGGAATGACTACATCGATCTTTCGTGCGATGAGCTCTGGTATAACGGGGTCACAGAAAGCACGCCTTTTGACGACCTTATGTCATTCGCTGACGCCTCAGAGCTGTGGGGGTTGAGCGAGTCGACACTTCGCAAGGCAGTTTCATATGGAAAGATCGTCTCAGGCGTTGATGCACGAAAATACGGGAAACAGTGGATCGTAACAAAAGACGCCATGCAGAGAGAATATGGCGATCCTGTTTCCGCATAGCACAAAAAGGCCTGCCATCCGAAGCGGATCGCAGGCCTTGATAGATAAGTTCTTGAGACGTTGGAACTAGCTAGATGCCCAAGACTCCCACGATAAACGGCATCCATGCCGCCATGAGAAGAACGAGCACGATGGATGGAATAATGCCCGTTTTGAACATATCACCAAAGGTATAGTAACCCTCACCGTACGTTAACATGACCGTCGGGTTCACCGGCATGAGGTAGTTGCCAGCAACGACAACCGCCAAGGCAATAGTCGGAACAGCAGGCGACATGCCGAACCCTGCGCACAGCGTGATCATAATCGGCAGGAAGATACCAAGAATGGCGACGCCAATCGGGCAGACGGTGTGCAGGATATACACGAAGGCAAGCATAAGTGCCAACGCCGCAAACGAGCTCAGGCTCATAACGCCGCTATTGGTGATAAGACCAGCCAAAAACGCAGCGCCACCCGTAGACTCGATAACCGAACCAAGCGACATGATGGTCCCGCACATGAGCACAATGCCCAGGGCACGGCGTCCTGAAATTCCTTCCAAGACAGGAGTTGCATGCCAGGAAGAAACATCACGGTAAGACCGATCAATGCAACGACCGTAGCGTTCAGCACCGGAATCCAGTTGCCGGCAATCCAGAGAACGAGCAAGCCGAGCACGACAATAATAGCCTTGATTTCATAGGGCTCAATCTTCTTAGCTGCGGCAGCCTGTTCGCGGATACCCTGAAGGCACTCGTCGGTAATGGGTTCGGGTTTCAGAATCTGAGTGATAAAGAACCAGGTGACGGGAACCATCACGATAACCACCGGCAACGCGACGATGACCCAATCGAGGAACGAGACCGACGCGCCCGCAGCCTTCTGGAGAATATTCATTGCAACAACGTTGAAAGAGCTACCTGCCGGCGTTGCCATGCCACCCGTGACGGCAGAAATCGGGATACCAATCATCAAGCAGCGTCCAAGATTAGATTCTAAGGGTTTGGCGTTTGCAGCTTTCAGGATGGCAAGTGCAAAACCAAGAAACAGGACCGTGCAAGGCACGTCAGACATGATTGTCGAGACAAGCGTGGTCGCAATCATAAAGCCCAGAACCAGCTTGCGAGAATTCGATCCCGTCCATTTGATGAGGGCCCCAATAAGACGAGTACCCCAGTTGGTCTTCAACATGATAACGGGCAGCGAGAACACCGCAATGATGAAGAACAGTGCCGGACTAGCAAAACCGCCAATTGCCTGGCCCAAGCCGCCGACGATACCCAAAACCGGACACATTACAATGATGAAAAGTGCCGTAACGCCCAAAGGTAGCGCAGATGTAACCCACAAGGACACCAGCGCCAAAAGCAAGCCAAGTGTCATGACCCCTTCGTGGCCGAGCGTCTCGCTTCCTGGAATGAAAATCGATCCTACGATAAATACAGCTGCCAAAGCAATACCAATGAGTCGCTTCGACATGGGTACGTTCGTGCTTTCCATTATCTCCTCCTTATAGATTTATAGACACAACAGAAACGGACTCCCATTTAACCCCCGACAACCTCCTTACTACGAACGCCGCCTTCTCCCCTTGCAGGAAAACGAACGAGCATGCCGCACACCGCACACGCCGCAACAATTCCCGCAGTTACGTAAAACGCCAGAGCACACGACCCCGTCGCATCGAAAAAAGCACCGCTCATAATAGGAAGAGCCGAAGCGACAAGGGTTGTAATCATAATCCCAGTACCTAAATTTTTCGAGAGCGACCCTGCTCCGAAGTAGTTAGCCATAGCCGTCGGGAATACTGCATTCACGCCGCCGAACCCAACGCCAATACAAGCGTAGAAAACGAGCAGCATGGCATCGCTTGACGCCTCGGCACCCACTACGATACCAATCACGAGAATGAGCGCGGCTACTACGATAAGCCGTATCGGCTCGATGCGATCGGACACTATCCCCATGGAAATCTTGCCCACAAGGCCCATTGCCCCCATAAGCGCCACTCCCGCAACAATAAGACCACTATCGAAACCGAGCGACATAAAATGGAGGACACCCTGCGAAGTCGAGAGCGTATATGCCGCGAACCCACTCGTTGCCGCAAGGGAAATGAGCCAAAACGTCGGCGTACGAACAACTTGCTTGAACGGAACGCTCTCTTTATTCTTGTACACCACGAACCTATAATCGCATTTTTTAGCTGCCACCTTGGCTCCTGACGTACCATCAGGTATTTCCCCGATGTCAGAAGGGTGATTTTTCACCAAGAAAAACGCCACAGGAATAGCCAACGCAACAAGCGCGGCAATGAGATACCAGCCGCTTCTCCAACCGCCGCCAGTGGCTCCCATGATGGCGTTCACGGCAGGCGGTGCAATAAATGACGAACTTGCACCAATGACCATCATGCAGGTCATCGCTACGCCACGACGCTCCACAAACCAGCTGCCCAAAGTGCTCTGCACCGCAAGCTGACCCACCATCATGGTAGCCGCACTTGCCACAACTCCGAACACTGCAAAATAGGCAACCGGCGAAGAGACGAAAAAGATGAGCGCGAGTATGGCGCAAAGGAGAACCACCGCGCCGAGCGTCATGCTGAAACGAGCACCGAACTTTGAGATCAGTGCGCCAACAAGCGGCGCTGAAATACCTTGCACCAGCACGAAGAGCGAGAACCCTGTTCCGAGCATCGTCGCGTTCATCCCGAGCGCCTCGTCTTGAAGCATGAGCGGATTCACGATGGTAGCCGTCGCGAGAATAATCCCCGACGAACAGAAATATAGAAAGCCAAGAATCGCAACGAGCGCGTAACCGTAAAAGAAGCCACACTTTGAATCTTTTGCCTCTGGCTCTTTTCGCTGCGTGGTAGATGACATGCAGCCCACTCCCCTCGTGTCCGCCTCCCCCTGAAGGCAAGTATCCCCACAACCGTACCTAGGGTCTACAGACGCTCATGTTGAATTTGGATCATGGCTCACCATCTCAACCTTAGATGTTGAGACGCAGTCAGCAATGCACTAAATAGAAGCTTGAACTGGTAATTTAAAAACAACGGAGCAAATGTCTTGTCACTCGAAAGGAAGCGTGTCGGCTCCTTGCCTTGAGAGGTAATCCTCACGCGAGAAGCCCTTTGTCTCCTTCGCGAGAAAGCTAATGAACGATTCAACCGCCCCATTGCCTTGCGATTTCTTCCACATCGGACCAGCACATAAATCGAACCCAGTTCCCTCAATAGGAACGAACACGACGTTGCCGTTGCCATACACGCTGAGATGGTCGAGAGCCATGGCCACTCGCCCGCTCGACACGAGCGTCGCCATAAGCGCCGCCGCATCGACAATGCGATCGTCGTTTCGCACGTCAATACCAGCGTTGCGAAGCCTCACGCTCGTCTGAGTGAGAGTGCTCCTAAAGCTATCGAACCGCGGAGCAAGCACAACCTCGTCTCGCAAATCGTCAATAGTGACTGACGACCTTTTTGCAAGTCGATGCGATTTTGGAACCGCAAGCTTATAGCGATCTCTATAGAGGCATCGAAACTCGTAGCGATTCGAATTGCCTGCTTCAGAGAAAAGCGTAAAACCAACGTCTATCGTCCCTTGCGAAAGTCCCCTTTGCACAGCGCCGATTTCCAGCTCCTTGAACTCGAACTCGGTACCTGGATGCTTGACGCTGTACCTACGACACACTTCCGCGAGAAAGGAGCCATACGATCCGAGAAGAAAGCCTATCGTCACGCACGAAGTAACGCCTTCACGATAATGAGCGATGCGACCCATAGCACTCTCATAATCGTCGACAATCTTCCGCGCATCGGCAACGAAAATCGCGCCCACCTCCGTGAGCTCGACCGCATGGCTATTCCTGTTAAAGAGCCGAACGCCCAACTCCTTTTCAAGGCTAGCGATATGATTGCTAAGAACAGGTTGGGAAACGAAAAAGTTCTTCGCGGTTTCGGTATAGTTGAGCGTAGACGCAAGCAAGAGAAATTCGTACAGAGTATCGATTTTCACCGCTTTGCTCCCCTCTCGCTTTGCCTCTCATTATATACGTCGGAAACAAACGACTAAGCACCATTTCAAAGCAGCAAGCTATCCACTTCAGGCATGGTGCGGTTGGATAACGCATGTCATCCAACCGCCCTGTCCTATTGCAGCGAGAGACTACCAACCTAGCGTCCCAATGTGAAGAGCGACACCTTTCTCTTCGAAAGCAAATCTCCCAAATCGTCAGCGTCCCTTATGTAAAGGCATCCAGCCTGACAGTGCTGCACGCACGAAGGCAGCTTGCCTTTCGCCTGGCGATTCGCACAGATGTCGCAGCGATCTGTGGGAATAGGCAAGAATTCGAATTGCCATTTCCGTGGCTTTATTTCATCAGGGCCGATTTGCGTAAGCTTGATGCCGTACTTGTCAGGATCCATCCCATGTTCCTGCTGACATGCAATTTCACATGTATGGCATCCTGAACAATACTCATAGTCAACAACAAGAACTTGCCTCATGGTAATCACCCCTCCGCCTTTGCGATGCTGCACAACTGCGATTTGTATGACGCGCCCAAGCCCACCTTGCCGGGACGCATGGGAATAAGCTTGTTGATATTGCATTCCATGACGCCGAACAGCGTACCGTCGTTCGGATCACGCTCAGGGAACCACCAGGCATGATCAGCTGAAACAGTATCCTTTCGAATACGGATAGAAAGCTTCGCCTTCTGTTTACACGAACCGTAATTGTTCTCAATTTTCACCCAGTCGCCATCGGCAATGCCGTACTTTTCTGCCGTTTCGGGATGGATGAGCACCGTCGGTTCGGGGTGAATTTTGCGCATAGACGGGCTTTGCCTGTGCTCGGAATGGAAGAAACCCCAGGAACGAGCGCCCGTGGTAAGAACAAGCGGGTATTTTTCTGCCAGATCGGGACGGGAAATCGGACTTTCGGGCGGCTCTTCGTAGTCAGCCAAGGGAGAAAGACCGAAATAGGTCATCTCCGGGCAATAGAAATTATACCGCCCTGTCTTCGTAGCAAAACCGGCCGTACCATCGGGACGCAATTTGCCTGACTTGTACTTGTAGTACTCAAATTCCGGATAGAGCCAGGTGCGCTCCCGAAGAGACTCGTAAGTAAGGCCCGTGTTACGAAGCAGGTAGTCATACATTCCTTCTTCGCTGTCCCATTTTTTGTACTCTTCGCCCTGAAAGCGGCCGCCAGCTTCGTAGATGATGCGCTGATCGGATTTGCATTCACCAAGAGGCTCAACAGCCTGAGCAATTGCGCCCAAAGCATAAGGCTGGTGCCCCGTGATACCAATGCGTTCCGCAAAGCACGCTGCGGGGAGCAGGACATCGGCGCAAGCAAGTGCCGTCGGAGTCAAGAACAGATCAACCACTACGTTGAAGTCCATCTTCTGAAGTGCGGGCAAGATGCGCTGCGGCTGTGCGCCCATGCAAGCGATGGCATTATTTTGCATCATGAACATCGCCTTGATCGGGTACGGCTTGCCCGTTTCCATGGCTTCAAGCAGCATATCGGGACTGATAGCAGCAATTGCATTGAGCGCAGGGTACTTGTCGTTCATGGTGAGCTCGGGATGCTCCAGCGGTTTATGGCATCCATCCCACACCCATTCACGCGGAAGCCACGTTACGCTCATGTCCCACACAGGATTTGCGGCAACCATCGAGCCAGGCTTCTCAAAGTTACCCGTAAGAGCCATAAGATCGAAGCACGCCATGCCTGTAATGAATCCCTCTGATGTGTGGTCCATCGCAACGCCCCATTGCAAGCATGCCGATTTCGCATGGCCGATTTCAAGAGCAGCTTCGACGACCAAATCCTCGTCCACGCCACACGTCTTTGCAGCAAACGACGCAGGATACTTCTTCACATTCTCGGCGAACTCATTGTAGCCATAGCACCATAAATCGATGAATTCCTTATCTTGCAAGTCGTTCTCAATGATGATATTGCAGAGTGCGAGTACGAGCGCCGTGTCCGTACCCGGACGAACCTGAAGCCATACATCAGCCTTACCAGCCAACCAGGTAAGTTTCGGGTCGACGACAATAAGCTTGCTCCCGCGCTTCATGCATTCAACTACCCAATGGCCAAGCGTTCCGTCAGAGTTAGCGACGACGGGGTTGTTGCCCCACACGAGGATGCATCCAGGCGGTTCCCAAGCCGGATTATCATAACGATCAGCGAAGAACTGGGAGTAATCGCAGATAAACAAACCGCCCGCTTTAAGCGAGGTCGAGAACATGCGCGGCGCATAACAAGCCTGCCCCGAAAGAAAACCCGTACCATAATTCGGAGTCCCCAGGCACAGCGCCATAAGCTTTCCATAGCCGTTGATGTCACGACCCGTACCTTGCGTCACCCAAATCGATTCGGGACCGTACTTTTCGATGACGGCCTTCATTTCGCGCTCGATGATGTCATACGCCTCATCCCAGGTGATGCGCTCGAAAGTGTTCTTTCCCCTGTCTTCCTTAGCTCGCTTCATCGGGTATCGCAGGCGGTCTTTGTGATACAGCATCTCCTTGAACGCCAAACAACGCGGGCAAAGACGACCCTGGTTGTACGGGTTTTCCGGATCGCCCTCGATTTTTTCGAGTACACCATCCTTCACGTACATAAGAATGCCGCAGTTGTCGTGGCAGCCTGGGCCTGATCGCGCGTTCGAGCGAATGACGGTATACCCGTCCTCCTCCCATATCCATTCGCGGCCCGTTGGGTCATCCTGTGTGGGACCCATCAGCTGCGCTTCCTTCCAGTTGGTTTTAAACTCCCCTCGATTCGCCTCCATAGCGACTCCTCACCTTATCTGGCTTGTAACGCTGACCCGATTGTAAGACGCATGAATGCAGCTTAGTTTTTCGTTTATCTTTCCGGCTATTAATAAATCAAATAAAAGCAGGTCAAAATGCTTTTTCAGTGCTTATCTATTTGCCCCACTGCCCGTTTTGACTAGCGCAAAAGGACACACGCTCGAAGCGCCGGCTTCCAGCAGCTCTGCCGCAACGACGGTAAAGGTCCACCGAGAATCCACCATGTCGTCCGCCTAAGTACCGAGTCGCTGCCGCCACGGTGCTCTGATCTGCGCTTACGGGCACGATGAATCACCCCGACAGTTCGCCAAGGTTTACCACGGCAAAAGAAAAGCGGGCGCGAGGCCCGCTTTCTCCTTGTGACCCCGGACAGGGTCGCAATGCCTTACAGCCAGTAGCCGCCGTCGGAGGGGTGTTCGACGGCGGTGTGCGACTGCACGAGCGGAATCAAGACGCCGTTGCCGCACGCTTGGAGGAAGCGCGACGAGAGGAACACCGAATACGACTGGGCTCATACAGCGATCATGCGGCTTGCGATGAAGAACGCCATCGCCACCAGGAACAGGTTAAGAGAAGGGGCTGGCAAACGCAGGCGCGGAACGCGGCGGGCGACGGCAGAGGCTGACACGAGGCGCGACAGGCGTGAGCGCTCTATCCAATTCGCAAAATATTGCGAAATTATTGACTCGCATAATTTTGCGAGTTGTTTTACTCCCCTGGAACGAAGTGAAGCCCGCTAGCAGCATTACCACCTGCGAGCTTCGCTCGAGTGAAAAACTACGTCAGTCGAAGATGACCGGCGTGCTTTAAGCCTGCTTCTTGATGTTGTTCGCAAGAATGAACAGAACGACCACGAACAGAGTGCCGATCAGGCTGCTGGCACTGATACCCGAACTGGTCGCCTCCATGATGAGGCCAAGCGCGTTGAACACGATGCCGATGATGCACAGCACCCAGAACACGCCGATCTTCGACGGGTCATTCGCACCGCGCACGCCGAACACGCCGACGACGACGTTAAAGGCACCGGCGACAATTAGGACCACGCCGCCGATGGTGCCCAATACCGCAACGCCGGCACCGGAAGAACTCGCCTGGGACATGGCGAATCCGTTAGCGCCCACGGTGAGCACGATTCCGGAAACGGCGATAATCGCTCCCACGACGATGCCGATGATCGACAGAACCTTCAACGCTGTCTGTGAACTAGTTTTCATACGACCCTCCCTGCTGTCGCCAACTTATTGTTATGCATAAGGATACAGGAGCCCGCGCGAAAACCGACGGGCGAAACCGCAAGGTGAAGCTTTTAGGACATCGGGCCCATCTTTCAGTAAGTCGAACTCCTTTCATTACTCTGAAGAACGCGGCGAGCGGACGGCCCTAGCTCACACCGCAGAGCCAACCGATCCAAGTGGATTTCGTGACGAACCGACCCCGCGACGCACCCAGCAATGCCGACAACGGGGAGCACGCTTGCGCGCATCGGCGAATCGTATATCCTTCCAACTATAACAACCTTCAAAGGAGCCAATTCATGGAACGAATCGCAAGCTTTTCCGTCGACCACACCAAGCTCGAGCCCGGCGTCTATGTATCGCGCAGCGACGCCGACGAGAAAACCGGCTGCGTGACCACCACTTTCGACCTGCGCATGACGGCGCCGAACCGCGAGCCGGTGATGGATACCGCCGCCGTGCACGCAATCGAGCACCTCGGCGCCACCTTCCTGCGCAACGACACAGAATGGAAGGACCGCGTGATCTACTTCGGCCCCATGGGTTGCCGCACCGGGTTCTACCTCGTGCTGTTCGGCGCCTATGAACCAGCCGACGTGGCCGACCTCGTGCTTCGCCTGTACGAGTTCGCGCGCGACTTCGAGGGCGAAATCCCCGGCGCAAAGCCCGAAGAATGCGGCAACTACCACGATTCCGACCTGGCTCAGGCGAAATGGTGGGCACGCCGCTACGTTGCCGACACGCTTTCCGTGCTCGACGACGCGCACACGCACTATCCGGCGCTTTTGGACTAGGACACATCGATGGAGAACCCTATCGGCATCATCGGCGCAATGGACGTCGAAGTTGAGCTGCTGAAGGAGAGCATGGCCGCGGAGGGCGCGGTCGAGACCTCCCACACCGGGCAGCTCTCGTTTTTCACCGGCACCTTATCGGGCGTGCCCGTCGTCGTCGCACAGTGCGACGTCGGCATGGTGAATGCGGCCGCCCACACGCAGCTGCTCATCGATCGTTTCGCCGTACGCGGCGTGGTGAACACCGGCGTCGCGGGGTCGCTTGACGCCTCGATCGACATCGGGGATATCGTGGTGGCGACCGACGCCGTGAACCACCTGATGGACGTGGGGAACCTCGGTTACGCCCCAGGGCAAACGCCGGGGCTGTCCACGCTCGCTTTCCCCGCCGACGAGGCGCTCCGACGCGCAGCGGTGGACGCCGCAGCCGAGCTCGACATCCAAACCTGGGAAGGCCGCGTGGCCTCGGGCGATGTCTTCGTGCGCGAGGATGTGGACAAAAACCGCATTGCCGACACGTTCGACGCGAGCTGCTGCGAGATGGAAGGCGCGGCGATTGCCCAGGTCTGCTGGCTGAACCGCGTTCCCTTCGCCATCGTGCGAGCCATCTCCGACAAGGCGGACGGCACCGATTACATCGACTACCCCACCTTCGAGGCGCAGGCGGCACGCCAGTGCGCTGCGCTCGTCACGCGGATGATAGGCCGCCTCGTGTAATGTCCGCCCAAACACATACCGCCGCCCGCGCGCAAAAGCTGCTGCGCCGCAAGGGAGCACTCACGCCGCTCATCTTGGTCATGGGATTCATCGGCGCCTCGCTTCGCTATCTTCTGGAATGTGCGCTGCCCGCAAACGGCGGCTTTCCTGCGGCAACGCTCGTCATCAACATCTTCGGCTGTTTCGTGCTGGAACTGGTGAACCAGTACGTGGGGCGCCGCATGCATCTGCCGGGTGCTCTCGTGAAGTCGCTCGGCGTGGGGCTTGTGGGCGCCTTCACCACAATATCAGCGTTCTCGACCGAGTGCCTCGTTTTTCTGCAGGCAGGCAAGGTCGGCCTGTGGGCAGCCTATATCGTAGCGACACTCGCGACGACGTTTCTTGCCTCGCTTGCAGGACACGCCGCCTGCCGCGGCCTCGATGCTCGCCGCCTTGCGCACATCGAGCAGCGCCGCGAAGCCATTCATCGGGCACATGCCACACGCCGAGCAAAGGTGATGCGGGAAGCCGACAGGGCAAAAGGCCAAGCCCGAAACGCCTTCGCACAGGAGTGGGGCAAGGATTGCGAGGGTAACCCAACTGCGGAGGATTCCTCCCCCGAAGATGAGGGAGGCAAACGATGAGTCCCCTTCTGCTTGTCGCCGTAGGATTCGGCGGTGCCTTGGGAGCGCTTTGCCGCAGTAAGGCAACGGGCTTTCTCAAGGCGCGCACGCACGGGGATTTCCCCGTAACGACGCTCATCATCAACATCTGCTCGTGCGCCTTGGCGGGAATCGCCTTGGCGGTTCAGGCTGATCTTAACGAGATGCTCTACCTCGCTGCGACTATGGGCTTTCTCGGCGGGTTCTCCACATTGTCTACCATGAACTACGAGGCGGTGGAGCTTGTTTTGGGTGGTAAGCGCGCGCTTGGCGCCGGATACCTTGCTGCGACTTACGCAACCACGCTGGGCGCCGCAGCGCTCGGGTTCGCCATCGCGAGCGCGGTTATGTAGTCCTCGCGCCCAGCTGCCGCCAGGCCTTCCACGGCGATGGCGTGGTTTTCACTGTTAGGAGCGCTCGCGCCACCCGCGGCGTCCGCAGCGTTCTCAGAGCCCACGCGTCCCTCATTGCCCGCATCTTCCGCAGCACCCGCGCCGCTCGCGCTTTCCACAGCGCCTGCGGGATTCGCTCCGTTCACGACATCCGCGCCATCTTCCGCAGCATCGCCTTCCCCACCAGGCGCAACTGCGCGATACGTGTCCGCCTTGTTGCCCGGCACGGCGGAAGGCCGATAGGAGACTCCATCCGAAACGGCATGCCACAGGCCGTCCGCCCCGGGGATATACAACGCACTCGGCTTCGGCAGGAAGCACGTGGGGCCAACCCAGGCAAACGACTCGCCGAGCGTCACCTCTGCAAGCTTTGTGCAGCCGGTGAACAAGTTCACCATGGTCTCCACATTCGATGTGTCGAACGAGGACAGGTCGAGGGACGCAAGCGAGGAACAGCCGAAGAAGAGGTAACTCAGATTCTTCGCCGCCGACGTGTCGAACGAGAACAGGTCAAGCGAAGCGAGCGAGCTGCATCCCGAGAACATATGGTTGAAGTCGGTGACGGACGACGTCTTGATTCCGGCGACATTCACCGCTTCGAGCTTGGAACAATTCGCGAACAGATAGCTCAGGTCGACCGCAGACGGCGTGTCAAGCAGTGAAAGATCGATCCGCTTAAGCCCCGAGCAGCCCGAGAACATCCCATAGAACGTCTGCACCTTGGCCGTCGACGCCCTCGACAGGTCGAGCTCGGTCAAAGACTTGCACCCATAGAACGCCTGCGAGAGATCAGTGGCGGAGGTGGTGTCGAACATCGACACATCGAGAGTGGCAAGCGAGGCGCAGTTGTAGAACATCGACGCGAAAGTGGTTGCGGCGCTTGTGTCTAAGTGCGACAAATCGAGGGACCTAAGCGAACTGCAACCGTAGAACATCTCCTTGAATGTGGTAACGCTGCCCGTCTCGAACGACGAGACGTCGAGCTCCCCAAGGGATGCGCATTGGAAGAACATCTGGCTGAAATTGTTTCCGCTCGACGTGTTCCAACCCGCAAGGTTTACACTCCGAAGCGACGAGCACTCCTGGAACACGTCGGCAAACGACCTGACAGAGCTCGTGTCGAGGGCGGAAAGGTCGAGTTCAGTGAGAGATTTGCACCTTGAGAAGGCATATCCTAAGCTTGTTGTCTTCGACGTGTCGAGCCTAGACAGGTTGACCGACAAGAGGTTGTTGCACTCGAAGAACCACGCATACATCGTCTGCGGGGCGATGTTGTCATCGACGACCGCGACGCGCTTGATCTTGCTTGCGATGCCCTTCCACGGCGGAGTGCTCTTCGTATTCTGGATATTTGCGTACACCGCTGTCGCCGTCTTGCCCTCGAAGACGCTTCCCTCGACGGGCAGGGCCCGGCGCTTGTAGAAGGTGAGCGAGGCGTCGTCTTCCGAATAGACTGCGAACGGGACGGAGTCCGAAGCGCTCGGCTCCGTCGACTGGGCGCAGAAGAGGAAGGACGCCGAAAGCAGCGTCACCGGGTGCTGAGATGCTTGTTCGAACAGGTCGGCATGCGCGGCGGGATCGAGTCGGGACACCGCCCAGCTCACGTCGAGCGACCCTTGCGCGGGAACGACCAGTGTCGGGTCGTAGGACGCGAAGCCTCCTGAATAATCGAGCAGTGTCGACCCGTTTGCCTTCGCCGAAGCCGAGATGCCGTCGTAGGCGGTAGTCGCCGTGGCCATAGCAAGACGCGCCGGGGTGCTTCCCGAGTTCTCCACCTTCCACGAAGTCGGCGTCGCAACCGTCCCGTCGGAGAGCAGCGCACACGGCACGGTCGTGGGCATGGTCACCACGATCGTATCATCGTCTGCTGACGCGCCAGCCCCGCCCTCGTCAGCGTATGCGGGCACAAAGGGGAAGGCGAGGCACCATGCCACCGCAAAAGCTGCCGCGAATAAGACCGCGGCAGCATGCCATATTCCCGTTATTGCCCGCACGTGATGCATGTGATGCGGCTATTTGCTACTGCGCAGCGCCGGAAGCGACGGTCCAGGTGATGGTCGCAGCCTTTTGGGGCGTCGAGATGTCAGAGGTCACGCGTGCGATCTTCGCATCGGTGATGTCGAGGGAGATCTTGTCGTTTGCGGAATTGGCATAGCCCATGTTCCACGCCGCATTGACAGAAGTATCGACGGACGCGGCAGCCTGCAAGCCGTTGACCATGAACTGGAAGGCGTTCGCGGTGGTGCCCACCGTCACGTCAGCGACGAGCTTGAACGGCGACTGCTCGGTGACGGCCATATTCACCACGTGAATCGGGAAGACCGACTTGTTCTGAATCTGCAGGGTATCCGCAGAGGGGGCCAGCATCGTGCCGTCTGCCTTGGCGACGAAGGGGATTTGCGTCGGCACCGAGAACGACAGGTTGTCGCCGGAGGGGTCGGGGGTCACAGACTGGATGGTGACGTCCGTCGACTGAGAGGTAGTGCCGTCGGCGAAAGCGAGGGCGGGGGTTGCGATGGCGGTGGCCATGACGAGGCTTACGGCCAGCGCACCCACGCGCGCCTTGAGGCTTCGGTTGCTGATTGCGTCCATGGAAGGACTCCTTTCTTGAGCGAAGCGGGCCCTTCCCGCCTCATTGTTTGCTTTCTGCCGCCGAAGATGTCGGCAGCTTGGTGCCTTTTTGATGTCGAACTGCGCTCTTTGGCTGGCCCTATTGATTCCCGCTTAAGTCGGCCGCAACGATAGCGACGGCAACGGACTGGGGGTTGCCCGACGGCGCGCCGGTTTCGGGGTCGCAGCCCTGCACGGTCACGGTCGCCGATCCCTCATGGGCATCCGGCGCTTCGCACCATTCGACGACCTCGCCGGGGGCAATAAGCCCGGAGCTGTACAGCTCGACGCCGTCCTGCGAAAGGGTGAACGTTTGCGAGAACTTGTTTTCCGCAACATTCGACACGTTCACGCGCACCTTCCCATCTTCCAGCTTGGGCTTTGCCGACACGGAAATCGTCATGCGCGACTCCTCCGCCTGGCGGTTGAGCTCGGCAATAACTTCTTCGTCGCTTTTGCCCTCGTGGGCTTGCGCAGTCGCGCCGGGGTCGGCCTTAGGTTGAGAGAATTGTCACATCGCGCAGCTACCGATGGAAAGAAGCAGGAGAAGGAGCAGTATCAGAATAATGATGCGCCGCTTCTTTTTGCGCGAGTTATCTTCTTGTTCCGTTTCGCTCAATCCCCCACCCATTAAAGCACAGTTGCTTTTCGAGAAACCGCATGTGAGAGCCACGCCTTCGAGATTCGTTCATTCGGCCCCGAAACAAGGGGCATCGCGCACCTCGAGCATTTCCAAATCCCACTATTGATTTTGCGCCTGGATTATGGCAGAGCAACTCCCTCACTGTAAGAACTTCGTCTGCTAGCGGTATGCCAGCCATACAAAAAGCCCATATTGCTCTGGTGATTCGCGCACTATTTCTGTTCAGCGGCGCTGTAGCGAAACGATTACCCTGGCAGAAAAGCTAATCACGATGCGACACGTAATACCCCGCGTCCTCCACCGCTCGTTCGACAACATCGCGGTCGATAGGGGCTTTCGCCAAGATGTGCGCCGTGTCCGACGCTAGGTCGACCCTCGCCCATGTCCCTGGCTGAGCATTGAGGGCGTTCTGCACGCGCCCGACGCACTTTTCGCAGGTCATCCCCTTCACCCTAACGTCAAGCGAGAAGGGATAGTTCGCCTCGTCAGTGTCTTCCACCGTAACAGCAGCCACCTTCTTCGCCTTGGGAGCTTTCGGGCCGCCGCCGCAGCAGTCATCCTTGAGCGAGAACACGCGGTAGGCTCGGCGAAGCGCGAAGACCATAAGGATTGCGATAGCGACGATGATGATCAAGGTTGGTGCATTCATGCGGCAGCTCCTCCGAAAGCCTTCGCTTCTTGATACGCAAGAAGTTTTCCTTTTGATACTTTCGACAGTGTAGCACGAGAAGTTAGCGATGGAAAACCATCGTGAAAGAAGATGCCGCAGAGTATCCATATACCCTTAGGGGGTATATGAGAATGCACGAGCCAGCAGTGGTTCGGCGACGAGGGGCCTAGAAGGCGGTTGAAGCTCCCGACCGACTATTCCCCCAGGTCCTCGGCGAACCCTACGCGATAGTTCGCGAATACCACCCCGTCACCTGCCTGCGTGGCGTCCAAATCGACATCGGCCGCTATCGCGAAATCGCTGTCGCCTTCCGCATCGTGGAAAATCTGGCGCACATGCCATACGTGGGCCGATTCCTCGTCGGACTCGTCGAGCACGAGATAGGCCTTCGAGCGCGCATCCGCATCGAGGAGCACCTCTTCGTGTGCGTCGTAGAACTCGTCGAGCGCCACCGCCCAAGCACGCTCGCCGAAGCCCCAGTCCGCATCCATCTCGCCAAGCGTCGCAACGTCGCGGTGCGCCGCCGCACGCACACGGCTGAACAGGGCGTTCCGCACAAGAACGGTAAGCCCGCGACGATCGCGTACCACCGGCTCGTCCTCGGGCGAAGGCGGCGCGGCATCGAGCGCGGCGCCCGCGTTCTCCCACTCGTCGACCAAGCTCGAGTCGACCGAGCGCACGATAAGCCCCAGCCAAGCGACGACGTCCTCGAGCCGCTCGTCGCGCTTGCCCTCGGGAACCGTGCGGTCGAGGGCGCGAAACGCCTCGGACAGATATCTGAGAAGGGCACCCTCGTAGCGCGTGATCCCCAGCTTCTGGATATACCCCTTGAAGTCCGCGGCGCTCTCCAGCATGTCGCGCAGCACCGACTTCGGGCGCAGGCAGAAGTCGCGCGCCCACGGCACACCCTCGCAGTATTTCTCGAAGGCGGCATCGAGCAAATCTTCAAGGGGCTTTTCGTAGGTCACGTCCGCGATGCGCTCGAGGCGCTCCTCGTATTCCACGCCGTCCATCTTCATCTCGGCCATGGCGCGGTCGCGCGCACGGCGCTCCTGGGCGCGCAACACCTGGCGCGGGTCTTCAAGCGTCGCCTCGACCATCGACACCACGTTGAGCGCATAGTCATCATCTTCAGGGTCCAAAAGTTCCAAAGCCGCGAGCAAGAAGGGCGAAAGCGGCTGGTCGAGCGCGAAGTCTTCAGGAAGGTCAACCGTCACATAGTAGCTTGCGCCCCCGTCGGGCAGATCCTCTTTCACGACCACGCCCGCAGCGATGAGCGTGGCGAACACCTCGTCGGCACGCTGCGAGAGCGCCACCTTCTCCTCGTCGGTTTGCAGCGAGTCGGCAATGAGCTCCTCCACGCGGGCGCGGGCGTCGCCCCCCTGCTCCACCTCGGCGAGCACCATCGAGTGGGTGACGCGCATGCGGGGCGTGAGCTTCTCGGGAACCGATTCCACCAGGCGGTTGAAGGTGTCCTCGTTCCAGTTGACGAAGTTCTCGGGCGGTTTCTTCTTCTTGATCTTGCGGAGCTTCTTCGGATCGCCCGCAGCCTTCACCTCGGCCTTGTGGTTCTCGATCTCGTGCTCGGGCGCCTCGGCGATGACCACGCCTTCGGTGTCGAAGCCCGATCGCCCTGCGCGCCCTGCGATCTGGTGGAACTCGCGCGAGCGCAGACGGCGCATCTTGTGGCCGTCGAACTTCGTGAGCGCGGTGAGCACGACGGTGTGGATGGGCACATTGATGCCCACGCCGAGCGTATCGGTTCCGCAGATGACGGGGAGAACACCCTGCTGGGCGAGCTTTTCCACCAGCAGGCGATAACGGGGCAGCATCCCTGCGTGATGCACGCCGACACCGCAGCCGAGCAGGCGCTTCAACGTCTTGCCGAACGCCGTGGTGAATCGCGCGCCCTTCATGGCCTCCTTCACCGCCTCGCGCTGTTCCTTCGTCGCCACGCCGTAGCTCGCCAGTGCCGACGCGCTCGAAAGCGCCGCGTCCTGTGAGAAGTGGACGATGTAGAGCGGACCCTCCCCTTTTCGCAGCGCGAGCTCGACGGTGCCCTCAAGCGACGTGAGCGCGTATTCGTAGGAAAGCGGCACCGGGCGCGGCGCGTCGATGATGCGGGAGACGTCCTTGCCCGTCTGGCGCTCGAGCAGCCCTGCAATCTGGTCAACGTCGCCAAGTGTGGCGCTCATCAGCAAAAACTGCACATTGGGAAGCGCAAGCAGCGGCACCTGCCAGGCCCAGCCGCGATCGGAGTCGGAGAAAAAGTGGAACTCGTCCATAGCGACGCTCTCAATGGGGGCGTCCTTTCCCTCGGCGAGCGCCTGATTCGCGAGGATCTCCTCCGTGCAGCAGATGACCGGGGCCGACGTGTTGATGTGCACATCTCCCGTAATCATGCCCACGTTCTCGCGGCCTAAGATGTCCACCAGGTTGAAGAACTTCTCGCTCACAAGCGCCTTAATGGGCGCCGTGTAGTAGGAGCGCTCGCCGAAGCACATCGCGATGAAGTGCATGCCGAGCGCGACGAGCGATTTGCCCGAACCGGTCGGCGTGCCCAAGATCACGTGGTCGCCGACCATGATGGACATGAGGGCCTCTTCCTGATGGGGCCACAGCTCGATGCCGCGCGATTCGACCCAGCCGATGAACGCCTCGTAGGCTTCTTCCTCCGTAAGGTTAGGGTTCTCATCGTAGAGCTTGCAGGCAAGTGCGCCGAGCTCGCCAGGCTCATGCGCGCGGGATGCGTCGGCAAGCTGTGCGACCTCGCTCTCGGGGGTCGTGACGTGGACAGATGCGCCGTCGTTGGTTCGTTCAGACAAAAGTCGCTCCTCGTACAGGTTCGCCCGCGCGACAAAACGGGCGGACCTGCTGGCCCGCCCGACTCAGTCACCGCGAATTCGCATTCAGTTCTTCGAAGTGTAGCGCAGCGCAGCCGAATGATGCTAGCACTGCTCAAGAATGGCACGTAGATACTGCTTGTAGCTCTCTGCGAGCGACTCCGGCCCCTCGATACGAACCGTGCCGTTGCACCGCACTAGCCATCCGTAAAACGCAGGGCCTTCCTCAATCCGGGCCTCGATGCACGCCGTTCCGTCACCGAGGTCGGTGGAGGCAACGTCGCGTCCGAAGCGGTCGACGACGGCGTTCATAGCATGGCCATCGGCGATAAGCGTCGTGTCGACGAACGCGCCGCCAGCCGCACCAACGACCGCATTGTCGAGCCGCTCGACCGAGAAATCGCTTTGACGGGGAACCTTCGCCGCCCGCTCCTCGGAGACCTCCACGTAATCCATGCGCCCGACACGAAAGCCCTCGAAGTTGTCGGTTTCGGGATTGTAGGTGACCAGGTAGTACACGCCTTGGTTCACGATGATTTCCACAGGCGTCTCCACATAACGCTCGCCGCTGCGGCGCATGACCTTCTCTTTCGCGGCGTTGTAGCTGAAATAGCGGAACGACACCTTGCGCTTGCCCGCAATCGCCTCCAGGATGCGGTCGACATTGTAGAGCAGCGAGTCACCCTGGATTTTGATGCGCCCGCTTACGGAAAGGTGACGGTCAAGCAGGTCGCGCTCGCGCTTGGGCGCGAGACGCTTGATCGAGCGGACGAGCGCGTCGGACTTGCGCTGCGTCAAATGGCGCGAGCTCTGCACGGCGTCCACGATAAGCATCAGATCATCAAGCTCGATAGATCGCGTGACAAGGGCGTACTCGAGCGGCGCTCGCTGAAACGTCTGGATATCGAGGCCGAATTCCCGCAGCGACTCGATGTCGCGATAGACCGACTTGCGCTCCGCCGTGATGCCGTGAGCCTCGAGGCGTTCGAGAATCTGCGCCATGGTCAAGCCGGCGACAGCGTCGGTCTCCTCCACGAGCATCTTCGCAATGTAGAGGAGCTTGAGTTTTTGCAAATTGGCCGCCACGGGACACCCTCCCTTTTATGCCTCAGTTACCACACTGATTATACTTCTTTGTTTCCCCAGGTAAACTAGCATTCGTTACAAAAATCACGTCGATTATGACATTTACCCGTCCCAAAGTTGTCTCAGAAGACGTCAAAATCAATGGGAAAGGCGCAAGCGAGTAAGGTCGGCTATAATCGCAAGGCAGATGCAACCGGACGACGACTTGGATGTGACTTCATGAACGCAGGCACCCTGGCAGGCAACGATTCCCTTCGCGCGGCGCTGCGCCACTACGACGAGGTCCGCGAGACCTACCTTCGCGCGCTCGCCGAGCATGGCGTGGAATTCGCGCCCGCAGGCTCCTCCGATGCCGAGATCGCCCAACTGCGAGACGAGCTTGCGCAACGCGGAGCCGAGTTCCGTAACGCAGGTGCGTCAATCCGCATGGGCTGGATCTCGAAGGCATGCATCGAGTGCACAGGAAACAAAGGCTCCGAGACGTTTTCCACCACGTTCAGGTGCCATCGCGACTGCTATTTCTGCTTCAACCACAACCAGGCGGACTACGACAAGTTCGTCCGCGAGGGCTGCCCATGGGAAGAGGGCCTCGCCCGCGCCGCCGAAACCTACAAAAACGGCCTCGCCGTCATCGGGCTCACGGGAGGCGAGCCGCTTTTGAGCTTCGATGCGTCAATCGCGTTCCTCAACCGCGCACGCGAGCTTTTCCCCGAGGCGCACAAGCGCATGTATACCTCGGGCGACCTGCTGACAGAGGACATGGCGCGGGCGCTGCATGACGCGGGGCTGCAAGAGATCCGCTTCAGCGTGAAGGACTTCGACCCCGAGCCCATGCAGGAGCGCGTGCTCGATGCGATGCGCCTGGCGAAGCGCTACATCCCCGACGTCATGGTGGAGATGCCCATCATCCCCGGCACCGAGGCGCGCATGAAAGAGCTGCTCGCGAGCTTCGAGGAGATCGGCATCCGCGGGATCAACATGCTCGAGTTCTGCTTCCCCTTCCACAGCTGGGACGAGTTCGCGCGCCGTGGGCTTGTCGTGCGCAACCCGCCCTTCGACGTGATGTACGACTACGGATACTCAGGCGGCCTTCCCATCGCCGGCAGCGAGCAGCTTGCGCTCTCGCTGATGATATGGGCACACGACCAGGGGTTCTCGTTTGGCATGCACTACTGCTCGCTCGACAACAAGCACCGAAGCGAGATGCGGCAGCGAAACGAGCGCGCTGCCCACGTGCACCCTTGCTTCACCTTCGACAAGGGGGATTTCTTCCTAAAGACGGCGAAGGTGTTCGGCCCCGACCGCGAGGTAGCGCGTCCTGTCCTTGCCATTGCCGGCTGCGATACGATGGTCGACAGCGACGAGGAGGACTCGACAACTTTCCCCTTGCGCTATCTGGAGTTTCTGCGCGGCGTGAACGTCACGCCCGCCGTCGCGTATGCCGTGCTCGAGTCTGACGAGAACGGCTCCTACATTCAAGAGCTCGACCTGCGCGTGGCGGAATAGCGCGCTTGGGACGCCCCGCAGCCTTCGCAACCTAAAAGCCAAGAGAACGACGGCCCGTCGGTGCGAGCGCGATACCAAATGCTGCGTTCGAACCGATGGGCCTCGGCAGCTTTCTACAGCACAGACTCGATTGCAGCCAGAAGCTCGTCGTATTCCTCGAGCGTGGGGACATCGGGGTTCTCGGCCTTCGTCGACGGCGCACCCTTGAACAGCCAGCCCGCTTTGCTTGCGCGAATCATTCCCAGGTCATTGTACGAATCGCCCGCGGCGATGGTCTCCATCCCGCAGCTCTGCAGCGCGCGAACGGTCGTGAGCTTTGTCTGGTCGCAGCGCATCTTGTAGCCGGTGATGGCGCCGTCCTCGCCCACTTCAAGCGAGTTGCAGAATATGGTGGGCCAGCCGAGTTTGTGCATCAGAGGCTGCGCGAACTGTTCGAAGGTGTCGGAGATAATGATGACCTGCGTCTTCTCGCGCAGCGCATCGAGGAATTCGCGGGCGCCCTCCATTGGGTCGATCGTGGCGATCACGTCTTGAATCTCGGCCAGGCCAAGTCCATGTTCGCGCAGGATGTCCAGACGGAAGTTCATGAGCTTATCGTAATCGGGCTCGTCGCGCGTCGTTCGCTCAAGCTCGGAGATGCCGCTCGCCTTGGCGAACGCGATCCAAATCTCGGGGACGAGCACACCTTCCAAATCCAAGCAAACCACGTTCATAGGACATCCTTTCCTTATGCAGGCTCAAGGCGTTGGAGAATTCCAGCGCAACGGAAGTTAGGGTCCGCAGCACGCAACGTCGCGAGCTGGGCGGGCACTGCCCTATGATAGCCTATCGAAAACGTCGGCATTCAAGCAATCGGCTGGACGGCGCCCGCATACGACGTCGATGGCGCTTTGCATCGTTCGCTCGCGTAGCTCAACTGTTCGGGGTGCCCGTCCCGCCGCCCGCCTCGAACCGTGCAACAAGGCCAATCCTGTCGTAAACGGCACGAGCGAGGTCATTTCCCTCATATCACTTGAACTGCCGGGCAGACCGTGCATAATGTTCAATTCGAATGGCTTCTACGATATCCCACATACCCTCTTCAACTGCACGGAAAACATGGGGGTCTCCTCGCTGCGCAAGTGGCAGGAGGTTCATTTCGCAAGCTCAATTGAAGAGGTGGCTGGCATCCTAGTTCCATGCTAGCCGTATCATTTCTCCGAATTGCCAGGAGCACAAGCAATCATGAGCATCCTCGACAAGCAATACCCAACGAACGTTTATCGGCTCATCCTCATCACGGCCGCCGCCATCTGGGGCTTAGGCTTCGTGATCGGCAAAAGCGCCATAACCACCGTTGGCGCCACCTGGTTCACCGCCATCCGTTTCTTTGGGGCGGGCATCGTTTTGCTCATCATCCTGTTTCCCCATATCAAGCGAAGTTTCTGTCGAAAGACGCTGAAGGCGGGCATGATCATAGGCGTGGCAACGTTCCTCGGGTTTTGGACGCAGTTTCTGGGCCTGGGCATGACGACACCATCGAAGAACGCCTTTTTGAGCGCGTGTTATTGCCTGACTGTGCCGTTCATCTGGTGGGTGGTCTCCCGCCGCCGCCCGCCCGCCAAAGTGTTTATCTCCGCGGCAATATGCACGGCCGGCATCGGGATGGTATCGCTGACCGAAGGCTTCTCCATCAGCCTGGGAGACGGCATCAGCATTCTCTCGGCGTTCCTCTACGGCGCTGAAATCGTGATCATCGGCCTGGTCATGCGCGATAACGATATTCTGACCACCACCGTCGTCCAGCAATTCACCAGCGGAATCTTGGCCCTGCTGCTCGCCTTGACCACGCAGCCCATGCCAACGGCGGCGCAGGTGATCACTCCCGAGTTCATCGGCGCCATGGCCTACGTTGCCGCCCTTTCGGCGGCCTTTGGGGCTGTGGCGCAGAACACAGCGCAGGCACATGTGTCCCCTTCCGAGGCGGGCCTGCTCTGCTCGCTTGAAAGCGTGTTCTGCGCCCTGTTCAGCGTGGCATTCTTCGGCGAGGTGCTCACGCCGAGGATGGCGTTAGGCTTCGCGCTCATCTTCGCCTCCGTCGTGACAACTCAGCTTGGCGACAAGGGCGGTAGCACCGCAACCAACTCCGCTCCCGAGGAGTCCGCCGCCGACGGACCAGCGGCCACCACAAGCCGGGAATCCAGCGAACCTGTCAAACGAAACCGTGGAAGAATCGCCCGCTGAACTGCGAGTATCGTAGCTCGCAAACCCCTTTTGGCTACTAAACGAGAAACCCCGCATTCTCGGTGCCAAGTCCGCGATTGGCCGCGGAGCATAGGCCATGATAGCGGTTAAGCCCGACGGCGAAATACGAGATAGCTGTTCAGGGTGCCCGTCCGGCCATCCGCCTCGAATCGCGCAACGAGGCTCGCCTGGCGGTCGACGGCACGAGCGAGGTCAGACACCTCCTCGTCCGAGAAGGTGTGACAATAGCGGTATGCATGCTGCCTGTTCTGCCACCCAAGCAGGTAATCGCCCTCATCGAGCGCGGGCAGCCCATACTCCACGCGAGCTTTCGCCGTCGTTTCTACCGCCCTTGCTGCAAGCTCGGGACTCTTCGCGAACTGCCAAAGCGACACCGCCACGTGCCCGCCGGGGCGCACGCTCTTGACGAGCGCCCGCAGAAGGGTCGCCCGCGAATCGGCACCGGGGACGTGATGGAAGAAGCCGAAGCACACCGCCATATCGACAGACGACGCTTTGATTGCGTGCTCGATCGAGCCGTCTATGAGTGAGTTTACGATATCAAGCTTCTGGAAGGCAACGTTGTCGGCGTCGCCCGCGAGCCCATCGCGCGCAAGCTGCTCGCAGTCGTCCACCGCGAAGTAGGCTATCGCCGCACTGGGCAGCGCCTCTTGCAGAAAGCGAAGGAAGCGCCCGTTGCCGCACGCCACATCGAGCACACGAAGCGGCTCGCGGGAAGGCTGCCAGGCGAGAGTGGCGACATCTCCGGGAAGAGGGCCTTCCGGACGCTCGCCGCAAGACCCCGCATCCTCGGGGCGCTCGCCAGCATCGCGCTCCAACTTGCCAGGACGCGCCACGCCCTCGTATCGAGAGCCCTCGAGGTGCGACCCGCTGCTTACCACCGCCGACGTCCCGGCGCAAAGCCCCATCTCGTCGAGGCAGCGCCCCCAACCCGCCCACGAGGCGCGACGGGTCGACGAGAACGACGAGGCGTTCTCGCGGTAGAAGGTAGAGGTTATGTCACACAGCTTTCGGGCGGTTTCAGTATCCATAAGGCATCCCGTGCATTGTATCGCTTCGCGGTTCAACGCGCCGCCCGCAGCAGGCCAGCAATCCGCCAGTGCGCGCCAGGTTCGCATAGCGTACAATGCCGCTTATGCAGAAAACCCTCGAAATCATACTGTCGGCCCTGAGAGAACAGGGGCAGCCGCTCAACGCGAACGCGCTCGACCGAATTATCCGCGCGCGCAATCGCGAGCTGCGAGGCCCTGTTCGCGCGGTGGCAAAAAAGAAGCTTCTCCCTTTCTACCAAAAGGTCAAGGAATCCGACCCCGAGCTATGGCGCGGTTGGGACATCGATGACGCGCTCGAGGCGCTCCTCGTGCGCACCCTGCGGATGAAACCCATGCGCACCGCGTCGGGTGTGGCGACCGTGACGGTGCTCACCAAGCCGTGGCCCTGCGCAAGCGCCTGCCTCTACTGCCCGAACGACATCCGCATGCCGAAGAGCTATCTAGCCGACGAACCCGCCTGTCAGCGGGCCGAGCGCAACTGGTTCGACCCCTATCTGCAGGTGGCGCTTCGCCTTCGCACGCTCGCTGACATGGGGCACACGACCGACAAGGTAGAGCTCATCGTCCTCGGCGGCACCTGGACAGACTATCCGCGCGAGTACCGATTCTGGTTCACGCGCGAGCTCTTCCGCGCGCTGAACGAGGCATCGGACGCAAACGCGCAACGGGCGAGCATCGCCGAGCGCCGCGCCTTCTACGAGCATTGCGGCGTTTTGAGCGAGCGAGACGACCTCGCCGCATTTGCTCGCAACGAGCAGGCTCGGGTCACCTGCGGCGAGCTCACCTACAACCAGGCGATTCGCGAACTCTACGGGAACGACGCGGGCTGGCAGCGGGCAAGCAAAAGCCAGACGGCCGCGCTCGCAGACGTCACCCTCGAACACGAGCGCAACACGCAGGCCACGCATCGCTCGGTGGGACTTGTCATCGAGACACGCCCCGATTGCATCACCCCCGGAGCGCTCACCGAAATGCGGACACTCGGCGCAACGAAGGTGCAAATCGGCATCCAAAGCCTTGACCAGCACATACTCGATGCGAACCTGCGCCGCATCTCCCTCGATCGCATCGGGCGCGCCTTCGAGCTCGCAAGGCTGTTCGGCTTCAAAATCCACGCGCACTTCATGGCTAACCTTTACAGGGCCACGCCCGAGAGCGACGTCGCGGGGTACCGTGCCCTTGTCACCGACAGGCGCTTCCTTCCCGACGAGGTGAAAATGTACCCCTGCGCGCTCGTCGACGGCACGGGTCTTGTGGAACACTGGCGAAACGGCACGTGGAAGCCCTACACCGAGAGAGAGCTTATCGACGTGCTGGTCGCGAACATGCAGGCCACACCCCCCTACGTTCGCGTGTCGCGCATGATCCGCGACATCTCCTCGCACGACATCATGGCCGGTAACAAGAAGGTGAACCTGCGCCAGATGGTCGATTGCGAGCTAGCGCGTCACGGCGGCGGCGTGGAGGAAATCAGGACGCGCGAGATCGGCACGCGCGGGGCGGATTTGAGCAAGCTTGAGCTCGTCGAGTTCCCCTACGAGACCACCGTGTCGAGCGAACGCTTCCTGCAGTGGGTAACGCCCGAAGGGAAAATCGCAGGGTTTTTGCGTCTGTCGCTGCCGAAAGCAAGCGCGATCGAGGCTGCGCGCGCGGAAGCGGAAAGCGAGCGCGGAGCTATCGGCTCAACGGGGTGCGAGGCAATGCTGATCGAAGGTAAGGTCATCTCTCACCAGGCCGCACGCGATATTGAGCCCGCAAGCGCAAGCGCGCAAGCAGAACGCTCCGCCCATGACGCCTTCCCTATAACTGCAGGCGCGGCCATGATCCGCGAGGTACACGTGTACGGCGCCGTCGCCGCGCTCGGGCATGCAAGCACGGGAGCCCAGCACACGGGGCTGGGCCGCAAGCTCGTCGCGCGGGCATGCGAAATCGCGCGAGAGGCAGGCTACGAGCGTATAAACGTCATCAGCGCGGTGGGGACGCGCGAGTACTATGCGACCCTCGGCTTCGAGCAACGCGGCCTTTACCAGCAAAAAGAGCTTTAAGCTTGCAAAGCACGCAGGGGCAGCCCTTAATGACCGGCGCCCCGCTATTCTCGACGTCGGCCCTTCCCAAAAAAGCAGAAAGCGAGACAATCACCCGACCCCCGCCTCACCGTCGAAATTATCGCTGGCAGAGAGCTCACCGCACCCGCAGCTCCCAGAAGGCAACGGCGCTTGCCGCGGCCACGTTCAGGGAGTCGACATCGTGCGCCATGGGTATCTTCACCGTGTAGTCGCTCGCGTCGATCGTGGCTTGAGACAAGCCCTCGCCTTCAGTTCCGAGGACGATCGCGAGCTTCCCGCAGGAGCGAAGAGCCTCATCATCAAGCGAGATGGATTCGTCGGACAGGGCCATCGCCGCGACCTTGAACCCCAGGTCGTGAAGGAGCGGAATCCCCTCCCCCGCCCAAGACTGAACGCTTCCGATCCGCGTCCAGGGAACCTGGAACACCGTCCCCATTGACACGCGGGCGGCGCGACGGAAAAGCGGATCGTGGCACGACGGGGTCACGAGGACCGAGTCGACACCAAGCGCAGCGGCGGAGCGGAAGATCGCCCCGATGTTGGTCGAGTTCCCGATATCCTCAAGCACCGCCACACGACGTGCACCCAGACTGTCCAGCAGCTCGGTCGCATTTGGTAAAGACGGGCGCTCGAACACGGCAAGTGCACTTCTGACCACCTCATACCCGGTGATTTCCTTGAAGAGCGCCTTCGGCGCAACGTAAATCGGCGTCGAGGCATCTGCCGCAAGCGCACGCTTGATGACGGGCATCGTGTCCTCGAGCAGCTTTTCGGGCAGCAGCATCGCGCGCGGGACTGCGCCAGCAGCCATCGCGCGCTCGATCACCTTGAGCGACTCGCCGATGAACAGCCCTCTCTCGCGCAGTTCCGCGTCGGCCGTGCGCGTGAACAGGGAGAAGTCCTCGCCCCTCTCGGCATCTGCGTCGCCCGTCTGCTCCAATGTGATTATCGGCATTGCTCTCCCCTCTTGCGACATCGCCTACCGGCCACCAATCCACGCCTCCCACGAGGCTGCCTCGCGTTGCGCCTGCGCGTAGCCCGCATCGTAGGACGCGCAAAGCTTCTCCCAATTCGTCTCTTTGTTGTCAACGGGCATCTCGTCGGGATAGAAAACGCAGGCAGAGCCCTCCCGTTCGAGCCGCTCCACCTCGTCGCACAGGGCGTTATAGCGAGATGGCCTCTCGATGGTGCGTTCGGCAACCAAGGGATGGTTCCGGAAAGCGGCACGGAACACGGCGCGCGGCAAAGCACCAAGGGGCTTTTTGCGATATCCCCGCGGCTGTGTTCGCACAATGAAGAAGCGCTCGAAACCGTCGCGCCGCGCCGCGTCGAGACAAATTCCCCAGCTCGTCCCCATTCCGCCGTCCATATAGGTGCGACCGTCGATCGTCGTCGGCGGCATGAACAGGGGCATAGTCGAACTGGCGCGCACGCGCAGCATCATGTCGAGCATCGTCGGCATATCCGCCTTCGTCCATGCCACGGTCTCGCCGGTTTCCCAATCGAATCCCTCGATGTGCACCTCGGCCTTGTTCGCAAGGAACGTCTCGAAGTCGAATGCCATCACCTCGTCGGTGCCCGCCAAATCCTCAGCGATTCCCTCGTAGAGGTGATGCGCGTTGAAAAACCCTCTACCAGATAGGAAGCTACCGACACCTCCGAACTCAGGGTCGCGCACCAAATCGGTGAACGAGGCGCGCGAGCGCTCGATATCGCGCGACACGTAGTTGACCGTATGGCTTGCACCAGCGGAAATGCCGTAAACTTTCGGAAAGCTCAGCTTGCGTTCGAGCAGTGTCGTCACCACACCGGCCGTGTAGCTCGCGCGCATGCCACCGCCCTCGAAGATAAGCGCGACGTCGTCTATGTTGGGTTCGTGTTGAGACATGGCAGGGATTATACCCCGACAAAGCCCTGATTGTTGGTTGCATCCATGCGATTGGCCCCGCTTGCGAAACCTCTATTCGCCGCTTCCAGATACGGTGCCGTTTGAAGCGGACAACGACCCCGATGCGGAGTCCTGACCAGAAGAAGTGCTTCCGCCGCTCGCGCTCCCCTGCTCTCCCGATGAACTTGCGCCTGCATTTGTACCCGAAGATGTCGAGGTACCGCTTTGCCCCTGGCCGCTTCCCTGCGCTCCCGATTGAGAGGACCCTGACTGATTTTGCGAAGTCGAGCTGTTGATATCCGAGGAGTCGCTTTTCGCCGCATTCGAAGTTGCGCTCGACGCTGACGCGCTCTGGGAATCACCGCTCGCCTCAGAATCGGCCACGTGCTGCTTGTCCACCTGGGCGCCTTGCTGCGCGCCCGAATCCTGGTTCCCCCGGACAACCTGATCGATCGCCGCTGGCTTCGCGCCAAGACCCTGGCCTTGCGTGGTCAGCATGACAAATCCCGCGCTCACCGCCACCGCGACGAGGGCGGACACTATCGACACGGCGATCACGCCTCGCTGCATGCGCCTATCATGCTCGCGTTTCTCGCGAACATGCTGCGCAGTGATGTCCCCGGCGAGCGACTTATCACCCAGATGAGGCGTCGCCGTGGCGCGGCCGGACACTCCCCCAGCAACCACACGCCCCGAGGCGAGCTGATCGACGCTCCTCATCGAACCGCCCGCAAACTCGGTTTGTTCGGTTTGCCCCGCTTTCGGGCCGTAGGCTCGCACATCTTCTTCCGTCGAGGCTGTGCCATCTTTCTCCGTCCCAAATGGGACCGCCTCTAAACCTTCCAACCCTTCAGCGTCGCCAACGCCGCCAGTACTCGATTCCTCATCCGAGTCGCGCATGCCACGCAGCTTAGTCGCTGACTGCTCCAGGAAACGCTTGTATACCTGCGACGCGACCGTCGAGACGACCGAGCCAACCGCAACGCCGATCACCGACCCTGCAATGCCAATCTGCGCCGACAGCAGCATCGACGTCACCGCAGCAAGCGCGCCCGCCGTAAGCTGCACGCCAGAGAGCCCCTCGAACAAGCTCTTCGCCGTGAATGATGTGCCCCTTGCCCGTTCAGTCATGTTCAACCTCGTGCTTATCATCTTCTCGCTTGCTTTCCGAAGGTAGAACATATCCTCCTCATGTGGTGGGAATTTGAACCAGGGGAACTCTTCGCCAGATTGATACCCAACCCTCACAGATATGTCACTTTCGCCCCGCTGCAAGGCTCTACCGCGATCGAAGCCGCCAAGAAAGTTACCTAAGCGTATACTTGCCGTAGTGTTTCCGACTGAAAGGATTCTCGATGGAAAAGCCTATTCTTTATTACTGGGCGCCCTGTTCAACCTGCTCGGTGGCGGTGAACCTCGCCGATGAGCTGGGGATAGAGCTCGACAAGCGCGACGTCGAGCAGGAAGCCCCCTACCAAGAACTGCTTGCTCTCGGCGGCGACGCGAACAAGATTCCCTACCTCTATGTGGGCGGCGAGCTTATCGAGGGGCAGCAAGCAGTACTAGCGAAACTCAAAGCCATGAAATAAAGAACCTCATTGCCTTGTGCCGCGCGGCCGCCTGAGAGTGCGTTGCCCATCTCTGGCGTCGCGCGGTTTTGTTCTACCAGCCGTCATCGGTCTGCCCGTTTTCCCGTCGTTGTGCTAACCTCCGAACATAAGTTGCATCACTCCCGTTTGGAGGTATCTATGAACCAAACCGAAGGCCCTATCGCCTACACCGCCATCCCCGACAAGGTCACCCATAATGCGCATGCGGCCTTTGCCTCGGACCCAGCCGCGCGCATCGCAAAGAATGCCGTTTCCGCAAGCCCGATACGCAAGGTCGCCCGCGTCCCCGAGGCGCTCAGCCTCGATGCGAGCACCTTCGACGTCCAGCTCTCCCAGGGCGACATCACCAACCAGAAGCGTTCGGGTCGCTGCTGGATGTTCGCAAGCCTGAACACCATGCGCTTTCGCATCATGAAGAAGCTCAACCTGAAGACGTTCGAGTTATCGCAAGCCTATCCCCTCTTCTGGGACAAGTACGAGCGCGCCAACTGGTTCTTCCAGAACATCATTGCCACCGCAGATGAGCCTGTGACCTCGCGAGATGTTTCGTTTCTTCTCCTTGACCCGCTTTGCGACGGCGGGCAGTGGGATATGTTTCGATCCATTGTGAAGAAATACGGCGTCGTGCCGAAGGACGCCATGCCCGAAACGCACTGCTCGTCGAACACGGGAGATATGGACGCCTTCCTTACTCGCTTCCTTCGCGCTGGCGCTAAAGCGCTTCGCGATATGATCGCGGGCGGTGCCGACAAGGAGACCCTTGCTGCAAAGCAGGAACAACTCCTCGGGCAGTTTTACCGCATGCTTGCGATTTGCCTTGGCGAGCCGCCGAAGTCGTTTGAAGCCCGTATCCGCGACAAAGACGACAAGCTGGTCGTTTCGGGGACCTTCAGCCCAAAGCAGTTCTTCGACGAATACGTAGGCATGAACCTCGACGACTACATCTCGGTCATCAACGCTCCGACCGAAGACAAGCCGTACTATCGTTCATATTCCGTAAGGTTCCTTGGTAATGTTGCCGAAGATGGAGGGGTCCATTACGTGAACCTTCCCGTCGAATCTCTAAAGAGAGCGGCAATCGCCCAGCTCAAGGACGGCCTTCCTGTATGGTTCGGCTGCGACGTCGACCAGAACTACCTGCAAGACGACGGCATGATGGGTATCAGTACCATGGATGCCGACGGGCTGTTCGGCGTGCCGGTAATGGCAGGCTTGGACAAAGCGGCTCGACTCGATTACGGCGAATCGCTTATGACACATGCGATGGTGTTTCAGGGAGTAAACTTCGACGGTGAGGGGAAGCCCACGCTTTGGCGCGTCGAGAATAGCTGGGGCAAAGACCACGGCCATGACGGCTATGATCTTATGACCGACGATTGGTTCTCGGAGTATGTCTATCAGGTCGTCGTCGACAGGAAATATCTCACCGAGAATGAGCTTGCAGCCTACGACAGCGCCCCCACTCCCCTAGCACCATGGGACCCCATGGGTGCGCTTGCGTAACATTATGCCTGCTAGATTCACTTTTTCGCCACAATTCTGATGTTAGTGGTGACAAACTGAATCCGCAACGATTACAATGTGGCCACTCTTTGCACTGCATTGCCGCGACAGCCAACGCGACAAGCTTTTACAGCGCAAACTGATCAGGCCGTGGTGTAGCGCCATGGAGCCGGGCCGGCGGGGACGTCGGCAGCAGATGCACCTTTGGGCGCGCCTGCGGGACAGTTGCCGTTCCGCAGGCGCGTTTTGTTTTTTCGAACGCAAGTGCGGGTAGCTAAGAGACACTGTTCCCTACCCAAGGAGCTCGAACCATGGCAGACAACCCCAAAACAAACCCTATGAATGACGAAGGCCCGAAGTCTCGCAAGGACAGCCGCGTTCCGGATAGGCAAAAAGTAACCCGGCAAGTCGCTACTGTCGGAGTGGGCGGAAATATCTTTCTTGCAGCCTTTAAGCTGTTCGCGGGCATTTTCGGTAATTCCACCGCAATGATATCCGATGCCGTCCACTCGCTTTCGGACGTGTTCGCAACCGCTATCGCATTTGTGGGTGTGAGGCTTGCTGAGCGCGACGCCGACAGCGACCACCCTTATGGACACGAACGGTTCGAAAGCGTTGCATCCCTTGCCTTGGGTCTGATTCTTTTGTTCACGGGCTTGGCAATCGGATACTCCAGCTTGGAGAGCATTACGACCGGGTCGTATCTCGATACCGCCACGCCGAGCCTCATTGCTCTCATCGCGGCAATTGTATCTATCGTCGCAAAGGAAGGGATGTTCTGGTATACCCGCCATTGGGCGCGCGCCATAAACTCGAGTGCATTCATGGCCGACGCATGGCACCATCGCTCTGACGCGCTCTCCTCTGTTGGCGCGCTTGCTGGCATCGGCGCCTCGATGCTCGGGTTTCACGCAGGCGACGCAATTGCCAGCTTGGTCATCTGCGTCATCATATTGAAGGTCGCATTCGATGTCTTAAAGGAATCGCTTAGTAGCCTAACTGATACCGCTTGCGATTCGGCATTCGAACATGAGCTCGGAGATGTCATCAGCAATACACCGGGTGTTATCCGAATCGACGACTTGCGCACACGCAAATTTGGAAACAAGGTATACGTTGACGCAGAAATCGCCGTTGATGGCTCGCAAACGCTTATTCAAGCTCATGAAATCGCTGAAGCCGCTCATGATGCCGTTGAGTCTCATTTTGACAATGTGAAGCATATTATGATTCACGAGAACCCCGCATAGAGCCCCGATATGCGTCTCGATAGAATCTAACAATTGAGCCCTTAAGATAAGGCCGTCACATCCCTCATGGCGGCCTTATCTATCTTGATGCTTATATCTTACGATTCGATTAATCACGATTCATACTATGCGTCGCATAAGTTGGATCGTCTTCCCAAAGTCGAAGCTCCCCCTCCGCTCTTGTTTTTGCAAGATTGATAATTCTCTGATTGGACGATCCTTTAAACCTAAGAGTAATGTCATGCTTCTCTTGCTCAAATGGGCCATCCACCAAAATATCAACGAGAGACAAAATCTCCTGGGTTTCCTTGCAACTGCATCGAGATCGAGAGTCAAGCAAGTTCTCATAAAGCTCGCCTGTATAGCACCAAATGGTTTTTTCAGGAAAGCGGCTTCTCACCCTCTGGAGAAACGGCAGCAGACCCGTTTGGTTCTCCGGCTCCATTGGCTCACCGCCAAGAAGCGTCAAACCATCAACGTAAGAAGCGCTTAAACTCTCGAGGATTTCATCTTCAATCTCGCGAGTGAATGGTTTCCCTGCTGAGAAATCCCACGCTTCTGTGTTAAAGCAACCAGGGCAGCCTCGCCGGCATCCTGACACGAACAGCGTCGTGCGAACACCCTCACCATTAGCAATGTCGAAATATTTGATTGTAGAGTAATTCATCTTTTCACCTCTTCCCTTTTACCTTTGAATTATCTCATTGTTTCACTTCCCTGCTTCCACAATTTCTACTTCTCCGTCAACGGGGGTATCAATGTCATATCCTATGCCATCCATTTTCTTCCTTCCTTATGACAGGATTTCATCTTCCATTGACTCCTGTCATCTCGCGTCGATAACCAAATGCATAAACGTTTACTGTGCAGTGACTGCACAGTACTATGTTACTCGCTCGTCTTTCAATCTCATAATAGGGAATTACTGCAACTGTGCAGTCGCTGCACAGTTGCAGTAAAGCGTAGAATTGCAAGACGCGAACATCTATAATTAACAATAAGCGAAAAGATATGTATTATCTTGTAAGATAAGAAAATAGCGAGTAAATACGCTTGTCGAATAAAAATGATGCGTATAGAATGATGCAAACGACAAAGTGTGCAGCGACTGCACAGAGCCAAAATCAAACGAAACAAAAACACAGCAATGATAGGATACGGCATGTCGAAAAATCAGTCGGAAACGAAAGAGGTCAAAATGGCCACCAAAGGTAAGTCGAAAGGCGGAGAAAAGCAACAGCAATCGCTTTCTCTGGGCAGGGAGACCGTAGAAGAACTTGAAAGGGAAGCTGAACGCCGGGGCCTTAACAAGTCGCAACTTGCCGATTTGCTCCTTAACGGACAGCTTACACAATCCGCAGAGAAACCGACTATAATTTCGATTATGAGCTACAAAGGCGGCGTCGCAAAAACTACAACTTGCACCTGCCTTGCAGTGTGCCTATCTGAAATGGGATACAAAGTTCTGGTAATCGATATGGATGGCCAGGGAAACGTAAGCCAGAGTCTCAGAGTATACGACCCACGCTCCGAAGAAGCATGCATAGCAGACGTTCTCTACCAGACAACACCGAACGGACAGAGGAAAAGCCTCCGAGATGTGATGAAACCGACCGATTACAATAACGTATTCTGTGTTCCATCGAATTTCCGATTTGCAGACGCAGATACACGCCTGAAAGCAGAAATCGCAGGAGGCGTCGATACAAGACTATGTTATGCAATCGAAGACCTCGTAGAAGAAATGTCAAAAGAAGGCGATGATCGCTTTGATTACATTATCATCGATTGCGGACCACGTTTGGATATGACAACTACAAACGCCATCGTGGCACTTGAAGCTGGAAACAATGCTTCACACATTATTATCCCGATCAAAGTAGATGGTTTTGCGATTGCGGGGCTATCTCAGACGATTGACACCATTAACAGGACCGCAAAAGAACGCCGCCGACTCCCGCAGCATTGGAAGATTCTGCAAACGATGATTGAACGAAAGACCTCTGCCTACAAAGTCGGATGCGAATTGCTTAAGGAAGCAATTCCGAACGCAGAGTACTTCAATACCAAGATTGAGAAAAGTACTGTGGTCCCAGAGGCAAGCCTTGCAATGGAACCATTGATTACCTACGCACCCGATAGCAAACCTGGAATGCAGTATCGTTTGCTCGCTCAAGAAATCGAGGAAATGAATGCCTAAGAAAAAGCTACAAGCTGCCATAGCTCGAAATGGGGGAGCAGTGGCAAACGTTGTCACAAAGCACGAGAAGCTTTCAGAAGAAGAACTACGCGTCGCTGCATTTAATGCACGAAACAACCAGAATGCGTCGATTACTGACAAAATGGCCAACGATAATCGACGCAATACGCTTTTGAGCGAGATGGGATTTGATTGGTTCGACATCGAAGACATCAAGCCAAACCCGAACAACGCGTACAAGATTACCGAAGAAGACGTAAAAAACCTCGCCGGACTCATCTTCAACAGCAAAGAAGTAGAGCCGCTCATTCTGCGCGAAACCGAAGACGGTGTTCAAATCGTCGACGGAGAAAGACGCTGGCGCGCCTGCAAGCTTCTGGCAGAAAAGTATGGCGATGCATGGCGTATGGTTCCCGGCCGCTGCCATAAACTTGGGTCCCTCAGTGATGAGCAAGCAGAGTTCATTATGCACTCAAGCAACATGGGGCAAAGGAACATCACGCCATCCGAGAGAGCCCAGGGTTTCAAAGTGCTTGCCGATAAACTCGTCGAATGGAGAAAAGACGACCCAAGCCTGAAGGGTCGCAATACCAAAACTGTGCTCGCAGAGCATTTCGGAGTGTCGGAAAGAACAGCGCAAGTACTGCTAAACATTGCTCGTAATCTGGCAAAAGAGGGCAACGACCTGCTCGATGAGGGGAAGATAACCCAAACTCAGGCAGAAGCAATCTCAAAGCTGCCAGGAGACAAACAGAATTTCATAATCGAGTCAGTTAAATCGAACAGCTACGACAGTGATGAGATAACAGCACTTGTGCAGGAAATCAAAGAAACTGATCTTCCGGTAGGCCCAGACAAAAGCAGCGAAATAGCGCTGAATCAAAAGCAGGCAACTTCCTCAAACCAGCATCCAAGAAAGCCGAAGGACATCAACGGATATCTCAAGACAGCTAAAAACGCTCTGCGAAAGGCCGACAAAGTCTCAGGAGAAGCAGACTATAAGCTAATCGGTGAGATTAAGATGCTACTAAGAGAGATAGAACAGCAACAGGAAGCACTTGATAAGTCGAGATAGTCATACGACCCAAATCGAATTGAGAGAATAAAGAGGCACAAGGCGAACTACAGATAAACACGTATGACAAAAAATTGCATAGTTGCTAAGAATCTTGTTAGACTTGTTTTCATGTTGTTTGTTAAAAGAGTCTTCTTTCTTTCGGTTGCGGGTGTTCTGTAGGTCATGATTAGGCCAGGTAACGCTGCTGCTCGGCCTAGTGAATGCGAATGCGCGGTTGGATGTCAATCGCATCTGCAGCAGCTTTTCATTATGTAGATGCGATTGACTGATGCTGCATAAAACAATCCCTCTACGTTGTTGCATAACAAAAGGAACTGCTATTTGCAGCTTCGGAAGTGAACTGAAGTGCTGTCGTCTTGCTCGCGAAAGAACGCTCGCAACAGTTCTTAATGAGCAACCAACCCTTTGCGCGATTTCGTTTTGAGTGAAATCGCCGCTTCGATAAAGATTGGAAATCTTTTTGTCTCTTGAAGCCCGGCGCGACGCAGTGGCCTCCTTCGCCTTCTCCCGAATGATTGAACGAGTTGACGTGTGGAATCGGATTTTTATCTTCTCTTGCTCGGTTAGTGCGAGCATCTCCACTATTCTTTTTGCGCTCAAAACATAATACCCACGTTGACCCCGTACATTCACAACTCGATTGACCGAGCGAACAACGCTATCGAGCTCAGCTTGCGAAAGCGGCTGCGTGAAACGAGAGTTGAATGAGCAAAGCTGGCGAGAAGCATCGTTCGGTCCGACAAGTTGAACGGCAGTGTTGTAGAAAACAAAGCACATGAGCTCACGCGAGCCTTCGCAGTCGAAATTGCGAAGAGCTTGCAGGGAAATCACATTAGCTAAACGAGACCGCAAGAGCGGACTGTCGTCACCGCGTTTCTTCGAGAATAGTGCGTTTGGCGAATGTCCCACCTCGGGCGAGACGACATGCTTCGCAAATCCACCAAGCCTCACGTTAAGATCGCTCAGATCGTAGTAAGAGTCGTTTGACAACAAAAGGCGGGCATAACGCTGGGCAGCAGGATTGTAGCTCCCCGGCACACGCGAGACACGAGTGAAGTCGAACACCTTCTCATCAACGTCAATGCAATCAATCGGTTCCATGAGATGGGAGAGGGCTCTTGATAGATTTTGCTGAACAAGTCGGAATAAACCGAGCGCCTTCTCGTTGACAGGGCCGTTAGCAGAGCATCGATAGGGGATGGAGCGGTTCAAGACATAGTAAAGGTGCAGACCGCGACCGGAATCGACGGTGAGCGTTGGACGAGGAAACTTCTCAATCCGTACAGCCTCGCTGATGATTTCAAGTGCATTACAAATCGCGTTGTCGGTTTGAGAGCGAGACGATCCGTGGCAATCAAGATCGAAGAAAAGAGCGTTGATCTGCCTGAGCGAATCGAGGCGACGTCTATCTCCGGAAAAACCGTTCACGGAAACATAGAGCGACCCATTGCTCGGCGCGCCGATGAAAGAAAGGTGCGAGTGCTTGTGCATTGACTCATGCCAAGTGCCGTCAATGCAGGTAGCAAGGGCATAAGAGCTGTTGCGGTCGTCGTGGAAGAGGGCACGGAAAAACGTGTCCCTCTCATCGAGATCGCAATGCGAAGAGTCGTTATGTGAAAACCCTACCGACACAATGCACCTAACCAACGGTCGAAGCAATGCCCCAACCGTTAGACGAGCGAACAATTCCTTATGTCGATATGGAAAAGTGACGAAGAACACGCGCATATTGCACGAATATCGTCTAAGTGATAAAATACTCATTGCGACGTGAGTGATTTCGGTCACTTATCAAATCCCCCTCAGTTGGCGCTGAGGGGGATTTCTTTTTCTTATCGACCGAATGCTTTCGCATCCAACTTACAGCGAGAGATTATAACAAGAAACATAGAAAAGTCCACCGTTATTTGTTAGCGAAGACGGGGAAACGCCTGATGCAGAGTCGCTATCAGTAAACATAACAAGAATTAACGCGTAAAGCAATGAAAAGAAATAATGGGCCTGACTAGCAGGAAGCGATAAAAGAAAAAGAATTTGATGAGGGAAAACTGGGTAAAAGAACGCTAAGACGTTGTTGCTCAACAAAAATGAGCGGAGATCAGGTTGAGAGAATCGAACTAAGTCTAGAGATTCAAGGTTGTAAGAGACTCTCCACAATTCCTTCACATATCAAATCATGGCAGCGGACGGTAAGGTAAAGGACCGTAGGGGGCATTCGAGGTACAATAGATCGAGTTCGAACAAGCTGCCAGGAAAGGAAACCAATGGCTGCCTACGATTTTGAGGGCCATATAACCGACATCCCCGACTATCCGGAAAAGGGAGTGGTGTTCAAGGACATCACGACGCTGTTGAAAGAGCCCGAAGGGTTCCATGCCGCAATAGATGCAATTGCTGACCATTTCAAGGACGCGGGAGTTACGAAAGTAGTCGGCGCAGAAGCGCGAGGGTTCCTCATCGGGGCGCCGGTCGCGTACCGCCTTGGAGCAGGATTCGTGCCCGCGCGCAAGCCGGGCAAGCTGCCTCGTAAGGTGCGAACGGAAAGCTATGAGTTGGAGTACGGCACCGATGAGCTCCAGATGCACGTGGATGCCCTCGATGAGGATGACGTGGTGTTGATCATCGACGATTTGGTGGCAACCGGCGGCACGGCGGTCGCGCAAGCGAAGCTTGTCTCGCAATACGGTTGCAAGCTGGCGGGGATGGGCTTTCTTATGGAGTTGGAATTCCTTCATCCGCGCGAGGCTATCGCGAAAGAGACCGATGTGGACGTGTTCGCGCTTGTACAGGTGAAGTAGGGAAGGGTCTTCCTCACGGTGAGCCGGGTCTTCTTATAAGATTGAGCTCAATAGGGTGCAAAAAGATAAGGCCTCGTTGAGAGGCCTTATTCATGCGATAGAAATGATGAGGAGCCTGTTTTCCTTTACGAAAGCGTGGCGTCGACCGCCCTCATGACGGCTCCGCGCATCCCCGCATTTTCAAGCGCAGCGACACCTTTGATCGTCGTGCCGCCGGGGCTGCAGACAGCGTCCTTCATAGCGCCGGGGTGCGTGCCCGTGGCGAGATGAAGCTCTGCCGTGCCGGCCATCATCTGAGCGGCAAGTCTATAAGCGGTCTGGCGCGGAAGGCCGTTTTTCACGCCGCCGTCAGCGAGTGCCTCAAGGAACATGGCAGCGAAAGCAGGGCCGCAGCCGGCAAGCGCGCTCGCGACGGAGAGCAGATGCCCGGGAAGCACCTCGATAAGCGCGATGGGGGAGAAGAGCCCGACGAAGGTTTCCCATTCATCAACGTCGAGCGTATGCCTCTCTTCGCAGGAGATGACTCCCTTGCCGATGGCGATCGGTGTGTTGGGAATCGTGGAGAGATGTCGCGACCCCTCGCCGAGCAGGTCCTCGTAGAAGCCGAACAGAAGGCCGGCGGCGACGGAGATGACCGCCTTCTCGCGAAGGGCCTCGCGAACAGGGGAGAGGACCTCGTCGACAAGGTGGGGCTTCACCGAAATGACAACAAGGTCGCAGTTTTCGACCACTTCAGCAGGCGATTTGAAAGCGCGAATACCTAGGAGCTTGCAACGCTCCTCGAGCGAATTGAAATGTGCGGCGCATGCGCAAATGCGGGACCCTTCTATGCCAGCGCACTCGATAAGCCCCTTGGCCATGGCGCTTGCCATGTTTCCGAAACCGATGAATCCGATTCGTGCAGATTGAGCGTCCATGATGCCCCTTTCAACGGGAAAGCTGAGTTTTCGCCATTGTAGCGCAGCTTGTTGGATGAGCGATTCGCACGATATTCGAAGCAGACGAAAGCGTCAAAATAGTGCGGCATGGCGTGAAGGAGCGCATCGAACGCGGCTGCGTCTCCTCTATAATGGCTACTCGGAAAAGAGAAAGGCTCACCTATGAAGTACAAAGTGCGTTTCATCAAGGATTCCGAGCGGTCGGACGTGTCGTTCGTCTTCGAGGAGACTGAGATCGAGGCCGAAGACGAGGCTGCGGCGCGTGTTGCTTACGAGGCTGCAAAGTCGTCTGCCCCAGAGGGCGCTCTGCGCATCGATTTAGTGCGCGGCGAAGGCTACAACTGGGAAAAGGTGGCAAAAGACACCTTGTAGACAGGGGCGCATCCCGCTCCGGCGCGCGATCGGGGGTGCGTTGCACGCGCCGCTCACCGACGCGATAGGCGCCCAACCGCGCTTTACACGGACTTTACAATTACAAGATGTTTCCCAGACACGTCCTCCCTATTGTGTTCATCGACCTCGGAGGGACGGGTTGGGCTTGCGCCCTTCGAGCGGTGAGAAAACTCGAAGGGAGAACAAAGACACATGGATCCGGCAACTCTGGTTGTGGTGGTGCTCGTCATCATCACGGCTCTCACGTTCGACTTCACGAACGGATTTCACGACACCGCCAATGCCATGGCGACCTCCATCGCCACAGGAGCGCTTAAGCCGAAGACTGCCGTCATCGCAGCGGGAACGCTCAATCTTATCGGTGCTTTTTTGTCTACCGAGGTGGCAAAGACCATCTCGGGCGGCATCATCAACGAGCAGCAGGTCACCATCAGCGCGGCCTTCATTTTTGCCGGATTGGTCGGCGCAATCATTTGGAACCTCATAACCTGGCTGGTCGGCCTGCCGTCGAGTTCCTCGCATGCCCTGTTCGGTGGCTTGGTCGGTGCCGTCATCGTGGGTGCAGGCGTTGAAGGCGTGAACTTTGCAGCGGTGCTCACCAAGGTGCTCATCCCCGCGCTCGTAAGCCCGGTGGTGGCGGGGCTTGCGGCGTTCTGCGCGGTGAAGCTCATTTTCTTCGTGGTGCGCAAGATGAGTGAAAGTCAGGTTGAATCGGGCTTCCGTCATGGACAGACGGTGACAGCGTGCCTCGTCGCCCTCTCGCACGGCACCAACGACGCCCAAAAGACGATGGGCATCATAACGCTTACCCTAATTGCCGTGGGCTTCCAGCCGTCGGGCACGGGTCCTGAGCTGTGGGTCGTCGCCATTTGCGGGCTTGCCATCGCGCTCGGCACCTACATGGGCGGCTGGCGCGTCATCCGTACGCTCGGCAAGGGCCTAACCGAGATCTCGACGCCGCAAGGCTTCGCTGCCGAGGCGGCATCTGCTACCACGATTCTCGTCTCCTCGCACATGGGCTTCGCGCTCTCGACCACGCAGGTGTGCTCCGGATCCATCATCGGCACGGGACTCGGCAAGAAGGGCAGTAAGGTGAACTGGGGCGTTGCGGGCAAGATGCTCGTCGCATGGATCGTCACCTTCCCGGCCGCCGGCATCGTGGGCGCTCTTGCCTGCGCGCTTGCGAAGACGAGCGTGTGGGGCACCGTTGCGGTCGCGTTCATCGCGTGCGCCGTCGCGTTCATCATCTGGCGCTTGTCCCGTCGCAACCCAATCAATTCCGCAAACGTCAACGAGCGAGCCGACGTGAAGGTCAACGCCAATCCGGGCGCGAAGACCCTCGCCGCAGCTGCCTAGCAAGAGCCTAGCAAGGAGGAACTCGTCACATGCTGACCCAAGAAATCGTTAGTTTTATCACCGTTCTCGTTGTTGCCGTTTGTGTTGCGTGCTCGATTAGCGTACTGTATGCATCGGGGCTGCGCTTGTGGGCGCGCGCCGATGGGGACGTGGGGCGCGAGCTTCGCTTGATGACCCGTCTTGCGTCGGCCGTCTGCTTCGCCGCCTGTATGGCCATCGTGCTGTTCGCACTGTGGCTTATGATTCCGATGTTCCACTAACTGGAAGAGAAACGGAGGCCTCCTATGGCGAGCATTCTCGTTGGTGTTGATGGAAGCGAGCGCGGTCGTCGCGCACTGGATTGGGCGGTCGCGCGTGCCGAGCACACGGGTGCAAGCTTGATGCTTCTTGCGGTCGTGAATTCTGCTGAGGCGAAGAAGCTTGGCGCCGAGGCAGAGATGGTGCACACAACCGTCGAGGCGGCGCTTCACGAGAAGAAAGAAGTGCTCGCGGCCGAGCATCCTGGCGTTACCGTGGACACGAAAATCGTCGATGGCCCTACCGTGGAATCGATTGTGGAGGAAGCTGCCAACCACGACATGGTGGTTTTGGGGTCGCATCACGGGGCGTCTATCACCGAAACGTTCGGCGGCGCGACCGGCCTTCGCGTCTCTGTGCAGGTGAAGATCCCCACGGTCGTCGTGCCGTGCGACTGGGATGTGACCTGCGCCGGCAAGTCTGGCGTTGTTGTGGGCGTGGGCCCCGACAACGTGTCGGACGCGGCGGTCGCGTTTGGCGTCGGTGAGGCGATTGATTCCGCCCAGCCGCTCGAGCTGGTAAGTGCATGGGGCATCCCGGCTTGGATGTCGCGTCCTGCAGAAGGCATGGGTGGCGGCCTAGAAGAGGTTGGCCGTCAGCGTCAGGCCGAGGTCGACGAGTTCGTTGCGCGCATCACGACCGCAAACCCCGCGCTCGACGTGACGGGTCGCTCGATCGAGGGACCTTCTCCCACGCGCGTGCTTTTGGATGCGTCGAAGGATGCGCAGCTGCTCGTCTTAGGCACGCATTCCCGTGCCGCGCTCGGCCGCGCGCTGTTCGGCTCGGTCACGCATAGCATGCTTTTGAACCTGGCCACGCCGACGGTCGTCGTGCCGAAGGCCTAGGGCTTAAGGCAACGCCCGCGCGCAAGCTGATTTCGCACTGGCAAAGCCCGCAATCGCAGCTCATCGCTGCCGGTTGCGGGCCTTTTTACGTGAAAATGAGCACGTGTAGCGTGCCTGTAACACACGCGTATGCGAAGTGTAGGATAATAAGGCTCGCAACCATAAATCACAAGCTGGAAATCACGAGGCTGGCCGCGAGGCCCGGGTGAGATAGAGGGGTTTCTATGATCAAGCTTTACGATGGCGGAGTGTTCCTGCGCGAAGGAACCGAGATCGTTCCCGAGGCGGAAGCGGCGGCGCGCGGTATCTCGAAGACGCCCGACGAGGCGCGGCGGGAGACGATCGCATATTCGATTTTACAAGCGCACAACACCTCGGGCGATCCGAGTGCGCTGAAGATTCGCTTCGATGCGATGGCCAGCCACGACATCACGTTCGTCGGCATCATCCAGACCGCGCGCGCATCGGGCATGACGGAATTCCCCCTGCCCTACGTGCTCACCAACTGCCACAACTCGCTGTGCGCTGTGGGCGGCACCATCAACGAGGACGACCACGTCTTCGGCCTTTCTGCCGCGAAGAAGTACGGTGGCATCTTCGCTCCCCCGCATATTGCGGTGATCCATTCGTTCATGCGCGAGAACTTTGCCGGCTGCGGGAAGATGATATTGGGCTCTGACTCGCATACGCGCTACGGCGCCCTCGGCACGATGGCTATCGGCGAAGGCGGCGGCGAGCTGGCGAAACAGTTGTTGCGCGATACCTACGACGTGGCGTACCCCGGCGTTGTGGCAATATATTTGGAAGGTGCCCCGCGCCCTGGCGTCGGCCCGCACGACGTGGCGCTCGCCATCATTCGCGAGGTGTTCGCAAAGGGGTATGTGAAGAACAAGGTGATGGAGTTCGTGGGCCCGGGCATCGCGTCCATGACGACCGATTTCCGCAACGGCATCGACGTCATGACGACCGAGACCACGTGCCTGTCCTCTATTTGGGCCACCGACGAGGACACCCATGCGTTCCTTGCGGCTCACGGTCGCGGTGAGGAATACAAGCAGCTCGCCCCGGGAGACGTGGCCTACTACGACGGCTGCGTGCGCGTGAACCTCTCCGAGATTCTCCCCATGATCGCGCTGCCGTTCCACCCGTCGAACGGCTACACGATCGCCGAGCTCAACGAGAACCTCGAAGACATTCTGCACGAGGTCGAGGTCGAGGCGGCGCGCATCGGCGGCGATAAGGTCAGCTTCAGCCTGCTCGACAAGATCGAGGGCGGGCGCCTGCGCGTGCAGCAGGGCGTCATCGCCGGCTGTTCGGGAGGCAACTACGATTCCGTCGTCCAGGCGGCCCGCGCGCTCAAGGGCGCCAACATCGGCTGCGGCGAGTTCTCACTGGCGGTCTATCCCACAAGTCAGCCGGTCGCGCTCGAGCTCACGCGTCGCGGCTACACCTACGACCTTATGGAGGCGGGCGCCATCGTGCGCACTGCGTTCTGCGGCCCGTGCTTCGGTGCCGGCGACACGCCTGCCAACAACGGCCTTTCCATTCGCCATACCACGCGCAACTTCCCCAACCGCGAGGGCTCAAAGCCTGGAAACGGCCAGCTCTCGGCGGTTGCGCTCATGGACGCGCGCTCGATCGCGGCGACGGCGGCGGCGGGCGGCATCCTGACCCCTGCGACCGATCTTCCCGACGAGACGTGGGACGAGGCTTGCGAGTACACCTTCGACAGCGCGCCCTACGACAAGCGCGTGTACTGGGGATTCGGCAAGGCCAAGCCCGAAAGCGAACTTGTCGAGGGGCCTAACATCAAGCCGTGGCCCGCTATGGAGCCGCTTGGCGAGAATATCCTTTTGAAGGTGTGCTCGAAGATCATGGACCCGGTGACCACCACCGATGAGCTCATCCCCTCCGGCGAGACGAGCTCGTACCGCTCGAACCCGCTCGGCCTGGCGGAGTTCACGCTCTCGCGTCGCGATCCCGAGTACGTGGGGCGCTCCAAGCGAGTCGATGCGGTGGAAAAGCGCCGCGTGGCGGGGGAGAGCCTTATCGAGGCCGACCCCGAGCTCGCCGTCGTCTTCTCATCGCTTAACGGGGCGGGCGTGGACGCCGATGCCTCGCGCGTGGAGTACGGCAGCATGATCTATGCGAAGAAGCCAGGCGACGGAAGCGCGCGAGAGCAGGCGGCGAGCTGCCAGCGCGTGATTGGCGGGCTTGCGAACATCGTGGAGGAGTACGCCACGAAGCGCTACCGCTCGAACGTGATGAATTGGGGCATGGTTCCCTTCCAACTCAAGGGCGTCCCGCCGTTTGAAGTGGGCGACTACGTGTACGTTCCGGGCATTCGCGAGGCAATTGGCGGCGACCTGTCGAGCATTCCGGCGTGGGTCGTGCATGCAGGTGAGGCGCACGAGATATCGCTTTACGTGGCGGACATGACCGACGAAGAGCGCGCTATCGTGCGCGCGGGCTGCCTTATCAACTATAATCGTACGCGTCGCGAAAAAGAGTAGGGTCTCGCGCGGGCGGTTGCGCTCGCGCGAGGCCATAGTCGCGCGGCGGGAAGTCGCGTGATAGGAAGAGCATCGAACACGGGGCGTAGCTGAGAAGCGGCCCCGTGTTTTCGATTGGAAAGGGTTTTCATGGAACGTGAGAGGTTTGGTTCGCGCCTTGGGTTCATCCTAGTGAGCGCGGGCTGCGCCATCGGCTTGGGAAACGTATGGCGATTCCCCTATATCACCGGTGAGTACGGCGGTGCGGCGTTCGTTGTGCTGTACCTGATATTCCTCGTGATATTCGCGCTGCCGGTGCTTGTGATGGAGTTCGCCGCGGGCCGCGCAAGCCAGCGCTCGATCGCGCGCAGCTACGATGAACTCGAGCCCGAGGGCGGGAAGTGGCATCGCTTCAAGTGGGTTGGCCTTGCGGGCAACTACCTGCTCATGATGTTCTACACGGTGGTGGCGGGCTGGATGCTCGCCTTCATGGTGAAAAGCGCGATGGGCGAGTTCAACGGTGCGAGCACCGAACATGTCGCAAGCGTGTTCGGGCAGCTTCTAGCCGATCCTGTCCAAATGACGATTTACATGCTGATTATCGTGGCGATCGGCGTGATCACGACGCGCGCGGGCCTGAAAAACGGCGTCGAGCGCGTGACGAAGGTGATGATGGTCGCGCTGTTTGTCGTGCTCGTGGCGTTGTGCGTGCGCGCGGTGACGCTGCCGGGTGCTGAGGAGGGCCTCGAGTTCTACCTGATGCCCGACTTCGGGAAGCTCTTTGCGGGCAACACGCCCGCCGAGCAGTGGGCGACGTTCGGCGATGCGGTGTACGCGGCTCTCGGCCAGGCGTTCTTCACCGTGTCGGTGGGAATGGGCTCGATGGCAATCTTCGGCAGCTACATCGGCAAGGACCGTCGCCTCACAGGCGAGGCCGTGCGCGTGGGCGTGCTCGACACGCTGGTTGCGCTCATGGCGGGGCTTGTCATCTTCCCGTCGTGCTTCGCCTTCGGCGTGGAGCCGGCTTCGGGGCCGCCGCTTGTGTTCATCACGCTGCCCATCGTGTTCAACGCGATGCCCCTGGGGCAGCTGTGGGGCACGCTGTTCTTCCTGTTCATGAGCTTTGCCGCGCTGTCGACAGTGATTGCCGTGTTCGAGACGATCATGGCGTTCTCCATGGACCAGTGGGGCGTGCGCCGCGAGAAGGCGTGCCTCGTGAACGGCGCGCTCATCGCGCTTTTGAGCATTCCGTGCGTGCTCGGATTCAACGTGCTTTCGGGTGTTGCCATCCCGGGCATCGGTGACATCCAGTCGATCGAGGACTTCCTCGTGTCGAACAACATCCTGCCGTTGGGCGGCCTCTTCCTTGTGATGTTCGTCACGAGTAAGCGCGGATGGGGATGGAAGAACTTCCTCGCCGAGGCGGACACGGGCGAGGGCTTGCGTTTTCCCGCCTGGTCGTACCGTTACATGAAGTACGTGCTGCCTGTGGGGATCGTCATCATCTTCGTGCTGGGGTATGCGCCCATCGTGAGCACGTGGTTGGGGGTTTCGTAGCGATATATCTTTCCGCCTCCAGAGTGCCGTGTGCCAGGTTTTGATGAGGGCTTGCGACCAGCGCGCAAGTCACCTGCGATGACTCCTCGCGGTCGCAGCTGGTGGCTTGCGCGCAAAAGAGGGCGAAACCGGAACGACGGGACGGCAAAGCTGGAGCCACCGAGTGGGAATAGAACAGACGTTCGATTCTGTGTTATAATATCCGGCAATGGGCGCGGCGTCTTCCGAAGCCGCGCCCATTGCTATATTTGTTCGGATATCGACGGAAACCCAAGCTCAGGGAGGTTTGTTGCGATGGCATACG